>Ga0209480_10000053_pt1 | contig 133240 bp, 100 predicted proteins | sample JI61114C2DNA_FD_187501 | JGI IMG/M metagenome (GOLD analysis project Ga0209480, IMG submission 187501) | Wastewater effluent complex algal communities from Wisconsin, to seasonally profile nutrient transformation and Carbon sequestration -... | ecosystem: Engineered > WWTP > Effluent > Algae...
GTCCCCTTGAGTAAGAAATGGACCGATATTGTGTCAGTCCCCTTGAGTAAGAAATGGACCGATATTGTGTCAGTCCCCTTGAGTAAGAAATGGACCGATATTGTGTCAGTCCTCTTGAGTTAGAAATGGACCGATATTGTGTCAGTCCCCTTGAGTAAGAAATGGACCGATATTGTGTCAGTCCCCTTGAGTAAGAAATGGACCGATATTGTGTTGACCTTGCCCCAAATGTTGTGCCAGTCACTAAGAGACAGCTGCCAGATTTACTTTCCCAATTGAGCTAAGTTTCTCTCCTTGATTTTTAATTCTTAGTTCTGCTTGTTGTCTAAATTGTTCTGGTGTCAGATTGCCTAGTGAGCTGTGTGGGCGGTTTTCGTTGTAGTCAACCTTCCATGCAGCAATTATTTCGTTTGCATCAGCCAGGCCGGTGAACCAGTATTGATTGAGGCACTCATCGCGGAATCTGCCGTTGAATGACTCAACGAAAGCGTTCTGGATGGGTTTGCCTGGGTCGATGTAATGGAGGTTAACGCCCTTGTTGCAGGCCCATTTGATCATCTTCTTGCTCGTGAACTCTGGGCCGTTATCAACAACAATCTCCTTAGGCAAACCACGACACCATTCGAGACGCTCAAGAACAGCGATTACCGTCGCACTTGGAAGGCTGCGCGAAACCTCAATTTCAAGGCATTCTCGAGTGCAGTCGTCGATGATATTCAATGTTCTGAATTTCCCTCCATGCGAAAGTGTGTCGCTGGTGAAGTCCATCGACCATCTTGTATTAGGTGCTAGAGGTTGCTCCTTGGGCGTTTTGCGGCCCCAGAAGTACTTGCGCCTACCGCGCTTTCGCACTGCCAAATTCTGCTCTCTGTAAATGCGGTAAACCCTTTTGTGATTAACCACCTCGGTGCCAGAGTTGACCAGGACGCAAATTCGTCTGTAGCCAAATCTCGGCCTCTCGCCTGCGATTGTTCTGATCTTCTCAGCCAAGGCCACGTCAGGGACGCGCTTGTGCTTGTACCTTTCAGTAGAGCGTGGCAAGTTCACTAGCTCGCAAGCTTTCCGCTTGCTGATGCCGAACTGAACGAGATGGCAAGCCATTTCTCTTTTCTCGTTCGGCGTTAGAACTTTTTTTGAATCAGATCCTTCATGGCTTCGTTTTCCAGTGCCATGTTTGCCACCATCCTCTTCAGGCGGGCATTCTCATCTTCCAAAGCCTTCAACTTTTTGACGTCGGAGCCTTGCATGCCGCCATATTTCTCTTTCCAGCGATAGATGGATTGTGGCTGCAGATTGTGCTTTCGAGAGACTTCTAAAACGGTGCCGCCATTTTCAATCTCTTTGAGGATTGCCACGATCTGTTCTTCTGTGTGTTTGCTCTTGCGCATTTACTTCTCCCCTTTCTAGGTTCAATTTTAAATGCAGTTGTCACCTTTGCAACGGGTCAATTTTCGGGGAGCAGGTCAGTGTCAGTCCCCTTGAGTAAGAAATGGACCGATATTGTGTCAGTCCTCTTGAGTAAGAAATGGACCGATATCGACGTATTTCAGGTCGTTAGAAATAGAACGATATCTCAAGAATTTTGAATTTTGCCGCTAGAAGCGTTTATTGATTGAACCATTTGCCTCGAATCTACGTTTCTACTCTAGGGAAGCGAAGTGGAGGAACTTCTATGACAGCTGTAATTGAAGATGATGACCTATTTGTTGAGGCCTGGAGCAAGTTCAATGAACTTGTGCATTCAGATGAAGATGCTGCGGATTTAATTTTCCATTCGCTTCTTCAAGAAAATGAAATTGAATGCGGCTGCTCCAGTCCGCAGATCGTTAGAGAGCCAGGAGCACGCTGCTTTTATTGTGCAAGCTGTAAGCGTGAGGTTTGGTTTACTGCGGGAACTCTTCTTTCGGGTGTAAGCCGCTTGAGAGCCTGGATGGCTGTAATTTGGTTCAAAGAGTGGGGTGTTACCGTAAGCTCACTGCGAATCTCCAAATTACTCGATATTGCTCAGAGCACAGCTCTAAACATAAATAAGAAAGTTGCTATTGCCCTGGCCAGTCAAATGGATGATAGCGCCATGGTCATTGATCCTAAAACCTTCAGTGCGGCAATATTTAAACGCAGTAGGCATACGCCAGCTGATGAGCATCCTTTGTCAGAGTTGCTTGCCGGCTATTCACAATCAACTGGCACTCTTGATGCCGATGAAGTGGAGTCGGAACAAGCGAGAAGCAAAAGAGTATTTTCTCTAGCTGATTGCCAACAGCAATTTGGTATTTCAATGGCAATCGCAAGTGCCATTGCTTTTATTCGAAAGTATTTTCACGGTGTCAGTAATAAGTATTTGCAGTTATATGTGGCCGCCTTCTGGTGTCACATAGATCGGGCGACGTGGAAAAAGGGATCGGTGCTTATGGCATGCCTAAAACATCCGCCAGTTAGTTATACAAAGCTTTTGAACTATGAAGCGCCAGAGCTAAAAATGATGCTGGTTTAGCTTTTGGCCAAACCAGCATCATTTTTTTGTTCAATTTGAGATTACGAGACTGGCACCAAATTGCTTTCTTTCTTGAAAACGAGTTCTTCGTTTTCGCTGTCGGCGTCTATTAGGATGGTGTCGCCATCAGCATATAGACCTTTGAGCAATTCGAGAGAAAGTGGGTTCTCGATTTCCTTTTGAATCAATCGCTTCAGTGGGCGTGCACCATAGACTGGGTCGTAGCCAGTTGTGGCCAGCCAGTCTTTGGCTGCATCTGTGGCTTTGAGCACAATCTTGCGGTCAGCCAAGCGCTTGTTGAGTATGTGTAGCTGAATGTCTACAATCTTAGCTAGCTCAGCAGCCGTTAGGGCGTGGAAGACCACTGTCTCGTCAATTCTGTTGAGGAATTCAGGTCGGAAATGCGCTCTTAGTGATTGCATAACCTGATCTTTCATTTCATCGTAGAAGTGCTCATCTCCGTCTACAGCAGCTTTGAGCTGGTAGTCGAGAATGTGCTGCGAGCCAATATTTGAAGTCATGATCAGAACGGTATTCTTGAAGTTAACTGTACGTCCTTTTGAGTCGGTTAGGTGTCCTTCATCTAAGACTTGCAAAAGTACGTTGAAGACATCGGCATGGGCCTTCTCAACCTCATCGAAGAGCACGCAGCAGTAAGAACGTCTGCGCACAGCTTCGGTCAGCTGACCGCCTTCATCGTGCCCGATGTATCCAGGAGGGGCACCAATCAAGCGAGCAACGGTGTGTTTCTCTTGATACTCAGACATGTCGATGCGCACGATGGCGCTTTCGTCATCGAAGAGAAACTCTGCCAGGGCCTTAGCTAGTTCTGTTTTACCTACACCGGTCGGTCCGAGGAAGAGGAAACTACCAATTGGCCGATTCGGATCTTTCATGCCGGTGCGAGCACGTCTCACCGCATTCGATACCACTTCGATTGCCTCTTCTTGGCCGATCACTCTCTGGTGTAGATGACTTTCTAGAGTAAGCAGCTTCTCTACTTCACCTTGCATGAGCTTGGTGACCGGAATTCCGGTCCACTTTGCCACGATTTCAGCGATGTCTTCTTCGTCTATCTCTTCTTTGAGTAAACGGGGACCAGTGTTGGTCGTGAGTTTAGCTTCCATTTCGCGCAGCTGTTTCTCGAGTTCGATTAGGGTGCCAAATTTCAGTTCAGCTGCTTTTTGCAAATCGGTGGCTCTTTCTGCCTGCTCAATTTGGGTTCTGGTGCTTTCAATTTCACCCTTGATAGTGCCGATTTTTGTTAGGCCTTCTTTTTCTGATTGCCACTGAGCTCTGAGGCCATCTGCTTTCTCGTGGAGGTTGGCCAAATCCTTTTCAATGCGCTCTAGCCGTTCCAGCGACGAAGCATCTTTTTCCTTTTTGAGAGCTTCCCGTTCAATTTCGAGTTGCATGCCTCGACGTTCTAGTTCGTCTAGTTCCGTTGGCATAGAGTCGATTTCTATGCGCATTCTAGCGGCGGCTTCGTCAATTAAGTCGATGGCCTTATCGGGCAAGCTGCGGTCTGTGATATAGCGGTCAGAGAGCACTGCTGCACTGATTAGAGAACTATCTTTGATGCGCACGCCGTGGTGCACTTCATAGCGCTCTTTTAGTCCGCGCAGAATCGAGATTGTTTCTTCAACCGAAGGTTGATCAACAAATACCTGCTGGAAGCGTCTTTCTAGTGCGGGATCTTTTTCTACGTACTTTCTGTATTCGTCTAGGGTTGTTGCTCCGATACAGTGCAACTCACCACGAGCTAGTGGTGGTTTTAGCAAGTTGCCTGCATCCATGGCACCTTCGCCGCCGCCGCCAGCGCCAACTACAGTGTGCAACTCATCGATGAATAGAATGATTTCACCTTCAGAGTCAATTACTTCTTTTAAGACCGCCTTTAGTCTTTCTTCGAATTCACCGCGATATTTAGCGCCAGCAATCAAGGAGCCCATATCTAGAGCAATGAGCTTCTTGTCCTTTAGGCCTTCTGGCACATCGCCTTTTGTGATTCGTATAGCTAAGCCTTCTACGATAGCGGTTTTACCCACACCGGGCTCCCCAACTAAAACTGGGTTGTTCTTAGTGCGGCGGCTTAATACTTGCATCACGCGGCGAATTTCATCGTCGCGGCCGATGACTGGGTCAAGCTTGCCTCGGGCAGCCATTTCGGTTAAATCTTTGCCGTATCTCTCCAGAGCTTGATAAGTACTTTCTGGATCTTGGCTTGTTACTTTTTGTTTCCCGCGAATTTCAGTCAAAACTTTGAGAATGCGGTCTCTTGTGATGCCGTTGCGCTTCAGTATCGTGCCAGCCTGACCCTTGCTCTCATCTGTGAGGGCGAGCATCAGGTGTTCAATACTGATGAACTGGTCTTTTAAGCGCTCAGCCTCTTTTTCGGCTACTTCTAGCAGTTGCATTACTTTGGTTGAGACGTGAATTTCGTCTTTGGTTGTGCTGACCGATGAAGCCTTGGGCTGGTTGTCCAGATATCGTTCTGTTTCAGCGATTATCTCGGCCGGCTTTGCTTCAAGTTTTTCAGCAATCTTGAGGGCCAGGCCATCTTTCTGTTCCATTAACGCCAGCAAAATGTGCTCTGGAGTTACTTGGCTGTGGCCATAGCGCGCCAGTAAAGTGCGACATCCGGTAACAGCTTCTTGGGCTTTATTTGTAAATCTGTCTAGATTCATATATGACTTAACCCTTTTTTTCTTGCTCTTCAACGGTTGCAAAGTGAACTGGCCGCCTCTACAGCTCCGTCCCTAATACGCATTATGGACAGCCTGCTTATAGCTAGCTAATAAATCCACAATTTCTTTATGAGTGATTTGCGATCCGCAGGTTAAACGGCATTTTGGTCTGTAATATATGATTGAGGCAGGTTCATAAGAAAGTTGGTTGATGCAGGAGTTTGAGGAAGACTATTACGCCATTCTCGGAGTAGATGAGGCGGCAAGCCAGGATGAGATTCGTAAAGCCTACCTGGCTCTTGCGAAGCGGCTTCACCCTGACCGTTTTCCTAATGACCCAGATCAGCGCGCCATCGCCCAAACCGAATTTGCCAAGGTCACCCATGCCCATGACGTGGTCGGTGATGCTGAAAGGCGCATCGAGTACGACGCCTTGCGTCAACTTGCTAAACGTCGTTCTGAGGTAGTTTCTACCGGTTCTTTTGTAGTTAGCTCTGTTATCCCGGACGACGTCAGGTTACATAACGGTGATATTCAGACGACTCAGCCATTAGGTGCTGTGCCTGGTGACGACAGTATTAATGTTAAATGGGCTAATAAGCACCTTGGCAGAGCTGATGAACTGCTCAAGAAAAAACGCTATCAGGAAGCCGAAACAGCAATGAAAGAGGCTATTCGCCTAGTGCCACTTGAACCTAAGTACCATAATCGGCTGGCTGAGGTTTATTTGGCACGGGGCTGGAAAACATTAGCTATGACGGAAGTGCAGACAGCTTTGAGACTCAACTCTAGCGATCCTGAGGCTCGTTCTCTTGAGGTCCGCCTTAAAGCCTTAATGAAAGATCAAGCAAGCGCACAGGTTAAGGCGGATAATAAGAAGAAAGGAATATTCCAACAGATCAAGGAAATCCTCAACAAGAAGATTTAGATGGCTTTGCTAGATGTTTTCGATGCAACAGAATAGAACAGATAAGAACGGACAAAAAGGCATGATGAATAGATCGAAGAATTTATTCGCGCTTTCTTTACTGGGCTCTATTTTGGCTCAATCTTGTTCGCCATTGGCTGCTTTTGCCTATCCGCAAACTTCTCTTTTGTCATTGAGCACTGCCTTTGGTGCTACCGCAGCAGCGGGTGAGCCCTCGGCTGTGGTTAAACCATCTGTTGTAGATGCTGATTTGAATCAGCCTTTAGTCGTTGATGATCAAGCCTCTGTACCGCCTTCAAAGGCTTTAGGGCAGGGCCAAGCCGCTGATTCATCATCTGGTTCAGTCACTTCTTCAGGCTCTTCTTCAACAGCAAACTCAGCAAATGCCGAGGCGGAGCCTCAGCCTCAGCCATCTGAGATTGTGGATAATAACCAGACGGTTTCTATCACTCAGTCTTCGCGGCAACGTTTCAATTTGCCTGCAAATGGCTTATTGACTGATGGTGCCATCCTCAAAGGGGGAGTATCAGAAGACTCGTCTAAGTCGCCAATAATTCAGGGCGTTGTTCAGGCACTTCCCACTGGCACAAAAGTCTCTATGATTTCACAGTGCTATCTCAATTCGCAGTTGTCGCAGACCGGTGATGCCGTAACTTTTCGCATTGCCCATGATATTAGAGATGGCAAAGGTAATCGCGTTGTTGTGCCCGGCGATTGGATTGCCCATGGCTTTGTCACTCAGGCCACCAAGCCCGGTCGCAATGGAGTACCGGGCCGGGTTGATGTGAAAATAAGTAAGATAGTTAGCCCTGACGGTAACTATGAGCTACCGTTTCAATGCAAAATTTCTAGCGCTGATAATAAGATTACCGCGGTCAGCAAGCTAATTTACCGCGATGCTAAGTTTGCTACGGTTGGAGCGGTAGCCGGTTCTATTCTTTCTGTTCAGATGACTGGTATTGGCACTGCTGTGGCCACCCACGGTATATCAGTAGGCATTGGTGCCGCTGCTGGAGCCACCTTCGGAGCTATTTGTGCCGCTTGGCGCAAGGGCGATATTGCCGCCCTTTCACCGAACGACGAACTGAAGCTAGTTACCTCTGAACCCATAGAGCTGCCTGGGTTCAATCCCGTCAATTTGCCATCGGCTGCGCCTAAAAAGATCCTCGAAGGTCTACAGGTATCTGTTGCCGAACATCGTTTTGAGAAAAATGACTTTACTGCTGATAAGTCTTCGCGCCTTCTATATGTGAAGTTCTCAGTGGTGAACAACAGTGACCACGACATCGACAAGAAGATGCTGCGTGTGGTTTCGAACAAAGGGGTGCAATATCACCTCGACCTTAGAAGTCTGCGTCATCGCTATATTGTGCCCGCCAAGGGTGAAAAGACCGATACTTTGTGCTTCAACGTCGATTTGCCCAAGAATAAGTACTATTTGGTTTTACTCGATAGCAAAGGCGATGAATTTAAGCGGGTGCCGATAAATTGATCGCCTCTGTTAAGAGGCAACTCATTAAGAAGCGCCCGGTTTAGGCTAAAAACGGCGATTTTTTTAACAAATTAGCTAATTTTTGCGGTTTACCCCACTGACTTTATTTGCTTAATTACTAAATCCAGCTAATATAACTAAGTCGATCAAACATGATCTGATTTGGATCTCTAACCTGTAACTCTAACTTGTATATCTAGTGAGTGCCTATTAGAAATCCGTTTCATGGATCAGCCGAATCGACTTAATACCAGCTCCGGCGGCACTTAGTTGTTTGTTGGCTCGGAGTCAGAGGTAAGGAGGGGGATGATGAAGGCTCGAATCGCAGAGATGCTGCAGACTTTCCACGGACAGTCTACCCATCGTCAGGCTGATGCCACCGCTGCTGTGGCAGCAGGTAGCACTGGCGCTGGTTCAGGACAAGTTCGCCGGATACCAGGGCAGACCCTGCAAACAGAAAAGCTTTTGCGTGAGAAAGACCGTGAGATAGACCGTTTGCGCCATCAGTTGGCAAACGCCGAAGCACGGCTACAAGAATTGATGGGGCAAGATGTTCTCACTGCTCTACCAAATCGACATATTTTCAAAGAACACCTGACACATTCGCTTAAGCGAGCGTTGAGACTGGGCTATTCCCTCTCACTTATGCTTATCGATATTGACCATTTACGTGATATCAACCTTAAGTATGGTCACGAAGTGGGTGATTTGGTTCTGGTTGAAGTAGCTAAGATTCTCAAAAGCTCTGTGCGAGAAATAGATATGCCTGCGCGCTGGGGCGGAGAAGAGCTAGTTACAGTCTTGCATGAGACCGACGCTGACGGTGCTGCTGTTGTAGCCGAGCGAGTGCGTCGCCGTATATCTATGTTAGAAGTGAAGGAGCCCAAGACTGGCAAGCCTATAAAAATCACGGCATCGCTTGCAGTGGCTAGCTATCCACAACATTCAAACGATCCACAAGGTTTACTTGAAGCTGCCTCAGAGGCCCTTATTCAAGCTAAAGAAGATGGTTGTAACCGCGTTTTGATCGCTAATAAGTAAGTTCGACATTGATTAGACTAATGGTGGTAGACGATCACGCAGAGATCCGTGGAGAGATTGTTCGACAACTTTCCCAGGGAGATTTGCTCAAGGTAGTGGCTGAAGCTGACACTTCCCATGATGCCTGGAAAGTCGCTTCGCAGATTCTTCCCGATATTGTTTTGCTAGATTTGCACCTACCGGGTCTATATTCCACCGTAGATTTATTGAAGCGTTTCAGTCAATTGAAGCGCACCAAAGTCGTAATTTATGCCAGTCAAGGAAAGGCTGCTGAAGTCCAAGACTTACTTGAAGCTGGCGCCTCCGGCTATGTGCTCAAAGATGACGCCCCAGCTCTAATTAAGATGGCACTGCTGATGGTGTCAAAAGGATCTAAAGCCGTAATTTCTCCGAGTTTACCGCGGCACTTAACGCGGCTGACTGCCCAAGAACGCTCAGTGCTGCGCTATATGACTATGCGTGGCAAGCTTCTTAAGGCGGCTGAACGCATGGGTATTTCCGAGCAAGAGTTGACTGACTTGGTTGATCATCTTGTGGAAAAGCTCGAGCTTGAATCGCCAGATAAACTATTGCGCTGGGCTAAGAAGCACGGTTTTTGACCAGTCTTTCAATCAGGCTTGCAACATCAATCTGTGCCTGGATAACTAGATACCAGGTTTAATATCCTGGTGAATTACTACCAGGCCAATCCAGGCCGCTCCCAGCACAATTGCCACTAGTTCGAGTGGGCTAAAGGCCTGCCTCGCCAAATGTTTGTTGTCTTCTACAACTTTCCAGTGGCTGTTAAGCCACACCTGCACTAGCGCTAACGGCAGTGCACTACTGAGGTAGAGCAAATGCAATGGTTCTGGCATCCACTTAAGCAGGTTGGCATTCAGTAGAGTCAAAGCGCCAAACAGTAAGGCCACGACAAAGCCACTAAACTGGCTGTTCTTGCGCACAAAGCTTTCGCGATTGGGCACCAATTGTGCACTCATATGAGCAAAGCCCAGAAGCACTAAGAGGTTGACCACTGGGATAGCAAAGAGCGCTGTTGTTAAGATTGGTCTGGCCTGGGTGAATTTTAGATAGGCCTCAAGGGTTCCGGCGCGACCAAGCCTGATGTGCGCGTCTTCCAGTTCTGGATCTGGATTTTCGCCATTAATGCTTCTTTGTAATTGATTAGAAGCCTGGCAAAGGCTGTTGAGGTTGCGATAGAGCCAGTACATGTTGTAAGCGCCCAGAGTGAAAAATGAGAGCACCACGACATGCCAGGCTGGCTGCTGCTGGCTATCCAACAGAACGGGTAAATCAGCCCCAGCGATATCGCTTTGATTCTCGGCTGGTTTAGGCTTAGAACTTTTCACTCTCTTCTATCTTTTCGCTTTGGTGTTGACTGATTAATATTGCGCAGTTTCGAGCTGCCAAGCTCTTAACATCTGATTCTTGCACAAAAGAACGAGAGAATTTCGTCTAATCACTCGATCTTTACTGCTATTTTTTCGCTAATCTTGTTAGAGCGCAAGAAAATCGATCTCATAACTTGTTGCGTTCTCAAGGAGAGTTTGGCTATGGTCAATTCGGTGATTCTCGTAGGCAGAGCTGGGCGCGACCCAGAAATGCGCTATTTTGAGTCAGGACGGGTTAAAACCACATTCAGTTTGGCTGTTAATCGCCCTACCAAAGAAAAAGAAACCGATTGGTTCGATATCGAAATCTGGGGCCGCCAAGCAGAAATTGCTGGTGAGTACGTCCGTAAAGGCAGTTTGATCGGTATCGAGGGTCGCTTAGACTTCAACAAGTGGACCGACGATGGCGGCAATAAGAACGTTAAGCCTGTTGTTCACGCTAATGGCTTAAGACTTCTTGGCAGCAAACGCGATAATGCTGGCGACGGTAATTTCTCCCAAGATTTCGCTTAACTGAGAGCAAGATTTGAAAACTGGTTTGGTCACAGCGCAGCCAATCGACTACGCCGTTATCCTGATTTATTTCATATTTGTTTTGGGCGTTGGCTTCAAGCTCAAGAAAAATATGAAGAGCAGCGACGATTTCCTCCTCGCTGGTCATCGAATACCAAGCTGGGTAACTGGCTTGGCATTTTTGTCTGCCAACCTTGGTGCCATCGAAGTGATGGGGATGGCTGCCAATGCCGCTCAGTACGGCATCATGACCTGCCACTTTTACTGGCTAGGTGCAATCCCCGCCATGGTCTTCTTGGCCGTGTTCATGATGCCGTTCTACTACAAATCAAAGATTCGCAGCGTTCCTGAATATCTGCGCAAGCGCTTTAACGAGCCTACTCGCGCACTTAATGCCATTTCTTTTGCTGTGATGACTGTGCTGATGTCTGGCATAAATCTCTATGCTATGGCGATTGTATTTAAGCTGCTGCTAGGTTGGGACATGAATGGCTCGATTGCCGTAGCGGCTTTGGTGGTTTTGGCGTACACCATCACTGGTGGCTTAACTTCATCTATCTACAATGAAGTCTTACAGTTCTTCTTGATTGTGTTCGGTCTTCTTCCGGTCTCGATTTTAGGGCTTTTGCGCTTCGGCAGCTGGAGCGCTATCTGTGACCGCTTTGAAAATCCTGGTTTTGCCCATTTATGGAAAGAGATCGGGACAATTCATAATCCGATGGGCGTTGACATGATTGGCTTGATTGGAGGCCTGGGCTTCGTTTTGTCGTTTGGTTACTGGTGCACCGATTTTCTAGTTATTCAGCGGGCCCTTGCTGCCGAAGATCTTAGAGGTGCCCGCATGACACCAATTATTGCGGCTTTTCCTAAAATACTTTTTCCTGTTTTAACTGTCCTTCCCGGCTTGTTTGCCATTATTTTGATTCCGAAATTAGGCTCTAATAATGACGATCTTTCATTCAATATGGCCATACCTTATTTGCTCGCCGTGATGTATCCCAATGGTCTATTTGGGTTAGGAATAACCGCGCTCTTAGCCAGTTTTATGTCAGGCATGGCCGGTAACGTTACGGCTTTCAACACCGTTTGGACTTACGATATTTATCAGAGCTACATTGCTAAAAACAAGTCAGATGCGCACTACTTGTGGATGGGCAAGCTTGCCACTGCCATTGGTATTATCATCAGTGTTGGTACTTGCTACTTGTGCATGAATTTTAAGTCGATCATGGACTACATGCAGCTCATATTCACCTTCTTCAATGCACCTCTCTTTGCCACCTTCCTGCTCGGTATGTTCTTCCGCCGCACTTCCCCATGGGGAGCGTTTTACGGCCTCCTGGGCGGTACTCTGGCTGCAGTTGTGCACTACATACTCACTCTCCAGCATAAGCTCAATTATCAGAGTGAGATGGCTGGCAACTTCCATCGCTCCGTTGTGGCCTGGACTGTTTGTCTAATTCTCACAATTACAATTTCTTATTTGACCAAGCCCAAAGCTGTTGAAGAGCTGCGCGGTTTGGTCTGGGGTGTTGATGAGAAAGGCGGAGACGTAGCAGCCAAAACCTCAGTTTTTGCCAGCCCAGGCTTCTTTGGTGTCATTCTTTTGGCCCTTACTGCTTATCTCAACTATCTGTTCTTCTAACGTTTAAGGTGCGCAATGCTTGATGTAAGACTACCAATTGGTTGGCTGTTCCTTGTGCTAGGAGTGATGTTAGCTGCTTATGGATATGCCAATCCGCCAGCTGAGAGTTTACTTTTAGGGCAAGTATCGCTGCCTTTAAATCTTGACGTGCCCTGGGGAATTCTTATGGCCCTTTTCGGCTTGGCTATGGTTTCGTTGGCTCAGATGGACAAGCTAAAGGTTCTGGAAAAACAGTTACAAGAATCTAAAATCGCAAGCCAAGCTGATTCCAGCCAAGTGAGCCTGGCTGAGACTATTTCTGGCGAAATTACTTCCAACCCTAGTTCCAGCGACGCCAATTAGTTCAAAAAAATGGCCGCAGGGCTTGCCTGCGGCCAATCTATAATAAGTTGTCTTTGCTCTACTTGGCGTTTAAGCAAGCAACGAAGACATTGCCTGAATTAACATCATATTTGAGCAGCATGTACCAGGGGGCAAAGCCTGCTGGTGGAACTTTCACTGGTGATACTTTGCCCAGGGCCTTGGTTATTGCCTTCACAACTTGACCGTTTTCGTCATCGTCGGCTAAAGGTACAGAACTCAATGCACCAACTTGTTTTTCGTTGGTGATATTCGAGATTTGGCCGCTATTTTTGACGACAAAGCTGACCAGGTAGGAGTATTTGCGATTGGCTGTTTCTACCAATTGGGCAGAGCCAGGCACCGATACATTGGCTTGGATCGACTGACTTAAGTCTTTGATATAGGTGTCAAGGCGGTTCAAAGTTTCTGTTGAGGCCAGTACTCGATTCTGTTGAAATTTCGACTGGGCTGCTGGTGAAGGTCTGTCGGGGCTGAGCCAAACATATTGTGGCTCAGTGCTGATTGCTTCTGAAAAAGCTTTGGCAGCCGCTTCATCGTAGGTTGGAGCGTCTGCCTTTCTTCTCTTTTTGCGGCGAACTGTGGTAGTGCCGTCAGTAGTGGTCGTGCTTACTGTGGCGTTGGGCGCGCTGCCGTCGTTGTTCGAGGCTGCCGCTGAGGCTGCGGAACCTTGGCCTGGAGCAATGTCGGCTGGCATTGAGCTGGCTGCCGGTTTGCGACCGACCGGTTTGACTTGGTATTGAGGAGCGGTCCACAGTACTCCACTGCTGCCTGAGGATGATGAGTCAGAGCTAGAATCGCTACTAGACGAGTTGGAGGTTGAACTGGTTGCTGAGCTGCTAGAATCGCTCTGGGCCCAGGCTGGTAGGCTCAAGCTGATAGAGATTGCTGTCATGGCCAGTGCTGTTAAGGCAACTACTGGCATGTTAACCGCGCGTCTGATAAATCTATTGTTCATATGCAACTGGTCCTACGTCCTCTAATTTATTGATTTTTCAACCGTTCTAACTATACCCAGGAAATGGTTTCTGACATCCACTGTTTTGGGGTGAATCGGTTTGCCAACGGCGATAAGGTTGCTGAGGCTTAGATCGCAGGCAATTAACATAGCTTTGTCGAGATTAACTTTTTTGTTGGGGTCCTGTAGAACATCGCTATATAGACCTTGCCAAATGGGGTCAGTAAAGTCTTTGGGGCGGCTTTCTTCCAGGCAATCAGCAAGAAAGACTACTTTTGAAACCTCTGACATCGGAACATTGCCCAAGGTGTGCTCACTGATGGCTGCTAGCACTTCTTTATTGCTAATTTTCAATTCTTGCTTGATTGTCAGCGCCGCCACCGGGCCGTGCAGAAGATGACCGTTGATCTTGTCTATAGCCGACAGTTGTAAACCCCCGGCTAGGGCACGCTCAATCAACTCTTTGTCTTTTACTTCTTTGCAGCAATCGTGTAAATAGCAGGCCAAGCCGACGAGCATGCGATTGACACCCGCTTTTTTTGCAATCAAGTCACCGACCTGAGCTACACCGCAAACATGCTCAAATCGTTTTTTTGAAATGCGTGGCTGGGTCCATTGACGAGCTGCTTCAAGGGTCATACCAGCTGGTACGCCCACTAGTTTCTTCGTTTTTTCCTTAGTCTTCGGCACTATCTTTGTTCTTCTTTCACTCTGTAAAAACGGTTGCTCTGAATTAGCTTGTCTACTTCTGGTGGCACCATATATAGTACTGTTTTGCCCAGGCCAATGCGTTTGCGAATGTTCGAAGCTGAAATAGCAATGCCCGGAAAATCGACAATTCTAATGTCGGCACCATCAATTTGCTCTGGTTCGCTTTCGGCAATTGTTTGTATCACGCTTTCATTATGAGCATCTGAGAGGTATCGCAGTCGTGGCACAACCAAAAGTCGGCAGATTGAAAGTAATTCTTCTGAGTTGTGCCAGTCTTTGAGAAAGGGCACGTTATCGCCACCGATAATCAAGTTGACCTTGGTTGTACCGTCAGCAATGATTTGCTTGACTGTCTCTACTGTATAAGACGGGCCAGTTCTCTCTAACTCTAATCTGGAAGCTTCGAAAAAGGGGTTGCTGGCCACGGCTGCTTCAACAAGTCTGTGCCGGTCTTCGCCAGGCAAGAGGCCCACTTGTCTGTGCGGCGGATGGGGCGAAGTGACAAAAAGTACCTTATCGAGGGCAAACTGGTCACGGGCGCATTCGGCAATAAGGAGATGACCCAAGTGAATGGGGTTGAATGTGCCGCAAAATAGTCCTATTTCTCTCATTTCTGTTTTGTCCGCGTATACACTCGCGGCAACCTTGTTCGTAAGCGACAGGCAAGCTCATAGGTAATGGTATCAAGACTTTCGGCCCATTGACTTAAAGTTAGAGTAGTCTGAGCGGAAGTGGCCTTTTGGGTTATTTCATTTTTTGCTATTTCATTGTCGCTACCAATTAATGTAATGACGTCACCTTCCTGGGCTTCTGGCACATCAGTAATATCAAACAGCATCTGGTCCATACTGATGCGGCCAACTTGGCTTATTTTCTTGCCCATCAACAGGCCTTGCATGCGGTTTGAGAGGCCACGGTCGACGCCGTCGGCATAACCGATCGGAATAGACGCTAAAAGTGTTTCTTTCTTTGCTGTCCATGTCCAGCTATAGCCCACCGACTGACCTGCGGCAATCTTGTTTATATGATTGATGCGTGCCCGTACAGACAGGGCTGGTCTAAGGGCTAAGTCTGGTGATACCGTATCTGGTTGCAAGCCGTAGAGGTAGAGCCCGACCCTGACTAAGTCGTAGTGCACTTGTGGAAATGCAGTGGCCTCGCTTGAAGCTAGGTGAAAAAAGGTATTGCTGAAATACTTCTTTGTTAGCTCGACGGCTTGACTGAAAAGCTGGTTTTGCTCAGTTACTGCTTCTTCGTTGGCCGCTTTGGCCAGGTGGCTATAAACACTGACCAGCTCCAAATTATCTAGGCTCTTGATCAGCTTCAGGGTGTCTTCTAGCTTTTCAAATTGCACACCGAGGCGATGCATACCCGTGTCTATCTTGAGATGCACCCTTGCCTTACCACAGGCTGCTACATCACGAATTTGTTTTTCGCTGGTTAGGGTAATATCAAGGCTGTTTTCAAGAGCTGTGGTTATAGCCCAGGAAGGTGTCGGGCTTAATATCAACACAGGAAGTTTGATGCCGCTCGCCCTTAGTTGGGTGCCTTCATCAATTGAGGCTACTCCCAACCAGTCAATGCCTTCGCTTGATGCTTCTAGCAGTTCGGCGACGCTGGCAGCCCCGTGACCATAACCGTCGCTCTTTACTACCGCCATCAGTCGTGGACCCTGTGAAGCTGGTGGGGCCATGTCTGGGCTAATACCTTTTATAGGTAAGGTCAGTCGATGGCGTATGAATTTGAGGTTTTGCTCGATGGCGTTGAGGTCTACTTCGACCCAGGCGTCTCTGCGAATCGATGTGAGGTTGGCTTGGCGAGTGGGGAGCATTAGTAAATTATCGACATACTCAGTATTTGAAGCGCTTCTTAGAGCTTTGCTTTATGCTAGCATTGCTGATGGTCGGCGTAATTATTTCCGCTAAACACAAGGCTCGTCCGAGACTTTGGCGGTAGGGGAAAATTAAAGCGTAACCTTAAGAGCTGCAGTCAAAATATATTCAACCTTGACTCAGCCCTTAGAAGCCCTTGGTGGCTTGGAATCTCTTGGGAAGCCCGAGGCCTGACTTAAAGAAAGGGGTCTCACCTGTTCAATTTTCTAGGAATTTGGTTCTAAATCTTCAAAGGGGTGGAGAGTCTTGAATAAAGCAGAATTAGTCGACATCGTAGCTAAAGAAGCTGGAACGACAAAAAAAGACGCTGAGCAAGTTATCAACAAGATGATGGATACCATCATTAAGCATGTTGCTCGCGATGAGAAAGTTACTTTGGTTGGTTTTGGTACCTTTGAAGCCCGTCAGCGTAAAGCTCGCACTGGCCGCAACCCGAAAACAAATGAGCCATTGCACATTCCCGCTAAGCGTGTTGCCGGTTTCAAAGTTGGCAAAGAGTTCGCTGAATCAGTGAACAAAGATAAAAAAGGCAAATAAGCCTATTTCAGCATAGAGGAGGTTCGGGTGGGGTTACCTAGAGTTGCAGTAATCGGTTGCGGAAATTGGGGTAAGAACCTGGTTCGCAATTTTGCTCACTTGGGTGCCCTCTCGACCGTCTGTGATGCTGATCAGAAGCGTTTAGATTATGTTGCCAAAGAGCACAAGGGTATAGCTGTTACCAGCGATTACGACAGTGTTTTGGCTGACAAGAATGTTAGCGCTATAGTCATCGCAACTCCTTCCGATACTCACTTCTTACTTGCCGAAAAAGCTTTGCTCGCTGGCAAGCATGTTTACGTTGAGAAGCCACTGGCTCGCGATGTGAAGCACGCCGAGAAGTTAGATGAGTTAGCGACAGAGCGTAATTTAGTGCTGATGGTCGGGCATTTGTTGCTCTATCACCCAGCAGTTAATTGCCTTAAAGACCTTATTGCCTCTGGTGAATTGGGCGACCTCTTGTTTGTTCGCTCCGATCGCATGAATTTCAATAACTCGCGTCGTGACTGGAGCGTCCTTTGGGACTTGGCGCCGCACGACATTTCAATGATGAGTTATTTGCTCGATTGTGAATCGCCAGAAGTAAGTCGCGTGGGCGGATGGGACACTCTAGGCGATGGCCTGGTGGACGTGGCCTATCTTGATTTAACTTTCCCTATGGGCAACCGTAGCATTCCAGGTCAGGTTCGCAATAGCTGGATTGACCCGCAAAAATTAGTGCGTTTGACTGTTAACGGCACAAAGAAAACCGCCGTTCTCAACGATACGCAGCAAGAAGACAAGTTGGCCTTGCACAGTGTCACCCCTGAAGGACGTATGGTTGTTGAGTATCCATACTATCCAACTGGAGAACCGCTGCAGCTAGAATGCGAGCACTTCCTTCAATGTATTTTGCGTGGCGAGCGCCCTCGCACCGACGCCAACAACGCCTACCACGTAGTTCGTGTGTTGTCGGATGTTGAAAAGCGTTTGTCTGCTCGTCCTCGTCGTGTAAACGCTATCGCAACATCCCGTTAGGATTTGCTTGCAGGTGCACACAAGATCTTTCAGTTGTGTATAATTTCTTTCTGCGCTGGTTCTTCAATGGCTCTAAGCCATAATGCGGGAGTAATTCAGTGGTAGAATGCCTCCTTGCCAAGGAGGATGTCGAGAGTTCGAATCTCTTCTCCCGCTCCATTTTTAAGCTGCCCCCTGGGCAGCTTTTCTTTTTAGTACTCTTATTAACAGATTTAAAAGATTGCCTTGCTTGAGCTATATTAGTCATGTAAGTGCTGCGCGAGAAAAATCTGGAGAGTGACATCGGAATGACTGACGGAGTGCAAGATCCAGCAAATGAAGCCTCAAATTCGGCCGAGCCTAGTGTAGAAACAAGATTAGAAGCTACATTAGAGCCGAGTGCTGAGGCGACCACAGAGCCTTCTACAGCTCAGGTTAAGGCGACACCTGCGCCATCGGCTGCGGCTGACGCTGCCTGCGATCCTGCCTTTGATTCCGCTGTTGATTCCGCTATTGATGTAGCAGAAAGTCCAGCATTACAGGGAGCTGCTCAGAGACGTTCTCCCTGGCAATCATCGATGGCAGCCATTCAATATGTTGGTCAGGCTTCGGCTACCGATGAGGTGCAAGTTCGCACATCAGATCGCGTCACTGTAATAGCCTTGCTCGTTTGCTGTATAGCTGAAGTGCTGTCGCTTGTATATACGCCGATGGCTAGCATGCGTTTGGCCTTCATTGCGATCTCAGATGTGGTTTTGGCCGTGGCTGTCACTATGTTTTTGGTTTACCGTCTTGGAATCTTATCTTCTCTTGGTAAGCGCCAAGCCCTTATTTGCTGGCAGTTGATGATGGGCTGTATTTTCCTGGGAATTTTCCTTTGTGTTAATGTGGCTGCTGGTGTGGCTTTGGGGGTGTCTGCTATGTATCCAGCTGAGCTGCCATAAGGCGAGAAAATCTGAAATCAACCATCTAATTTGGCCGATTTCTAATTAGCTTCCGGCTACTACTCCGGGGCAACTGTAAATAATCCAGCTCTAGTCGCAGGGCCGTGCCTTCTGCCATGTTAAAATCCACAATCTAATTTGTATTTCGGCGTATATAGTCACTGAGAGAGAAAGTCATGAAGGTCACCCTCGAACGGGAAGGCAAAAACATAGTAAAAATGGGCATCGAGTTGGAGCCTGACAAGGTTTCCCGAGCCTACGAGATGGCTTGTCGCCAGCTCAGTCATCAAGTGCGTATCCCTGGTTTTAGACCGGGCAAAGCGCCAAGAATGATTATTGAAAAGACCATTGGTGAAGAAGCTGTCAAGCGTGAAGCTTTGGAAAAGCTTGTTCCTGAGCTGATCAACGAGGCTCTTCTAAAAGAAAATCTCGACATCATCACTGCTCCTGAATATTCCAACTTCGATTTCAAGCTTGGTCAACCGCTGAAGTTCGAAGCTAAGTTCGAGATTCGTCCTGAAGTAAAGCTTGGCAGCTACAAAGAAATCGAAGTCAATGTGCCTGAAGTAGCTCTTCCTGAAGATGCTCTTGAGCGCGCGCTCACAAACGTGGCCGAAACCAAAGCCTCCCTTGCACCTGTTGAAGGTAGAGCGGCTGAAATGGGCGACACTGCTGTAATTGATTTTGAGTGCTTTGTTGATGGTAAGCCTCTTGAGGGTGGTAAAGCCGATTCATTGATGCTTGATTTGGTTGAAGGATCTTTCTTGCCTGGTTTCTGCGAGCAAGTCGTTGGCAAAAACGCCAAAGACAAGTTCAAAGCTAAAGCCACTTTCCCTGAAAACTACAAACGCAAAGAAGTAGCTGGCAAAGAAGCTGAATTCGACGTTCATCTCAAAGAGATTCGCAAGAAGACTACTCCTGACGTTAATGACGAACTAGCTAAATCAGTCGGTCACGAAAATCTTGATGGTTTGAAAGAGTCAATCAAGGCTGAACTGCATGAAGTGGTCAAGCAGGAAAATGAATCTCGTGCTCAGAGAATGGTAGTAGAGGCGGTGGCGTTGAGCGCTCAAGTCGACATACCAGAGACTATGGTTGAGCGTGAACGCGATTTGTTGCTTGGTCAACTGCGTCGCTATGTTGAACAACAGGGCCAGCCATGGGAAGAGTTTGAAGCAACCGATGAGTACACTCAAATGAAAACCACTAAGTTGGAAGAAGCACGTCAGCGTGTTCTTACTTCCTTAGTGCTTGGTGCGGTTGTGCGCGAAGAGAAGCTCACAGTCAACGATGAAGAAATGGCTCCCTACTATGCTGAGCTGGCCATGCGCTATCAGTTGCGCCCAGATCAGTTCGAAGAGTTTGCCAACAACGAAGACGTGCGCAGACAAGTGGCTGAAGAAGTCTTGACCGGTAAAGTTGTAGAACTTTTGGTCAGCAGTGCCAAAATTAACTTCGTGCCCGATGAATGTACCGAAGATCACGACCATGCAGCCCATGGCCACAGCGGAAAAGCTGTAGCTAAAGCTGACAAGGCTGAAAGTAAAACTGAAGCCAAGGCTGCTGCTGAGGGCAAAGAAAAGCCTAAAGCTGAGGCCGGTAAGAAAGCTAGCAAGAAAGCTGAATAGGCTTGCTCCGAGCGCTTAATCTAAATTGAGCGCTAAAAGCAAAACTAAAGTCAGAACTAGATTCGGCAGCTACTTTGATACTTGAGAGGTGACAAGTACACTACAGGTGCTCTCCTGGGACTTTTTTAGGAAGTCTCTGACCAGAGGCCGTTTAATGTGTATTTGTCACTTTTCAGTAAGATAGAATGCCACATGAGCGATAAAATATCCTCTGAGCATTGCTCAAAGCTAAGAGACATCCTAGGAAACGGAAGACAAAATGACTACACAAAAATACGGTGACAACAACATCATTAAGTCGCCACCAAGCTCGAAGCAACTTTATGAGATCTGGAGTCAGACTCCTTATGTTAGCCCTGAAGCTATATACGCACCGACAGTAATTGAAACTACTGCTCGCGGTGAAAGAGCTTTCGACATCTTCTCTAGATTGCTGCGCGAGAGAATTATTTTCCTGGGCACCGCAATTGATGACATGGTGGCAAACCTTATCGTCGCTCAGTTGCTATTGCTTGAAGGCGAAGATCCAGAAAAAGATATCCGTCTATATGTCAACTCACCTGGTGGTTCTGTCACCGCTGGTTTGGCTATCTATGACACCATGCAACACATCCGTTCAGATGTATCCACAATCTGTTTGGGTCAAGCTGCATCTATGGGTGCCTTCCTTCTTTCTGCTGGTAAGAAAGGCAAGCGTCTTTCGCTTCCGCACTCACGCATCTTGATTCACCAACCATTGGGTGGTGCTCAAGGTCAAGCTACCGACATTGAAATTCAAGCTCGCGAAATTCTTCGCATTAAACGCCAATTGAATGAGTTGATGGCTGAACATACTGGTCAATCGGTTAAAACAATCGAGAAAGACACAGATCGTGACAACATCATGACTGCAGAAGAAGCCAAGGAGTACGGCCTTGTAGATCAAGTTATTACCAAACTTGAGCAATCGCCCAACCTGTCAGCTGTCTAAACGTTCTTAGTTGATGCCCGGGCCTGAGCGCCCGGGCATTTAACTTTGTAGAATGCAAAGTGTGTGATTAAGTAGAACTATAGGTCCTAGATAGGGAAACTAAATGCCAAAACAATCGGACAATCGACTCAAGTGCTCGTTTTGCGGAAAGAGCCAAGATCAAGTCAAAAAATTGATCGCTGGCCCCGGAGTATATATCTGCGATGAGTGTGTTGATCTTTGTAATGAGATCCTTGATGAAGAACTGTTCGAAGGCGGCGCTGCTGCTCAGCCCGCTCCAGAAACATCAACTCCGCAAATGGTTGATATTCCTAAGCCTCAAGAAATTAAGGCCTTCCTCGATCAGCATATCATCGGTCAATCACGGGCCAAAAAGATTCTTTCAGTGGCTGTATACAACCACTACAAGAGAATTAGCCACAACGCCGAACTGGCTGATCAAGTAGAGATCTCCAAGTCTAATATTCTGCTGATTGGTCCTACCGGTTGCGGTAAGACACTGTTGGCACAAACATTGGCAAAATTGCTCGATGTTCCTTTCGCCGTTGCGGATGCCACTACCTTGACTGAGGCTGGTTATGTCGGTGAAGACGTTGAAAACATCTTGCTCAGGCTCTATCAATCAGCTGATTACGACGTGAAGAAGGCCGAACGCGGCATTATTTACATTGATGAAATCGATAAAATTTCACGCAAGTCTGAAAATACCAGCATCACCAGAGACGTCTCTGGCGAGGGTGTGCAACAGGCTTTGCTGAAGATGATTGAAGGAACCCTTGCTAACGTGCCGCCTCAAGGTGGCCGTAAGCATCCTCACCAAGAATTCATCCAGATCAACACTGCCAATATCCTATTTATCTGCGGTGGAGCATTTGTTGGCTTAGACAAGATTGTTGAAGCCCGCGTCTCTTCCAACCGTAATATTGGCTTTGGTAGTGAGCGTCCTCTGACCGCTTGGGAAAGAGAACAGCGTTCATCCAAGATTCTGATGGACACTGCTCCAGATGACTTGCTCAAGTTTGGTCTGATTCCTGAATTCGTCGGTCGTATGCCGGTTACTGCAGTGCTTGAAGCCCTTGATGTAGAAGCTTTGGTTCGCATTATGGTTGAGCCTAAGAACGCCATCATCAAGCAATATCAACAGTTGTTGTCGCTTGATGGAGTTGAGCTTAAGTTTGACACCGAGTCAATTCGGGCTGTCGCAGAAGAAGCTCTAAAACGTAAGACTGGCGCCCGTGCGCTTCGTTCTATCGTTGAAGAAATCATGCTCGACATCATGTACGAAGTGCCATCGCGATCTGATATCAAGGTCTGCCATATCACTAAGGAACTTGTAGAAAAACGATCGACAGCGGAGCTACTTCAGCTTCCAAAGGCTAAACTGAAGGGGGAGATTGCCTAAAGCTTGCTAAGCTGGCGATTTATCCTTAAAAGCGTCAGTTTTTCTCGTTGAGGCCAATTAACGCCTTATGGTGGATTTGAGCACTGAAGTATTCCCCCTCATCCCTCTCCGGGATGTTGTGGTCTTCCCCCAAATGGTAACGCCTTTGTTTGTTTCGAGGCCGCGGTCAATCGCGGCCCTCGAACAGGCTCTGATGCGTGATGATCGACTGGTGGTACTGGTTGCCCAGAAAGAGCCAGAGACCGAAGACCCTAAAGTCGAAGACCTTTACCAGATCGGCACTTTAGCCGAAGTAATGCAGATGCTGAAGCTGCCCGACGGCACTGTCAAAGTGCTGGTCGAAGGCTCTATGCGAGTGATGTTGGATGTGATCGAGGATGCTCCCGATCATTTCACTGCCAAAGTTGAAGAGCGCAGTGAGATTTTGGTGGATGATGAGACCACCCGCACACTAATCAAAATTTCAGTAGAGAAGTTTGAGCAGTACGTTAAGTCGACGAAGAAAATCAATCCAGAGAGCCTTTTAGCAGTCTCGGGCATTGGTCAACCTGGTCGCCTTGCTGACATCATCGCTACTTATTTGGGGTTGAGCTTAGCTGAACGGCAGAAGTGTTTAGAGATAAGCGATGCTACTGAAAGACTCGAATATATTGGTCAGCTTCTTTCTCGTGAGCTTGAGTTAGCTGACTTAGAACAGCAGATTCATGACCGCGTGCGCTTCAATTTAGAGAAGACCCAGCGGGAATATTATCTGCGCGAAAAATTGCGCATCATTCAAGATGAACTCAATCAAGATGGTGGCGAACTCGGTGAGATAAACGAGTACAAGCAGAAAATTAAAAAGTCCAAGATGATGGGCGTGGCTCTCGAAAGAGCTAATAAGGAGCTTGGTCGTCTTGAGAAAATGATGCCCCAGAGTGCTGAAGCTGGCGTCATTCGTACTTACTTAGATACTCTTGTGGCATTGCCCTGGGCTAAGCGTTCCCGCGAAGTTATAGATTTGCACAAGGCCGAAGAGATTTTGACTGAAGATCACTATGGTCTAGAGAAAGTCAAAGAGCGTATTCTGGAATACCTGGCTGTGCGTAAGCTGGCCAAAGAGCCAACTGGAACTATTCTCTGCTTAGTCGGGCCACCTGGGGTGGGTAAAACCAGTCTGGTTAAGTCAATTGCACGGGCCATGAACCGTCAATTTGCCCGTATTAGCTTGGGCGGCGTCAGTGATGAAGCTGAGATTCGTGGCCACAGACGTACCTATATTGGCGCCATGCCTGGCCGCATTATTCAGGCTGTGAAGCAAGCGGGAACTAAAAATCCGGTGATTTTGCTCGATGAAATCGAGAAGATGACCCGCTCTTATCAAGGCGACCCCATGGCCGCTATGTTAGAAGTGCTTGATCCGGATCAAAATGATTCGTTCACCGATCACTATCTAGACGCACCTTTCTCACTTTCTGAAGTTGTCTTTGTTGCTACAGCTAATAGCTTAGAGCAAGTGCCTCGGCCGCTTTTCGACCGTCTTGAGATTATTTCTATATCGGGTTACACCGAAGAAGAGAAAGTCGCGATTGCTGAGAATCACATATTGCCTAAGATTCTCTATCGCCATGGTTTAAGCGAAAAGCAATTGAAGATTCCGGCTGCTACTCTGCGCAAGATTATTCAAGAATATACTCGCGAAGCTGGTGTGCGCAGTCTCGAGCGTAACCTTGCCAATGTTTGCCGTAAGGTGGCGTCGCAGGTGGTTAAGGAAGAAGTTGAGTCAGTTAGACTGCAACCGAATCTGGTGCCCAAATTCTTAGGGCCACCCAAGATTGTGCGCGAAAATGAAGTGAAAGGGCCTCAAGTTGGCATTGTTATGGGCTTGGCCTGGACAGAAACTGGCGGTGAAACTTTATCGATTGAAGTTAACACTATGCCAGGTAAAGGCAAGCTGCAGCTAACTGGTCAGCTCGGCGACGTCATGAAAGAGTCAGCTGAAGCAGCCTTTAGCTACATTAGAAGTCACGCTGAGTTGCTTGGCATTCCAACTAACTTCCATGAAACTCTCGATATTCACATACACATACCTGAGGGCGCTACACCAAAAGATGGCCCATCGGCTGGTGTGGCTATGTGCTGTGCCCTTGTCTCTGCTATTTCAAAAAGACCGGCACGCGGTTCGCTTGCTATGACTGGCGAGATTACTTTGCGCGGACGAGTGCTGCCAATTGGTGGATTGAAGGAAAAAGTCTTAGCTGCACTTCGAGCCGGTATTAAGACTGTCATTCTGCCCCGGAGCAATGAGAAAGATTTGGCTGATATTCCTGACTATGTCAAAGAGAAAGTTGAGCTTATTCCTGTTGCTCACCTTGATGAAGTGTTCGCTTTAATCTTTAAAGATAAAACAAAAAAAACAGAAGCTGCAAAAACGCGTAACACCGTTGGTGGTGCCAAGCGTAGTGCTCTCGGTCGAGTCAAATAAGAGGTCTAAATATAATGCGTTTGCTCAATGTCGTTTTGTCAGCGGCTTCTCTTTTGCTTGCAGTAGCACCAGCTATTGCTTCTGATGCTGCCGGATCTTCTACTGGAGCTTCTGCTGGAGCTTCTACTGGAGCTGCTGCCATCAAGCCTGCCTCTGCGGCTGTTGCTCCGGCTGCGACATCTCCAACTCTTACACCGGCAAAGAAGGCTTTGATTCTTGAACTTTTAAAGATGACCGATGCCGATAAACAGGTCGAGATGATCATCAATCAATTGACTCTCTCTCATCAAAGACGTTATCCCACTTTGCTAGCGCAAGCCATTAATGCCGCCCCTAATCTTTCAGAAGAGAAGAAAAAGGAGCTAATCGCCACTGCCCAAGAGCAGAGTGCCCGGTCGTCTGAGCGCCTGCGGCAGTTGTTTATGCAGAAAATCGACCTGAGCCAAGTCATGCAAGAAGTTGCACTGGTGGTCTACGACAAGAATTTTACTGAGTCTGAAATGCAGGACATCATTACTTTCTATAAAACACCAACTGGTAAAAAGACCCTGCAAGCTTTGCCAGCAGTTATGAGCGAATCAATGGAGATGACCACTGCACTTATAACTCCTCCACTTAGTGACATCATGAAACAAGTATTGCAAGAAGAGCGCGAGCGTTTGCAGGGCTTAACTACCGGCGGGAAATAGAATTTTTCAAAATACTTGAGTACTCAAGTATTTTGTTTTGACCATTGGGATTCTTGTTAATCACGAATAGTTGAGCTACGGTTTCTTTGATTGCCGAAAGCTTTCTATGAATGAGTTAATTAGATCGAGCCATCCGCCAGAGTTCGATGTGTTGGTGCTCTTTTTAGTGGTCGCGCTGCTAGCGTAGTTCTCATTTCTGGCCTGTCGCTCGGTGCGATTTTGCCGTAGGTATCCGAGTGCATCATCCTGTTCGTTCGGGGCTTCAAAAAGTTTGACGTGGGTCATGACTCCGTGTCGCTTTGTGATCGCTTCAATTGCCGCAAAACTTTTTAGAAGGTCATCGAAGCACGCACCAAAAATAAACTGTTCCAATGGGCTACTTTCGATTCTCCAGGCGGCTTCTTGGTTTTTCATAAGTCCGATTGAAAGCGGTCCTTCTGCAGCTGTTAGTTCTTTTAGAATCTCTGCAAATGCAGATGATGCGTTTATGGTGTTTCGTTTTTCATGGGGAACAGAGGCTGTAAAAATCGCCACTATCGGATGATGTGAATGATTGAGTTCAACATCAACGCGGCCACCGCGGGCATAAAAATATTGGCCAAAGAGCGCTGGAAGTGTAATTACACATTGGTGATGAATGAATACCTGATGCTCTAGGGCCATGACTTCTGGAGCGGCAGTGTATGGGTAAGGCCAGTCATCAAAGTATTTAGATTCTCTATAAGGAGCTAGTTGATTTCGCCTTGCAAATTCGCTAAGGGGCGATGTCCCTTCGCAAGTATCTATCCACTGGTGATGCGACTCAATCAGTTTTGCCAACTCCTGTGCCACATCTTGCGCTAACTCTGCAGTGGGAAAATTTCCGACGATTGTATAGCTGCCACTGTTGTTGCTGGCAAAGGCATTCCAGATCTTGATTTTCATGCTTTAGCCTCTCTTGATAGCGGCGCTGATTTTGATAATGAATTTGAAATTGCCAATTGAGTCAGATTTTCGGAAATTCGCGTGTCGGCATTTAGTCCAAATCCTGGCGTTCTAGCGCAGCCAGGTAGCAGTGATGCTTTACTGAGTTCGCCTTGTCGCTGTCGCCAAATGTTCATAATGTCTTGAGCGTTCTCGACTGCTATTTTCGTCTCGTGAAAGCTACATGGCTGAAGTTTTTTGTCGCTTGTGAGTACGATGAAGTCGCGCCCGGCTCCGCAATCTTGGCGGTCGAAGAGGCGAGGAACACCGTCCATGCGTTCGCCCCAGCAAACATCTAATTTGATTTGGCACTTATTATTCAGGGCTCTGGCAATAATAGCTACTCGCTCAGCCAGCTTCAGGGCACTACCAGCATCAAGGTGAAGAGCAGCATCGCTGCCGTTATAGCTGAGCAGCAAAATATCTCTACAGCCTAGTGAGGCCAGCTCCAATACAGTTTTTTCTAAGTCTGCTAGGCGCTCTGGGGTAACCAGATAATTTACTCCGAACCGTGCTTTTGCTTCCACTAGCTCAGTTACTTTTGAACGCCAATCATTGTTTTCATAGAGTGAGAGCCGGATCTGTCCATATTTTCCTTCTATCGCGGCCAGGCGAGCCGGTGTCATGGCCAGGCCATTTGTGGTCAGGTTAATTGCTAGTGCGGTTTCATCGTGCAAGCGGCAGACGAGTTCGGCGAAATTTGGAAATGTCCAAGGTTCACCTCCGCCGAAAGCAACTTCTAGAACCCCGGCTTGAGCCAGTTCGAAAAGTACTGTAAAGACTTGATCGGATGTCCAGCCACTTTGTGCTGTCAGGTCTCTTGAGCAAAATGTGCAAGCAAGATTACAAGAGTTGGTGATGCCAAATTGTACGACTCTCGGCGCTGCTTGTTTTAAGTGCTGAGTTTCGGGGCCATGGCAAAGAGCATTTAGTCCACTGTCTCGATCGAAGAGCAGTAGTGACTCATCTAAGGCGAAGCGCCTCAGGCTAGCGAGGGCCTCTGGTACTGGGATTGAGTTTAAGGAATCTGAATTCTCAGGCATCCCTAAATCATAACAGTTTGCCCCCTAGGCTACTTCGCTCTCAAGCGTGCTTCCATATCATCGAGCTGTTTTAGTCGAGCGGATGCAATTTGCCCGGGGAGCATGCCGGCTTTCAGAGCCTTGTGGCGATTGATCTCACCGCGAACTTGAATGCGCAGCGTATCAAGCATGCCGAATGCAGATGAGGGAATGGCAATAAGCGAAGCTGTAAATAAGAGATCGTTAGTCACTCTGCTGGCCCGAGCTGATGAATTGTTGTAGTGATGGTTGAATCCTGGAATTGCAAAAAGAATACCGGATGCGGTTTTTGTGCCACCGACATAGAGACCTGCTCCTATGTTTTGTGTAGCGGTTAGTTTGGCTGCCGCGCTCTTCTTCTGAGCTGCTCTAATTTCGTCGTTGAAGAACCGCTGGTGTTCACCATATAGTCCCCCTCGGTCTATGGCATTGGCCACACCTAAGTTCGATACCTTTCCTTGTTTAATTAGTCGATCTAAAACTGCCAGGTCTGATTCTAGTACTTGAACTTTGGCATCACTTGAATCTTGCATCACATGTTTAATGCGATGTTTTGTAAGCTCTCCAACCCCTTTCGCGGCTACTCTGCTCAGTATCGGTCCCCACATTGTCAGTTGACCTGACACTATAAAGAGAGCACCAGCTCGGCCGTTCCAGATACGATGTCTTCTGTGTAGAGAGAGATAGGCGAATTCATAGCCAATGGCGTTGGTTGTGTATTTGGCAAAGTCAAAGAAGTATTGCCATTGTTGAAATGCAATTAGTTTGCGCGCGCCAACGTGGAAGCGTTGAAATTCTTGTAGAGATTGATCGCGCAGGTCTTTGAGAACTTTTCCTTCGGCATCGTCAACTTCAACATGTCCGCTTAGAGCTGGAGATGAGGCTTCGACTTTGGTTAATGCGGCTCTTTGAGCCATTAGAGAGTCGATATCGTTCTTTATGCCTTCGACATGTTTGGTGGCTGCAGCTGGTGAGAATCCATTGCGGCGTGCCACTAAATCGTGGTAGCCATTGACACCAAATTCCATAACGGCAGCACCAGCACCAATGATTGAGCCGATCATGGGAATGTAGTTAGCACTCTCTTGGAAATGGCGGTGGACACCCTGCGCGCGGTGAAGGTGAGCACCTCGGTTTACTACCGAAATAATTGCACCGGCTAGCCCTGTACCCATGTTGATTTCTTGCAAACCGGCATAGCGCCAGCCTTTCCAACGACCTTGTTTGGCAACTTCTTGGCTGTAGTGTAGATTGAATTTTTGCAATTCAATTTCTTTGAGCAAAATCTGTTTTGTTAAATCATCAATCTTAGATACTGATTCTTCTGGTGTAATTGAAGCTCCACCAGAAAGAGTAAACTGATCTGCCGCTGGGCTATGCCCCAACATTGGTGCCTCCGCTAGTAGCTGAGGGGCTCCGCTCTCGGAGATCTCCTCCGCTGTTGCGTTTGCACCTTCCTCTGAATCATCCGCTTTACCTGGCACCGTCCCAAGTGGCCCATTGAGAGTGAAGTTGCCGTAGGCAATCTTTGTATTGTTTTCAGGGTTGGCCGCAGCAATGCTATTGGTTGTTGACTCGTCGCTAACGGTCGATTGCTCTTGAAGCGCAGCTCCGGTTTCAGCCATAGCAAAGGGCGCTGTATTATCCAGTGGTTCAACCAATTCGGCTGCTACAGGGTCTGTCGTCACCGGATCTGTTGCGGTCTGAACCGCAACTTCTTCTGCTGACTGTGCTACTACTGGTGCCGCTAAGGAAGCAAGATTTGATTGAATCGTGAACGATGTTGCAAGAAGAGCGCAAACAATTTTCTTACGACTATTTCTCAGTGCCACAGAATGATTCCTATTAGTTTTGACTGATTGCTGTCCCGATCAAGCCGAGTTCTATCTGTGTTCGCTTGACAAGACGCATTGGTTCACTCTGAGTGAAAACGTAATCGTAGGACACTAATGTGATGATAGTGTGATCATTGCTGTCTGCAAGAAGGTTTTAAAAAAACAATGACTGAGAGCCTATTCTGGGGGCAGTCCATACATCTCTCTCAGAAGCACCAAGGTTCTCTTCCCTGCACTCGTTCGAGTCGTAAAATTGTGTTTTTGCATTTCGGATAGTGCCTCTTCGTACGACGCGCCCTCTTGATGTCGCAGGGCTGCCGCAATTAGTCTGGTCCGATCTGGGTCTGATTGGCAGCGAATGAAGACCGATTTTCCTTTTGCCTTTTCTTCCTTAATTTTGCTGGCAATGGCATTAAGCTCATTTGCCGTAACAGACTTAGTACTGAGAGAAATTGCTTCGTAATCAATTCCGCAGTCCCTGCACCAGGTGCCTTCCGCTTGTATCTTCGAATTGTTTGCGCTAGTCCCATCTAAGATCAGATCAATCACTTTAGTTACACCGGCATTGGCCATTTTTTCCACTTGTTCGTTTGTAGTTAATCGACCACCCCTGAAGATTCCATCTGAGACTTTGTCTGAATAGATAGTGTCGAACCCGCGCGAGTCTCGCTCTGTACCGATTCGGACCTCACTTGCTGCTGATATCCCCATCGTTCTTATTAGGCTTGCAAGTCTGTGCGATAAAGTATTGGGATAGCTAATTTCAGAGACTACGGCTGTTGCTTCTTGACCAAATGCCGAAGTGGAATATTGCTTTTGTAGTTTCTGTTTTGAGGATTCGCTTAGGGTAAATTCGTCTCGTGTGGCGGAGAGGCGTCGCGCGACTAGTTTTGATAGCATGTTCGAAAGCGCGCTTTCGCCATTTATGACTTCAGTACTTAGACCTTCATTTTTTATAGTTGTTATTATCTTGTCTATACCAGACTGGTAGGCAATGAAAGGTGCAAGTGTGATTTCTACCTCTTTGGCGCGGCTGCTTACTGCAATTTTATGCAATAAATTATGAACTTTGACCGCTTCATCACCAGTCGAAGCCAAGTCATTTGGCGCAAACACTTTAAGGGTTTCACCATTGAGTGCGGCTAGCTTTGCGCGTTCTCTGTACTCGGCAAGGTTGAGGAAATGCTTGTCGTACATAGAATCAGTAAGATTATTGGCTATCCGGTAAATATGTAATGCTTTCATCGAGCTGTCTGAGCTTGTGCCATCAGATTTAGTAGCGTCTCGATCGAGCGAGACAAAGACAAAATCATCGGGAAGATGCTCTTTGCCGGCTAGCTTGATTTTTTCTACTATTCGTTCGTGGATCAAAGTAGCCTGCTGGATCATTCTTTCATTTGAAACAAGTAAGCTATTGTTAGCGCATATTTCTGAGTCGAGAATGCTTTCTTCCGTTGTTCGCTTAACTAACTCTAGCAAAGCTCTATCTGTGGCTTTGCTTCTTTCGACAGCCACAGTCTCATTTAGATAGTTTACGAGTGATTCTATTTGTTTTACTGGATCTGTGATACTTGGTTTGTCTGCGGGCACTTGTTCAAATTCGATGGCCCGGGTTATTTTTGTTTGTGCTGCAAGTGGCTTATCGGCCTTTGCTGCTGCCAGATCGTATAGATTTACTCCTCGGCCAAAGTCGGTTATAGAGGGCAGATCGATAACAAAATTATTTTCTATAAGTATGTCTAGTCCTGCTGGCGATAGTTTCTTTCCTGGTGCTAGCTTTTCGGGTGGGTCGAACGCTACGAGCTTTTGGTCCACCGGCAGTTTATCATTGGGGCCGTATACTTTGACAGCAATACCAGTCATTTTTCTAAATTCGTAGGCGAGCGCCGCACCTTCGGTAGTTAGAGCTAGTACCTCTATTTGGCGAATCCTGCTCGAATATGAGTAGGAAGAACTTTTAACTAAGCCTTCTTTTAGGAGCTCGTGTGCAACATCTTGAAAATGCTGACTCAAAGCTGCCGTGCTAGTGTATTTGCCTCGACTCTTCAGGTACTCAACAGCTTTCGTTCTGTCGTCTCCATCAAAAGGCGTTAGAATTTTTTCTGCGACTTCTACATTTAAAGCGTCAGGTAGCAGATTCTTGGCAAAAGTTTCCATATTTTCGATGGTGCCTTTTCTAATTCCAAGCTTTCTTTCTCGAACTTCAATTTCTCTTCGAGCAGTTTGATAGATTTTGTCCGCCCCGGCTTGATTGTGTCTGTCCAAAAGAAAAGGAGAAAACTCAGACAACGACAAGAGATGGGCTAGATGTTCGCGCTGCTTTCTGTGGTCAACGAATTTATTCTCCTCAATTCCAGGAAAGATATTTGTCAAAAGCAGTTCTTTTTCATTTTTGGGGATGTACTTTAATCTTGAATCGGTTATCGCGTCTACAAGAGCGGCAATTGATGTTTCTGATAGCCCGGCGATCTGTTTGTTATCGAGGCTGCGGGCAATTTCGAAGCGCAGATCACGAATTGGCTCCGCGTTCTCTTGAGCTCCCGTTTTACTCTTGGCGAATTCAACCATTGCCAACCATTGCTCAGCAAATTTTGTTCTCTCATGAGTATCCATTCTTGAAATTGGCCCTTCAGCATCGGTCAACTCAATAGCCATTTTGTGAAGTGGTTTTACTGATTCTTCTAAAAGGTCTGGGTTATCGCCTTTAAGTTTCTGCAGGCTATTCATCATTGCGCCGAGGACTTCCGGATCGGCCACAGCGGCATGTGGATTTCTAAGAAGTGTTCTGGTGGCTTCGTTGTAGTGATCAGCGGTAAGCATTTTGCCAAACAAGTAAGAGGTTAAGCCGTTTAATTCTTGTTCGGCTAGCGAAGCTGGCCTTTCGTTTCCTGGCTTACTCATTAAGAGTTGCTTGATAATGTCGGCACGATTCGAACCTGACTCATCACTTTCAGTGGCGAATCGAAGTGCTAGCTCTGTCAGATCTTGTTCGCTGATTCTAGCGCTTAGCTCACGGACGGCGTTTCTCTCTCTGAAGCTGAGTTCTGGTGCTGAAGACTTTATGGCGGACATTCTGTCTAGGCCTACTTCGAGTTTATCGAACTCAGTTTCGTTCCATTCTCTCAGTTCGGAATTAGTGAGTTTATTTTTTGCATCATTATCATTTCTGTCCCAAGAAATTAGGTCTATCGGTCGTCCATTGGCGGCGAGCTCTCTTGCCTTCATTGCTAAGTCGAGGGAGTCAAAGTGGATTAGATTGTCAGACTGAAAATCTTTGATGAACGCTTCTATATGAGCAGCTTCTTTTATCAAATTGTTAGCAGAAGCAAAGTTTGGCAGTTCATATGAGTCTTTTGTCTTGCGAATATCGTATGCTTTTGCAATCGATACGGTCTGATCGTCTAACGCTGCTCGCACTTCCAAGACTTCATCTCTAAGCCGCTTTGCTTGAGCAATGGGATTGTTTGTCAGTGGGTTTTGATCAAGATAGAGTGAAAGTTCAAATGCCTCAATAATTGGTAATTTATTGCCATCATCTTGGTTCTTGTTTGAATACTGTAGAAAATCGGCTTTGCGTTCGAGAGTCTTGAAGTCAAGGCTACTAGCGTGCATCTCGTTTGCAACGGCAATGCTATGTCGTAGCTGATCCTGGCTGATTGTACTTTCTTCATTGGCAAGCCGCCGTAGCAATTCATTAGTGCCGTGGTGTCCACGTTCGTCCAGGGATATTAACTGTCTTGCCAGGGCCAGAGTTTCTGGAGGACCAAAAAGCATTTGGTCGAATTGCTCAGGCTTAACTAAACGCGAGATTTTGAAGGTACTCGAAAGTTCTCCTGTCTGCTCAAATAGTTTGTCGATAGTTCGCTTATTAAATTTACTTGGATTCTCGATAGCTTCAGCAATTATCTTGTGATTCCAAAGGTTCTGGCTGGAAGTATCAAGCGACGCAATCTTCTGTATTTGAACGGGTGTGATCAGGTCTTTGTCTATTGCTGCGTGAATGTTTCTTAGTTCGCTCGCGTCAAGGTCCATGTGGAGTAAGGCATTGAAGGTCTTGTCGTCTACTCTGGAATTTTTTGAGACTTCTAAGACTGCTGTTCGGAAATCCGCTGGTTTTTGCAAGATGGACGTAAGTCTGTCGGCTGTTATGTTTGTTTGGTGACCATGGCTCTTTGACTCTTCAAGAGCGGCTGAAATTTGTTTTAAAAGATCTAGTTTATCCCTCATTGGAAGCAGCAGAGCAATGTTCTGGACATTGACGACTGGTACTGCTTTCTCACCACCAGTGGGCGCACTAAGATCATTGGTCTGTCGTTGAATTAGTTCTATAAAGACCGCTTTCTCTGCTGCCGCAAGGGTTTCTATCGTCTTAATTTGATTAGTTGATACTATTCCTTTCTGAAGTGCGGAATTGAACATTTCAATCTGGGCTGCGGTTATTTCCATTCCGCCGTAGTTGTCCAAGAGAATTTTGACCAATGATTGGTCTGCATCGGGATGTCTGAGCAGCGACTCCATAGCCTTTCTAGCGTTTTCTGATTTAACTTCATAGATAAGTGTTTCAGTCGTTTTAGCGTCTAGCTTTGCATAAGCACTTAGGGCATGTGGGTTATCTTCTGTCACTGTGAATATGTCATTCAAATTCCCGTGACTAATTACCTTATCTTTCAAGGCTTTGCTGAAAAGACCTTCAGGCTCAAACAGTCGTCTTAATTGATTGGGCAAGCTGATGATTTTCTGTAGCTGTTCTTTACTATATTGTCCCGGTCTCTCTTTTAGCTGCTCACTTGCTAGATCGAGCCAATATTCGCAGGTTTGCTTTTGGGTTTGAAGCAGACCATCTAGTTCTTTGCCTGTACGAAAGCCACTATTCAAAATTTCAACAACAGTCGTTAGCGATTTCTGAGGCAGTTCGCCGAGCTGTTTTAGAGCCTTAGGGCTCAGGTCTGTCAGTTCTTTAATTGCCATTTTGTCTTTAGCTGCAGTATTTTTCAGCAGCTGTTCGAAAATGGCAATAAATTCTGACGGTTGAACGTTTTCGGCAAGTTTGATTGCTGTTGCTAGATCTACTGAACCATCTTTAACTCTGTCTAGAAGGATTTCTTGGCTTTGCTTGTCTAGTTGTGACTTTGAAACTACCGAGGCTGCGTGTTCGAGTTTCTCCTGTTCAGTTCTTTGACTATAGTGGCTATCTGTTTCAGTTTTCGCACTGCGTTTGATCTGCAAAGCAGAAAGGTTTTCTTCTTGCCCATCAATAGTTCTGGATTGTTTTATAAGTGCCTGACTTTCGCTTTGGTCGATATAGCCGCGCTTCATCATGTAAGATGCGAGCCGACTGGCTTCTCCTTCCGGAACATTGGCAAAGGCACTGTCTAGCCATTGATTCTTGGACGCTTCCAGTTGCGCTCTAGCGATTAGATCTACACCACTGCCTTGATTTGCTTCTTGGTCTAAGAGTTTGATTTTAGCAGCGTCGCGAGCCACCATATCTAGTGCAGTAATAAACTTCAAAGCCTTGGTTGATTCGCTTACTGTTTCAAGGTTCGATACTAGAGCTTTTGCTGTTTCTCTCAGAGATGGCGCTAGCTCTGTGTTAGTTGTCAACTCATGCAGCGCGGCTTTGCCCTGCGGCGATTTCAATATTTCAATCAGTGCTGCACTTTTGCTATCGTTGCTGGTGGCATCGCTTAGCTGTTTTATGAACTGGCCCGCCTGTGAGTCAGGCTTGGCTAAATTTGAATCTGCGCTTAACTGCTTTACGAGCTTGTGGGTGTCTGCTAGCGATTGCTCAAGTGCTTTTGAATATTGAAAACGATTGGCCCGATTTTCATAGCGAGAGCCAAAGTCGTAGTAGTCAGTGGCGCCTCTGGTAAGACCGATTGTGGCGTCTGAGACTCCTGCCAGAGCATTGAGATATTGCTCTTTAGTTGGGTTTGTGCCAAGGCTCTGCCGAGCTGCATCAACCAAGGCGCGCACCGCTGGTTTAGCGATAGCCTGATCTGATAGGGCAACATTGCTATAGGTGACTCGAATATTTGAGATCTCACGTCTCATTTCGTGCAGAAGGGCCTGGTTGCGACTGAAATCTGCTCCTGGAAACTCTGCTCCACGAGTGCCTAAGAAGCGGTAGAGTGTCCGGTCATCTGGCACCCCAGGCAGCTTACCGTCTTTGAAGTTCTCCGTTAGATAAGCTTTGACTTGCTCGCGCGCAAATTTTGCGTCTGCTTCGCTAAATCCTTTATTGCCACTGATAGGTTGTCTCTCGAAAGTATCCTCGCCGAAGACACTTTTCTCAATACGTGCTGTTCCTTTGCTGAAAGAGCCTGTGAGAGCATCGCTGGCTAAAGTTTCGATAAATAGCTTTGGATTGGCCTCGGCCAGAGCTTGGTAGCGAGCGGCATCGATAAAGTGGGCAAACTCATGAATGTTAGTTTGGCTTGGCCTAGATGAATCGGTTGAACCCTTACCAACGTATAGATCGACTTGTCCCTTGGCCGAGCTGAACATGCCCTGAGCGTCTAGGTTATCCTGGGCTGGAACTAGATTTACACCAATATCCCGGGCCAGTTTTTCCGCTGAACTTTTGTCAATGCCCAGGCTGGTTGAAATTAGTTCACCGGCATCTTTGAGTAAGCTATTCTGCAGTGATTCTTTGACAGCTTTAATTTGTTGTTCTTGATGAGCGATTTGCTCTGCCGACATATTGACTCTTTCTTTTGCCAGAGTCACTTCCATCGCTGCTAGTTTTTTGTTGGCAACGTCAATTTCATTTGATTGTCTAACTTGATGACCAGTAGATAATTTTGCTTCACTTGCACCGTCAACATGGCTGTTGTTAACATTGCCACTGCGAGCATCGCCAGTCTCGGTGTGAGCGATTTTATTGGTATGAGAATCTCCGGCCGCAGTTGTGCTAGCTCTATTGTGGTTTTGATAGGCGCCACGCATTTGCTGGAAGAATGGTGCAATACTGGCATTCATGGTCTGTTGCGATAGGCCTTCACCGCTATAGCCTTCGCCTCGAATTGTGGCAATTAAGTTTTCTGCTGCGAAGTTTGAAGTCGACATGCCAGCCACGGCCATGCTGAAGTCGCTACTGCCTTTAGTGGCAAACCTAAGAAGCTCTTGTGCGCCGTTTAGGCTCTCAAGCTTTGGGGCCGCGTGAACAAGGCTGTTACTTAGTCTACCGGCGTAATGACCGCCCAGCGCGCCAAATGAGCCTCTAATCGTGGCGTCGCGCAACTCGTCAAAACCAAAATTTGCTCCACGAGCCTTTGCCTCAACGTATGAGCTCAATATTGAACCGCTGGCTCCGCTTGTTTGGTTGAGAGCAAGGGTAGTTAACTGATTTTTGATCAATGCTGTACCTTCGGTCTTAATTGCCGTCGGTAGTGCTTCGCTAAGTAACTTCGTAGCTACTATGGCTTGTTCGGCGTTCAAGGCGCCACGCTGAGTTAGTTGACCAATAACACTTTCTGCTAGTTGCTGGTCGGCCTTGTAGACCCCCGAGGCGACTTGCTGTCTCAGTGAGTTGGCAACTGAGGTAGTGATTGTTTCTTGAACTTCTTTTTTTGCTGCTGCTGATAGGGTATCAAAGGCGCTATGACTTAGTACTTGTCCCGATACTTTTGTGGCGGCCTTAGTGCCCATACCAAGCAGCATGGTCATTTCCGCTGGTCCGAAAATGCCGGTAAAGCCGTTTACGGCTCCCGAGGATAATTTGGCTAATACATTGCTGCTGCGGCTGTCGAAATTTTCACCGGTCATATAGGCGTTGGCGCCTAGCTTAAAGGTTGCAGCTCCGGCGGTAAACGATGCTAGTAGAAGCGGCGAAGCAGCACCGGCGGTGCAAACTGTTGCGGCGGCGGCCGCCGCCATGATGCAAGAATCTGCTATGACATCGGCCCTTTCTCCCTGGCTTTTGACATGGTCGTCGATTCGTGCGAAGACATTGGCCTGCAGCTTTCTTATCTCTTCATCCTTGAGCTCGCGATGGTCAGTGGCTGCTTTCCTTAGTTCGCTGGCATAGTTTATTGAGCTTTCTTCTAAGGAAAGGCGACTAGAGTCCCAGGTCCATGATGCGCCATAGTTGTCGACGCTGTTTGCCTGCTGACTGGCATGCTCATAGCTTCTATGGCTGGTCCATTCATCAGTGTGCATAGCTGCTTCGATGCGGCCAGCATCCTTGCCTGATAGCTGAGCTTTGAGATCAGAGGTTAAGTCACCATGGTATTTTGCGGCGTAGGCGTTAACGATGGGGGCACGCTGACTGGTCTTCATTTCGAACATTTGGTCGACTGTTCGCAGAGCTTCCTCTTCTTTGCCAATACCAAGGGTAAAGGCCCTTAGTCGGTCTTCTGGTTTGGCTTGGCCTTGTTCGATAATTGCTTTAGCAATTTCTTGCTGGCTTGGTGAAAGCGACTTATTCAGTGATTCGAGTATTGAGTCTTTTTCTTTTTGTTCTAAGCTTTGAGCACCACCGATTGTAAGTAGACTGGCCACAATTTCTTTGGCGGGCAGATACTGGTTCATTTCGCTGCTTGGCACTATGCCTTTCGCCAGGGTTGGTTCGATAATGCGTGAATTGAGGTCTTTAAATTCTTCCCAGTTTGATTGTGAATGTTCGCCGTCATGACCGACTTTTACTTTGAAGACCTCTTTCATGGCCAGGTCAAAAGACTGTCTCAGTTCGGCGTTGTAGCGAGGATGATTTTTATCTAGCTGTTCTCTTAACTTGGCGCCGGCCTCCGTACTCAAGGTTTGATTGAGAATTTTTATCCCCTCTGTTATCGAAGGGCCGCTCAGGGCTGCTTGCTCAAAGAGTTTGGTTATCGCATCTTTTTCTGGTTTTTTTGAAGGGTCTTGTTCTATTTGCCGAAGCAAACTATTGAGTGCATCTTTGCCCAAGGGCGAGTATTTAAGGCCTTCACCAATCGATTCTTTGACTTGCTGTCGAAATTCCGGAGAGCTAGCATACCTGGCTCTTTCGGACGGCATCATTGAGGTGATACCGTCCATAATGGCTGTCAGCTTTGCTGCTCCACTGCCTTTGTTGTCGGCAATTACATCGACTATCTCTCGCCTGACGTTATCTCTAGTCCTTTCAAAAATTTGTTCGCTGGTGAGATTGCTATCTTTTTTCTTTTCAGCTTCTGCGTATTGCAGTTTCTTTTCTAATAGGTCCCAAGCTTTCGTTGCTCGTTCGTCACCCTGAAAACGATCATCTATTTGCTTCTTCAAAAGGGTCTTGAGGTGAGCACTATCGAGCAGGTTGTTCAATGAAGCCGAGTCGATGTTCTCAATGCTTCTCATAAAGTTCTGAGCTGTAGCATGGTCCCAAAAACCGGCATGATTGTCTAATTCCATGCCCAAGCGTTCGCCATAAGCGGCCTGAAGGTACTTCGCCTCTTTGATGTCTTTAGAGAACCAGTGCAGGTCGTGAGCTTTGATGGCAAAATCGCGATAATACTTAACGTCTTCTTTGGCCTGTTCGCCCGCCGCGGTGTTTGATTTGATTAGTTCGTCTGCTTTTTCTCTCTTGTTTTTATCGTCTGAAGCAAGGTCAAAACTCAGTTCAAATCCCCGTCTAAACCGTGCTCTGTCCTCACTGCTCATATTTTGGAAAATGCTTTCCAGTCGCTCGCGACCTGGTCCGCTGCCCCAATTTTCTTCTTCTAGCTTAGTTAATGCCGATGTCTGGCCGTCGCGGGCATAGTCTCTGCCTATGGTCATAACCCGGCCCGCATCTCCGCTTGAAGCGAAGATGCTATTGTTAAACACATAGTTGCTCTGACCTTCTCGTTTTTCTTCTCGTTGCTCCTTTGGCACAAGCGCTTGCTCTAAGAGTTTGTCACCATCTTCTTTGCGGAACTCTTCGCGGGCTTCTTTATTGGCCCGACCGGCAAATTCTTTGAACATTTCCAGATTTTGCAGTGACACTTGCCTGTTGTGCCTCCTGGCGCTGTCACGGGCTTCTGCATCTAATCCGTCTAGGGCCTGAAACTGCTTGCCCCCGGTTAAGCTTAGTTGCATCAGTTCTTTGTTGTCAGCCGTTGTGCGGCGATCGCTGCCTTTGCTATGATAAATCTCTGTTGCACGCTGATTGACCTTACTGCTTTCTGCATAGCCCGGTAAGGCCTTAACGTCTGCTAGAGCCGTTTTGTGATGTCGTTTTTCGTATTCGCGATTGAAGGTATTTAGTTGGCTCTGCTTTAGATTGGCCATTGTTTCGCGCATTTCTTTTTCAAGTACTGGGTTGCTGCGCTTGAACCAAGAATCTTCTTTCATCTCATGCATGGCCGCTCGCAATCTGACAGCGGTTCTTTCGGCGTCGGCTTGACTGATTGTGCGAGCTCTAGGATTTATGATCTCGGTCAAAGTTTCGGCTCTGGCGCTTTGGCCAAATCTTTCACCGATATAGTGACCAAAACTTGCGTAATCATTGGCGTGTTTGGCGGCAAAGTCGCGGCGAAACATCATAATTTGATCGGGAGTCATTTGATCTAATCTTGATTTTAGTGCGTCAAAACGCCCACCGGTTGTGTAATACCAGTCTTCGTAGGCTTTCATTAAGTCAGCCGATTTTGCCCGCGCTTCTTCTCCTGAATTCACCATGGTGTATTTGTCTGCCCGAGCGTCTCGGCTATAGCTTCGACCACTATCAAAGACGAAGAATTCCTGACCAGTGGTTTTGCTGATGCGCCAGTCGCCGTTGTCAACTTTGCCGTCAGAATGACGCCAGGAGGCGGTCATGTGCATGATTGAAGCTTCGATTGTGTTGACTGCGGTTCCCTGGGTTTCTACTACTTTTGAAAGAAGGCCAGCGGCGTTATACGAATAGTCTTTAGTGGCGCCGGTTTCGCTTATGGCTCTCACTGGAACGCCATCTTGACCTCGCACTAAGGCCCCACCTGATTGTGGATAAGCCAGAGTGATACCATCCATGCCAATTTCTTCGCGCATATTCTGCGCCTCATTGTTCAGACCGATAACGTCTGCAGTGACTTGGCTCGCCCGGCGTATGCGGCCGTCGGGTGCGACTGAAAGTTGCTCAACTCTAGCTTCACCGCTGCTCTCATTTATATAGATGCCTGAATCGGCCTTGGCATTGGCTTTCAGACTCCAGTTTCCATCGCTGTCACTATAACTCTTTACGTATGGCATTGATCCAGGTTTTGGTTCAATTCCATAGGTAAAGGTCATTTCTTTAGAGCCATTTTCTTTAGATGTTCTTCTCTGAGTTAGAACAGGATATCCTTCTGCTCCCGCTGCTACGGCTTCAGGGTGCGCCAGATACTGCCAGGTTCGAGTTGAGCCATCAGGCCGACTCTCTTTGGTTGTTGACTGTTTGCCGTCTTTGTATTCATGAGCAATTGTGGTGCCATCTGCTTTTATTTCTAGAGTGTTTTGTGGCTTGCCACCGCTGGCTATAACTTCAAACTTTCTTGTGCTACCATCAAAATTCTTTTCGGTAATTGAAGATTGATCGGCACTAAAGTGAGTAAGAGAGCCGCGAGTAAGATCCAGAACTATCTTTTCTTCTTTCTCACTGCCAGCAACTAGTTTGCCGTCTTTGTCATATGATTTCCATAAAAGACCGTTTTCTGTGCTGCTGTATGAGCCATCACCTTTGTCTGAATAAATCTTAGTTGGTTGTCCATCTTTGCCGATGGCGCCAATTTTAATTTCTTTGCCAGAGCTATTGATAGTGAACTCTTCGCTGTTTTTAGAAAACTTGAGAACCGCTCCATCTTGTCTGTATACTTGCGTTCCATCTTCTTTATTGGCTACTATCTGTATTCGTCCCGCGGGGGCGAGTAACTGAAAGCGACCATTGAAAGTGCTTGTTTCTTCTAGCTTGCCTGTTTTCTCATTGGGCTTTAGTTCTCTGAACTGACCGTTGAAGAGATTTTCTATTCTTGTGCCATCCCTGAGCACCATAGCAGTTGGTTCGTTGCTGCCTTTCTTATTTTCAATTGTTACTCCGCTCTCCAGTCTCAAGCGGCTGAATGTTTCTTCTCCTGGTCTACTTATTTCTTGGCTGCCATTGGCATTTTTGACAATTTTTTCATTCGTTACGCTGTCAATAATGGTTTCGCTATTGGTGGCACGATCAAAAGTTCGCTTTTGTTGGATGATATCACCAGTCTTTTTGCCTGGTGCTTCTACAACCATCCAGGCATCATTTTTGTCGTTGGCCTTACTATCGGCTTTGCCTGGTTTCTTCAGGTGTGTATCAAATTCGAGCATGCCGGAGCCATTAGAAAGCAGCTTGCCGCCTTCTTTTACACCGACCAGAGTATCGTCGGCAGAATCTTTGCCTGCTTCTTTCTGTTTGAAGTGATATTCGCTGACTTCGCCGTTAGCTTTCAATATTTGGAGAGCGTAGTCGCCATCTTCTGAATTTGAAATGCGGCGGACCTGCTCTTTGATTTTGTCGCCCTCGCGGACCGGTTTAATCTCATTTATTTCGGCCAGTAGTGCTGCACTTTTTTCTCCGCTATTGATCTGGGCCGCCGCATCTAGTGCATTGGTCTTGCCATCGAACTTTGTTGCCGGGCTAGCAGCAATTACCGGTAGCTCAAAGGGCACGGCGCTAGCATTAGCCTTAAGGGCTTGTGCGAAGACTGTCGCCTCCTTCTCTTTTCCTTGTCCAAGAGCACGCTCGATGTGAGTTCCGAGGGCCAGGCATTCGGCCTTTGAGCTGGGCCAAGATTTTTCGCTGGAATGCACGAGAAAGTCTTGGCTTAAATTTTTGACTGCATCCTTTTGTTCTTTAGTGAGGCTGTCCCACTGCTTTTGACTTAGTTGGGGCAGGCTGTGGCCCCATTCTTTAGCATGTGCCTCAATCAGTTGGCTTGCTTTCTTGGCGTTATCGGCGAAGGATGGCTCACCTAGGCTCATGATTGCCAGCTGCGCGCGGCTATGTGGATTGCCTGCTTGAGCCTGGGCGATTATAGTTTCAAGTTCTGGTGTGTCTTGTCTTAGGCTTGCGGCGGTCTGGTTGAATAGGTCCATGTTGGCCAACTGCAATTGGCCTGCGGCGCTGACATCGTAGGCGCCACTTTGCTCTCGCATGAGCTTGCGGGCGAATTCTTCATGTTGGTTTGGTGCTTCTAGCTTTGCTAATTCTCTTTGGAGCTGCTGATTTCTTGCAGATTCAATTCGGCTATCAAAGATATTTTGTGCCGACCCTTGTTGCCCGTCTTTTGTCGCTTCAATAAGTTGATTGAATGCTCTATTTTTTGCATTTTCAGAGTCTGTTGCTAGCAAGTTAACCATCTTGGTAGTTGCATCTTGGCCACCCAGGCGGTTAATTAGCATCACCGCCGTTTCGCTTGGGGGACTTGCTTTGGCTAGTCTCTGTAGTTCCTTCAGGGCACGGCTTATTGTTTGGTCTGGTTCTTCGCCTCGATCAGCTTTGTCTTGACCTTTTCTTGCTAAACCATTAGCCGTTCGGTTGTCTGTCAGCAGGTGCTTGATAGCCTGCGAGATTTCCATGCCGGCATTTAAACTCAGTAGTTCGCGGCCGCCTTTCTTTACTTGTTCATTAAGCTCTGGCGGCAAAGAAAGGGCGAGTTTCTCATAGGCATCGCGCACGGCCGTAAGTCGCATTGTTTTGTCTGCTTCACGACTGAAAAAGGTAGATTTAGCATTGAAGAGACTTTTGGAATTCTCTTCTGTAACTGCCGCAGAGGTTCTGTCGCCCGCACTGGATGAGTCTGACCTCTTTGACTGCTGCCGTGGGTTCACATCTTTTAGGTCGAGTTGCACCGCACTCAATGGTGTTTCCAGCTTGATGGCAGCTTCGGTTTTTCGGGCCGTATCGAGCATCATTTTGTCGACGTCGCTACCGGTCTTGCCAATGCCGGGCACATCTGCGGTTGATTTCTTATCGGCTAAAACGTCTGCGTCAAGCGTCGGCGCTTTGGCTGGCTTTATCTCTTCTTTGCTCTCGTCAGCTGCTCTGTCTTTCTTTTCGCCGGGATCTGCTGGGGACAATTTGCTCTTCCTCGGGCCAAAACAGGAGACTAAAGGTTTAGGTTCTAAATTATTTGATTCCACTGATTTCTGGGAATGAAACCGGGAATCTGGGCTTTAGTTTCGCTGTGCTTTAGGCCCTGACTCAGACCTTGACTTAGGTCTAAAGCACAGCGAAAGCTACGTCGGTTGAGTCGGTAAAGAAGATATCGAGACTAAAGCCAGCTAGCATTTCGTCAGCCTGTTTGGATGAGCCGCTAGTGCCTCTGTTTTCTCTGGGCTCTTTGCGCTCGATGAATGTTGTGCTGTAGGCATCGGCGGCTAGTTTGTAGAGAGCGTTAATATCTCTGTCAGACTTCGGATTTTGTGTGGAAGTAGTTGATGCGGACATAGTAAATTCCTCGGAAAAGAAAGAGTGCTAGGTGAACCTTGCACTCTTCTAATCTAGGCGAACATTGTTGCAGCTTTGTTGCTCTTTAGCAGATTTTTCGTCGAGGCTGCAAAACAAGCTATGCCTTAAGGCCAACTCCTTAAAAGTAAGAAGTTGGCCTTAAGTTGCTGCGTTCCTAGCGATACCACCCCTGATACTGCTTTGGAATCTCACTTTGTCCTCAAACAAAGTGTTTTTGTGAAATAAACTTGTTTAGCGCTGTTGGCGTCTGATTTGCTCTTTGGCTTGCTCAATTTTTTGATTCATTGAATTGGTCCATGAATCGGCTCCGGCGAAGCCGAGCAAAGTGCCACCAACTGTCTGAAGTCGGCCTTGATTGTCAACGTAGCCTGCACCTGAGTACGGAACTCTTCCTGGGTATCCAGGGATAGCACTTAGACCGGCCGCGTCTTTGTTAGGATCAATTTTGATTACTACAGCTTTGTCCTTGAATGTTTGTTCCAATCTATGCTCCATCTGTGAGTTGAAATCACGACAAGGGCCACAGTGATTTTGTCGAGGATCTGTTCCAGATATGCCTACTTCAAAGATTACAGGTCTTCCCTCTGCTTTTGCCTTAGCTAGAGCCTCGTTCACATGACCTTCTTTGAATACGGTTCTGGTGTCAACTTCCTTGGGCTTTTGCTCCTCTAGTTTGCGCTCGGCTGCTTCTCTGGCTTGGGCATCTTTGGCAGCTTGGGCATCTCTGGCTTGGGCATCTTTGGCAGCTTGAGCATCTTTGGCAGCTTGGGCATCTTTAGCGGCTTGTTCTTCTTTGGCTTTGTTGTCGATTTGCTCCTTCTCATCTTTTAGGAAGGGAGTTTCTTCTTTTGGTACTTCTGTATTTGGTTTTTCGCTGGCTTGTTCTTTTCTTGGCTCCTCCCTGGTCTCTGCTTTGGGAACATTAGCTGGTGGTGTGAAATCTAATTTCAAGTTGGCATTGGCAAGGTTTCGGGCTGTAGCATCAGCGGCATAACGACCTTGATCTTGTAAGCCGGCATTGATATCTGCAGTCCAGTGTGTGCTTGTTACCTTATCGGGGCCGACTTTGCCATTTTCATCAGCTTTTACCGATTGAACACTGGTAAATGCCAGGTCGATTGGCTGACCATTGCAGTCCTTCTGGCTGTCTTTGATCCATTTGTCCCAGTTCTGCATTGACTTATCGTTAGGGTTTTCTGCCAGCTTTTGAGCGACAGCGTCTTTATCTACGAACATGAATTTTAGGTTGGGATTTTCTTTCTGTAATTCTGGTAGTTTATCCAGTAACTCTTTGCTTCCGGGTGTGTCTTTAGAGCCTATGATGATGGCGATGCCATTCTTGTCTGCGGCTGCCGCGTTGTAGGCATCTTTGGCCTGGCCAACGGTGAATGCTCCGGAAGCTTCGATTTTTTTATCCCATTCTGATTTGGGTTTATCGTCGACTTTGGCTTCTTCTTTGGTGTTGTCGCTTGCTCCATCTTGTTTCTTGTCACCAGGAATGTCGTTTCTTTTGTCGCCAAAGAGATTGCTATCCTGTGAACCTTCTTTAGTTGCCGAGTCCTTTGGTTGGTCCTGGGCGTCGGAGGAGTCAGCGAGTTTCCCTTTATAGCCAAAGTCGTCTATGGAGAAGTTGTTCATCATTTTTCCGACTGAACTTTCCGGATGGAAGTATTCACCGTTTTTTGCTGCTTCTGATTTTTCGTACTTCTGATAGTTTTCGTAATCTCTGGGGCTCAGAACTTTATCGAGCTGTGCTCTATCTATTGTGCCGCATGAGTTATCTGTGCAATCTTGTACCTTATTCGGACCGTCTGGCCTATACTTGTGCTCTTCGACGTCTGCAGTAGGTCTATCAAGTGTTTGTTGGCCCATGGTAGTAAAATCTCGCTTTAGTAAATTTGGAGTGGTTCAGGGGTGAATGTCCTTTCAGACTAAGCTGAAATTGTTGCAGCAATGTTGCAAAGAGGAAAAGTGGGGTAAATTGCTGGCAAGGCCTGAGTACACTAGAGGAAGGACCGTTTGCGAGCACCTCAAATAGGAATAAGCTTCAAAGGCTGCCTGCTTATCGTTTGCCCCCTTGTTGTGCAGGTTTTCTTAAGCGCCGGTCTGCTTTCCCTTGAGCAGGCAGCACAGAACGCTGAGAACGCTGAGCGGCGCTCTAAAGAGATTCTGGTTCGAATAACCGAGTTTCAAAAGAGTAATTACGACATGGTTCAATCCACTGTCCTTTTTACTTCTTTTGGCCGCGAGCAATATCGGCAGACAGCATTGGCTAAGCAAGAAGAAGTGGCCTGGCGTTTCAAAGCTCTTGAAGCGGCACTGAAGCAGCAGCCCGAGCAGGCTGAAAATCTAAAAAAATTGTCTGTGGCCACAACTGAGTATGTTGCTCGCTTTCGCCAAATTTTGAATATGCTCGGGGAAGGTAATACTAGATATGCGGCGGTTCTGGCTCGCGACTTGCGCGACTGCATATTGGTTGATCGAAACAATATTGCTCAGCTTAACGAGAAAATCATTCGTTTAGAGCAAGAAAGATTGTCTAATTCCCCTGAGTCTTCTGTTCGCTTGCGTGATGATCAGCGGCGCTTGATCTTCTTTGGTATTGCGCTCAACTTCGCCGCAGGCCTGATTGCCTCCTTTTTCTTCTTTAAAGATATTGCTTCTAGAATCGGCAAGATATACGCAGATACTCGTGCCTATGCAGCACAGAAACCAATGCTGCCTGTGCTTGAAGGTAATGATGAAATCTCGCAACTAGATCGCAGCTTGCATGAAATGGCCAGTCAATTGACTAGCTCACAAGAGCGTGAAACCGCCATGCTTGCCAATGCCGGTGATGTAATTTTTACCCTTACTAGTGCTCTTACTCTAAGTGCTGCTGGCGGAGCCAGTCAGCAACTCTGGGGCAGCAGCCCTCAAGATTTACTGGGTACTAGATTTATAGCCATGATAGATAAGCAAGACGAGGCTCGTGTGCGTGACTTGCTGCACGACCTTGGGCCCGATAAAAATACTAGTTTCTTTGCTGTGTTGAACGTTAGAGATCATTCTCGGGTAGAGTTTCAGATCAATGCCAGTCGTTCTCGTGATGGACAGAGTATTTACTGCGTCGCCCGTGATGTCTCTGAAGCTCGGCGTATTGAGCGAGCTAAGCAAGAATTCGTCAACATGTTGAGCCATGATTTGCGCACGCCGCTTATGAGTCAGTTGACTTTTCTTGAGCTTCTTACCACCGGCAACTATGGCGAATTGAGCGAAAAGGGAACCAAGCGTGCTCGCTCGGTGGCTAATAATCTAAAAGTCTGCGCTGGCCTTGTTGATGACTTCTTAGATATTGAACAAATGGAGACTGGTAAATTCGAGCTGCGAAGAGAGAGCTGCGAGGTGACCAAACTAATTGTCTCTGCCCTCGACCTTGTGGCCGATTTGGCCCAAGCTCGTGGTATTGAGATTATCGTTGAGGACATTCCTCCGCTCGCGGTCCCGGCCGATGAGAGGCGCATTGTGCAAGTGATTCAAAACTTCATTTCTAATGCCATAAAGTATGGGGCCAAGAAAGAATCGATAGTCAAAATTGAGTCACGCCTGGTACACGACTCTAAAAATCCTCAAATTGAGATTGCCGTGCTCGATAATGGTCCTGGCCTGCCACCTGAAATTAAAGATCGCGTTTTTGATCGATATGCCTCCCATATTCAGTCTTCGTCAGCTTCAGGCTCGGCAAAAGCCTCGTTGATTAACAGCAATGGTTTGGGTCTGGCAATTTGCAAAGAGATTATTCAGGCCCATGGTGGAACACTTGGTGGTGAGAATCGTGCGGCCGGTGGTTGTAGATTCTGGTTTCGCTTGCCACTAGAATTGCATGAAGTAAAATTGGCGACAGTAAAGTAAGCAGACTAGAGGAAGAGTAAAGCTTTGGCGAGAATCTTATTAGCAGAAGACGACACCCTGGCAGCACAACTGCTCAAAGATGTGCTTGAGGGCGAACGCCATACGGTTGACATGGTGCATGACGGAAATGACGCTTTGTCGATGCTAGGTGCTTATAGCTTTGATATTTTAATTCTAGATATTACTATGCCGGGTCTTGATGGCCTTTCGGTCTTAAGAGAGTTCCGCCGCAATGGCGGCTTAAACCCGGTATTGATTCTTTCTGGCCGGGGCAAGAGTGAGGATAAGGCCCTTGGCCTTGATCTTGGTGCCGATGACTATATGTCAAAGCCTTACGATGTTCGCGAGCTGTCTTCTCGCATCAGGGCGCTGCTGCGGCGTGATCCGCAATTAGCTTCAGAAATTATTCAGTGTGGCAATCTAAAGCTTGATAGCAAGGCTGGTAAACTGCATCGTGGGCTAGAAGAAATAAAACTTTTACCGAAAGAATATCTATTGCTTGAATTTTTGATGCGCCACCAGAACCAGCTTTTCTCGGCCCAAGATTTATTGAATAAAGTCTGGCCCTCCGATTCTGATGCTACTGAAATTGGAGTGCGCACGACAGTCGCCCGCATTCGCAAAAAACTGGGCGAAGAAGAGAGCACTCTACTTCAATCTATTTATGGTTTGGGCTATCGCTTTGGTACTAAAGAGTAGCTGGCAGTTTTGCCTCAACAAAGCGACCTAGCTTCTCCTCCCAGTGATAGCTTCTGATTTTGACAGTGCTTTGGGGCGACAATGGCTTTATCTCTTTCAGGTTGTCTAAATCTGCAGCGCTAGCCGATTCAAAAGGTGCGCTCACCATAATTTGTTGACGCAAATCTTGGGTGGCTAGCGGTGGTTGCATCATGACCGCTAAGAATGCGGCTTTGCCTAACATTGGTGCACCACAGAAATCTTGAGGTAGATTCAAGAGCAGAATTTTCTCTTGCTTTGTCTTTGCCGTTGCGCTCAACTCAGTTACTTGGGTCTCAAGGTCATGCATCATTGTTGCTGCTTCTTCAAAAGGCTTGAGATTGTTGAGTAAGACTACACTCCAAACTGTGCCGAGAAAAATCGCTGCCAGTCCGTTGAGAACGCTCATGGCTTTGCTTTTAGTGTCGACCATGAAACCCATAGAAAGTATGGCGCATAGTGCCGTTGAAGAGAGAAAGAATAGCCGGAAGCCGACTAGATTAGGATAGATATGCCAGATTTGAAAAGTAAGAAGAACATTGACAATGCCCCAGAACACAAAAAATGCCAGCACTTTGGCAAAGACTTTATTGCGCAAGGCTGCAGTGGCAAGGTTGAGAACGGCCAGGGCGTAGCTCAGCAGCATGGCTTGAGTGTAAGGCTGTGGTAGGGGATAGTGCTCGTTTATTGGAATGAGAATTTTCATCAAAGTACTGCTGTCAGCAAAATTGAGAAACTGTTTGAGCATGGCCTTAAAATGAATCTTGCCATAACCACCCACTTGGCCGTGCAGCACGATCGTTCTGAGAACAGCGAAAACCGCTAGAGTGGCGATGTACGGTGCAACTAGTCGGAGGGCGGCCATGGCTCTTTTTTTTATGCTCAGAGGCTCTGAGCTTGACTGATCAGCGCTTGGTCCGGTCAGTGAAAGCAGTTCAGCGGCAAATAGCACCGCTGGTAGTGTTATGGCTGTTTCTTTTGAACCTAGGGCTAGCCAAAACGTGATCAGCGAAGCTGTAAGTAGAGTGCGCGAACCAGCCTTACGGAAGAGCAGATACAGATAGAATGAAGCTAGATAAAAAGCCGTAGGAAGTGAGTCTACCCGGCCAACTATTGTGGCCACTGAGTCTGGGTGGCCCGGATAAACTAACATCAATCCACCGGCAATGATGCCGGCCCCTAGAGCTGCCCGGCTGGCAACAGCACGTTTGAGTAGCTCGTTTGTTATGGCGCCAGTAAGGAAGCAACCGACTACATAGAAAAATAGATTGGAGATATGCCAGCCCAGTACTTTTGTTTGCCAGAGGGCATAGTCGATAACAAATGAGGCACAAGTGGTTGGTCGATAGGCCATGATGCCGTCTTCTTCGCCACTGGTCCACGAGCCAAATAACTTGCCCAATAGCGCTTCTGGATGGCCGTTGAAAGTTTCATATGGATAAACTAAGTGACTAAATTCATCCAGTGTAAATCCGGCCTGGCAAATGCGGCCATAAAGCAGCGTCACTAAGAGAGTAAGGCCGACCATAAGGCCTGCTGTTCTGAGCAGGGTTTGTTTGTTTAAGAGCGGCTCTGTTAGCCGATCGTCAGCCGTATTCATTGATAGCTTCCGTGATTGCTTCCGTAGACAGCTTTAGCAATATCTTTGCTAAAGGCACCAGACATACCTTCGACAGTCGTGTTTGTTAGTTCGACCACGCTTAATTTCTCGTCGGGGTCAATAAACCAATGATGGCCATAGGCGCCGCCCCATTGCAGTGTACCGGCATTGTGCGGGCCTTTCTCTGGTTTGGCGTTGAGTAGAACTGCTGAACCGTAAGTGAAGCCCCAGTCTCCGCCAGGTGAAATGTTTAGCTTGCCGATTTGGCTGTTGGTCATCAATTTATAAGAATCACTACTGAGAATGTTCTTGTCTTTAGTGCGTATTGCTTCTAGCAGTTTTAAATAGTCTTCGGCCGTTCCTGAAATACCGGCTCCGCCTGATGGATATGAGTCTAGGTTGAATAGGCGCGCTGGAGCAAAACTGAAACAGCCGCCGTCAAATGCCACCAATTGCAGTGCTTGCATGCGCAAGGGCTCAATGCTTGAGCTGGCAGAATCGAGAGTCTTTTCTTTTTGCTGCTGACGAGCGGGATTGTCGAAATAGGCCGTCACCAGCCGGCTGCGGTTGCCTTTGGCCAGGCTGAAGTCAGTGTCGGTCATGGCAAGTGGTACTGTCACTTTGTTGCGGACAATCTCGGGCAGTGATTGGTTGGCCGCTTTTTCTAGCACGGCACCTAAGACGTCAATTGACAGGGAGTAACACCACTTACTACCCGGCTGGCAAAGCAATGGCACTGAACTCAGCCTGCGCATATTTTCAGCCACGCTTAAGCCCGGTTGATCAAGGCCATCTGATACTTTTGCTTTGTGATAAGGGCCGTCTTTCTTTTCGGCAAAACCATAGCCGAGGCCCGATGTGTGACTGAGCAGCTGTGAAATTAGAATGGCTGGACTGCTGCCATCGGCTAATTTTGGTTTGAAGTCAGGCAAGTACTTTGTCACCGGGTCATCTAGCTTGAGTTTGTTTTCTTCAATTAACTTCAGTGCTGCAGCTGAAACAATGGTTTTGGTCATTGAGGCCAACTGGAAAATGCTGTCTTGCTTCATTGCTCTTTTGGTTTCGCGGTCGGCAAAACCAGCAGCTCTTTTGTAGACAACTCGACCGTCTTGGGCTACCACCACCACTGTGCCAACAATTTGTTTTTGCTCAATGGCTTTGTCGATTACTTTGTTAAGACGGGCCGCTAACTGATCATCTCGTGTCAGCCCTTGTTTCTCTTGGCTCAGATCCGACAAATGGTCGAGAGCAAGGGCTTGCCCGCAGGTGGGGGCAGGTATTGAGTAAAAGAGCGCGGCTAGAGCCGCTATCAGAAGGCGTTTGGTTAGATTATTTGGCACGGCGATTTCCCAGCGATCAACGAAGTTTAACACTCACAAATTCAAAGTTTGGTTCTTGCGGCTATGCCTGAAGTTTAGTGCAGTTAATCGACCGCCCTCTTGGCAATGGGTTGTAGCAATGAAGATTGTTTGTGGATGGTGGGCTGATTCTAGAGTGTTTGGTTAATCTCGCTTAATTGACTGCAGAGCGTTCGATATTCAATAAGTATGTTCTTGTGCCCATGGCTGGCTCATCGGAAGGTGGGCTGAAGCGTTGTCATGTGGCTGTTCTTGGGTAATTCAACGGTGGTCCAAATACAGACAGAATCCTAAATATCAGGAGCTTCTTCACATTTTGTTGCTATCATTTACATAACTGAGGGACGCCAACTGGTGGGGGATACAGGGCTTTTATAGCCCATGAATCTGCGCCAACGAGCGTGCCGAATAGGCCAGTTGATAGTGGTCGTTAACTAAGGAGCTCATTATGGTGATGGCGGAAATTAAGAACAAAAATCAGGCTTACCTCGACATGGATGACAAATATGTCAATCCTGTTCTGTCGCGCTCTGCCCGCATTGTGGCTGAGAGAGCCAGTGGTTCATACATCTATGACATGAATGGCGAAGCCTACCTCGACATGGGTACAGGCATTGCTGTTAACAGCGTTGGCCATTGCCATCCTAAGGTTGTTGCTGCTGCAAAAGCTCAGCTCGATCAATTGATGCATACTTCGGTTACAACTCACCATCAGCGCTACATTGAGCTTGCTAAAAAATTGGTGGAGATTGCTCCTTCGAAAAAACTAGACTCAGTTTTCTTGACTAATTCAGGTGCTGAAGCCGTAGAAGGCGCTATCAAAATGGCCCGCTACGTCACTGGTCGCCCTGTTGTTATTAACTTCCGTGGTTCTTTCCATGGCCGCACAATTTTTACAACAGCACTGACTACTTCCAAGCTTTATTATCGTGAAAAATATGAGCCACTACCTGGTTCTATCTTTACAGTGCCGTTTCCATATCAGTTCCGCTCACACTTTAAAGACGATGCTGACAGATGTGTTGAAGAAACCTTCAAAGAAATCGAAGTGCTCTTTCACCAGTTTGTCCATCCTGATCAAGTGGCTTGCTTCATTGTTGAGCCAATACAAGGTGAAGGTGGTTACGTTGTGCCACCGAATGGCTTCTTGCCTCGCTTGCGCAAACTAGCTGACAAGCATGGCATTATGCTGATCATCGATGAAGTGCAATCTGGTTTTGCTAGAACTGGCAAAATGTTTGCCATCGAGCATGAAGGTGTTGAGCCAGACATCATGTTGATGGCCAAAGCTCTTGCTGGCGGTCTGCCGTTGGCTGGTTTCATCTCGAAGAGCGAACATTCGCACAAATGGCCAGCAGGTCGTCATGGCTCCACCTTCGGCGGAAACCCAGTTTCATGCGCTGCTGCACTAGCTACCATTCAAGTGATTGAAGAAGAGAAGCTCTGTGAGCGCGCTCATGAATTGGGCGAAAGAATGATGAAGCGCTTGCGTGACTTTGCTAAAGGCAAAGACTACATTGGCGAGATTCGCGGTCGCGGTTTGATGATTGGTATCGAGTTCAATGATAAGAATGGAGAGCCATCCAAAGAACATGCCGATAAAGTGGCCGAGCGCTGCTTGGAGCACAAAATGATTGTCCTCACCTGTGGTGTAGCCGGGCAAGTAATTCGCTTGATTCCACCACTGACTATGTCTGACGCTGAATGCGATAAGGCTCTGGAAATACTTGAAAAATGCATGAAGTTCTAGGACTTCAACAATTTAGGAGAAACAATCTAAATGAGTACCTCAACAATGCCTGAAGCATCAGCAAAGAAAGCTGAAAAACCACATACCTACGGCAATTACATCAATGGCCGTCAGGTTAAGGCTGAAACAGGCGAGACTTTTGCTTCTTACAATCCAGCAAAAACAGATGAAGTAATTGGTTATTTCGCCGCTTCTACACCTAAAGATGTGAAAGATGCTGTGGATGCTGCTGCCAAGGCTTTTCCAGCTTGGAAGCGCACACCAGCTCCTCACCGTGCTGAAATCTTGCTTAAAGCAGCTCACTTGCTAGAGAGCCGCAAAGAAGAGTTGGCCCAAACCATGACTCGCGAAATGGGTAAGGTCATTAAAGAAGCTCGTGGCGATGTGCAAGAAGCCATCGACATGGCTAAATATATGGCTGGCGAAGGCCGCAGGTTGGTTGGTCAAACTGTTCCATCCGAACTACCACACAAATTCGCTATGTCTGTCAGACAGCCAATCGGTGTTGTTGGTTTGATTACTCCATGGAACTTCCCTGTTGCCATCCCAAGCTGGAAGACTCTTCCTGCCTTGGTTGCTGGTAACACTGTGGTAATCAAACCAGCTAGTGATACTCCTCTTTGCGCTTTGATGTTTGTTGAAATTCTCAATGAAGCAGGCTTGCCACCAGGTGTACTTAACTTGGTTACTGGCTCTGGTTCAAAAGTGGGCAATGCTCTGGTTGAAGATTCCAGAGTGCATGCCATTTCACTAACTGGCTCATGTGAAGTAGGCAAAAAAGTCGCTGGCCGTTGTGGCGAGTTGATGAAGAAGATCTCTTGCGAGCTAGGTGGCAAGAACGCCATCTGTGTCATGGAAGATGCTGATATAGACCTAGCCTTGGAAGGCGCTCTCTGGGGAGCCTTCGGTACAGCTGGTCAACGTTGTACTGCTGCTAGCCGTGTCATCGTTCACAAAGCTCGTTACGAAGAATTCTGCACCAAGTTCAAGAAAGCTACCGAGGCTTTGAAATTGGGTTATGGCCTTGATGAATCAGTTCAAGTCGGTCCAGTTGTTAACCAGGGTCAACTCGATACAGTAAAAATGTATGTTGAGATTGGCAAAAAAGAAGGCGCCAAGCTTCTTTGCGGTGGTAATGCTCTGACTGAAGGTGTCTTCGCTAAAGGCTTCTTCCACGAGCCTACCGTGTTCTGCGACGTTAAGCCCAGCATGCGTATTGCTCAAGAAGAAGTCTTCGGACCAGTAACCTGCATTATTCCAGTTGAGAACTTTGAAGAAGCTCTCGAAGTAGCAAACGGAACTGATTTCGGTCTATCACTCTCTATGTACACCAAAGACGTTAACCGCGCCTTCATGGCCATGGAAGATCTTGAATCAGGCATTGTTTATATCAACGCTCCAACCATTGGTGCTGAAATTCAGTTGCCTTTCGGTGGTGTTAAACAAACTGGTAATGGCCACAGAGAAGCTGGTACTGCCTGCATCGACTTCTTCACCGAATGGAAATCTATATATGTAGATTATTCCGGTCGCTTGCAGAAAGCCCAAATCGATACAGACGAACTCGTTGCGAAAGCTGAATAATAGAAATTCAATTGGAGATAAGAAATGGATTTTGATTTCACACCCGAACAAATTGCAATGCGCAAACACATGCGTGAGTTTGCTGAGCGCGAGATTGCTCCTAAAGCTCAAGCTAACGACCGCGCTTGCAAATTCGATTGGGATATTGCTAAGAAGATCTTTGCTGAAGGCTTCCTTGGTTGCCCAGTTCCAGAAAAGTACGGCGGCCTTGGCATGGACTATGTTGCCTATGGCTTGATGACTGAAGAAGTTAACCGTGTTTGTTCTTCCACTAGAACTTTGTTCTCAGTGCAAACTTCATTGGTTGCTTTGACAATCTTCAAATGGGGCACTGAAGAGCAGAAGAAATTCTACTTGCCTAAGCTTTGCTCCGGAGACTTCTTGGGTTGTTATGGTTTGACTGAGCCAGAAGCTGGTTCAGATGCTGCCAATCAACAAACTCGCGCTGTCAAAGATGGCAACGATTACATTCTTTCTGGTTCCAAAACCTGGATTTCTTGTGGCACCATCGCTACCCACGCTTTGATTTTCGCAACTGTTGATCCAGCTCTAGGCCACAAAGGTATCACTTGCTTCGTGGTTGATACCAAATCTAAAGGCTTCACCGCTCAAGCAATGCACGGTAAGCTCGGCTTGAGAGCATCTGATACAGCTAGTCTCTTCCTCGATGAAGTAAGAGTGCCAGCTGAGAATATGCTTGGTAAAGTTGGCGAAGGCTTCAAGATCGCTATGTCAGCTCTCGACAATGGCCGCTTCTCAGTCGCCGCTGGCGCAGTTGGCTTGGTTCAAGGTTGTATTGATGCTTCAGTCAAGTACGCCATGGAACGCAGAACTTTCGGCAAGGCAATCGGCGAGCACCAACAAGTGCAAGCTATGATTGCCGACATGGTTGCTGACTGCGAAGCTGGCCGCTTACTCTACTTGCGTGCTGCACACTTGAAAAACAAAGGCGTGCGTAACAGCCGTGAAACTTCAATTGCTAAGCTCTTCTGTGGCGAAGCTGCTAACAAGCATGCTCACAATGCTGTGCAAATCTTCGGTGGCTACGGCTTCTCTGATGAGTATCCTGTTGAGCGTTACTTCCGTGATGCCAAAGTATTGAACATCTACGAAGGTACTCGCGAAATTCAGCGCATAATCATCGGCCAAGATGCTCTCGGTATTCGTCTTGCTAACGGCAAGCCTGCTGAGAATCTAACTGCTATGGCTGCTGTTTAGAATCTGCTAGAACAAAAAAACTGAAGAGGAGGGGCTTAGGCTCCTCCTCTTCGCAAAAAATTTACTTCTTTACTCCCTCAGCTCCGATGTGCAACCCAGGAAATATTTATATGTTCAGTCGCTCTGTCTACTCAGCTAATAATTCTAGGAATGGTTTCAAGGGAAGCTATTTTCTTGCGGCTCTTTTCCTGTTGCCTGTTGCTTCTATAGTGACAGTCTCTGCTCAAGCTCAGGGGCCAGCCGAGCACCAGACAGCTGTTGTTGGTCAGGGGCACACGAATGCTCTCGTGGGCTCTCTCACTAGCTTTGACACTGATGGTGACAATGCCCTGAACATTGGTGACTATGCCCGGGCCCAAATGGTATTTAGCGAGCGCATCAAGAATTTGGGCAAAGACAAGAAGGGCTCTTTTGCCGAAGTTGGTCTCAGGGCTGGATTGTTTGAAGCTCTGCTTTGGCAGAGCAATATGGCTGCTGCCGCTGCTGAGTTGAAGCGCATACACAAAGTGCTAGATCCGCTAACGGCTAGTTCAACTGAGCATGATAAAGAGCAAGTCAACTTGCTCACGGCGCGAGTACTTGATGCTCAGTCATGGCTGGAAGAAGGCCAGGGGCAGCGCGAGCAGGCCATCGAGACTTTGAAGCGTGCTATTGCTTTGCTTAAGGTTGATGGTGTGCACAGTCACGAGACCTGGCGATTGGTCACCTGTATGGGCCATTTAGCTAGTCTCTATGCCGGTATGGGTGGCTATAACCAGGCTTCGCAATTGTTGCAGGATGCCCTTACTTACGCTAAAAGTTCTCCTAGTATTGCCCCTCTCAATATCGCTGACATTGAAGAACAGCTCGGCTCCATGCTATTCAAGCAAGGCCTTGCTGCGGAGGCTAATCAACACTTTGCCATTGCCTTAGCTATGGACAATGCCACTGGTGCAGTGCAACGCAGATATTCTCCAAAGCCATACTGGCTCTGCCCTACTTATACTTATACCGATGGATCGCCCTGGTCTAGTCGCAGCTTTCAAGACGGCTTGCAACGCAAGCGCATTACCTTAGATGCTGTGGCGGTAGAAGCCGTGGCTGTTCGTGATAATTCAGCCCAGGGTAAAGGCAAGGTCGTAAAAGTAGCTTTGACAGTGCTTAATCGCAGCCGTGGTCCACTCGAATTCATGGGTAAGAAACCTGAGTTTATCGCTATGACACCAAAAGCGGTGATGGCAACCATGATTGAACCGCTTAAGTTGGCTGACAGCGTCGAGAAGAAAGCTCAGAGTAAGGCTAAGTGGGTGCGCTTCTGGGGCCAAGATGCCACTCAAACCCTCACTAGCACTTATATTAATCCCCCTGCCTATGGCTATGGCTTCGGTGGCTTCTACCCGCCAGTGATGAGTTATGGTGGCACCATTCCAACAGTTATGCGCAATGGCAATATGACCACTATGATGACTCAGGTGCCTGATTATGCCGCGCAGCAAAGGGCTATGGAAAAGGCTCGGGCCATTGAAGATGACGCTAAGGCCTATGCTGAGCAAATTCGTTCGCAAAGTCTTGGGCCTTGCGATATAGATCCTGGAGCAACCATCAGCGGTGCTATTTTCTTTCAGCTTGACGATGCTAATAAGGCTGGAGCATGCATTGTAAGAATTCCTGTTGGTGACGCTACCTTTGAATTTACCTTTGATAAGCTCGCTGGAAACTAGCATTAATCGGCAACTCGGAGCCAAGCAGTGAAAACCATAAAGCCAGTTAGTGTCGACAAATTTCCCGGAATGCTTTGTCGGGGCTATGCATTTGATGCACCATTGAATTATGCCGATCCCACAGGAGCAACAATTTCTATTTTCGCTCGAGAAGTTGTTTCTCTTGAGAATGTAGGCAAAAGCGATTTGCCCTGGCTCCTTTTCTTGCAAGGTGGTCCGGGCTTTCAGGCGCCTAGGCCTGAGAGTCTATCGGGGTGGTTGAAGCGAGCTGCAAAAGAATATCGGGTATTGTTAGTTGATCAGCGCGGCACCGGCTTGAGCACAGCCGTAACCGAACAGCTGCCTTCGCTCTATCCGACAGCGTCATTGCAGTTTAAATACCTGCAGCACTTTCGAGCTGACAATATCGTTCGCGATTGCGAATTGATTCGCAAGTCGCTTTGCCACGGCAAGAAGGTGACATTGCTTGGCCAGAGTTTTGGCGGCTTTTGCAGTACTACCTATTTGTCTATGGCTCCTGAAGGTTTGAGTGGTGCCATCTTAACTGGTGGCTTACCGCCTCTGGTTGATGATGCTGATGAAGTATACCGGCAGACCTACCGTGAATTGATAAAGAAGAACCAACTGTTCTATAAACGCTATCCTGAAGATGTTGAGAAGGTGGCGCGAATTGTTGAACACTTGCAGAAAAATGCGGTGTTCTTGCCTACCGGAGAGCCCCTCACTGTCGAGCGCTTCTTGCAGCTTGGCCTTAATTTTGGTTTTAATTCAAGTGGTGGCAGCATGAATACTGTTCACTATTTGCTTGAGAGCGCTTTTGATTCGTCTAACGATTCCATACTCAGCTATTCCTTCTTGCGTGATGTAGAGAGTCAACTGCACTTTAATACTAACCCTATTTATGCGCTTCTTCATGAAGCCATTTATTGCCAGGGCCGTGCCTCTAACTGGTCAGCAGCTCGCCTGGTTAGTGAATTTGACGAGTTCAGAAAAGACTCGATGCCAATATTCTTTAGTGGCGAAATGATTTATCCCTGGATGTTTGAGGAGTACACTTGTCTGAGGCCATTTAAAGAAGTGGCAGAGTTGCTGGCCTCCTACTCGCAGTGGCCGTCCCTCTATGATAGCGATCGTCTCAAGAATAACGATGTTCCTTGTGTTGGTACGATTTATTGCAATGACATGTATGTTGCTCGGCAGCTGGCTGAGCAAACTGCTTCTGCAATTCGCGGCATGAAGGTATGGATAACCAACGAATATGAACATGACGGCCTGCGCCAGGATGGCGAGGTTTTGCTCGATCGCTTATTGCAGATGCTCAACCATTGATTAGTCTTCACTGCTGCCGAAGAATTTGTTGAAGACAATACTAATACGCGATTTTTTGACTTTGTTCCGACCCAGAGTGCTGCTTCTGAGTAGATCTGTGTGTAGTTCTTGAGCGCTTTGGTAGCGGTCTTGAGGCGCTTTGGCCATGGCTTTATTGATAATGCGCTCAAACTGTACAATCTGTTGCTGATTGATTTTTTCAGATGGGGCTATTGCAGCTGGCTGCTCGGTTACCTTCTTGGTCATTACTGCCAAGATCGAGTCGCCGGTGAATGGCGCTTGGCCTGTCAACATTTCGTACATGATGCAGCCCAGAGAATAAATATCGGAGCGCTCGTCTATGGCTTCACCAAGACATTGTTCTGGGCTCATGTACAAAGGCGTGCCAAGCATGTCGCCAGTGTTGGTCAGTTGCAAATTACCGCGATTGCCCGGCAATTGGGCTATGCCGAAGTCGATGAGCTTGATTCGCTCTATTGCTGGAGCTTGCATAACAATTATGTTGTCTGGTTTAAGATCACGATGAATTACTCCCTTACGGTGTGCCAGTTCAAGCGCCTCTAGTATCTGCGAGCATACGGCAACGAAGGCGTGAAATGATAAGGCTCCATTTTTTGCTAAATGCTGGCGCAGGGTGAGGCCCTCTAGTCTCTCCATAACGATAAAAGCCGAACCTTGGTCTTGCAGTACAACGTCTCTGATTTCGACTATGGCTGGATGCTTTATCACCAAGAGTGCTCTAGCCTCGCGAATGAAGCGTTCTAGTGCTAGATTTTGGTCAGCATTTTGGGGGACGAAGTGCTTGATCACAACAGGGTATTTGTCGGTTGTGTCGTGTGCTCTATAAACGGTTGTGGTGCTTTGCAGTCCGGCTTTGCTGCAGGTTGTGCTTTGACTGATTATTGACTCGATAATGTATCTGTCATCAAATATGGTGCCGAGTAGATTGCGAGTATCTTCAGTATTCAAAAGATAACGGCCTCTGTTAATTAGGTATTTATTTGCCGCTATTCTTTCTTGTTCTTCTGACCCAGGCCAAAGAGCTTCAGCCAGTTTCGGTCTTTGTTAAGAAGAGAGTCTTGCTTACTTTTACTGACTGACGAAGCCGGTAAATTAGGCTTCTTACCGTCCTGAATTGCAATTAGCACTTCTTTCATATCGTCGGCTGAAGCAAAGCGATTTTCTGGCTTCTTCTCTAGGGCGCATAAGACTACGGCATCAAGTGCTTCTGGAATTTCGATATCTTTGAAGCGTTCGCGCAGGCTTTGCGGTTTTTGGCTTACCTGCTTGAAGCCTAAACGCACCGGGTTTGACGAATTGAAGGGCAACTTGCCTGACAGAGCTTCGTACATCAAGCAACCTAGGGAGTAAATATCTGATCGACTATCAAGTCTTTCGCCCAGGCATTGCTCTGGGCTCATATACGCAGGGCTGCCGAATTCTTCTCCATCGGCAGTCATGTAGCGGGTTTCGCGGCCAGGATTAGGCAGCACTTTGGCAATGCCAAAGTCAGATACTTTGACGAAATCGCCGCCGCCCTTGGCCTTAAGCAGGTAAATATTGGCGGGCTTGAGATCGCGATGAATGAGATTGTGCTGATGGGCGTGGCTGAGGGCGTCGCAGATTTGTATGGCTATGTCGATCAGTCGATCTACTTCCAGAAATCCTTCGGTACTAATTATTTCTTCTAAGGTGGGTCCGGCAAGAAAGTCCATAACCAGGTATGGATACTGCTTTTCAGAGAGTCCGAATTCGTAGACGGAACAAAGGTTTGGATGACTTAGTTGCTTTGCTTTATTGGCCTCTTGCTCAAGGCGTTTCAGAGTTCGTTTGTTTTCAAAAGGCGAGCGTCTGAATATTTTCATGGCTAGCAAGGCGTCAACTTTGCCTGAGCGCGCTTGATAGACATAACTAAGGGTACCCTTGCCAATGCGGTCTAAAAATTGATAGCCGCATTCAGTCAAATCGTGCAATCTAACATTGGGGTCGAACCGCCTTTCTGGCGAGCTTTCGCTTGGTACTTCCTCTTGTGCTTCAGGAAATTTTGGGCTAGCTGCCTTTAAACTAGAACAGTTGCAGAAACCCGGGCGACCAGCGCTTAGCGATGAAATCGTAGATTGGGTTGGGAAAATCGGTCTGCTACAGGTCTCGCAGACTTCTCTTAGTATTATTCGCTGCTCTTTGTCTGCGCTCACGCCACTTCTCGCCAGAACTTAGAGCATTATGCCACCTCTGATGGCAGGTTTATCAAACAGGCTCGCGCTTTAGTCTCTCTTCCAATAATCTTACTGGCAGATAAATTATGGCTGCGGTGGCCCAAGCATTGAGGCAGCCAATGCCGAGGTGTAAGTGTTCCAGGCTTGGTATCAGTCCGGCTGTGACAATGCCAACACTGCAGCCGATGGCAAAAGCTAACATGGCGGGAAGGCGTAGCGCTGGCAATTGGTGCATTTCTTGAATGTGGTCGAAAATTCGGCTGTGTTTGTCACTGATTAGTTTTGCTATTGACCATTCGCAGAGCAAAATTGTTGTTCCAGTCGGAATGAGAATGCCGTTTAGGGTTGAAATTACTTCAATGCTTTTGGCCATACCGCTGAATGAAAGCCAGTAAGCAACCAGGGCGCAGATGAAGGCGTAGCCGAAGACGACATGTTTTTTCTTCACTTTGAATAAGTTCTCAAAGGCCTCGACCACGGCGTACAAATTAGAATCGGCTGCGGCAAAATATTGAGCGCCAATGACTATCAGTGCCAGCAATGCTACTCCACCAAAACTAAATTCATTCATGAATGCCGTAGCCCGCGCCGTATCTGTCACTTGACTAATTTGAGCGACCATCCATCCGGTAATAGGAAAGATAATTTGACCAATACATAGTGCCACCGTTAGCGGTATCGCGGTTCTCTTCACTCCCGGCCTCGCGTGACGCCAGTAGTCGGCCTCGTTACCCCAAATTGAAAAACCAATTACAAATGATGCTATGGCGCCAAGAGCCACTGTCCAGCTGACATTGGTCTCATGTATAGGCATTACTGCTGCTGCGGTGTTGTAGGCAACCACCGCGCGGAAAAAGGTAAAACCAACCCAGGCAATGAGGCAAGGGGCAGCGAAATATTTGGCGAAATTGACCACTCCAGAAAAGCCCCAGAGATTGTTGAGACACATCAAAAAGGAGAAACCAGCGGCCATGAAGCCGATAGAGATAGGCACGGAAAAGAGACCACTGACTGCGTCAGCCATGCAGAGGGCACCAAAGGCATAGCAAGCAAGAAATATGGCAATTAAGTTAAATGTGGTCATGCGCGCGCCCCAGCGGCCAAAGACCGAGCGATTGAGATGAGCATAAGTGCGCCCGGTGACTGTTCCAAGCTGAGCCGAAGGCACGCAAAAGAGCAAAACCACTATGGCTGAAAAAACTGTACAGGCTAGAACTTGTGCCAAACTGAAGCCATTTTTGTACCACTCCACACCAATGAGAACAGTGGGAAAAGAGGTAACCATGGTAATCCACAAAAGACCCATAGCTAGAGGGTGGCGCCGATCAGCCAGGGCGACAATGTTCTCACTGCCTGAACTTATGGCAATATCGCTAAGCTCATCATTGAGCCCAGCTGTTGCCGCAGGGCTGGTGCGTTCAATAATGGCCGTTGCATTGTCTGTTTCGCTCATAGACTCAATTTCATTTCCTAAGCAAAAGCCCCATATAGCCAACTACTCATGCTGTAGCCAATACTATAAGGGGCTTTTCAAGTGAAACAAATGGTGTGATTACCATTTAGAGCGCTGTTTATGTGCCGAAAATTCTATCGCCAGCATCGCCAAGGCCAGGAACAATATAGCCACGGTCATTGAGGTTGCTGTCTACAGAAGCAGTGGTGATGTGCACATTGGGGAATTGCGAATGTACTCGCTTGATGCCTTCAGGGGCAGCCACGAATGAAACCAATTGAATTTCGCCAACATTGAGCTTGGCAAACAGTTCGATAGCAGAAGCTGCAGAGCCGCCTGTAGCAAGCATGGGGTCAAGCACGATAATGCGGCTGTCTGGTGGCAATGAATCAGGTAGCTTGGCGTAGTATGAAATCGCTTCAAGTGTAGTCTCGTCGCGCTTCAAGCCAACGTGATAGATACGTGCTGCAGGCAACATTTTTTGTGCCGCTTCAGCCATGACCAAGCCAGCTCTCAGTACTGGTGCGAGAATGACATAATCGGTTAAGGCCGAGCCTTTTGCTTGGCCAACGGGAGTTTCAACGGCAAGCTCTCTCACAATCATTTGTCTAGAAGCTTCGTAGATCAAATATTGGCTAAGAGTAATGGAATAGCGGCGAAAATCTGGAGATTGAGTCTGGTAGTCACGCAGCTTGGTGAGCAAATGCTGTACTACCGGATGGTCTACTACCTGTACTTTGTTGCCCAAAGCGATCATCAAATTTTCCTCCAGAGGCGATTGACTGCACTGTCAATTCTATTTTTCATACTTTTGTTTTGGCAGCATCAGCTTATGACTGTCGCCATAATTGAGCGGGCTTGTGCTCGGGCCCATTTATCGCACTCTAGTATATCCTCCAGAGGCGGCGATTTTATTGGCTTATGTTCATCGAGCACTCTTTCCAGGGTTTCAGCGATTTGGAGAAACTTAATATCGCCTTTGAGGAAGGAATCTACGGCGATTTCATTAGCGGCATTGAGCACACAGGCTCGGGTATCGTCGCCAGCGGCGGCCTCTTGTGCCAGGCCAAGACAACGGAAGCGCACAGGGTCAGGCTTCTCAAAAGTCAGATCTTTTAACTCGCTAAGACTTAGTTTAGGTACCCTGCTCGAGGCCACTCGCTCGGGATAAAAGAGGGCGTAATGAATCGGCAGGCGCATATCCGGAAGGCCCATCTGCCCCACTATTGAGCCGTCTACAAATTCCACAGCAGAATGCAGAATTGATTGGGGGTGAATTACTACTTCAATTTTGCTGGCGGGAAGGTCGAAGAGCCATCGTGCTTCAATGATTTCTAAGCCTTTGTTCATTAATGTGGCTGAATCGATTGTAATTTTTGCCCCCATCGACCAGTTGGGATGTTTTAGTGCATCAGATATGGTGGCATTTTTTAAGGCCTCCGTTGACCAGGTTCTGAACGGTCCGCCAGAGCCGGTTAGTAGTAGCTTTTCAACTTCTTCTTCGACTCGATCTCTTAGAATCGAGGCCCAGAGTGATTGGAAAATAGCTGAGTGTTCACTATCAACTGGCACGATTTGGACGTTGTGCTTTTTCGCTGAGCTGATTACTAAATGTCCGGCCGCCACCATCGTTTCTTTGTTGGCTAAGGCGATTGTTTTGCCTTTGGCTATGGCGGCAAGTGTTGGCTTAACTCCGAGAAATCCTACTACTGCTGTCACTAAAACGGTTGCTTGCGGGTGTTCGGCCACGGCCAGCAGGCCTTCTTCTCCCGACATGCATTCAATGCCCTTGAGCTCGGCTGTCGTGAGCATTTCTTTCAATTGCTGCACTGCTTCTGGGCTGGGCAGCGAAATTAAGTCAGGGCGAAACTCTAGAATCTGCTCCTTGAAATCTTGCAGATTCTTTGAACCGGCTGCTAGAGCCGAGACTTTGAGCCGATCTGGGTGGGCGCGAACGATGTCTAGGGTTTGCTTGCCAATAGAGCCGGTTGACCCAATAATGCTGAGAAATTTCACTTTTTACTTCCGCGTTGCGATTCTCAATAGTTTAGAACTTTCTATTCTAGAGTTCTCTATTTTAGAGTTCTGTCTTTTAGAGTTCTGTCTTTTAGAATCTGGGCGGCAGAGATGGCGGTAGTTCGAATTTAGGGAAACTACCTAGCTTAATATGATCGCGAATGACCTTGAGCGATGCTTGTCTGGCCATCGATTGATCATAAACTCCAGCATAGAAGCCAAAGTAGTCGTTCGGGTAGCGGCTAGCGCTCCAATAAGGCACGCCGGGCATCAACGGTGAATAAACGTTAGCTCGGGGGTAATGATTGACTTCTCTAAGCTTGCCGTTTGAATCACGATAAGCGGCATCAAGCAGAGATATAGCTTCGTCTAGCTTTCTCAGCGTGGTGGGATTGTTGAGGTCCCCTGTTCCGGTTCTCAAAAAGTCGTTGAGAACTGGTTTAACGGCAGCAGCCGTGAGCACATCGGCCAGATAAAGTTTGTAATATGGATTGTCTGAGGTTTTGGCAGCATCGCGCAATACTTGCTCTTGCTTCAGCAGCGCATCATCGGCAATTCCGGCTATGCGACCAAAGTATTTAATTGAGTTGATACCAGCGTCATTAGCCGGATTGAAATTGCGGTCGAAGCTTTGCAAATTAGAGAAAGTAGCTTCGGCGTAATTGCGGTTGACGTCTATGCGTATCGCCTCGACGGTTTTCGAATTAGTGGGAAGGTCTATGGAGGTCAGATTAGCTGGAAGGTAGTGCTTTTTGCCGTGGTCTTGACCGCCTTCAAACCAGACAAATAGGCCTTTGGGGTCTTGCCAGTAATTGACTTTTACGCCTGGTGGAATATCGGTCAGTTTGAGCTTATCGAAGTCTTTAGGCCAGGTTTTGGCAGCGCCAATTAGTTTGGCGTCGAAATCTTTGTCGTTGATTGAGAGAATTATGGCTCTGTTTTCAATTCTCACATCAAGCGGAGTGGCTGGTGTGTCTCTGACCTGGGCGACCTGGTCGGCCGGTTTTGCTGCTGTATCTCTGGTGGGAACATGCAACTGGTCGCTTGCTGCAGTTCCAGCCGCAGGCGGCGATAACCTGGCGTCACCGGGGTTGTTCTTGCTGCCGAAAATCGCGCCAAAATCGATACCAGTATTGCTCGCTGGCTTTGGTTCTTGGCTTTTCTCTGCTTGGTCGCCCATCAGGCACTATTCTCCTAAACTGAAAGTACTCTAGTGGCCTTGCAGCCCACCGTCAATGTTGAGAATACGAATTAGAGATTAGCTAACTTTCAATCTCTCAGCGCAACTTCAGGTCGATTATGCCAATTTCTTCGCCAGTTCGGCTTGCTCTAAAGAGTTTGAGATGCTTACAGTCCAATCCTTCTGAAGCTTTGCCTTGCATCAGGTCGACGTTAAACTGACGCTTTGCTGCGGTCATGGTTTCGCCAAACCTAATGCCCCGGAGGTCATTAAGAGTGTGCTGCAACGAAGAACTGGCCGTGCTCGTTGTATGTACCAACATGTCTAGATCTTTGGGAAACGCCTTCTGGCTGACGAAGCTGCCTGCAACGTAGACTCTTTCCTGTCCTTGGTCTGCCAGCCGGCGCAACATTGGATCGACTGTTTTTAGCATTTGCATGCGGTGCTCGTTCGAACCAAAATGACTGGCGAAATCTTCATAAGGCGATCTGTAGATTCCTGGAGGCAAGAAACCATTAGGGGTGAATTTGGGAATTCCTTCTCTACCCGGAAGAAGCAAGTCTAGAGCTTGTCTTTCGCCGATGTTAGCGATTTGGCGGTCACGAAACTCGACTGGTCCACCGCCAAAACGGCTAGACACACCTAGGTCAACTGGTCCACCACTGCGACCGACTATGCTGGTCGCTCTCGCCATGCCTGGTGTCAGCGATTTGCTTGTAACTGCGGCCTCGGTCATGGCTTCTGTACTGAGTTTGACTGCCGCTTCTGCCATCTCGCGGTAGGCCGGTTTAGCGGCAACAGCAAGATTTTCAATAATCGGAACCCAGTTAGCCATGCGATTTCCCTTGTACTGAAGAGAATATATACGGCTCTAGCCCCGTCTCAAATGGTGGGATTACGCTGTGACATGCACTTCTTGCTTTTGAGATCTAGCTGGAGAGAACGGAGTGAGAATTTCTGTCGAAGCCAAACTGATACGATAGTGATTGAGTTGGCTCATGGCTAAATGCTATGGTTTGTTGTATTGAGGTCTGAGTAAGTGCCTAGAGAAATTGAAACAAACCCCAAGCTGTTTCATCTGTATCACTACCAGACAGTGCATGCTGTCTCTAGCTGCATTTTGGGCTCTCAAATTTGTCTTGGAATTGGCATTCTGGCAAGCTGCGCCAGATTGTTATCGACGGTCGCCTCTTCGCAAGTTTTGCAGGTAGCTTTGACTCTAGTGCTGGTGATAGCCCTTCTGCAGCTCCCTGGGGTTTTCTCTCTATCAATTAAAATTTTGATGAAAGATTGTTCTGATTCATGCGCGAACGAATCGTTGGATGCAAACCTGCTCTGGCTGCCTGTTGAAATTATTACAGCTCTGGCCCTAAATTTTAGTGGCTTGCCAGCTCTCTTGCAATTTCTGGGGATAGGGTTTAGCAGTGTTTTCGGTATTCTCATTCCCTTCCTCGTCGCTGCTCTTATATTCTGGTTGCCTGTTGCAACAGGGCGAGCCGCTCAGTTAGAGCTTGAGGCGAAGACAAGTTGAATGCCCAACAGTTACTGTTGACACATGGAATTGCCGTCGAGGTCTAAAGATTGTTGGCTCAATTCTGTATGGACAATGTCATGACGTCGTGTTAATTTAGAGGTTGTGGAGTTAGTACTGGTGAAATAAATGGCGACCGACAAGCGACATGTTGCTATTAAAAACTCCGAGCCCCAAAAAGGCAGGAGTAAGAAATTCGACATTCGTTGGACCGAGGCCGAGCAAGACCTAATTAAGCAAGCTTCTGCGCTTAAGAAAAGCACAGCTACCAGCTTCATTCGTGAGAATGCACTGGCCGCTGCTGAAAGTATTGTCTGTGAACAACAGCGGTTTGTTCTTACTACCGAGCAGTGGGCTCTAGTCGATAAGATATTTTCTGCTCCAGCGAAAATTCTGCCAAATCTCAAGAAAAAGCTCTCTAAGCCTGAGCCTTGGGATGAGGCGTAATAGTTGGTTAGTAGGCCAGAGCCGCTAAATAAAGAGCATGACCTAAGCCAATTTGATTGCGGTAAGGCATCACTTACAGACTGGCTAAAGAAGCATGCTCTTCAAAGTCAGAGTAGTGGACAGTCAAAAACGATGGTAGTTTGCGACCCTGCGCGTGTAGTAATTGGCTATTACTCGTTTTCGGTTGTCTCTGTTGAGCACGCTGAAAGTACGCCGGAAAGAGTTAAAGCCGGGCTAGCTAGGCATTCTATACCGATATTCCTCCTGGCGCGGCTGGCACGAGATAGCAAGTTTAGGGGGCAACAATTAGGCGAGCGCCTTTTGCTACATACTCTAAAGCGAGCCGCTTTGTTGGCCTTGGAGGTACCGCTGCGAGCCGTTGTTGTAGATGCTCTTGATGAAAAAGCAAAGCAGTTTTATTCCAGTTATGATTTTGTTCCTTGGCCCGTTGACGGTCTAAGGATGTGGCTGTTGATTAAAGATTTACAGAAGACCTTGAAAGCGAAGTAGCTCCTGCCATCCTCGTCGATCTACCGTTCTTGGCTGATGAATTGCACTTTAGGAGGCGAAAATAAAAGTATCGTTGCGAAATTCTAGGTGCTCGGTAAAGACGCCATCATCTGCCTTAGTACTGGTACTAACTGTGCGGCAGTCTGATAGCGGTCGCGGCTTTCCATCTGGGTGCAGCTCACTACTATTTCACTCAACTCTTGTGAGATGAGATTATTGTGCTCTTGTGGGTTTGAAGTGCTGAGCGCCTCAGGTTCGACGCCGGTGAGGAGGAAGTAGAGAGTGCAGCCGAAAGCATAAATGTCACTTTGTACACTGGCTTTGCCGCGAAACTGCTCTGGAGCAATAAAGGCATGTTTGCCCACGAATGTACCTGTGGCATTGCCGATAAACTCATTGGCTGCGCCAAAATCAATCACCACAATTGAGCCGTCTTCGCAGAGCACAATGTTGTCGGGGGTGAAATCGCGGTGAATTAGTGGCGGGTCTTGTTCGTGCAAATACTTAAGAATATTCACCATCTGTAGTGCCCAGTTGATTACGGTGCTTTCTCTTTGCGGCCCATTTTGTTTAACGAGCTGCCGTAAATCTTGGCCGTTGACATAGTCGAGCATAAGATAATTGCGCTCTTGCTCAACGAAGTAATCTAATACTTTGACTATGTTGGGGTGATTGATCTTAAGCAGCAGAGCTGCTTCGCGGTCGAGCATTTCTCGGGCTTTCGCTTGGGCGCTTTCGATGGCGTCATCTGATACAACAGCTTCCTTTAGAACCACTAGTTTGCGGTCTTCTAGCTGGCAAAGATAGACAGCCGAAAGGCCACCAAGAGCCAGGTGCCGCATTACTTTTAGAGTACCGTTGCGCATCACTCGACCTGGATCTAAAGGCACAAAGGAGGTTGGGCAGAATCTTCTACTCAACTCCTCTTCCCACATACCGGTGAAGCTCAACTGCGGAGTCTCGTTGCCAGTTACCTGGTTCTTCAGCTCGTGCACACTCTGGTCAATCTCAGCGGTATTGCCCCACATCTCCATTGCTATTAGCAATTTTTCCATGTCTGTTGAATCTATATGACTGAGAGTGAGAGGAATGGCGCCTTTGGTGGTCATGAAAGTAATCTGCTTTTTTTGCCAATCTTTTTGATTGGCACCGCTTACGGTGATCTTTGTGATATCACCCCAGCGCAATAGCTGATTGTGCCTGAAGATTGAAAATGGCAGCTTGACCCCGTCTTTATCAATTTGAATAGCTTCGTGGGTAAGCCAATTGAGAAGCAGCATACCCACGGCGAAGATAGTCAGTGTCGCCAGGCCTATGGCACATATACCAGAGTCTGTATGCTGTAAAACGATAAAGCCGAAATACTGAGTGATGATAACAATTACCGCAGTAAGCGGACAGGCCACTCCCCAGGCTGGAAAAGTCAGGCGCAGGAGCGATAACGCTGTGTCACGCTGATTATCGAGATATTTTACTCTTACGGCTAGTTCGGCCATTGAATCACCAAATCACTAATCTAAATATAGTTCGATGTGTTTTGCCATCATGCTTCTATGGTCTCTTTGTTCGTTTCTCTTATTTCGATTCTCACTCCTTCGTCAGTATCTACGCTTGCTGCACCTATGGCCAGCTGATCTAGATCGCTGTCGTCAATTGATTGACCTAAGCTCTTTGCTATTTCTGCCATAGATTTAAATCGTTTATTGAGATCGAGAGCTGTGCACGAGCGCACAATCTGGTCGAACTCCTCGCTAGTTTTTACTCCAGCTTCGATGGGGCTTGATTGGGTAATCGCCTCGGGCTCTTTTCCGGTTACTAAAAATTGCAATGTGGCGCCCATGGCATAGATATCGCTCTGTAGAGTGGCTTTGCCTCTGAACTGTTCTGGTGGTAGATATGAATGTTTGCCGGCGATAGTGCCGGTGGTGCCAACTTGTTGAATCTGGGCGACGTTAAAGTCAATTAGCTTGAGTATATTGTCACTGGTTAGCATCAAATTATCTGGAGTAAAGTCGCGATGAATAATCGAGCGCTTGTGCAGATACGCAAGTATTTGGCACATTTGTACAGCTAACTGGCGGATAGCTTCTTCTGACAGTGCGCCTTTTTCTGCAATGAGTTGGCGCAGGTTCTGTCCGTCAATATGCTCTAAGCCAATATAGCCGCGATGGTCTTCAAAGAAGTAGTCTTGTAGTTTGACGATGCCTTCACTATCCAATGACTCTAGTATTTTTGCTTCTTTTTCAAAACTCTTTAGCGCTTGTTCTTTCATGTTGCGATCGGCATAGGCAGGCACAATAGTTTCTTTGAGGACGATATTGCAGTTGTTGAGCTCATCGCGGCAGAGATAGGCAGTGCCTTGTCCGCCGACGCCGAGGCGCTTAATTACTTTGTATTGATCGTCTTTGAGCCTTTGTCCTGGAGCGAGTGCTTGACTGCTGTTGCGTTCTGGAGCCGATGATAGAGATTGCAGCCAGAGTTCTGTGTAGCTGCGTTCACGGTGGGGCAACATCGCTTCGCTGAGTTCGCTTGCAATGGTGCAGCCTGGGGCAAAGCGCTCTAGCGCTTTTGCTAGTCTGGGTCTGTCGTTTTCTTGAATAGCAACTAAATCAAGATAAAATGATTTATTGTCTTTCAAGTTAAATTTGATTTTCGCTACACCATCAGCACTTCTGTCTAGGGCAACAGAAATTACCTCAGGCCATTTGATTTGAGATAGACCCAGGGTATTGCCAGCCATGGTTATGGCTAAATTGAGCCCATTGGCGTCGATACTGAGTGAGTTCGGCCGTAAAAGCGCTTTTAGGGCGAAGGCTGATGTGTAGGCGAGAATCAGGGCTGAAATAGTAAGTGCTATAGGATGGGCAGAGAGGTGATAAAAGACCTCTCCGGCCTTGTACGTATAAGAAAAGATCGGCGAAGTAGTGTCAGTTATCAGCTTACTCAGCATTGTGTGTGCGTTTTCTGATGAGCCTAGCTTGGCGGCCGGCATGTAGAGAAAGGTATAGATACCAGCAAGCCAGTTGGGAGCCATGAAAAAAGCCACAATAATGGGGCCAAAGCGCAGCCAGGGTGAGGCCGTATCAAAAAAAGCCTGACGCATGTTGCGCCAGACCTGGCCGGAGCGATATTCAATTATGAACTTGCTGCTATCGTCAACTAATACTTTGCGGGCAATTTTCTTGCAGCTCAGCAAGCTGTTGAGCACCGGGTCAATTTGACACTGGGGGTAGTTACTTTCAATATGTTTTAGTAGACGTTGATACTCGGGCGCATTAACCCGACTAAGGTTGAAGCTCATGCTTTTGCCCTGGGCAAAAGTCAGAGTAATTCTTCTCGGCAAGACATCATTGCCTTTGTAGTCTGTACCAATTGATAGAAGCTTGGACAGTTCGCGAACGCGAAAACCGTGCGAGATTAAGTTGTCTTCAACTCTGATTTTGCGTTTGAGAATGTCTTCAACAAAATAAATTAGGCTCCAAATTAATACGCCAAAGAAGGCTATCTGAAGAGCTGTACCGCCACTAAAGGCAATAATCGAGCCAGCGAAAGGCAGAATTAGGTAGGCCCAGATAGGCAGCATAAAAAATGCTTTCCACCACAGCATTAGGGTGGAAAGCTTGTCGCTATAACTAAATTGTAGGATTGCCCGTTTTTTCTTCATTCTGACTGACAGTGGCTAGGGACATCCTATTCTTTGCTATACCTCCGAATGGCTGCAGGAAAACATTTCTAAAGGCAAGCTTTAGAGAAGATCACAATAGCTCAGGCTAGCTCTTAACTTGGTTCCGAATTTAGTTTCGGATCTGGTTCCGAATTAGTTCTGAATTAGTCATGAATTTTAGCTCTGGGCTAGCGCCGTCATGCAGTGCGAGAGCTGCTCACTGTGCCCCACCACAAAAATTGAATCTTCACCTTGTAGTGAAAATTCTGCTGGTGGATGGGAGACAACCTGTTCTTCCCTTCTGATGGCCAGAACAGTTACACCTATCTGGTTGCGTAAGTCCAATTCTTTTATTGTCTTTCCTGCTAGTGAATTTTTTACCTTAAACCAGGCCCCAACAAAGTCTTCATTGGCAAAACCAATAATTTCACCGATGGGAGGATGATAGTCGAAGTCATCAGAATCTTCGGTGCGACTGTTGCGAATGAAGCTCAAGGCTTTTGCCAGTTGGCCTTGTTCGGCGTTCTGGCCCAGCAGTGCTTGCTTGGTTAGCTCGAGGCTGGCCTCGAACTCTGGTTGCACAATCTGAGCAGCTCCGGCTTGTTTAAATGCAGCGCGATCGGCTGGGCGGTGAGCCCTTACCAAAATGCGCAAATTAGGATTTACCTCGCGGGCCATCTTAATGATATTTACTGCTGCCAGTGGGTCTGGCAGCGTAATTACCAGAGTAGTGGCTGCTGTGATGTTGCATTCACTCAGCACCAATCTGCTTCCGGCATCGCCATAGACAAAGGGAATGTGCCTTTGCTTTAAGTCTTCTATGGCAGCTCCATCAAGCTCGACCACTGCTACTGCAATTCCAGCTTCGCGGATGGCCAGGGCGACGTTCTTGCCTACTCGGCCAAAGCCGCAGACTACTGTATGGTTGGTCAAAGGTAGATGAGTGGTTTGTTGGCTTTGCTCAGCGTTCAGTGTCTCTGGCGGGCGAATTCGCCTGATGATAGGCGATAGCCAGGAGATTATGCTGGGGGACGCAATCATAGATATCACTGCTGCGGCAAAGAACAAGTTATAGAGAGAGCCAGTAATCAAGCCTGCCTTGTTACCAACCGTAGCCAGCACGAACGAAAATTCTCCCACTTGAGCCAAGCATAGACCGGCCAGTGTGGCACTGGTGACACTATTGGTAGCGAGTAGTGATGCCAGGGTAGCAATCAGGGTCTTTCCTAAAATCAAGACACCGACGAAAATGATGACTTCGTTCCAGTGCAGGTAGATGTAAGCTGGATCAAGCAACATGCCCACCGAGACAAAGAATACTGTGGCGAATAGATCTCTCAGCGGAATTAAATCAGACAGCGCCTGGTGGGCATAGGGCGATTCACTGATCATGATGCCAGCCAGAAATGCACCGAGGGCAATTGATAGACCTAACTCGTGGCTGGCAATGGCAACACCGAGGCAAAGGCAGATCATAAAGAGCAGAAAGAGCTCGCGAGAGTTTGTGCTTGCTACTTTGGCTAAAAGTGGTGGCAATATTTTTGTGGACATGATAATCACAACGGCAACTAAAACAAGGGCTTTGCCGAGGGCTATTAAAAGGGCAATGCCGGTGTCGGCTCCAGCATCTTTGAGCGCCGGAATCAACGACATGGCCGGTATTAAGCTTAGATCTTGAACAATAAGAAGAGGAATGAGAATGCGGCCGTGAATAGAATCGGTTTCACCACGCTCCGAAAGCATTTTGGTCGCCACTACTGTGCTTGAAAGGGCAACGATGAAGCCAAAAACCACGCCGCTCTTCAGGTCTGGCGCTAAGCCAAAGTGCACTACTGCCAGACCAAAGCCTAAAGTGGTAATGATGATTTGGAAGATACCGGCTGCCACTACTCTGTTTGTGCGAAACAAGAGCTGGCGAAATGAAACTTCCAGGCCCAGTGCGAATAACAGAAGGGCGACGCCCAACTCAGCAAGTACCGATATCTGTTCAGAGTTGCTTATGAGCTTCACTCCGTGGGGGCCGATGATTAACCCGGCCAACATGTAACCGGCCATAGCTGGCTGCTTCAGTGCCACTGCGGCAAATCCGAAGATAGCAGCGGCCAGCCAGACCAGAGATAGGTCTAGAATCAGTTGTAATTCAGACAATGTATTTCCTCTTAATTTTCGGCATGCTTGAACCTAGGCATGTGATGCCAGGCAAGCGATTTCGAGCAATTTAGAGGGGTTTAGATCAGCATAGCCCTGTTAATAAGCCAAAGAGGTCTGACTCTTTCAGCCTGATTGAAGCCTTTAGCTTGCTGCTTCAATGCCGTGAGCTGTTTAAGGTCAATGGTTCGACTCTGAATCGACGCCGAGTCATTGTCGGCAATGAAGTTAGTTGAGCCTTTGCTCTTGTTTGTCAAAAGCTGTAAGCCCGGGCCAGCCATGTCGCGCATGGCGGCGCTGTGACCATCGAGGGGCTCTAGGCTGTACTGCTGAGAGTCGTATTCATGGGCGAGCGTAAGGCTTGGAACTGCCAGAATGGAAAGCAGTGCCAGGAGCATGGCAAATATCACTAGCTTATGCAGCCGCATATTCAATCTCCGACATCTATTCTCTACTTACCCATTGGCAGCCTCTTGCAACCCCTATTTGTCCATTCTTTTACTTTTGGCTTCGATTCGAATCTTTTGGACTTCTACACTGCTCCTATTTTGTTGCCTGTTTCTGTAAGCAATTAGGACCGCCACTATTTGTAAATGAGACCAAGCGAGAGCAAAATGAGACCAAGTAATTATCTAGCAATTGTCTTTACTACCATTCTTACTGCCTCGGGCTTGCAAGCTGCTTGCGCGCAAGACAATAGTGGTTCCGCTGGAAGTTCTAGCAGAGCCACGCCATCGCAGATTTATTTGAATTTTCACGAGAAAATGCTCGTTGCTAGTTCAGTGGACGAACTCTGTCCGATGTTCGCTGCCAAGAGAGTAGAGCAGATCAAGAGCGATGAAGAGAAACTACCGCCAGCGCAGATTAAGGCGATGTTTCAATTTATGCAGAAAGTATCACCGCGCAAAGTGCGAATACTTGGTGAGGCAATAACAAACGATACTTGCACCCTCACCCTTGATGCACCGGGCTATAAAGATCCAATATTCGGCGCAGCTTCTCTAGGAGTTGATGCTTCTTCAGTGTCTAGTCCAGAGTCTAGCGCTAGTGTTGAGGCTGAGAGCGGATTGCAGGCGGTCAAGAAAGAAGGCACTACCGGTAAGATTTCAATGGTGCGTGAAGAGGGACAGTGGAAGATTGAAAAAGAGAGTTGGATGTCGGGCGACTAAGCATTGCAACTAGGTGCAGTTTGGTATTGCAGACTCCTGGCCGTCGCTAAATCAAAAACATATGAGTACTCAAGTATTTTTGTTGTGCAAGACCAGGTTTCTTTGGTTTTTGAAAAGCGTGTATATACACCTAATTCAAGAAAACCGAAATCTCCTTGGAGCGATTTCAAAGACTTATTTTTTCTGATGCAATCACTGCCAAAACTGTTTGTTAACTCAACGCAAGTGCTTCTGGCTAACTTAGGCTGAAAGGGTAGCTTGGAGAAAAACCTATGAACGCCGATAAAAAGAGGCTGCCGTCTCTGGAGTCTCGTATTGCTCTGTTTTGGTTGCATCGCTTAGGTATTGTTACCCTGGTGTTGGGAGTTGTCTTTCTCATCACCTATTCAATGCAGACTCTCAGTCCTGAGCTAACTTGGCTCTTGCCCTGGCTTAAGCTTGGCACTGGCTTTGCGGTTTCATTGGCTCTGCTTTGGCTCGGTGAGAAACTGACTGGCCAAGATATGCAAAAGTGGTTTGGTCAGGCCTTAACCGCCGGCGGCTGGTCCCTAGCTTATTTCACCACTTACGCGGCGCACTATGTACCGTCGGTCAATGTCGTTGAAAGCTTGCCCCTCGAGACCGCTTTGCTTACTCTGGTTGCTGGCGGTGCTTTATACAGTGCCTTGAAGGCGCGCTCTGAGTTGATGGCAATCTACTCTATTACTCTGGCGGCAGGCACTATTTTACTCAACGGCCCTGGTTTATATAGCGATATTTCCTTTCTGATCATAGCTATTGCCGCTTCTATCTTAGGAAATACGCAGGCATGGAGGCGACTCTTTGCCTTCGCTCTGGCGGCTTGCTACATCGGCCATTTCTATTGTAGCTTTAGCATTACACCTAATTATTCTGAGCATTTAATTCTCACAGCTTTCCTTTCTTCAATATGGTTTGTCTTTGCCCTAGGCATAGGTTTCTGTTTGAGCGTTCCCGCTGGTGCTCGAAACACAGCTACTGCGCTTGCTTGTATTAATGCCATGATGCTTGCCCTTGGTTTAGCTTTGACTAACGAACAGAGTGTTGAGCATCTCTATCAGATTATTTTTGTAGTCTTTGGCTTGTTGTATCTTGCTACTTCTCATTGGCTCAAAGGGCGAGAGCAGTCTCAATTGAGTACTGTGCATGCTCTGCTTGGCCTGTCATTTATCAATGCCGCCAAACTAATGCATTACTCTGGTCTTACACTGCTGACCATTGATGTGGTGCAAATTGCCTTGCTAGCAATTGTCGCTATTCGCTACGATCTTAAGGCTTTTCGTTATACTGCCGTGGCTTTGTCGATTGCCTTTCTCTTGTTCTGGACTGCTGGTGCCTCAAGCCATCAAGCTCAGATGGTTATAGGTATTCATGCTATTCAGTATTTTAGAGTGGCAGCACTGGCTGCCGGTGTTTTTGCCATACTGGCGCTGCTGCATTTGCGCACAGAAGGCAAGAATTTCTATTTCAATTTCTACTACTTTGTCAGTAACATAGTTGCTGTGCTGGCCGTCTCAAACATAGATGATATGAGTTGGAGAGCTTTTGCCCTGGCCCTTTTTGCCCTGACGAATTATCTCTGTGGCCTGCGCAGTAAAGATGACTATTATGTTGATATGGCTTTCTTGCACTTGGCTATCTGCGCTACTCAAGTAGTGTTTAGCTGCACTCATTGGCTCACTTTGCCCATAGCTCTCACTGCAGCTGCGTTTTATTCAGGGTATATTTACAGCCGCAGACTTCCTGCTTTGGAAAAGTCGCATCTTGTTGATTTGTTCCAGTCTCTGCTTGGTTATGCTGGTAGCTTTACTTTAACGACATTGATATTGGCTAAAGCGCCTAGTGATTATTGCTCGACCCAACTGGCCTTAGAAGCTATTGTTTTGCTCACAGTTGGCCTATCTATCAAAGATAGTTTCCTCCGCCAAAGTGGCTTGGTCGTGCTTGCCTTGCTGTCCGGTAAGTTGCTCTTCTTCGATTTAGCTCATCACAACACTTTTGAACGTATCTTGTCTTTCATCGCTGCAGGAATTATTTTCTTACTCGCTTCATATCTTTATTCAAGATTTAGTGGCAGCTTTGATGACTTAAGCGAAGACTTAGCTCAAGATGTAAATGCTGAACCCGCGGCAGACAGCGAAGATGGCAGCAAGAACTACAGTGATATATCTGGCAGTGTTGCTGTCAACTAAATGCCGATCAATGGGGTGTGTCAACAGTATTAGTTAGCTAGAGTTCGTTTCATTGGCTACCTGCATCGGAGGGGGCAGTTATACCCAGCTTCTTACAGATTGCCATTAGATCGGCTTGGTAGATATTATTGTTTGAGTCAGCCTTGTATTCGGTTTGAGCCTCTTTGCAAAAGACTAGAGCTGCGTTCCTGTCGCCGCACCCTAGTGCCATTTCAGCAAGAAAAATTGATTCTTCTAAGGATGGTATCTCTAGTTTGCTTGCTATAGCAGCTTGTAGCCATTTCTTTGCTGTATCAAGATTGCCGTGTTGCACGTTGCCGCTGATGACTAGTTTGTACAGGCGACAACGGGCATGAATCGGAGGCCAACCGAAGAGGTCAGTATTGTACGGTACTTCTGGTGAGTGATTGAAAGCATTCAGTGCTATAGGAACGAGTCTGTTTATGCCAGCTAAGTCGTTGCTTTTTTCGCAAGCGCAAATTGATTGGTAGAGCCAGACTTTTGTTTGCGCGCTATATGGAACTTCCTTCTCCATGAATTCTATTCGTTTCTTTTGCTCTTCGAATCTTGATTCGCCTTGAGCTGGAGTGTTTAGTCCTTCGATTCGCTTATTGAAACTGCGACAATCGGATAGCACTTTGTCGGCCTCTTCATTTTTATTGTGTTTGCGCAGCAATTGCTCCAAGTCTGCAGAAAGGCCTTGTATAGCAAGTTCATCGCCATAAAGTTTTGCAATAGAAAGCGCTGATTGATAGTTGGAAAATGCATTCTCGAAGTTTGTTGCACTCTCAAGCAGAGCAATTTGTTTCAGAGTTTGACCGATATGCTGATCATCAGGTGAGTAGTATTTTTTATAAGCCATCAAATACTTGTTCAGCACTTTGAGATAAAACTCTTTCTCTTTGCTATCTGTTAGCTCGTTCAAATTCCAAGGCACAATATTGGAGATTCCAGTATCATCTGCCGAGCCACTGTACTGGAGTTTGTTTTGATCGCGTTCCAGTATTTGATCTAAAAGCGCAAGTGCTCTATCGTCTTGCTTGATTAGTCGAAAGAAACTAAATAACTCACTTTGAAGTTTTGTCACTGCTAATGAATTTGCACCGTACAGCAGGCTTGTATTGGCTAATGCTGTGTTGAAGAGTCGCTCAGCATCGGCTGGACGCCCTTTGTCGGCAATTGATCTTATTGCGCCAACTTGTTCTAGGATACGCGGAGAACCATTTAGGTATTGGGGGCGATAGATCAAATCTAGCCCGTGCTGCGTATGTGCTATGGCGCTATCCAGTTGCCCCGTTTCGGTTTCTGCCATGGCGACGTTGAACCATAGTATTGCCCTGTCTTCGCTTCTGTTCTTCTCTCCTAGTTCAGCCGATTCGATCAACATTTTTATAACGCCCGGGCTATTGCTTCTATCGCTTTTGTCTTTTAGTTGTTTGCCAAGTATTACTTTCGCTTCTTCTGTGAAGCTAACAACAGATCTTTCGTTTTCGGCAATTTTCGCTGCTAGCTTAGATTTTTCGCTGCTGTTGTCTGGGCAGATTTCGTAAGCCTTGCGATAGAACTTAACTGCTTGTTCTGGGCTATAGGGCGCCATTTCGTAAACTTGTGCCATCGATTGATAGAGAGAGGAAAGCTTCGACTTGTCGGGGGCGGAAATGTGAGTTGATGCTGCGAGGGCTTTGTTCAGGCTAAACTCTGCGAAGCCCGGAATTGCTGATGGCGGGTTTATCGATTGACCTTGAAATGGAGCGGTCATATAGGCATCTAAAGCAGTTGGCCAGTCTTTGACAGCGGCAGCGCAATCAGCTCTGAACAGACAAAGTTCGCCAAATGAGTTGTCCCAGCCTTCGCTGGTTTTGCTTAGTAGGGCCCTTGCTTGTTCGAATTCGCCCCTGGCAAAGAGCAGCCGTGCTAGTTCAACTTTGATAGGCAATAGATTGTATATCTGTACTGTATTAAGGCTCGTGATTTGAGAGTTTGAGGGCGCAGTCCAATCGAGTGACATAATCTTGTGCATGTCCCTTTCCGCCGCAGCTACTCGTTTCTTTTCGATGTTTATCCGCGCCAGCGTCACTGCTTTAGTCAGAAGCTTGCTGTCGAAGTCGACACGATAGTAAATGTCAATTGTGTCGCTATTTTGAGCAGAAGATTCGGCCGTGCCTGTGGATGTCTTTATTTTTGCGACATCGTCGGCGCCTTTATTAAGAGCCACAAATTGATCTAGTGCTAGATTGAAACAAGCTTCTGACTCAGCAAATTGACCCTGAGCAGCTGCTAGATTGGCTTTGTCAAGCAAGAGTAAAACTCGGCCACGCAGATTTTTCTTTGCGGCAGATTCAGAATCGGAGAGCTGTTCAGCGTGTTTTAATACTACCTGGGCGCGCTCGTAATCGCCAGCTGCGCTATAGGCGAGAGCTAGATAGCGAAAACTGTTGCTGGCAAACTGGTCTAGTCCGGCAATCTTTGTTCTTACTTTCGCCCAGCTTGTCGCACTATTCTTACCCTGGCGTTCGGCATTAATAGCGATTTCGGCCACGGTGAACATATTGAGACCCAGGGCTGCCTCATGCTCTGGCGCAATCACAAGAAGATTATTTAGAAGGTCGTCTGATTGCTCGTAGAGTTTATGGTCAGAGAGCCTGCGGGCAATACCAAGCAAGGCGCAATAATAATTTAGAGGCGGGCGATCCGCTGTTATTACTGGTGCTGATTTCTTATAGAGTTCTAGAAGTTGGGCGATAGGAGCAGCACTAGAGGCGCCACTTTCAATTGCTTGATTGATTGTAGTTAGAAGCTTGAACTGTGGCAGCATCTCTAGTACAACAGATTCAGATGGTGGCAGTTCTGGTGCTACTGGTTCTGCTTTAGTTACTGGATTTGCTATTGCTGCTGGATTTGCTATTGCTTCTTCTAGGTCAGCCATAGTCGGTCTAAAGTCTGGTTTGGGCGTAGAACTTGTTTGAGCTGCTGCTTCCGTAGAGCGATAAACCGTTTTTGCTTGATTAAGTAAAGCTTTTGCGTCCGTCTCCTTCCCCTGTTTTCGTTGAATTTCGGCTGCACGATAGAGGGCGTAGCAATGCTGCTTGCAGCTATACCAATTGTCTTTAGCCAAGCGGCTGCGTTTTTCTTCTACGACGATAGCCCGCTTATAGCAAGCAAGCGCCTTGTCCAATTTTCCTAATTTGCTACAGAAATCTCCTAGCCAGAGATTATCCATCTCCATTTCAAATAGTGGATCAACTAAAGCATTCGCTTCTTCTGCATGCCGCACCGCAAATACTTGGGCACATACTTTTAAGACGGGTTGCCGATAGCGATAGTCTGTGTAGTGATAGCTGTCTATGTAATCTGTTTTCTGACCATCAAATCGGCTTACTAGTTTCCTTGCCACAAACTCAGCGTCTTCGAGGCGCCCAGCCCAGACCAGCTGTTGGGCTAATTTGGGATAGCATTCATAAATTTTGTCGGCGGGCACGCCTGCAAATGACAAAGTTTCTTTGAAGACTTGCCAGAACTCCTCGGCTTCTGCCATGTTTCCTAAAGTCAAGGCGTTTGAAAGAGCCAGGGCGGCCGTCTTATTGAGTAAAAATTGATTGGGTGCTGGCCAGGCGCTAATGTATGCCAGACTAGCTCGGTCTGCAGCGATGGCTAGTATTTCGTAGTTGCGTTTTTCGTGTTCAAGGCCTGCGACATCAAACAAGTGTGCGGCAAATGGTCCATAGGCGCCATCAAGGGGAGCGAAGGGTTCAAGCAGGTCTATTGCAATTTGAGCTTCCTCTTCTTCAGTCTGTGATCTTGGGATGACCGAGGGGTCTGGAGGAAACCCCGATCCTTTGCCTTTTTGCGTTAGCACTCGTTTGGCTTGCTGTGGCCGAGGTGGCTCTGGTAGCGTTTGCGCTTCTACGACTGCTTGGGCCGCAATTAGAGCGGTAGAGAGAGCACTAAAAACCCTCAAGCCATTTTTTCTCAAAAGGTAACCACCAGTTCGTAAAGCATCTTGCCTGTCACTACGCTAGCACGGGCCGCTCTTCATTTCGCCAGTATTACCCCTAGCTTCTTAAATGTAGCCGAGAGGCTAAATCAATTTTTCTTGGCGCAATTGCTCAATAGTGGCTTTAACCAGCTCCACGCAATTGAGTACTTGTTTTTGATCGCAATCAAAATTGGCGATTATCTCTAGCATAGTGTTGCCGCTGCCAAAGAAATCACCAAAGCCCGCCGTCAAGACTTTGACTGGGTGTTGCTGCAAGCCGGTAGCAATCTCGTTATTGCTGGCGAAGGAGCGACCGAGAGTGTCTGGATTGGCGAGTAGTTCATAGCGATTATCTAGATCGGCTGTGGAAAACTCACAGACATGGCCATAGTCTGGTGTATTGGCCTGGCGACTGAGAAAGCCTTGAGGCGTAAGAAGTTTCAGATAAGGGGCCGATTTGAGAAATACAGTTTTCTCTTTGCGTTTTGGCTCGTTTTTTGCTCTTTCCGATAGACTCAACAGAAAAGGTTTCTTGCTATTTAGTTTGCATCTTATTGCCATTTGATAGGGGCGCTGGTTGTTTGCTTCAAGTTCATAGCCAAAGCCGACGTTGCGTGCTTGTATGGTGATTTGATGGCTTTGATAATTGAATTCTAGAAAGGCGCTGAGATATTGCTTCTCGAATTGCTGGCGAATTTGAGCCGAGCTTTTGCCCAGGCCAAAGGCTGCTAGAAGTGGGTTAGCCACGGCATTGATTGATTTGCTAAAGGTACTCTCGGCTGCTCTAAATTCAGCTTCTTCAATGCCTTTGAAGCTGCGATAGTGAGCATTGAGAGTGGGGGCGAGACTTTCTAAAAGTCGATCAAACTTGCTGAAGCTCGGAGCTTCGACTTTACTATTTGCTGCACTAGATTTGCTAGTTTTGTCGGCATTGTCTGAATTTTTTGAATTGTCGAAACTGCTTTCTGCCATTTCTTCTCCAAGTTGAAGGCCTCTCCTCTAAGAAGAAAGGCCTTCAATTTTAATTGGTCTAAGATTTCGAATTAAAGCGATTCTTTAGTATCGATTTCTTTCTTCAGTTTGGCAAGAAGCTCATCAACACTCATGGTGCCGATGTCGCCTTGCCGTCTGTGACGCAGAGCGATTTGATTGTTCTCTAACTCTTTGTCGCCGATGATAACCATATATGGTATCTGATCAACTTGGGCATCACGAATACGATATTTGATTGTCTCTGAGCGTTCATCAAGTTTGACGCGCAAATCGGCATCTTGTAACTGGGCAACAATTTTGGCAGCGGCCTCGTTGTGGCGGTCCGAGAGTGGCAATACAGCAACTTGGGTCGGTGCTAGCCAGAGAGGGAAAGCTCCGGCATAGTGTTCGATCAAGCCGCCGACAAAGCGCTCCATTGAACCAAGCACAGCGCGGTGCACCATGATTGCTTTGTGGCGATTGCCATCAACGCCGATGTAGTTAACATCAAAGCGATCGGGCAAGTTCAGGTCAACCTGAACAGTTGGGCCTTGCCATTCACGGCCAATGGCGTCAAATAGTTTGACGTCAATTTTAGGAGCATAGAAGGCACCGCCACCATGGTCTACTTCGTATTCCATGCCGCGGCTCTTCATTGCCCCTTCCAGGGCTTTGGTGGCTTGCTCCCACTCTTCATCACTACCCATGGCGTTCTCTGGTTTGGTGGCCAGGTAGGCTTTATATGTGTAACCGAAAGTAGTCATCAGGGTTTCGATCAGATCGATAATTCCTGAAATTTCACTTTCTAGTTGTTCTGGAGTGCAGAAAATGTGGGAGTCATCTTGTGTAAATCCGCGCACTCTCAGCATGCCGTGCAAGACACCTGAACGTTCGTATCTATAAACAGTTCCCAGCTCAGCCATGCGCACTGGTAGATCGCGGTAGCTGTGCAATTTTGACTTGTAGATCATGATGTGACCGGGGCAATTCATCGGCTTAGCCCGATAGTTTTGGCCGTCGATTTCCATCGGTGAGTACATGTTTTCGGCGTAGTTTTCTAAGTGACCACTGATTTTGTAGAGGTCTTCACTGGCGATGTGCGGGGTGTATACAAACTGATAACCCCGTTTACGGTGTTCAGCGCGCCAATAGTTTTCAATACAGTCGCGCACAGTGGCTAGGTTTGGATGCCAGAAAATCAGACCTGGTCCTACTTCTTCATGGGTGGAGAAGAGGTCGAGTTGCTTAGATAACTTGCGGTGATCTCTTTTTTCGGCTTCTTCTAAGCGGTGCAGGTAAGCTTCTTGATCTTCCTTTGACCACCAGGCGGTAGCATAAATACGTTGCAGTTGCTCCCGCTTTTCGTCACCACGCCAGTAGGCACCAGACACTTTCAGGAGCTTGAAAGCTTTGATTTTGCCTGTTGAAGGCAAGTGCGGTCCGCGGCAAAAATCGTTCCAGACAGTCTTACCTTCTTTATCTTGCATGAGATAAAGGGTAGGGTTGTGATCGCGGTGTTCAGTTAATAGCTCGGCTTTGAATTTCTCGCCCTGGTTCTTGAACTCAGCAAGCTGCTGGTCGACATCAGGAATGTTGAAGCGCACGAGTTTTTGATTCTCGCTCACAATTTTCTTCATTTCTGCTTCGATTTGAGTGAGATCTTCGGTGCTCAGTGCATGACCGGGAATGTCGAAGTCATAGTAGAAGCCATCGGCAATGGTTGGTCCGATGGCAATTTTGGCATCGGGGAATAGCCTTTGTACTGCTTGAGCCAATACGTGCGCGGTTGTGTGGCGCAAAAGCTCAATGGCTTCAGGGCTATCTGGTGTGAGAATTTTTACGGTGTCGCCGTCGTTGAGAGGGGTGAAAAGATCTCTCAATTCTTCGTTGATCATGACGCCAACGGCCTTGCGGTAAAGACCTTCACTTATATTTTTTGCTAGATCAGCGCCGGTTTGGCCTTTGTCGAGCTGACGCTCGGCGCCATCGGGCAACTTGATCTTTATTTGAGTTTCTACTTGCGACATAAAGTATCTTCCTTCTTGTTTTGCCGGCATCTACAAACTGCCGGGTCTGTTTTATTCAAATCTATAAAAGACTCGAAACGCCATTTTAGCAGGCGAATTCTGATTTCAGCTCGGCCACAAAGTCGGTCAAGAGCTGGTTATTGGTGAAGAATCTTATGCCAAGGGCATCCCATCGATAGATACCTGTCTCAACATTTCCCGCATCAACGAAGAATTCAACCTTAACCCCAGCTCCTGCTGATTTTACGCTTAGTTCAAAAGAGGGCTCGGCTGGTTCAAATAAGACCTGTGAGCGCTGTGCCTCTGCCAGTTGTTGCAATCGCTCTGCTAATACATGGGCTTCATCCTGGGGGTGGCGGCAAAGTAAGTAAGCGTGGGCAACGGTCTGAATATCGGCCAGAGCATTTTGCATTAAAGTAAGCTCGGCTACTTTTTCGTCTCCGGGCTGGGTTTGATAAACCAGGCTGTTGGGCCCGTTCACTAAAGTGAGCTTGACGTGCTGCCAGGTCTGAGTTTCAAGGGGGTGATCGGCTTGGGTGTTGCCCTGGGCCGAGATTGTGAATTTCTCACCGGGTTCGATTGTCAAAGAGCTTCCGAATTCTTGGTCTTCCGATTTCAGAGTGGCCATTGTGTTCCCTTTATTGCTATTTTCCGATACAGAAGTTGGCGAAGACCTCTGTGATTACTTCTTCAGTTACTGCTACGCCAGAAATCTCATCTAGGGCATCTACTGCTTGGCGCAGGTCTGTTCCCAGGCAATCGTGGGGCAGTCCTGCCTTTACCGAGTCTCTTAGATAGGTTAGTGACTCCAGTGCGCGCAGGCAAAGTTGTCCTTGCCTTTGGTTTAGTGAACCCCCTAACTCCTGCAGTGGGGAACCGGCCAGGGCCCATTCTTCTATTGCCGCTTTAAGCAGTTCTAAGCCGTTACCATAGCGGGCCGATATTTCTACGGCTTGAGTTTGTACTGGAGGTTTTGTCTCAGCCAAATTTTTCAGCATTGGCACTTCTGCATTTTCTAGTTCTTGTTCATTCTGTTGATTTTGTTGATTCTCGCTTTCGGCCTTGTTTTTAAGATCCACTTTATTCTTGACCACAAGGTATGGTCGTTCAAATTCAATCAGTTTGGCGGCGATCACTTCTTCTTCTTCGCCTACCCCTTGCGATAGATCGAGCAAGAAGACAACCAGATCCGATGCCTCTATCGCTTTGCTGGTGCGGGCGATACCAATTTTTTCTACAGCGTCTTCAGTCACCCGCACACCAGCGGTATCTATCAGTATTACGGGAATACCATTTACGTCCACGGGTTCTTCAATTGAGTCGCGGGTTGTACCCGGTATGTCGGTGACAATTGCTCTTTCGAAATTGAGCATTTGATTGAGCAGGCTCGATTTGCCGGCATTGGGGCGGCCGACAATGGCAAGCTTCAGACCTTCTCTCAGGTAGCGGCCACTGCGAGAAGTTTTAGCCAGTTGATCGAGGCGAGCCATGCAATCATGGGTAATTGACTCGATATCATCGGTGGGTAGATCACCAACTTCTTCGGGAAAATCAATGCCAGCGACGATTCTGGTAAGAAGCTCCATTAATTTAGAGCGTACTGCTTTGATTTCTTCACCGAGCTGACCTTTGAGCACGCTTAGAGCCAAGCGTGACTGTCGCTCTGTTTTTGAATGGATGAGGTCGAGCACTGCTTCGGCTTGGGTCAGGTCAATGCGACCGGCAAGAAAACCGCGTTTAGTAAACTCACCGGCTTGGGCCAGTCTGGCTCCGTGTGCGAGTGCTAGATTGAGAATTTCCCTCGTGACAATTGGCGAGCCATGGCAGTTTATTTCCACCATATCTTCGCCGGTATAGCTGTTGGGCCCTTTATAGGGAATCAGAACTACTTCATCGACCGGTTCAGTAATGCCAAGTTTTTCTTGAACGATATATCCGATAGTGGCCTGATGGCTTTTGGGCTGCCAATCGCCTAGAGCTGAAGCAGATAAAGAACTTGATGAAGAAATTTTTGCCCCAGACAATCTTGGCAAAAATATTTTTTGCACAATTGAAAATGCCTGAGGGCCTGAAAGCCTTACTATGGCTATGGCTCCCACTCCTGGAGCGGTGGAAAGAGCGCAGATAGTGTCATCATTAATAGATCTGGGAAACATAATTTGGGCCGATTTGCTACGAAAAGTACTTGAAAGTAGCCTGAACACGATGGTAGTATCTCACATCGTTTTCGCGCATTCCCTTGTGGTGAGCACTTTAGGTAAAAGCATGAATAAAGCAGAACTCGTAAATGTAGTAGCTAAGGCTACCGGTCAATCAAAACTTAGTGTACAAAATACTGTTGCCTCTCTTCTCCATTCGTTAACCGCAGCGTTGGCAAAAGGCGAGAGAGTGACTTTAGTTGGATTCGGCACTTTTGAGCGTCGTCAAAGACAGGCTCGTTTTGGCGTAAATCCACAAAATCCAAAGCAAAAGCTGAAGATTGAAGCAGCTAAAGTGCCTGTTTTCAGAGCAGGTCAAGAACTCAAAGACATCACTGATGGCAAGGCCAAAATGCCTGCTATGCCAAAATCAGTTGCTGCCGCCGAGCCTAAAAAAGAAGCTAAAAAAGAAGCAAAACCAGCAGCTAAAAAGGCTGCTGCTAAGCCAGCGAAGAAAGCTGCAGCCAAAAAGTCTGCTGCTAAAAAGCCAGTAGCTAAAAAGGCTGCTGCTAAACCAGCTAAGAAAGCTGTGGCCAAAAAAGCTGTAGCCAAAAAGCCAGTCGCTAAGAAGAAAAAACGCTAACTTTGAGCTAATCATAGTTATCTATAAAGTCCAAAAGAGAGAGAGCTGTGGCTCTCTCTCTTGCTTTGTTGGCTTAGGTCTTGATGTAGCGCAATACGTTGATGCTAATTATATTGATTAGGGTGTGAGCTGCCACTGGGGCAAATATTGAGCCGGTGCCAGCCATGAGAAAGCTCATGACTAAGCCCACGGCAAAGGCCCAAAGAGCATAAGGAAAATAGTAAAAGGACGGCAGGTGTGCCAGGCCAAAGCAAATAGATGAAGTGGCGATACCGCCTGTAGCTTCAACTACACCGCGAAAGAAAACTTCTTCGCAAAAGCCCGAGGCTAGAGCAATCAAGATACTGTCGCCAAAGGTGAGTTGGCCGAAGAGCGGAATCATTTCGTACTTCAGTAGGTCTTGCATTGATTGGAAAATGAAAAGGCGATTTGCCAATTTTTGCGATAGATAGAGAATGGCCATATTGATAGTAGAAATTGCTAGGCCGGCCGAAATGCCCCATAACAAAGTGGCTAAGTTGAATTTGAAGAGGCTGCGCAAATCAATTTCAGCGAAGTAGCACCAGGCTGTGGTGGCAAGCAGTAGCAGTGCTTCGATGGCGATGCTAATAGTGACAATGGTATGCCGGTCAAATGGTTTTTCAGTTTGGTCTGAAAGTTGGTAGCGCTCAGGTCGTTTTAGCATTGCTAAACACTACCTCCGGACTAATTAGGCAAAGGTTTTGCTCTCTATCTAGATTAGCAATTTGGCCAACCAGGGTGCTGCTTTGCTCGGCATTGTCGCGGCGAATCAAGACGAACTGTGATTCTGTAAGATTACTGTTCTCTGGCAGGGGCATGCTTACTTTTTGACCCATGCAGAATTTGCTGATTTGTTCTTGGTTGCAGACTATTTGGCTGAGTGGGAGGGCTTTTTCTACTGGGCACATGGCTGCCAATAAAGGCTCACGGCCTAGAGCTTTTAATTCAGCAAGTTGTTCAAACGATTGAGCTTCGCCAATATTGAATGTACCAGAGCGTTCGCGCACGAGGGATTTCAATGTGCCACCTAAACCAAGGGCGGCTCCCAGATCTCGAGCGATTGAGCGAATATATGTACCCTTAGAACAATCGATGCGTGCTGTCACCACAGGTAGGGCAATATCCACAAGCGCTATTTGGTTGATTGTCACTTGTCTTGTCGGTATTTCAATGCCGAGCGCGGCCAGGTCCGCTCCTGAGCGCGCAAGATTGTAGAGCCTTTCACCGTTGACATGAATGGCACTATAAATGGGGGGAATTTGGCTAATCTCGCCAGAAAATTTTTGCAGCTCAGACATTATCTGTGCTTCTGTTAGTGTTTCGGGCACGGGCTTGCTTTCGATTACAGCCCCTTCCATATCATCGGTTTCTGTTTGTACACCGAGTAGAATTTCGGCTAAATAGGCCTTATCGTCGCTAAGAAAACGCAGCAGGCGACAGGCTTTGCCTACGGCTACTACCATTACTCCAGAGGCTAGGGGGTCAAGGGTGCCGGCATGGCCAACTTGTTTTATGGCCGTGAGTTTTCTCACCCGGGCGACAACATCATGCGAAGTTATGCCGACCGGTTTGATTATATTGAAGAAGCCGTTTACTTCGGCCTGAGGCTCAGACTTCACCGCGAGAAATTTTGCCGAGCAGATCAGTTACTTTTGAACCGCGTTCTAGGGAGGTATCAAGTTTGAAGATCATTTCGGGGGCGAAGCGCAAACCCAGTCGTCTACAGATTTCACCACGGATAAATCCGGATTGCTCGTTCAAGCATTCCACCACTTTTTCAGCAGCCAGGTCTGCAGCCGCTGCAGCACTTATTTGTGGTTTTTGTTCAGCTTGATCTTCAGCCTTGCCAGCTGGTACTGCCTCTGTTTTTGCAGGAGCAAATACAGAGATATGAACTTTGGTCGAGCGCAAATCAGAAGTGCATTCGACTTCTGTTATTGAAATCAATCCGGTCAGACGCTCGTCTCGAAGATCTCGCTGAATCATTTCAGCTAGTTCTTTCTTGATGGATTGAGAAACTCTCAAGGCACGCTCAGCTGTCATGGCAACCTTTATATTTAGTTGTTAGTTGTTGGGAATATCGGTACGTCTGGTTTCAGTAACGATAAAGAAGTTGACTTTATCGCCAGTTTGCAGGTCGGTAAACTTCTCGAAGCTCATACCGCATTCGAAACCAGTAGCAACTTCTTTGACGTCGTCTTTGAAGCGCTTCAGAGTCTCTAGCTTGCCTTCCCAAATTTGGGTTCCGCCGCGCTCAATGCGGGCGATGGCTCCCCTTTGAACTTTACCGCTCAGCACCATACATCCGGCAATCATTGTGCCTTTACCAACTTTGAAGACTTGTCTGACTTCGGCTTGACCGATGTTGACTTCTTCTCTAATTGGTTTGAGCAGACCTTGAATGGCCTTGGTCAAATCATCAGTGATTTGGTAGATGATGCTATAGGTACGGATATCGACACCGTTGGCGTCGGCTACGCTACTAGCATTTTGATCAGGCTGGACGTTGAAGCCAACCACAATGGCATTAGAAGAAGCCGCCAGGTTGACGTCGTTTTCTGAAATTGCACCGGAGGCGGTGCGAAGCACACGCACCTGTACTTCAGAAGAAGTTAGTTTGCGAATTTGATCAGCGATAGCTTCTGCTGTACCTTGCACGTCAGCCTTGACGATAACGTTCAAGTCTTTCACTTCACCAGCTTCAATCATCTCGTGTAGAGATTCAAGAGTAACGTGGTGATGCGAACGAGCTTCGGGGCTGCGGCGCGATTCGGCAATAACTTTCATGGCCTGGGCGTCGCTCACTACTTCAAAGCGGTCACCAGCTTGCGGCACTTCATCGAGACCAAGTACTGATACAGGCATTGATGGGCCGGCAGCCTTAACTCTTTGACCTCGGTCATCGAACAGGGCCCGTACTCTGCCACATTTGCTACCAGCGACGATGAAATCGCCTTCGCGTAATGTGCCATTTTCAACGAGAGCTGTGGCAACTGCACCCTTACCGCGCGATAGTTCGGCTTCAATAATGACGCCTACAGCTGGTTTGTCTGGGTTGGCACGCAAATCAAGGATGTCTGAAACTAGCAAGATCATCTCAAGCAGTTCATCAAGACCAGTACGTTTCTTAGCTGAAACCATACAAGTTACAGTGTCGCCGCCAAATTTCTCAGCAACTAGATCGTAGGTCATCAATTGATTGAGAACTCGATCTGGATCAGCTTCGTGTTTATCGACTTTGTTTACGGCCACAATAATCTGTACACCGGCTGCTTTAGCGTGGTCGATGGCTTCGATAGTTTGGGGCATAACGCCGTCGTCTGCTGCAACTACCAAAATGGCAATGTCAGTGACTTTTGCTCCACGGGCGCGCATGGCGGTGAAGGCTTCGTGGCCTGGTGTGTCGAGGAAGACAATCTGGCGCATTTGGCCTTCTTTGTCTGGAACTTCAACGTGATAAGCACCAATGTGCTGGGTGATACCACCGTGTTCTGCATCTGTCAGCAAGAACTTCGTTTGTCTTATGGCGTCGAGCAAACTAGTTTTGCCGTGGTCGACGTGACCCATGATGGTAACCACAGGTGGGCGTGTCACTAGAGCGGCTTGCTCTTCTTCAGTCAATTCAGCAACATCTTCTGCTGGTGTTTCTTCGCCGGTGCTTTCTTCAACAGAAAGCACTTCGTATTCCATCTCAATTGCTAGTTCTTTGGCCAGTTCGAACTCAACCATCATATTGACGGTACGAGCAATGCCTTTCATGAACAGGCGTTTGATAACTTCAGTCTCTGGCACACCCATTTTTGCGGCCAGTTCTTGCACAGTGACGTTGGTGGTGATCACAATTGCTTTTGGCAATTCAGCAACGACTGGTGCTTTCTTCTCTTCTTTCTTCGGTGCATGTCTGTCCGAAGGGCTAGGACGATGAGATTTTGGTGGACGAGGCGGAGTAGCGCGCATTGAAGGGGCAGCTACGCGAGTTGGCACCGATGGCGACATAGGTCTGACACCAGGGCCACGATTTGGCTGATCGCCATCGTCTTTAGTCTCTTTTTTCTTCGGTTTGGTCTCGGGCTTAACTTCTTCTTTAGCTTTGGCTGGAGGCTCTTTGACCTTGGGGGGCTCCACTACTTGCTTAGCTTTTTGGGCATCGAGTTTGCGAATTACACGTGGTGCAAATTTTGATGAATCTGACCACTCGTTGCCAGTGGCGCGAGGCTGCAGAGCTGGTAGCTCTTGCTCTTCATCGTCTTCGGCTTCAACAGTCTGAGGCTCAAAAGTTAGCGCCTTTTCGGTCGAGTCAGCTTCTTTCTCTGCTACGGCGGTGTCGGTTTTCTCTTGTGCCGCTTCAGTTTGGCTCTTCGCTGCCTTGCTGCTTGCTTCAGGTTCAGAGACAGTCTCGGTGCTGTTTGCAGGGCCAGCAGTGTTGCCGTTCGTTACGGGTGTAGGGCTCACGGGCTGAGCTTCTTCACGAGGAGCTGTGACTGTCTGGGCAGGAGCGATAGTAGCTGGCAATGGTTGTCCTTGACTTGTTTGGGCAGGTTGAACTGGTTGGGCAGCCTGGGCTGTCTGAGCGCTTGGGCTCGTGGCAGCAGGTTGAACTGCGCTTGGTTTGTCTGTGGATTGAGCCACAGTTGTGCTCGCTGGAGCTGCATGAGCTGCTGAACTGCCGGCGGCATCGCCAATTGGTAAGAAATGCGGTTGAGGAATGGTTCCGTCAGCGTTTGGTCTTTCTGGTCGGTACCTCGATAGCACTCGAGGCTTCACTGCTGCCGGTTGTGGAGGTGGTGGAGCCGCCGCCGCTTTGACTGTCGTGGCTTTGCCTGGTTGCGGTGTTGTTTTTGCCATTTTGCCCTTTTCAGCGCCGTCTGGCTGCTGCTTCTTCTTTGCGAACGCAGCTATCACTTTGTCCTGGCCGATTTTGTCAACGGTGCTGGAGTGGCTCTTGATGTCATAACCAAGTTCGCGCAAGGTGTTGATGATGTCCTGGTTAGGAACGTTCATCTTGCGCGCCAACTCATAGATTCGAACTCTGTCGTCCATTCAGCCCTCTCCGTGTCTCTGAGTATTTTGGCATGTTTTTACAGGATCTGTGCATTCTCGCCACAGTGCCTGGATAAGTTGTGCTTCAAGCGGCCAAGCCACTTTGCGCCAACTCGCTACACCCTTCTTCCTGCGGCCTTCTAGGGCGTGTTTCAATTTCGTATTCTTTAGTGCCATTTCGAGACATTGCGAAGAACGGCAAAGATATGCCGAACGACCCGACAGCTTTTGGCCGGTCTTTACTCCGGCCTCTTTCGCTGTCGATGAATTCGAGTTTACTTCGAGCTTGGCTGAAGCAAAGTCGTAAGTAAGCCTGATTAGCTCATTGCTTTCAGTCAGCTTACGACATGCCACACACAATCTCAGTTTTGCTTTCAATACGTAGCTCGCGGCCTTCTCTATGTTGTGAGCTCGTCAAGAGTCTGGTTCATGCTGCGGAACGAACCGCCAGCTTGGCTTTCAGACTTGATGTCGATTTTCCAGCCGGTCAGCTTAGCTGCCAGTCTGACGTTTTGACCACCACGGCCAATCGCTAAGCTCAGTTGATCGTCTGGAACGATAACTTCGGCGCGACGACCGGCATTTTCTTGCTGCTCTTCGTAGAGAGCTACAGTGGTGATGCGGGCTGGTGAAAGAGCGTTGGAGATATAGTCGACGGGGTCGGTAGAGTAGCGAATGACGTCGATTTTTTCGTTGCGCAATTCAGCCACTACGTTTTGAATACGCACACCGCGTGTACCGATACAGGCACCTACTGGGTCAACGTCAGAATCTTCTGAATGCACGGCGATTTTTGTTCTGTAGCCAGCTTCACGGGCGATTGATTTGATTTCTACAGTGCTGTCTTCGATTTCAGGTACATAGAGTTCGAACAATTCACGAACTAGCTCTGGGTGAGCTTGTGAAACGATGATCTGGGGAACTCGGCCTGTATCTCTCAATTCCAGTACATAGACGCGGACACGATTGCCAACTCTGTAGGTCTCACCGGGGAGTTGTTCGCGGCTTGGCATGCAGCCTTCGACGCGACCAAGATTGACAATGACGTTGTTGCGTGAATTGCTGATCACTTCGATACGCTCGATTTGACCAGTGGTACAGCTGCCCTTGCGAGCTTCGAACTCTTTCTTGATTAATTCTTTCTCGGCTTCTCTCAGGCGCTGAGTAATCAGCTGCTTGGCAGTTTGCGCGGCAATTCGACCAAACTCAGAGAAATCTTGTGGTGTTACTTCAATTTCTAGAACTTCGCCGACTGTGACGTCGGGAATTAGGTCTTGGGCATCACCTAGGCTAATTTCGTGGTATTCGTTCGAGACTTTATCGACTACTTCTTTCGGTGCGAAAATCCCGATTTCACCGGTTTCAGTGTCGAAGATTGCTCTTACGCCTTCGACGTCGTGATCAGGCACTTTTTTCTTGTAGGCCGCAACAATGGCGTCGCAAACATAAGAGATGAATTCCTCTTGGGGAATATTGCGATCCCTTTCTAGCTCCTCAGCTGCTTCAAGGAGTTTGTCGCCAATTTTAATCACGTTCTACCTCCACCTTATTTTGTTTTGCATCGACTTCTTCGGACCCTTCTGCACTCAGGTCAATCACGGCTTCAGTTGCATTTTCAGCGGCGATTTCTTTGAATTTCTTTTGCAGATCGGGATAGAGTCTAATTTGTATTATTTGCTTGAGAGCAACTTTGAGCTCTTTGACGGGCTCTTGTGAAACCTTGTTGGCAGCATGTTTTTTGCTGTTTTTGCTTTTAGTTGGAGCGCTTTGAATCGGTCCGATTTCGCTGAGCTTGAACGTTTCGTCACCGAAATGTACTAAGCGCGCGGTGAAATGTTGTCCGTAGGGATCGGCGCCAACATTGGTTTTGGTCTTGATTTCGACTTTTCGGCCGGTGAATAATTTGTATTCACGCTCGCTTTTCAAAACGCGGTCGATGCCAGGGCTAGAGACGTCTAGCAAGAATGGGCCGTGGAAAAAGTCGAGGCTGTCAGCAATTAAGTCTATTCTGCTGTCAAGCTCGCGGCTGACCTTCTCGCAATCTGTTAAACCGACGCTTCCGCCTGGATTGTAGATAGTTATTTCGACAATCTTTTGTCTGCCGTGCTGGCCAAAGTGAATATCAACTAGTTCGAAGCCCAGGCCTTTAACCACTTCTTCGGTGAGGTCTGTAACTTTCTTTATAGCTTCATTATCGTTTTTGTTATTAGGGTTTTTGCTATCTGGCATGAATAATGTCTAGAGTGAAATAACCAAAGTGCAGTCGGCGGCAGTAAAGGGTTGCCGGGTGCAAAATATGCACAAACACAAAAATGCCGTAGGCTAATCACATCTCTGACTAGCTAACGACTAAAAATTGGTTTTCTATGGCCAAATCCTAACATGTAAGCAAGGAGCACGCAAGAAGAAGTGAAGATAGCGTTTCATAACCGCCAGCGCAAGCTTGAGCTCGACTGGGAGGAGCTGCAGGCCGACTATGCCGCTTTGACCGAGGGTCTCAGTCAAAATCTTTTGCAGCGACCGCCGCGTTGGCTACCTAAAAAAGATTTGAAGGCTATTTTTGCTCGGGGCTCACTTTCGGTGGCGATAGTTTCGGATCGCACTATTCGCCAGATCAATAAAGAATGGCGTTCTATTAATAAAGCCACCGATGTGCTTTCTTTTCCTTTGGAGCTGACCGACCCATATGTTGCTCTTGGACTGCCAGCGGAAGCCCTGGCTGAGATGCTTGAAGACGATCCTAATCAGTGGATAGTGGGTGAAATAATAATAAGTGCCGAGAAAGCTGTGGCTCAAGCTGAGCAGTATGGGCACGGAGTTCGTCGCGAAATGGCGTTTTTGTTTGTGCATGGCTGTTTGCACGTGCTGGGCTTTGATCATATGACAAAGGCCGACGAGAAAGAGATGTTTGGTCGACAGACTGAAATATTGAGTCTTGCAGGCTTTAAGCGTGATCCTTAACAATCACTTGGCTAGCCCCCAGAGGTCAGATTTCTGTGCCATGATTAGCTTGAGGGTCTAAACCTGGCCTTTTATAGAGGTGATTCTAGCGGTGCGATTATATGGCTGAAAATCATGTAAACCCAGATTCTGCTGGCCAACCTAATCTATATGATTTCAATCCTGATGGTAAGCAATTGGCCGAGGTCTTAGACGAAGGCGCCCCGGTGAGCGCTGACACAGCACAAGAACTGGTCTCGCCTAATGCTGCACAAGAGAGCTGGCAGTGCAAGAGCGGTCAGGCCGGGTCTCTGTTTGAGAGCTTCTATCATGCTTTTAACGGCTTAGCTCTGGGCTTCCGTCGTCAACGAAACGTGCGTATCCATACCTTCTTAGGTCTTTTCGTTTTTGCTCTAGCTTTCTACTTAAAGGTTGAACCTTGGCAGTGGATTGCTCTTAGTGTTTCCATTGGCTTTGTCTTTTTTGCTGAATTTGTAAACACGGCAATAGAGCACATGGTTGATATTCAAGCCAACTATCGCTATCACATCTCAGCCCGCTACGCTAAAGATACAGCGGCGGCGGCAGTGCTCGTAGCGGCCATTACCGCCGCAATTGTCGGAGCCATTGTCTTCCTTCCACGGCTTTGCTCTCTGGTTATATTGGGCACAATATGAGTGTGGGCTAAGGCCAGGTCAGTTGGTGATGGGAATTTTCCCATTGACTGTCCAATTCTGAAAGGTATTGTATAGAAGAAGAAGTGCTCGAAGTGATGGCCAACTTTGCTTTCGGGAGCACGTGTAGTTCTAAGGAGATCCCCATGGGTAGATCTAGTAGTGGCGACCAATTTGACCGTACCGATTTGTTCAATCCAAATCGCAACGACGTCAATCCTCCTAACGATAATTTCTCGGATGCTCGTTTGCCTCAGCGGCAGTGCGCACAGGATCGGTGCGATAACCGCACAGAGCGACGCTTGAGCGACTCCGAACAGGCGTTTAGAGATGGCTATCGCCAAGCTTACCGTGACGGATTTATGGACGGACAGCGCGAGCAGCCGGTGCGAGTCGGCAGTGGCCGCGGCAGCTACTGTCCTGAGTACAACACCTATGCCAACAGCCGCCAAGCCTATCAAGAAGAGGCCTGGCTCAATCGCGGCGATGATTATGACCGCATGCAGCGTCGACCTATCCCACAATGCCGTCAGCATCATCAACAGAGATATAGTGATTCTGGCTATTACGATGATCGTGGACCTTCACGATACGGTGATGTCCAAGCTGTTTCGGCCGGCCAATACGACTATGATTATCAACGCCAGAGAAGTGGCAATCCGATCGATCAGTTCTTTGGAGCTATCGGCAGTATTGCTCGCGGAATCAGTGATGTAGCCTATGAAGCTCAACCAATTCTTCAGACTTGGGCGCAAATTGAAATGATCAAGCATGGTGGTCTTGGTGGCCGCTATTACGGTGGTCAAAATTACGGCTACTATGATCGCCCCTATAACCCCTGGAATTCATCTTACAACCGCAATTTGATTGCTTACAACAATAACTCGCGCTATTACGATAACTATGACCCAATGTGGCTGAGAGGCTAAAAGCTAGTTAGAAAATATCAGTAAATATTTTAGTCCGCCATTCAAATCTAAATTTGAGTGGCGGAGTTTTTTTCGCTGCTTTTTGCAATAGACACTGGAACATAGAGATCGAGATTGCTTCTTTCGTCGTGGACAAAAGCTAGTTCGACGTTAAAGACTGATCGCAGCAGATCTTCTTTTAGTACTTCTTCTGGCCTGCCTATAGCAACAATAGTTGAAGGAGCGCCTTTATCTTCGTCAGCTGAGCCTACTAAGGCAATTTGATCGGCAATGCGCGCGCTTAAGTTGAGATCATGCAAAATAGTGGCAATACCAATTTTTTGTTCTTTCAATTCTTTGATGATGGCAATCACTTCTAGTTGGTAGCGAAAGTCGAGATTGGCTGTCGGTTCATCCATCAAGATGAAGTGTGGTTCTTGGGCTAAGGCCATGGCAATTAGCGCTCGTTGTTTTTCTCCGCCCGAGAGTTCATGCAGCTTCTTGTCACTTATACGGTTGAGTCCGCAGCGCTCTAGGGCACTATTGATGGTGTCAATATCGATCTTGCTTAGCTGGTTCGACCACCAGCTCTGGTGCGGGTTGCGCCCTAATCGCACTAACTCATGAATGGTCATGTCGTGCGGTGTCTCCATGCTTTGAGGCACATAGGCTACCTGCCGAGCAAAGTCCACTATGTTCATGTTCCATATGTTCTGGCCGTCTAGTGTAATTGAGCCTGAGCTTGGCTTGAGCTGCCGGGCTAGGCTTTTCATTAGAGTAGATTTGCCGCTGCCATTGGGACCTTGGATTGCCAGAACCTCGCCCGGTTCAAGGGCTAAGTTGATGCGCTCGATGACATTTGCGTCTGTAGCTCTAGCTCGACTCTGCCTGGCGTAGCTTAGTGCTACTTGGTCTGCTCTGAGAATTTTGCTTTGATTTAGTTGCCTGGTATTAATTGTATTAATGGCTTTGCACCTGATCAAGCGAATAGGAGAGCAGGTAGATGAAGAACGGCCCCCCAATGAGAGCCATAAGGGTTCCCAGGGGGAGTTCTTGCCCCGGGCTTAGAGTGCGGGCAAGCAGGTCAGAGAAGAGCACCAGAATGGCTCCCGTTAGTCCGGAGCAGACTAGTTGCAGCCTCACTCCGCGGCCGAAGAGCCGGCGTGATAGATGGGGAGCTACCAGGCCAACAAAACCAACCATGCCACTAAGAGCTACTGCTGAGCTGGCCAGCAGCACGGCGGCTGCGAGAATGACAAGTTGGCAGCGACCGACGTTGAGGCCAAGCGAGCTTGCGGTTTCTTCACCTAGTGCTAGCAAATTTAGTTGTTTGGCTGCGGCAAAGGCTACTATCAAGCCGACAGAGGTATAACAAACTGTCGGTATTAGCTCTTGCCAATTGCGGCCGCTTATGCCACCGAGCAGCCAGAGATATAGGCCTTGGGCCATTAGCTGGGTGCCAAATGTGGTCATGGCCAGTGTGATTAACGCTCCGGCAACTGATGATAGGGCGATGCCGGCCAAGAGTAGCTTCGCCACTGAAACGCCGTATTGCCCGCTACCTCTAGCAATAGAGGCAACGAAGAAACTGGCGGTGATACCGCCGGCAAAGGCAAACAGTGGAATTGTTTGAAAGTCAAATTTGAGAAGCATGGCGCAAGCAACGCCAACGGCAGCGCCACTTGACACGCCCGTCAGGTAAGGGTCGGCCAAGTCATTGCGGCTCAATGCCTGCAGTAGATAGCCTGAGGTGGCAAGGGCGAGGCCGACTACGAAGGCTGTCAGCAGTCGTGGCAGGCGAATGCCAACAATGACATCATGGATTTCACCGCTGCCAGGATGAGCAAAAACCGCCTGCAGCGCTTCTATGGGTGCCACAGTGAGGTCGCCCAAGCAAAGATTGATGAGCATAATGAGAATAGTAAATGCAACAAGAGCGATAAACTTGAGGAACATATCTAGATTTTCACAGTGAAAATTTAGAGAATGCTACCATACCCCCAGGCAGAGGAAGGCTGTGATCTATCTCGACAACAGCGCTACAACAAAAGTTCGTCCCCAGGTTCTGGAGGCGATGTTGCCCTATTTGTCTGAAAGTTATGGCAATCCTAGTTCGATTCATAGCCTTGGACGCACAGCTCGAGCAGCTGTAGATAATGCTCGCAATCAAGTTTCTAGTTTTCTTGGCTGTTTGCCGAGCGAAGTCTATTTTAGTAGTTGTGCCACTATGTCTAACAATGTCGCCTTGCTAGGGCGAGCTCGTTTTGTTGAGGCAAATGGCCTACCCAAGCATTTGATTACTTCAACCATTGAACATCCGGCTGTGTTCGGCCCGGCTCAGTATCTTGAAGCACAGGGTTGGCGAGTTACCTACTTGCCGGTCGATAGAGAAGGATTCGTCAGTCTTTCTGATTTTGAGAAGGCACTGGATACTGATACCAGTATTGTTTCGATCATGTGGGGCAATAACGAGATTGGTGTGCTTGAACCGGTTGAAGCCATGGCCGAGATGGTCGAGAATCACAGCAAGAGCCTTGGTCGCGATATATTTATGCACACCGATGCGGTGCAAATACCTGGAAAATTGCCAATTGATTTGAGTCGCTTGAAAGTTTCAGCTCTTTCTCTCTCTGGTCATAAGTTTGGCGCACCGAAAGGCATTGGTATCCTTTTTCTTCGTCGTCTATTCAACATCATGCCCATCATATTTGGTGGCGGACAAGAAATGGGAATGTTTGCCGGTACGGAGTCTGTTGCTCATATTGTGGCCATCGGTGAGGCGGCAAAGCTGGCTCAGCAAGAGCAAGTCGCTTTAGAAGCACGCTTGCGTTCTTATCAAAAACAACTACTTGAGCACTTGCTGGCTCTTAAATTAGATTTGACCATAACCGGACCAAATGACATTGCCAAGCGACTGCCTGGTCATGTTTCCTTTTCTGTTAATGGTATTGAAGGTGAAGCACTAGTGCTCAAAAGCGACTTGAAGGGCTTGGCCCTGTCAAGCGGCTCTGCCTGCCATCAAGGAATTATTGAGGCCTCTAGTGTGCTTAAGGCAATTGGCTTGGGTCAAGCAAAGTCACTGGGTGCCGTGCGTATTACTTTTGGTGCAGACAATACTGATAGTGATGTGGTTGAATCTATTCGCCTGCTTGAGCTGATTCTCGGCAAAGTGCGAAAAACAGCTCAAGCAGATACTTAGCGATTAGTGACCGATAGAGGCTTCGAGTTTTTTCAGCTCCTCATTGGTCTGACTGAAGGCTGGTTGAACTGTGGCATGTGCTTCTTTGTAGTTCTTGATCTCATTGCGAGTTTGTTTCTGTACTGTATCAAGCATCCAGATAGCCCATGATGCTTCGTTGGCTGTGGCGCCCTGTGCTACGCCCTTAAATAGCTTGTAGGGATTGCGATTGTAGCGATAGCCAGCTCGAGCTACGCAGGTACCGAAAGCAATTTGCGGACCACCTTTGGCGGCATAAGAAATGAAGCTTTCGATCATCTCTCTTTTTTGGTCTTTCTTTTCTTTCTTCAAGAACTCAGAGCGGTCTTCCAGAAGTTTGCCCATAACTTGGTAGGTTTCTGTGCGAGGTTGGATATTGTTCTCTTGAGCTTTGGCGTTGAGAATTTGCGTTAGCAGTTTAGTATCTTCAGCCAATTTATCGGTGGTCTTGCACTGTACTTCACCAAGCTGTTTCGATAGACGCTCTCCAGCCACTTTTGCTGTTATAGCGGCACCGCCGTGTATTAGTACTGGCGCGGCTGTCAGGGTGGCTCCTGAGATCAGGAAGCCGATACCACCTCCACCAATCTGTTTAGGATTTGTATGTTTGATACCATTGAGTACGCCGAATGCACCAGGGAAGATACCGGTGGCACAGACAGCTAAAGTGCCGATAGTGGTGATGTCGCGAGCTGAGTGACGTTTGCGCGAATCAATATAGAGCTTGCTAAATTCGACTAGGCCAAGATCTCTAAAATCTTTCAGCACATTTTCTTCGGCGCTGAGGTATTGTTTATCAGAGCTGTCAAGATTCACGACTTGACCGACGGCTGTGCTGCGCTCGCTCAGGAGTTTGTCGATCTCGTCTCTTAGCGCTACTACTCTTTCTCTCATTGATTTAGCATCAAAGTGTTTGCGCTTTGACTTGTAGTCGGTGATCAAGTCACCAGCACCTTCAGCCGCATAGAGAGTGCCAAGTAGAGAGTAGGCCACCAAGACGGTCACCACGCCAGCTTGCAAGCGTCCGCGGTGATTAAGACCTTCGCCAGGTTTCTTTTGATATTTCCAGAACTGGCTCATAAGAGTAATGTCGCCAGCGTTTGCTACTGCACCAGCGGCGAAGTCGTAGAATTTCATACGTCTTTGCTTGTTTTTATCGCGGGCTGTGTAGTGGCTGCGAAAATCGCTGTTTAGCCTTAGTAGCTCGATTTCTTTGTCGGCTATTTGCTTATCCAACATCTCTATATTGTTCAATGTAGCTTGCGTCTGGGCAAAGGCTGGAATGGTCGAATTTGCTGTAAGCGCAATTGTTAGGACTGCCGTGAGTATTCCGCTCGATACTCGATTGCCAATGCTACTCATTTTTTTGATACCCTTGCCGTGATGTAACCCGGCATAGTCTTTCATGTCCGCTGCGTAGCTATCGTCAGTCCTTGGAGTGACTACCTTTTGCGGTTATTTTCAACTAAGCGAGTGGTGCGCTAAATCGAGTCTTCTTGAAATCAGTGCAAAGATTGAGGCGGCGAGGGAAACATTGATATTTGACTATGCACCTCTTATGGTGCACGTTTGTAACTATCGATTTTTTCTCCTTCGCCCGGAACGTTCCCACTACTTCGTCTTGGCGTGGCAAGCTTGTTTTTGGACTATTGTTCTTCCGTTTAGCTTTTATGCTGATGGCATCTGTTTTTTGCCTTGTTAGAATGCAAAATGCTTATCAGAGGTGTTTTGTGTCTATCTGGCTTTTTCTTGGTGTCTTTCTTCTGGCATACATCTATCATGGCGTTGGTATCACAATGGGTTACCATCGCTTGCTGTCTCATCGCTCATATAAGGTACCTAAATGGCTTGAGTACCTGATTGTTTCTGGCGGCTATCTTTGTCTAGAAGGGTCGCCTATCTTTTGGGTGACTACACATAGACTGCATCATCGTTACTCTGATAAGCCTGGTGATCCCCATTCACCCTTAGACGGTCAGTGGCATGCTTTTCTTGGCTGGATGTATCAACCGACTGTATTGATCTCGGCTGAAGAGAGCAAACTTCTGGCACCAGATTTATATCGCGATCCTCTTTATCGTTTCCTCCATGTCAATCACAGTCACAAAGATGGTCTTTTGTGCTTGTTTATTTCTATTGTCTATCGCACCGCTATTTGGTTCTTGTTTGGACCGGTGGTATTTTTTGCTGAGCTGTTAGCCAGTATTTGTGCTTTTTGCGCACCACTCTTAGTCAATCTCTATTGCCACAAACCAGAACTGGGATACCAGACCTATGCTTGCGGTGACCAGAGTCGCAATGTCTTGTGGGTGGCGATTTTGTCATTTGGAGAGGGCTGGCACAATAATCACCATGCTTTGCCCCAATCGGCTCGATTTGGCTTGGGCAAAGGAGAGTTCGACTTTACCTGGATGGCTCTAAACTTCTTGAAGCTGTTTGGCCTGGTAAGCGACATTCGCTTGCCCAATAAGAATAAGCAAGCTCAACTAGAAACGGCTGATGTTAGCTGAGCTATTCAGCTTTTTCAGGTGAACTTTCACCCTTTATTTTTGATACTTGTTTGGGGGCATCGGTAAACATGTTGCCGACAAAGTTTACGAGGCCAGCTGTGCGTTTTGAAAGCTTGCCGTGCATTAACTGAATGCCGCCTTGAGCCATCTTGATTTTTGAACTGCTGTATGGGTACCACCACACGCGGTGCGCTCCACCGGCGGCATCGATGCTGATATGCTTGATGTTGCAGAGATCATGCAGGCCAAATATCGAATGACCTTTACCAAAGCCACTCTTCTTCAGGCCGCCCCAGGGTAGCTGCGGAGTAGCGTGAGAGAAAAGACAGTCGTTAATTAGTACTGTACCTACGGTAAGATCGCGAGCGACGCACTCTGCTCGATTGAGCTTGCCGGCCCAAACTGTTGCTGTCAGCCCGTATTCACTGTCATTGGCCAGTTCAACTGCTTGATCTTCGCTGTCGACAATCATGATTGGCATAATCGGTCCAAAAGTTTCTTCGCGCATGATTCTCATAGTGTGATTGACACCGGTGAGTATGGTCGGTTCAAAGAAATAGCCACCGAGATCGCTTCTCTCTTTACCACCAGTAAGAGCTTTGGCGCCTGCAGCTATGGCTTCGCTGACGTGCTCAGAGACTCGGTCAAGCTGCCCCTGGTCAATCAAGGGGCCAACATCGGTAAGTGGGTCTGTGGCTGGTCCTAGCTTGAGCTTGCCAGCCATGGTGGTAAGGGTTTCAACGAGTTTGTCTGAATTTTTGCCTTTAATTATGTACACTCTTTCGACTGAGGCACAGGCTTGGCCCGCGTTGGTGAAAGCGCCCCACAAAAGCCCGCGGGCTGTCCATTCTACCGGTGCATCGGGTAGTACGATGGCGGCATCTTTACCGCCTAATTCTAGTGTTAATGGCGTGAGGTGCTCTGAGGCCTGAGCCATGACGGCCTTGCCTCCTTCTACTGAGCCAGTAAAAATCAACTTGGAGAGATTGGCTTTGCTCAATAGTTTGCCGGTGCTGCTGCCACCTGTAACTACCTGTATGACGCCATCAGGAAAACCAGCTTCAGTGAAGAGTTCGCCAATTTTGATGCCAACTAGAGGAGATTTTTCAGACGGTTTGAGAACTACTGTGTTGCCCAGCATTATGGCCATGAGCGCGGTCATGGTGGGAATGGCAAAGGGATAATTCCACGGTGAGATTATCCCGACCACGCCTAAAGGTTCAAAGGCAATGATACTCTGCTTGCTGGATAGCAGTGGATTGGTTAAGGCAACAGGCTGGTCTGCTAATAGTCTTTCTGAGTTTTCGGCTAACCAGACACAGGTGTCTAGGGGGCCACAAAGTTCTGAAAGGTATGCTTCTGGAAGTGGCTTGCCTACTTCTTCGCTGATCAGCTTGGCCAATTCATCGGCCTTGCTAGCGAGCAATTGACGAAATTTCATCACTAACTTAGCGCGCTTACTAAAAGAGGTTAGTTGCCAGTTTTCAAAAGTCTTCCAGGCCTTATCCACAGCGGCAGCTACTTCGGCTTCTCCCATTTGAGGCACACGACCAAGCGATTGCTTGGTGGCAGGGTTGAATGATTCGAAAGTACTTGCTGCTTCTAATTTGCTTACAACCATCTTTTTTTTGCCTTAGTCGGTTTTGTTTCTCAGTGCTATTCTTATTGCTATTTCTTGGTTCTATTTTTTGTTGAGTGTATCTTTTGCTATCTGTTTATCTGGCCCAGTCAGGCCATTATCTAGACTGCGCTTAAAGAGCTTTTGTGCTTCTTCAAGGTTGCCATTCTTTAGTTTGATATTGGCAAGGGCAAAAGCTGCTTGAGCACTGGTATCTCCTTCACTTAGTGCTTTTGTCAGAAGTTCTTCAGCTTTGGTCTGACCAGCCTTTGCCAGTATTATGCCCAGCTTGCTTAAGGCTTCTAGGTCTCCTGGAGCGAGCTCTAATGCTTTTTCAAGGGCTTCTTGCTCAGCAGCGCTATTGCCTTCTTTGGCTGCCAGGGCTGCTAATGCCACGTCTAATTCTTCATCGTGGCCATTATTTTCGGCTTTGGCGAAATAGCTTTTGGCATCGCCAAGGTTGCCCTCATTAAGAGCCAGGCGCCCTAGAGCCAGATAGAGTGCTGCTTTATTGCTTTGATCATTGTCACTGAGGTTTTGGCAAAGGCGCAGAGCGTCAGTCTTCAAAGCGGCTAAATTGCTCTTATCTAAGTCGTCTTGCTTCAGTCGGCAACTAAGTTCTAGAGCCAGAGCCTGCGGCATCAAACCCGAAATTTTTCGCAGTTCGTGGGCTTGGCTTGTGGCTTCGATTATTTCGCCTTGTTTTAAGTTGATTTTCGCGGCGATTAATTGAGCAGGGAAAAGGCTTTTGTCTTTGTTGGCGGCACTGTTGAGAGCTGATAGTGCTTTCTTGTAGTCGCCCTCTTTGTAGGCCAGATAGCCTTCAGCAAAGTTTGAGAGGGGCTCATTTGAGTTCAGGCTTGTAACCTTGCCTATGATCGTGCGTGCCCCAGCTAGATCTCCAGCGCTAAGGCCGCAAAGGGCTTCAAGTGACAGTGCTTGAGAGTTAGGTTGAGCGTTATTTTTTTTGTTAGCTTTTAGACTAGCTAGAGCTGCTTGTACATTGCCAGCCAAATAGAGACTCAATTGCTGTTTGAATTGAGCAACTTTTGATTGCGGATATTGTTCTAGTACCCGACTAAAGCAGCCATTAGCTTCGTCGTAATAGCCCATGTTCAGTGCTTCTTCGCCTAGAGCGAGTAAGCCTTCTGTAGGAATTTCGGAACCAGCCAAAAATTGCCTGAACTGCTGACGCACACCATTGATATTGCCGGCCGAATTCATGCTGGTAATTATTCGGGTTCGGGCGTAGCGAGCAGAAGGGCTCAGTGTCGCAGCCTTGGCTGCAGCATTTTTAGCTTTGTCTTGTTCGTTGAGGCTGCCGTAGAGTTCGGAGAGGGCTAGCCAGGCGTCATGGTTGCCCGGATCAAGTGCTACCACAGCTTCAAATTCTTCAGCGGCGGCACTCTGATCAGTCATTGTCAGGAGTGTCATGCCTGCTTGTAAGTGCGCCAGCATAGAGTCAGGAGCTATTGCGGTGGCGGCTTTGGCAACGGCTAAGGCTTCTTCTTTGGTATCCGGTAGGCGGGTCAAAATGGTGTTGAGAAGAAGATGTAATTGCAGGTTATTTGGGCATTTCGGCAGCCATTCGCGCAGATAATTAGCTGCTTCGAGGGTGTTGCCCCGGGCAAATAGACCAGATGCTTTAGAGAGGCAGCCAGGGCAGCCGACATCATCGGCTTTTTTTGTAGTAATCGTGCCAGTCGGAGTTTTTCCCCGAGCTATTGCAGCACCGTGGTTGTCTGCTTGCCAGGGGGCTAAGACCAGACTGGCGCCCAAAAGCAAGGCTATTTTGACTCGGCTAGTGAAAGTAAAATAGTTAGTCACCGCTATAGCATAGCTTAATTGGATCGCTATACTGAAAAGATAGTATTAACGGGAAGTAAAGCGGTTGAACCTTATGGGCGTGAAGCGAATCAGTGCAGTGAAAACAGTCATTTGCTGTGGCCTAGCTGCTTCTCTGTTTTTCTCTCTCTCTCTAGATAGCGCAGCGGCTGCGAGCAATGCCCAAAATGACAATAGCGCCGCTCTTGAGCGAGCTAATCAAGCTTATCTAGCGCGAAAATACAATGATGCTTCTGGTCTGGTCAGTCGAATAATTTTGAAAGATGGCGAGAGCGCTGCTGCACTCAATTTGATGGGGAAGATTTATCATCGCCAGAATAAGATTGACGAGGCCATTGGCCAATATCAGAAAGCTCTTAAGCTTGATAACAGATTTGCCGAGGCCCACTTCGACCTGGGTGTGGCACTCTTCGATCAGGGCCAATATGCCTCCGCTGTTAAAGAATTTGAGTGTGCCTTGCAAGCTGGCGCCAATAGCGAGTATCAATACAATTTAGCTATCTCACTAGAAAGGCTAGGTCAGCTAAGACCGGCCATGGAGGGCTATGAAAAGGCTATTCAGCTTGATGAGAAGAATGCTGCTGCTCACTATAGTTTGGCTCGATTGCTAGCGGCAGCTGAAGATAATGATCGAGCCATTCAAGAGTATCGCCTGGCTATCGCTGCTCAGCCAGACTTTCCTGAAGCTCACAATAATCTTGGTGTGGTTTATAGCAACATGGGGAAATACCCTGAGGCAATTGAATGTTTCCAGCAGGCCTTGAAGATCAATCCTGATTGTTCAGAGGCTCAGCGAAATCTGGGCTATGCTCAGGCGCACACTAGTTTAGGTGTGACCTATCTCAGTCAGGGTGACAGCAAAAAAGCTCTAGATGAGTTTCGCAAAGCTCTGCGCATAGATTCTCACTATGCTGATGCGCACTACAATCTCGCCTTGCTTTTGCAGAAACAAGGACAGTTGCAAGAAGCGGTTGGTCACTATCAGGAAGCAATAAAGTATGACCCAAGTTCAGCAGCTGCGCACAATAATTTGGGTGTGGCTTTGATGCAAATGGGCAACAAACAGCAGGCTGAGTCTGAGTATAAAGAAGCACTGAGATTAAAAGCTGGGTTTAAAGACGCCCAACTAAATTTGGATGAATTGCAAAAGAATAAAATGTGATTCTACTTACGTTCGAAAAGTCGTCAATTGCTTCATTTATTTTGCCAAGCTGACTCAATGTTAAGCCCCTACGCGAATAGGCAGCAATATTTGGGTTTCATAGTTGGGCTTGGATTTGGCACCTGCCAGCGGCCGATTATCCGACGTAGACAGTGTCTAGAGCAAGTTAATTGCCATAGGAGGCGGTAATGTGAACTGCAGTAGCTAGTGAAAGCAGGCTTGATCTCCTGATAATTGGGCACAATTAATCAGTGCCCGTCTGGGAAAGCTTAGATGTTAGACAAAGAGAAAGAGCAGGGCGACCGGCAAGAAGTTAACGAAGTAAAAGCGGCACCCGAAGTGCAGCGTAGCGGTGTTATTGGAGACGCTGGCAATCAAGCCAGGTGGAACAGGGTGCAGCAAGCGCATTACCTCGGCCAGGACGAGTCAGCTACAGATTTATTTAGAAAGAATGGCGACACATCGAGCAGTACCAGTAAATTTACTATTGATGGCCTGGCAGAAGAAACTCCGAGTGTAGCCTATGACATGAGAGATTTGCAGAAAGATTTAAGGAAGGTTGGGAATGGTATTGAGTCCTCAAGAAAAGCTCTTGGTAGTTTTGAGATTCCGGCAAGGTTGGAGCCATTAAATGTTGTCTATCCCCATCGGGGAAATGAGGATGCTTATATTTCGTATCCTGCATGTAAGGCTGCCAATGCTGCGTTTCCAGAGTTGGCAAAGAGAATTGGTGATGGCCGAAATCATCTAGATAGGAATTTGATCGCAGCCACGATTCGCTTGGAGCAAGAGTTTTACAAACAGGGTTTCGATACCGGACCAGATAAACAGATTCAAGAGAGTGGGCGAGTTGAGGGCCTTAAGGACACTACTTCTATTGGACCGGCCCAGATACAGATCCGGCATATAGACAGATTAGTGAAAGAGTTTCCCCTGCAGCTTGGAGAGTTTTCAAAAGACCCTCTTAGAGCCGCTTTGAAATCAGAGTGCGCACCACGCTTTGTCGCAGGATATTTCGCAGATGTCATTCAACACATCCAGAAGGGAACTAAGCCTGACTTCATCGGTGAGATCGATTGGGGCGGAGTCAAGAAATACTGGGCCGAAGGCAATTTTAACGATGCATTGATCTACGCATACAATCCTACTAAAGACCACATTGATAGCGTGATTAGGCACCTGAGAATCATTCGCCAGAAATTTTGACAAATCGTTTTTCTATCCAACGAACCAAGAAGAAACCAATCAGAAACCCAGATAGCGGGAATATGAGCAGCCATGTGATAAACGGACCGTAAGAATTCAAAAAATCACCGCCGACTGAGGCATCTCTGAACATGCCGTACCACCAGCCTCGTAAAAAAAATGGTTCCCAGCCGCCAAATAGAAAGGCACCGAAAATACCACCAAGGAACCCGATCCATTGTCTAGGCTTTCTGCTGGGTTGAGCTGGTGGGGTCATATGGTCTGCCTATTTGCTTCGGAATCAGGTGGGTGGATGTACTGATTGTACTCGGCACGAATTGTCACATGGCTCGACAAATTTGCCATCTACTAGTTTAGTCCGACAAAATTCTCTCTTAGCTCTTCAATTGAAACGGGATAACTCACGGCTTTGACAGATTTAGGTCCTTTGCTTTTGGCTTCGCCTTCCGCCACAATTGTGATGTAGCGCTTTAGTTGGGCTTTCTGTCTGGCGATTCTTTTGCCGAATTCTTTTAGTGGTACTGATTCAACCAATAATTCTGGATTTGTTAGGGGTAAAACTGTGCTACCGCCAGTAGTGCCTTTATAGACAGTTGTTACCCCTCGCTTGTCGGCGGTAAATGCTGAAACTTTGACGTTAGAACAGTTTGCCATGGGCGAATCGTCAAGCTGATTGCTGCTGACTGAATGTAGCAGCTTGCCGCTTAAATAAGCAATGCGGTCGCCATATTGGGGTTTGATCTTCGGGTGCTTAAGCAAATAGCTTTTTAGATATTCGTTGAGTTTGAGGTCAGTGTATTTGACATTTTTGGCATCGGGAAATTGATAACCTTCTCCACCTTTGAACGAATAGTCGGTCATACCAATGCGATAGGTCGACTGCGGTTCGACTTCTTGCCAGGTTTTGTTTTTCTCGGCTAAGGCAAAGACAATGCGATCACCAACTTTGCGCTCTGAGTCGTAAGCAAATTTAAGGCCATGTACATCTAAAAATTTGCCGCCGGTTGCTCCCGCCACACTATGCTCAAGTGTCTTCTTCAGGCGCTCTCCGCTGACATCGGCAAACACTAAATGGTTTTCGAAGGGCAGCAGTTCTTCGACCTTTTCTAAGTTGATTGCCCCCTTTTCGATGCGCGAGCGAATGCCACCTCTATTTTCCAAAGTTATTTCGGCATTGTCTGAGAGGCCTGCTTCGTAGAAAGAATCACAGATCAAATCACCTAATGCCGAATCTGTTTTCATGGCCCGAAAGTTGTTATCAAAATCATGACTGGCAAAGCTCAGTACTGTATCTTTCAGATTTTGTAAAGGCTGACCTTTTAGGGCTAAGTAGTCTCTAATATCCTTGTCTTCACTGATCTGTTCATCAATATGAAAGAGCTTATAGTGTGTCTCTCTAGTGTTAACCATGCCTTGCTTGTCGAAAGCCAAGTCGAGCTTGCCGAGGTTGCGCCCATAGCTGCCGGTTTGCACAATCAGTGTTTGGCTGCCGTCTTGATGCTCTATTACCACCGGAGCATCAAGCCTAGTATGGCTATGGCCGCCAATGATTGCATCTATTTGAGGAATCTCGTTGGCCAGTATTTTGTCAACATCAAGACCGCAGTGGGTCACCAAAATTATTTTGTCGACGCCTTGATTGGCAACCCTCTCGACTTCATCTTTGATGGGGCTAAGCCAATTTAGATCTCTTGATTTTTCATTGCTGCCCCTCTGCAAAACTACCCCGTCGCGGTTTAGAGAAAGAGTTTCGATATCGGGGGTTATGGCACCAATGAAGCCAATTTTTTGACCAGCAATAGTCTTAATTACCGATGGTTTGAGAAGCTTTTTTAATTGCGGTAAAGCATCAGCATTCAAGTTACAGTTGAGAATGTCAAATTTGGCTTTGCCCAGCTGAGTGGCAAGATTGATGGCACCGGCATCAAATTCATGATTGCCTACTGTATAAAAGTCGTAGCCAATCATGTTGAGCATTGCTACTTCTATTTCGCCCAGGTAATGGGTGAAGAAAGGAGTGCCTTGAAAAATGTCTCCAGCATCGGCAACTACGACATTTTTATTCTCTTTGCGCAATTCTCTGATTAAATGACCTAAGCGGGCCATTCCGCCAACCAATTTCCCCCTGTCTTGGAAGGACTGATCGTGGGCATGAAGGTCATTAGTATGTAAGATGGTCAAGGTGAAATTGGCTTTTTTATCAGCCAGTGCCTGCGGTAGAGAGGCTATGAGGAGAGCACATATGAATGCGCTGAAAAACGCCAGAATCAGGGTTAAGCGCCAATTTATCGGTCGCTTTTCACTTTTGCTCGTTCTATCGGTTTCTGCCATGCTCTTGCCCCAGTTAATTGTGCCTTCTGCACCCGGTTCTTCTGTATACGCTCAATTTGGCCAAAAAGTTCGAAGCATTAGCTGTGAATTTGTGCCAGAAGATCAATGCCCCGTAGAGATGGCCTCCGTACGCTGCGAACTTGATCTTGATCCGTTTGATGCACCTATGTCTTCGCGCATATATGCAGATTACAAGAATACTAGCCAGCGATCTATATCTGCGGTCAAATTTAGGATTCGCTTTGTTGATGCTGAGGGCACTGAACGAGGCACATTTCACGCTGTTGACAGCGCCTACGTAGCCGCTGGTGGCACCAAAGGTCATAAATGGAAGCGCGATTTCACACTAGACCCCAGGGTTGTGGCCATGAAAGTGCGCGTTCTGCAGGTCAAGTACGCCGAGGGTGGCGATTGGCAAAGTGTAAAAATGCAGGAATTGGCCCAACCTGGCTCTGCCGCTCCTAGCGCAGTTCCGCCTGCCGGCGGGCCCCCAGAGGGTGGCCCCTAAGACTAGCTGCAGAGATTACAGCATCTGATAAAGGTATATGCGTAAGCTCAAAAATATTCTTGTATTGCAGCAGCCAGCGGCTTTTTGAAGGCTTGATGCATATCTTTGATATTGACTGGTGATGTATTGTATATCCACTGCTAAAAATTGAATATTTCTCTCTATGGGAGGTTCGGATATGGCTCACGCCCGGGAGCCGATCACGACGATCCTTGCCATGGTTGTTGTTGCGATTGCATGTTTTGTCGTCGCCAAGGCAACCTGGCAGGTACTGCTTCTTGCTTTTGTCGTTGTGTGTTTCGGTTGTTGTCTCTACAAGTTGATTGAAAAGGATACTCGTTCATCAGGCGAGTTCACCCGCTAAAACCCTCTGCTGTTCGCGTTTTTTTACGTCTTGTAATTACTCAAAAACGAGCTTCCTAAGTAAATTGGAGGCTCGTTTTTTTGCTCTTCAGGTTGGTATAACCTAAGTAAGACTGTATTTTTCAAACTCTCGAACACTTACAAGGTGGTAGTGCACAATGGAGCCCGGCTCAAGCGGTGAGATTCTCATTGTCGACGATGATCAGGCATTCCGAGCCTTTGTTTCTGCCCTGCTGGGCCGGCGTGGTTTCAAGGTTTGGGAAGCTCGCTGTGTGCGCGATGCGGAGCAGGTACTTGCTGCTTCTAAACCACGGTTGATTATTGTCGACTATCTGCTGCCCGACATGGACGGCGTTACCTGGATTGGCAAGTTGCGGGATGCCGGCAATGATACGCCAATAGCCTTTATTTCTGGCCACTGGTGTGATCGCAGCACATTTAACTGGTTGCGCAATATTCTCAAAGTTTCCCTTGTTCTACAAAAGCCTGTTTTGCCTGAAATCTTTGTCGAAGTTATAGACAGTATCTTGCCCCAGGCCGATTACCAACCAACTGAGACCGAATATTTAGATCACTCTTCCGGTCAGTTTCCTGGTCGGCCAGTTAGTCGTGTTTCGATGGTTGACATTGAATGTGAGAACATTCGCCAAGAGTACCCAAACAGTGAATTAGCCAGAGCGGAATTGGCGCGATTAGGCAATCTTGAATCTCAGCCTGAGTCTGTGCTTTTTAACAAGCTAACGCAATTGCGAAAAATGTTAGAAGTGGAAGAGACAATCAATGTGGCGCGAGCCCATTATATTGTCGAACTCAAAGTCACTTGGGCGACATTGACAGCTCTTTTGCGCAGCATTAAAGACGAGCCTCAGGCCGCTCGCAAAGTTGAGGACGTCTTAGCCATTACTCACAAAATAAAAGGAACCGCTGGTTCTTTTCAGCTAGTTACCGTGGCTAAGTGTTCTGAGCGACTGGAAAGTATTACTAAAGCTTACGATCCAAACGCATCTGAGACAGAAAGCGAAATGATCTGGTCTGAGGTTTTTCGTATTCTTGCTGATGGTGAATTGGCCTTGATTGATGCCCAGCAGAAGTATGGTGCACCTAGCTCTGAAGTTGAGCAGTATCGCACTCGTCTATTGGCAGTCACAGACAGTGACGGAGCTTCGAAACTTGAAGCTTTTCAAAAAGCCGCCGACTTGTCGATCTCTTCTAGTCATGCCTCAGCTTTAACTGCCCTTAGTCGCAGTAGCTTTGATGCGGTTCTTGTGGCGGAACCGTTTGCCAGCAAGCCAGACCTGTTTGAGTTTTGTCGTGATATGCGTTTGGCTGCCAGCAATCCGGCTCTGCCACTGCTGATGGTGTCTGATTTGCAGGCGCAGACTCAGGGGAATGCCAATCTCGTGCCAGCAAAAATTAGTTATGCTGGATTCTCTGAAGTATTGCCGCTCATGCCTTCTGCTGATGAATTACATGATGCTCTAATTGAGGTTACTGATCTTTCCTTCCGCAGCAAACCTAAAGTGCTGGTAGTTGATGATGATAGCGCTTTGACCGACTTTGTTTCTCGCATATTGAGCCTTGAGGGTTACAACGTTGAAACCTTGAATGAGCCGATTGGTATTATCCAGGCCCTTGAGCGTTGTCAGCCTGAAGTAGTGGTACTTGATGTGATTATGCCGGGCTTGAGTGGCTATGATGTTTGTCGCGAGATACGTAAACACGAGCGTTGGCGCAGTTTGGCCGTGCTTTTCCTCACGGCTAAGAGCAATCAAGAAGGACGGGCGCTGGCTTTTCGTGCCGGTGGGGATGACTTAATTGCTAAGCCTGTTCTCAAAGAAGAGCTGATTGCTCGCGTTGCTTCTTATGCTGAGCGTACTCGGCTTCGTCGCGATCAGCACGATCGTGATCGCTTGACGCAGTTGCTGTCGCGTGAAGGATTTGTTGCCGAAGTTGAACCACGAATGAAAGAATGTATTTCAATTGAACTACCTTTCACTTTGGCTCTAGTTAGCATTGATGACTTTGATGAACTTGGTGAAAAGTTCGGTTCTGTTGTTGCTGAGTCAGTAATATGTGCTCTGGGAGCTTTGATTAGAGGCCGTTTCGAACCTTCTGTAATTAAGGCCCGCTGGGTTGAGCGGGTGTTTGTCTTGGCCTTCCCTGACCTAAATATTGAACAGGCTGGTGAGTTGGTTGACCTACTAGAGCAAGAATTTTCAGAAATTGAATTTTCGGCTGATGATGATGCTGGTGGTGGTGATTGTACGGTCTTTAGGGTGTCTCTGACAGCTGGATTTGCCGGTGCACCAGAGCACGGCATTCAGTTTAGTCAAGTTCGCGATCATTGCACTAAAGATCTGATTGCGCGTCTGCGAGCGAAAGTTTCATCATGATTTGGCGTGTCGATAGTAAAGGTCTTGTTGTTGCACTTTTGCTCATGGTCATGACTTTTGTAGCGGTTGCTGCGATTGCTTTTCAGCAGCAAAATTCGATGATTTCATACCGCAAACTGGTGATTGAGAGTTATCACCTGGGTGGACTCTTAGATTTGTTTTGTTCCTTATTGCAAGATGCCGAAAGAGGGCAGCATGATTTTTTAGTCAGTGGCGAACAAAGGCATTTGGTTTATTTCAATCGGGCCAACCAGGAGCTGGAGCCAACTGTTGCCGAGATCTTGCGTTCACCATCTCTTGATTCGGATGATGCTAGAAAAGTGCAGCGCTTGAAGCAGCTGGCGCTTGAAAAGATGACTGAACTTGCTATAGAGAATCGTGCTCAGGCTAATGCCCCAGGGCTAGCGGCTCAGGTAGATAGCGACAAGCTAGAAAAGCAACCACTGAAGCTAGAACAGCCAAAACCTATGAACAAGATGGAGCAGATTCGCTCTATCGTTGATGAAATTAAGGCGGGGCAAAGTAGTCATAGAAAGCTTTTAACAGACCAGTTGCGGGAGTTCACTGAAAGCTCTACCGTGGCCCTTTCAGTGGTATTTGGTTTTGCTATTTTAGCTCTTCTTGTATGTGGCTCAGTAGTAATCGGTCTGTTTATTAGCAATTCCAAGATTACCGAGCGCTCTAAGATTGATGCCCTGGCTGCAGCTAGTGCCCGCGATCGCCTCAGTAACGTTTTCGCCAGTATGGATGAAGGTTTGTTGTTACTTGATACAAATAGTCAGGTTACCTTTGCTAATCAGTCTGCTCAGACAATGTTTGGTCTTGAGCAAACAGATCTGTTGGCAATGACTTTTCATCAGCTTTTCGCTGGCTCCACTAGTCGCCCTCTTTCTGATTATCTTAATTTGTCTAGTGTCTTTGAACGAGCTGTTAGTTTACGTCACCTTGAGCTGCGGCTTATTCGTTCGCAACAACAGCCTCTCTTTGTTAATGTAACAGTGATACCAATTACCAGTGAAAGCAAGGTGACTGGAGCGATTCTTACTTTCTTTGATACCACTGCTCAGCAGGAGAATGAAAAACACATACGGGCGCAGTTCGATGTTACTCGCATACTGGCTCAGCAATCGTCGCTAGAAGAGACCGGTCGGCGCATAATTGAGGCTATCTGTACCAATTTTGATTGGTGTGGTGGTGAGCTTTGGCTTTTGAATGAGGCCCGTGAACGCTTATCTATGGCTACTTTCTTCGCTGTCGGTGGAGAAGGCGAAGTGACTAACTTTAAACATTTTGCCGAGGGTTCTCTTGTCTACACCTTTGCCAAAGGCGAGGGTATTCCTGGTCGGTTATGGCAAAAAGAACAGCCCATGTGGATTGAAGACGTTTTATCATCTGAACTTTTCATTCGTAAACAATTGGCTCAGGAAGCTGGTTTACATACGGCTGTTGGCGTGCCAATTTTCTCTGGACAAAAGTTTTTTGGAGCTTTGTTTTTCTATTCTCCTGAAGTTAGAGCCAGTGATGAGTCTAAGCTGGCAATGTTTAGCTCAGTCTGTTCGCAGGTCGGTCAATATATCGAACACGCCCAAACCCAGGCACTTCTTGCTTTGAGTGAAGAGCGCTATAGCCTAGCGCTGGCTGGCAGTATGGACGGAATCTGGGACTATGACATCGTTAAGAAAAAGGCCTTCTATTCAAGTCGCTGGAAGGAGCTACTTGGTTTTAGTGATGATGAGTTTGAGAGCGATAGAGAGCAGTTCTATGATTGGGTTCACCCTGATGACTTAGCGGAGCTTAGGCGGGTGGAGAAAGCTCACCTTGATGGTGAGACGCCGGTCTTTAGTCATCTATTTCGCATTCGCCATCGCTCTGGAAAGTATATTTGGTTTTCATCTCGTGCTTGTGCTGTTCGCAATGCCTCGGGTGAGGCCATTCGTTTGGCCGGTGCTAGTCGCGATGTGACGAGTGAAATAGAAGCCAAACAGAAGCTGATTGAAAGCGAGCGCAAGTTCAAGGCTATTTTTGATAAGCAATTTGAGTTGATTGGTTTGTTGACTGTTGATGGTTACTTGATTGATGCCAATCTTTCTTCCTTAAATGCGATTGGTGCGACACTGGCTGAGGTCGAAGGTAAGCCGTTTTGGCAGTGCCCCTGGTGGACCCAAAATGAGGAATCTCAGCAGCAGATTCGCGATGGTATTAGTCAGGCAGCGGTTGGTCAGTTTGTGCGCTTCCAGACGGAGCATAGTGGCCCTAACGGCACAATATTTGTTGATTTTTCCTTACAGCCTGTTTTTGATGAGGATGGCCAGGTCGTTTTACTGATTCCGGAGGGCCGTGATATTACTGAGCTGAAAGCGGCTCAGGAGAAGCTTAGAGAAAGCGAGGCAATGTTCAGACGGCTGACCGAAAATGTCAAAGCTATCTTTTGGATTTCTTCTTTAGAGCAGCGTTTTCTCTATGTTAGCCCGGCTTTCTCTGAAATTACCGGAGGAGCAGTGGCTGATGTATTGGCTGATAGCGATGCTTTCTTTGCCTCAGTGCACCATGATGATCTTGCTCTTGCCAAGAAACTTTTGACCGACCGAGATGGAATTGAAGTGCAATTTCGCATTATGCGCGAGCATGATCAGGTGCGCTGGATTTCAGCTAAGACTTTTTCTATTAGTGACGATCATGGTCAAGTTGTTCAACTCTGTGGCGTTGCGGATGACATAAGCGATCGCAAAGAAGCCGAGAAGCGCGTTAGTGAGTTTTACTCAACTGTCTCTCATGAATTACGCAGTCCGCTCACTTCTATACGAGGTTCTCTGGGCTTGATTGAGAGCGGTTTAGTTGGCGAGGTTAGTGAAGAGGCATCTACTTTTGTTACTATTGCCCGCATTGAGTCTGATCGCTTAATTAGACTGATCAATTCTATTCTCGATTTGCGTAAAATTGAAGCTGGCAAAATGGAATTGAAATATCAAAAGACAAAAGTTTCTGACTTGTTACACTCTACCGTGGCTAGTCTTGCCGGAATGGCCTATGAGTCAAAAGTCACTGTTGTCACTGAGCCCAGCTGTGATGACGAGATACAGCTGGATCGTGATCGAGTCATTCAAGTGCTGACAAATTTGGTTTCTAATAGCATCAAGTTTTCCAAAGAGCAATCGACTGTTGTCGTTAAGGCCGAGCGCCAGACTGACTGTATTTATTTCTCTGTTGTAGATGAGGGCGCTGGTATCGCTGCTCGTGACCTGTCAAAGCTGTTTGGTAAATTCCAGCAACTTGATTCAACCGATTCTCGCTCGCAAGGTGGTACAGGCCTTGGCTTAGCGATTTCGAAAGCTCTAGTAGAACAGCACGGTGGCGAAATAGGTGTGGAGAGTGAACCCGGTAAAGGTTCGAAGTTTTGGTTCACCATACCAGTTAAGGCAAAGCTTAAGGGCGAGCGCGCGAAATCTTTAGCTTAGCTTGCACTTTATCGGCTACTAAGCGCAGTTCTTCTAGCTTGAGGACATAGCAGAAGGCCGTATAGAGTAAAAGGCCGGCACTACTGGCGATACCAATGTTTAACGCCAAAACTATTTTATTGGCCCATGTCAAACCAACTATTGAGGCTAAAATTGAAGCTAGATGCTGAGCCGCGGTCTGAGGAATGTTATTGCTAATAAGATAGCTTGTCAGGCCGCAGAGGCCAGATCCAGCAACCATAATTATTAGCGGTTTAATCATAGACACGGTACCTAGGCGGCCGGTTTTCTTGCGCAAGAAATAGTAAAGCCAGCTTAAATTGAATATGGTAATTAGGGTCGTTGCCAGGGCGATGCCACCGATTCCTAATTTAAATACTGAGACGAACAACCAGTCTAGGAATATCTTTACTAGAATGGCCATTACCGCTATGGCAAAGGGGGTGCGACTGTCTTGAAAAGCGTAAAAGACCCGGGTGAGTAAGTCGCGGGCGACATAAAAGAAGATCATGGGTGTCAATATAAGCAAAACTGATGTCACCATCTCAGTGTCGTTGGCTGTCCATGCGCCTTTTTCAAAAAGCAGTTTGATCACTGAGCGGCCTTCTACTAATAGCAGGGCCGATACCGGCAGTGCCAAGAACCAAAGTAAGGTTAGAGCGCGTTTTAATTCAAATTTGAGATCGCCAATTTTTCCGGCAGTTACGTGTTTAGCAAAGATAGGGCCAATGGGAACAAGCATGGCTGTAACTAAAATTCCTAGGGGCAGCTGTACTAGCCTATTGGCATTGCAGATAGCCGACCAACCACCTTGTACTAGGCCCGACGAAAAAGCTTGATCTACATAACCAATTAACGTGCCAATGGAAGTACTGAAAGTGAGCGGCAAAAACATCACCAGGTATTCTTTCATGCCCGGCTGTAGCTTCGTGAAAATATCAAGACTAAGGCAAGGACGGGATTTGAGCATGCCGGGTATTTGCACAGCTAACTGGCCAATACCACCAACCAATGTACCTAGGGCTAGGGCAACACCACCGTCAGTGTGGGGCAGGAGCACAAAAGTGATGATTGCTCCAGAGGCAAATGCCGGTGCAATCGATGGCCAAAAATGTTCATTGTAGGTGTTTGATATGCCGCAGCCAATGCCGACTAGCCCGGCAATCATAATTAGAGGTGCCATGATACGCACTTGTTTGATTACTTCTACTAAGCGCTGAGCGGTGCTATATCCATGACTAGCATCAACGGTACCAGGTACAATTGCCTGCACTATGATTGGTGCAAAAATATAAACTAGTAGTGCAATGAGGCCCATGGCTATGGCTGTCCAAGCCATCATCTGCATTACTAGCTTGCCGTTGCCACCTTCTCTTTCTTTGGTCAAGGTAGCGAATGTCGCTGTATGAAAGGGGCCACCCTGGCCGCCAAAAAGTACAAGAATGGTGCCAGTAATTGAATAGGCATAGTTGTAGGCATCGGCAACTATGCCAAGGCCAAAAGCATGACCAACGATCATGTCGCGAGCAAGACCAGCAAACTTAGAGAGCAAAGTAAAGAGAGCGACCAGAGAAAACGTTTTAGCTAAGCTTTTACCGGAGCCCGGTGTTGCATCATCATTTGCTTTCTCAGTAGCGGGCTTAATGTCCGACACTTTCAGGCTCTTTGCTTATGCCGCCTAGTTCGGCGGCATATTTCACTGAGGGCGGAACAACTGGTTGAATTTTCTTGCCCTTATCACCGGGGACCGTGACATAGTCAGGTGAGATATTGAGGTAGCGAGCGGCTTCCATACCAACAGCATTGAAGACTGGGCCAGCCACAGTGTTACCCCAGCGGCCATCGGTTTGAGGGCTATCAATTACTGCTATACATGTTAGCTGTGGGTTGCTGGCAGGCAAGAAGCCTACAAAAGAAGCAATTGTTTGACCAGCCATATAGCCGCGGCCATTGGCCGTTACTTTCTGGGCTGTACCTGTTTTACCGGCCACTCTATAGCCTGGAATTTGACCAGCTATTTGAGTACCTTCGTAGATGTTTTCAGCAAGAAGACGTGAAACTAGTTTGGCTACTTCTGGCGCCACCACTCGACGTTTCTTGGGTTCGATCCATTTTTCGGTGACACCATTGCTGGGGTCATATACTCTTCTGATCAGGTGTGGCTGAATCCAAACACCGTTGTTCGCAACTGCACTGACTGCAGCTACTAACTGTAGAGGAGTTACCGCAATGGCGCCTTGACCAAAGCCGGTGGTAGCAGAGTCAATTGGTGTCCAATATTTGGCAGGAGTTAAAAGACCACGTGATTCGCCTGGCAGTTCGATGCCGGTGCGTCGACCTAAGCCAAAGTCATAGAGTTTGTCGTGGAACACTTGAGGTTTCATCGCCATACCAATCATGGCTGAGGCGATGTTGGAAGAGTGGATGAAGAGACCCTTCAAATCAATGGTGCCATGGCCGCCATCGTGGTTGTGGATGGTGCGATTGCCAATCGTTAGCGAGCCACCATCGTAAAAAGTAGCGTTAGGTTTGATTGCTCCGGTTTCAAGACCAGAACAAACTGTAATGATTTTGAAGGTAGAACCAGGTTGATAGACATCAACCATAGACCAGTTTTTGAGAATCTCGTAGGGATATTTGTTGTAGTGATTGGGATCAAACGATGGGTAGTTGGCCCAGGCAAGAATTTCGCCTGTATTTGGATCCGCTAGAATTACCGCGCCTTTTAGAGCATGTGAGTGTTTGCACATGGCAAACAATTCTTTTTCAGCCAAGTGCTGTAGATAGTTATCTATGGTCAGCTCAACGTGGCGACCTAGTGGTGGCGTGATGTCCCAGGATGGCTCGCGCTCGGGCACCAATATTGGATGGCCTTTGCCGTCTAACTGGGGCTTGGGAATGGTGCCAGTATTAGTGAGCATCTCGTGTTCGGCTTGTTCTACGCCACCCTGGCCGTGAAACTCAGCGTCAGTAAAACCAAGTAGGTGAGCGGCAAGGGCCCCTTCTGGGTACTGTCTAAAGGGGCGAGGTACGATATCAATGCCAGCCCAATTCAGTGCCTGTAGAGCGTCTGCTGTCTCTCTATCAAGGTGCTTGGCTAAAGTTACGACAGGGTAACCCTGGTTGAGCAGCTTGGAAATTTTTGCCACTGGTTCTTTGACAATGGCTGCTAGTTTTACAGCTGCTTCTTCGCGCTCAGCTTTGAGTAGCTTAACGTGCACATAAATGTCGTATCTAGTTGTATCTATCGCTAGAGGAAGGCCACGGCGATCAGTAATGGCTCCACGATGCACCAGCATGTTGTGCTGCTGTCTTTGGGTTTGGGCTTTCTCTGTAAGTTTGCTACCTTGATAGATTTGTAGATAGTAGAGTCTGGCAACTACCGATAGGGCGCATACACCTAAGACAATTTGACAGAAGCGCAAACACCATAGGGGCGATTTGGGCTGACGCCGTTTTCGCCCGGTTCGGGACCTTGTTCTTACCGGTCTATCTATCAAATCTCTAGGCAAGTCCTTTCCACTCCGCCATCAACAAGACCCGATATATATCTATCGGATACTTTTTGATTTGTTACAAGAAATGGTTGTCAGAAGTAACAACCAATATTTTAGTAGCCTGGCATCAAAGGTAGTTGATGTTTGGCTGGCTTGAAAGGATTAAGTTTTGGAGCGGTCACTTCTTTGACTATCTTGACTTCTTCCGGCACTCGCAAACCGGTGCTACCGGTGACGCTGGCCTGGATGTCTTGATACGAGACCCTCTTGAGAAGGTCGTAAGACTGTTCAGAATTTTGTTCGCTGAGGCGACGTACCTGGTCTTGAACCTTACCGACTTCACTTGACGAGGAAACATCAAAGCCATAACCCAAGATGGCTAAGCCACACAGAGCTATTAATGAAGCTTGTAGCGTTCTGTTTACACGTACTAGAAAAGGGGCTTTGCGGGTTTTGCGCTTAGGAGACTCAATCGGTACCAGGTGCGGACGAGCGGTCCGTGATGGCGCTGGTGTGGACCGAACGGGAGCGGCTTGATTTTGGCTGTAGCCGAAGGCAACTGGATAAGTCGTAGCTGGTTGCATGTTTTCAACCAAGGCAACTCTGGCAACGGACACTCTTGCGGCCGAATCATTATGAGATCTTCCGTAAGCGAAGCTCACGGGTTGTTCTTCGTTAACGCGGCGGCGCGGGAGAGTGTTAACCATATATACTCCTAAATCAGCTTTTGAGCTGCACGTAGTTTAGCACTACGGCTCCGGGTGTTGGCAAGCAATTCTTCTTCAGAAGCTGTAACAGGTTTACGCGTAATTATCAGTACCTCGCACTCTTTTTGGCAGGTGCAAACGGGGGCTCGAGGGGGGCAAATGCATGACGCTGCGGCCATCTTGAAGAATTGTTTAACGATTCGATCTTCCAAGCTATGAAACGTAATAACTACTAATCTTGCCCCTGGCTTTAGAATAGTTAATGACTCTCGTAAGAAATCTTCAAGACTCTCAAGTTCCTCATTAACAGCCATTCTTATGGCTTGGAAGGTTCTGGTAGCCGGATGTATATAGCCACCACCAGCAGAGCCGAAACTTTTTTTGTAATTTTTTTTATCAGCTGCTCTAGGTATGCAACGAGCGACAATATCAGCCAGGGCAAGAGTAGATTCGATCGGTCTATTTGCCACTATGCGATTGGCTATCTTGCGGCTATGTCTTTCTTCGCCGTATTTGTAAATGATGTCTGCTAGTGCGCCTTCTGGCCATTGATTGACTATGTTGTAGGCTGAAACTGATTCGCTGCGATCCATTCGCATATCGAGTGGACCTTCTTTCTGAAAGCTAAAGCCACGCTCTCCTTGATCTATTTGCATCGACGATACACCTAGATCTGCCAATATGCCACCATCAATGGTATTGACACCATATTGCGCCAATGACTCTTTTAGATATCTAAAGTTGGAGTGAACCATAGTGGCTTTGTCGCCAAAGCGCTCCTTGAGCCGCTCCAGGCTGCCAGCGTCGCGGTCAAAAGCATAGAGTTTGCTCTTACCCTCGGTCAGCTCAGCAATACGTGCCAAATGCCCGCCAGCGCCGGCGGTGGCATCTACATATGTGAGACCGGGCCGTACATCCAATGCCTCGATAACTTCGTTGAGGAGAACCGGTATATGTTCCAAAAATTAATCAGTCCGTATATTTAATTGCCCGAAGAAGGGCGGTCTGGCTGCGGGCTTTTGCTTGTTCTTTCTTTGCGCTTCGCCACTACATCGAAGTCTCCGCAAATTGAGTATATCAAGACCAGGCCAACTAGCAGGCCAGCGGCAGCAAAGAGAGCGGGATACTCTGGTCTGCTGGCAATAAGATTAAGTGATAAAAGAATTTGTGAAAGGAGTACCGGGATAGCCAAGAAAATGGCTGGCACGAGCAATTGTCTGGCGCTAGCAGTTGTGCCGGCGCAGTGCCATCTCAAGCCGTCCCACCAGAAGGTCAGGGCGATCTTGAGACCCATGCTATTGGCTGGGTAGAGCATTCTTCCCCCACGCAGGGCGACGAAGCTGCGCTCGCAAGAAGTACATTTCAGTGTTTCAGTAATACCAAAGGGCTCAATCATGCCGGAACTGCAGCGTGGGCAGGGATACGACTGGTTGGCTGCGATTATTTGTTGACGGATTGAAAGATTTTGGTAGGAAGAATGGAACATCTGAAAATTCCCCATGGACCGAGTAAAAATATAGGCAAAGTCGAACCGCATCGACGTCATACCCCGTCGTTGCCTGTTCTTTTGGCAAGAGATCCAATCCCCTGTATATTCTTGATACCCGCTAGTGGGCCTCCCCTCTACAGGTCGGAGAGAAAATTGCTAGATTTAATCAAATTCGTTTGGTGGCTATGGTTGGGTCTGCCGATAAAGCCCTAATTTAAGAGAAATATGGGTCTTTTCTGCTCGCACCAAGGGCTCCCACTGCCAACATCAGCCGGAATGTCTCGCCGTAATCGGCGCCTTGAATTGTTATGGTTCTAGCGGAAAGTCGTTTGATTTGTGGCAGTAGTTCCGCAGCGTCAGCCATGGATGGATCAAAGAAGGTGATTTCAATCAGGGCTGGTTCGGCTGCTTTGAACAATTGCCAGTGCTTTTTGTTGGTGGCCTGACGAGCTTTTTCTTTTAATAGCTTGAGATTTTCTTGATGAGGGTGGAACACTGCGGCATAGCGCGAAACAGCAGTTTTAACCTGGGCTGTGACAATATCTCCCAATAGATCGCGGGCTTCTTCACAAACGGTGTCATCACCGCACAGCATCGCTATCGGTACGCCAAAGTATCCAGCCAATGCGGCATTGAGGCCTGTTTCACCCACTGGTTGACCGTTCAGTTTCACTTCGAAAAAGATCTGGGCCCGGTAAGTGTGGCTCAAAACCCCAGTGGCATGACCGGCCCGGGCGTGGTAGCCGACAAATACGGCAAAATCGGCTGGGTCTATTCCTGAAACCATCGAGAACGGCTTCTGCCAGCCGCTGCGCACCGAAACCCCTTTATGTTGGTAAAGCTTCTCTATATGAAGATTGCGCATATCCCAGTGCGAATCGTTCACCAAAATATCGTCTACACCGCCGGCCAAAAGGCCTTCAATTACAGCATTGGTCTCTTCGTGCATCAGTTCTAGGGCCCTAGCGTAGCCTGGCTCGTTGGGCTGGGTTTGGCTTGAATGCAAAATTCCGTTAACGCCTTCTAAGTCAACAGATATATACGCTCTCATTTTGTTAGTAACCTTCTACTGCTCATTGCTGCTGCAAGACTAAAATTGGATGAGTATATAAGGGATTATCGTCAATTCCCTTTAAGTTTGTTACTTCCTGATCATGTCAAGCACAAGAAAGCTGGCAAGGGTTATAATCTCCCGAGATATATGGAAACCGACCCGAATCAGTTGTTACCGCATTCATTGCCATTTACCAAGATGCATGGTCTTGGCAACGACTTCGTCATGGTCAAAGATGTTGACCTCGATCTAGCCTTGCATGGTCTGTTAAAGGCGGTAGGGAAAAATTTAGATATTGCTGCCACTCTTAGTCGATTAGCTCAGTTAGTGTGTGATCGGCGTTTTGGCATTGGTGCTGATGGTCTAATTGTCGCGGTCAGTCCTGATTCTACTGCGGGCTCTTTGTCTGAAAAAATTGTCAGTGCCTATCCTTCTTATAAGCAATGCGATTTGGCATGGATTTACATCAATAGTGATGGCTCTTCTTCTGATATGTGCGGAAATGGCCTGCGTTGTTTAGCTTATTTTGCGCGTGAAAATGCTAAATGTGAGAGCGAAAGACGTTGGCCCCAGTCTGATCGTTTCAAGGTTGCAACTCGGGCCTATCCTGTTAATGTCACTGTTCTCAATTCACTGACAGGCTCTGCCGGCGGTGCAGCTAATAATCCTAATCAGAGGTTTATTAGTACAAGTTTGGCTGCGCCAGAGGTCAAATTTGTTGGCGAAAAGCTAACTTTGGGCGATATCACCCTTAGTGCCACTGCTATCGATATGGGTAATCCTCACTGCGTCATCTTTGATTGTCCAGAGTTGGAATTAACTCAATATCAAGGCTGTATGCATGGTATATCGAGTGGTGCCTCTGCTGCTTTTGTGGAAAAATTTCCTGGTCGATTGCTTGAGCTGGCCCATCAGATTCAGGGCCTGTCTATCTTTCCTCAAGGAGTTAATGTTGAATTTGTTCTGCCCCAGGGGCGCGATCGGGCCGTCGTATACGTCGTAGAACGAGGCTGTGGGCCAACTTTGGCCTGTGCATCAGGCGCTGCGGCCGTGGTGGCAGCAGGGGTAATTGAAGAGCGCCTAAACCGCCAATGCTGTGTTATTCTTCCAGGTGGGGAACTTGAGGTCACCTGGTCTTCCTTGGATAATCTCATCGAGTTAAACGGACCAGCGCAAATAGCATTTTCCGGCGAATTTCCACTCGACGATAGATTGTGTTCTTCTGATTTGCTAGCCAATCACTCTAGCTGTGAAAGCAGAGAGGAGTTGCCAGCATGACTATGATCATGGAAGCTGATCAGCGCCGCGAATGGATGAAGAGTCGTCGCAAGCAACGGAAAGCAACCCGTCGCGCTAGATCGCGTAGACAAACTTTGCGCTATGTACTTTTGTTCGGCATGCTTATCGCTGGAGCTGCTTGTTTTACCCACTTGCCCTGGGCTCTTCATAATGAAAAAACTGAAGTGATTGTGCACGGTAATTCGGTGGCTACCAAAGATCAAGTTCTTAAGCTTGTTAAGAATGCAGTCAATGTGCCGATTTACCGCATTGATCCCAAGAAATTAGAAAATCAAATTGCTTCTCTTAAGGCTGTTCGTCATGCTTTCGTTCGGCGCTACGCTCTGCCGAAGCCGCATCTAGTCGTAGAGATCCTAGAAGAGTATCCCTGGGCTACCTATAGTCCTGATCCAACCAAGCCGGCCGAGGCCGTTATTGCCCAATCGGGTCGATTTATTTCCATCTCTGAGTTTCCTGCGGTGGTTCGCCCTCACCTAGTTATTTACGGGCAGCATAGCTTGAAGCTCACTTCGCGCGAAGTGGCTCAGTGGGCTAGTTGGGCAAACTATATTAGTAGTCAGACCGGCCGACCTGTCGATTACATTGATATGCGTCAGCCCTTTGACGTTAAAGTTGCTAACGGCGATTTGACCTTAAAAATTGGTTTGCCTGATGCTACTTTGACCAGGCGGCTTGGTCGCTTAGTTTCTATTCTTCCGACTGTTGAGCCAATAAAAGACAAAGTCGAATTTATTGATCTTGGTCTCGATAATTCAATTCCACTAAAAATCTCCAAAAATCCTAAGCGTCCGACTGAAAAATCGGAAGCCGAAGACGCTCGCAATGAAGCTTTGAATAATATTCCAGAAAGTATTCAGGGCGCTCTTTCGAGCACACCGAGCAGTGGCCAGTCTCAAACTAATTCCGCTGCGGCGCCAACTGCGACAGCTGGCTCTGTGTCAGGCCCAGCGCCAGGTTCTCTGCCCAATACTAAGCCAAATCCAGCAGTGGCTCAAACTTCAAATACTCTATAAACTCTCTGTTAGAGCCGCTTTAGCACCTTCCCACAGGTCGTTTAGTTGCTCCGCTGAATGATCTTTGAGGGGGCGCTCGCTATGGCGCTCCATCCACTCAAAACGGTTTTTAAATTTGTTGATGGTCATTAGCAAGCACTCTTCCGGGTCGAGGGCATGCCAGCGAGCCAGATTGACCATGCAGAACAAGGCATCGCCAAATTCAAGGGCCACTTCTTGCTTGGCTTTGTCACTGTCTTTCTTTTGGCTCGGGTCAATTGCCTGGCCGTTTTTGGGGCTGACTAAGTCAGGGTGCGAAATAGCTTCTTGGAGTTCGCTAATTTCTGAATGAAGTTTGGCCCAAACATCAGCTTCTTTTTCCCATTCAAAGCCCTGGTTGACGGCCTTTTCGGAAATTTTTAGGGCTTGAAGCAATGCTGGCATGGTTTTGGGCACCCCAGCTAGAGCTGATTCTTTTGCCTCAGACTGTTCTTGCCCTTGGTCGAGCTTTTCTTGCTTCTCTTTTGCTTTCAATTCCTGCCATTGGGTCACTACCCCTTCTGCCGTATCAACTTTTGAGTCAGCAAAAACGTGGGGATGACGCCGGATCATCTTGGCATTTATCGAGGCAGCGACATCTTCAATCGTAAAGTTTCCATCGTCTTTTGCTACTTGTGAATTGAGTACAATCTGTAGCAGTAAGTCACCCAGTTCTTCTTTGATTTTTTCAGGGTCGCCTTCGTGAATTGCTTCCATCACTTCATAGGCCTCTTCTAGCAAATAGCGGGCTAGACTTTTGTGAGTCTGCTCTCTATCCCAGGGGCAGCCTTCAGGAGATCTGAGCTTGGCTACGGTTGCAATGAACTGCTCTAAATGTGAACCTTCTAAATTTGAGCTTTCTAAATCTGAAGACATGGGGCTCCATAGGCTTTAAGCTATATGTATAACCAGAGGCTAGCATAGCTTCTCTTTCCTTTTCTTAGTTTGTGGGAATAAATCTCGTGGATATATGTGTTATTGGCGCCGGCTACGTAGGTCTAGTGACGAGCGCTTGTTTAGCTTATCTTGGCAATCATGTCACGGCTGTTGAAGCCAACCCGGAGCGCTTAGGTAGTTTGAAAAGTGGCTTAGTGCCATTTTTTGAGCCCGGCTTGCAAGATTTTGTCAGAGAGACCAGTGAGTCTGGTTTCCTCAATTTTTCAGACAATTTAGAAGAGGCTGTTAAGCGGGCTCAAATCATATTCATCGCGGTAGGCACTCCTTCACTTCCTAACGGTGAGCCCGATCTCTCTCAGGTGATGGTTGTGGCCCGCAGCATAGGCAGCGCACTGGATGCTAAGCACCGTCGCATTATTGTCAATAAATCAACCGTTCCTGTGGGCTCTGGCAACTGGGTCGAAATGCTTGTTTCGCAAGGCGTACAAAATGCCCAACCGGTTCCCGCTCGTGCCGCCAGACCAGAGTCACCTAGTTTTGTGGTAGTTAGCAATCCTGAGTTCTTGCGCGAAGGTAGTGCTATTTCTGACTCGTTCTATCCTGACCGCATTGTGGTTGGCTCCACTGATGAGCAAGCTGTTGCTGTGATGAAGAGCCTCTACAAGCCAATTGTCGAGCAGAGTTTTGACGTGCCGACCTTTGCACCTCGGCCCAAAGATTTTTCCTCTGTACCTTTTGTTGTTACTGACCTGGCTTCGGCTGAGTTGATCAAGTATTCAGCCAACGCCTTTTTGGCGATGAAAATTAGCTTCGCTAACGAAATCGCTGGATTGTGCGAAAAAGTAGGAGCTGATGTTAGCCAAGTGACTCAAGGTATCGGCCTTGATTATCGTATTGGCAAAGCCTTCCTTCATGCTGGAGTGGGCTGGGGTGGTAGCTGTTTTGGCAAAGACGTCAGTGCTTTGATGCAGGTTGCTAAAGAGTATTCCTATCCAACATCGTTGCTAGAAGCCACTGTTGCTGTCAATGATCGTCAGCGCCTGGTGGTTATTAAGAAGCTGCAAGATGAATTGAAGATATTGAAAGGTCGCACGATAGGCTTACTTGGCCTTTCGTTCAAGCCCAATACCGACGACTTGCGCGATGCACCAGCACTGACTATTGCCTACCAGCTCTTGAAGATGGGTGCCTCGGTAAAGGCTTACGACCCAGTCTCTAATGACCGATGCAAAGTTCTGCATGCTAGCCTCGACTTAGTTTATTGCCACAATGCTGAGGAGTTGGCTGCGGATAGTGATGCTCTCGTACTGGTAACTGAGTGGGAACAATTCAGAAAACTAGACTGGAAAAAATTAGCTAAGAGTATGCGTTGGCCCCTTGTGATTGACGGACGCAATGCCTTAAACGAAGAAGAGATAACCGCTGCCGGTATGACTTATCGAGGAGTAGGACGTTGAGAATTTTAATTACTGGTGGTGCCGGTTTTATCGGTTCGCATTTGACCGATCGCATGATGGCTGAAGGGCACCAAGTTGTGGTGATGGATAATCTCATCACTGGTAACTATCAGAATATTGCTCAGCACAAGTCTAATCCGCGCTTTGAATTTATTCATCACAATGTCTCTAACCATATTCATATTGTTGGAGATTTAGATTGGGTCATACATTTTGCCTCTCCAGCATCACCTGTCGATTACTTGCTGCTGCCAATTGAAACCCTAAAGGTCAATTCGTTAGGCACGCACAACACGCTTGGCCTGGCTCTTTCGAAAGGTGCAAAATATTTTCTAGCTAGTACTTCCGAGGTCTATGGTGACCCCGAAATACATCCGCAGCCAGAAACCTATTGGGGCAATGTTAACCCTATCGGCCCTCGTGGTGTCTATGATGAAGCTAAGCGTTTTGCTGAAGCAATTACCATGGCCTACCATCACAAACATGGCTTAGATACTCGCATTATTCGCATCTTCAACTGTTACGGTCCGCGCCTCAGGCTCGATGACGGCCGTGTTGTCTCTAATTTCATCGGCCAATCTTTGGCCAATGAACCCCTGACTGTTTATGGTGAAGGTCAGCAAACTAGAAGCTTCCAGTATGTCTCTGACCTCGTTGAAGGCATTGTGCGATTAATGGGTGTTGACCATCATTTACCCGTGAATCTTGGGAATCCGGAAGAAAAAACTGTGCTTGAGTTGGCCACTATCATTAAAGAGTTGGTGGGCAGCAATAGTGAGATTGTGAAAAAGCCGCTACCTGTTGATGATCCAAAGCGTCGACTGCCCGATACTACAAAGGCCAAGCAACTGATTAACTGGGCGCCAAGCAAAGACTTGGTGGACGGACTGAAAGAGACCATTGAATGGTACCGCCAGGCCCAAGCTCGCGAGTTGGATGCCGTTAAATAGTCAGGAGCAGACTGTGGGCAGCAAAGCCCTGAAAAGACTGTATATAAGTACGCGAACCCCAAGGCCTTGAACCTTGGGGTTTTCGCTTGGCTGGGGGCATAGTGTGGGTACATAAGGGATAGATGCGATGCAAGAATTAGCTTGACAACAAAATGCTAGAAAGCTTAGAATCCTCTAACCCCCGCTTTTACCATATTTTTTTGAGGCCAATGCTATGACCGACCGTTCAGCACGTGCATCTGACGACAAAGAGAAAACTAGCGCCAAGCCGGAGAGTGGTTTCTCCTTCGGCAGTGTCATGGGACACTTGGGTCGCGCTAAAGACGCGGTTGTTGATGGTGGCAGTAAGGCATTGCACAAAGGCAAAGAGCTGATTGACGAAAATGCGCCCAAAGTCAAAGATGCCGTAGTCGAGAACGCTCCAAAGGTCAAGCAGGCGGCACTTGATGCGGCTAACAGCAAGGCTGGCAAGGCCGTGGTTGGTGTAGGCAAAGAAGTATATGAGGAAGAGAAAGCTACTGGTAATCGTGTATTAGGCGCCGCAAAGCGTGGTGATATCGTTACTGTTGGTAAGGAAGTAGCACCACTCGTGATAATGGGGCCACAAGGAGCTATCCTCGAAAAAGTTGGCCGCAAGGCGCTTGATAAGGGTGTGCAAGAATTACCAAAAGAGCATCAGGGTACGGCCCGGGGCGCTCTGGAGCTAGGTAAGATCGCCAATGGTGGTATTCCTGACGCTAAGCATGTGATTACTGGCGCTGTGCTCGATGAAGATACACGTAGCAAGGCTATGGAAACTGCTAAAGGTGCTGGTAGCAAAGTTTTGGGTTGGTTCGGTGTGGGAGACCACGATAAAAAGGCTGAGGTAAAAGCCGCTGGCAAAGCCGATAAGAGCGGATACCCTGACGACGAACGACAGCAAGATCTACCCAAACGACCAGCTACCAAGAAATAGTTGCCTCGCTTGATGTTTGATGTAATTGCTTGGCTGACGCAATTAAAGCAGTCAATGTAATTATTGACTGGCTGATGGCCTAGCTTTTCGATATATCTCTGCCTTGGCAGGGAATGAATATCTGCAGGCAAACAATTACTGTTGGATTAGTCACTTGTGGGCACTGAATTTAGCCTGTGCCAAGGGTGCAAAAAGGTAATTTTTGCTACGCTATATTCGTTCCGTTTACTGAGGCAGGGGTATTTCATGATCGGCAGCAGATTGTTATTGCGCTTGGCTGTTTTTGTCGTAGTGGCGACCAGTTGTTCTTTGCTTTCTGCTTGCGGTGGGGCTTACAAACCCACTGGCTTAGCGCTACCCGAAAAGTTTCCCATAGCTTGTTATCCAGGGACAGAATGCACCAAGTCTGACAGTACGCCTATTGGTCAGAACAAATATCGACAGGTGGTGATCTTAAAGAGCAGTGATGAATTTGATAAGATTTTGAACTTCTATAAGAATGAAGTGGCAATGAAAGCCTATCGGCTGCTTTCTGACAACAATCTCAAAGGAACAATCACTCTTGAGTGCACATCTGACTGGGCCAAGCTAGACATTATTTTGGTGCCGGTTGGCGAACAAACAGTCATTTGTATTAATTACGATCCGAAGCTAGATCCGGCGCAAAAATAGGCATGAATTCAGTATCACTGGTGGTGCCGCCCAAGGCCTGTTTGGCTTTTTGCGTTGCTCTATTTCTCTTCCAGGCGCCTCAAGCATTTGCTCAGGTACCTGCTTCTACTGCGGCTACAACAAGTATTCCAGCGTCTGTGCCCGAAGGCTCGCCTGTTTCACCAGTCACTTCTAAAGCTCCTTCCACTTCTGCTTTGTCGTCTTCTCCTTCTCCTTCGCCTTCGCCTCCTGCCCTACCCAACTTTAAACCGACAGCTATAGGTGCTTTCGCTAATCGATTGGCCTTTGAAGGTTGGACCGGCCTAGATCTGTATATCTGGCAACCTGTGGCTGGCGCTCTTCTACCCCAGCTGCCCGAAAGCGACGGTCTAAAGGCGGCAATCCTTCAAGAATATGGTTTGCAGTCTTTTACGCGCAAATCGCTGCAGCGTGGTCAACGATATATACATATTGATGTCTACGAATTTTCCAACAAGGATGGTGCTTTTGCCGCTTATGCTTTCTTGCGTCGCGGCGCAACCACCGTTGTGCTGCGTGGTGATGCCACATCAGAAGACGATGACAGTATTTCATTTGTTCAAGGCAAGACTTTTATATCTATATATGGAACGTCAGGGGATGATGAAGAAAGCAAGGATGTCATTAGGCGCGTTGCTACTAAAGTAGCAAAGGCGATTGTTGAAACTGGCGCTCCGCCTTACATTCTCTCAACGATGCCTCAGCTGGAATTTCTCCATGGCAGCGAGAAAATAGTAATGGGTCCAGTCTCCGCACGACGTTTTTGCCCGGCCCCCTATCTCAATTCGCTAGACTTTAAGCAGTCTAGATTGGCCTGTGTGGCGGACTATCAGATGCGGGAGCCAGTGAAAGAGCGCGTTAAGCTGTTGCTTGTGGACTATGGTGGCAATGCCAAAGCTGCAGCAGCAAGCTATCAATCGTATATCTCCGCACTCTGTCAAAGTCGTGATGAGAACCCCGACTTGCGCCTGGCGCAGGATAGTAACCAGTTTCGCAACGGCGCAACTTTTACTGAGATTCAACTGCATGGCTCTCGTATTTTTATGGTCACCGGTGCTCGTAAAAAGTACAGTGCTGAACTTTTGCTGCGTCAGATTCGCTAGTTAGATTCAAAATGGTGCCTTTTCTCTTGGTAGTCAAGAGTCGGGCTGCTTCTGGGTTTTGTCTCAAGACGCTGAACTCGTCCGATTCTATTTGTTTGGTGCCGATCAAGTGTTGCGAGGCGTAACAAGCGTTCCCACGGTTTGAGATGTGGCGTTTTTCTCATGATTCTACTAACCGATTCTTGAAAGAGGCCCCAGCTGCTAATCTCGCTCATAAGAAAGTGTTAGGCAATTGTGTATATTTCTGGATGCTTTTGTAAGAAGCCTATGGATAGCCACTTTTGTATTGTTTGACACGTCCTATTTAGCTTGGTATGATTTCTCTCGTCGTCTGAATCACATTCGCCTCTGAGCGGATCACTCCGACGCCAACTTGAACCCTGATAACTGAATAGCCTTATGTACAAGGCGCCTGTCAAGAATTTTGAGTAGGCAAACTAAATCGTTTTAAACGCACTTGGCTAACGCTAAGTGACAACGGAG
>Ga0209480_10000055_pt1 | contig 127142 bp, 124 predicted proteins | sample JI61114C2DNA_FD_187501 | JGI IMG/M metagenome (GOLD analysis project Ga0209480, IMG submission 187501) | Wastewater effluent complex algal communities from Wisconsin, to seasonally profile nutrient transformation and Carbon sequestration -... | ecosystem: Engineered > WWTP > Effluent > Algae...
CTGGATTGCATTTGTATGCATTGCCGGCCATGGCGACATCAGTTTGTTGGCCCGATATACCACCTGAGCCCATAAATCCACTGCCTGAAATAGTGTTACCAGCCCGGTCTGTTTAAGTCGAAGGCTTTATTTTTAAGTCCATTCATAGCACCTTCAGAGAGATTTTTATTGCTAGTCCATCCGCCGGTAAACGCATTGCCCTGATGACCTACTACAGTGCCTAAGTATTTGCAGCCATCGGGGGCGGGATTTTTACTGGCGATAAGATATATTTATCTTTGACAAGGTCTTTTCTGGCACCTTTCTTGCTTAGTCTTAGTTTTTAATGCCCAATTGATTTTGCAGATTTTAGTGGTGATAAATTCTTGGAAAGCTTCTTAAAAATTTTAGAGGTGATCGGCGTGAAAATAAGTAGGTCAGGTAGTTCTTGGCGAGGAGTTCAGTCGACTATCAGTCATTTGATGATGTTTTCTCGAGCGGTAGTGCCACTATCAAGAACGCGAAAGTTGAGGCCTGATAAACGATTTTTATCATGGCCCGACATGCCCAAGCGTGATATTAGTGCTCTTGCTGGTTATATAAATCCTCCTAAGATTGACCTTGAGCTCTTACAGAGTTTTGTTAATGCAAATAGAGTGTCCGGCCGTTCTTTTGCTGGTTCAATCGATAATTTTTGTGGTTTAGATATGAAGCGTGCTATGGCAATTAAGAAAATGAATGCTTTGGTGCAAGCAACCATCGATGAAATGAAGGCGATCACTTATGTGAGTAATCTCAATCCCAAGGCTTAGTATGAAATATGAAGAGTTTGATGCAATTTTTGCTCTCGGTGCTAATTTTTTTGCTCAGGGCAAGTATCACCAAGCGAAGATCATATTTGATGGCTTAGTCGCTAAAGCACCACATAATCAGCTAGCTATTTTGGCTGCTCAGGAGTGCTCAGCTCGACTTAAACGGTTGGCAATCAACGAAAATTAGCAGCTATTGCTACTAGACTCTTTTCTCTATTCTCTACTAATAACTTGAGAAAATTATTGCGCCGCTTGAGTATCTGGTAATCGTTGATAATCTCAAACTTATCTTGCTGGCTGATACCTCTTGCTTGAGCTTGGGAGATTTTTTGGCTTAACAGCTCATGCATAGTTTTTAAGTGGATGATTTGACTCATTAATTGGCTATCAGCTGGTATCTTGCATGATTGGTAGAATTTTATCATGTTCATGATAATACTGATTATTCAATTTTGGCTGAGAGTTTTATTTTATGTATCCAGACATCATTGCATCTGATTGGCGTTGGCAGATTGCCCATAGCATACGTTCGATCGATGAATTGCGTTCTGTTGTACCTATCAGTTCTGAGCTCGATGATTGGTTTAATAATAATTTTGCCTTAGCATCGTTGCCTTTTGCATTGACACCTTATTTTGCCTCATTGATGGATGGCAGTGTAAGGTGCCCGATTTTAGCTCAGATGGTCTCAAGTACGCAGGAACTTAAAAATCGTGATTATGAGCTAATGGACCCTTTGGGTGAAGAGCCACGTCAGCAGGTTAAGCATCTCGTGCATCGCTATCCTGACCGGGTGTTATTTTTGGCCACCGATCGTTGCGCCAGTTATTGTCGTTTTTGTACTCGTAAACGCTGGGTAGGCCAGGGACCGAGCCCGCAAAAAGACCAGCAAGAAGAGGCTTTTAATTATATAGAATCTAAGCCTGAAATTCGTGAAATTATCTTTTCTGGCGGTGACCCTTTAGTCCTATCTAATCATCGTTTACAGGATCTTATTGAACGAGCTTTTTCTATCAAGCATATTGATGTTATACGTTTTCATACGCGCATGCTTTCTTTTGCGCCGATGCGAATAGATAAAGAGCTATTAGAAATTTTCAGTGATCACTCTCCTATTTATTTAATAACTCATTTTAATCATCCGCGTGAGCTAAGTGATCTAGCTATCAAGGCCCTCAAAGACCTGCACCATAGCGGGCTCACGCTGTTAAACCAATCAGTATTATTAAAAGGTGTTAACGATGATCCAGATATTTTGCAGGAGCTCTTTCGTAAGCTCGTTAAAAACCATAATCGGCCTTATTATCTACACCAGTGTGATTTGGTAAAAGGTGCTGAGCATTTTCGTGTACCGCTCAAACGCTCGTTAGAGATTGTTGAATCTTTGCGGGGGCATATTTCAGGTTTATGTATGCCGACTTTCGTGATCGATATTCCTCATGGTCACGGTAAAGTACCTTTGGTACCAAATCCTATTGACCATGAAGATGAAGATTTCATCTATTTACTAGGCTTTAAAGGCGGTATGGCTGCCTATCCTAAATATTAAAAAGTCAAACTTAGATCTTGACCTTGCAGTGCGAAGTAGAGGCTTTCGCTGGGGAGGACTTTTTTTACGTAGTTTCTGGTTTGTTCAAAAGGTATGCGTTCAATGAAAAGCTCAATCGGTAAATGGCCAAAGCTATTGTGCCATTTCTGTACTTGGTGGGGGCCAGCATTGTAGGCGGCAACGACTAGGTGGATATTGTCAAACTGTCGTTTTAGCGTTGCCAAAAATAAACTACCCAGTTCAATCGCTATACTAGGTTCTTTTAGGTGCTGGCTAGAAAATTCGACTAAATTAAGCCTGTTGGCAAGATCATTGGCGACAAAAGGCATCATTTGCATGAGACCTAGTGCTCCTCGATAGCTTTCAGCATCACTTAAAAAGCCGCTTTCAGCTTGAATAATAGCGTAGAGTAAACTTTTCTTAATATTATATTTGCGACTCATATCATCGATAATTGACTGATGTGGAAGTGGATAACTGGCCCGTAATTTAGGGTCATTTTTAATGTGATTAGCCTCAAGCTGTGCTTTTATTGTGTAAGAACGCTGCCAAGCATCATGATAATATCCTATGTGTTGCAGCATGGCGAGTTTGATTTCGCTATCAATATTTAGGCTTAGAACCAAATCGCGAGCCTCTTCGCTAAAGCCTAGGTGATAAAGCTTCATTACTTTCTCGCAGGCTGGTTTATGGCAACGATTAGCTAGTTGGGATAAAGCATCGGCTGCTAAGCGAGGAGCTTTAGCTTTGGTGAGTCCTAAAGTTTGGCGTGCTAGCATAACGTAATAGCTTGGTTGATTTTTATTGGCTAGTTTACGCAAGTAAGTATCACCGGCGTTTTTCTTATATTGTTGACGCAGGCTAAAGCCTAAGAAGAAGCTATATTTTTCAGATTCAGCACTGTTAGGAAATTCCTGAACTAAGCTCTTAAGTATCTGGTGGGCTTGGTCAAAACTATTGCTAAGCATTGAAGAAAGAGCCAGATACCACAGATAGCTTTCGTGCCATGAACTTTTCTCCATGGAGCTTTTACAGCCTTGCCAGGAATATTGTGCCATGGTGTAAAAACCCGCTTCGTAGAGTGAAAAACCGGCAAAGAAGCAACCACGCGCTCGTTCATTGGCATCAGAGGTACGAGCGGCAAAGCGTGAGTAAAAATCCGCCGCTTCTAAAAAACGGTCTACCTTGCCCAAGCTCCAGGCATAGTTTTCCAGATCTTTAGGCAGAGCATTATTGCTGAGAGCTTGCTTTGAGGCGCGTTTAAGGCCGACCTGAAATTTATTGTTAAGTATAAGGGATTTAATGGCCAAGCCATGATAAACACTTGCTTCTTGCTGAGTCGTTTTTTGATGGTGGATAGCTTGGTCTGCTTCTTTTACCACGTAATCAAAAGCTAGCTTAGCGATTAGCCGCTTAAAACGTTGCTCATTTTCTGGAAGCTCAAGCTCAAGTTTTTTTTCTTCAACACGCGGGTAGCGTATTAAAAGCTGCTTATAAATTTCGTCAGCCCGCTGATGGTGACCTATGTGCTTCAAAGAGCTGGCCAAGTTTTTTAATAAGCTCTCATTTACGCCAATATTATCCTTAAGGAGCTCTTGGTGGCTCTCTACCACCTGCTGATGGTCTTGTTCTTTGACTGCTATTTCTGCCAATATGTGCTTGATACGGCTCGCAATACCTGCTGGTAGGCTTTCTGCTGGTGAGTTTAACAGAGCCTGAGCGATAGTTTTAGCCTGAATAAAATGGCCGCCTTTGAACTCAGCCTTGGCCTTAGCCAGCATAAAATAATCACTTAGCTCAGGTAACTCCTCGGCTGCACGAGAATAAAAATTGGAGGACTTAGTCGTATTTCCTTGGTCAAGGTAAAGACGAGCTAGTACTGCCTGACGACAAGCTACTTGTAGTCTAGAGCCGTCAGAGCTTCTTAGTAGTGACTTTTCTAGCTGGGCTAGTTCAGCTCTAGTATAGCGTGATAGATCTATACTTAGCTGAGTATTGCTGCATGGGTCAGTTGGTTTAATGGTTTTTAATAAGCACGAATTCATTAGCAGAGTTATTGCTGATAAAGTAATTATTTTGATGATTTTAATCATAACTGAATAATTCCCTGTCTAATGCCTTCGGTTACTGCTTCAACACGATTATTAACATCAAGCTTATGGTAAATATGCTCAAGATGAGTCCTGATGGTGGCCGTTGATAATTTGAGCACTCGTGCTGCTTCGGTATTACTTAAGCCTTTGCCGATCATTTGTAGGCATTCTAACTCGCGAACAGTGAGCAGCTCACCCTGATTTCGCCGTCTTCTTTTAGGCTCTTCTTCCAAAAGCTGAGGAGGAGTACCCTCAAGTGGCATGGCGAAATATCTAAGCAAGCGCCGGGCAAGACTAGGTTGAATGACTGTGCCCCCTTGGTAGACATCAACAATGCCTTCATATATTTTATTGGCTTCAGCACCTTTTAGTAAATATCCTGAAGCTCCGGCTTTAATAGCATCAAGTACTTTGTCTTCATCTTCAAAAACAGTGAAAATAAGTACTTCTATATTACTGTTATAAGCCCGGATACTTTTAGTAAGCTCAATACCGCTTTGGTCAGGTAGGCCTAAATCGCACAGCACTACATGGGGGGGATCGCTTAATGCCAAGAGTTCTTCTAGGGCTTCCTGACCAGACATAGCCGTACCTACTATTTCTAGCTTAGCAAAACTTTCTAAGAGCTTTATTTGGGCTTTGAGAGTCGCCGGCTGATCTTCGATAATAAAAAGTCTAATACGTGTCATAATAAGTCTCTTGCTAGGTTAGCAGATATAGTCTGATGGTGGTGCCTTGATTATTGCCCGACCAATAGCTGAGCTCTCCACCAATTTGACGGGCGCGCGCTTGCATATTGTGGAGGCCAAAGTGATGTTTACGCCTTATGCTCGTATCAAAGCCACAACCGTTATCTTCAATACTAAGGCAAAGTCCACCTCTCTCACACATAGTGCTGAGTTTAATCTCGGTAGCACTAGCATGTTTAAGGGCATTGGTTAAGCCCTCCTGTACAATACGGCAGCAGGCTAATTGTTGTTCGAAGTTAAGCTTTAATAAGGGATTAATATTGTTTATTTTTATGTTTAAATTATGTCTTAATTTCATATTTTCACAAAGTATGATTATTTGTTCAGTAATATCGAAGTCTTTATTAAGAAAAGCGATAGAACGACGCATGTCATCAAGAGACTCTACAGCGCTATTGCTGATTTCATCGATCTCTTTTATTAGATGTTGTGGCTCAAGATACTGCCGTTTTATTAAGTCGCACTGCATCACGATACTGGTTAATCTGGCACCTGCACCATCATGAAATTCTCGAGCTATTCGTTGGCGTTCTTTCTCAATAGCAAGATCTTTCAGGTCTTTTTCTGCAGACAATAAAGAGTTGGTTAGGTGCTGTTCTTGTCCTGATACTAAATGGATAAAAAATATTGCCAACATGTTAAGCATGCAGACTAAGGTCATAACCGAGATAATGCTGATCAAGCTTGGATCATGGGGGCCCCAGATCGATAAGACCGTGCTGATTGGTATCGACATAAGTGGGGTAATAATTAGTAGTGGATTATGAAACAAAAGTAAAAAAATAGCAGTTAAAAAAGGGTGAATAGCCATGAATGGTGATAGTAGGAAACCTGAATCTCTCGTGATGTAAGTAAGTAATAATATATCAAAAACAAGCGTAATAAAATATAATATCTTTCCGTAAATATTGTTATTTTTTAAAAAATAACAAAATATGGCACAAATAAAAGCAGTAAATATTGCCAGTGCCTGAGTTGGTGAATGGGAAAAATAAATCCTAGAATCTAGGATAGATAAGAAAAATAATAGTATATAAAAACTATTAATGCTCAAGCGACCTAAAAAAGCTGCTTGAGCTCTAAATAAAAAGCTTTTGGCTTGAGGGCAGGCGTCCAAGCTAGATGATACCAAAACCCATTTTGATGATTTCTTGCTTGATTTTATCGAGGCTTACTTTACTTTCGTCAAAGTTTATTCTTATATTTTTATGAATATGATCGGCTTTTACCGTATTTACCCCAGCAAGCTTTAAGAGAGTACCCTCAATTCTTTTTGAGCAGCCACCGCAGATCATACCTGATACATTGATGATTGCGGTAGGGCTATCTTGGCTTTGCAAGCTCGGTGACTCAGCGCAACTGCCAAAAATTACCATTGACGCACCAATTAACGATATAAACATAACACTGAATATCAACTTCATAGCGGCAGCTCCTTTTTTTTTGAGCTTTATCTAGCTAGTTTAAAAATCTATTGGAGCCAAGGGGAGATTATGGGATTATTAAGTAGCGACCAAGATGGGGAACGTGCACTTTTTGCCGACATCAACGTGACCCCGATGGTAGATGTGATGTTGGTCTTATTGATTATCTTTATGGTGACCGCACCATTTATGATTGAGACTATTGGTGTAAATTTACCCAAGGGCGATGGGGCTATGGCTGAGGGAGCTACTGCGCCTTTGACTATTAGCATTGATAAAAGTGAGCAGATTTTTATTGCTAAACAAAAATTTAATCTGGAACAATTAGGTGCTTTTTTAAGCGAAAGCCCGCGACTGAAAAATGGCGAGTCTTTATATATAGAAGCTGATAAAGCTACCCGCCATCAGGCTTTGATGAGCGTGATGTCAGCAGCTTATACTGCGGGTGCTCATAAAATTAATATAATTATGGAAAAGCCCTAAGATATTCAGGAGAGGGTTTTATTTCATGTTTGCTAACAAGGCTTTTTTACTCAGTACAGCTTTACATCTAGGGCTAATGCTAGTCTTAAGCGCACGCTTTAATTTTTCCTGGCCGCATAAGAAAGAAGCGCCTGCGATGGAAGCACGGCTGGTATTTAAGGCTAAAGCTCGTGATAAAGAGCTTTTACCTAAAAAGCATGAGCCTCAAGCTCTGTCTGCTGTTGAAAAAATCGTTGAGAAGCCGGTAACCGAGGAGCAAAAAGTTGCCGTACCTATTCATAGCCAGAGCAAAAAAGTCGCCACTCAGCATAATTACAGTAAAGAACTCGCATCACTGACCAAGATGTTTAGCCAAGAGCTGAGCTCAAAAAAAACGGCTGAAGTGATAGAAGCGCCAGCTGACCATAGCTATTTTGACCAAGTCTATAGCCTTATTAAAGAATCTTTTATTGTGCCACCTCATGTGAATGGGCCGGCTGGTTATAAGCTGCAGGCGGTATTGCGACTTTTTATCTTAGCTGATGGCAGTTTATCAGAGCTCAAGCTTGAACAGTCTTCGGGTGATGAGCATTTTGATAAGGCAGTGCTAGAAGGTACTAAGCGTGTAGCTAATTTTGGTTCAGTACCAGTCTTATTACAAGGGCTTATGCGTGAACGCGGTGTGGTCGTTGAGTTATGTCCTTTTACTTGTGCGGGGCCTTAGGGGTTAATTTATGGTGAGATACTTAGTGTTATTTGTTCTCAGCGCTCGTTTAATGGCCGGTCCGACTTTTGATGGGAATAAAAAGCTCGATAAGAAAGCAGCTCAGGTCAGTAAAAGCTTATCAAGTAATGATGTGAGCCAAATATATAATCGCTTAAGGGTGGAAGGTGCTACTTTTAGAGCATTTAATCTATTTTTGCCGGATTTTGTGCTTGAGAGCAAAGCGCGTGAGCAACAAAAGCTCGCGCTCGATATGCGCCGAGTCTTAGAACGAGATTTAGCTATTTCAGGCGGGTTTTCTCTGCTTGCTATGCCAACTGGTGGGGCAAATGAGAGTTTGATCAAGCAAAAAGGTGGCGAGGGCATCAGCCGTATCAGTCTCAGTTTTACTAAAGATAAAATTAGTGTTCAGCTTGAGCATAAAAATCTCATTACCGGCCAGATCAATAAAAAATATTTTGCCAGCTCAAAACAGGCTTTTCGTTCATTGAGCCATCTGCTGGCAAGCAGTATTTTTAGCAACTTTGTGGGCTCTGAAGACTTATTTCAGCTGCAAATAGCAGCCGTTAAGAGGGTGAAAAACGAAAATCAGATAGTTTTATTCGATTTTGATGGCTATAATGAGAAAGCCGTATCGTCTGGGCCTTGGACTAAGGCGACGCCTTTTTTTAGCCCTGAGGGTAAAAATATTTTATACACAGTGATCACTAAGCAAGGTCAAGGCATTGTTGAGCAAGAAGTAGGCTCAAAGACTTTACAGTTTAGGATTAAAAAGACCGGCTTGAACTTAGACCCACGTATTTTACCAGACAACAGTGGCATTATTGCTACTTTGAGTTTTGGCAAAAGCGCCAATATTTATCGGGCTAATCGCTCGGGGCATGATTTGATTAATATTACCGAACCCTTGGGACTTAATTTATCACCAGCGCTTAGTGCAGACGGTAAGTTGTTGGTTTTTGTGTCGACTAGATCAGGCTCACCGCAGATTTATGAACAGGCTTTAGTTAAGCCGGGTGAGAAAATACCCAGCGCTAAGCGTTTAACCTTTCAGGGCCGTTATAATCAAACTCCCCAATATAGCCCGGATGCTAAATACGTTGCTTTTACTGGTCGCGATGAGAATAAAGTTTTCGACTTGTTTTTACTAGAGCGTTCGTCTGGGCATGTGACACGGATTACTGAGAACCAAGGTCGTAATCAAGAGCCTTTTTTTAGTCCATCAGGCCGCTATATTGTTTTTGTTTCTGAGCGTGAAGGTCGAAAGACCGGCGATTTATATCTAGCAACTCTCAATGGCCATCATCAGTATCGCCTTACGACTGATGGGGGTTACTTGTCGCCTGTGATAAGACCGCTAAAAAACTAGCTGATCTGGAAAAGATTATTGGTAGTTGCAGGTGTGACATGAGTTGTTAAATAAGGCCCAATGGATGCTATCTATTTTTTTATTAAGCTTATTTATCAACGTGGTCGGGTAGGCTAAATCGGTCGTGCCCGACTTATTTTTTTTGTGTCGCGCATTTATGAGCATGAGCATGGCTGTTGAACAAGAAAAAATCTGGCGCATGTTTGATCGTATTGCTGCTCACTACGATAAGGCTAATCGTGTCTTATCATGGGGGCAAGATCAATACTGGCGCTCTATACTTGCTGATCGTTTGCCTAAAGATAAGCCTTTAGCAGTGCTCGATATTGCCACCGGGACAGCCGATCTTTTGCTTAACATGTGTGAACTGAGACCTAATATTAAGCAGGCAATCGGTATAGATTTATCTGAGAATATGCTTGATTACGGCCGGCAAAAAGTAGCTAAAACCAAGTATCAGATAACTCTTAAAACCGGTGATGCTACGAATTTAGATTTTAGTGATAACTCATTCGATGTTGTAAGCATTGCTTTTGGCATTCGTAACGTTGTTGATTTTAAGCAAGCGCTGAAAGAAATAGCTCGAGTAGTTAAACCTGATGGTCAAGCCCTTATTCTTGAATTCTCACTACCGGCTAACGTTATGATCAAATACGGCTATTTAGCTTATTTTCGCCATATTTTGCCCTTAATTGGCGGCATTATCTCCAAAGATCGCGATGCTTATCGCTATTTAAATCGTACGGTTGAAAGTTTTCCCTATGCTAAGGCCTTTAGTGATTTGTTGATCAAAGCAGGTTTTTCATCGATTAAAGAACAGCAGCTTTGTTGTGGTATTGCTATGCTCTATGAAGCTCGGGTTAATGCGTGATCATCGATCTTAAACCAACTCAAAATTTAGTCAGTGCCGCATCAGCTATCTTAGGGTGGCTAGCCGAGCAGCATTTTGCCCCTAATAAACATATGGCACTGAGAATACTTGTGCATGAAGCTAGTGCCACTGATTTTTTGTTGGCAGCGCAAGGCCTCGAGCGTTGTTATTTTAAAAGTCGTGACAGTGATTTTTTTATAGCTGGCTTAGGCCGGTCTGATAGGATTGATCAACTTGCTTTGCTTGCTAATAAAACCACAGAGCTTAATCCTGAGCAATATTACTTTAGCGCTTTGGCTTTTGATGAAGAATCTAAAAGTCCTGAATGGCAAAGTTTCGGTAGATGCTGGCTTATATTACCTTTGCTGCAATTAACCAGGCAAGCAGGCAGGTTTTTTTTAATGCTTAACTATCGGGCTGATGCTTGCTTATCTTGGCCGATCTGGCTTGATCATGCCTTTAGCATCTGTCAAGCGGTGCATGACGGGGCTCATAATAGCAACAAGATACCTAGGATTATGGCCCAGCATGAACAGCCTAGTCGTTTGGATTATTTTTCCATGATCGATAGGGCCAAATCATCCTTATCGCATGAACAAGGACGGCAAAAAGTAGTTTTGGGCCGTCGTAATTGTCTAATACTCGCAGATAAAATTGATCCGGCTTCTTTAATTCACCGCCTAGAGTCACAAGATGCTTTTGTCTTTTTAGTTGATAGTGGTCGAGCAGTTTTTTTTGGAGCTAGCCCTGAGCTTTTATATCGCAGAAGTGGCAATAATTTTGTTACTGAAGCCTTGGCGGGTACTCGTTCACGTTCTACTGATAGCGTACTTGATTTAGAGCTCTGTAATGATTTATTGACCAGCTCTAAAGACCTGCACGAACAAGCTTTAGTGGCTGAGTATATTGAACAGGTTTTAGTAAAACTCGGTGGTCAAAAGATTATGAGGTCTGATATTGGTATTATGCCGCTCATATTTGTTCAGCATTTAGTTCAGCATTATCATTGCCAGATAGCTGAAGATTGGCATGATGGCGAGATTATCAAGCTTCTTCATCCAACTCCTGCGGTTTGTGGATTATCACGCTCATGGTCTCAACAGTTTATTAGTCAGCATGAAGGCTTCGATCGAGGTTTTTATGCAGGTGTGGTAGGTTGTTTGGGTGCTCAGCGTACTGAGCTCACGGTAGCTATTCGTTCAGCTCTTTATTGTGATCAAAAAATCTATGTTTATGCAGCTGGAGGCATTGTGCCTGGCTCAGTCGCTCAAACTGAATGGGATGAGTTAAGCAATAAACAAAAAAATATTATGAGTATTTTTCAGCTATGAAAGAGATTATTAGCCATCTTGTTAGTGTGGGCCTAAAATATTACTTTATTGCCCCCGGTTCTCGTTCTTCGCCGATCGTAAGCGCTGTTGTTGATAATCAAGAAACCCATAGATATCTTGGTATTGATGAGCGAAGCCTTGCTTTTATGGCTTTAGGTTATGCTAAGAGTTCAGGTTTGCCTGCAGCGGTGATTGTCACTTCAGGTACTGCAGTGGCCAATCTAATGCCGGCCGTGGTGGAAGCTTATCTAAGCCACGTACCAATGGTGCTTTTGACTGCGGATCGACCATTTGAGCTGCGCGATACCGGTGCCAATCAGACCATTAATCAGGCTCATATGTTTACCAATCATATTTGCTATAGCTGTGATGTGGCTCCGCCTTCACCTGATCTTGATCTTAGGCTCTATCGTGCTATTTTTGGGCGCGCTTATCACATGAGCCTTGCCCCTAAGCGTGGGCCAGTACATATTAATATTCAAATCAGGCAATAAGCATGACAAACTTAGTTATTATTGGTGAGCTGTTTGATGCAAGCTTAGCCGCTAAGATTATTAAGCTCGCTGAACAAACAGGCTCTTATATTGTTGCTGATATAAGTTCAAATTTACGATTATTAAAACACCCACTAATTTTGACTTGTTTTGATTTGGCTTTGCTTAATCAAGATTTTAGGAGCCTGATTAATTTTAAAACAATAATTTATTTTGGTGATCGATTAGTTTCTAAGCGTTTGTTGTCTTGGCTTTCTGAAAATACTGCTGATAAGTATTATCGTTATGATAATAATTTTAATTATATAGATAGCGTTGGAATATTCGAGCAAATAAGTAGCTTTGACGAGGTTAGTCATAACTTAGGATTAGGATCCCAGCCCTGTTCTAAGATAGCTATAATGCATGAAACTATAAAAAATCGAGTGCGAAACTTTTTAGAGCACGATCATAAGAACGAGGCTTATTACGCTGCGAGTCTGATAAAATTTATCAGTGAACCGGTAAATTTATTTGTTTCCTCAAGTATGCCTATCAGGGATTTAGACCAATTTGCTCAACCAACTGAAACTAATATAAACATATTTGTTAATCGAGGAGCAAGTGGTATAGACGGTATTATTAGTACTGCAGTTGGTGTATCTATTGGTATAAGATTGCCGACTATTTTATTGATTGGTGATATAGCTTTTTTGCATGATACTAACGGTATTATGCTGATTAAGCAAAGTCCAATGCCCATGCTTATTATTGTCATAAATAATCATGGTGGTGGTATTTTTCACTTTTTGCCGATCGTAAGTGATACCAATGTGATTAGCCCTTATCTTGATACCCCTCATACTGTAGAGATTAAATATTTATGTGCTGCTCATAGTATTTTGCACTGTGCGATTAACAACGGCGATGCTTATCAGGCAGCTATTGGCGATTTCTTTCGTGCTAAAAAAACCAGAGTATTAGAGGTGAATATTGATCGTGAGCACAACGTTGCTTTACATAAAGCATTTTATCAAGCACTCAAGTACTAAATTTATCGAGGTTTAAGCATGCATAAAGTTAGCTGGCAAAGCGTTAGAGATTTTCACGATATTGTCTATGAAAAATTCTCCGGTATGGCCAAGATTACTATTAATCGTCCAGAAGTTAGAAATGCTTTTAGGCCCCTTACGGTGGAAGAGTTGCAGGTGGCTTTTCATAATGCTCGTAATGATTCTGAAATCGGGGTGGTTATTTTATGCGGTGCTGGAGGCTTGGCTTTTTGTTCAGGTGGCGATCAGCGAGTGAGGCAGGAAGCTGGCTATGCTGATGAAAATGGTGTTAATCGCCTCAACGTACTCGATTTGCAACGTCAAATTCGTACACTACCAAAGCCGGTTATCGCTATGGTTGCTGGCTATGCTGTTGGTGGTGGTCATGTTTTACATATGATGTGTGATCTTACTATCGCTGCTGATAATGCTATTTTTCAGCAGACAGGACCCAGGGTCGGCTCTTTTGATGGCGGCTATGGAGCCAGTTATATGGCGCGTATTATTGGCCAGAAAAAGGCCCGCGAAATTTGGTTTTTGTGTCGCCAATATAATGCTCAACAAGCGCTTGATATGGGTTTAGTTAATACGGTAGTCCCTTATGATCAGTTGGAAACTGAAACTATTAAGTGGGCTCAAGAAATTCTTTCTCACTCACCCATAGCTATACGTTGCTTGAAGTCCGCTCTCAATGCTGATTGCGATGGCCAGGCTGGTTTGCAAGAGCTCGCTGGTAATGCGACTATGCTGTTTTATATGACCGAAGAGGGCCAAGAGGGCAAACAAGCTTTTTTGGAGAAAAGAAAACCTGATTTTAGCAAGTTTGAGCGTCGGCCTTAAGTTATGCTTGAGCAAGGTTCTCAGGTATTGATAGTCGGGGCAGGTCCTAGTGGGCTCATGCTTGCCTATGAGCTGAGTCGTCGTGGCGTGTCCCTAAGAATTATTGAGCGGGACTTAAATAAGAGTCCTTATTCACGAGCTATTGCTGTACAGATTAGGACGCAAGAGATTTTTGCGAGCTTAGGTTTATTGCCGCGCTTGATGGACCAAGCTCAGACTGTTCAAAGCTTTCAAATAAATACTGACCATAAAACACCGGTAAATCTCGTGCTGGAGGCTGAGAGGCCCCAGTTTATGGGTCCATTAATTGTTGATCAGCCTCATACTGAGTTGGTTTTAGAAGAGGCTTTGAGCAGGTTTGATGTCGGTATTGAGCGAGGCATTGAGTTAGTTGATTTTAGTCAAGATCATGATGGCGTGCTCGCTACCATAAAAAATCATGATGGTTCTTTGAGTAAACAGCGTTTTAGCTATATTGTTGGCGCTGATGGCGCTCATAGTATCGTACGAAAAAAAATGACCAATGCTTTTGTTGGTTCGAGTTATGATGATGCTTTTATTTTGGCCGATGCCGAGTGTAATACTTTTGATGATCACCATACGATTAGGGTGTTTTTTAAGGCTCAGGGCTTTTTGGCAATGATTCCCATGTTTGCTAGCAATCATTACCGACTCATTTCAGTGCGGTGCCATGAAAGAACTCGCACCGGTCCAGAGCCAACGAGTGTGGAGTTTCAAGAACTAGTTAATAAGCTAGTGCCCTTTAAGCTTGAAATAAAACAAGTTAGGTGGGTATCACGTTTTTTTGTACAGTGTCGTAGTGCTGACCATTATCATGACGAACGCGCATTCTTGGTGGGTGATGCCGCACATATTCATAGCCCAGCAGGTGGGCAAGGCATGAATACTGGTTTACAGGACGCCTTTAATCTAGGCTGGAAGTTGGCGATGGTGTTAAATCATCAAGCACCTGCTTCTTTGCTCTTAAGCTATCACCAAGAACGTAAGCCGGTGGGTGATTATCTGATCAACTCCACTGATCGTTTTTTCAAATTAATGGTGGCGAGCTCATGGTGGCTGCGTATCTTACGAAGCTTGATTTTGCCCTTGGTAAGTCGAAAAAAAAATCTGCGGGAGAGCATTTTTCGTGTGGCATCGCAAACCGCTATTTGTTATCGTGAGGGAGCTGTGTGTTCTCATGTAAGTCATATGCAGCTGCCTCATTTTTCAATCGGCGTACGTATTCCCAATCTAGAGCTGATGGATAGCCATCTCATTAAAAGTAGTTTGCATAGCATGGCAGTTAAAAGCATGCTTAGTATTTTTTTATTTATACCGCAAGGTATTAGCAAAAAAACTGCTCAGCTTACTATCAAATCAGTACGACAGTTGAGCCAAAAATTTAATATCAACTGTTATCTGATTTTTGCAGCTGATTTTGATGCCGAAAAAATTGTCGAAGACGATAATTATTTAATTGCTAGCGATGGAACAATTTTTTCCGGACTAACTCAGCCTTTCTTTATTGTGGTGCGCCCTGATCAACATCTTTTATGCTTAGGTAACTCTGATGATTTTAGCCATCTTGAAGAATATTTATCGGTAGTTTTAAAGGGTGATTCATGAGCCTAATTCCGACTAATTCTCCCCGTGCATTTATTAAATCCGCTCGTTTTCAAACGCTTGGTGCTATGGCTTGCCCAGTTTTTATTGGATCTGCCTTGGCTATGAGCCATGGTTATTTTTCAGTCATTATTTTTTTGGTGACTTTGTTCTGTGCGCTGTTGGTGCAAATTTTAGCTAATTTGGTTAACGATTATGGTGATTTTATTCGAGGCAGCGATAATAGAGATCGCCTTGGTCCACCGCGGGCTATGCAGATGGGTTGGTTGACTGAGTCGGCTATCAAATCAGCCATAACAGTAGTTTTAGTGACGGCAGTACTTCTGGGGATCGTTTTAGTATGGCGTGGTGGTTTTGCCATTTTATTGCTTGGGTTAGCAGCTATTGCTTGTAGTATTTGGTATACCGCAGGTCCAAAACCCTTAGCTTATTTAGGATTTGCTGAAATTGCGGTTGCTTTATTTTTTGGTCCTGTGCCCGTCATGGGTACTTATTATTTACAAAGCCTAAGTATGGGCCCGGAAGTTTTAGTTGCCAGTATCGGACCTGCTTGTTTATCAACAGCGCTGATTATGACCAATAATCTACGTGATATTAACCAAGACCGGCATAATCATAAAAAAACTGTAGCGGTTAGATGTGGTGAGCGTTTTTCCCGTAATGCTATTATAGCTTTATTGATAGTTTCTATATTTGCTCCGTGCCTATTAATTATTTATTTTAAGTTTTCTTGGCTAAATATGTGTGTATGTTTAACTGTAGTTAGTTTGTGTGGAAAAATAAATGTTTTATTTGAGCCTATTTCTTTTAGAATTAACTTTGTTTTATCGGCGATTGGTAAAATGCTATATTTGTATGGTATTATGTTAAGTATTGGTATTATTTTTCATGTTTAAGTTTCATCATTATCAGCTCGTTTGCACCGAGCGAGGGCTGAGATATTTTCCTAGTGGTCTACGTGATGGTGTGCTGGTTGAGCTTGATAGTTGCTGGGGTGAATGGGCCCCTATGGCCGGTATTCATGATCATAGCGTGAGCGATGTGATAAATCAGTTAGATCGCATAAAAGCTAAGAAAATTATCTGGCCAGTTAGCTCGCCTGCTGAGATGGCCGATTGGCTAAAGTCTTTTCCTTACCCTGCAAGCTATGTGCTGAGCATGATGATCTATCACGGCCGTATACAAAAAAAAGCACGTCTAGCTCCACCAATAAAACCTTCAGTGTTGGTTTTGGGCGATGCTGAAGCTTGTATTGATAGAGGCTATCGATGTCTTAAAATTAAAGTCGGCAGCACAGATATTAAGCGCGACATAGATTTGATCAAGACTATAGCTATGCGTGCTGGTAAGCAAATAAAGCTGCGCCTCGATGCTAACAGGAAATATTCATATCAAGAGGCGCTGAGTTTATGGCTGGCTGTCTTAGATCTAAACATAGAATACTTCGAAGAGCCAAGCTATGAGCTTGATAGATTAGAGTTACTTGCTGATCGAGGAATGCCTATAGCGCTTGATGAGTCTTTTCATGAGGGTGATAGCTTAGAATTATTAGTTAGATCTAAAATTAATTACTTAGTTATTAAGCCAAGCAGGTTTAGCAGTGTTTACCAAATCATGATGATCGCTGAGTCTTGCAAAAAACAGGATATTCAGTTGATTTTTAGCCCCTGCTTTGAAAGCGATTTTTCTCATATGATTAGCGCCTATCTAATTGACGAGCTCGGTTTTAATGACAACTTTCATGGCACTTTTGACCAAGATTTTTTTATAAAATCATAGAGGGTAGTAGAAGTGGGGCAGAAAATAGTAGCACTCAATCTCGAACTCAGCCATGCCAGTATTGAGCTTTTTCTATCAGCGATGGCGGCAGGGCAGGTGGTGGCAATTGTTCCTAGTCGTGAGCCAGCAAGCGTGATTGATGCTTGGCTGACCGAACTTAATTTATGGGCTGAGCGCCAGATTAGCCAGCAAGCATCAGTGATTATCCGTACTTCTGGCTCTACTGCTCAGCCAAAAAGTGCACAGCTTAGCTGGTCTGCATTGAGAGCAAGTGCTCGTGCAGTTAATAATTATGTTGATTTTAAGTCAAACTCAGTATGGGCTTTATCGCTGCCGCTTTTTCATGTGGGTGGTTTAGCGATTGTGGTGCGAGCTTTAGAAGCTCAGGCAATGATAGAAATAGCTGGCGATTACGATGAACTGGTGAGTTTGATTAAGACAGATCGGGTTAGTCATGTTTCTTTGGTGCCAGCACAAGTTAGGCGTCTCTTGGGTGATAATATCGACCTAGCCAAGCTGCGTGCAGTGATTATTGGTGGCGACAGTTTAGCAGGTAGCGACCGTGAACAAGCGCTTGCTCGTGACTGGCCTTTATGCCTTAGCTATGGTCTGACCGAGACGGCTTCGATGATTTATGGTGAGCGTTATAGCTCAGCAGGACCGAAGCCCAGTGTGCTTGAGCATGCTCAGCTACGGCTGGCTGCCGATGGTGAGATTTTGGTGAAGTCGGCAAGTTTACTGACTGGTTATATTATTGGTGGTGAGCTGCTAAAACCATTCGATAGTCAGGGGTTTTTTGCCACCGGTGATATGGCTCAATTCAACAATAATCAGTTACATATAATTGGTAGAAAAAATAACCGAATTATTTCTGGTGGTGAAAATATTCAGGCTGAAGAAATTGAGCAGGTATTAGAAAGTCATCCACTGATAACTATGTGTGTGGTAGTGAGAATAGCCGATGCTAAGTTTGGTGAGCGTCCTTTAGCTTTTGTGAAATGGCGCGCTGAGCCTCTGAGTGAAAAAACTTTGGTTGATTTTTTGACTGGCAAGTTGGCTCGCTATAAACATCCAGTCAAATTTATCGCCTGGCCTGATCATGTGCCTCATGTGGGTAAAAAGCCGAGAAGCTATCTAAAACAACACCTGCATACTTTGACAACCTTGTCATAGTACGTGCAGCCTCTATTAGGGTCTTTTATGTGATAATCCGGGAGAATATTTTTGTAACTACTTAAATTTATTGAATAATTTATTTTTTGCGATCAAATTTACTGATTTTTTCTGGACAAAAAGTTGCGGCCCATTTTCGACTCACAGTAACTTCCTTCTTGCAAGGGGGGGAGAAGTTCCTTCCCTCTCATGGAGGAACAAGTAATGACAAAATGTCTAATCAAGGGAGTCAAAGTTGCCAGCGCTATTAGTGCGCTGCTGGCATCAGCGATTCTGTTAACGAGCTGCGATGATACAGCAGTAAGTACTAGTGATAATTCACCTGTTAGTGGTGCTGTTGGTACGCTTCCACCTTCAGGCGGTACTACCACCAATCCACCAGTAGTAGTTCCACCAGATGTACCAGGTCCTATTTCAACTGGCTGGGATGTAATCGAGTTGATGGTTAGAACTGATCCGGCAGATCCACACAATGAACGTTATTTGGATGATTGGCGTTTCCAAATTCATGCAATCGATGATCAAGCTCGTACCACCAGCCCTGTATATTTTGGTGAAACCGGCCCAGACGGCAATGGCGCAGTTGGTCTACCTTCCTACTTGTTCAATCTGCCTTTGATTATCAATGCTTATAACGATTCTTATCCATTAGCTGATCTTGATAACGATGAAGAGCTAGAATGCCGTTCATTTGAAATCTTCGTACCAGCTAATTGCTATGATAAAGCCGTTTGGTTGTTAGGACCAGTTGAAGATGCGGTGTGGGATTTCTATCGTAAAGCATCTGAACGACGTGCTGAAGCTTGGAATCCAAGCCAAGTTGATTGCGGAACCTGGCTTGCTAATTTGCAACAGTTGATTCTTACCGATTCAATCAATGATGCTCTTACTGAGCTTTCAGATAGCGCTACCATGTTGTTTGATCCAGCAGACTTAACCGAAGCTTGGCAAGAAAACCAAAATCTTCTCACCCCAACCCGTCCGCCAATTTGTATGGCTGAACGTCGCCATAACGGTGGTGGTTTGGAGCGCGGTGATACTTTAACCTTCCCTGCAACCGGCCTTGAAATTGATGATGACATATCACCATATGAACTAACTGATGATCCAATGACCGATAATGATCCAATTATCATTGGTACCAACGGCGGTCCGATCTCTATTTGCGGCATTGAAGTTGGTGATACTTTCCCTGCGACCGATCTCGGTGCAGTGTTGACGGTCAACGGTAATGTGTTCAGCACTGATGTAGCTGACTCTGGTTTCATTTTTGACGATAGTGATTTTGATGGTACCGTACAAAATGATTCAGCCATTGATGTTAATATTGATGCTAACATATTTAACATCAGACTTGGTAATGGCCGCGAACGTGACCACGACAAGTATGACGATGCTTGTGCTTTGACCACTTTGGTAGAGTTTACCAACACTGATGATGATGAACACGATGTTTTGACTGGTTCAGGTTGGACTTTTGATGACTTGTTCTCTGGCGATAGTAACGCTCATGTTATCGATACTGTGGTTTATTTAACCTCTGATGGTGACGCAGTGGTTGGTGACAACGATTATTGGGCAATTTTCTATGACGAACAAGATACTGCGATGGAAGAACATGTTTTGGTGGTTGAATTACTTGGTCATCGTCAAGAAGATTTCCGCGACGTCTTGCACATGACTTTTGATGAAGCAACCGATGACCTCTTCTTAGGCTTACGTGCTGACTATGAACTTAACGAAGAAGAAGTAGATGGCGAACGCGCTTTCTTAGGCTTCACCATTCATACCTGGGATGGTAGTTCTGCTGCTGGGCGTGCTGCTGTTCGTGAAAACATTGCTAACTGCTATGAAGCATCAGATGTCTGGGCTCGTCAGTTTTTCGCAACGGTTGATTTCCAAACTCGTGAAGATGAATGTGGTTGCACCGGTGATTGTGAAATCGCCAGTACGATTAAGCCGCTGGTTGCTGCTGAGTTTGCTGTGCGTTCGCAATGTTTCTCCAACAGCCGTGCTAACTCAAGATGGCAAACGGATGATGTTGGTTTCTGGAGCATGAATACTATCCACGGTGTGGCTGGTAACGTAATCATCAACCCAGGTTGGCTAGCTCCTAATATGGACTTTGAAATCTATATTCAGAAGTTTGATGAAGCAGTATTCAAAGGCCCACGTACGATCAGAAGAACTGATGAATGTGGTCAGTTGATGGCAGAAGTTCCAACCCTGGTTGAAGGCGATCGCGTCATGATCAAGGCTGAAGACAACTGCTGCGATGACTATGACATCGTACTACCTTGCGTACCTGAGTTCACCGGCTTTGCAGGTGCTCCAGGTGTACCATATGTGCCAGTAATATTGGCTCCTCCGGCAGTACCACCAGCTATCTAAGTAGCGCTATTGCTCATGAAAACCCCAAACTTTAGTTTGGGGTTTTTTAATTGTCAAACAAGCCTTGCAATCTTTAGTTTTGCCCCTAATGTGGCCCCCTAATTCTCATATTACTTATCAAGGTGCTTGGCATTACTTATGCTCGAGTGACTGTTGTATTGTTGTATTTAAAAGTATCCAGGGGAGATCTCTTATGGGACGAGCTAAAGCCGAGCAAATGATGGCCCGTTATGGCCTAGGTTTAAATGTTGATCTGAGTGAAATGCTGCAACGCTTTAGTATCAGTGCACCTGAAACCATATCTCACCATGACATGGTTGATCTGCTAATTAGGCAAGCAGCTGCTCGTATTGTTGAAGAGCCTGATTATAGTATTTTTGCGACTCGTCTGCTCAATCGTAAAATTGCAGATGAAGTAGCTAATCTTGGCATTCATAGTTTTTCAGCTGCTGTTGCTATGGGTTTTGAGCATGGTTTATTGACTGATAATATATATAATTTTGTTCAAGAGCATAAGCTCAAATTAGACTCGGCAATTGATGAAAAATATAACGATTTATTTACCTATTTTGGCTTGGCTACTGTCTATGATAGATATTTGTTAAGACATCCTCAGGAACGTTTAGTTTTTGAGCGTCCGCAATATTTATTTATGCGCGTGGCTTGCGGTGTGTTTCAAGATGTTGTGCGTGTGCTTGAATTATATAATTTGATGGCTAGCTTTGCTTACATGCCAGGTTCGCCAACTTTATTTAACGCTGGTACTAAAAACCCCCAGTTATCCTCGTGTTTTTTGGTCGATTCGCCTAACGACAGTATTGAGGGCATTTATAATCGCTACACTGATGTGGCTAAGCTTTCTAAGCACGGTGGTGGCATTGGTATCTCTTATTCCAAAGTTCGTTCACGTGGATCGCTTATTAAGGGCACCAATGGCCGTTCAAGTGGTATTATCCCATGGCTTAAAACCCTTGATTCTTCAGTGTCGGCGGTGAACCAGGGTGGTCGTCGTAAGGGTGCTTGCTGTGTGTATCTAGAGAGCTGGCATGCTGATATTGAGAGCTTTCTAGAGTTGAGAGATAGCACCGGTGACGAGGCTCAACGTACTCATAATCTTAACTTGGCCAATTGGGTGCCAGATTTATTCATGAAGCGAGTCAAAGATGATGCCCCATGGTCGCTTTTTGATCCCAGTATGGTGCCGCAGTTGTGTGAAACTTTTGGCGATGAGTTTGAAAGTATCTATGTAGAGGCAGAGCAAGCTAAGCTTTATACTAAACAAATATCAGCTCGTGATTTATACTCGCGCATGATGAAAACGCTTGCTCAAACCGGCAATGGCTGGATGACTTTTAAAGATAGTGCCAATAAAAAATCTAACCAAACAGGTACGCCCGGGCAGGTGATCCACTTGTCTAACCTGTGTACTGAAATCTTGGAAGTAAACTCTGAGCACGAGACGGCTGTTTGTAACTTGGGTTCGATTAATTTAGCTCGTCACTTGGATGGCTCACAGCTTGATTTTCAAAAAATACGAGCAAGCGTACGTATAGCGGTGCGCCAGCTTAATCGGGTTATTGATGCGACCTTTTACCCTATCGAGCAAGCTGGACGTTCTAATCTTAAATGGCGACCGGTTGGTTTAGGGGTCATGGGTCTGCAGGATGTTTTTTTTGCCCTTAAAATCAGCTTTGATAGCGGTGATGCCTTGGCATTGACGCGTCGTATTGCCGAAGAGATTTATTGCGAGGCTCTTGCTACCAGTGCTGATTTAGCTGAAGAACAAGGCCCACATGACAATTTCGCTATCACCAGAGCAGCTGCTGGTTTTTTGCAATATGATTTGTGGGAGCAAAAACCATACGATCAAGAGCGTTTTTTGAAGCTGAAAGATCGTATCAAGCAAGTTGGTCTTCGTAACTCTTTGTTAATAGCCATTGCGCCAACGGCGACCATTGCCAGTATTGTTGGCTGTTATGAGTGTATAGAGCCTCAGCTTTCTAATATTTTTAAGCGGGAGACTTTATCGGGCGAGTTTTTGCAGGTTAATCAATATTTGGTTCGTGATTTGAAAGTGATGGGCATGTGGACGTCAGCGATTCGTAATCAAATTATGGAGCATAATGGCTCTATTCAAAATATTGTAGCCATTCCTGAGCATCTTAAAGTTTTGTATCGCACGGCATGGGAACTGCCGCAAAAGAATCTGATTGATTTGGCGCTGGCGCGGGGGCCCTTTATTGATCAAAGTCAGTCGCTTAATTTATTTATGGAAAAGCCTAATGTTGGCAAATTATCGTCAATGTATTTTTACGCATGGCAATCGGGACTAAAGACTTGTTATTACCTTCGATCTCGTCCCGCAACTCAAATTAGCCAAACCAAGAAAGCTTATAGCGATCAAGAATCAGTAGCTTGTTCTTTGGAAAATCCGGCTATTTGTGAAGCCTGCGGTTAGGGAGACAACTATGTTACTTGATCCTGGTTTAGATTTAACGTTGAGACCTATGCGCTATCCACAGTTTTTTGAGATGTATAAAAATGCTGTTAGAAATACCTGGACGGTTGAAGAAGTCGATCTTAAATCCGATATCGATGATTTACGTCATAAGCTAAACGCCAAAGAACAACACTTGATTAACCGCCTGGTGGCTTTTTTTGCTACGGGCGATTCGATTGTGGCTCATAATTTGGTGATTAATTTATATAAACATATCAATGCTCCTGAAGCTCGTATGTATCTATCTCGTCAACTTTATGAAGAAGCACTTCATGTACAGTTTTATTTAACACTGCTTGACAGCTATTTGCCTGACCCTAAAGCCAGGCAAGAAGCTTTTGCGGCCATTGATAATATTCCTTCTATTAAAACTAAAGCTGAATTTTGTTTTAAGTACATGGATTCGATTAATCAGATCGATAAAATCGTCACGAAACAAGATCGATCTAAGTTTTTACTTAATCTTATTTGTTTTGCGGCATGCATCGAAGGTCTCTTCTTTTTTGCTGCCTTTGCTTATGTTTATTATTTACGTTCAAAAGGCCTCTTACACGGCTTAGCTACTGGGACTAACTGGGTTTTTCGCGATGAAAGTGCGCATATGGACTTTGCTTTTTCGGTAGTTGATACCATGCGCATAGAGGAGCCTGAGCTTTTTAACGACGAGCTTGAAAACCAAGTACGCATGATGCTTAAAGAGGCTATTGATGCTGAGCTCAAGTTTGGTGAAGATGTTTTGACGGGTGGTATTGCCGGTTTTTCGGTAGCAGAGCTTGATCAGTATTTACAGTTTGTAGCTGATCAACGCTTAGCTCGTCTAGGCTTTAAGTCCATGTTTGGCGCAAGCAATCCATTCTCATTTATGGAGCTGCAAAACGTGCAAGAACTGGCCAATTTCTTTGAGCGCCGTGTATCTGCGTATCAGATTGGCATCAGTGGTGACGTAGCTTTTGATGAGCAATTTTAGATACTTAGACTTTGGCTGTTAAAATATCCGCCTTCGGCTATAGTAAGCTCGAAAGCTGGTGGGTGATTGATGCAAATTTTAGCTGGTGTGGTTTTATTAGCAATTTTGATAGTTTTTCATGAGCTAGGCCATTTTTGGGTGGCTAAGATGCTTGGTGTGCGGGTCCTAACTTTTTCGCTCGGTTTTGGCCCTAAACTAGCCAGTTTTAAACATGGCGATACCGAATACCGTCTGAGTTTGATCCCGCTGGGTGGCTATGTTCGCATGTTTGGTGAATCGCTTGAAGAAGATCTCAGTGAAGATGATAAAAAAATCAGTTTCATGCACCAGGCAACTTGGCGTAAGTCATTGATCGCAGCAGCAGGACCGATCTTTAATTTTATTTTACCGGTAGTGCTCTTATTTGGCTTGCTGGTAGGCCGTGAACAGATTTATTTACCTGTGGTTGGCACGGTGCTGAAGGGGAGCGTTGCTGAGCAGGCCGGTCTTATTCCCGATGATCGAATCCAAGCTGTGAACCAAGAGCCAACCGCATCGTTTAACGATTTTGCGCGCATTGTTAGTGATCATCCAGGACAAGAGCTGGCTTTGAGTATTATCAGGCCAAGCAGTCAGGGTGAGACCTCATTGGTGATAAAACTCACACCTGAATCTAAGCCTTCGGGTAATCCTCTAGAAAAAGACCAAAAAGTTGGTCGCGTGGGTGTGATGCCGGCTATTTTATTGCCGATTATTTGGCTTGATGAGAACAACCCCTTAAGTAGCTATGGGCTTAAGAGTCTCGATCAAATTGTTGAAATTAATAAGCGGCCGATTAAAAGCTCTCGGGCTTTATTTGAGCAAATAGGCCAGCTGAACGAAAGCCCTACGCTCAAGGTTAAACGTGACAATACTGAGTTCAGCTTAGCTTTACCAGCTTTAGGTCCAGACTTAGCTAATAATCATTGGGGTATTGCTTCAGCCATGGGGGCCGTGACCGGTATTAGGCCCGAGTCTTTAGCTGAAAGATGGGGTCTTAAGTCAGGTGATCGGGTAGTTTCGATTAACCATGAGCTGGTTTCAAGTAGCTATCAACTGCACCAACAACTCATAGAGAATCATGATAAAGACCAAGCTATGGGTGTTATTACCAAAGCTGGTGAATCTAAGACTATTTCACTGCGTTTGCCAGATAATTTTCTAGAAAACCCCAAACTTGATGCAGATCTGGCATCAATGTTTGGTATAGAAAGCCCGGAGATGTTTAAGCCAGGTGAGATTCTTGAGCGTTCGGTTGGTATCGTGGAAGCTTTAGGTCGGGCAGTGAGTCAGACTTATGCCATAGCAGCCATGACCGGCAAATCTTTGTGGTTATTGGCTAAGGGTGATGTGCCGGCATCTCAAGTCGGCGGGCCCATTCAGCTCTTCGATGTCGCCCAGCAGGCAGCCAACAAGGGCTTGGCCTATTATATCTTTATTATGTGCCTCTTGAGCGTGAACTTGGGTTTACTTAACTTATTGCCGATCCCGGCCCTTGATGGCGGCCACTTGTTGCTTTTTGGTATTGAGGCCATACAAAGAAGGCCACTGACTGTAAAAACAAGGACTGTTGCTACCCAAATCGGTTTTGCGCTCTTGTTGTGCCTGATGGCTCTTGCTATTTTTAACGATTTATCCCGTTTGTTTCGATAAGGACGACCTATGAATACAATTGAGCCAATACTGAATGGTGATGGTGCTAGCCACGACGATAATCTGCTGCGGTCAGTTAGTATTACTGACGAGTTAAGAACATCGTTTCGTGATTATTCGATGAGCGTGATTATTGGTCGGGCCTTGCCTGATGTGCGTGATGGCTTGAAGCCGGTGCATCGACGTATTTTGTACGCTATGTTCAAAGAAGGTCTATTATCAAGCAAAAAATTTAGTAAATGCGCTGGGGTTGTCGGTGAAGTGTTAAAGAAATACCACCCTCATGGTGATGCACCCGTTTATGAAGCACTGGTTCGTATGGCTCAGCCCTGGAATATGCGTGAACTGTTAATTGAGGGGCAGGGTAACTTTGGTTCGGTTGATGGCGACCCTGCTGCTGCTTATCGTTACACTGAAGCACGTTTGGCTAAAATTGCTGAATCGATCTTGGCTGATATTGATAAAGAGACGGTAGATTTTTCACCCAATTTTGATGGTTCGGTTGATGAGCCGGTTTTTTTACCCAGCCGCATCCCTAATTTATTGGTTAATGGTTCCGAGGGCATCGCAGTAGCCATGGCAACTAAGTGCCCACCCCATAATTTAGGCGAAGTGATTGAAGGCTTACTTGCGGTCATTGCTGAACAGTTTGAAGATGGTCCTGAGCTTAACTTTGAGCGTCTTGAACAGTTAATTCCCGGCCCAGATTTCCCGACCGGCGGTATAATTTGTGGCAGAGTGGGATGCTCTCAAGCCTTACGCACGGGGCGAGGTAGTATTATCATTCGTGGTCGGGCTGAAATTGAGCGCAATGACTCGGGCAATAAAGAGCGGATTATTATTACTGAAATCCCCTTTCAGCTCAATAAAGCCAGATTGCTTGAGCGTATTGCTGAGCTGGTACGTGACAAACGTATCGACGGTATTTCTGACTTGCGCGATGAATCATCTGATCGAGGTGGCATGCGTATTGTGGTTGAAATCAAGCGCGATGCTATGGGCGAAGTAGTCTTAAACGGTCTTTTTCAGCATACTCCGTTACAAAGCAGCTATTCGGTCAATATGTTGAGCATTGTTGATGGCCAGCCCATGACGCTCAATATGCGCCAGATGCTCGATAATTTTTTGGGCTTTAGGCGTGAAATTGTTACTCGCCGTAGTCGTTTTGAGCTTAAAGAAGCCAGTGCTCGCTTTCATATTATTGCCGGTTTAGTCACTGCTCTTGATGATATCGATCGAATTATCACAACTATTAGGGCATGTAAAAATAGCGAAGAAGCTCGTGAGCGCTTGATGGCGATGCAGTTTGCGGGTGCCCTCAAGGTCGAGTTATTTTTGAACGCGCCAACTAAGCAAATCGAAAACTGGCAAGCTCAGGGTTTTGCTAACTTGGATCTAGATCAGGCAAATGCCATTTTAGAAATGCGTCTATCGCGCCTAGTGGCCCTTGAGCGCGACAAATTGGTAAACGAAGCCAAAGAATTATTGCTGGAAATTATTCGGCTCAAAGAAATCTTGGCCGATCTAAAAGTTCTTATGGGTGTGATCAGGGGTGAGTTGCTGGAAATTAAGCAGCAGTTTGTTAGCCCACGCCGTAGCATATTTGACCGTGAAGCGGAAAATATCAGCAAAGAAGATTTGATTGCCGAAGAAGATGTTTTAGTAACCATTTCGCATTTAGGCTATGTAAAACGAGTGCAGTTGTCTAACTACCGAGCACAACGCCGAGGCGGTAAAGGTAAAACAGCGGTTATAGCCAAAAATGAAGATTTTGTCCAAGACGCTTTCGTGGCATCTACCCACGCTTATCTGCTTACTTTTACTAGTTTAGGTCGGGTATTTTGGGTAAAAGTACATGAGTTGCCGGAAGGTAGCACGTCCTCTCGAGGCCGGCCGATTGTTAACCTGGTTAAGCTTGATGATAACGAGCAGGTATGCGCTATTTTGCCAGTCAGAAACTTTCCTGCTGAAGAAGAGAAGCAATTTGTTGTGACCTGCACTAAGAAGGGCAAAATCAAAAAAACTGATTTACTGGCTTATTCGAACCCGAGAGTCAATGGTCTGATTGCCTGTGGCATTGAAGAAGGCGATGAGTTGATAGCGGTTAAAATCACTGATGGGCAAAGGGATATCATCTTATCCACCAAAAAAGGTATGGCGATTAGGTTCAACGAGACTGATGCGAGAAGCCTGGGCCGCCAAGCAGTAGGTGTTCGCGGCATTAAGCTTAAGGGCAATGATGTGGTGGTTTCTATGGAAGTGCTCAATACTGAAGCTACGATTTTAACTGTTACTAAAAATGGCTACGGTAAACGTACTGCTATTGAGGAATATCGAACGCAGACTCGCGGTGGTTCTGGTTTGATTACCATCAAGGTAGACGAACGCAATGGCCCGGTAGTAGCGGCTATGCAGGTTAACGACGAAGATGAAATCATGATTGTAACTAACTTAGGTAAGCTTATTAGAATGGGCGCTGATGGGGTATCAACCTATGGCCGTAATACTAAAGGCTTAAGATTGATTTCGATGGATAAAGAATTTGGTGAGTCGGTACAGTCTTTGGTATACATAAAAGACGATGGTAATAATGAAGATGGCAACTAATCTCTCTGGGTGCTTGATTTATGCCTGTCTTTAGGCTAGCAATTATCATAGGTTTTAAGCCTCGGTAGTATTAATCGGCCTATAATTTAAAGCTTTAAACCTAAGTTTTTGATTTTATTAGGTTTAAGAGATGTAAATCTCACTAACAAGGGGAAAATATGAAAATTGTAAAGCGTTTGCTTATAGTAGTTTGGGCTCTAGTTTCGTCAGGCTCAATGGCGGTAGTCCAACCAATTAAGCCTGTAGGTGAAGATTCTCCGATTCGTATTCATGGTGGTCTGCAGGGTGGTTATAACGGTGTTATGAAGGCGGCTAATACCGATAAGATGGGCTTTGGTTTCAGCAATGTTGGTCTTGGTTTAGGTTTTGCTCATAATGTTGGTTATGATTTCGAATACGGTCTTTCGATCTCTGGTGATTGGGCGACTGCGCCTGGCAATACCTCTAACAAGGGTCGTGGTACTGCTCTATGGTCTAAAGATGCCACAGATGCAAAAACTGCTGGCGCACGTACGAATATCGATTTGATGGTTCGCTACATGCCAGAGTTATCAGAGCGCTTCAACGCTGGTTTAGCTTTTGTTGGTGGTTGGGGTGATCAATTTGGTGAAAGCAATAAAGCCATCAAAGACGCTCGTAACTTTGGTGATTTGAATTTAAAAGTTGGCCCAGCCATGAGCTATGGTTTTGGTGATACTTTTTCAGCTTACATGGGTGTGAGCTATACCATGAGCGACATTCGTTTCCTCAAAGAAGGTAGTGCTGGTGATGCCTTGAAGGCTTATTCAAGTTTACATGGTCTTGAAGCCCCAGTAGGTTTGTGGTTTTCCCTTGCTGATAACGCAGGTCTCTTCTTGGAAGTTAACACCCGCTTTCGTAACATTAGCGAATTCACGAAGAGCTGGCGCGAAGAAGCCACCTTGGGCCTTGCTTTCGCTATCTAGGTGCTAAAATCAATATGAATTATTAAAACGGCTCTTCGGGGCTGTTTTTTTAGCTAAGTAAAAATTTTTCAGAAGTCTACTTGAGTAAATACTATGAACAAGCAAATTTGATTGAGGCAGTTAGAGTAAGGCCTGTCGCAACGCTGGCAAACTTATCGCCATCGATCAATTTTGCTTGTGGTAGATATGACAAAATACTATTTCTGACTAATGGCACCAATGATGCCCCGCCGGTCATAAAGACTGCACTGATGCTCGTTTTGTGGATTTGAGCACTAGCAATGGTTGATTTTAGCGTTGACAGTATTTTCTCGACATCATCAAAAATAGAGTCTTCAAAATCACTTTTGTTAATTGTGGTATAATTCATTTTGGCCAAAAATATGTCGCAAGGCTGGCTTTGATAGGTCAACAGCTAGCAGACAGACCAAAGCGGTCACGTGAGACACAGCTAAAATACATATAAATGTTTCAAAGAAATTAGATCTTATTAAATCATACATAGCAAGGCTTAATAAAAGACTAAGAATATTATTCCAGAATAAAAACGTGAATAAATACCTGATTTTTCGCTCACTTATGTTTTTAATTTTCATAAACCTGCTCTGTGCCTACTATTTTTGTCAGTTCATGCGCTAAAACTGCCACTTCACAACCATAAAGCTATCGAGTTCACCGAATATGAGTAAAGTGCAAGCATGTTTCACAAACTAAGGAGATAATGTGAAAAATATATTATTTATAATATCGATATTGGTATCCACCACAAGCATGGCAATGGCAATGCCGGAAGCTTTCACTGAGCTATTTCATTCTGGTATATGGCTTGGTGAAGCTACACATTACAGTCGTAGTGGTCAAATCAGCTCTCAATTTACCTATGGGGCACAGATTGATTCAAAGGGTCGTAGCTTTAATACGATCGCTAATCCAAACAATCCTGAAGCATTAGATACCTATCAGAACTATACGATGACCAAAGATGGCCTTCATTATGATCTGCAATTTTCGGCATCTAGACAAAATAGAGTGGGAATTTTAGATAATTTTGAACAGCTTGATTCAAATACATGGAGTTTTAGTAAGGGTGCATTTACTCATCGATTTATTAAAATTTCAGATAAGGAAATGCAAATTATAACGTTTTTTAGCCAAAAAAAGCATGCTGAAGTAAAACTATTTCTTATCCAATAAGCAAAAAGAAGTTAAGCTATCAAAGTTAGCGCATTGGGGTCTAATCCACCCCTTTAGCCGCGCATGAGCAGTGCTTGTACAGCCAGTTTATAGCCGTTGATACCTAAGCCAAAAATGCTACCTATACACACACTGCTAATATACGAGTGATGGCGAAATTGTTCCCGTTTAAATATATTGCTGATATGAACTTCTATCGCTGGTATTTGGCTGGCAACTAAGGCGTCTCTTAAGGCGATTGAAGTATGGCTCAGTGCGCCCGGGTTTATAACGATGCCATCTTTTTGGGTGAGACTTTGCAGGTAATCGATTAAGTTACCCTCATGGTTATTTTGGAAGAACTCTAGCTGGGCGCTGTTAGTAAATTCTTGCCTAAGCTGTTCGGCAAGCTGGCTAAGCGTAGTAGTGCCGTAAATATGGGTTTCACGGTTCCCGGTCAGGTTTAAGTTGGGGCCGTTGATAACATAAAAATGCTTCATGTTTTTGCTCCTAAATAATTTTGTCCTGCCCGCATGAGGCTGACGAAGGCTTGTTCGTCGGTTGTATTAATAGCGCTCAGTGTTGATGCTAGGCTACGAGATAAAGCTTGGTAGCAAGCTTGATTATAAGGATTGAGCGCTTGAATTTCGTAATAGAGCTGAGGATTCTCACTAAAAACTCTTTGGGCAATACTCAGCAAATTTGAAAAAGTCGTTGATGAAAAACGTGATAAGAAGTCGATGGAAAAGCCGCTATGCTCAAGTGCGCCGATAAAAATTATGTTTAATAAGTGCGAAAGTGAGAGTAAATAAGCAATAATTTGATCATGTTGATCAAAACTCATATCAACCATGCTCACTGAAGTTGATTTAAATAATTTTTTAGCAAAATTATCAGCCTGATTATTAGCCACACTGGTGATAATAATATGCTTACCAAAGAGCACTTCTACTGAAGGACCAAACATCGGGTGTAGTGAGGTGACTTTGGCACCCTGTTGGCTCAGTTTAAGCAGAGCCTGCCGTACAGGAGCTTTAACTGATGAGACATCAAAGATTACCGGCTTAGCAAGATTATAGGTGCCAAGTTGATTAAGCATATCAGCACTTACTCTAATTGGCGTTGCCACTATGATGAGGTCATGGTTGGTGATAGTTGCATCAAAGCTGGTCTGATAGCTACATAAAAAATCTGGTTTCACTTGGTCTATGACTGTGATTGTATGTCCTGAATCGGCAAAAAAGTGACAGAGCCAGCGACCTAAGCGCCCAGAACCACCGATAACGGCCACTGATAAAGGAGAGCTGGCAAGATTATATCTAATGCGATCGCGCTCCTGGCGGGATAAAGACAATCCCATAACTAGTTCAGACATTTTTATGGCGAAACTTTCAGGTAAATCAAGCTCGTGGGCGCAGGCTATTGCATGCTCAAATACGGCGTGTTCGCGAGAAAAATCTTTATCGGGAATGCTTAACTCACGTTTTAATTGGCCAATCTGTGCTGACAAAAGCTCGCGCTCTTTAACCAAGACTAAGAGCTTACGGTCGATATCATTAATTTTTTGACGACAATTATCTATTGCCAACTTAGCTTTTTCCATGTGGGCCTCCCCCAATCTACTATAGCCCATTTTTTTATCTGAGCTCGCGCCCGTAAATGAGGATCAGGATTAACCGCTACCGGTTGGCCTACTAAGTTAAGTAGCGGTACGTCAGAGGCTGAATCAGTATAAAAATAGCACTGCTCTAACTGCTCACCGAGCTCTTCACATAGTTTACGGGCAAAGCTTATTTTATTGGCACCAAAGCACGGTGGACCAATGGTTCGTCCGGTATAATAGCCCTGAGAATCTACTTCTAAGGTAGAGCACAGGCAATAATCAAGTTTTAAGTCTTCTTTAACTAAGAGCGATAGGCCATCAAAGCTTGATGTGAGCAAAGAGATCTTGTGGCCAAGCTCTCGATGTTGTTTGATCGCTTGTAGTGCGCCTGGCCTATAAAGGTTTTTAATCGTGTTATTAAAAAAACTGGTGGTTTTTTCCATAATTAAGTCATGAGATTGGCCAACTATTTGGCTAAGACCTTTTTTGATGACTTCTTCCATCTTGGTAAAACCTAAGTGATATTTAGCTAGCCAATACGAAGCATGGATCATATGGAAAAGCTTGATCTGACGGGTGTTCCATTCAGCTTTTAGCCATAATTTGGCGCTGTTATCAGCCAGCAGTGTTTTATCTAAATCAAAGAAGGCGATAGGCATGGTAAGCGTACTCCCCCAGTTTGAGCCGGTGTTGATTAGCTGTGGCTAAAACTATAGTAAAAACCTGAAAAGAAAACAGAACAAGCTTGAGGATTTTGACAATGGGTTTTTGGTTTTTTCTCAGTGCAGTAATCGTGTCTAACATGGTGTTTAAAGCCTATAAACTACGTTTTATTGAGCGTAATAACTCTCCTGACAGCAGAAAATTACGCGAACTTGAGCGAGAAATAACCACACTCAAAGAAGCTTTAGCTCATCGTGACCAGCGCTTGAGTCAGCTTGAAGAAGCAGTTTTCTTTGGTGAGTTTGAGTTAAAACGTCAGTTTATCGATCTTGAAAAACAACGAGCTACTAAGGACTAGGCACAAGATTAAGGTGAGCGCTGCAAGCATGCTCCCCGGAACTGGTAATTTCGGATTTTTTACCATCTGGACATATGGTATTTGAGAACTTGGCGCCAACAAAAGAAGTTTTGCCGTCAACTGTTGCGTTTTTTAAGTTGGCATTGCTTAAGTTAGCTGCGGCAAATTCCGCACCTCGTAAATCGGCTGATTCTAAATTAGCGCCGCTTAGGTTGGCGTTTTGTAGTTTAGCTTGTGCAAGCTTAGCTGAGCTTAGATTGCTGCTACTAAAGTTAGCAAAGCGTAGGTTAGAACCGCTGAATTTGGCGCTCGAAAAGTTAGCTCTGTTGCAGTCGACTTCTTCAAGATCAATGCCGCTAAAATCGGCATTTTTAGCGATGGCATGTGCAAAGATTGCTTTGCCCAGACTAGCATCCACAAACTTAGTGCTGTTTAAAAAGGCTGATGAAAAATTAGTGTTATTAAGACTGGCGGCCAAGAAAGATGCACCGCTAAGTTCTGCACCAAAGAAGTCAGCACCATCAAGAGCTGTTTGATCAAATTGACCATTTTTAATGCTGGCTTTTTTAAAACTGGCTTTTTCTAGTGAGGCGTATTTTAGATCGAGATTATTAGCTCTGATACCATTCCAATTTGATTGTTCGGCACTGGTATTGCTAAAATTGCTGTCTGAAATTTCGCTGCTGGAAAAATCAGCTCGTGCGAGGATAGCATTTTGAAAATCAATTTTTTTTAGCTCAGTATTGCTGAGCCTAATATCGCTCAGATCACTTGAGCTAAAATCTACGCCATTGAGCTTGCTGTCAGAAAAGTCAGCATATACGAGCGTTTTTTGCGATAACTTCGCATTATTAATAGCTACTTTTCTCATGTCAAGCGGGTTATCAGCGCTCGAAAGATTAATGTCATTATCTTCGGGCAGCTCATCGTTACTTATGTGCCATAAATAATCTATTTTCGCTGACCATATGGTTGTATCACTCTTTTTTGCACCACTTAAGTCAACTAAATCAAGATTAGCACCATTAAAATTAGTTCCTGATAAATCTGCTCCCGCCATACTTGCTTCAGTTAGGTTGGCTTCTTGAAATGATGCATTTGATAAATCACTACGGCGAAAGCTGGTTTTTAGAAGCTGAGCTTGCGTGAAAGAGCTTCCTTCCAAGCTGGTTGCTGAAAAATCAGCCTGCTCACCTTTAACACTTTGAAAATTAGCGTTTTTAAGCACGGCACTCAGTAAATTAGTAAAATTAAGATTAGCCTGGCTAAAGTTAGTATCAGAGGCTTGAGCACCCACCAGCGTAGCGCCGCTCAGATTGGTGTTACTAAAGTCTGCGTGGTTTAGATCAGCTTGGGCAAAATCAGCACCGGATAAGTTTGAACCAGCAAAATTGGCAAACTGAATATCGGCACTGGAAAAATTGGCATTAACTAAATGGCGATCAGCCAAATTAATTTCATCGAGATCTTCACCGGAGCAGCTGTAAGGACCGCCTGGGACCCGACAGATTTTTTGGTCACAGGCGCAGAGCATAGATAATACGCTAGATATTAAGAAGAGTAGTCTAATAATCATAAAAGGGCCCCCCTCAGAGATTATCGTTGAGTTAATGGGGGGTCAAAATTTGCTAAGCTATTGTGATGTGTTGATTTAAGTAGACGTCTTGAATGGCATTAAGCAAAGCTAGGCCTTCTTTGAAGGGTTTTTGAAAGGCCTTACGGCCAGAAATAAGGCCCATACCACCTGCTCGTTTGTTAATCACTGCGGTGAGCACTGCTTGTGCCAGATCATCCTTGCCTGAGGGGCCACCTGAGTTAATCAGACCAATGCGGCCCATATAGCAGTTGGCAACCTGATAGCGGGTAAGATCAATAGGATGATCGGTAGTCAGCTGATCGTAAACCAGTTTAGAAGTATGGCCAAAGCCGATGGCCGGATAGCCGCCATTATTAACCGGCAGTTTTTGTTTGACTATATCAGCACCAAGTGTCGCACCCAAGTGATTGGCTTGACCACTGAGATCGGCAGCACAGTGGTAATCAACACCGTCTTTTTTGAAAGCGCTATTACGCAAATAACACCATAAAACAGTAAACATGCCTAGCTCATGAGCTTCACTAAAAGCTCGGCTGATTTCTTTAAGCTGGTGATGGCTTTCTTGTGAGCCCCAATAAATAGTAGCCCCAATGCCGACTGCTCCCATGTTAAAAGCTTGTTTGACTTGAGCAAACTGAACCTGGTCATAGGAAGCTGGTAAACTAAGCGATTCATTATGATTAATTTTTAAGATCAAGGGAATCTTATGAGCGTAGCTACGAGCTACCGTTGCCAACACTCCATAGGTCGATGCTACCGCGTTACAACCACCTTCTAGAGCCAGTTTGACAATATTGGCTGGGTCAAAATAATCAGGATTAGGTGCGAAAGATGCTCCCGCCGAATGCTCGATACCCTGATCAACGGGTAAAATACTAACATAACCACTGCGACCTAAATGGCCATGATTAAACATACTTGCTAGGTTACGTAAGACAGTAGGGCTGCGATCGCTTTGGCTCATCACCTGATCGAGAAAGTTGGGTCCTGGTAAAGCGAGGCGTTCTTTGGCAATGCTTTTACATTGGTAAGTTAAAAACGATGAGTGTTCGCCTAGCAGTGCTTCAATATTGGTCATGGTGTTCTCCCGATGGTCGAGAATATTAATACTAATAGAGCTCGGTTCGGCAATGACTTTCTGTTAGAATATTTGTCAAAGCGGGGATTAAAAAATGTTCGTAAAACTATATCTGATAGCGTTTGTAATTTTTTTACCAATTGACATGCTATGGATTGGTATAATTGCTAAAAATTTCTATGCTAAACAAATTGGTTTTTTAGTAAAAGATGACATTAATTGGTTTGCTGCTTTCTTATTTTACCTGTTGTTTATTATTGGTTTGGTAAGCTTTGTGATTAAGCCGGCTCTTGAAAAAACTTCATGGAGTCATGCCTTGATATATGGTGCATTATTCGGTTTGATTAGCTATGCTACTTATGATCTTACTAATCTTGCAACTATGAAAAACTGGCCCATCTTAGTCAGTATTGTTGATATGATTTGGGGGGCATTTTTAGTGGCTTCTGTGTCGACAATAACATATTTTATTTTTCATAAGATAAACTAATGAGCTATTATCTAAATGTCGCAATAGTTTTATTTTTCTATGTTTTTTTTGTCTTTGTTATTTCAGTGATAAAAAAGAGAAATGACGTAGCAGATATTGCTTGGGGATTAGGTTTTGTCTTAATTACGTGGGTGTCTTTTTTTCTAGCACATCAAACAAGCTATCGTGCGTTATTGGTTGGAGTATTAGTTAGCCTATGGGGTTTAAGGCTTGCTTGGCATATTGCATCACGTAACGCAGGTCTCAGCGAAGATTATCGGTACCAAGCATTTCGTAAATCCTGGGTTAGGTATTTTTATTTCCGCTCTTTCTTACAAGTATTTTTGTTGCAGGGGTCGTTTTTATATATAATTATTTTGCCAGTTTTGCTAATTAATAACAATGCAGGTCGAGATTTAGGCTTGCTTGATGGTTTCGGTTTTGTCTTGTGGCTGGTTGGTTTTTACTTTGAAGTTATTGGTGATGCTCAACTTGCTATTTTCATCAAAAATCCAGATCATAAAGGCCAGATTATGCAAGGTGGCTTATGGCAATACAGCCGGCACCCTAATTATTTTGGTGAAGTCTGCCAGTGGTGGGCCTTATGGATTATTGCGTTATCAGTTCCTGGGGCTTGGCTTAGCATTGTTGGTCCAATCACTATTACGATTTTGATACTAAAAGTTTCAGGTATTCCTTTACTTGAGCAAAAAATGGCGAAAAAACCTGCTTTTGAGTCTTATCGTCAGCGAGTCAGCATGTTTTTTCCTTGGCCGCCTAAAAAACTTTAGCTCGAGAGATCGATTCGCTTATTAATTTTTTGGCTTCATCTGGCCCTACCCATTTGACGATTGATACCCATTTACCTTTTTCTAAGTCTTTATAGTGCTGAAAAAAATGGCCAATCTGATCGCATAAAATGCTTGGCAAATCTTCATAGCTGTGAACTTTTGAATAAAAAGGATGTAAGTCGTCTACCGGTACAGCAAGGATCTTCTCGTCTGCTCCCGCTTCATCTTCCATTAACAAAGCACCAATCGGGCGCGAGCGTATAATTGCCCCTGAAACCACCGGTGACTGGCCGACAACCAGAACATCGCAAGGATCACCATCGGCCGATAAGCTGTGGGGTATAAAGCCATAGTTACCTGGATAAATCATCGATGTATGCAAAAAACGGTCGACAAACATCGCTCCCGACTCTTTGTCCATTTCGTATTTAACTGGGTAACCACCCTGCGGAATTTCAATGACAGCATTGAACTCGTGGGGAGGATTACGTCCAATAGGAATTTTTTTGATGTCCATAGTAGTTCTCTTATTAGAGGGGTCTAGGTTGATAGTTTAGAACGGAATATCATCGTCTTCCACAAATCCGCCATGATTCATGTCGCGTTGCTCCGATTCGCCGAGACTTGAGCTGCTATCAGGGCGAGAAAAACCACTGCTACCAGTTGCTTGATTGGGTCCGGAGCCTAAGAAGAGTAGTTGGGTTGCTATTACTTCAGTAGTATATTTGGTTTGTCCGCTTTTATCTTCCCATGAGCGGGTCTGTAGTCGTCCTTCTACAAACACTTGGCGGCCTTTTTGTAAATATTTGCTGGCATTTTCGGCAGTTTTGCCAAAGCATACGACGCTCACCCACTCAGTGTGATCTTTGTATTCTTCACCTTCTTTACGTCGCTCGGTTACTCCAATACGCAAATTGCCGACTGAGGTACCTGATTGGGTAAAGCGCACCTCTGGGTCTTTGCCTAAGTTACCGATCAATGAAACTCGATTTAGTCCTGTTGCCATAAAAGCTCCTATTTATATAGCTAGCTCTTAGCATAGCCTTAAAAAATCTTTTGCCAAACCCAATCATATGGAATAATCAAAACATGAAAAAAATCTGGTTTTACAGCGGCTGGTTATTATTATCAGGTTGCTCCATGTCTTATGTTATCAAGCAGGGTAGTTATCAGCTAAAAATGCTTGCTGGAGCTGAGCCGATTGAGCTGGCCTTACGTTCGCCTGATCTTGGACTGAACGAGCGCCATAAGCTTATGCTCATTCAACAGGTCCGGCAATATTGCCAAAATAAACTAGGTTTAACAATTAATACTAATTATAAAAATATTAATCTATCATGGCATCATATTATCTATAATATTTCTGCTTCAAATTATCTTGCACTTAAGCCTTATACGTGGTGGTTCCCAGTGATTGGGGCAGTGCCTTATAAAGGTTTTTTTGATGAGCGTGATGCTGATAATGAAGAACAAAGACTTAAAAAACTAGGATTAGATACCCAAAAACGCAAAGTTGGGGCTTACTCGACTTTAGGTTATTTCTCTGATCCGGTATGGCCAAGCATGCTTGCTATGAGTAATGAGGCATTGGTTGAGCTGATTATTCACGAGCTTAGTCATGCAACTTTGTACTTTCCTAATCAAACACCATTTAATGAGACCTTTGCTAATTTTATGGGTCACGTAGGAACAATCGAATTTTATAAAGATAGCTACGGCTCTAATAGTGTAGAACTTGTTAAATTAGAAAAATATTACCGAGATATTAATTTATATAATAATTTTTTTAATCAATTATTTGCTGAACTTGAAGAACTTTATAACTCAGAGAAGTCAGATGAAAAAAAGTTAGCAGGTAAAAAATTTATTCTCCAAAATGCTCAAATTAATTATGCTAATCTCCCTAAAGACTATGCTTTTAAAAATATTGATTGGTCGCAAATAAATAATGCATATTTATTGGGTTTTAAGCGTTATAATAGCGATGATAAGATATTTTATGAGTTACTGAGCTTAAGTAAAGGTGATTTTAAAGTATTTTTAGCTTTGGTTTCTCAACAAGCTCAAGGTGAGGATTTATTTGCAGCTCTCAGGCAATATCTGGACCAAATCAAGGCCAAAATATGAAAAAACTGTTGGTATTATTATTTGGTGTATTTAGTATTAATAGTATTGCTGTATTATATAAAGATATTTCTAATCTTGAGCGAGAAACTGTCGATGAGGGTATGGCCATTTACGGTTTGATTCCTGAGCACGATCCCGATGGTAAGATGGTTAGTAAGATTAACATTTATACCAAGGCACCTTTTTCACGTGATGCTGGCTGGTTGGTTTTGCTCGATCGTTTGCATATTATTAGCAAAGAAGAAATTATTCGCCGAGATTTATTTATTAAAGCAGGTGATATCTACAATCAAGCAAGCGTGAGGGATAGTGAGTTTAGCTTACGTGCTGAATCATTGGTGCGCTCTCTTGCCGTTATCGTGCCAGTAAAAAGCAAAAATACGAGCAAGTATGGGGAAATAGAACTTTTAGTTGCTACTCGTGATTTATTAAGTCTTCGCCCTAGTTTTAGTTTTGAAGGTAATTCTGATATTTTGACTGATTTAAGTATTGCTATCGGTGAGCATAATCTTTTGGGTAATAATAAATCAGTGGCCGCTATTTATGAGCTTAAGCAGGCGATGCATGTGCTGTCAGCACGCTATTATGATCCACGCTTATTCGGGTCGCGGCTAGAGATGCTTACTAAACCAAGCTTGATTTTTTCCCGCAAAGATTTCAGTTTTGACGGCTTTGTTGGCGAGTTTAACCTGAGTAGGCCACTGATTTCTCAAACTGATACCTGGGCCTATGGTTTGAGTCTAGGCTATGGCTCTAAGCCGATAGTTGATTTTAATGGTGACCATATTCGTACTTTTGATGTTCCTGGTACACCTATTGATGAAGGTATTGAGCGACGATATCGTTGGCGTTATGGTACTGCAGAAATAGATGTGAGAAGATCATTTGGTAGTACCTATAAGATTGAAGCATTTTCGAGCTATGGTTTAAATATCAAGCGGCCGTCGATTCCTGATGACTTAAATCTTAGCGAACCCCAAAAAGAAGCTTTTAGAAAAGATGTACTGCCGAAAGACGAAATTGAAAGCTATATTAGCCTAGGGATTGCTCACTTTCATAATACTTTTTTAACACTCTATGATTATAACAATTTCAAACTAGCCGAAATAAAGCGTACTGGACCTGCCATCGTAGTCTCTAGTGACTTTTCATCCAAAAAACTGCTCTTGAGCGATAACAGCTTTATCCGCCCGGAAAGCAAATTTAGCTATCTACAACCACTTTATCGTGATTCTTTTGTCTTGGCCTCAATTGCTACCTCTAATCGCTATGATGGTGGCTTTTTAGATAATACCTATAAGTATGGCTTAAGCCTAGTATCAACTAAGATAGCCGGTTTAGCTCGTATAATTTTTGATGGACGTCTATCGATGACTCTTGATAATCGGGATAATCAAAGCTTTTCTCTTGGTTCTGATTCTGGTGTGCGTGGGGTAAAATCACGTTTTTATACCGGTAATAGAGCTTTTAGGAGCAACTTAGAAGTGCGTACAGCCCCTCTTAATATTTGGATTTTTCATGCAGGTCTGGTTTTATTTTACGATGTTGGTTCAGCCGCCAAGACTTGGGATCAAATGAATGCCACCCACACTCTAGGTCTAGGTTTAAGAGTACTAAGCCCCCAAGTTAGCTCCCAAGTTTTTAGAATCGACTTAGGCTTTCCCATCATCGGCCGCGGCATTCAAGAACACCGGCTCTTACCCAGTTTCGGTATTGGCCAGGCTTTTTAAAATATACTGTAAAATAATTGGTAATTGTTAAATATTAATCGATTGTTGTCAAAGTAAAATTAACCATGGGTACTATACATGAAAAATCAAATACTTTTTATGGTGAAAGAGTATGTGGTGAGGTGACTACAGTCTTTTCCCCACAACTAGATCAACGAATTGATTTTGGTGTCGAAACCCAAGATTATGCCAAAACCAATATCTACAGATTTTCGTCGTTGTGTTGTTGATGCCTACCTAGCAGGAGAAGGAGGTTATAAAAAATTAGCGTCCCGATTTTCCCTAAGTTGGAATTCAGTACGCCGTTGGGTCTATTTAGAAGAGATTTCTAAGGTCAAGGTTAGCGATTTGGTCTTTATAGACGAAACAAGCACTTATTTAGAGATGACAAGGAGCCATTCTTGATCGGCTGTTACCAGTGCTTAAACCTGGAAATGTGATTATTATGGATAATTTAAGGGTCCATCATATTGCCGAAGTAAAAGAGAGACTAAAAGCAGCTGGTATCGGGTTATTATATCTGCCACCTTATTCGCCACAACGAAATCCTATTGAGTAGGCCTGGGCATTAATAAAGCGAGTATTTAGGAGCTCTGAAGCCGATAGTATCTTTAAATATATCGATACAATGCGCCAAGCATTTTCTGTCGTGACTCAAGAAATAGCAACTGCTTTATTTAGACATGCTGGCTATGCTCTAAACTGATGAGAAGGACTGTGTAAATAATTATGAAAAACAGCTACTTAATAAGAGAAAACTAATTGAAACAGTGTTTGATTATTTGAAGAATAAGTATCATATTTGGCATACACGTCATCGATCAATATTTAATGCTGTGGCTAATTTAATGGCCGCATTAGCTGCATATGCTATCGAGCCATTAAAATTATCTGCCGTCAAACTGCTAAAGCAACACCAGCCAGCATTTTCTCAAGGCTGAAACTTCGAACTGAGGTTTTTTAAAACTAATCCGAGCCTTGATTAAGGCTCGATTCATCGACGAAACACTCATTTTTATTCCGTACCTCTCGTCCCATTCTGATGCCAGTTCTCGCAGGTTACGGTCAGGTTTTTCTAGCACTAGTTGTGCTAAATCAGGATATTGAGACTTGCTAATCTTGGGCGAAACAAAAGGTTTTTTAGTCCTAGGAGCGACGTTGTTAGTGGTTCTTTCCAAATAGACCCAACGACGAACTGAATTCCAGCTCACACTAAATCGAGACGCTAATTTTTCATAACTGCCTTCTCCGGCTAGGTAAGCATCAACAACACGACGACGAAAATCTGTAGATATGGCTCTTGGCATAATCTAGAGTTTCGCCAGCAAGATTAATTTATTGCTCTAGTTGAGCGGAACCGACTGTAGGCGCCTCAGCACCTTTTTCAATTACTACGAAACTCCGAGCTGAGGTTTATTAAGGCGATTTATTAGCCAGCAATTCATAACGTAATTTTTCATAAACTCTTGCTTAAAAAATTATTGAAACAGATAAAACTAAATCAAAAATACTTCTGCAATAGATCTATTGAATATTTCCATTGTTGCTTACAGATATTATGTCATAATTATCGCTGTTAGCTAAAATTTGTCTAGCTAAATCACGGGCTGTTTGATTCTCCCGATCGGGTATGTCTTTATTTGCACCAAAATTAATCAATAATGTTGTCAAATTTATATTTTCTGCTATCACGGCATAATGAAGGGCTGTACGACCAAATCGATCTCTTTTATTTATTTGAATTTTTTGTTGAGCACTCTGAAAAGATATTAAAAATTTATAAGCAGCACGGTAATTAGAGGATAAGGCTGCACAGATGAGTGGTGTTTGGCCTAAGTGATTAATTTCATTAATGTCTGGCTTAATAAAGTTAGTTAAACTGGAAAATATTTTCTCATCTTGATCATAGCTAGCGTATAGATGCCAAAGATTATTGCCGTACTCATCTAAGCAAGTAAAATTTTGATCATGCCTGATTATATCATAATAAATTTGATAAGAATAGCTAAACACCTGATTTGGATTATTATTTTTTATGGCTTTAATTAACTGCTCACAATTGGCCAATGTTTTATGTGTATATAAAGTTATTATCATCAAATAAATTAATATTAATTTTTTCATTAGCGTGTCTTACTTAAATAATCATTGAAAGCTGTTAGCGCCATTAAAGAGCCACTTGATTTAGCTAATTCTGAGGCTGTCAAACCTAGACCTTCTTTGATATCTGGCCGGGCTCCATTTAAGAGCAAAGATTTGATTAGTTGTGCATTATTTTTAAGGGCTGCCATATGCAGCGCGGTATAACCAAGTAAATTTTGCTCATTGATTCCTACGGGATTCTCTGGTCGATTAAACACTAAAAATAACTCTATTGCTTGCTTATTTTCATGCTGAATAGCGGTCATCAGTGGGGTTGTACCATCATGGCTAGCCTTATTAAGGCTAATCAAACCACGACAATACATGATCACAAACATCCACTGATCTTTGGCTGGTTGTTTGGCATAAACATGCAAGGCAGTTTGACCTAGTTCATCTTGACAATCTGGATCAGTTAAGGCCAAGCTTTTAGTGAATTTTAAGATATTATTATTTCTAACTGCATCATGAAGACTGCGACAATCTTGATCGCTAGCAAACGATAAGCTCGGTATTGATAGGCTTATGCTAAGCACAAAAAAACCAAGATATAATCTCATGACCGCTCTCCAGAAATATTAGTACTCAAAGATTTAATCGGGTTCGCCAAATAAATAGTTGCTAATCTCGACTTTGGCCGAAATTTAAGGTTGACTAGGTTCAAACAGAAGTGAGATTGATGCGAGGATCTTTAACATCCTGAAAATGCTCAGCTATTGTACCGCCTATACTGCTGCCTAATGTCATCTGAATTCCTGTCGAAAAATTATGTTTCTCGAGTCGCTCAGATCATTGTTTGGAGGTTTAGTCAAGCAACTTTAAATGCGCTCGCCCTGCCTCACGACTCCTGTCCGACTTTTGTGGGTAATCTTAGTACGCCTTCCAAATTCATAGTTTTTTAGCCCGAAATTACGCCGTTAAAAAGTTTTGTCCTGTAGTCTGAGCGGCGAGTTAAAACCCTCGTTCAAGAATTGGCGCAGCGGCATTAAATGAGGCTCCCATAGTAAATTTTTCATAGCCAAGCTTCTTTAAGACTATTTCTAAGCTGCCTAGAACACCAATAATATCGATTTCATCAACATAACCCATATGACCAATACGAAAAATTTTGCCCTTGAGCTGATCTTGACCACCAGCAATGGTGAAATTAGCCCTGTTCATCAAACCGTCATAAATGGCATCAGGAGCTAAACCAGCTGGGCTTAAAGCACTGGTAATAGCCTCGCTAGGTGCTTTGGCTAAGAGCTCTAAGCCTAAAGCTTTGATACCAGCCCTAGTAGCTTGGGCCAGTCTCACATGACGGGCAAAAATCTGTTCACGGCCCTCTTCTTTCATCATAATTAATGCTTCATGAAGACCCATAATTAAAGAAACTGCTGGAGTATAACTGGTCTGATTGGCTTGTTGGGATTTTTTTTCTTTGGCTAAATCAAAATAAAATCTTGGCAAAGTAGATTGATCCTGGCGTGCCCAAGCCTTCTCGCTCACCCATACAAAACCTAAACCCGGTGGTAACATTAAGCCCTTTTGGCTACCAGCAACTAATACATCTATATATTCACGTTCAGGGGCAATCTCCCACACACCAACAGCCGTCACAGCATCTACGATCAATAAACAGTCTGCTCGTTCGCGTACGATTTTGGCCACCTCTTCGTAGGGATGGCGTACACCGGTAGAAGTCTCACTAGCGACCATAATTACTCCCTTAGTTTGAGGGTGTTCTTCCAGGGCTTTAATAAGCTGATGTGGGCTTAGAGCATCTCCCCATTTCACCGCAATTTCTATGGCATGAAGACCAAAACACTGGCTCATCTTGAGCCAATTTTCGCCAAACTTCCCACCAGTTACACATAAAACTGTATCGCCAGCTGAAAAAAAATTTTGTACTGCAGCCTCAAAAGCTCCTGTTCCCGAACAAGCTAAAACTAAAGGTGCATGCTTAGTACCAAGCAGCCAAGCCAAACCATCAAGACACTCCTGAAAAACAGCCTCAAAAACAGCAGTTCGATGATGAATGATCGTCTTGCCCATTTCTTTCAAGACGCGGTCTGGTACTGGACTTGGACCTGGTGCGAGTAGGCGATACTTCATAGTGCGATCCTCTGATATAGGCAAAAAACATGAACCCAATTAATACTATTATAGAAGAGCTTAAAAATGGCCAGCTATTCCTAGCGCCTACCCAGCACGGTGTTGTTAGTATTTCAGGTCCCGATAGTCGAGATTTCCTGCAAAGACTCTCAACCGCCAATTTTTCAGGGATGGAGTCAGGGTCTAGATATAGCTGTTTTGTCAATAATAAAGGCCGTATCATAGACCTTGTGCTGGTAATCGCTCATAACTATCATGATTTTTCTTTAGTTAGTAGTTTTTCTCAGGGCGATGAGCTTCTAAGCTGGCTGGAAAGCTTTCACTTTATTGAAAATTTCTTACTCAGCTTATCTCCTCAACTGGCAAGAACCATAATTAGTAAAAGTAATAGTGTTGACTTCAAGCTAGATTTTAAAATTGAGCTAGATCGTAGACCCGATTTAGCGACTCTCGATCAAGCAAGTTTTGAGACACTAAGAATAGCTGCCCTCATACCAGGCCTACCAGAGCTCAATCAACAGCTAATGCCCCATAACATTGGCCTGGGGCACTTAGTTTCACCTGATAAGGGCTGTTATCTTGGCCAAGAAGTCTTAGCTAAAGCTTTAACTTACCAAAAACATCCTAAATTTCTAGCAGGTTTTAAGCTTAAAGAAAAAGATTACCAGCGAGCTCTGCCCGGTGATCGTATCAGTGATTTTCAAGATTTTTCCGGCTTTATTTGCTCTCTGGCACCGATTTATCAGGAAAACTTGCCCAATGGCTTAGCCATTATTGAGAAAACCGAAGAACTTAGGGTTTATAACTTGAAAGCCCAATTTATTTTCAGATAGTTGCTTGACGATCGCCATGACAGACATTATTAGAAGGACGTTCAGAATGGGTCGTTAGCTCAGTTGGTAGAGCACCGGACTTTTAATCCGATGGTCCCGAGTTCGAGTCTCGGACGACCCACCATGTTCCTTAATTACCACATCCAACCAACCGACAATTCAGCCGCTAATGGGATTTTGGTTATGCCATAATAGGCTGATTGCAAATAATCAGCGTAATAGCCTAAGTTTTCTTTCTTGGCCAGCAAAAACTCCCATTCAAAGCCGAGACCAAATGAAGCGGTATAACCAGAGTCGTAGACTGAGGCATAGCCAAACATCAATGATGGAATGACTGACCAGACATAGTTGTCAGAGCCAATCCATGTCATACCAGCACGACCAAGTGGCTCAATATACCAGCCATCCCACGAGTCATAATCATAGAAATGAAACCTCAAACCAGCACCAAGATTCAAGCGCTTGATATCAAAAAAAGCAAAGGCCTTGTTTTTAGGATGGTAAAAAGGCAATTCGATGGTGTTTTGATACATGGGCGAAACAATTAAGCTGATGTTCTTCGCCAAACCCAACAAAAAACGTCCCTCCAATGTCATAGAACTTAGAGCTCCAACATTAAGGCTAAAACCAATCGGACGCTCAAAAGGTACATCGTAAGGCTCGCTAATATATTTATCAGCTTTTTTTTTGACTTCTTCTTTTTTGGCCATAAGTGCAGGACAGAGAAGAACAAGTGACAATAAGATTGGGAAGACTTTATTCATAGTTAAGCGTTCCATAGTAAATCCATCGGATGGTTGCATTAATAAATTTCACCCAATTTCATAAAAAAGCAAGTTTGCACAGCTCTAAGGTCATTAAATCTTCCTAAATCTTAGCTGGTTTATAGGTTTTTGGGAGCCATCAGAACAGTTTTTTCATCTTTTTTAGCCTGTCCATCCTGGATCCTCATGAATTGCTTAACATGAAAAAATTTACCGCTATCAGGTTTAGTATTAGGGGCAGCTTTTTCACCCAGTTCACCTACAAAAGCCTGCCATAGAATCTTTTGTGCCCCCTTCATGCTATCAAGAGTCCTAATTTTACCTGGCCCATCATAACCAATGTTATCCGGCTGCTTAAACTCTACGACCATCAAATCAGCAGGGTAAGCAGCTATTAAATACTGATGGGTAGTCTCGTTCAAAAAATATTTATCAAGATCTATTGCTTGTAGGTCAGTGGAAAAATCAGGATGAAAAGCTTTTAAATTATTATCAATAGTAATCTCATAACTTCTTGTTTTTTTAACCAACTCAAAATTACTTCTAAATCTTTTCTTTTTCTTGATTTTAAGAATATATTCTTCATCATATTTCTTAGAGACTCTATGGTATGTAATACCCATTATTGGTTTGATAAATTTTGGCTCAGCAATAGCCATAATTTTGATTTGCTCAAACATGGTTTCAATCAACTGAGTATTTTTAGCTTCAATATCCCTATTGAGAGCTCGATCACGTAAATTATCAATAAGAACTGAAAAACTTTTTTGCTCATCTGGCTTTGATCTTATTAGCTCAAGAATATCTTGATCAGGAAGCATGATGCGATATTTATGTACACTCAATGGGTAATCAGAAACTGGATTTTTTATCTTTATTTCTAAAAACCCACTGTGATCAGTTCCTACCGATCGTTTGGTTACACCATCTTTCTCGGTGATATACATTCTAATTCGCATCTTAATGCTAGTTTTAGGTAAATGCGGTGACTCAATAAACTTGAGCGCCGTGCCATAGAAAGTAAAAGTTCCAGCTTTAGCTCCATCGGGAATATTTTTTACTTCACGATCTTCTAAATCATAGCCCTTACACACAAGATCTTCCAGCACACGCTTAAGATCACCAGCAGAGACAATTCTCTTATTCTCTAATCGGCATGAGGTTGTCGATTTTACGCTACTGGCCTCAAGCAAACTATTAACTACTTTCTTGCCAATATTAGTTCTTAGCAATGGCTGCTCACCTTCACCCATGTAAACGACAAGAGTTTTTCGATCGATATCAGTAAAGTTTCCAGCTAGGTTGGCCTGCGAATAGCCAATTAGCATAACTATCAATAATTTAATGATAATAAGACTTTTCATATAATAACCTCCTTATTATATCCCTTCACCGTTAAAATTAGGTGGCTGTCCTTGCTCTAAAAGACCTAAGATTTTTACTGAGTTTATTAAAAGCGGAGAATAAACCGGTACTTTATTAGTAGGATCTTCATATTTAAGAAAATACTGAACTGCTCTTACTTTATCTTTGCCGTAAATAAAATTTCCCCAGTGATTTCCTGTATTACGTATATTAGCGTTATGACCATAAGGTCGCTCAAGCATGCTAATATAATCTAAAATATTTCTTATTTCTCCGTATACTAATAAGCCTTTATTGATATCTTCTTCTCCGGCATTAATATTTAAGAAACCTTTGAGTAAGTGCACACCATAATACCGTGAAGATAATTCATGAACCAAGTCTCGTGACTCAAGCCAAATGCTTCTCCAATCAGTATGTTCATCAGGTTCTTTCTCAATCAAATTTTTTATGTTTATAAAATGCTTGAGTACTCTTTTCTTTTTATCAATATGATCAATACTAATCGCTAGTCGAGAACGAAGCATATGGTCGTAGCTATCATCTTGCGGCTGTTTTTTTATGGCTAACGCATTATTCTTAAAGAAATCTTCCAATAAGTCTTCTAAATCTTTAATACTGATTTCTCTAACTTTTTTCAACAAATACTCACCATCTACCTGGCTCCTAATTTCTGCATAGATCTTTCTATAAACATCTTGATCTTCTTTTTCAGGCAGCTTTAGATTAGCAAAAAACTCTTCATCTTCATCGCTGTTAGGTATTTCACTATATCGAGCATTAAGTTTTTTAATTATACCCAGGAGTCCTTTTCTATTTGTTTTACGAGTAAAGACTTTATTATTGACAGTAATAATAAATTTTTGCGGAGATCTAATATCGACTTCAACAATAGTTTTTTTAGCTTTGCCATTTTTTACTGCTATATCAGTAACTTCATCATAGCCATAGATATTTTTTTTACCGATGTGTTTTCCACTATAAATATTGGCTTGAAATAGCTTGCGAACTTGTCCGTCGCTAAAAGTATCTTCTATTTGACCCCAATTTTCTATGCGGTTACGAGAAAAAACAAAGGCCAAACCAAGAGTTTTTTTGCTACTACCACCCTCAAAATCCCTTGAAAAATTAAGACTAATATCACTATCATCAGGAGATTTTTTTATCTTTTTAAGAGCTCTGATTTCTCTTTGCGCCTGTTCTTTAGTGTGAGGCTCATGATCATGGCTTTCGGTCCCTGCATTTTGACTAACACCAACAACATAGTCTCTCACCTGACCATGAAAAGCTTCCTTGGCTATGCCGATGTCGAGTGCAGCAATATCGAAAAACTTTAGATCAAATTTAGCAGCATAAATACCTGCATAGATATTTTTCTTAACTATTTTATCTGTCAAATAATGCAGCTTGCCAAATTGATCGCGATATAAGAGTCGGTGCTTGAACTTACGAACCGAAGCACCTAAAGCTACACCATTAGCCACTCGTTCACTCTCAAGCACTAAGTCAATATTAACTCCTATGGAGTAATAGCTTTCCACATTTTCTAAGTCTTGTAATTGTTGAGCAGCAAACTTCTCTTTCCCCTGCACCAAAATTTGTGGAATTCGATACGGGCTTAGCCATGCTTCTTTGATAGATTCAGCAAAATGGCGATGGCTAATTGTTTTTTCTGCCAATCTAATCCTTGCCTGAGCATTAACGGGAGTTTGATCTACCTCACCAAAACCACCAGCAAAAGCGACAACAATTTTTAGCTGATCATCAACCATATAAGGAAGATTAGTCCTGATGATTTCGCCGTCTTTAGCAATTCTTGAAGTATTAAGATGCTGAGGGCTCTCAATAACTTTCCTGCTCGGGATAATCTTGAGACCTGGTTGTAAAAGCGCACTACCAAAAGGACCAAAAGAGGTTTTTTCTTGTGCCCAATTATATTCAAGAGACAGAGCTCCACCTTGAAACTGACCAGCAACACCTCCAGAATTACTTGGTAGTTCTTCAGAGAACTCAGCAAAAGTTATGCTTTGTCCGGCAATTAAAGAGCTTACGAGACTACCCCAGGTTCTTAATCTTGTTGGTATTAAATTTTTTCCTTCGTAGGCATTTTTAGTTATTTCACCATTAATAATAGTTGGATACTGTTTTGGTGAATAATTTTTGAGTTTAGGCGTGTCATAGATTTCAAATTCTTTATCTAATTCAAAAAGACGTACAATATTATTTCTTCTTTTAATGGCTTTTATAGCATAAAGATGAGCTACATCTTTATGCATGCCAGAATAATTAAAAGCCATTTTAATATCTTTTTTAGTAAGAGCGGCAATTTTTCTTGCCATCCATTTAAGATCATAATAAGTTACCGATCCATAAAGACGATGTTGATACACAAAATCATTCCAAATAACTTTAACACCATCTTTTTTCTTCTTAATAAATTTACTTTCAAACTGGTTAACCTTACCATAGGGGGCAGGTAGGCTGAGTACGCTATCAATACCAGTAAACGTTAAAGTTGAACTTAACGATACACCTAAATCATGAATCCTATGCTCAGGAATCCATAAGCCATCTCGCTTTACTAATAAAGTTTTGGTATTATCAGCTTTAAGATCGTTGATACCAAGCCATGCAATAGCAAGAGCAATTCCTCTGTATTCTCTGCGATTTTGTAAATCCCACGAGCCAAAATCTAGGGGGGCTATTCTAATTTCGCTTTCTGGCCTAGCTTCGTATAAGGTATCCCGCCAGGTAATAAACATTTCGCCGCTATCGCTAATGCCTCGTTCATAGTTATATCTGACATTTGCCCGTTGACCAAACTTTTGCCTAATTTCTGCTTCGAAATTATCGAAAGTTTTATCTTTAAGAAAAAAAGTAACATTGCCAGCATAAGTCATAGGGTCAGCGTGAAAACCAATCAAACGCATTAAAGCAGAACTTGCAAGTTCAAGATGAACCTCATCACCAATTTTTAATTTTACGTCCCGCTCATGGCCATTTTTATCGAAATAAGTGAGCTTTATTTTGTCAGAGTTAGCTCCACCCAACATAACGTGATCAAAAGTTTTTTTAGTTTCTGGGCTAGGATAATAAACTGGATCTTTGTCGTACATATGCTTTTTTTCTACTTTAGTTTGCATACGCCACAAAGCACTCTCGCCAGGATTAAGCTTGCTGATATCATATCCATGAGCCAGCAGTATTGATATTTCTTGATTATTAAGAAATTCTCCACATTTTTTTACAATACCAGCACTCTTAAGAATATTATTAATATCTATTTTTTGACCATGTTCCACTAACAAATTATTAGCTTGAATTTTATTAGTTATTTTTTTATATTTTGGAAACTTTACAACACGATACAATGCACCTGCAAAATTCAATCTAGTTTTAAATAAGTTATTAAATGGATTCGGATTAAAATAAGGAATATAGCCCCGGATAAAATCATCAAGTAAACCCTCAATTTTATTATTTTCGTCATTGCTTTTTATTGCTGTTATCATTTCAAGCAATTTAGGCATTAAATAAAGGTCATAAGGATCTAATATATTATTATTAATGTGAGCTTTTATAGATTTTTCAACTGCCTTATTTACATGAGATTTTGATATCTCTAAAATCTCTATAAACTCTGTTTCCTGTATCCTTTTTTTGTTTATTTCATATTCTTTAAACAGCTTTTGTATATAAGCATTGGTCTTTTCAAGACTTATTTGTCCAGTATTTTCATCGCGGAAGTATTTATCTTTATATCTCTCTGCTGCCTCTTCATGATGGCAATAATCTTCGCGGTCAAAACCAATTTTATCTAAAACACGATCATGGCGAGCTAAAGAGTCACGCGGACCATAGATCGTGGCATGGTCACGACCAGCAAAGATTGTCAGAGGAAAAAAAAACGCCATCAGCACCAAAAATCGACAAAGTATGCTCATAAAGTACCTTTTTAAACATATTTAAAAATACTGAGCGGCTCATAAGTAATTATTGAGCCTCAAATAATTATGGACCTCAGGCTTAATTTGGCGATTATTTTTGTCTCAGGCTTGACACGACATGCTTTAATGATAAAAATCGCCTTGCTCAGGTCCCCATCGTCCAGCGGTTAGGACATCGCCCTTTCACGGCGGTAACAGGGGTTCGAATCCCCTTGGGGACGCCAACAGTTTTTGTTTCTCCTGGTGCAAGTTTCGTGCTTGCACTTTTTTCTAAAAAATCGTCTCGTATCAGTCATTTGACGGATGTACGTAAAACTAAGCTTAGCTATAGTTTTCATATCAAAACTACTCAAACAAGGAGTTTTTTATGAAAACAGTCGTTATTAGTTTTAGTCTTCTCGCCTCTCTTTCTGCATTAACTAGCACTAATCAAGGCATCGTCTGTCGCGATGATCGCCGCATGAATAACGGATCACTAAGAGAAATTTTTCTCACCCCGAGTGTAGATGGTTATTTCTTGCAATCACAATATGCAGCATCTCTGAACAATCCTGAAATTATCACTGAAAATTGGGCCCAGAAACTAACATGTCGTATCGATGACAAAAGCACTCTAGCATTTTGCCAGAATACTGACGGCTATAGTGCGACTATAAAAGAACGCCGCGAAGTATTTTATGATTCGCTCGATGAAGATGCCAAGAAAAAAGCTGTTCGCTTTACCGATATCTCGGTCTACGAAAACGGCTCGATCAAAAAAACCCTAAGTTTCACGGGAAATATGTGCAAAAACGTAGGAGGCGAAAACTAGACAATTAAAAAAACCCTGAAATGGCTCCCCCCCTTGCCTGGAGCCATTTCTTTTTTACTTTACGTCATCCTTGCTAATAATTATTTCATTGCCGAAGCGCATTTTATAATCATCTGGATATTGTTTACAGTCCTTTTCTTGTCGTTAGAACAACCGATTGATTTTGGAGCCAAAACCCATGATTATGCTAAAACCAATATCTACAGATTTTCGTCGTCGTGTTGTTGATGCTTACCGAGTAGGAGAAGTAGGCTATAAGAAATTAGCCACCCGATTTAAGCTTAGCTGGTGATATGAAGAGTGCCGCGCGATTTGGCTAAATCAATCTGTAGCTGTCGTTGTTTCGCGCTGGCTACTTGTTCTAGGCTACGTTGTTGGTAGCATTTAGGGCAGCGTACTCCTTTTTCATATTGTTCAGACGCCATATCTGCTGGGCTGATCGGCTGACGGCAGCCATGGCATAATGCATAGTGGCCGGGCCTAAGCTGATGATCAACCGTAACGCGATTATCAAAAACAAAGCATTCACCCTGCCATAAGCTCTTCTGTTCGGGCGTTTCTTCTAGGTATTTAAGAATACCGCCTTTGAGATGATAGACCTGCTCAAAGCCTTGGGTTTTCATGTAAGAGCTGGCTTTTTCGCACCTGATGCCACCCGTGCAGACCATGGCGATTTTTTTATGGTGTTGAGGATCTAGGTTGGCGCTTACAAAAGCCGGAAATTCCCTAAAATAATCGGTCTTAGGATTTATCGCGTGCTTAAAAGTGCCAAGCTCAACCTCATAGTTGTTGCGGACGTCAATCAGCGTAAACTCTGGATCCCGTAAAAGCTCGTTAAACTGTTGGGGTGAGACATAGGTGCCAACCATTTTGCTTGGGTCAGCCTCGGGTCTACCTAAAGTGACGATTTCTTTTTTAAGCTTAACCTTCATACGGGCAAAAGGGTTTTTTTCAGCATAAGACTCTTTGTATTCCCAGGCTAAAAAACGCTCATCACGAGCACAATAGTCAAGCAAAGTGTCAATAGCAGCTCTCGTGCCGGCCACTGTACCATTAATACCCTCTTTGGCGACCAGTAAAGTGCCGCGTAGACCCTGTTCGGCTGTGAGTTTTTTTAGCTCGTGGTGGATGAGCTGATAGTCAGGCAAGGTGGCGAACTTATAGAGTGCTGCGATAACCAACATAGTAAATCCTACTTTATATCTTTGTGGCTAGCAAAAACCTGATTTAAGCACAATCCGGCACAAAGCCGCGGCGCATGGTATTTTCACTGATGACCTTCATATCAACGAAATTAAGTAGGTAATGGGGACCGCCAGCTTTAATACCGGTACCGCTCATGTGGTGCCCACCAAAAGGTTGCCGGTGAACGTTGGCGCCCGTACATTTTTGATTAATATAAAGATTGCCCACCCTAAACTCGGTTTTGGCTCGCGCAATATTAGCAGGACTGCGTGAAAAGAGAGCTCCACTAAGGGCGTAACGGGTATTATTAGCAACCGCAAGAGCTTGTTCAAGATTGGTGAGTTGGTGAATGGCTAAAATAGGGCCAAAGAGCTCTTCTTGCATAATCCAGTGGTGTGAATCATTGACTGAGACAATAGTGGGCGGGATAAAGTAGCCACCAGATAACTGTTTGCCCTGATAGAGTATGCTGAGGCTTGGATCGCGAGCTATACGCTCAAGGATGGCGATGAGACGCTCATAGGCTTCTTGGTCAATAACTGGACCCATAAAAGCGCTCGGCTCTAAAGCGCTTGAGACTTTTAAGCTGGCAGTTGCTGCAACTAAACGTTCAATAAATGCTTCAGCGATTGAACTGAGCACAAGTATTCGTGAAGCCGCCGAGCATTTTTGACCGGCAAAGAGCAAGGCGCTTTTAATACAAGCCATGACCGCTTCATCAAGATCGGCATCATCGTCAATAATAATTGCGTTCTTACCACCCATTTCGAGGACTAGTTTTTTATGTTGGCGCTGAGTTGGACTCACGATACTAGCTGACTGAGCAATATGGTGACCTACAGCCATACTGCCGGTAAAGCAAATATTGGCAATGTCAGGGTGGCTTACCAGATAAGCCCCTACAATTTCACCTTGTCCGGGCAAAAAATGGGTGCATTGGGCGATAAAGCCGGCTTTGATCATGCGTTCGTATAAGCTGAAGGCAATGCTTGATGCTTGTTCGGCTGGCTTCATGATGATGGGATTGCCAGCGACATAAGCTGCCACGCTCATGCCGCATAAAATGGCTAGCGGAAAGTTCCATGGCGCAATAATTAAACTGGGGCCGCGGGGTTCATAAACCAAGGTATTCTCTTCACCGGCTATCTGGCCGATAGTGGTGGTGCTTATTTCTGTGCGCGCCATTAAAGCGTAATAGCGGCAAAAGTCGATGGCTTCAGCTACTTCAGCATCAGCTTCAGCCCAGGTTTTACCAGCTTCGTAGCAAATGAGCGCTGCTAATAAAAAGCGATCTTCCCTGATAATCGCTGCCAATTTATCGAGCTGATCCGAACGTTCAACTAAGCTCAGTCTGCTTAATTTAGACCAATGCTCAAGGCTTGATTTTATAGCGAGCTCAGCGTGTTGTGGTCCAGCTAGATCTAGGTGAGCTATCGTCTGCTGGTTATCACTGGGATTGATGGTACTGATCTTAGCTTCTGAGTGATGGCGCTGGTTCGCTATCATGATAGGGATATTTTGTGGCAAGGTCTTACTTATCTGCGCTAAGGCTTGATGAAAGGCTGTGCGCTCTATTTCTTTGCCGAAATCGGCGAATCGTTCGTTGACAAAAGCTTGAGCAGGCCGATTGCTTGGTTGCTGAACATTAATCAAAGGTGCTGCTAAGAGCTGGTCTTCGTTATGTTGATCATGATGGCTGAGCTTTAAAAATCCCATCTGAGAAGTATTTTCTAGCAATCTTCGCACTAAATATGACATGCCGGGCAGCATATCGCCAAGCGGGACATAGATGCGCACGTGGTGGCCGCGGCTGATCAGTGCTTTTCGTTCATTTTCAGCCATGCCGTAGAGCATTTGAATTTCATAGCTCGAGACCGGGATATTTTTATGTTTGGCATAGCTGATAGCGCTTGATAGTGATCGAATATTGTGGCTAGCAAAAGCAGGGCGAATAAGATCGACATGATCAAGTAAAACTCGAGCTAGCTTCTCATAATTGTGATCAGTCTCAGCTTTAAGCTTGAATACTGGGCACTCGTAGCCTAGTTGCTCAGCTTTTACTACTTCATAGTCCCAATAAGCGCCTTTAACTAAACGAACAGCCAGCGGGGCCTTTCTTTGTCGGCACAGCGCAATTAATTGATGAACATGTTTCTCGGAGCTAGTTAAATAGGCTTGTACGACGATGCCTAGGTGAGGCCAATCAATAAAATCTGGACTCATGATCACTCGGTTAAACAGGCCGCAAATTATTTCATGGCTTTGAAAGCTCTCAAGATCAAAATTAACAAAAACCCCATGCTCTTTGGCCAGCTTAAGCAGGGGCAAAACCCGCTGTTCAGCCTCTTTGATCGAATAGATGGGATCTTCTTCTTTAAGATTGGGGCTTAGGGCTGAAACTTTGATAGAAATATTGACAGGGTCTTTTAGGGGTGTGCTTTTTAAAACCTTGGGCAGCTCAATAATCAACTCACAATAGCGAGCAAAATAGGCATCTGCTTCTTGGTTGCTGAGAGTCTTTTCCCCTAACAAATCTATGGTAAAAGAAAAGCCAAGCTGAGCCAGTTTGGCAAGACTCTTGTGGGCGTGAGAAAGATTTTCGCCTAAGATAAACTTTTCAGCCATATCGCTGACGTTTTTACGAATAGCCGAAGCAGCCAGCCCCCGGGCCAAAGAAAAAGAAGCCGCTTTAAGGGCGGTATTCATGAGAAGAGGTATTTCACGATCTTTTTTAAGTAAGTACTCCTGAATGTGCTGCGCTACCTGGTCTTTAGTGGAAAGAACCGGCAAGACATCAACAAAACGAAATAAATCTACTTTAAAGCTTGGATCTTTCATGACCCAATCCATCATGCGGCCGAGCCAGTATTGCTTGTCAAATAAACTTTCTTTTTCATTTTTGATAGCTTTGAATAATTCTTTGCCTTCTAAGAAAATTGAATGTTCAAGTTCAGTATGCATCCAAATACTCCTGACAAAAAAAAGGCCGTGATTTAATCACGGCTTCAAAGCTCTATGACGCCAAACTATCAACAAGCTATCCTAGAAACGCATTCCATTTTTAGCACGAAACTCAAACCAGCGCCAGCCTAAATACGCCCCCGCAGCAATGACCGGGATGCCCAAAATTGGCGAAAGGCTAAAAGTACATAAAACTCCTGCGGCCTCTACACCCAAAAATAGATAACGACGAGTTCTTTCTTCTTGTTGCTGTTTGCTTTGTAAGCTTCCCATAGAAACCTCTCTAGTTGACATTAGCCATCAAGCAGTCTGGCCGATTTTTTTCGTAGCGCACCATAAATGGAACATAGACCATACATGAATGATCCTGCTCTAAGCACACTTTTTGGCAAGTGGTATAATCGTCCTGATGATGCATTTTTTTAGTGTGACCATCATCAGCCGAGATTAAGCGATTATAAGGCTGGCCATTACCTTCGCTGAGAGCATGAAGCGAGGTGATCATATATTCAGGAATCCCATTTTTCCACATACCCATACCATATTTTTGGGCCTTTTTTTGATGCATTAAATAGCTTCTGTTAGCTGGCCTACTATCAATAGAATAGGCATGGGCAAGACCTTTTTCGATTAAGGCTTTAGCCAAGTCATCACAACGTGCGAGCAAACGACCGTAAGTGTCTTTATCATCGAGTAACACGCAATGCCATCGACCATTTTGGGCTATGTGGGTAGCCTCTTGGCTGATGTCGTAGAGATATTCAGTGCTGTTATCGAGCCACTCATGAACGGGCCCATAGCTTTCGAGAGCATTAAAGCCTTCTATGCGCACTCGCTCACCAGCAAGATCGGTATCGACAATTTTAAAGGTATCACCATCATTAAAGTAAACCGCAGTATCTGCGTTATCTAGCATTATGTGAGTAATTTTTTTTTGGTATTCATAGGAAATCAATGAATTTGTGCCTAACAGGCACACTAAAGCTAGAAATGTCTTTCTCATTTGGTTTGACATAAGTTTCCTTTGGCTTCACCGATGATGGGTGTATAGATCATGGACTTAGTTTAGCAGTTTTCTGTTCTACTTTTCTGGAGGAGGTCTTGTTATTTATCGATGTATTATTTACGAAAAGATGCCTTCTTTGTGCTGGCGATCTTTGTTATGGGCAGTTGTGTGAGTCATGTCGCTCTTTGTGCATAGTGAGCCCAGCTGATTCTGGTTCATTTTTTAGCTACCAAGGGTCGATCAGAGATTTGCTCACGGAGGCCAAATTTAACCGTGGTATTGGTCATGCCCATGCTTTATTCGATTTATTAAAACACCGGCTAGAATATTCTGAGCAACTAAGACAACTCAGAGATTTTAGACCTGATGCCCTGAGTTATATCCCTAGTCATCGTTTTAAGATAATCATCAGAGGCCTGGATCTGGCTTCAATGTTTGCTGCTTTGTTGGCTAAAAGCTTAGCCTGTCCGGTGGTGCCATTATTAAGACGAATTAGTCCTAGCATGGCGCTGTCTAAAACCAGCTCCAAGCAGGAAAGAAAGCAGTTGGTTAGCGGAGCTTTTCAAGAAATAAAACACAAAATCAGCTTTAATCGCTTGGTACTTGTCGACGATATTATTACTACTGGATCCACCTTTGACGAAGCTAAAAAAACCCTGCATATAGACGGTAACGATTGCAGGTGTGTTGCTATTGCAAAAACACCCTAAGCTAAGGGGCTAATCATGAGACAAAAAATTTTCTATCGGTTTATGCCGTGCTTAGTGCTGCTGGTTTTTTTTTCGTGCACTAAATCATGTGATAAATCATCTCCGGTAGCACACCAAGAAATACAACAAGAAGAACAACCAGCCGAAGCCCGAGTGTTTTTTGAAGAACCCAACGACGGTGAAAAAACAGTGTCACCAGTGGGCATTAAGATGGGCGTAGAAGGCATGACAGTGCGCCCGGCGCTTGAAGATGTTAACGACAGAAGCTCTGGTCACCATCATATTTTGATTGATCATCCGCTAGGCTTTATTGAGGAGGGTCAGGTTATTCCAGTTGACCCACGTCATATTCATTATGGTCAAGGCCAAAGCCATGCGGCTGTAGAGCTTGAGCCGGGACTTCATACCCTGACTTTACAGTTTGCCAATGGCGCCCATCTATCTTACGGCAAAAAGATGGCTGCGACGATCACGATAACCGTACTGCCAACAACTGATGCAACGCCTTAAGCAAGGTCTTTTTAACTTCAGGAGAATCTGAGGGCTTAAAAACGCTGAGCAAAATATCGCTCAAGAGGTCGTTATTATGGCCGTCGCGCATTTGCGAGATAGCTATGGCGGCGGCCATGCGCAGGGAACCACTTCCTTCCAGGCAAATTTTTTTGAGAGTAGGCAAGGCAGGACGATTATCAGGAAAGCCTAACATAATAATGGCAATGATTTTTTCTTGAACTGAGGTCTCTTGCGCATTTATTGTACTTAAGTGACGCTCATTGGCGTTGCTATCTCGTAAAACTGGCGCCAGTATTGCGGCTAAGCGAACACTGCGCTCGAAATTAGTGCTGCCAGTCAGTGAGTGCTCCATGTTAGCAAAAAGCGATCTGCTCACTGATAACTTCTTTAGAGGCTTTATATTTATAATATTCATAGTTTCTACCGGCAGTAATTATCAAGTAAATATTTGGCTTTGGCATGCCACTCTTTATTGCCACTATTGGTATTTATTATGTTATTTAACTCTTCACAAGCCCCGTCTTTGTTGTTTTCTATAAACATTTGAATTGCGTGATTAAAGACACTGAAAATAGCTTGGTCATGAATTTGATAATGAGGGTGATAGGTGGGCGAGTTTTTTAGTTCAGCTTTTTCGCGTAAGAGGCATTCGCGGGTGTTCTCGAGTTCGGCTAATAATCCTTGATAGACGTTTGAGTAGTTGTCTCTAATGGTTAAGCCTGCGCTAATAAATCCACCTAAAAAACCTGATACCAAGGCGGCCACTATACTTAAACACACGACAAAAGAAAAACGAGAAGGAATTGGTCTATTGCTTATCAATAAACCTTTTTTTTTAATCCAAGTTCTGGTTACTTCCTCTGAAGCTTTAAGCACGTTTAAATTTTCTCCTTATTAAAGCATTCACAACAACAGTAAAAATAGTTGTTTATTCCAATAAACTCAGGAAATGACGGATAGCTTTTGCAACCAAGCAGGATTGTTCAAACATGAGGCGATGATTGCTGTTAGGTACCAACATGAGTGTGCTATGGGGATGGGCGAGTTTTAGCTGGGTCAAAGGCCCAGACTCACTCTGAGGGCTTATCCATAAAATAGGTAATCTTAATTGATTGATAGCTGGTATGAGATAGGCTTGGTTGCCCAGTGAAAAATAACGCAGAGCTTTAGCGAGCACTACGCGCGAATAGTTTTTTTCATAGCGTTTAAGCTTGGTACTTGAGCGCAAAACCGGGTTTTGATCCCACAATCTCAATAACTCAGCCCAGGGCATAGTTTTGAAGCGCTCAGCCCAGGCTTTATCATGCTCTAACCTGACCGTGCGGTCAAAGTTGGTGGTTAAACCAGGGTGAGCCGCGATGATTATGGCGGCCCGGTATTGTTCAGGATTAGCAAGCAGGGCGTGCATGGCCAGTCGACCACCCATTGAATAACCTATGACAATGGATGGTCGATTGAGCCCTCGATTAAAGCGCTTAGCCCAGTTACTAAGTGGGCCAGGCTCACTTCTCCATAGATTGGGAGCCCATAGGGGTAGCTTGAGTGCGGCAAAATCGCTAGGAAGTCCTAAAAACCCACTGAGAGCGATGAGAGAATATGACATAGACTTAGCGCCTGAACTTTACTTCGCCCCCAACCACCGTCATGATTGGGTGAGCAGCTAAAAAAGCACTTTTTCTGGCATGTAAGATATCTTCGTTCCAGACCACAAAATCAGCCATATAACCAGGTGCAAGCTTGCCCTTATGACGCTCGTTAAACTCAGCCCAGGCCGCACCACTAAAAAAACCTGTGAGAGCTTCTTTAAGACTGAGCTTTTGCTCCGGCATAAAACCATTTTCAGGCAGGCCAGCTTCATCGCTACGAGATACTGCTGCATAAAGACCTTTGATCGGATTAATCGGCTCAACCGGCCCGTCTGAACCAAAAGCTAAGATCACGCCTTGCTTGAGCAAACTTCGCCACGGATAAGCACGCTCAGTAAGCCTATCTGGTCCTAAACGTTCTACTACCCAAGCCATATCAGCGGTACAGTGTATGGGCTGCATTGAGGCGATAACCGATAGCTGTTTAAGACGTTGATGATCACGAGGGTCTATCAGCTGGGCATGCTCTATTCGTAAGCGATAATCACCGGTAGGATTTTCGCTGAGAGCTTGTTGATAAGCATCCAAAACCATACGGTTGGCCTGATCGCCGATCGCGTGAGTGGCGACCTGAAAGCCTTTTTTAAGGGCCAGGCTGGTTTTATTAGCCAAATCATGATGACTAATAAGCATGAGCCCCTTAGTGCCAGGCTGATCATGATAGTCGCTCAGGAGCGAAGCGCCACGTGAGCCGAGTGCACCATCGGCAAAATATTTAATGCTTCTAATCGCTAAATAATCGCTAGTGATTTGAGGGCCCATGGCAAGATAATCGTTGACCAGTTTTGAGTCTTCGCCATCGATCATGGCGTAAATACGAAGTTCTAGCTGGTTAAGCCGGGCTTTTTCCTGGTATAAATCGAGGGTTTTCCTGCTGGCCCCTGCATCATGAAAAGACGTGATACCAAAGCTCAGGGCTTGCTTTACTCCAAGCTCTAAATAATGCTCAAGTTCTTGTTTGCTCGGCTCAGCAATAAGCTTAGCGATGAGATTAATAGCGTTATCAATCAAAACTCCAGTTGGCTGCCCGTGAGCGTCTCGTATAATTTGTCCACCATCAGGATCTGGGGTATTTTTGGTGATACCCGCCATGCCAAGAGCAATGGTATTAACCCATGCGGCATGGCCATCGACCCTGTGCAGGTAAACCGGATGCTTAAGTGAGAGAGCATCGAGCATGATAGCATGAGGAAAAGCTTTATTTGGCCATAAGTTTTGATCCCAGCCTCGGCCCTTGATCCAGCTTGCTGGTGCTTGTCTTGTGGATTGGTGCTTGATTTTTTCTAAAATTTGTTTTAGTTGCAGTCCGCGCAGATCAAGCTTAAGCACGCTTTGGCCGATACCTAGTAAGTGGGCATGAGCTTCTATAAAACCTGGCGTTACCAGAGCGCCGTTTAGGTTTAATACGGTGTCATTGGGGTTTAGCCGTTTTATTATTTCAGCTGACTGACCAATACTTAGCAAGCGACCGTGCTCGCTAATCATGGCGTCAGCACTTAAAAAGTGATGACCATCATAAATTTTAGCGTTGATAAAAGCTGTTTTAGAGGCAAAGCTAGAAGTTGGCATCAGCATGATTCCTGCAAGGATATTAAAACAATACACCGCTGACTTTAAATCGAATATTTTTGGCTTTTTGAAAGCTTGGCTCATGTTTGAGTGCTCCTAAGATATCGAGTTTACGATAGGTGAGTGAGTGTAAATGGGCGTTACTGGGCACTTCGACTAAAATAATTTCGTCATTTTGATCAACAAAACCTAAAGGTCGACAGAGAAAAAATAAATCATCGCCTAAAAGTTGATGCAGACGGGCTGGTGAGAATGACTGGGCTTTTTTTAAAACATTAAAGAGTATGCCAGAATTAGGTTGGTTTGGTGTACTGTTTTTTTTTAATCTCAATAAGTGGTTTCTAATATCTTCTTTTGCCAGTGGTTTATCGGTCATATTTAAGGTGTTAAATGTTGCTTTAAGTGGGTGGCTCATGGTCATTGCGGCACGAGCAAGCTTACGGTCGTCTTCTAGTTTATGTTGGTAGAGATTATGAGCAGCTCGATTAACAGCCGAAGGTTGAGAGTTGCCAGCAGAAATCGCTTTGCCAAGATCTCTGAGCGCTTTTTTTTCGAGATTTTTTTTAGCTGGCGCTGCCAGGTCTTTTACGTCTTTAGCTTTTGCGCTATTAAGCAGACCAGATTTTTTGGCTGCTGATACCGCCTCACGGGCAAAAGCTCTGATCGATGCTACTGAAATGTTATTTTTAAGCTGGCTGGCCAGATAGATCAGACGCTTATCCAGACCAGTGTCTGAACTATTAGCTGAGCGTTCAATCTGGTTAAGGGCAATTTGCGCTGCTTTAAACCAAGCATTTTCATGATGAATCGATCGATAGTAGTCCAACAAATTGGCTACCAAATAATCTTCTTGAATTTTTATATGATGATCTAACAAGCTAATCCCTAAAATTATTTGGATTAAAACCCTAAAAACTTAGGTTTGCCAAGGGGATAATCTAAGCTTGATAAGAGATGCTCAGCATGAATTTTTTACTGACCAAGAACTATTCCACAACCGGCTATCTCGGTTCTCGCGATCAGACTCAGCTTTTTTATCGTCACTATGAAGTTGCTAATCATCGAGCGATAGTATTATTGGTCCATGGTTTTGGCGAACATAGTGGGCGATATTCCCATGTAATTGACCGTCTCTTAGAGGAAGGATTTGAAGTCTGGTGCCTAGATTTGAGGGGTCACGGGCATTCTCAGGGATCACGGGGTGATGTTGAAAAATTTACCCAATATGAAGATGATGTCGATGCCTTGATACAGCTGGCTAAATCGAAGAATAGAAAGAGTAAAATTTTTATTGTCGCTCATAGCATGGGTGCTTTGGTTAGCCTAGCTCTACTTGCCCACACCAAACAGCTGGTCGATGGTCTTGTGTTAAGCTGTCCTTTGCTTGGTTTAAAAATAACTATTCCTGTCTGGAAGAAATATCTGACATCGGTGTTGCTTAAAATTGTGCCGAAAGTCAAATTCAGGTCGACTATTCGTGGTAAGCAATTATCTTCTGATGATACTTTTTCTGAGGCTTATGATAGCGATCCTCTGGTGTTAAAAAGTCTATCGATACGAGCTTTCTGGCATATGGTTGAGGCTTATAAAAATGCAGCAGCGTTTGCCTCTCAGGTCCAAGCTCCTTTTTTGATGCAAGTAGCCGGTCGCGATACGGTGGTGGACACCAATGCGGCCAAAAGCTGGTTTAAGCTGGTTAATAGCCCAACTAGAGATGCTACTCTTAAAAATTACCCGGATTTTTTACATGAAATCTATAATGAAAAAGAACGCGAACTGGCTATGAGCGATATGGTCATATGGCTTAAGCAACGCTCATAAGTAATCTTTTAAGCCGTTCTGGCTCCATTTTTAAGCTGAGAGTTTTTTCCTGGCTGACCAGCACAGACCCTGGCGGCATGCCTTTAGCTTTTCTCACATACTTAACCCGTGTATAACTTACTTCTGCCCGGCCTTCATGCTTAAGTTTGCTGTGGTGGATGGCAAGACTTGCCGCATCGAGCAAGGTTTCTACTTTGGGGGCCTGGTCAGATGACTTTATAATCACGTGCGATCCAGTCACTCCACGAGCATGAAGCCACCACTCATTACCTTTGGTATAACGCAAAGTTAGCTCATCATTATCTCGCGCTGATTTACCTACCCATAAAGCAATGCCATCAATTGATTGATAAATCCGATATGGTAAGCGGGGTTTTGGGGTTTTAGTTTGGCTTTTTATGGCTTTGGGATCTTGGCTTTCACTAGTTTGGTCAGCTTTTAACAACAATAATGCCGCCAATTGCTGCTCTAGTTCGATCAAGTTTTGTGCAACTTCGCTCAGGCGTGGATCAATATGGGCAAGGCCACGTTTGGCTTTTTTAATGGTGTTGAATAAGCTCTCGAGTTGTTGTTTGGGGCTAAGTCGAGGGTTAAGATTAATAGTTATTTTTTCAGGTGGGTTCTTATTATAGTCGATTAGATCAACCTGCTTAAGACCTTTTTTCAAGGCATAAAAATTAAGTCTTAAGATCTCAGCTTCAGCCTTCCTTGAAAGTGTGCTCAAAAACAGTGCCTTATCGTTGAGAAGATTTTTTTGCAGCTGCTTTTTTTTCTTAATACTCTTCTTGAGATCGTTGATTTCTTGCATATAGCTTTAGTTTCGCGCAAAAAGCTGCTGTTTTTTACCTAATGACCATTGGGTATCAAAGTGGCGCATGAATAATAAAGCAGCAAAAGCACATAAAAGCGGCACATAGGAAATGACCTGTTGATTATTGCCAAAAGGTGACAGCAGCTCATTGAAACGAGCAGCAGTAGCAATGCCGTGAATAACTAAGCCCATGCTGTAAATAAAAGTTTTAAACATGCCAAAAATATATAAAAAACTTATTACAAGTTCAATAGACCCAATTATCATAACTAAAGATGGGCTGAGGTCTAAAAAGTAGTATGAAGAAAAAATTTCAACACTTGCCTCTGGGCTCATAATTTTATCGAACGACCAAAGTAAGAGGGATAAGCCCAGGCCAAGACGTAACAGTAACAGCCCCCACACTATGCCCTTGCCTCGTTTTATCACCGCGTCCCCCATATGCTGAGCTTATAGCATCAATATAGCGCGATTTTGCATGAGAGCTTTTATCTTAGCCAATTTTTTCGTATGCCCTATCTTCTTGTTGATCGCGAAGAATAAGCCCACATTTAGTAAAAATTATTTGCACATCGATCATTTTATGAAAAAATTGACCTTCTGATTCCGGGAAAAACTCGATTTTTTTTTGGCCAGCTTGTTTGATAAAAAGACGATTTTTTTCGTTAGTTATTGATAAAATATTGTTATCTTTAGATTTGTAATTACCTCTATATTGATCGTAAATTGATGGATTAATAGTAATAGGCACCCGTTTTGTCGGTAGTTGATAGGGCTCAGAAAATACAATAGCAGCCAAGTTTTTTGATATACGATTTACATCAATCCCTTCAATATTACCTAGCATAATTATACTGACCTTATCTTTGGTATAGCGGAGAATATTAGTTGAAAAACCTTCAACTCCCCCGTTATGCTCAACGATAGTTCTGTCATTTATTTTACGGATTAACCAGCCATATCCATAGCTACGCTGAGAATCCATCTGTATATATGGACTAAAGATCGTAGAAATGATTTCTTTCGAAAAAATCGATCCACCATGTAAAGCTTGATCCCAAAGATAAAGATCCTCAACACTTGAATATAAAGCTCCAGCACCAGAAGGAAAAGATATGTTAATATAGTCGGAATTGTGAAGTTTATTGTCTTTGAATTCATAGCCAGATGTTCTATTTTTAATTATTAAATAATTGTCATCATATCCAGAGTTAAGCATGTTTAATGGTGTAAAAATATTGGCAATTAAAAATTCTTCAAATGTTTGATTAGAGACTTTTTCTATCAAGTAACTTAAAAGAATATACCCTGAGTTGCTATATTTATATTTTTCACCGGGAGTAAACTCGAGAGCTTGATGCTTAAAAAGATCAATTGTTTCTAGAATACTATGCTTTTTAACAAGCTCTTCTTTAAAATTTTTTAAGTCTGCTATATCTACAATACCAGAGCTATGAGTGAGTAAATGATGGACAGTTATACTGTCCCCATTAGGGTAATCAGGAATATATTTTGATAACCGATCATCAACGTTTAACAATCCTTGTTCTTTTAACAACATAATGGCCATGGCGGTAAACTGTTTACTTACCGAGGCCAGCCTAAATTTGCTCAGGGGGCTATTGGGAACATCAAGCTCGTAATTGGCCATACCATAGCCCTTACTGAGGAGGATTTCTTTGTCTTTGGCAATTAAGACCGAACCGCTAAATTTTTCTTGCTCGGTCAGCACAGTCATGTACTCATCAAGTTTATATTTTATATCTTGGCTATGGGTATACTCTGAATATAAAAATACCGAAAACATAATTGCGATAAATCGTGTCGATGTCGATCTGCTAAATCTTTTCATGAGCCTTCCACAGCCTATTGGCTTTTTTAATAAAGACAACCATCGTTGGCGATAGTTTGAATTTTTATCAACCACTACGCAAAGGTGTAGCTGTGAAGAAATATTCTTGTTTTTTGCTGTTGGTGCTCTTTTATCTTGGCTGCGGATCTCTATCTACTTCATCCTTTTCTTCAACAACTGGATCTTTGCCCACCGGATATCCCGATCCGGGCCTACCTTTAGACGAAAAACAGATCTCAGCAAGAGCAATAGAGCTGTTGGCTTGGGTTAAAACAGCTGAAAAAGCATATTTTATTAAGCCTGAGGTCGGAATAGTGTTCTGGGCAGGAACTGACCCAGGTGTTAGACAAGACTTTAAAGAGCAATTACGTGATAGACGAGGGGAGATTGATTTAGTATTTACACTGGTTGAAGACGTAATAGCTAGCCATGCATACACTACTGCTGTATATGCATTTTACGAGAAAGATGATCCTGGTGGTGCTTTCGCTAATACTTTTGAGGCCAAGAGGGATTTTAGCTACCGAAATACACCTTCCAAGTTTGCCGAGTTTTTCTTCCAGGCTGAAAAAGTTTTTAGTTATAGCTATAAAAATCCTGCTGTTGATAAGAAAAAATTCGCTGATTTTGCTGAGGCTTTTGCCTTTACCCACGCACTTAAGACCGGTGGGTGGGGAGCTTTTCCTGGAACCGTTAGAAAATATATGGACACCAACCAGATAAGTGCGACTTATTATCTTGACTGGGATAAAGAAAGTATTGGGGCCATGTCAAAGATTCATTCGGCTCGTTTTAAGGGAGAGCCCGAGCTATTTCTTGGCTTGGTCTCCAGCCAGCAACAATCTCTTATTGTTGAAGACAGCGCTACAGATGCTAACTGGGGGCGTGGTGGTGATAAACAAGGTAAAAATAAATTAGGACTCCTCTATATGATACATCGGCGCAGGTTTTTAACTGATTTTAATAACGATAAAAAAGTGTTGTTTGATAAAGAGAATACAGATCATATTGAATATATGCTTCGTTGGATTAATAAGTATGATGGTGAAAGCAAGAAATAAGCTCAACTTTTACGCGGTAATCGTTATGCATTTGCTCGGCAGATGCGCCGAGCGAAGACATGTTTTAAGAAGATAAAAATCTATCTTGGCCGGGTTTGCCGAGATATTGAGAGTAAAATAAGCGAACAGCCTCCATGCGCCAGAAGTTGAGTGCAAATCGCATAAAAAAAATATGAGTTTGGTTCAAAAGTGAGCGTAGCCACCACGAGTCGAAGTAATTTTATTGTTGGCATCCAGTCGCTCGATCGCAACCAATACGATGGTTACAGTCTTAGCTCAGCTTTGGTACAGGTAAAAAAAATAACCAATCAAAGTCCATCAAAAGTGTTTGTTGATCGTGGCTATCGTGGTCACGATGCTCAATAATCTGCAGTTTTTATTTGCGGTTCACGAATAACATCAATCACAAGAACTCTAAGACAAGATCTGAAACGTCGTTCAGCGATTGAACCGGTCATTGGCCATCTAAAATCAGATGGAAGTCTGAGCAAAAATTACTACAAAGGCAGTTTTTTCTAGGCCTTAGATATGCGCTGTAATATCAGGGCTATTGGTTGGAATGATCTCTACTGAGCGGCCATGGCTTAGTGCGGTGTCAATAATTCGTCCAAGCATGCGGGTTGATTGGATCCAACACAAGATGACCACCAACATAATAGAAGTGATGTAGGGAGTGCTGGCTAAGAGACTGCCAAATATCATGATCATGCTTTGTAGGGCGAGGCTCGCACCGCTTTTGCCGAAGCGCGACATAATACCGTCAATAGCAGCTTTACCTTTAATCTTTGCTGATCTTGAGAGGGGAATAAAAGCCATTTCTTTGGTAGCATCAAAAACCGAATATTTAGCACCTTTACTCAGGCAATTTTGCAAAGAACCTAAAAACACGGCAATCGCCAGCGGCGTAGTACCCAAGAAAGCAGTAAGAGCACCAAGTTCGTGATTAAAAACCACAAAAATAAAGAACAGCAAGCTGGTGACAATCATTACTACGGGTGTGAGCAAAGCAGTTTTGGTCCAGCCAAATTTAGCAATCAGTACAGCCACAAAAATGCCTAAAATTGTGCTGACAATACCTATCCAGGCTGTGAGGGTATTCATGTAATAGTTAAAACCAGCCGGCGATGGATATGCAAGTCGCAGCTGTTCTTTCCAGATAACTTCTACCGTGTTGATGACAAAAAAGTAAGAAATAACGATAATCGCTAAATAACGTAGATGACTAGACTTAGCGACTTCTTGAAAGCTTTCTTGTAAAGAAAACTTGATTTTTTCATATTCTAAAGGATTAATAGATTGTCTTTGTTCTGTGTCAACATCTTTGCCTAATAAACGGTATAAAAAAATGGTAATAATACCGCTGATAACAATTACAACTATTAGGCATTGCAGGCTCAGTTGCCAATTATCTTTTAATGACCCTGAAACAAAAATATTGGCGCTAAAACCTGCCGCAATCGCCGCAACATTTGAAGCTACGCTGAGCACGGTATAATATCTGGGGGCTTCTTTGAGGCCGGTAATTTCGTTAATAAAACCCCAAGTAAGTATCGATAAAACAATGTTACTCCACAGCTCAGCAATTATATAAAAGAGCGTGAAACTCCAATATTCTATCATAGCGATAAAACCAGATAACCCTTGGGGTAAAATCTTTCGCAGACTATGAGCAAAACTTGTGAGGTGTAGACTATCTCTATGTGGGTAAAGAACAAAAGCGAAGACCAAAAAAAAGGCCAAAAAGGCCGAAACAATTACATAAAAAACCGTTTGTCTGGATAAAACACTGGAAATCTTAGCATAAAGAAAGGTGAAGAATACTGCCATCGGCAGAAGAGTCCAGACTTTTATGAAAGGAATAACTGCTGCAGAAGATGCTGTCACTACCACGGTGTCTTTTAAGCAACGAAGCATACTATAGTCAAAACATACAAAAAACAATAATAATGACAGGGGAATAATTCGTCTGACTTCATGTGGAAAAACAGGCCAAATTGTGTTTCTAAAAAAGCCGTTACCAAAATAACTTTTAGTGGACATTTAATAGCCTATTAATAATTTCAGCTGATAGTCGTGGCAAATATACACGATATGCCTACCTTGAAAAGGGGAGAGCCAGATATTTAGGAGCTCAGCTAGATAACTAGCTTTTTCCATGAGCCGCCCAAGAACTTAAGAGCGGTGGCTAGCAATAGTCCTGTGGCATAAATAATCGCTGCGATCCAGCAACCAATAATACCCAAATCAAGATAGATTGCTAAAAACCATGCCAAAGGAACCAAGCATAAAAAATGCAACAAAAATTCAGCAATCATAATAAAGCGCGTTTCACCGGCACCGTAAAGGGCCTGTGTTAGTACCATGGCTGCTGCTGCAGTTGGTGATAACAATAGAGCACTCAAACGCAATGATGGCAAGGCCGTTTCTATGACCATTTCTTTCAAGCTATTAGCATCTAAATCAGGCGGTAAAAACAGCATAAGAATGGGCCGCGGGAATAAAAAGGTCAGCAGACCAAAGATCGACATGACATAAGTAGCAAGGAGTACACACTGCCAGACATAACGCTCGGCTAGCTTTGGTTTTTTAGCTCCTATTGACTGGGATACCAAGGTTGCAGTGGAAGTACCAAAGGCGAGACAGGTCATAAAAACCAACATCATGACATGTAAAATAATACTAGCAGCTGAGGCGTTGGTTGAGCTTGTCCCTTGCATAACATCGAGCACGCTAACAATGTAGTTAAATAAGCCAACACCAACCATCAGAACGACAGTAGCTAAACCAGACCAGACTGATAAGCGTGAGATATTTAGGGCAATACCAACATTAAGATTGTCTAAGCGAAAAACCTTCATATGCCGGTCAGATTTTCTTAAAGCCCATAAAATCATGATTAAAACGCCAGCATAACTAGAAATTACTGAACCCCAGGCTGCACCGTAGACACCTAAGTGAGGAAACTGAACGCCTCCAATCTCTGGTCCAAAAATCAGCACATAACTAAAGACGATATTGATCAAGTTCATGGCAATAGCCACGCCCATGTGTACTCGCACTCGCCCCATGCCATCGTAAAAACTTTTAAAAGAAGCCATTAAGGCCATGCTCGGCAGCCCTAACAGCCTAATTCGGCTATATTCACTGCCGATATGCTGAACTTCCGGGCTTTTGGTTAAGAGCATCATGGTGGGCTCAATCAGAGCGATGGCTATAGTAGTGATAACGGCGCTAGAAATTATCGATACGGCAATCGAATTGCTTAAAACTTGTCCGGCTTTGGTGATTGAACCCTCGCTAAAGCGTCGTGCTGATATTGCTTGGGTTCCCACTGAAATCGACGATAAAAACCCACCGTAAGCCCAGAGCAAAACCACCGAAGCTAAGATAGCAGCCGTTCCAGGTACGGCGACCGAATCATCCAGGCGGCCAACCATCAACATATCAACGGTATTGATAGCGGTTTGAGTTAGCATGCCAACGATGACTGGCCAGCCCAACTGGACAATTCGACCGAGTAACGATGGTTCTAAAAACAAAAAGCGAAATTTGGCAGCTGCCGGTTCTTCGGTATAAATTGAAATCGCCTTTATTTCGGCTTTTTTATGGCTATCATTTTTTATGCTCATTGCTTACCGGCTGGAAATAAAACTAAGCTTTCATTTTTTTTATATGATGGCAAATGTCGTACGTAAATACATCTTTACTTTTGACCTGATCTTAGGGTAATAATGCCCGGGATTTACCTGTTGTGGGAGAAAAAAATATGATCACGAGTGTAAAAAAAAGCTTAATTACGTTGATAGTTATGGTGGTTGTTCCTCTAGCCTTGAGTGGTTGTCATAAAAAAGTAGTCTCCATAAGCTGTAAGGCAGATAGCGATTGCCGTGTTGACGCTAGTGGCAAAGAGATTAATGGTGTTTGCCATGAAGGTAAATGCGAAGAATGCGTTGAAGACACTGATTGCCAAGGTTTGAAGCAGTGCGTTAATAATCGTTGCGAATCTTCTTGCCAAGTGGATGCTGATTGTGGGTCAGACAAGCACTGCGAAAATAGTTTTTGTACAGCCAATTGTAGCAATAACGAAGCTTGTGGTGCTAGTAGCGTATGTGCTCAAGGGCGTTGCGTTTCTCAAATAGATGGCAATCAAGACACGGTTGCTTTGACTGATGATCAATGCAGAAATCTTGCTAGTATCCACTTTGATTTCGACCGTTTTGATATCAAGGATGAAGATAGAGCCCACGTTGACCAGCTAGCTAGTTGCTTAGAAAATAACCCTGGTTATACGCTTACTATTGAGGGCCATACCGATGATCGTGGCACACCAGTTTATAACATGGCGCTTGGTGAAAAACGTGCCAATGCGGTGATGAGCTATCTTAAAAATGACCGAGGCATTGCATCTAATCGCATAAAGACCTTATCATATGGTGAGCAAAAGCCAGTAGTAGACGAGAAGAGTGAATATGCTTGGGGACAAAATCGACGCGCTCAATTTTCTTTCAACAATTAAGCTTGATAAGCTTGGTTCTCTTGGTGCACCCGCTCAGTTATTGGCGGGTGTTTTGCTGTTATTAAGTTCATCGTGCGTTATGACCAAGGCGCAGGGCGATATCTTAAGCCAGCAAGTTCGGGATATGAATGGTGAAGTGGCCAAACTTCAGAGTGTTCGCCATGATATGGAAGTTATGTTAAGCGGCCAGCTTCGCGATTTATTTGACCGCTTGGCTAAGCTAGAACGTCAGTTTGCCAATCTTCGTGAGTCTTTGCTTGAGGGATCGAGTAAAAGCGGTGAATTAGTAGCAGAAGTGCAAAATTTACGCAATCAACTTGAAGAAGCCCAATATAAATATCGTAACCTTGAGCAAGATCAAAAGAGTCTTGCTGAAAATCAAATGGCTTTAACTGAAGCACAAAAGAAAATAGCTATCCCGCTCCTCAAAGACGATCACTTTGGGTTAGCTAAAAAATATTTTAGTAACCAAAAGTATCAAGATGCTATATTTTTATTAGACGAGTTTATTAAAGAATATCCTAAAGAAAAAGAGTTAGTTGGTCAATCATATTTTTTAATTGGTGAATCAAACCGAAAAATAGCAGAAGGTGAAAAAGTACCAGAAGAAATAAGTAATTATTATAAAAAATCAGTGCTAAGCTATCAGAAAATTGTTGAACTTTATTCTGGATCAACTTTGCGTGAAGAAGCACTATTTAAAATAGGCACAGTGCTAAAAACTATGGGTAATAATCAAGGTGCAGCAGCAGCATTTAAAGAACTCTTACTGCAAAATAGCAAAAGCAAGCGGGCCGGCGAAGTAAAGAAGATTCTGGCGGCTTTGGGTGATAGTTAAGCCGGACGAGTAGATTTACAGCGGGGGACTATTTTTCATATCTTAGCCCTGGTAGGCCCTTTTGGTTAGTTTGACGTGTTTGGGGTTTGGTATATGACAACCCGCTTGTTGGTGGTCGGTCGCGATCGTGCTCATGTGCGAGAGTTGATTAAGCTTTATCCCTGTTCTGAGGTTATTAGTGCGGCGAGCTTTTTTGATAAAGTTTCTTGGTTGCCGTTTTTATATGATCGTGAGCTCAAAAAAGACGATGGTAGCCCCTTGGTTATTGCGACTGATTTACTGGCTCGATCGAGAGAATACCCGATCAGTTGGGCGCCTAAGTTTGCATCACTATATTCGGCAATTTTACATGGCTGTGCTGATCCTAAAGATCTAAGTAGACTTAGTCATGAGCGCAAGATGGCTTCGGCTCAAGCTTTGAGTATTGCTGCTGGTATTCATGAAGCTATGCTTAAAAAATCGCTGACTAACACAGTGGGAGCTCTATATAAAGCTCGGTATATTATGAGAGAGCGTAAGCTTATTCCACCGAGTTTGGCAGCATACCCAAAGATTTTATTGCTATATTTGGTTGATCTCACAACCCTTGAGATTGCTGTTATCAAAGAGCTTGGTGAACTTGGCTTAAGTTTAGAGCTTTCTTTTCCGCTCGATTTTGCTGCGCGGGGTATCAATGTCGCGGTTGATTTTGTGGCCAAGCAGTTTGAATGCAGCGAGGGACTTACCAATATTGAGCTTAAGTTTAATAGGCTTACTAGCTTAGGGCCCACGGCTGATTTGGTTCAGTCTTTATTGATTGATGATGAGCCTGTGATTGAGCAGCACGGATGGGAGCTGATCGCTGCTGGCAGTATCAACGAGGAAGCCCATCTCATTGCTAATAAAATAGGCCAGCTCAAAACTAAGGATAGTCGTGCCAAAATTGCGCTGGTATTACGAACTATCGATCATCGAGCACAGATATACCGCCGCACTTTGCTCGATTTTGGTCTTAGTCTCAATGAGCGTAAAGGTATTAGTTTGGTCGACTCACCGGCGGGTTTGGCTCTCAAGGTATTATTATCTGCTGGTAGCAATCAGCTGGGCCGATCTGATTTGGTGAGTTTGCTGGCTAATCCAATCTTTAGATGCTCGATCATAGATGCGCACATGCGCTCTTTACTGATCAGTCTTATTGATAGGCTCGGGATTGACGATCGGGCATTCTTGGGGGGTCATATTAATGATCGTTATTATCAGCCAATCAGCCAGTATCTAAGACTCAGTTTATCGGAAGAACAGGTAGTCTTAGCTCATCAACTTAAAAATTTGGTGGTATCGATTGAAACTGACCTTGCTTTCTTAGCTAAGCCAGCAAGCTTAGAGGTTTGGCTTAAGAGCTTAAAAGTGCTGGTGGAAAAATGTTTGAATGCTGATGAGCCTTCAGTTGGCAGTTTGCTCGGTGCTCTTATTTCATTGGCAGAGAGCCAGGCGCATGAGGGTACGTGCTCAAACATTGATTTTCAAGATTTTACCAGCTTGCTGAGCTCCTATCTACGAACGATTACGATTGTTAACGCTGACCGGGCTGATTTTGATGCAGTTGAGCTTTTACCTTTGCCGGAACTACTTGGTCGCAGTTTTGACTATATTTTCATTGCCGATATGGCTTTTGGTCGACTGCCGCAGAATATACCGCCTGATCCTTTGATAAACGATGAGCAAAGAATTTTAATTAACCAAGCCTTGGGCCGGCCGGTTTTACGGGTATTTTTTGACGATCCTTTTGAGCCGATGCTGGTACCACCACGCCAAGCGCTTGAACCTTTTTGGTTTGCCTGTGCTGTAGCCAGTGCTAAAAAACACGTCTATTTTTCTTACGCTATGCGTGATGAAGCCGGCAAAGAGCAAGCGGCTGGCGAATTTTTTTTATGGCTCAGTGACCATGTTAGATGCGAGCAAAGCTCTGAACGAGCTATTCAGTTTATCAGTCCTATTTCAGCGCGTTTTTTAGCAGGTTTAAAGCATAAGTCTGTGCCTGGACTCAAATCTGAGGACTTTAAAATTAGTCCAGAGTTAGCAGTCAGGAGTTTGGCTGGCCGTTTAGGGCCTGATAATTATCGTGCCCTTACGCCAACTATGATCGAGGCCTTTGCTAGTTGTCGCTGGGCGGGATTTTTATCGAGAGTGATCGGTCTTGAGGCTCCCCAAAAAGATCACGATGAGGTGGACGCTCGACTGTTGGGCCAACTCGCTCATCAGGCTCTTGAACGTTATTTTTTAGCGCCCAAAAATATCGATGTCATTTTAAGGGAATTGAGCCAGGAATATTGCCAAAATAATTATATTAGCAGCATTGAGGTATTTTTTTGCCATGTAGAATGGCTCGCTCACGGTTTAGTTGAGCTGATTACTACCATGAAAGAACATCAAGATTTAGCAGGTGCTATTCAGGTCGGTACTGAGATCTCTTTTGGTCTAAAAGAAAGTGCTTGGCCGGCTTTGGCTATTCATGGCCATCAGCGATCTTATTTTATTGGTGGCATTATTGACCGTTTAGTGCGTACTCATAATGGCTTCATAGTCATTGATTACAAGCTGTCAGGGTTTGAAAGTTTGAAGGCTCGTAATCATAGCAAATCCTTGTTGAGTACGAGCTTTCAAATGCCAATTTATCTAAGCTTAGTTAAGCATTATCTGGCTTCTGATCAGCCGGTGTCTTTTATGTTTATATCGATTAGAGATGGGCAAATCTTAGCTCTTGATGACCGATCATTGCCCGTGCATACCAGTCTTTTTGAGGCAATTGATACTATTTTTGAGCCGGTAGCTCGTGGGGAGATTATGGCTAGCCCTGGTGAGCATTGCCAGCACTGTGATTTTGCCTTGATTTGCCGTAAATCTGAGTGGGCTCGGCATGACTAAGCAGTTTTATCATAGTGCAGCAATTGCTGGTGCTGGCACTGGCAAAACCTATTCGCTGGTAGAAAATTATTTACAGGCCTTGTTTGGTCTTGATCCTAGTCGAGAAAAAAAACGTCCTAGCGAGATCTTAGCTCTTACTTTTACCGATAAAGCCGCTAACGAAATGCGTTTGCGTATAGCCAAACGCCTGGCCGATTTGATGCTTCATGGTTTTATTAACGACTCGATAGCCGAAACAGCTGATCGCCAGGGGCAGGGTTTACCGGATCGTGAAGAAATACGCCGCCATTTACGCGCCTTACCTAATGCAAGCATTGCCACTTTTCATGGTTTTGCCGCTTGGCTTATGCGCACTGAAGCGAGGGTGTTGGGCTTAAATGAACATTTTGAGATTTTTTTGCCCAGTGAAGAGCTTAAATTGGCCAGAAATATTATGCGGCCCCTAATTATCACCCGTCTTACAGCAGAAAATCGCCTCATGAAAAGCTTGGTTGCTCGTTTTAGATTAAATTCAGGCACGATGTCTTTAGGTTTGATTGATGGCCTGATTAACTTTTATCGCGATCTCAATGAGCATGGTATTGATAGTGAGCATCTTAGCCAAGCAGCTCTGCCGGCAATTAGTTTAGATAGCCTGGAATCGGCTGTTAATAATATCAATACTATTGCTATGACTAAGCTTGCTAGAGAGCGGATGAGCGAAATTACTCTGAATCTGACTTTTTTGCGTGAGGCTTTAGCTAATCAACAAGAACGAGATGTAGCCAAGGCATTTTCTAGGCTGAGAAAATCAGTTGGTGGCAACTGGGGAGATAAACAGGCGCGAGCCTTATTATTTGGCGAGGTAGTAAGTCTTGGTGTCGGTTTGGTTGATCATTTTGTTCGCGAAGATGAGCAGGTGGTGATTGATATCATCGTTCATTTTCATCGCCAGTTTACTCTTGCTAAGAGCCAGCTACATAAGCTGTCTTTTGCAGACCTGCAAATTATAAGTCGGCGTGGTTTAGCTCAAGATCCTGATTTACGTCTGCGCCTAAAACAACGTTTTAAACATATTTTAGTGGATGAATATCAGGATACGAGCCCTATTCAGGAAGATATTGTCGCTCTCTTAGCTGAAAATCGCAGTTCTGCTCAGGCTATTGGTCTTAGTAATTATTTGGATCGGGTGAGCTTAAGATCAGGTGCCTCTTTATTTGTAGTAGGTGATAAAAAACAGAGTATCTATGGCTTTCGTGGAGCTGAAGTTAGGCTTTTTGACCGCATCATCGAAAAAATGGCTAGTACTCATGCTGATAGTGGTGGTTTTAGCCAAAAATTCTTGACAATCAATCGACGCTCAGAGCCAAAGTTATTAAAACTAATTAATTTGCTGGCTCAGTACAGCTTAGCTAATCAAGGCTATTTGCCGATTCATGATCTAGAGCCAAGCTCTGAAAATGAAGATGGCAAAGCTGAGTTATGGGTGCTGGAAGATGATCGTGATCTAAGTCGCACTGATGCTAATTTATATTGTGCAGCTATTGGATTAAGTAATTTGATTTATAAACAGCCAGACCGTTCTTTGCATAAGATAGTTATTTTAGTGCGGCGGATAAAATCAGCGATAGTCATCAAGCGCCATTTGAGTGATTTAGGTATTGCTGCCTCTATTGTTGGCGGTGAAGGTTTTTTTACGGCCCAAGAAGTGGTTGATATACTGGCAGCTTTAAAGCTAGTTATCGATGCTGATAATAAGTTTGCTCAAACTATTGTCTGGCGCTCGCCTTTAGTTTCGCTCACCGATCATGAGTTGTGTTTATTAAGCTTAGCAAATGAGCAGGTCAAGCTAAGTCCTGATTCAAGCATGAAGCTGGCACGTTTTCAGGCGGCTTTAGAGACCATTAGAGCTAGCTTATATCGCCATGGCTTAGCTTGGGCCATAGATATTTTACTTGGCGAGTGTGATTTTGCTTATTACCTTGGTCAGTCTAATCAGGCTGAGCAAAAATGGGCCAATATTAATAAGCTCAAATATTTATTATCGCAGCCAGGCCAAGACTATGCTCAAGCCATTGAGAATCACTACCAGCATATTTTTGATGACCGCCGTGAAGCACTTGCTGAGCCAGAGAGAGCAACTGATGCAGTAATGATTATGACCATTCATCAAGCCAAAGGTCTTGAGTTTGATACGGTAATTATTGCTGATACTGAAGGACAGCTACCCAATAGCTCGGCTGATTTTTTATTTGACCATGAAATAGGCGTGAGTATCAGAGCCCGTGGTCGCATGATTGCAGCTTGTGAACCAGACCATGCTCAGACAGCAATGGCTAAAACCCGTTTTCAAAATATTAGGCTCAAGCAAGCGTACAAAGAACAAGCTGAGCAAGCACGCTTATTGTATGTTGCTATAACTCGTGCCAAACGAGAGTTATATCTTGCCTGCTCACAGACAAGCTTTCTAAAACCAACGTCAGCCCCTGGCTTGCTTGGTTTAGCCTTAAAGGCTCAAGTTCACGCGCCTCAACAATTTAATACTTATTGCCCACATCGCATTATTAGTCAGGGCTATAACTTTAAAAAGCCACTAGCGGAAAATCTGGCTATGGGCGAAGCTCATATTTACCAGCCAGCCCAGCAAGTAACCCGTCTCTTTTCGAGCATGCTCAAGAGTCACGATGAAGATACTAAGATGTCCAATAATAATTGGGTGGTGATCGATGGCAGTTTAGCCCATCAAGTATTAGCTGGGGCTGGCAGTTGTTTGGCTGGTGCCCAAGACATTAATCAAGATCTGCTTGAGTTATTAGTTGATGCTGGATTACGATCATCTGGATTAGGACCCAGCATCTATCAAGATGCAACCAGGCAGGCTTGTGTAAAAACTTTGCAGCTTTTACACCCCTTATTGCGATCAGCTCGGCAAGTAATCTTTGAAATGCCACTCTTGGTTGCCCTTAAACCCGAGCTGATTATTGAGGGTATCGCTGACTTGGTGTTGGAGTTTGATGATTTTGTGGGAGTTCTCGAGTTTAAATCAAGCCCTCGACTTGCCCAGCATCCTAACACTAGGTTGCAAGTTTTAGCCTATGCGGCAGCTTTAGGCCGCCAGTTTAGTAAGCCCATCAAATACGGGGTTTTATTAGTTGGTGCCGATCAGAGCCCAAGCTTTAAGATCTATACTGTTGAGTGCGAGCTAGATTTGCTTGCGCAGAATATAGCAATCATGACCATTGACCCAGTCGGCCAGAGTTGCCACGACATGAAAGCCTAGTTTTTGATAAAAAGGCTTGGCTTGAAAGTCCATGGTATCAAGTTGCACAAAGCGGCAACCTTTTTCATGAGCGAACTCTTCAACCGCAAGCATCGCTCTGCGCCCCAGACCTCGTCCACGATAGCTTTCATTCACCCAGGCCCAATTCACCCTAGTGTAGGCGCTAATATAATCGCCGCAAATACCAGCGATGATATTGCCCTCAGCATTACGAATATAAAGGGAAAATGGCTTGGGTTTCCAATCGCCTAAAAATCTTCGATTGTATTCAATAACGCCATTCTTTATGATGGCCCTCGGTCCAGGGTTGTCGCTTTCATCGATAATGACTTCATCGTAAATCAAGTCAGGTTGGGCATTGAAATCATCCACCATTTTTTGGGCATAAGCTAAGATGGTTTTAATAACCTCTTCGGGTTTATGAGGCTCAAGCACCAAATGATAGGATGATTCTTTAAGCTCACGCGCTAGCGGATGATATGCTTGGTTATTACTAAGCAGTAAAACCGGTAAAAAAAGTGAGCCACGGTTATCTGCCATACGTTTAACTTGATGAAATATAACTTCATCATGAGTGTTCATAAACAGAGAATTAGTGACCAGATAGTTTTTCTCATAGTCTTTGCCCATTAAATCAAGCACATGGGTATGAATATAGTTAATTTTGCTCCAGGCGCTATCGCCGATGTCTTGTCGATTATGGCAACCCATGATCGATAACAGTGGACGATCAAGCTCTTCTAAATCAACTAAGTGGTAGGGGTTTAACGAGCATAACTTGATCATTTGGCCCACCATATAAATAGTAATCGGCGCCTCAGTGATTGGCTGTCTCTTGCCCATGCTCTCCTCTTGATTAGAGCTACCAATCAATCATAATAGTATTTAGCTAGACTAGGGAAATTTAAGCTTTTTGAATTTTGAATGCCCTTCACTGTGCTCGATCTGGTGGTCTTTTTTGGCGTCTTCTTGGCGATCGGCTTTCCTCGCGTGTGCACCCTGCCCGTCATTTTTAAGGAGATGTTTGGCCAGCAGTTCTTCACTGTCAAGACCATCACAATCCTGATGAAACCATTGAGCAGCTGGGTTTTCAAAGGCAGCACAACGCTCACCCATATTGAGCTTACAATCTTGGCATTGTTTCACCGGTTTATGGCTTTTGCTGGTCATAAGAACATCCTGAGCTAAGTTATTAACTTTACTTAACGATTATTTTTCCAGCCCGGCCAGGCTGATCTGTTAAAAATTAGCCATAAATTAAGATAATTTGTACCAAACTACAAAATAGAGTAGCCCTACCTGCCAAAATATGGTGGCAAGTCAATCGCTTAAATATTGTCACTTTATTGAAGATACTGAGGGCGATCAGATGGAATTACGATTTTTACGCGACTTGGAAAAACGCGAGATCGATTTTGTCGTACTTAAAAATAAACAGCCCATCTTTGCTGTAGAATGCAAAACCGGTGAAAAACGAGTGTCTGAGCATTTCAATTATTTCAAAACTAGAACATCTATTCCCATATTTTATCAGGTCCACCTAGGCCAAAGCGACTATTCACCACAAGAAGGCATACGGGTTTTACCCTTTAGCAAATTTTGTCATGAGCTGAGCCTTCCCTAAGTGCATATGAAGCCTGTATTGCGTTAATATGTCTCACAACATGACGTTTAACATAATCAGGCTAGGATCTAAGAAAACAGCCGTTTAAACGAACCTAAATCTACGTGCCTAAAAACCGGGTTATCTTTTCGTAGCTGACCCATGCTATCGTGGTCGCCGCTGTAAGAATGGCCAGGATAAACCATGGTATTATCGGCTATATTATTCAAGCGCTCGTTAATGGTCCGGTGCATTTCTTCCACGTTGCCGCCGGGTAGGTCTACTCGACCGCAGCCGCGTAAAAACAGGGTATCGCCAGAGACCAGCGAGTTTTTGATGCGAAAGCAACATGACCCAGGCGTATGACCGGGCGTGTGTATCATTTCAATAGCAATATCTCCGGCCATGACAAAATCACCTGATTCATGGGCAATAATATCTGAGTCTGACAGTTGAGTGACTGTCAAAATTCCTGCTTTTTCGAGTTTATGGGTATGAACTGGGCAAGGGTTTTGGGCTATAAGCTCAGCTAAACCTTCAATATTAAAACCCCATAGATGCCCACCCACATGATCAGGGTGATAATGGGTAGCAAGGGCGCCGACAATTTTCATGTTATCAGCCTGAGCGATATTAATTATCCCAGCTATATCCCAAGCTGGATCAACTACTATACATACACCTTGTTCGTGATCGCCAATCAAATAAACAAAATTAGCCATTTGTTCTGCGGCCATATTACCAACAGCAAAATCGCGGCCGGATAAGAGCTGGCGAAGGTATAGTTTGTCCATGCTGAGTCTCCAGTCTTATGGGTATAATCGATCGAGGGTTCGTGCAAAGGGAATAGTCTCACGTACGTGATGAAGGCCACATAACCAGGCGACGGTACGCTCAATACCGAGACCAAAACCAGCATGGGGTACTGAGCCATAACGGCGTAAATCTAAGAACCACTCGAAGTCAGCCTGGTTTAAACCATGGCGGGCAATTTCTTTGAGCAAGAGCTCTAAGTTATCTTCACGTTGGCCGCCACCGATAATTTCGCCATAACCCTCAGGAGCAAGAACATCCATGCAGCGAGCAATGTTATGATTCTGCTCATCTTTCTTCATGTAGAATGCTTTTACTGCACTAGGAAAGCCGGTGACAACAATGGGTTTATCAAAGCGCTTGGTCAGCTCTGTTTCATGGGGAGCACCAAAATCCATGCCCCAGCTTATTTCAAGCAATTTTTTCTGCTCGGGTTCTTCTACTGAAGCTTGAATTTCTTTGATCATAGTGACGGCGTCGGTGTAACTTAAGCGCGGAAAAGGCTTTCTAATTTTTTTAAGTGGCTCAAGATTGCGTTCAAGCACTTCACTGAGTTCTCGTTCGTGCTTGGCTAAAACTTGCTCGACAACGAAACACAAGAAATCCTCAGCAAGCTCAATATTGCCCTCCAAATCCATAAAAGCAACTTCAGGCTCTACCATCCAGAACTCGTTTAAATGTCGTCTAGTCTTACTTTTTTCTGCCCTAAACGTAGGTCCAAAGCAATAAGTTTTACCAAAAGCCATGGCGGCTGCTTCTTGGTACAGCTGACCAGATTGAGACAAATAGGCTTTGGAGTTGTCAAACCATGTGGTTTCAAAGAGGGTCGAAGTACCTTCGCAGGCATTGGGGGTAAAAATGGGGCTATCGACTAACAAAAAGCCTTTGCTATCAAAGTAGTCACGCACCGATTTAATAATAGTTGCCCTAATTCGTAAAATAGCATGTTGACGACGCGATCTAAGCCATAGATGCCGGTGGTCCATGAGGAAGGCATCGCCGTGAGCTTTTTTGGCAATGGGATAATTGTCGCAGCTGCTAACAATTTTTATGCTGTCTAAATGCATCTCATAGCCACAATACGGCGCACGATCATCTTTTTTTACGGTACCGGTGACAATAATGGCTGATTCTTGGCCAAGTTTGCTAGTCTGCTCAAACAGGGCTTCGTCAATATCGGCTTTAGCTAAGATAGTTTGGATAAAACCAGAGCCATCACGAAGATGCAAAAATAATAATTTACCAGAGCCGCGCTTATTATAGAGCCAGCCTTTGAGCATCACCTGTTGGTCAGCATATTGAGCAATCTCAGTTATTCTTATGTGGGGTGGTTGCAAGTTGGTCTTAGTCATGGTGGTTTAGGGCCCTTTGAAATTTGCACAAGCTAGTCCTAGCAGGCTCGCTTACGGCTAACAAGATCGGGGGGCATATGCGACAAGTGCATGAAATTGAGAAGGTCTTTATGAATGGCCATAGCCACCTGGAAGTTGTCTGTGGGCCGATGTTTTCGGGTAAAACCGAAGAACTGATCAGGCGCATCCGAAGGGTAGAATACGCTCGTTTACGGGCGGTAGTTTTTAAACCAGAAATCGATGCTCGTTTTTCTAAAGAGCTGGTAGTCAGTCATTCTGATCAGAAAATCGCCTCTGTGCCTGTGCCTAATGCTGCGGTTATCAGGGATTATCTAGGAGCGTGCACTGAAACTACTCATGTAGTCGGCTTAGACGAAGTGCAGTTTTTTGATCAGGATATAATATATCTTTGCGAAGACCTGGTAGCTTTGGGCATACGGGTGATTGCAGCCGGTTTGTGTGAAGATTATTTGGGCCGTCCTTTTGGCCCTATGCCGGAATTGTTGGCTCATGCCGATATCGTAACTAAGTTATGGGCTGTATGCATGAGCTGCGGTGCGCCGGCAAGTAAAACTCAGCGTGTGGCCCGCCACGGCCATAAAGTTGAAGATAATCAGGTGCTGGTAGGAGCGGGTACTTTTTATGAAGCTCGTTGTCGAGCTTGTCATGTAAAAGCGATTGTTGAACTTAGAGATGACGAGGACAGCGCACCCATGCTTGATTTCGATGATGTCAAACTATAAGTAGTTTTAACTAATCATGGAGTATACATGGACGCAAGCTATCAGACACTAAGTTTTACCAAGCCAGAGTTGGATCATGCTTATGGCTCTAATGTTCATATCTTAACTGACCCGGTTTCGTTGTTGCAGTTGGCTGATTTATGCCAAGCTCATACCATACAGCCGGCCATTAATAACTTGGTTCGTGAGCTTTATCAATTTCTAATTCGTAACGTTGTACGTATTGAGTTTCCTATAGAAGAAATCAACATTAAAACCCGTATGGCAGCTATTAGTCCATATGGCACCTGGGCCGGGCGAGTTACTAAAAAAAGTACCAAAACCGTTACGGTTAATATTATGCGGGCGGGAGCTCTGCCGAGCCAGGTTTGTTTTGACTTTTTCAATCGCATTTTAGATCCCAATTTTATCCGTCAAGACCACGTGGTCATGGCACGGACTACGGACGAACAAGAACATGTTACTGGGGCGAAGTTGTTTGGCTCTAAAATTGGTGGTGATGTCCTTAACTCTATGCTGTTATTTCCTGATCCAATGGGAGCAACGGGCAGTTCGATTTCAGAGATTATCAACTACTATAAAGAGCGGATTCCTGGCCCTGCTGCAGCTATCTTTGCGGTGCACTTGATCGTGACACCCGAATACTTGCGGCGTATGAAGCATGACCACCCTAATGTTAAAATCTATGCCCTACGCCTAGATCGCGGTGCTTCACCGGCGCATGTGTTGCAAGAAAAACCAGGATTACTATGGGAGCAAGAAAGCGGATTAAGCGATAAGCAGTATATAGTTCCAGGCGGCGGTGGCTTTGGCGAAATTATTAACAATTCTTTTTGTTAGGGGACTGGTCATGTCGATATTGAGAAATGATCGAGTTATTGAGCTGATTAGTAAAGAAAAAATCGCTAAAAAAATAGCAGAGCTCGGACATGAGATTAAAAATCATTACCAGTATAGCTCTGAAACGCTGGTTTTAATTGGCGTGCTCAAAGGTTCAATTATCTTTTTGGCTGATCTCTGCCGAGCTATTGATTTGCCATTAGAACTAGAAATGATAGGCGTATCATCGTATGGTGAAGACACCAAGTCTTCAGGTGTAGTGCGTATTACTCAAGATTTAGTTAGGCCGATAAAAAATAAACACGTGCTGATTGTGGAAGATATTTTTGATACTGGTCTTACTGTTAAGTATTTGGTAGAAAATCTTAAAGCTCGCGAACCGTGCAGTGTCAAAGTTTGTACGCTGTTAAAGAAAGAAATCTCTAACCAGGTCGACATAAAGCTAGACTTTTTGGGCTTTAGCATACCCAATGAATTTGTGGTAGGTTATGGCCTAGATGTAGCTGAGCGTTTGCGTAATCTGCCAATGATATGCATTTATCAGCCCTAATCTTTATTCTCTGAGCCATTTTTGAGCACTACTGGATATCAAGACTACCGTGGAGGATTCAATGGCTCATAAACCAATAAAATTATCTGCTCTATTTTTTATGTTAACCAGCTCTTTGTGGTCAGCTGATATTGCTAGGGCTGACAAGCTTTTTGCCCAGCGAGATGTCAGTATTGATCATATACGTCAAGCTAGTAAAATCTATGAAATAGTTATTGAAAATACTAAAGATCGAGCAATGTTATTGCATGCTATTGATAGATTTGGCCGACTTGCTATACTAGAGGGCGAGTTTGCTAAAGAGTTATTTAGTATAAATATAGAAAAACCTGATAAAATATTCTCTCATTGTATAAAGGTTATCGAACATGCTTCTCCTAAGAAGCTCAAAGAAGATGTTGCTGAATATTATTATTGGCGGGCTTCTTGCACAGGCTTATGGGCCTCTCATGCTAGTAAAGCGGAGCTGGTTATTACCGGTGGTCACGTTGCTAAGATAAGAAAATTAATTGCCATTGGTCAGAAAAAATTCCCCGAATATGATGGCCGCGGTTTTTTTCGCCTTGAAGCAGGACTTTTATCCCGTGTAAAGGTTCTAGAAATTGCTGGCCTTTATAAACCAGAACAGGCAATAAAACTGCTAGATTATGCTGTTGAAAATGGTTGTAATAATTATTATTCTTATATTTTAAAAGCTGAAAGCCAAATGGCGATTAATCAAAAAGATAAAGCTGTTATGACTCTACGATATGCTGTTGCTGATCTGATGCATAAATTTTCACTGGGCCTCATACCACCTATTGTTGCTGTCGAAAATAAAATGGTTTTAGCACACATGCGTACTATGCTTTCTGAGCTTATCTAGAAGATATTTTGATTTTTTAGTTAGATAAAGCTTAGCCTAAATATATGAATATTTGGGAGAGCAATGTCAGAAGCTTTTAGTGTATTAGAGATTTTAGAGCAGCTCTATCGTAGAGGCTATACCGAAGACTTCCGGGTTATCGGTCAAAATATGCGGCTAATACCTGCCAATGTTTTGATTGACCCGGAATATCTTATTGTTGATGATATTTATCGTTTTGAGGGTTATACTGATCTTGGAGATGAGGCAGTTATTTTTGCTTTAAGCTGCCCAAAAAATAATCTCAAAGGCACTTATTTAGTCGCTTACGGTCCCATGATGGATATAGCTGATAGCCATATGGTGCAGAAACTCTCATATTTTTATCCTAGGTGATAGATTTTTTATATCTAGCAGCTAGTTTGTCCTCGGAAATAAATTTGGAGGATACCTTGAAGAGTGCTCAGCGAATAATTGCAATAAGCAGTTTATTGATTTTATTTGCCCCATTAGGCATAGATCTTTATTTGTCGGCCTTTAAAATTATTGAAAACGATCTTAGTGACTCTTTCTTCCAGGTTAGCGATACTCTGACAATATACATATTCACGCTTGGTCTGGGCCAACTGTTTTTTGGCGGTCTTTCTGATCGATATGGGCATCAGATTATTATTGCCGCGGGATTTTTTCTAACGGCTCTATCTTGTTTGCTGATAGTTTCAGCTGGATCGATGGAATTTTTCATGCTTTGTCGTTTTCTCCAAGGTTTAGGAGCCAGCGCCCTCACGGTAGTGTCGTTCGCGCAAATAAGAGAAAACTTTAAAGGCGTAGAAAGCGCTAGAGCCTATTCGATTGTTAATGGTTGTATGAATATAATCCCAACTTTAGCACCTTTTATTGGTAGTTATTTTATCTTTGGTGGAAAATGGCAAGGAGTATTTTATGCTTTGCTGTTTTTTTCTATCACTATAGGCGTGATTATTTTTGTTTTAGTATGGAATAATGGTGAAAATAATCATAATCGTAGTAGTATTATTAGTTTTGTGCAGATCGCTTCTGATAGCAATTTTCAAAAAGGTGTTTTAATTAACAGCCTTTTGCTGAGTGTCATATTTACTTATGTCGCTACTGCACCAAAAATTTTAATGAACGAAATGAATTTTAGTGCCAGTTCTTTTGGTTTAATTTTTGGTTTGAATGCTGCAGTAATCATGTTTTTTAGTTTTATTCAGTCGAAAATTTTACAAAAAGTATCTCCTAAGAAATCTATTGTCAGTAGCATATCTTTAATTTTATTTTCCTCTATATTATTAGTGTTTTTTTCGTCAAGTACTGCACCGTTAACTTATATGTTTTCAATAGCTGTATTTAGCATTGGTTTTGGTTCTTTGACAGGTATTGCTTCAGCTATAGCGATGGATTCATTTGCTGATAATCCCGGTAAAGCCAGTGCTTTGATGGGTTGTACTCAGATGATGCTTTCTAGTTTTATCAGTTCGTTACTAGCGCATTCTCCCATCAATCCAAGGCTTAGTTTGAGCTATTTCATGCTTGGTACAGCTATATTTTTAGGTTTTCTCTTACAAAAAAGATTAGAAGGAACATTCAATCATGCTCGTTAGATTTAATAATGCTGAGCTTTCTGCTCATAGTATATTTGAACATGAAAAAAGCTTGGATTTATTTAGAAAACAAGGATTTTTTATACTCGAAAATCGTGAAAATCTCAGCCCAGAAAATTATATTGAATTATTCAAAGTAAAATCTGGTTTAGGTGGTTATTTTCAATCTGAGTTTAATAAAAATTATCATGCCAGTAATATCAAAGGCAATGTTTCTTTGATTGGACAAATTGATAAAGGTATTCACCCGTCTTTTAATACCTGTAATGGTCAAGATTTTCATGTAGATGGAACTTTTGAGTTGATCGGCACGGTTAAGACATCAGTTTTGTATTGTGTTGAAAATGCAGATGTGGGCGGTGAAAGTATTTTATTTGATGCAAATGGAGCTTTTATTTTCTTAGAAAAAAATTATCCACATTGTGCTGTGGCATTGATGAACGAAAAATCTTTAGTACGAAGAAGTACTACTGGTACTGAAGATTTTTGTATAGGTCCAGCATTTAAGTATAATCAAAATAAGCTATACACGCGCTTTACTATCGATATATCTGCGTGTTGGGAAGAGGCTTATAGTCAGATTGATCACCTTGAAGAAGCTGTGAATATTATGCGTGATATTGCTCAGCCTGGTAGCCCTTATTATCTGCAATTTGCATTAGCTCCCCAGCACATGATAGTTTTTGAAAACGATACTTTATGCCATGGTCGCTTGTCGTATCAGCAATTCAATAAACAAAGATTGATGATCAGAGCACTTTTTTACGATAGATTTGGCGATGCCAGTTTTATTTCTCAGTACCCTATAGTTAATGAACAAAAAAGTACTGAGTTATTCAGCTAAAGCAGGTTTTGATTGGCGAAGTCCCAGTTTACCAGATTCCACCATGCTTCGATGTATTTAGGTCGAGCATTACGAAAATCTATGTAATAGGCATGCTCCCATACATCGCAGCTTAGAATAGGCTTATGACCGACGGTTAAGGGGCATCCTGCATTGGCAGTAGTTTCAATAATTAGTGATCCTGATGCTGGATCTTGACAAAGCCAAGCCCATCCTGAACCGAACTGGCCAGCAGCAGCTTTTGAAAATTGCTCTTTGAAAGCATCATATGAACCAAAACTATTTTTGATAAGCTCGGCTACGCGACCATGGGGATTACTACCAGCTTTGGGTGCCATACTACGCCAATAGAAGGTGTGGTTCCAAACTTGAGCTGCGTTGTTAAATATCGGCCCATTTGATTGTTTGATAATATCTTCCAGTGATCTGGTCGCCAACGGACTTCCCTCGGTGAGATTATTTAAATTGGTGACGTAAGCTTGGTGATGTTTGCCATGGTGATAGTCAAGCGTTTCCTCGGATAAATGAGGCACGAGAGCATTTTTGGCATAAGGTAGCGCTGGAAGGGTAAAAGCCATGAGGTTCTCCTAAGTTATTTTTTTCAGGCTAACCCAGGGAGATAAATATTCAACAGCTTGTTTGGGGGTCAGATAAAATTGCCAATGGCCTTGTTTGGTGGGGTAGAGATGACTATTAGACAGTTCGGCTAAAAATAAATCTCTACTTATAGCGTGAGCGCCAAACTTTTCTAGGTGCTCAGTATGGCTCTGGCAGTCAATCAGGCTAAACTGCCAGCTTTGTAAGTGAGCAACCAAGCATACAAATGCAATTTTAGAAGCATTGCTTGAGATAAAAAACATCGATTCGCCAAAAAACATCGAGCCGATATTGATTCCATATAAGCCGCCCACCAGTCTTTCTTGATCGTAGGCCTCAATGCTATGAGCAAAACCTAAGTTATGAAGTGCTAAGTAGCCATCGATCATCTCATCGCTGATCCAGGTGGCTTTTTGATTGCTGCGGTTAGCGCTTTGGCAATTTTTTATCACCGCCAAAAAATTAGTATCGGCTTGTATTCTCAGTGTGCTTTGTCGTATAGCTTTGGCAAGGCTGCGGTTGATGATAAGTTCACTAGGTTTAAGCACGAATCTAGGGTCAGGTGAAAACCAGAGCAGGGGCAAGTTTTGATGAGGCCAGGGAAAGATACCAGCGTAATAAGCTGCCAATAACCTTTCTGGGCGAAAATCGCCACCGACTGCAACAATACCGTGCTCGTCGGCTTGGCCATGGTCAGGAAAGTAATAGTCATGAGGATCTAAGAGTATGGGCATGATTTTTGATAAGACCCCATATTAAAAGAAGCAAGCATGCCAAGCAGCGATGGCCAGCGCTCAAGTATTTTGACTGCTTGCGTGGTGAGGCGGGGATATTTGATTAGATGAAGCAAGTTTTTAGTGAGAAAAACATGAGCACGAGAATGGTTTCTAAGAATATTTTGGTAATTCGCTAAATCTTTGAGTTTAATAGCTTGCTTATTCTTAAGTCTATGGCCAAGAATCTGCCCCAAAACCATGCCGGAAAAAAGCCCCAAGCTAATACCTTCGCCTGTTAGCGGGTCGATATAGCCAGCGGCATCACCAACTAGAGCTGCTTTGGTGCCTGAAAAAATAGTTTTGGGTGTATTAAAAAAAGGTCCAATAGCACGAGGCTGTTCACACACATGGCTTGATTTAAGCCGTGCGGCAAGCTCAGGAAAGAGCATTAAAAAGTGATTAAATAGTTCATGCGGCCCCCTGACTGTCAGTTTATTATCTGGCGACCATAAAAATACTAGGTTGATCTGGTATGGGTTTATCGGCGTGACATATGCTTCAATTTTATTACTGAGATAGATCTCAACCATATTGGACCAAGGTTTTTTGCTGAAATGGGCGTTAATAGCCCAGCGTTTAACAGAGCTTTTGCTAGCTTCTAGATCCAGCGATTTTCTAACTTTAGATCGTAAGCCATCAGCACCGATCAAAAACTTGGTTGTTATAGACAAGTTATTAGAAAGATTTACACCGTTATTATCTCTATTAAAACTTACAAACTCAGTGCCGTGTATTAAAGAAATATTGGGATATTCCTTGAGCGTAGCCCACAAAGCGCATGACAAAACCTGACGATTAATCCCTAAACCAGGACCTTCGCGAAAACTTGTTTCAGAGCGATGGCCCTCGTTCATATAGCCTAAGCCTTTGATCGAGTAAGACTGGTCTGGGCTGAGATGGCGAAGAATCCCCAAGCTTTTGAGCCTGGCCAGTCCAGGGGGTAAAATCCCCTCGCCACAGACTTTGCCGTGCGGTGCATGATTTTTTTCTACCACAGCAACCGATGCCCCAGTACGTGCGATGGTGATAGCGCTTGCGACACCGGCTGGACCTGCGCCAATAATAACGACATCAAAGTCATCCATGATGAGTCTTAAAGCCACAGTAGCGTGTAAGAACTTGTTCTTCATAGCCGATACGAATCCATAGTAACAAGCCATTGAGCAGCGAGAATAAGATAGCTGTTATATATGCGCTGTGGATTAACGGTAAAAAAGCGATCTCCAAAACTACGCCAATATAATTGGGATGCTTACACCAACGATAAATCCCGGTTTTGACCACCGGTATTTCCGGTAAAACCATGATTTTGGCTGTCCAACGATGCTTGAGGGTGGCGATGGCGGTGATGCGTAGCGCTTGTCCTATAAGAAATAGGGTCAAGCTTGGTAAGGCAAGCGCCCATATGTATGGTCGGTTAAGCAAGTTAACTTCAAGCATCATGCTTAAAAGCCAGGTGCCATGAAGCAGCCCCATCCATTTAAAATGCTCAGGAGCATGCTCAAAGCCTCCTGAGGCAAGGATTTTTTTTTCGTGATATCTAGACAGTAAAAGTTCAGCGAGCCGCTGAATAACGACTAACAGCACTACGAGTAAAAAAATATGATGACTTAGCATGTTATCAAGACCATTTCGGCACAAAAACCAGGGCCCATGGCAAATAATAAACCATGATCGCCTGGTTTAGGATTGGTCGCCAGTGTTCTTTCTAAGACATTAAGAACTGAAACCGATGATAGATTGCCCTGCTCTTTGAGACTTGCTTTAGTAATATCAAGGGCATGAGCATGAAGACCCAAGCCTCTCTCAAGTGCTGAGATCACTTTTGGTCCACCAGGATGAGCTATCCAATGCTTAATGTCATTCTTGCTTAAGCCATGTTTGGCAAGAAAACTATCGATAATCGGTGGTAGTAACGTTTCAGAAATATCCGGTACTCCCGGCGATAAGATAATCTTAAAGCCACTATCTTCGATGGACCAGCCCATCAAGTCTCTGGTGCCGGGAAAAAAGGCTTGGGCTGAATCGATAAGTTGAGCTTTAGGTTTTAGCTGTGCTTGATACCTATCACCAGCTATTAATACTGCTGCACAGCCATCACCAAAAAGGCTGGTGGCAATAATATTGGCCATCGAATGGTCATATTTTTGCCAGGTGAGCGTACATAGTTCTACCGCTAAAACGATGGCAACTTGATCGGGATAGGCTTTGACATAGTCACAAGCACGGGAAATTAGAGCAGCCCCACCCAAGCAGCCAAGGCCAAAAATTGGCGTGCGCTTGATCGATGCAGACATCTCTAGGTCATCGACCAACAGTGCATCGATTGATGGAGCCGACATGCCGGTGATCGAAGTAAAGAAAAAATGACCGATATCTTTAGCTGGCACTTGAGACTGCTTAAGCAGCCTGTTGATGGCGATAGAACCAAGACTATATGCCACTTCTTGCCATACGTGCATACGGTTTTTCATGCCACTAAGATTGGGGTAGGCTTCCAGCGGCAAGCATAGATGGCGGGTCTCTACTCCTGAAGCTCGATTGATTCTTCTAATCACATCAGGATTGATTTTATCCAAAGTTTTAATCAGCATCTCAGTGACCGCTGCTTGAGGATAGGAGTTGTTAGGGTTTTGGCTGGTGATAGCAAGTATTTTAGGCATGTTAGTTATCCTCTAATCCAAAAAAATCGCGAGAGTTTTGGTAAATAGCTTGCTGTACTTCAGCGTACGGTTCGCTACGTGCAGAGGCGACTGCCTCTAAAGTCTTAACAATATAAGCTGGTTCATTTCGTTGTCCGCGGTAAGGGTGAGGTGCCAAATAAGGGCAGTCAGTTTCAATGAGCAGATGATTGAGCGGTATTTCGCGCGCTACATTAAGCAAGTCACCAGGTTTTTTAAAGGTAACGATGCCAGAAAGCGAGATCAAGCAGCCCATCTCAATGAAGATTTTAGCCTCATCAAGCGTGCCACTAAAGCAGTGGATCAAGACTTTTTGGCAATCTTTGAGGTGGTTTTCAAGGATGTTTACACAGGGCAAGAAAGCATCCCTGAGATGAATAACCAGCGGTAGGTTCAGCTCGTGGGCAAGCTCGATTTGCTTAATAAAAGCATATTCTTGTTCGATCTTACTTGAATGAAGATAATAAAAATCAAGTCCGCATTCACCAATAGCCACGCATTTTTTATCAGTGGCGAGACTTTTCAGATCATTAAGACTTTCGTCATGTAACAGCTTAGCTTCATGAGGATGAAAACCTGCAGAAAAATAAACTTTCGGCCAGGCTTGCGCACAAGCGCGAGCTTTGGTGGTGGTTTCAAGATCACAACCAATCGTTATGAGCTGATCTATGCCGGCACTACGAGCCCGATCTAGTACTTGGTACAGATCGGCACTAAATTTTTCATCATGAAGGTGTGCATGGCTATCGATAATCATACCGGTCCCACTTGAAACTTATTTATAAACAGGTTTTGTTAATCTATGAATGCTATCGAACAAATTAAACAGCTTGTCAAAAACCTACCACGTATTATTGCTGTCGGCGGCTCTGAGCGAGCTTTAATTGATGAGGCGCTTAATCTTATAAAAAACTCAGTGTCTGCGAGTGCTGACTTAAATCACCAACGTTTTGTCATGGGTGAGCATAAGCTTGATCACGTTATCAGAGCAGCACAGACGATCCCGTTTCTCGCATCTAAACAACTAATAGAGCTTCATGATGCTGAAAAAATTAGTGCCGCTGAGGCTAAAGAACTTTTATTATATCTAACTAATCCGGCTGATTTTAGCGTGTTAGTTTTAGTTTTTTCTAAAATAGACAAGCGTAATAAATTGGTGTCTGAGCTATTAGAAAAAAAAATATTACACTTATTTGATCCAATAAAAAATCAAGATTTAATCGATTTTATCGTTAGAGAATCGGCAAAATTTAATATGGTTATTACTCGAGATTCTGCTGATTTACTAAGTACTCTTCTCGATGGTGATTTGTTAGCTATTAAAGAAGCTCTTAATAAGATGTCTTTAGTTTTAGAAAGTAGTGTAATAACTAGCGATCAAATTAATGCTCATATAGAAAACAATGCTACGCCAGATGTGTTTAAGCTCTCGCGTTATCTTGCTGAAGGTGATCTTAAGCATTCTTTATACACGCTGGGCTTGATTCGACTCAAACGCGAAAATGCTCTCAAGTTGTTGGGTGTATTAATATGGCAGTTCAGAGTTTTATTAAACCTGCGTGACTGCCTTGATCGCGGCATGAGCGATTGGGATATCAGAAAAGAAGTATCAGTCTATGGCGATCGTTATATCTGGATGGCTAGCCTCGCTAAAAAACGCCCACTCAGCTTTCATATTAAGCGCCTAACCAGGCTAATTAATTGCGATAGGGCCCTTAAATCCCACCGGATCGCTGAGCCCTTAACGCTAATTGAAAAAGTAATTTACCAGAACGCTTCGTTTTAAACATTGCCTTGATTTTGATCATCCTGATGATTGTTAACGATTTCTTCAGCCACGCTGCGTGCTTCAATCGGATCGGCAATATCTTTACGGCCAGCAGCTACAGCAAGCTCACGGCAGACAGAAAAATAACGTTTTTGTAGTTCAGCAAATTTTTCTTGGGCTAACTGAAGCTTGGCTCGAGCAATACCATGCAAACGTTCATGCTGCTCGGCTTTACGAAATACACGGGCAAACTCGCCGGCAGCTTCGTCGGCTAAAGTTTTAAGATCAATTTTATTGCCTTCTGGCCTCAGCAGTCGTTTTTGCTTTTTGAGTTCTTCTTGCAAGTTGGCAATTTTCTTTTTGAGCTCAGTAGTTTCAGCAGTACTTCCCTCAAGTTTTTTATTAAACTCCTGCTCAACCGCTATACGAATTTGTTCTGAGCTTTGATTGTGCTCTTTTTTAAGCTGCTCAATCTGAGCTTCTAAAGCATTTAGAGCTAACTGGCTGTCGTCAGTCATTTTATTAATCATAGCTGTTTCACTCCCACCACTATTTTGCTGTTCTTGTTCACCTTGCCTGCGCAATTTCTTTTTATTAAGCTCTCTAGCATCGTTCAAAGCATTTTTGGCCCGTTCAATTTCTTCACGATTTTTTCTGAGCTCTTCCCTGGTTGACTCGTTTTTTTGCTCTAACTGGATGGTTTTTTCCTGAGCCTGACGCAAAAGCCCAGCCATTTTGCTGACCGATTGTCGTTGTGATACCACAACCATAATAGCTATTGCTACGATCACGACAAAAATTATTACCACACCCATCTCAGTATCCTCTTTATTATTTAGTCAAACCATCTTGTTTATCACCACTTCTATTGTGGGGCCTGCGTGAACGATAACGACGCCTGCTAGAAGGGTAGTGTCTGCGAACATCTGTACTACCTTCACCATCTGCTTTGATAGCTACTTCTTGAGTCTCACCGAGCATATCGATATCCAGCGACTGGTCAGGATTAAAAGCGATAGTATTATTTAGATGATTGTCTTGCTTTCTTAAAGCACTTTCAGGTGCAATAATTTTTAAAAGCTCATCTAAAGATTCTTTCGGTGCCTTACCAAATAATGCTTCTTGCAGATCATCATCAAAATGCTCAACGATTGTTTCTTCAGCGACGATCTCTTTTTCTAACTCTAGTTCTTGCTCATCTATATCAATCAATATGGGGGCAGGTCCTATTGATGGTATAGGCAAGTCAGACTTATTTTTTGCAGCATGCTCACCATCAAAACGCCCCTTAGGTCGTCTACCATTGGTATCTGCCTTGTCCCAATATTCGCGTGCCATAGGTTTAGCACGCAAACCGGCAAAGCCGCGTCGTTCTTCAAAGAATTCAATTTGAGCGTCAATGAGCTTAATATCGCCAATAATGTCAATATCAAGTTCATAGCTTTCAGACATAGCCATCAAGTCTTTTCGCTTCTTATTATTAAGCAGATTAGCTACTTCGACCGGAACTCTGACCGTTATTTTCGATAACTGAACACGTTTTTTAGCTAAATAACCAGCAATCCTACGTAAAGCCGCCAGTGACAAGCCCTGCGCATCACGCACACGGCCCGTGCCGCTACAAGAAGCGCAAATAACTCGACTTATCATGCTATGTGATTGACGCAGGCGCTGACGGGTAAGCTCTAGAATACCATTTTCGCTGATGCGGCCAAGTTTAACGCGAGCCTTATCATTGCGCATCAAATCGTGCAGTCTGCGTTCAACATCACGCCTGTGCCAGCGAGAAACCATGTCGATAAAGTCGATGATAACAATGCCGCCCATGTCACGCAGGCGAAGCTGACGAGCTATTTCATCAGCTGCTTCAAGGTTGGTCTTATAAACCGTTGCTTCATGATCTTCTTCTTTGGTCGAACTGCCTGAATTGACGTCAATTGAAACGAGTGCTTCCGTTTGCTCAATCGTTACATAGCCACCTGATGGCAGCTTAACTTCTAGATCAAAAAGTTCACCGATGGCTTTTTCAATACCGTAATAGTGAAAAATCGGCTCACGTTTGCGGTGGCGCTCAAGCAGGGCTACTAGATCAGGCATATACTCGCGGAAATAGGTGAGCGCATCTTCAAACTCTTCTTCATCATCAATAATAATTCGGGTGACATCAGGGGAAAAATAGTCGCGAATCGTTCTAATTACGATATCAGGCTCGCGATAGAGCAAGGTTGGTGCGCGTCCCAGTTGAGCGCCTTTATCAATTTGTTGCCAGGTTTCGCATAAAACCCGAAAATCACGGAATAGATCATGCTTGGTACCACTCATACCAGCCGTGCGAATGATCACAGCCATATAATCTGGTACGCTTAAGCGTGATAGCATATCGCGTGCAGCGCTTCTGGCTGATTCAGAATCAATTTTTCGCGATATACCACCGCCACTCTCGTCTGAATGCATTAAAACCACAAAACGACCAGGTAGCGACAAATAGGTAGATACTGCAGCCCCCTTATTGCCGATCTCGTCCTTGGTGACTTGCACGACAAGTTCTTGGCCACGCGTGAGCACATCACTAATCTTGACTTTCTTTTTGCCTTTTAGATCATTAGGATAAATACTTGGGCGTACTTCTGAAAGTGGCAAAAAAGCTTGACGCTCTTCACCTATTTCAACAAAAGCCGCATCAAGCGCGTCTTCAATATTAGAGATAATACCCTTATAGATATTACCTTTATGCTTAGCTTTGACTGAAGTTTCGATATCAAGATCAATCAGCCGCCCGCCTTCTAATATGGCAATACGTACTTCTTCTGAGAAGTTCGCATTAATAATAATTTCTTTGGACATGAACAAGCCCTTTTACTACTAGCTTTGCATGTTCGAATGGGTTAAAAAAGTATATAGTTTTCCGTTTGTTAACAGTTTTTTTGCGCTCTTTTTTATCAAAAAACTACTCGACCATTCGTCGCAAGCCAGGTTAATACTAAAGTTAGTCCTCTAAAACGTGAGGTGTAATTTTCTACGCCAACCTTGTAGCATGGCATCTTAGATTAGGCAAGGCAGACAAATCTCTAGCTAAGCTGCTCGCTTGAGTATTTTTTTAATGGCTGTATGGGTGGGTACAAGCTTATTTTTGGAGGATTGATGGCGAGCACTGACCATATTGAAGTGGATGGCACGGTTACTGAAGTTTTGCCCAACGGGCATTTTAGGGTAAAATTAGAGAATGGCCACGTTGTTTTGGCTTATACTTCTGGAAAAATGCGTAAACATTTTATTAGAATTGTATTAAATGACCGAGTTCGTGTTGCTTTGTCGCCATATGATCTGAAAAAGGGTCGCGTTATTTTTAGAACAAAATAATCGATTTTTTAGTCAAATATTTGTTGCTTTAAAAGCTTAGTAATTAAGTTTAAATCTTCGATAAAAAGTGTGTCGTGTTCTCTGAAGGGCACGAGCTTTCTGATTTGTTGGTTGATTTTTTGTACGCCGTGGCCTGCGCAGTTGGCTGGGCGAAAGTCTAAGCCCTGGTGAGCTGCCAATAATTCTATAGCTAACACTACTCTGGTATTGTTAATGACACGCCATAATTTATTAGCTGCATTCATACCCATAGAGACATGATCTTCTCGATTGGCTGAAGTTGGTATACTATCTACGCTTGCTGGATGGCATAATATTTTATTCTCACTCACCAAAGCGCTGGCTGTTACATGCATCATCATATAACCGCTGTTTAAACCGCTATTTTTAGTGAGAAAAGCTGGTAATCCGTGAGAATGTTTAGGGTTTAATAAAAGTTCTATCCTGCGCTCAGAAATATTAGCGAGCTCTGCCAGAGCCATGGCCAGATAATCCATCGCTAAGGCTAGTGATTGGCCGTGAAAGTTACCGCCACTAATAATATCTAACTGCTTATCTTCAGAGAAAAAGAAGAGTGGATTATCGGTAACCGAGTTCAGCTCACGCTCAATAACTTCTTTTACATGGTTGATCACGTCTTTGCTTGCACCATGAACTTGAGGAATGCAACGCAGGGAATAGGGATCTTGGGTAAGCGGATTTTTAATATATTCCTGTATAGTACGGCCGGTGGTGGCCTTGATGATGTTATGGGCAGTGAGAATTTGGCCGGGATGCGGCTTAAGTTGGTGAATACGTGGATCGAAAGGAGCGAGATGCCCAGCTAAGGCATCAAGGCTGGAGGCTCCTGCTAGATCAGCCCATTTTGCAAGCTTATTGCTTTCCTGGATGGCCAAGATTCCGCTAGCTGTCATAGCTTGGGTGCCGTTTATCAAAGCAAGCCCGTCTCTGATACCTAGCTTAAGGGGTTCGAGCTCGGCTTTTTTAAGAGCCTGAATGGCTGTGACCAGTTTTTGATCAATATAGGCTTTACCAATACCTAATAAAAGCAGACCCATATGGGCTAGTGGAGCCAAATCGCCACTGGCCCCTACGCTTCCTTGTTCAGGTATATAGGGCGCACAATTAGCGTTTATTAAAGCTAACAGCATTTTGATGAGGTCGGGACTGGCACCGCTATAAGCTTGAATCAGGGTATTGAGTCTTAAGAGCATCATGGTTTTAGCGATGTAAAAATCTAAAGGTTCACCAACGCCGACTGCGTGGGAGAGAATAATATTTTTTTGCAGTTGAGCCTGATCACACTCATCAATTTTAGTTTCGGCCAAGGCGCCAAATCCAGTATTAATACCGTAAATAGGCCAAGGACTTTTAGCTGACTCTTGTACTTGTTGGTAGCACGAGCTAATTTTTTCCACAGAGGCTTCGCTTAATTTTACACGAGCGCAGTTAATAATTATTTGTTCAATACTGTGGGAGCAAAGATTAAACGAGCCAAGCACAAACATAGTTCACCTATAGGAGCCTTGATGAGTCTTATTAATTGGTTATCATTAATAACACTACTTCTGTTGATTTTAACAGCGGGTTTACCTAATAATACTAGTTATCATCATCCGGATTGGTGCACGAAAACACTAGTGTATCCAAGGCTCTGTGCTAAAAAAATGCGTCTTAAAGACGCTCAGGTTGGTGATTTGGCTCTTATTGACGGTATTTCTCTCAAAAAAGCACGCTTATTAATAACAGCGATTAAGCAAGAGCCGGAAACAAGTTTTATCAGACTGCAGGCTGTTAAAGGCATTGGCCCTAAAACTATTGCCAAGTTGGCACTAAATTTCAGGCCTTAAAGTCTACCATAACCGGCAAAAAGCTCGGCAGCAGTGTAAGCACGGTATGGACCTTGGGCGCGTCGTAAAATTTGGTTTACGCGTTCGTTGGATACTGGGTTAATTGTTTTATCTGGCATACTTAGATCCATGCGTGATCGGATGATCGATTGGCCAAGATGATGGACAAAATAAACGGTCGAGCCCTTAACTTTTTCTACCATACCAACGTGGGTAAGAGCATCATTCATACGGCCGTTGCGGCTGCGGTCGTAGGTATTATGAAAAAATACTAAATCACCAGGACGGGGATTATTGCTGACTATATTACCATATTTTTTTACGTATCGATAGATTGCTTTAACGTCGTTATCTTGATGGTCTTTAATTACTCCACCTAATTTAATTTGAGCTTTAGTAAAAATTGCTCTAATAGTACCAGAACAATCAGCTCTAACTGTACGATTTTTAATGGTTAATTTAGTTTGTCCGATAGCATCATGAGCAATCTTGACTAGTTTTTGGCGGTCTTGATCGGTGAGCGGTTTTGGTCTCACCGAGTGATGGGATCCTAATGGTTTTATATGGCTTGATACGCTAGTGCAGCCGTTGGTCACCGCCAGACAAAATAGTGCTAGTATTATCTGACTTAGTATTCTCATAATATATATTATAACATGATTAGTAATTTATTTTCTAATCGTGACAGCTATGCGATTGGTAGCTTCAAGTGTGAGTGATGAAATCAGCGGTAGACTGATCTCAAGTTGGCGAAAAATCCATAAAGCGACCATTTCGCCAGTGGGATTGGCTAGACCATCGATGTCGTTGAGCAAGGAGTGATCAAGTATTTTAGCTAAGGGCTCGAATGCTTTAGTTAAATCAGCCAGATCCATCACCCAGCCCTGCTTTTCATCAATGGGTCCGGTTAAACGGATAACCACGCGATAGCTATGTCCGTGCATACGATGGCATTGGTGATCAGGGGCTACGGATGGTAAAAAGTGAGCCGCTTCAAAACGGAATTCTTTGGCAATTTCTGCAAACACTGCTTAATACTCCCAGTAAATTAATTAGCCACTTCATGTCTACTCAAGCGCTGGTTGGCAATAAGGCAAAGGCTTTGTGCCACTTGATAGTGCTCTCTGGTGTTTTATTTTCAAGTAGTTTAGGCTGAGACCTGAAATGCCCGGGGTTTAAAGCGATGAATAGCGAATTAAATAAAGCAGCGGCCGAGCCTAAGTTGAATAAAAAAACCGGTGGGAACGGTAAAAAGCGCCTGCCCATGAGAAGGCAAGAGCGCCCAAGCGTAGTTTATAGTGATGACGAGTTATTAGCGGTAGAAGGCCAGCCGTTTTGGAATTGGGTCCATGATGCCAGGCTAAAGTCGGTACTAGAATCTGGCTTGGTGGTAAGTATTGGCAACCACAAAGGTGGCGAGCTCGATGTTTTTATTGAAGATGGCGAAATAAACGATAAAAGCAGCAAGGTTATTGGCCAATCACTGCGGGTTTATTTGGAAGATGCGCTGGTTTCAGCTGCAGAGTCGGAGCATCCGATTAAAGGCAGCGAAATCAAAGCGATCGAGCTCGATCTTGTTCAACAAGCCTCAGCTGCACAAAAAAATCATCAATCGATCGATGCTTTCGTGGTAGCACCGATTAAAGGTGGCTATTCTTTGGCCTTATTTGCTCAAAATCGTGATCAGGCTGAGCGCGGTTTTGGCTTGCGGGCTTTTTTGCCACTAGGGCGGACTTCTTTACGTAGAGATGGCGCTCATGCTGATGTCGAAAACCAGGTTGTTTCTGTGCAAATCAGCGAGCTTGATTGGTCGCGGGGCAATATTGTAGTTTCACGCCGTGAACTTTTAGCCAAAGAGCGTAAAAAAGACGAGAGCGAGTTTTTTGAGAAGTTTCATGAAGGTGATACCGTAACTGGTGTGGTTACATCGATTATGCCTTATGGGGCTTTTGTTAACCTTGGTGCTGTTGATGGCTTCCTGCATATCAGTGATATTTCGTGGGATAAAAAACCACGTTTAAAAGAATTGGTGCCGATTGGTCAGCAGATCAGCGCACAGATTATTGGGGTAGATCAGGAAAATCACCGTGTTAAGCTCAGTATGAAGGGTTTAAATGCTGATCCTTGGCAATCGATTGAAAAAAGTTTTAGGCCTGGAACTGAAGTAGAAGGTGATATTGTTGCCTTCGCTGATTTTGGAGCCTTTGTTAAGCTTAAAGATGGTGTTGAAGGTCTTATTCATGTTGGTGAAATTTCATGGAATCGCATTAAGCATCCTTCGCAAAAGTTTAAGATCGGTGATCATGTAAAAGCTGCGGTTTTGCGGGTTGATAAAGAGGCTCGAAGGATTAGTTTATCGACTAAAGCGATCGAACAAAGCCCAATCGAACGCCTATCTAGTCAGTTCCCGATTGGGGCCGTGCTCAAGACTAAAATTGCCAGCATTCATGATTTTGGTATGTTTGTGGAACTCGACCAAGAAAGTAATGGCTTAGTGCCGCGCAGTGAAATCTCATGGATGAGAAGCGAGGAACCGCTCGATAAAAGCTATCAGGTTGGCCAGGAAATTGAAGTGGCGGTTTTAGGCTTTGACTTACAGCGTCAACGTGTTTCTTGCTCAATTAAGCGTCTCAACAATGATCCATGGTCGAGCTGGAAAGATAAATTTAAGCGTGGCAGCGTGCATAAAGTCAAAGTGGCTCGAGTTTTGCGTACTGGTATTGAGTGTGTGCTTGATGGTGATTTATTAGCTTTTGTGCCTCGTGCGCAGCTAGCTGAAGATACTAATGAAACTGGGCGTTTAAATACTAAAGTTGGCGATGAAATTGAAGTAATTGTCACGGCCTGTGACCCGGTGCGTCAACGGGTGTCAATTAGTCAAAAAGCGGCAGCTGAGTCAGAAACTAAGCAGGCCTATCAATCATATTTACATGACCAAGGTCAAGGTGGTGCGCGTGCTACCTTGGGTGATGCATTTAAAAAATTGGAACTTAATAAAGGTAAAAAATAAATAGTATGGCCAAAGTTCACTTAACCTCTCTTGGGTGCCCGAAAAACCGGGTTGATGCCGAGCATATGCTGGGCATCGCTCGTTCTATGGGGCATGAGTTAGTTGGCAATACCGATGATGCTGACATGCTACTAATCAATACTTGTGCTTTTATTAACGAAGCTAAAGAAGAATCGATTGATGCAATTTTGCAATTGGCTCAGCTCAAAGAGCAGTCAGGTGGAATGAAGAAGTTAATTGTCACGGGTTGTTTGGCCCAGCGTTATGCCAAAGAGCTGGAAGTTGAGATTCCCGAGGTGGACTATTTTTTGGGTACTTCTGATTACAGCCAAGTTAGCCAAGTTTTAGGTCAAGAGAAAGCTTTGAGAAGCTCATCGCTTGTGAGTTTAGGCACTAAAGCGGGCTTTAAGAATTTAGTGAGTAGTGAACTTTCTTATATAGAAAAGTTTGATCTGCCAAGAATTAATACTTCACCTTCTTATTCAGCCTATTTACGAATATCAGAGGGCTGCGATAATGCCTGCACATTTTGTATCATTCCCAAGTTGCGCGGTAAGCAGCGCAGCAGAAGCATCGAAGATTTAATAAAAGAAGCTCATTATTTAGCTAGTACAGGTGTGTTTGAGCTGAACTTGATTGGCCAAGATTTGACGGCCTATGGCTTTGATTTACCTGGTCGTCCTAGTCTGGCTGAGCTCTTAACCGCTTTGGCTCAAGTGCCTGGTATCAAGTGGGTGCGCCAGATGTATGCCTATCCGCGTAGTTTTAGTGAAGCGTATTTTAAAGCTTTTGAACATGAAAATATTTTGCCTTATATTGACATGCCAACCCAGCATGGTTCAGCCAATGTCTTACGCCTCATGAAGCGAGGTGGCAGTAAAGAGCGTTTGAATAGCATTATTAGCAGCCTGCGTTCACATATTCCTGGTTTGATTCTTCGTACTACGGTGATGGTAGGCTTCCCGGGCGAGAGCGAAGATGATTTTAAGGAGCTCTGTGATTTTATAGCCGAAAATCACTTCGATCGTCTGGGTGCTTTTCAGTATTCTAACGAAGAAAATACTAAAGCCTATGATTTGACTGATCAAATAGATCCTGAAGTTAAACAACGTCGTTTTCATGAATTGATGGCTATTCAGCGCGAAATATCACGAAAACAAAATCAAGATCTGATCGACACTGAGCATGAAGTTGTTATCGAAGGTCAATCAGACGAACATGAGCTCGTAGTCAAAGGTCGCATGTGGTCGCAAGCGCCTGATATTGACGGTACAACCTATGTTGCATCAGATAAGCCATTAAAGCTCGGCCAATTGGTGCGTATTCGTATCACGGACACTCATGATTATGATTTGTCGGGTGAAGTTATCTAGCCTGTGTAACTGTCTGAATTTAAGATATTTTTACTCATTAGCTCGACGTGTTCCAACGTATTGTTTGTAATCTCACATGATTAGTTATATTTTTATATAATACTTCATGAGCGGGTGCAGATTGATGCCGGGAAATTATCTATATGCTTCATTAATAGATAGTTTTTTTGCGCGAGTTAAAAACACTTTGGGCTGGCTGAGTATTTTAGTCACTGTTTCTTGTTTATCTAACCAAGTCCACGCCGATCAATGTCTGCTGGCGGCCGCTGGAATCTCTAATGCTGCCTGCTCTGCTAATGATTTGCAGACGGCCTCCCTTGTCAAGTATGCAGGTCCTCCCGTTTGTGTTGATGGAACTACTGTTTATGTACAAATACAAGGTATAACGACAGCCGGAAGCAGCCAGCGTTATGATGTTGGTTACTTTGTGGCGCTCGATGGTGGTGATGCCAAGTCAGGCAGCTGTTTTAGAGATTATTTACCACCACCACTCAATACAACACCATCAGGACTTGCCCAGCGACCAAGCCCTTTCTTTAATGTAGATTTGGATCAATGTGGCGATCCAGAGAGTAATAAAACTCTCATTAGAAACATTGGTGGAGCTGCAGTTGCTAGTGGTACTCCTGGCCCGCCAGCGATTCTTGCCTTACAGTGTAAGGATTTAGATGGTTTAGGTCCTACACTTGAAGCAGATGTCGGAGTATGTACTTCATGGGATAATCAAAGCGACGGCACCAACTGTAATTCAGGCTCCGATGCAAAGCCAGGAACTGGTTCAAAGTGCTCATGTGGTTCTGTAAAGATTGCTGGAATAATTTACAAAAATCTTTGCGCAAGTAATGCGGATTGTGACGATAACAATGCCTGCACATCAGATAGCTGTGATCTAGGAGGCACTAATAAATGCATAAACACTGCTATTGGCCCAGGTACCTTGTGTAATGACAATAATCTATGCACAAGCAATGATACATGCGGTGGGGCTGGTAATCTGATTTGTGCTGGTACACCCACGTTGTGCACAGGCGATCAATGCCATGATGCTGGTACTTGTGATTTTACAACCGGCATGTGCAATAACATAAATAAGACCGACGGCACTTCGTGTAATGATGGTCAATCATGTACTATCTCAGATATTTGTACGAGTGGCGTTTGCGGTGGAGTAAACACTGACAGCGATAATGACGGTACATTTGATTGCTTAGACGGCTGCCCCATGGATCCTGCTAAGACTACACCTGGTATATGTGGCTGCGGTGTGCCTGATATCGATAGTAATAATAATGGTACGATTGACTGCGGTATAAACCAAGGCGGTGGCCCTGGCGGCGGTGGTTTCTCTGAACTTAGCTTTACCTATGGCTATGATGGTCCTAACGATAATTGCCCGAGCATTCCTAACCATGATCAAAGCGATATCGATCAAGATGATTTTGGTGATGTCTGCGATAATTGTAAAGCAATCTTTAATCCTGACCAGGCTGACCAAGATAAAGATTTGGTGGGCGATTTATGTGATAACTGCCCAACGTTGGTTAATACTGACCAGGCAGATGTAGATAACAACCGCGTTGGCGATATCTGTGATACGGGCGGCGCTGCTAGCGATTTGGTTGGTAGTGATAGCGAGTTAGGTTTAAGGCTTAATGTTAATCAAGAAGATAGTAGTTCATCGTGTTCAAGCATGGGATTAAGCTTCAAAGATGCTTGGCTATGGATTGCTATACTATGGTTAGTGCGCTTATTAACCCGCCGCACATCGATTAGATCGAGCGGTTTGCCGATCTTTAACGTGGAACGTAAAAAGGAGTAGCTGGTGGCAAAAGCTCGGCTTTTATTGCTAGGCTGTCTTGCCCTGAGTTTAGGACTCTTATGGTTGAGCTGGTCTTATCAAGTGCCGCTTATGGTTGACGGCATCGGGCTGATTTTGTTTAAAGGTGGCATTGATGTAGTATTTGCGCCTGATAGTGGTGTGATCGATCAGTGGTTGATAGAAGAGGGCGATAAAGTAAAAGCAGGCCAGGTATTGGCGCTGATGGCTAATCAGCGTGAGATTAAAGCTCATAAAGCGGGTGTGATTGCTGAAATAATCTCTTTTGCTGCTAACAATGTAGAGGCAGGGCAAAGTCTAGCTTTTATCAGTGCTGATGGTGATCCTAAGAAAGATTTACACTTAGTTGCTTTTGTCTCTTCGTTAGAAGGCAAAAAAATTAGCGCGGGTATGAAAGTACATATTAGACCGACTATCAGTGATTCGCGTCATGGTTATTTAGTGGGCACGGTCTCACGATTAGGCAAGTTACCGATCTCTAAAGCTGGTATTACTTCATTAGTGAAAATTCCTGAGCTTGCTAAATATATCAGGAGCCAAATCAGTGCTGAACCATTTTTGGTAATGATATCGCTCGATCATGATTCTGAACACCTGACTGGTTACCGCTGGACTAAGGCAGGACCTAATTTTTTACTTGATTCGGGCATTATTGCTCATCTTTCGATTATTTATGAATATGTGAGCCCGATTAATTTTTTTGTCCTCGGGTTTAAGTAATGTTATGGCCTAAAAAAACGCCGCTCCGTTGGCAAGTAAACCCAGTCGAATGTGGGGCAGTGTGTCTTGGGATTATCTTTGAATATTATGGCGAATATTTTTCAGCCTCATATTTAAATAAAATAGCCAAAGTTTCTCGTAATGGCTCAACTGCGAGTGATTTGGTTAATGCTGCCAAACAATGTGGATGGCGGGCTTTTGGTCGTATGAAAAGTGTCAGTGAGCTCAAGTTTATCAAAACGCCGTCGATAATTTTTGTTGATCATTGTCACTTTGTCGTTTTTGAAGGCTTAGTGCGGGGGCGTTATTACCTAAACGACCCTGCTCGTGGTCGTTACAGCCTTTCAGCCTTAGAGTTTAGACGTAGATATAGCCGCGTTATCATAGAGTTTGAATCTAGTAAGCAAGCAAGACTTATAACTAAGTTCCCGCGGTCAAAAGATTTTTATGAAGTGACCGGATGCTTGCTCTTAGCCTTACAGCTTAGTGCTCTTGTACTCATGCTTAATCGGCTAATTCTTGGTTTTGCTCCTGTCTGGTCTTATTGGCTATTGATAGGCCTGTTTTTGCTTTTGGTGGTGAGCCTCTTAAGTTGGCTCTTTCTAAAAGTAAATCGTCGCTTGAAAGATGAGTACCATGGATCACAGGCTTTAATCAGCAGCTTGGGAAAACTCTCACCTGGTTTTTTTGAAAACCGTCCATGGGGCCGTTTTATCGCTGTGCTTGATCATAGATTAGCAGGCGCTCAAGCTTTTCTAACTGCATGGGAAAAATTTCCTGAGCTGCAAGCGATGGGCCAGAGCTCTCAGTTGATGAAAGCTGATCTTGGTCATGAGCCTAAAACTGGGCCAGATGTTAGCGCTTTTATGCGTGAGATAAGCGAGCAACCGTCAAGCATGTGGGTGGTAGATAAAAACCTGCCCGACAAGCTTCTTATCTCTATGAAAGACCTAAGCTTTGCTTATGCGGGCGAGCCCCATGTTATCAATTCTTTAAACTGGCAGATTGAGCATAGTAAAATCTATATCTTATCTGGCCCATCAGGTTGTGGTAAATCGACCTTGATGCGTATCTTAGGCCAAAAATTAAGCCCAAGTAGCGGACAAATTACTAGCAGAGACAAAGATTTTCGTGTGGCATTAATTGATGATGACGCTGATTTATTTGCCGGTAGCTTAATCGAAAATGTCAGCTTATTTTGCCCTAATATTAGCTCTCACCACGTGGTCAAAGCTTTACAACAAGCCTCGATTGAGGATCTTTTTTACAATCGACCCATGGGTCTACTTACGCACATTGAACGACATGGTGCCAATATAAGCGGTGGTCAAAAAAAGCGTTTGTTGTTAGCGAGAGCACTAGTGCATAAGCCTCATCTCATCATGCTGGATAATTTTTTTGATACGCTTGATGAGCCCTGTGCCCGAAAAATTATTGCTCAGTTGCATGATTTGGCGATCAGCGTCATTTTTTCTGCCTATCGCGATGAGAGTTCACAAGAAATTAGGTTGCTAGCCTATGATTAAGATGGCTATTGCCGCAGTTTTAGCTGTTATTAGCTTGTTTAGTATAGCCATGCTAATGGCGGCTATGATCTACTTAAATTCACTTTTTGATCTCAGTTTACTCGGTGCTTTGGCCGCAAATCTATGTGCTTTGATTTGTTTTGGTCTTTTTATGCTTAATAGCGCTCAAATAAATTTAGTTCAGCACTCACAAAAAATCTGGCCGACTTTTTATGCTCGCATCTTTGGCCAATCGCTGGAAAGTTTTTTAGCGACACCAGTCGAACGTATGATTAGTCTAAGATATAATTTAGAGCATGAGCTAAAAAATCATTCTGATCGGCTAAGTTATATTTTAATAATAATTGCTCTTATAATACTTAGTGTTGTTTTTTTTATGTTTATTTTTTGGCCTATAGCTGTGCTGTTGTGTTTAATAAGTTTTATTGTTTTTATGTTAAGAATTTATATTAAAAATATTTGTGATCAATTCGATAATAAGCTAGAAAAACTTAGTTTGGAGCGCTGGCAAATGCTCAGTGCTGTTCAAGCTAGTTTTAATATGTGGGCAAGTCTTGGTGATCAAAAAGCTTTGATAGCTAAGCTTTTTGATAATAACCACGATATCACTAAGCTGAGAGCTAAAAAAATGCAATTTTTAGCTTTGCTCTCGGCACTAAAACTCGTTTTGCCACTATTGATTGTTATAATCTTGTCTGTGGGCTTATATCAAGCTCAGGTTGAGATATCTAGGTTATGGCTCATCTTTTTTGGAATTGATGCTTTAGGGCTTGGTTTAGCCTGGGCCTATCTGTTAATTTACTATGATTTTAGTTTTAGCAAGCTTTCTTTTAAAAATCTGCCAGTAAAACCTGAGAGTGGCCATGTTATGCCGGTGAATATCGCGGGACGAATAGAGGTCTTGGAGCTCAGTTTTAGCTATAACGACAGCAGTGTGCTCGTGATTAATAATATGAGTTTGCTGATTGAAGCAGGAGGTTTGTATAGCTTGGTAGGTGTTTCTGGATCGGGAAAGTCTACTTTATTAAAAATATTAATGGCTCAGCTATTCGCTAGTCGCGGTCAGGTAGTTTTTGATGGCCAGGATATTAGAAGCCTCGAACTTGATAGTCTACGATCGCATTTTGGTGTGGTATCACAAGATAGCAGGCTCTTTGCCGGCAGTATTTATGACAATATTCTTTGTGGCCGTAAAATTAGTCCACGTAGGATCGAAGATTTGCTTTATAGCCATGAAATTTTTGATTTGGTGCTCGATTTACCTATGGGTTTACAAAGCCAGATTTTTTTAGCGGCCCCTAATTTATCTCGTAGTCAAGTAGTAGTCATTTTATTGGCACGAGCTCTAGTTCATCAGCCAAAGATTTTATTCTTAGATGAGATTTTTAAGGGCATGAGCAAGAGCGAGCAGATTTTAATCGGCGACTATCTTTCATCCCTGAGTATCAGCAGAATTATGGCCGTACATCAGGAGCTCAGCCACCTGAAATCGCAGGCGATCTATTTATAATTATTATGCTCCAAAGTTTATCTCAGCTTACTAACATAATTAAATATTGGAGTTTTAAATGCCAAATATTAAATCAACAAAACCATCTGTTAATTGTTGTTTAATTAAAGATCAAAACGTTGAAAATAAGCAGATTAAATCACTCAATAATAGCGATGTTAATGGCAAAGATGAAACAGTTTCATCGTTAAAAATATTTGGTGTTAAGATCTGTGGTATTAATCCTTCTTTGATTAAGAAAGCTGAGCTTAGTATTGATATACCTTTAGTGGCGGGAGAAGCTTTAATGATGGGGGTTAATAAAGATGCTCAAATAAATATTAAAAAAGATTGTTCGGCTAATATTAGCATTGAGCTTATGCGTAATCACAGCGGTGAGTTAGTATTAAAAAACTTTCTGATTAAATTTTCTCGCTCAATTATTATAAAAAACCCGGCATCATCGCTGATTAAGCCTGATTTACAGCATCAATCATATGCTGCTCTTAAAGATATGTTTGCTAATGTCAAGCTTAGGCATATAGCGATTAACCAGGACGGTGATGTATCGGTCGATGGAAAGATTCAGGCCTTGAAGATTTTTAATCAGCCCTTGCCGTCTAAAATAGCTGATATCAAGCTGCCTGTTCTAAACGAATCAATGTTAGCTCATTTAGGTTTATTAGAATCGCCAAGTTTGGCATCAACAACTAAGTTTGCTAAGCTCAACGATAGTTTTAATATCAATAAACTTTTAAAAAGTTTAGGTCTAGTTACTAAGTCTGCTAGCTATAAATTATCTGTTAATAGCGATTCTTCACCAATATCATTCTATAAAAATAAGACATTGGTTAAGGGAATAGATGCACCATTTATGATAAATTTGGAAGGCAGTATCGATTTGAGTACTGTTGGTGATTTTTTGATCATTATTGATGACAATAAAAGTACAATATCATCTTCTTTAGGTACATTTAAGCCTAAGCTTCAGGCCCATATTTCCAAACTTGATAACAGTAAAAACATTGAATTTAGCTTAGAGGGGAGTATCAATGGCTACGCTAACAATCTCTCGCTGGATACTTTTTCTAGCCAAGAGGTTCAAGCAGTTTTACCAAGGCGGCGGATGGAGCAATGGATTCAACCAAGAGCCAATATGGATGAAGGTGACTTTAATATGTCAGCTGGAGCTAAGAAACTTGATATTGAAACTGAGTTTGAGCTTAGATCAGAGTTAAATCATGGTCTTAATTCTGTTAACGGTAGCATCAAGAGTAAGATTGTTGCGAGTGAACCCTATGTTAAGACCCTGGGGCGTGGTTTAGAGATGGAGGGTACTGTTTCTGCCAAGCTCAATGCCAAAAAGTTTTCCTATCAACGAAATATGGGTTTAACTGATACGAGAGTGAAGGCCTCGTTTGGTTTTCATCCTCATCCTGAGGTTCTAAAGATTTTTCCCGAGCTTAAATCAGTGAAGCTTCCTTACCAGCTTAGTATTCTTGCCAAGCAAAAAGCTTTGATTACTCCCCCTAGTTTTGGTGCCACTCGTATTATTCGACCGGTTAAAAACTTCGAAGGTCACCATGAACGGGTTGATACGGAACTGACCAAAACTAATATCGCTGATATTGGCAGTGAAAAGTATCTTAATCAGGTGCAAAAGATTACTGGTGCGAAGGTACGCCATGCCGATCAGGTAAAGCTATTGATTGATGGTATCAACTCTATGCCGGAAAGATTAAAGCTCATCAAAGAAGCCAAAGAGTTTATTTGTTTTCAGACCTTTGTGTTTAAAAATGATGCCTCAGGTATTGAGTACGCCAAAGCTTTGGTGGAGGCGGTAAATAGGGGAGTCAAAGTCTATGGCGTGATCGACTCGGTGGGTAATATAGAGACTTTTGAAGAGTTAGAAAAACCCAACCCGCTTTATCAGTATTTACGAGATCATGGGGTTAATCTCGCTTTATACAATCCATTTATTGAAGATGGCATGAGAGAGATTTTTGCTGTTAGTAATAAATACCCAGAAATATTTGGCAGTAAGGCCAGTAAGTCTTTGAGTGGTATTGCCGAGTTGTTGGGGTTTTTTGACTTACTCGCTCATACGATTGATAACGAGCATGCCAAGATAAAACCTAAAGATCGTCAGGCTTTAAAAAAAGGTATTCATCGCGTATTTTCAGGTAAAATTGGTGTTTCACCTCATAATACTGTGCAAGAGCTTAAACAAATTTTAGCGGGTAATATGACCAAGCTGCGCGAATTATTATTAGCAGTAAAACGAGTTGGCGATCTTTCCTATCGAACCCACGAAAAATATCTAATTGTCGATGGCAACAAAGGCATTATTGGTGGCATGAATATTGCCGATGAATATTTGCGTGGCGGTAGCGGTGAGCTGGTAGAAATCAAGGGTAAAAAGCAGCCTGCTTGGCGTGATTCAGATGTATTACTTGAAGGTGATATCGTTGTTGATGCTTATCGTAGTTTTAGAAGAAACTGGTTAAATCTATCTTCTGAACGTCTACCACTTGGTCCCAAAATTAAGTTTAAAAATGGTGAACTACCACTTGATGGCTATAAAACCAGCATGATTCATCACCGTCCAATCGATGATGGCGATCACCATGTTACTAATTTTCTGCTCTATAGCTTAAGAAGCCTTAAGCCGGGTGAACGGGCATGGTTTGAAACAGCTTATTTTTTGCCTCGGGGGGTGCTACTAAGCCTACAAAAAGAGATGGTGTTGGCAGCTCTTCGCGGGGTTGATGTTCGTATTTTGACCAATAGTCCTAAAACCAGTGATTTTGGTCCCTTGGTTGATTCGGCTATTTTTGACTCGCGCGAGCTGTTAAAAGCAGGAGCCCGCATATTTCACCGTAATCAGGATCGCATGGTCCATGCCAAGGTATCGATTCTTGGTGATAATCTTACGGTGATTGGCTCATGGAATATGGATAATCGCTCAGCTGCCCATGATTCTGAAGATGTTTGTACTATTTATGATCGAGAAACCACCCGCCAGATGGTTGCCCAGTTAGAAATAGATATGTTTGAGCAATCTGATGAGCTGAGTCTAGAACAAGTAGGATCACAAAAACTTAGCCAAGAGCTAAGCTCGGCTGGTATGTTGTTGATGGGCGAGTTATTTTAAAAAGCTGCTAAAATGGCCGATAGCTGATCAGCCAGATGATAATTATGGTCATGACTAGGCTGATTAGGGCGATCATTTGTCGCTTTTTTACCATATCGACCAATACTTCTGGCTCAGCTTTATTTCTGATGATGGCTTTTTGGGTACGCATATCCATGAAAATTAATATAAATACTACACCGACTAAAAAAATTTTAGCGTACATATAGCCTGTGCCCTTAAAGTTCTCCCAGTAAATAGCATAAGAATGTAAAACTCCGGTTGCGATCAAGATTAACAGGCCGGGTACAGCCACTAAATGCATGCAATTCCAGGCGAGCAGTGCACTTTCAATCGATGCTTTGCTTTTTCGTACGAGCACGATGCTGCACAGAGTGCCTCCAAACAGGAGTGCCATCCCTAAAAAGTGAATAATCCGGTAAATGGGTATCATAAACTCCATTTGCAACTCCCTTAAATAGTGTGACAAAGAATATGTTTCTAAAGAACGAGCAGCAATAGGTTTGATCAATGCATGACTTAAAATGGATGGAAGCTAATCTTGACGAGGCTAAAAAAATCTTGGCTCAACGCGGCGGCACCCCTAGCCTTGACCATTTAGCTGATTTATTTAAGCAGCGCCGAGTGCTTATTTTAGCCTCAGAAGAAATGAAACGCCAGCGCAACGAAGTAAATAACCACCTTAGGACTGCTGATAAGTCAGAAATCGATCAACGCCGCCATGAAATGCGCGAGCTATCAGCTAAAGTCAAGACCAGTGAGCAAGACTTAGCCGAGATCGAAGCTCATATGTCAGGTTTAGCCCTCTTAGTTCCCAATTTTCCGCGTGAAGATGTGCCGGTCGGCACGAGTGAACACGATAACGTAGTGCTTAAATCGATCGGCAATAAACCCGTCTTTAGTTTCAAGCCACGTGATCATATAGAATTGGGTCAGCTCACTGATACTATTGATATGGCTCGCGCAGCCAAAATCAGCGGTGCTCGCTTTGCCTTTTTAAAGGGGGCAGGGTCTCGCTTAAATCGAGCTCTAATGCAGTTTTTTTGTGATTACCATACGGATAAAGGTGATATAGAGCTGACACCGCCTTATATGGTCCGTGAACAAGCGATGATTGGTACTGGTTCTTTTCCTAAATTTGTCGAAGATGCTTTTAAAGTGGTTCAAGAAGGACAAGAGCCTTATTATTTGATTCCAACAGCCGAAGTACCGGTTACTAATTATTTATCTGATGAAATTATTGATGAAGAGCGTCTACCCTTAAGATACTGTGCTTATTCGGCCTGTTTTAGAGCTGAAGCCGGCGCTGCCGGTAAAGATACTAAAGGCATGATTAGGTTGCACCAGTTTGAAAAAGTAGAAATGCTGCGTTTTGCCAAGGCCGATCAAGCGATGGCTGAGCTTAACTTAATGGTTGAGCGCGCCTCTGATTTATTGAGCTTACTTGAGTTACCTCACCGCGTTATCGAGCTCTGCACCGGCGACTTAGGTTTTCACTCAGAAAAGACCTTTGACTTAGAAGTATATCTGCCCGGCCAAGATGCCTATCGAGAAATTTCTTCCTGCTCGTCATTCGGCAGCTTCCAAGCCCGCCGGGCCAAAATCCGCCTGCGACCAAAAGACGGCAAACCTGAACCACTCGTTACTTTGAATGGCTCTGGTTTGCCCTTAGGTCGTAGCCTGGTTGCTATCTATGAAAACCACCAGCAAGCCGATGGCTCAATAAAAATCCCCCGCGTTCTACAAAAATATATGGGCGGCCAGACACTGATTAAGCTTGCTTAATCTCTTTTTCATTCGGCCAGACACCTTTATAGCTGGGGCGGGTGCGGAGGCGTTCGCGCCAGGAGAATACGTGGGGGTAAGCTTCAACTTCCATGCCTTTGAGCATTTCGAGCATATCGAGTAGGGGAGTGGCAATGGTATCAGCTACTGAGTAGTCACCAGATAAAAAGGCACGACGGGCTAGGTGCTTGTCGAGAATATCCAGCGTTTTGAAAAACTCAGCAGTTTTATACTCTGCCATGCTTTTGCGGCTTTCTGAACCGGGTTTGGGATTAGCCTCCTCAAGGGCAGACCATAACTGCACTGAAAAACCAGAGCTGATAAAGCTCAACCACGATAGGCTTTGGGCTTTAGATGAGAGATCATGAAAGCCTAAAGCTTTATCTTGAAAACGCTCAGCTAAAAAGAGCAAAATTGCAGTAGTTTCAAAAATAGCCAGTTCACCGCCTGGACGATGCTCAACCAAGGCTGGCAAGGTCCCAAAAGGGCTGCGCTTTAAAAAGGCAGCGGTGCGGGGTTTATCATGATCAACTTCACGCGGAGTAAAGGCTACTTCGCATTCGTTAAGAGCAATGCGTACTGCCACGCAAAAAGGTGAAGGCCGATATTCATATAATGTAAATGGTGGCGCTTTAGATTGAGCCATGCTTGACGCTCCCTTGAAAAGCCTTCTAGAAATCGATAGGATACTAAGGTTTTATGTAACTTTTGGGTATGCCATGAGAAAACGCTTTTGGAAAGGACTAAAGGCAATAGATTTAGTGATCATGATCGGGCTCTTGATGATGGTCTCGGCCGTGGTTTATGTTCGTTACGATGCTTTTGCTTGCCGATCTATGCAAAGCGAGGTTAAATTTTCTCTCAATCAAATCTATGCTGCCCAAAAACTTTATCATGCTGAGCATGATCACTTTGCCAGCTTAGATATCTTGCTTAATCAAGATGGTCGAGTAGTTATTGGGCAACATTATTATAGCTTCAGTGACGCGATTAAACCTGAGCAAGATAGATTTTCCATTCAGGCTCTTGGTCGGGCTCATACTTTGGTAGCAGGTGAGGCTTGGCTGATTGATGAAAAAAAAGAACTTATTAATGTCAAATCTGTCTGTAAAAAATAATAGCTCTAAAGTTCAATCTTCATGGCTGATACCTAGTGATATGAGTGGCCTCAGGGTTGACCAATATTTAGTACGGCGCATAGGACGTATTTCTCGAACTCGAGTGTCCAGACTTATTGTGAATGGCGATTTTTTGCTCGATAACCAGCCGGTCAAGCTTTCCATGCGGGTTAAAGCTGGCCAGAAAGCTACGCTGACCCGCTTTGCGCCTGATGAGACCAAAGATATTTTAGATTTTGCTGTAAATATTATTTATCAAGATGATGATTTATTAGTAATAAATAAACCGCCTGGATTAAGCATTCATCCTAGTGCTAACTGTCTTTATAAAACGCTCACTTATTGGCTGCGTACTACTTTTCCGGGCGAGCGTATTAATCCCTGTCATCGTATTGATAAAGAGACTTCAGGCTTGGTAGTGGCCGCCAAAAATCGCGTGACTGAAGCGCAGGTCAAAAAGCTCTTTATGAAGGGCTGCGTGCAAAAAAGCTATGTTGCTGTTGTTGAAGGAGAGCTACACGGCAGTCATAGTCTTATCATGCCTCTTGCTTTACAGGGCGATCGAGGTTTGGTTGCCATTCGCATGATTGAAGACTCCCAAGGAAAATCTGCGCACACTAATATTCGCTCAGTTTTTTATGATCACGAGCGTAATTTTAGCTTGCTGATATGCCAGCCCAAAACTGGCCGCCAACATCAGATTCGTGCCCATCTAGCATTGATAAAGCATCCCATTATTGGTGATAAGCTCTATCAACATGGTGAGCAATTTTTTGATAGGTGGTGTCAACGCTTGGCTGATGAAGACGAGCTTTTACACCCGCGCCATGCTTTACATGCTCGTTCGCTTCGTTTTTATCTTGGAACTAGAAAATATCGTTTCACGGCACCGTTGCCTGAAGATTTTTATCGCTTGCTAAAAAGCAAGCCCAATCCGAGGGCATAAATTGCTTACTACACATTTTTCGCAGCGAGGTTTGCGGGCCAAGCAAACACGCCGACCGTGAATTATCATCGCATGATGAGCCTTAAGCAGCAGGTGCTTAGGCAAAAGCTTAGTAAGTTCAATCTCGATTTTATCAGGGTTTTTTTCTTTGGTTAGCCCTAAACGTTGGGCAATGCGGCTTACGTGGGTATCAACTGCGATGGCAGGGATATTAAAAGCATTAGCTATAATCACAGCGGCAGTTTTTTTACCGACACCAGCGATGCTTTCTAGACTTTGGCGATCTTTAGGCACGTGACCAGCGAAATTATTGATAATCTGGCGCGCAGCTAAGGCTAGATGCTTGGCTTTATTGCGGTAAAGCCCGAGTGTTTTAATATATGGCTCAATATCTTCGCCTGAGACTTTAGCAAAATCAGTAACTTTTGTAAAACGCTTAAATAAAGTAGGTGAGATCTGATTGACCTTTTTATCGGTGGTTTGAGCCGACAATGCGACCACCACCAGGAGCTGCCACGGGTCTTTATGATCGTAGCTAAGTTCTATTTTAGCATCTGGATAGGCTTTAATAATGGATTGAATGATGGTTAGAGCTTTATTTTTTAGTGATGTATTATTCATACTTATATAGTTTGCGCATAGACTTGATTAACAGTTTGATGAGGTTAACAATTTCTTGATGGTTGTTTGGGGTATTATGGTTAATCTGGCCAGTGGCAGCGAGGAGACTGTCATTTTTTTTGCAGATATTAGCGTATTTTTTTTCTTTTTCTTTTATTTTGAAGCATGTTTTATTATATATACACCATATTTCATTAATAGTGATATCTCGTACTGGTTTATCGCCATTATTAAGATCAAATACAATATCTAACAATCGGTTAGAAAGTCGATTAATTAAAATACAAATTTTTCTCAGCCTAGAATAGGATTCCAATTGCTCTATATTGTTTTCTGTTTTTATATGATTAATTAATGTATTTGCTTCTTGGTTGATGGAATAAATTATATAATCCTTGATGGTTCCTATTATTTCTTTTTCTTTTAAAAAGTCTAGTTTCTTGTTTGGCAAGCGTAGTTTTTTTTCTTTTTTTAGTAAAAAATTAATAAGTTTTACACATAATAAATATTCGAATTCATAAGTGTTTTTTAGTTGTTGTGCATCCATTTTTTTAAATTTTTTTTCTGGATAAACTATGGTAAAATAATAAATACTGTTATTTGTTAGTTCTGCTGTATTTTCGTGATCTTTAAATTCTTCAGCTATGAATTCAGATAAGGTTATTTCTGCGCAAAAAATATTAAAAGATAAAAAATAAGATGAGAAAATAATTTTTCTTAACATATTAGACCACCTGTTGGTTTTGGCTTAAATATCTATGATGCTAATCGCTTTAATTCTATGCTTTTATTCCTGGCGTTCTATTTTTTACGCCTCGGGTTTAACCCCAGGTGACAAAGCTTGCCTAATAGTTAAACAAAAAACGACAATCTATACCAGACGAAATATCAAAAGAGTAGGGCCTATGACACAAGTAAAGCGAGAAACCTGGAGTTCTAAACTTGGCTTTGTCTTGGCCGCTATTGGTTCAGCTATTGGTCTTGGTGCTTTATGGAAGCTACCTTTTATCATGGGACAAAATGGCGGCGGTGCTTTTATTTTGCTCTTTGTTATTTTCAATTTTGTGATTGGGTTACCCCTGTTTATAGGCGAGCTGATTTTAGGACGCCAAAGCGGCAAGGGCATCGTGTCATCGTTTATGGCCTTTAGTTCTAAAGATAGTTCGTGGAGCATGGTTGGCTGGCTGACTGTTTTGGTATCACTTCTGATCTTGGGTTGGTATTGCGTAGTCGCTGGCTGGGGTATTTGCTATATTTTGCTTGCCCTGAGCGATTCATTTCAAGGCTTGTCAGCATCAGAAGTCGCTCATAGTTTTGATGTCTTTCGCGCATCAGGCAGTCTTAATATCACGTTTCAGTTGATCTATATCGCTTTAAACGGTGTAATTTTAAGCAAAGGCTTGTCGCAGGGCATCGAAAAGTGGAGCAAGTTTATGACCTCAGGCTTATTCATAGTCTTGGTTGGCCTTGCTTTATATGCCTCGCAACTTTCTGGTTTTCCTCGGGCCGTTGAGTATTTACTCTACCCAGATTTTTCTGCGCTTAGCTCACGAGGGGTTTTGCAAGCTTTGGGCTTAGCACTCTTTACCCTTAGTCTCGCCTATGGTGTGATGGTGACCTATGGGTCTTATCTAAAAAAAGACGATGATATTCCTAAAACTGCGGTGATTGTCGTGGTGGCTAACCTAGTCGCTTCAGTTTTGATTGCTATTACTATCTTCCCAATGATATTTAGCTTTGGTTTTGAGCCTCAGTCTGGCGAGGGCTTGATTTTTAAAACTCTGCCCTACGTGTTTGAACAATTACCAGGTTCGATGATCATTGCACTGGTCTTTTTTACTTTGCTGTTATTTGCAGCACTAACCTCTTCGTTATCAATGTTTGAAGTTGTGGTTGCCAATTTTACTGATTTAACTTCTATGTCGCGCAAAAAAGCAGTGCTGATTACTTCGCTAATAGTTTTTGTGTTGGGTTTGCCGACTGCAGTTAGTGGTGAACATGGCATTTTTCCGGCCTGGGAGAAAATTTTTGGCGAATCGTTTATGGAAAGCAATATTTTATTGGTCGACTGGATTTTAGTAATCGTGGCTCTTTTAACCACACTATTTATTGCTTTTAGATTGTCGTCTGAGTCACGCTTAGGTGGGTTTTTGTCGGGCACCAAGTTCGGCTTTTTATATGGACCATGGATATTATTGCTTCGCACCCTGGTGCCGTTGGCTATTCTGACAGTTATCGCTCAACGAGCGCAAATAATTTAGGGAGTAATATGAGTGATTTAGTGAGACGAGAGCATTGGCGCTCACGGTTGGGTATTATTTTTGCTACTAGTGGTTCGGCCATTGGTCTTGGCACCTTGTGGAAGTTACCATATTTGGTGGGCCAAGGCGGTGGCGGTGCTTTTATTGCCATGTTTTTGGTTTTCACCTTGCTTTTGGGCACGCCGCTTTTTATCGCAGAGCTAGCTTTAGGTAAGCATTATCAAAAAGGCGTGGTTGAGATCTTCGACCGTCTTCCTTCAAGGATGGGTGTTAGCCCTTTGTTCGGTTGGCTAGCTATCATTGCTACTTTTTTAATTGCAGGTTGGTATGGAGTTGTCTCAGGTTGGGGTATTAATTATTTGCTTATGGCCCTTACTGATGCTTTTGCTGATCGCAGCACTGAGGATTTTACCAAAATTTTTGCTGATTTTCGTGCCTCAGGTTCTTTAAATCTCCTCTGGCAGGCTATTTTTGTGTCTGTCACTTGTTTGATTTTAGCTAAGGGTATTAAAGACGGTATTGAGCGTTTTAGTAAGTTATTTTTCTCATTGTTATTTTTGTTGGTAATAGGTTTATTTTTACATGCAACAACTCTCAGTGGTTTTAATCAGGCCATCGAGTATATAATTTATCCTGATTTTAACAAAATAGATGATGAAACAGTCTTATCTGCCCTTGGTATGAGCTTGTTTACTTTAAGTCTAGGCCAGGGAATTATGGTAACTTATGGTAGTTATTTATCAAAAGATCAGAGTATTTTTAAAACTGCTTTTATTGTGAGCTTATCGGTAATAGTTATTAGTATTCTAATTTCACTTATGATCTTTCCCATGATATTTAGCTTTGGCTTTCCTCCTGAGTCCGGTGAAGGTTTACTTTTTGTTACTATGCCATATGTTACGGAACAGTTACCGGGATCAATGGCACTATCAGCGCTATTTTTTATCCTTCTTATTTTTGCCGCTCTTACTTCATATATTGGCCAGTTAGAAGTATTAGTAGCTTGCTTTATGGAACAGTATAGCTTTTCGAGAGTTAAATCTACAATTATTGCTGGTATTGGTTGTTTTATTGTTGGTATTCCTACAGCTTTGATGATGAGCACAGATAATATCTATCCTAGTTTTGAGCAGATTTTTTACAGGTCTTTTTTAGATACTAATTATATTATTATTGATTGGATGCTGATTATATTTTCGCTCGGCATCTGTTGGGCAGTAGGCTTTAAGCTGAGCAAGAAGGAGCTAGCAATATCCCTTAATAGCGAAATAAACGCTTGGGGTTTTTTAGCCTGGCGCTGTTTAATCCGTTGGTTAGTACCAAGTTGTTTACTGGTGGTAGCTTTGTCTCGTGTAGGGTGTGCTGTGTAGACTGGAATTAGTAATGCCACAATATGAATTTGGTCTAGCAATTTAAGCTCTCAACATTTTTGAAGCATTACCGATTAAATAGTTACCACATTGAAGAGTTTTAAGTTAATGCTATGTGAAGCTTTGGTGCGAATTAAAACTAACAAGTCAGTCAGCTGGTGATTTCATGCCTAAAAATTTGATAATTTGTGATGATGATGAGCAGATTCTAGAGGTTCTTACTGCACACTTAAATCAGTCAGAATTTTTAGTTGATTGTGCTAAGAGTGGAAGTTCTCTTTTAGATAAAATAAAAAAAATGAACCTGATGGTGTCGTTTTGGATTTAAAGTTACCTGAGTTAGATGGTATTGAAGTACTAAAAAAAATACGAAAAATAAACTCTGAACTACCTGTCCTTATTGGATTCTTCTAGTATTATGTGTAGCCTGAGGGAAAACTTGGTTCGCATTAAGAAACTAATCGATTATACTTAATGTATTTGCTTTAAGTCTGTATAAATTTTTTATATATAAAATATTTTATATTTCATGGCCTAAATATAGGCATAGCGCATAATAATATTGATGTGATAGGCTGTTAGCAACAAACAGGGGGGTTTTATGCCAAAGTTTTGCCCATCATGCCGTAATGAATATCAGGATCATCTGGCTTCGTGTCCTGCTGACCACTTAGATTTGGTTGCCCATCTTTTACCTCTTGAAACTTTTGTTGATGTCTATGCGGCTGTTGATGAGCTCGAAGCTGAGCGTTTACTGGGTTATTTAAGCGCTGAAGGAATTGATGCGCGTGAGTTATGTACGGGTATTTCGCAATTGCCTGGTTTGGGCGATAGCTTTGTTATAGCTGTGCCAGCTAGAAGCAAAGCTAAAGTTAAAGCTTTGATTGAAGAAGCGCGTAGAGATAATTTTATCTCTCGAGCAGGTAATTTTTTATGAGCAAGACTAATAATTTTTGGATAATAATAAGCGCGTCAGTGCTTACACTAATTTTATATATCGTGCCTTTTTTGCATCCGATTGCTTATCCTTTTATGCTGCTTTCAACTTTAGTGCATGAAATGGGACATGGTATGGCAGCTGCTCTGGTTGGCGGCCACTTTAACTCTTTTCAAATGTGGCCCGATGGCTCAGGAGCAGCCAATATTAGTGGCGATTTTGGCCGGTTTTCTCGAGCTTTTGTGGCTTTTGCAGGTCTAGTAGGACCAGCTCTCACGGCGAGCTTATTTTTCTTGGGCATTAACTCGCCTAAGCGTTCTCGTATGGCTCTCGGGATCTTTGCGATAGTCTTATTGTTGGCGACGATTTTGGTAGTTCGTAATTGGTTTGGCGTTGGTTTTGTTGTAGTGCTTGCTCTATTAAGCTTATATTTCTCGCTCGGTGGCGGGCAAAAACATGCCCAGCTGGTCTTGAGTTTTTTTGCTGCCCAACTATCACTCAGCGTATTTTCTCGCAGCGATTATTTATTTACTTCGGTTGCTCAAACCAGCATGGGTAATATGCCATCAGATGTAGCCCAGATCGCCGATGCACTCTTTTTGCCTTATTGGCTGTGGGGAGGTCTGATTGGCCTATTTTCAGTAGGTGTGTTGTTGGCTGGCTTTAAACGGGTCTTTAAAAAGCCTTAAAATCCGGCTACGGCTCCTTTCTATGTTAAAAATTGGTCCCTATACAATAGCTAATCCCTATATTCTGGCTCCCATGGCAGGGGTAAGTCAAATGCCTTTTCGGCGGTTGGCTTTGCAGATGGGGGCAGGCTTAGCACCGACCGAGCTTATTTCGGCCAAAGGTCTGTTTTTTGGCAATCTGCGCACCAAGACTTATTTGACCTACGATGCCAAGATCGAAAAACCCTTTGTCGTTCAGCTTTTTGGTGGTGAGCCGGAATCCATGGCGATTGCGGCTGATCAAGCGATGGCGATGGGCGCCAATATTATTGATATCAATATGGGGTGTCCGGTTAAAAAAGTTACCAAAACCAACGCAGGCTCGGCTCTCATGTGTGATTGGCGTAGGGCTCAAGATATTATTCAGGCTATGCTGAAAGCAACCACTTATCAGGTGCCGATTACGGCCAAAATCCGTTCAGGTTGGGACCAAGATAACTTGAATTATTTAGAAGTAGCTCGTGCCTTAGAAGACTCAGGGCTAGCAGCCATTGCCATACATCCACGTACACGGGCCCAGGCTTATAGTGGACAGGCCAACTGGCAGCACATTGCTGATTTGAAAGCGAGCTTAAAAATACCGGTTATTGGCAATGGTGATGTGATGAGCTTAAGTGATGCGCGAGCAATGCAAGCCCAAACTGGCTGCAATGCTGTGATGATTGGGCGAGCTGCTTTAGGCAACCCGTGGATTTTTCGCGAACTTGTGCTCGGGCACAAAGTGGTTGTGAGCCCTGAAGAACGGCTGGCTATATTATTGACCCACCTTGATGACCATCTTGAGCTAAGTATGTCTTCAGGCTTAAGTATGACGATGGCGATTAAAAGCTTTAGATCTCATTTGATGTGGTATTCAAAAGGGCTTGCCGGTGGCGCAGGTTTTCGCCAATTAGTGATGAGTAGTGAGGAATATCATAAAACTAAAGATATAATTAATGAGTTTTTTATTATGTCTAAAAAATCGCATCATCAAACAGACTCGTGCGACTATGGAATAGATTATCGCCAAGCCTTTGGTTAGATTTTTAGAGTTTGAGGAATTGATGAATATCGCCTTATTTTGGTCGATTTTTGTGGTTTTATCGATCGCCTATTTTGCTATTGCTATAGGTGCTGCTCGACCATTCGATGTTGGGGAAGATTTTTTCTTTGCCCATCGCCGCTTTGGTTTTATGTCTATGGCTTTAAGCTTGGCTGCCACCCAAATTGGTGCGGGTTTAGTGTTAGGTTCATCACAAGAAAGTTATCGCTTTGGTATTTTAGGTATGTGTTATAGTTTAGCCATTGGTTGTGGCTTGCTTATTATGTCACTATTTTTAGTTAAAAAATTGCGCAAAGAAAATATTAAAACTATTGGTGAATTTTTTGAAATTAAATATAAATCTTCTGGTCTTAGAAAAGTTGTTTCTATCTTATCGATAATAAGCTTAACCGGTATTTTAAGTAGTCAGATTATTGCCTCTCGTCTAATTATTAAAGCTACTATTGGACCTCAAAGTGGGGTATTAATTGCTTTTTGGCTGATGGTGATTACCTATACGATGATTGGTGGTTTTCGTGCGGTAGTAGCGACTAATATTATGCAGTTAGCGGTAGTACTATCTGTTTTTACCGCTGCAGTTTTTTTACTCAAACTAAAACCTGTTTTACCAATGACCATAAAATCTTTTCTTGCTTACGATGCCCGTTTTGATACTGCTGATTGGTCCCATCTTGGGGCACTATTTTTTTTGCCTTTAGGTTATTGCTTAGTTGGCCAAGATTTAGCTCAACGTTTTTTTTGTGCTCGAGGCCCGCGAACAGCATCTTTGGCTGCTCTGGTGGCTGCTTTGGTGGTTGTAATATTTGCTCTGATGCCGGTTTTGATAGGCTTTGATGTGCGGCTAAGTTCAAATTACACACCGATGTCTGATTATTTACTGCTCGATTATGTTAAAACTAGACTAGATCCATTTTTCTATTATTTACTGGTTTGTGCGGTTATTGCGGCAATTAGTTCAACTGCTGATGCCGCTCTTTGTGCTCTTGGCTCCTCTATCACCGAAGATTTTTCCTTAAGCACGATCCTGCCCTATTCCCGAGCTCTAATTTTATTCGTTGGCCTTAGTGCTCTGATTATTGCTTATCAATTTGATGATATTTTATCAGTATTATCGTTAAGCTATGAGCTATCTGTTTCAGTAGTTTTAGTGCCATTTTTATGTGCGGTATTATTAAAGCAACCAAAACTAACAGCAGCGGTATTTAGCATGCTGTTTGGTCTGGCCGGCTTTTTGATTATAAGATTTTTACCGATTTACCCCCTAAAAGAGCTTTTTGCCTGTGGTTTATCGCTGATAGGCTATATTTTTGCTCACCTAAGGAGGACTTAAGGTCCTGGCATTGACTGACGGCTTTAATCTAAGCAACAATAATTTATGGAAAAAATAGTGTACAAGGCCAAAGTGCCAGATAGTAATGGATTAGTTGCTTATAGCCCAGAAGAAGATGCTGTATGGTCTAAGCTTTATGAAAGACAAACTAGTCTTTTAGAAAATCGTGCTTGTGATGAGTTCATTGCCGGTGTTAAAGCGCTGAAACTTAGTAGGCATGACATTCCTCAAATTAACGATGTGAGTCGGGTACTAAGAAGCCTCACTGGTTGGGCAGTTAAGCCTGTTGAGGCTTTGATTTCATTTAAAGACTTTTTTGAGCTCTTAGCTAAGCGATATTTTCCAGCAGCGACTTTTATCCGACGTATCGAAGATCTAGATTATTTAAAAGAGCCTGATATTTTTCATGAAATTTTTGGCCATTGCTCTTTGCTTAGTAATCAGGCTTTTGCTGATTTCACTCATCGTATTGGTACACTTGGTATTAGCATGAATAAAGAAGAGCGGGTAATGCTTGCCAGGCTTTACTGGTTCACCGTAGAGTTTGGTCTTATCAAAACTACTCAGGGCTTACGTATTTATGGTGGAGGTATTTTGTCTTCCAAGGGTGAGAGTATCTATGCACTTGAGAGCGATATACCAGTGCGTGAAGATTTTGATATCGTACGCGTCTTAAGAACGCCTTATCGCTACGATGAAATGCAAAAAAAATACTTTATTATTAATAGTTTTGAAGAATTGTTTAACCTTGTTAATCAAGACCTGCGATCGATATTTAAAGAAGCAGTAGCTAAAGGTGTTATTACTGAAAATGACAGTGAGATGAGAAGTTGTTAAAAAGATTCAAGACTATGAAAAATAATAAAGACTCGACCGCTTTAGTACCGCGTGGCAGCCTTAGCCTAGCTGAGCATAAAGGCGAGTGGATTGATGATAAAGACATAGCGGATTTAGAAAAAGACTCAAATAGTGACAGTATTTATAAGTCATTTGCCAGGCAAATCGCTCGCATCAAGCGTTTGAGCGATGAGGAAGAGTATGCTTTAGGTATGAGGGTTAAGCTTGAGCATGATAATAACGCTAAGAAAAAGCTTGTTCTTCATAATATGCGTTTGGCTTTAAAAATGGCCCATCAATACCGCCGCGACTGGACCAACTTAATGGATTTGGTGCAGGAAGCTTCAGCTGGTATGGCTATTGCTGCCCAAAAATGGGATCCAGAAATGGGGACTCGCTTTGGTACCTATGCGGTTTATTGGATTAGGGCTCAACTGACTAAGTTTCTCATGACTAACGCGCGGCTGATTCATACAGGTAATACCAGGGCAGGCCGCAAGGTATATTTTAGTTTGCCCGTGGTGCGCCGTAAATTACTGTTGGAAGGTAAATCTGCTACCGCTGAAGAGATCGCCAAAGAAGTGGGGGAAGAACCCGGCGAAGTACAGTTAATTCTCGATCGTTTACAGGGCCGTGAATCGAGCTTATCAACACCTATCGATGGTGATGGCGGATCAACCTTAGAAGATACACTCAGTAATGAGATGGCTAATCCTGAACAGCAATTTACCCATAACCAAATCCAACAACTGATCAAAGAAGTGATCGCGAGCTTTGAAAAAAGCATTAAAGATCAGAGGGATCTAGCGATTTGGCGCGAGCACCTTTTGGCTAATGATCCAGTCAATATGGTAGAGCTTGGTAAGCGTTATGGAGTTTCCAAACAAAGAATGGGCCAACTTGCTACCAGGCTTAAACGCGGATTTCGCCGCCATATTATTGAACGCCTTGGCCCACAGACTCAGCTTTCCTGGTTGTTTCGCGAAGATTAAATCAGCTTGCAGAAGTTCAAAAATTAAGCTTACCCCCAAAAGTCGGACCGGAGTTGTGAGGACAGATTTGTCCCTAGAATATACATAAAAATGGAACAAATAAGCGGTAGTGGCTTGAACCTGTTGATGGCATTAAAGTTGCATAGAAAATTCATATCGATTGATGAACATTCCAATGACAATATCATGCATTTTCTCTGACTTTGAAAAACAGATAGTTTTTCTTGTTAATCTTTTTATTCT
>Ga0209480_10000056_pt1 | contig 126757 bp, 137 predicted proteins | sample JI61114C2DNA_FD_187501 | JGI IMG/M metagenome (GOLD analysis project Ga0209480, IMG submission 187501) | Wastewater effluent complex algal communities from Wisconsin, to seasonally profile nutrient transformation and Carbon sequestration -... | ecosystem: Engineered > WWTP > Effluent > Algae...
CTTTAAAGGGTCACTTGCTTCCTTTGGCATTCGCCATCGGTTACAAGCACCCACACAAGTTTTGTCTGATTACTTTGTTAAAGTTCGCCTGACTCATCAGTCAGGAAGGACGCATAGTCTAGTTACTTCATTTGTCACTGTCAAGATTTTTCTTACTTAATTCTTAACACCGACTGAACTTTCTAACTATCTACTTTCTCCACTTTAGCTTGCTAACTTACTGATTTATAAGTCGTTTCGCTGTTGTGTCGTCCTCAAGAAGTTGCGCATTATACAGACCCCAACATACCCGTCAACATCATTGTTAAAGTTTTTATGAAGCTTTTTTGAAGGTCAAAATTTATGGCTTATAACTCAATCACTTAAGCCTTAAAAAATTTTAAAATTCTTAAGCTAAGTAAGGGTATGCCAGCCTAAACCTTCGTGTTGTGAGGCTAATTTTAGCCCTTCTGACGCTCCACCCACTCCATTACAGAGCGAGCGATAGGCATGTATTGGTAAATTATTTACTTCACTAAGATGCATACCGACTAAATATTGGAGCTTATCTATCGACAACTGCTTGAGCAGTTCAATGGCTTGCTGATTAGATAAATGCCCATAACGACCTGATACACGCTCTTTCAGCAGATAGGGATAGGGGCCGTTCATAAGTAGATCGGTCTCGTAATTACACTCCAACATTAAACCTTGCAAGCCTTGGAGCTTTTCGAGCATCTCGTCGGTATAACTGCCCGTATCTGTCAACACACCTAAACGCACAGCTCCATCCGAGACAATAAATTGGCAGGGTTCACGGGCATCATGCGGAACGGAAAACGGTGTGACCTCTAAATCACCGATAGCAAAGTTTTGTTTGAGATTAATGAATTGAGTTTGAGTGAAGGTTTTATCACTGATGGCTTTAAAAGTGCCAACCGTTAAATAAACGGGGATTTGATAGCGGCGCGACAAACGCCCTACTCCTGCAGCATGATCGCCATGTTCATGAGTGACTAAAATGGCGCTAAGTGAATCAGCTGAGCAGCCTAAACGCTGTAAACGACGTTCGGTTTCTACGAGAGTGAAGCCACAATCAATCAGAATGCGAGTGTTCCCGCATTCTATTAAAGTACTATTGCCTTTGCTGCCACTACCTAAAGAGGCGAACCTAAGCATTTATTGTGCAAGCTCAGCCTTTAAGCGAGCTAATAACAAGCTTGCTTGCTCAACTTTCACGGGAGCGCCTGCCTCATCACTGACCACAGCTAAGCTTTGCTCGCCACGTTCAGCGATAATAAAACGATAGCTGGTTGTATTGCTTACCTTTTTGCCATCCACTATTTTGAAGCTTAAATAGGACACAAAACGGCTTATCACGTTTTTATCCTTTTCCTGATCAGCACTCTCACTAGAGCTAACCGTATAAATACCTTGCTCGTACTGCTGACCAGACACTACAAAACCCATTCGGCTTAAAATCTGACCTGTCTTTGCCCAAACTTGATCATAACGCCCATCGACTACTAAAACGGGATTGCCATCCTTTAAAGTACTTAAAGATGAATTCAATCCACCACTAGCAGGCACCATAACCATATTACCTGATGTATTAGCTGCTATGGCAGCTTGCGTTGGAGGCGGTACATCAGCAGCCGAAACTGGTTTGGCAATGGTATAAGTCGGGTCATAAATAGGTGTAGTTAAGCCTGGTGGAACCTCAAGGTTTGCAATCGAGCCACTATTACCGCGATAGTTCACCGTATCAGTAATTGAGTCAATTTTTAACCAAGAACACCCAGATAACAAAAACACTGAACTGAAAGCAGCCGAAGCAATCAGAATGCTTCGCGTCTTTTTATTGCTAACCATAAATCCTCGCTGCTCCTATGCGCGCTACAAGCCTGCTTTCTGCATTGCCGCTAAAATAGTTGGGCGTAATGCTTCAGACAAAGGCACTAAAGGCAAACGCAAGCTTTCGCTACCGAAGCCTAATTGGTGGACAGCCCATTTTACCGGAATTGGATTTGCTTCTAAGAATAAAACTCGATGTAAATCAACAACGGTCGCATCAATGCGTGCTGCCGTTTCACGATCACCTGCTAGAGCCGCTTTACACATCGCATGCATAGCTGCAGGGGCAATATTAGCGGTGACAGAAATATTACCTTTACCACCGGCAAGAATTAGCTCCATTGCAGTCGCGTCATCACCACTATAAACGTCCATACGCTCACCGCAACGCTGCATAATCTCGCGAGCACGCTCAATATTACCGGTTGCCTCTTTAATCCCAACGATATTAGAGAAAACCGCCAAGCGCTCAACCGTTTCTGGCAGTAAATCACAACCAGTACGTCCGGGAACATTATAAAGGATCTGTGGAATCGCCACGCTTTCAGCGATTTTTTTGTAATGCTGATACAAACCTTCTTGGGGCGGTTTGTTATAGTAAGGTGTGACTAAAAGGCAAGCATCAGCACCATCATGCATAGCCGCTTTAGTCAGCTCAATAGCTTCAGCAGTGCTATTAGAGCCGGTGCCTGCAATGACTGGAATCCGTTTATTGACTAGTTGTACGACACGTTTCACGACATAACTGTGTTCTTTATGCGAGAGCGTTGCAGACTCACCTGTAGTGCCTACTGCTACAATAGCATCAGTGCCATTTTCAATATGAAATGCTACTAATGCTTCTAACGCTTGCTCGTCAATATCCCCTGTGTTGGTCATAGGGGTGACCAGTGCTACCATACTGCCGCGAAACATGGAGTCCCTCCAGTGATTAAATCTGCAAAGCATACTACTTGATGCAGTTAGGGAAACACAAGCATTACCACGGCAGCCTTGAACTTAGCTCCTTAGCAACCCTGCTGCAGTTTCCAGTCGATTTCAACTTGATAACTCAAGCGCCCTGCCGGTGCGTGTTCCCACTTTACCTCTAGTTTGCATTGAGCACTCGCCGGATTACAACCATCCGCTGGCTTGCTAACAATATCAGCTTGGCCATAACGGCGTTTTTTGTAGACAATCCGTGCACTATCAAATACCGCACAAGCTTTAGGTGCAGTTAACTTGAGCACATCGCTCCCTTTGCCACCGGCTTCTTCAGCATGCTGATACTCGACAGTAGTAGGCGCTACGCTCGCTGCAAAAGCAGCTTGCGCTAAGATTAAGCCCGCAAACAAAATCAATTGATTTGAAAATTTCTTAATAAACATATCGAAAACCTCTAAAAATTATAACGACCCACTTAACAAGCCTTTGGTTTTAGTCTGGTGGCTTGTTGATTTACTACCACTAAGTATTCAGCGGTAATCCGATCTCAAGACAAGTTCCAATCGTGCTTGGCTTGATAGCAAACTTTGCTTTAATTTTTTGTGCTCGGTATTGCATATTCTTTAAGCCATTCCCTGCACGCCCATCTAAGTTGAAACCCTTGCCGTTATCACAAATTTCTATATTAATTAGACCTGTGCCATCGGTTTTTGATTCGACTTTTGCCGATAAACGTATGCAAGTTGCGCCCGAATGTTTAAGTGAATTCGTGAAGGCCTCCTGCAAAATCCTTAATAGATTCAAAGCACGCTCTGGGCCAAAATCGACTAAGGGTGGCAACTCGTCTACATCCCATTCTAAATCGACTCTACAGGCATCTAAGGCCACACCAATTCGGGTACGAAACATGCCAAGCATGGCAGGCAGATCGGTACTTGCACTACCTAATGAGTCGATCATTAGACGCAAATCGTTTAAAGCATTGTGAGCTGCACCACTTAATTGCTCCCGATCCACATTACCGCTTTCCAACTGGCGCAACATACTGGTCAGATAGACGCCAATCCCGTCGTGCATATCACGCATAATCCGTGAGCGCTCATGCAACAACACTTGCTCTTGGCCTAAAATCCGAATCGTTTCGTAGCTTTGGGCAACTTTGCGTGTTTTCTCTTCCACCCGTGCTTCAAGCTCTTGATTCAACTCAATTAACTGTGCATTGAAGCTTTCCATCGCCTGCAAAGAGCGCACAAAGCGCTGTAACAAAATCCACCCAAACGCGAGTAAGATAAACGGCGCACCAAAGTGTAGAAAACGTCCATACGCCAATGACTCAAAGTTAAAAATCACCATCAAGTCATAAAAAGCTAACAACATCACCACACTACCTGCAGCCACCAGTGCATATAAATCTGCACTACGAATTGACCAAGCTTGGCGCGCCGCAAAAATCAGCACATACAACAAACTTGCGCACATCAGTGGATAGGCCACAAAGCGTAACAACCAATAAAACCAAGCTTCGGGCACAATTAATAAAATAACGGCTACCACTGCTAGACTAATGAGTAATACCCGCTCTAAACGGGGATGCTGCTGCTGTAAAAACCGATGAATAAAAAACACGCCCACCAAGCTTAAACAGCCAAAACTAACAATGCTCAGCCAATCCCATAAAGCATACCCACCCCAAATATTGACGGTGAATTGATCAAGAGTAGAAATAGCCCAAAACACCCCACCTAAAGCACATAAGCCGTATTCAATATCTTGCTTACGGTAAAACCACAAAACGCCCATCGCACAGCTCAATACAAACACCACTAAAGCAATAATCTGGGGCAAAGTGGCGCGGAAAAAATGGTATTGCTGATAACTATCTTCCACTACTTCTGCTGGGCCTAGGGTCAACTTGTCTAAAAATCCTGCGGTGGCTGGTTGGCTCACCACATAGATATCAAAGTAATTATCACCATCAACCAATAAGCCCTGCGGAATCGCAAACAGCAAAGGCCGATTGGCATTACGAGCAACCGGCACTTGGAAACTGCCACCCCAGCCAATCAATTTACCATTCACAAACACTGCTGGATTGTTACCTGTCGCAGGTAATACCAAACTCCATAAGCCTGGAGGCGAAGTCGAGAATGTTACTTTTAAGCGATAAACTGCTTGCCCTGACTTTAGAGCGGGTAATGTGCCAAGCTCATCGCGCCACTCATGCGGCAAAACAACCTCTTTACCTTGCTGAATATTCTTAATCGACTGACTAACACAATGACTCAAAATATCCGGCAAGCTTTGCTCAATGACATCAGCCGTTGCTAAGTTATCGGAAATGCTTGCAGGGCAAGCACTTGAGTCAGCAGGCACTACAGTTGCATTGCTACGCGTCAGCGTATCTTCAAGCGGTGGGCTAAAGCGCACTGCGGTGATTTGCCAACCTAGAAACACGCAAATACAGACTAGCAGTACGACAGGCCATGCGCCCAAACGGGCTGGTACTCGTAAGTCGATAATATTTTTCAAGCAAACAGTCCTTTACGAATGAATCTGAGCATCCGCTATAACTGAGCCAACATGGCACCTAGAGCCTCTTCATGGCTAAAGCCATGCGCTAACATCGCTTGGATAATGGATTTATCATCGGCCTCAAAGCTTTTACGTACTGCCACAAAAATTTCTGCCGCCGAATAATGCAATTGCTGTAAACATTGAATGCATTGCCCTATATCCAAGCCGAATACCATTTTTAAAACCTCTAGGATCTCACCACCGCTCTTCCCACCCATTTTTAAGGCTTCAGCAACTTGCTTGGCATCCTTATTGGTAGCTTGGGAGCTTTGGTTTTGTAACATACTTAGCTGCCCCATCCGCCAGCCTTCAAACACAGCTTCATTACGTGAATTTACCTCTAGCTTTTGGTAAATCCGCTTAATGTGCGATGCCACTGTATGCGGAGAAATATCTAAAGAACGAGCAATTTCTTTGTTTGAATAGCCACGCGAGATGTATTGCAGCACCATTTTTTCTTTAGGAGTGAGCAAGGCCTCGTTATCACTAGTACCGGTTGATCCTGAATCACTCTGTTGGAAATAATCCAGAATATAACGGGCAATCGCAGGGCTAATCGGTGAGCCGCCTTGCAATAACTGGTGGATCGCCTCCGAAATATGCGTAGCAGGCTCATCCTTCAGCAGATAGCCACTTGCGCCCGCTTTAATGGCTTCCACCACACTGTTTTCATCCCCAAAGCGCGAAATGACCATGATTTCTGCTTTCGGGTGCTGTTCACGAGTTTGCTCAATTAATTGCTTACCATTGCCATCGGGCAAGCCCAGGTCAGTTAGTAATACATCTAAATTATTGTTTTCTAACCACTTGGCAGCATCAGTATAGGTACTAGCCATACCGACCAAACTTAAGCTGGATTGAGTGCGAATAATGTCAGCTAAACGATTGAGTGTTCCATGATCATCTTCGACCAGAAACACGCGTTGGATGTTAGAAGTTGTCATAGTGAGTCCTTGAATCGTTTATCTAATTACTTGTCTTTAAACTCTATTTAGCATGTTTTATACGTTATCTCTAATTTCCTGAGTACCCCTTAAATAGGGGACTCTTTAGTTTTCATTCAGCGGAAAAAGTTGACCTCGATTAGCTCCCTTATTTAAGGGACGAGCGGTAGAGTTTGAATACTTATCTAGGGGATGCACAAACTTTTAGATGAAGCGCACTATGGGCACCAGATGGCAAGCAAATCAAAGCAACCGCCACCCAGACAAATCAGTAAGTAACCGAATTTTCCGATATGTAATGAGGAACAAGATTATGAAAACTTTAAGCATTCTGGTCGCAACAGCCACTTTAGCTTTAGTAGCAGGCACTGCTTCTGCCGCACCGAGTAATAACTCAGTTTATTTCCAACAGCCAGCGATTGCAGGCTCTGGTTGCCCGGCAGGTACTGCTACTTCCACTCTGACTGAAGATGGTCAAACCCTAAGCATCCTGTTCGACTCTTATTCTGCTGACCCCGGCAATGTGACTTGTAACATTGCAGTACCCGTGCATGTACCGAATGGATTTCAAGTTTCATTGATGACAGCTGACTATCGTGGTTTCGTACAAGGTAAAGCTGAACTACGTCGCTCTTACTTCTTTGCAGGTCAAACTGGCCCATCGCTGGTGACTCCATTAGCTTCACCGGGTGGCAAAGAATATCTGCAACGTGACAACATGCTGACCATGACCGAATCTTTTGCTCGTTGCGGTCAAGATGTGAACTTACGGATTAACAGCCGGATTCGCACTAGAACTAATAGCAGCGCAATCAGTGTCGACTCTTTGGACTTGAACAACGGCATGGTCTTCCACTTGAAATACAAAAGATGTAACTCGTAATCATTTTCTCTAAACACTCCTGATTGATTTTTCACGCATCTCCATCCTTGGCGCTCCTACTTTGCGGTAGGGGCGCTTTTTTTATTTATGCATGTTAAATTCACTTGCCCCACTTTCATCAGTTAAACCCAGATACTCCCCTATTTAAGGGAGCTGATTTAAAGCGCTCTCTACTAATTCAAGGGATACAAGAGTTCTCCGGTAATTGGCAAGATGGCTCTCATGGTGATGCAGCAAATCACCAAGGCTGTGAAAACAGCCTTAAAGCAAAAAAAATTAAGTTAATCAGTTTTGAAATTTGATAAGAGGATTTGTCTCATGAAAAAATTAACCGTTTTAGCTAGCGCTTTATTAACTGCTGCCGTACTCAGCCAAACGGCTTCTGCTGCACCGAATAACAATGCTGTTTATTTTCAACAACCTGCCATTGCTGGCTCTGGTTGCCCAGCAGGTACTGCCAGTGCAGCCCTCACTGAAGATGGTCAAACTTTAAGTATCCTGTTTGATGCTTTCAGTGCCGATCCAGGTAACTTGACTTGTAACATCGCTGTTCCTGTGCATGTACCGAATGGATTTCAAGTTTCTTTGATGACGGCTGACTATCGTGGCTTCGTACAAGGTTCAGCCGAATTACGCCGCTCTTATTTCTTCGCTGGCGCAACTGGCCCATCTTTAGTCACTCCACTAAGCTCATCAGGTGGTAAAGAATATACTCAACGCGACAATATGATAACCATGAGTGAATCCTTCGCACGTTGTGGTCAAGACGTCAATTTGCGGATTAACAGCCGGATTCGTACTAAGAGTAACAACAGCTCTATTAGTGTTGACTCGCTAGACTTAAACAACGGCATGATTTTCCATCTTCAATACAGAAAGTGTAATTAACCCGCTCTTAAGTTAAAAATTCCTGCTTGGTTCGTTCACACAGTTCCATTCTTAACGCCTCTAGTCTAATGAACAGGGGCGTTTTTTCTTAAGCAATCTGCTTAAGAGCTCTGGCTCTAGCTAGGGGGATTCTAGTTAGAGCCACATTTAATTAATCCCAGCGAGGGTTTGATGATGAACACAATATCTTTCTCAGCAAGCAGCTGTTTAGCGCTTAGCACTCTAATTTTCGCCGCCAACACCCAAGCAGCCAGTGTCAGCTTCGATAGACCCGCCATCGCAGGCAGTGGTTGCTCAGCGCATACCTATAGCTATCAAACTAGGCGGATACAAAATGGCGCACTATTGACCCTTAGCCTGAAGAGCTTCCGCGCAAACCCCGGCAATGTAACTTGTAATGTAGCCCTACCGATCAGCGTCCCCAACGGCTATCGGGTGACTGAAATTAACGGAGTTTTTATAGGTTCTGCCAAAGGGAAAGCGGAACTACGCCGCTCTTATTTCTTAGCCGGTAGTACCGGAGCAAGTCTTGTGAGCAAATGGGCTTCATCCACAGGACATGTGTTTACTCAGCAAGACAACCAACGCTTAAAGGCTGCTTGTGGGGAAGATGTGAATGTACGGCTCAATAGTCGTTTACGTACTTCATCCACCACCAGCAGTGCACGTATCAGCAAGATCAATCTTACTGTACGCTATGCTAAGTGCACTCGGTAATTAATGCATGGTGGTCGGCTGCTGTTCACCCAATAGCCGTCCACTGAAACTTGCCTCCTCGCCTCCCAGCGAAGCCATTAAAACCTCTTGGGCGGCTAGCGGTAATTCATTCGGTTCAGGACTCAAACGTACATAACGTCCTTCCGCATCCAATACCCAAGCTTGGGTATTATCTTGCAGATACAAACCAAAGGCTTCATCAAACACCCGCTTACGTAAACCTTCATCCAAAATCGGGAAAGCCACCTCAACACGACGGAAGAAATTACGCGGCATCCAATCTGCACTACTGCAATAAATTTCTTCAGCACCAGTGTTTTTGAAATAATACACCCGCGGATGCTCTAAAAAACGCCCCATCACTGAACGCACCCGAATATTCTCGGATATACCCGGAATCCCCGGACGTAAACAACAGACACCACGCACGATTAAATCAACCTGCACGCCTGCACTCGAAGCTTCATATAAAGCGCTGATAATTTGCGGTTCAATTAAAGCATTCATTTTCGCCATAATATGTGCCGGTTTGCCTGCTTTAGCGTGAGCGATTTCACGCTCGATTTTCCGCAGAATGCTTTGGTGCAAATGGAAAGGCGACTCTATTAAACAATTCAAATGTCGAATATGCCCAAGCCCTGTCAGCATATGAAAGATACGGTGCATATCCTCGGTCATGTCTGGGCGGCAAGTAAATAAGCTGAAGTCTGTATAGGCTTTGGCAGTGCCTGTGTGGTAATTGCCGGTTCCTAAATGCGCATAACGCATCAATTGCCCTTGCTCGCGGCGGACGATTAAGCATAGTTTCGCATGGGTTTTATAGCCCACTACGCCATATACGACATGTGCATTAGCCTCTTGCAAACGGCTGGTGAGGGCAATATTCGCCGCTTCATCAAATCGTGCTCTTAATTCGACCACTACAGTCACTTCTTTGCCTGCGCGTGCTGCCCGCGCCAAGCTTTCGACTAACGCTGAATCTTTGCCAGTGCGATACAAAGTCATCTTAATTGCCAAGACGTCGGGATCACGCGCTGCCTGCGCTACAAAATCCAACATAGGTTGAAACGATTGGAAGGGCTGGTGCAATAGCACATCCCCTGTCCGAATCAGTCGAAACATATCGCGTTTGCCACTCGCTAAAGCGGGTAAATTACCTTGCTGAAACGGGCGAAACCGCAATTCAGGGCGATCGACCAAATCCAACACTGTTTGCAAACGATTCAGATTGACTGGCCCACTGACACGATAGACTTCTTGCTGCTTTAAATGGAAATGGCGTTGGAGGAAGTCAACACTTGCTTGTGGACAGTGATCAGAAACCTCTAAGCGTAAAGCCGTACCAGAATTGCGCTGGGCTAATTCGCCCTTCATGGCTTTGAGTAAATCGTCAATTTCTTCCTCATCCACATACATATTACTATTGCGGGTAATGCGGAATTGATGACAACCATTCACTGCCATCCCAGGGAATAAGCGCCCAATAAAAGCATGCAAAATCGAAGATAAGAATACAAAGCTATCACAGGTTGGTGCGATTTCTTCGGGTAACCGAATAATCCGGGGTAACACCCGGGGTGCTTGCACAATAGCCGCATCAATCTCGCGTCCAAAGGCATCAACACCTTCCAACTCAACAATAAAATTGAGGCTTTTATTAATTACGTTGGGAAAAGGATGCGAAGGATCTAAGCCTAAAGGATTAAGCAGTGGCATGAGTTCATTGTCGAAGTAACCCGATAGCCACTCACGCTGCTCGTCGTTCCATTTGGTACGGCGAATGAAATAAATCCCTGCTTGCTTCAAGGCTGGAATCAGTACGTCATTTAAAACAGCATATTGCTGATCTACTAACACATGCGCACGCATGGCGATTTCATCTAAGACTTCGCTAGGCTCTAAACCATCAGCGCCGACTTGCGTTAAGCCCAACACCTGTTGCTGGCGTAAGCTGCCCACCCGCACTTCAAAAAACTCATCCAAATTAGCACTAGAAATGCACAGAAAGCGCAGGCGCTCTAAAAGCGGCAAGCTTTGGTCTTGGGCTAATTCTAAAACCCGGTGGTTAAATGCTAGGAGGCTGAGCTCACGATTTATAAAATAGCTTGGGCTAGTCAACAATTGTGTTGTCATTATGTCTGTGTAGTGCGGATATTTGCTATCGAGAAGAGTGTAACCATAATCTATAGTTGATGAATGTATGATGACAAGTAGCGGTTAAATTAATAGCAAGCGTACTTTTCTAACCGAATTACACCAAGGATAAAACTAATGTCGACTCCCACTGAAGGAACTGCCCTCCCTGACTTTAGCGCGCCACTGACCTCTGGTAAGACCTTCCGCCTATCAGATTTCTCTGGCAAACAAAATCTAGTGCTGTATTTTTATCCTAAGGATAGTACGCCCGGTTGTACCACTGAAGGCTTAGATTTTAGTGCAGCTTATGCTGATTTTCAGGCAGAAGGGACTGAGGTATTTGGAATTTCGCGCGATAGCCTTAAATCGCATGAGAACTTTAAAGCGAAGCAGGGCTTTCCTTTTGAACTCATAGCCGATCCAGAGGAGCAAATTTGTCAGTTGTTTGATGTCATTAAATTGAAAAATATGTATGGCAAACAGGTACGCGGCATAGAACGCAGCACGCTCTTAATTGATCAGCAAGGCATACTTCGGCAAACATGGCGTAAAGTAAAAGTGACAGGGCATGTGGCTGAAGTTTTAGCGGCTGTTCAAGCGCTTTAGTTAATAATTACTATACGGAAGCTCGCATGACTCCAGCACATCCTCAACATACTCACGAAAAACGGCTCTTTGTCCTTGATACCAATGTTCTAATTCACGATCCATCCGCCCTCTTCCGCTTTCATGAGCATGATGTCTTCCTGCCCATGGTGGTTTTGGAAGAGCTTGATAAAAACAAAATGGGCGTCTCCGAAGTTGCCCGTAATGTCCGTCAAGCAAGCCGCTTTTTAAACGACTTGATTGAAGCCGCAGGCGAAGGTTCGCTAGAACAGGGCGTATCGCTGGATGCCAACCACATTTTCAGTAACGGCAAAAACCCGCATGGGCGCTTATTTTTCCAAACTGAACTCATCGAAACAGCTCTTCCCCCAAACCTACCGAGTAACTCGCCAGACAATGCGATTTTAGGCGTTGCGCTCAAACTGCGTGATCAATACCCTGAGCGCGATGTGATCTTGGTGTCCAAAGATATTAATCTGCGGATCAAAGCCAATATCGTTAATCTCAAAGCAGAAGACTATTTCAACGATCAAGTCCTAGAAGATGCTGATTTGCTGCCACGTGGCTTCCACAACTTGCCAGACAATTTCTGGGAAGATCACAGCAAAAATATGCATTCGTGGAAAGAACAAGGCCATACGTTCTATCGTTTAGAAGGCCCGCTCACCGAAGCATGGTATCCCGGCGAATTCATTAGCTTAGCCGGTGACAATGGCTTCCAAGCGATTGTGCGCGAGCTGAAACGTGATCATGTGATTGTAGAAACCATCCATAATTACACCGACGCACGCCATGCGGTTTGGGGTATCAATGCGCGTAATCGTGAGCAAAATTTCGCTTTGAATCTGTTGATGGACCCCGACATTGATATGGTTACTCTGCTCGGTGCAGCGGGTACGGGTAAAACTTTACTCACCCTCGCAGCCGGTCTTGCGCAAACCTTAGATGATCAGCTTTATAAGGAAATCATCATGACCCGCGCCACTGTGCCGGTCGGTGAAGACATTGGTTTCTTACCGGGTACGGAAGAGGAAAAAATGGCACCATGGATGGGTGCGTTGATGGATAACTTGGAAGTACTCACCCAACCCACCAATGGCGGTAAATGGGGACGCGGTGCCACTGATGAGTTTTTGATGAGTAAGATTAAAATCAAATCACTCAATTTCATGCGCGGACGTACTTTCCTCAACCGCTATATCATCATTGATGAGGCACAAAATCTGACCTCTAAGCAAATGAAAACCTTGATCACGCGCGCTGGCCCTGGAACAAAAGTGGTGTGCTTAGGGAATATTGCGCAGATTGATACTCCCTACTTAACTGAGACCTCATCCGGCTTAACTTATGTAGTGGATCGCTTTAAAGCTTGGGAGCACAGTGGGCATGTGACCTTGCAGCGCGGTGAGCGCTCACGCTTAGCCGACTTTGCTTCAGATAATTTATAGACTGATTCAGTAGCCTAGCAGTACTAAGCTGCTAGGCTAGCAATTCAAAACTAGATCATAGTAAAGGGTTCACTAGGTACATCGAAGAAATCAACTTTGCCGGTTTCCAGTGAATACTCTGCACCCACCACCATCAAGCCATCATGGGCGATTAACTTCTCTAAAATCTCCGAACCATGGCGTACATGGCTGGTGGCCATGCGAATATTGGCACGCACTGCATGGCGAATAAGTTCTTCTGGATCATTTTTCAGCTCTGTTTCCATTAGCGTAGCGACTGCGGGAGCAATACGCTCGACGATATAGCGCTGGTGTGAGGAGGGATTTTGCGCATTATTGCGTAGCTCATGAATCACCGCATTCACAGCACCGCATTGCGTATGCCCCATCACAATCACCAAGCGCGTACCGTACTGAGTTGCGGCAAATTCAATACTGCCAATCTGCGAAGGTGCAACGACATTCCCTGCAACCCGAATCACGAACAAGTCGCCTAAGCCTTGATCAAATACAATCTCGGCAGGCACACGAGAATCAGAACAACCCAGAATAATGGCTGAAGGATTCTGCCCTGAAGTTAAAGCAGCACGTTGAGTATGACTAAGGAGTGAATCAAGACTGCGGACATTACTGGCAAAACGTTCATTGCCCTCACGCAGGCGTTGTAAGGCCTCGCTGGCACTCACGGCGACATCTGTCATTTCAGACTCCAGTTCCGGGCTTCCATCGCTGAGCCGGATTATTTAGTGGGTGGTGCGGTGCAGTAAAGCGAGTACTACAAGGTTTGTCAATCTGCATACTAGCATAAGGCGCTGTCTTTAAGTTTAGTGAGCACGCAAGCATTGCCAAGTGAGTATGCCGAACCAAGTCATCAACACTGAACCCAATACATGCACTGAAATCAAGCCTAGCGCCCACATCACTCGCCCTGTTTGTAACAGAGTAAAGGTTTCTGCTGAAAAGGTGGAAAAAGTGGTTAAACCTCCGCAAAAGCCCGTAATCCACAGTAGACGCCATTCCGGGCTGAGATTGGGCATCTGCGCAAACACAGCCAGCGCGACACCTATCACATAAGCGCCCATTAAATTTGCAATTAACGTGCCAGGCGGCAAGAGCGGAAACCAAGCATTTAAGCGCACGCCCAACTGCCAGCGCAAAATAGCGCCGAGTGAGGCACCTAAAGTGATAGCTAAGATTGGTTTCCACGGCATGATTGAAACTCGTTTAACAAAAAATACACATTATAAATCAATATCATACCTAAATAATATAAACATCTGATATGCATAATAATCAAAGAAAATATTTTAAGTTTTAAATTTAAAAATTTATGCTATTTTATAAAATGGCTAATAATAAATTTTACCGATTATCAGACAAGATTTGTTATAAATTCATACAAACATTATCCTACTTTTTTGGCAATATAGATTAAACCAATAAAAACGAGGTCTTCATGCTTAGCCCCTATAGTCAACTTAATGAATACAAAAAAATCCTTAATAATTTTCCAATAAGCTTTGATAAAGAACATCTTGAGGTATTTGACAAAGAAAGCTTTAAGATACAAGGTGATAACAAGAAAATTGAAATAGAAAAGCACTGTGCAGCTTTTGATGGCATGAAAGATTATTTCAAGCAATTTTTGAATCATAGAGATAGCTATAAGAACCATCTTGATCTGGAAAGCTATTCTTCTAACAGACCCATTTATGGGACTTTTTGCAGCTACTTTCGCTCTTATGTTCATTTGAAAAATAATAAAAACTGCTGCATATCCTTTATTACAAACAAAAATTTCGTAGCTATTGAAGCAGGATTTCAAATAAAAGACCTGATAGACAAAGAGCTTTTTAATAAAATAGTTATTAGCTTGATCAAAGAAAATGACTTATTCCCGTTATCAGCTTTTAACTTTGATTTACTCTATACCTTCATCGGCAAACCAGATAAAGAAGTTCCCCTTGAAGAACTCTTAGAATCTTTTGAAAATAACGACTTAAAAGATGGTGGTATTTTTCAGTTCAGATGGAAGATTTCACGAGAATTTTTTGAGACGCAGAGTTTTAAATTACTCCCAGAGATGATCAATGCTTTTGAGGGAATGATTGATTTTCTGAAAGAGCTAGAAGGAAAGATGCCTGTTATCAACATCAGCGGCACCTTACATGGTTTTAGATCAACAACCTTTTCCTTGGGGTTGATAGACAATGACTTACTACTAAGCCGCCAGCAACTTATTAATACATATCCAAATATCCTCGAAGCCAATCACCAAACTGTTTTCCCGAACGCTGTTGAGAACGTAAAAAAACAACTGATCGATTTTTTTGCTAAAGATGAGCTTCCGACCTATGTAAGCCTGAACGATAGCTACGAAGACAGTACTGAAATTGAGTGGGAAAATAATGAAGAAATGATTGATCAACTACCTTTTCCAACTCCGGAAAAGGTCGATATCAAGAACCTTACTGAAAATGACTCACTCTTTGATATTACTTTTGTGGTCTACCGACTTATCAATGAAGGCTGTTGCAGTTATCGATTAAAAACTTTTTCATCACCTTTAAAGTTTAATATACTTGACAATGATGATATAGACGCAACTGATTATGAATGGCATTTTATCAAAGATATTTTTCAAGATGGCAACGCATTAAGATTAGTTAATGACGACAGTTGGGAGCTATATAGAGAAAGCCGCCTCTATGTTTTTAGTAGAAATGACTTAATTTATACCTATACTCTGCCTGAACTGACTGCCTCATCTAGTTACTATCATTGGGATGAAGAACACCAAGTAGAACTTGCTGAGCATGCGGAAAAAATCACCGAGGAAATACTCTCAGTCATTGATGATATTTTGTCGGAGGATTGTGAGGAGTTAGTTTGACTAGCGTAAAACCTTCGATTCTTTGTAGCAGCCCGCTTAGAACTAAACTTACTATAGATAGAGCACCGACTAAATAAGCTGTTTAATCTTTATTATAAGGCGGAGACTGATAGATTCTTCGCCTTATTCAAATATTTCACTACACTCCGCTGAAGCGTTGCCTGAAACACTTAATACCTAGCCTATTCTGGCTATTTGCACTAAAATTCTGGCTATAAATCCACATCGGAGTACTCAGTATGACTGAAGCAGCTATCTCAACCCTCAAAGATCATTTACCTGAAATGGTGCACCTTGCCGAACAAGGTACGGATATACAAATCACCCGCCACGGCAAACCCGTTGCTGTGTTGATTTCCTTGGAGCGCTATCAACAAGCTTTTCCTAAAAGCCAAGGTATTTTCACTACTTGGCAGCATTGGCGCACTCAATATCCTAATGAAGATGGCTTTACGGATGCCGAGCAAGCAGCGATGTATCAACATACACGAGCGCAGCGTGCTGAACGACCTTCGTCATGGGAATAAACCGATGAAATACCTACTGGACAATAATATTTTGTCTGAACCGACCAAGCTTCAACCTGATCAAAATGTACTTAAGCAATTAGAATTGAAGGGTATTTTTGCTTGTACCTGTGCAGTCGTTTGGAATGAATTGTGGTATGGCATTCACCGCCTACCTAATCGGCAGCGCCAAGCACAATTGGCTGCTTATCTAAACTTGCTTGCGGAAGATGGTTTGGTGATTTTACCTTTTGATTACGCTGCCGCAGAGTGGTTAGCACAAGAGCAAGTACGTTTGGAACATTTAGGCACGCAGCCTGCTCAATATGATAGCTTGATTGCTGCAACAGCAGCAGTAAACAACTTAACTTTAGTCACACGCAATACCAAAGACTTCATAATGTTCGAGGATTTGCGTGTCGAAAACTGGTTTTAAATACACAAGTACTCATCTTGTTATAGAAATAAACTTAAGGGACTCTCCATGCGAATTATTGAAGGCGATCTAGCCGGTAGCCAAGTGAAGATAAACCAAGATGACGCTAGCCTAGAGATTCATGCGCGGCTATTGGTTGCTAAGTCGTATCGGCTGCCACAAGACATTAGCTCATTTGAGCTGCTCACTAATCAGAACTACCACAGCTTTGAACAGTGGCTGATTATGATTGTGCTTTCGCTCACTGTAGTTGGTTTGCTGATTTCCATTCCGATGTATTTTTTAGCGAAAAAGAAACGCTTTACAGTAAGGGTTACGCCTAAACATGCTGAAGCCATCCTTATCGAAGGCAATAAACATGACTGGAAAGAGTTGGAACCTTATTTACCTAAATGAACTCATTAAGTCTTTACGTGCAGTGCTTTCAGACAAGACTTCAATCACTAAGCAAGGTGAGTTGTTGTAATAGGTTTCAGTACCTAGAATCAGTTATAGTCGAGCTATCAAGGAGATCGCATGAGTATAAAAACTTTATTCTTTGCAAGCCTAAGAGAGCAAGTCGGCCAAAGCCAAGCTCAAAGCATCTGGCAGGCTGGCCTAACCCCGATTCAACTTTGGCAACAAATCACCCAAACCGCTTTTCCTGAGCATATTCTAGTCGCCCGCAATCAAGAATATTGTGATGCAGATACGCTCTTAAGCGATGGTGATGAAGTGGCCTTTTTTCCGCCGGTCACAGGTGGCTAATATGATTTCGATTGAAGTTACTGTAGCTGCTTTTGATCCTTGGCAAGCGATTCAGCAATTTCAACAGCAGCCTGCATTTAATGCAAAGCAGAGTGGTGCGAATGCGATCTTTGTCGGCACGATGCGTGACTTTAATGAAGGCGAGCGAGTGCAAGCGATGCGCTTAGAGCATTATCCGCCGATGACCCACAAATACTTGCAACAGTTGGTGGATAAAGCGAGTGAAACCTGGTCACTCGACCATGTACTCTTAAAACATCGTGTCGGTGAATTAGTCCCGAGCGAACCCATTGTATTAGTAGCCGTCTGGTCAGCACATCGGCGGGCGAGCTTTGAAGCTTGTCGGCAAATTATGGAAGATCTTAAACATCAAGCGCCGTTTTGGAAGCAAGAAACTTTAAATGATGGCAGCAGGCGCTGGGTTGAAAAAAATACTGCAGGCTAAGATATGAATACACTCAGTCGCCGCCAATTCCTGCAATGGAGTTTAGCCAGCTTAGGCTGGCCTTATGCTAAAGCCTCGGCGGAAGATAATCAGTCTTTTTTCCTGCCCGCTGAGTATGCCAAGCATCATTCGACTTGGATGGCGTATGGTGCAAGGCATCGCTTTTGGTCAGAGGATTTTCTTCCCCCTGTACGCAAAAACTTGGTGTTGATCGCCCAGACTATCGCTAAGTATGAGCCTGTTTCACTGCTAGTTCGCCCTAGAGAGCTAGAACGTGCACGAGAGCTGTTGGGTAGCGCAGTCAGTTATATCGAGCGCCCACTCGATAATCTGTGGATACGCGATAGTGCACCGAGTTTATTATTAAATCCTGCTGGGCAAATGCGCGCAGTGAATTTTCACTTCAATGGCTGGGATGAGCCTAAAGAGTACGAGCGTGATGCTCGGCTAGCGAATTTTATGAGTAAACAGCTTAAACTTGAGCTAGTCGATGCTGATCTCAAATTGGATGCCAGTAATCTTGAAGTTGATGGTGCAGGTACCGCCATCCTCACTGAGAGCAGCGTGTTTTATGACGGGCGAAATCGACAACTGGCTAAAGTGCAAATTGAAAATCGCCTCCGCCGCTTAGCAGGCATTAAAAAGGTAATCTGGCTGCCGGGCGATCCGAAAGGCGATTTAGCACGGCGCCGCACCGATTATTACGCGCGCTTTGTGCAAGCAGGCACAGTACTCGTTAGCCATGAACCGAATCCTAGTTTTAATGAACACGCGATCACCCGCCAACATCAAGCCATCCTCGAACTAGCTACCGATGCCCAAGGTCAGCGTTTAAAATTGATGGTTTTAGATAAACCAAGCAGTGTGCGCAGTCAGTTTGTCAGTGACCATTTTGCGGCTAGTTATTTAGGTTTTTATATTTGTAATGGGGCTGTTTTGTTGCAAGAATTTGGCGATCCACGCACTGATAATGCAGCACGGCGCGCTTTAAGCACGGCTTTTCCAGAACGTAAAATCGAGCTGTTGAATGTAGATGTTTTAGCCTCAGGGGGTGCTAGTATCCATTCTGTAACCCGCCAACAACCTAGCCTTTAATCCAGTGAGAAACTTATGCCGTCAAGCACTAAGAGTGATGAGTACAATCCATTAGGCCAACCGATGGGCTTTTCGGTGCAGTGGCAGCCTAAATCTTTGCCACCGTTTCCCATCCTACAAGGTCAATATTGCCGCTTAGAACCACTCAACTTACAGCATGCTAATGATTTATATGCCGCTTTCTCTGCCGATCAAGAGCAGCGTATTTGGACTTATCTGCCTTATGGCCCCTTTAATGATTTAGCTAGTTTTACTACTTGGCTCAATCGACAAATCGGTAGCAGTGATCCTTTCTTTTACAGCATCCTAGACAAGCATGACCAAGCTGTGGGGGTCGCTAGTTATTTACGGATTGACCCAAACCATGGAGTGATTGAAGTCGGACATATCAACTACTCCCCTACTTTGCAGAAAACAGCCGCTGCAACAGAAACAATGTATTTGATGATGCGCTATGCCTTTGAAAACTTAGGCTATCGGCGCTACGAATGGAAATGCAATGCGCTCAATCAACCTTCCTGCCAAGCCGCTAAACGCTTAGGCTTTAGTTTTGAAGGCATTTTCCGCCAAGCTGCTGTGGTTAAAGGCTTCAATCGCGATACTGCTTGGTTCTCGATTTTAGATAGTGAATGGCCTGCGTTAAAGCAGAAGTTTGAGACTTGGCTGGATGCGAGTAATTTTGATAAGGCAGGTAAGCAAATCCGAACTCTTAGTTAACATTTCAGCACTTTACCTATCAATTTAGCCCAAAAACCACCTGATACAGGCGTCTTGATTGCTTTATTAGCCGAAACCTCTGCCATTGCTCCCTGCTTCTTTCTAAACCTATTAACATGTGGAATAAGTGTGGGAGCGATAGAACGAAACTTGCCGCGCTCTAATAAAATTAATTCCTCAGCTAATTTTGCCGCTAAACAAAAAGGTGGCTGCCGTTTATAAACCAGTGCTCGTAGCTCGCTAAGTGGTATTTCAATATGAAATTGCTTAGCTGAAACTAGATCACTAATCTGTTCGGAAACTAGACTAATGCTGGTTGCTAATACAGTTTTACTCGTACTATGAGTTATTAATAATTCATAGTTACTGTTAGCACTAACAATTTCACAATCAAAATTGCATGTTAAGCTTTTTTCATCAAAGCCTAGGTTATTTATCTTAACTTTAAATATAGAACTTATTTTTTTTGGCTGATAAAGCTCTTTGTTAATACCCAACATCTTATTTGCATGAACTTGCTGTAGAAAAGCATCATCTTTCAAGTAATTAAGCACAGCATTTTTTCTCTCTAAAACAAGTGTGGCTGCAGTGGCCAAATCAACTTTTAGAACATTTACTATCTGACTATAGCCCTTTTTATAGGAATTTAAGACAGTTTCATCAATAACCCAAGCAACGTCGTACTCCTCTGATTCTGTTGGAACAAAACCAAAGCGATTAGATTTCAGTAAAGAATCATCACCATCAATTTTATTTCCGCGCAATAAAATTGACAGATACTCCTCTTGTGAGCGGAAAACCTTATGATAAACAAAGAATTCATCTAACTGCATCCGGTTAGACCCATAAAGGGCATTAGGCACTAAAGCTCTATTTTGATCATCACTAGGAAAATCAATTTTGGTTTTATTAGGTAAAATATAATGACCTTCATTGATGATATAATTATGCGCACGCACTGAGGTAGCTGTCGCTTTAAGATTGACCAAGCTTTTGACATGAGAGTTCTTATGCCCAATAACGATAGGCGTAAAAGAAAAGTCATTAATTTGACGTTGAGAATCAGGTTTTTCCATAAACCATTGAAACATACAAACATCAAAATTATCACCAGCTGCTAAGAAATCTTTAATAGTACTTGTGAAATTGGCCGAGCACCAATACTCATCAATATCTAAAAACATTAAATGCGTAAAATCCTCTTTTAATGTCTCATTGAGAATTTTACCATAGATATAAGTTTGAAAATTAACATTTTTCTGCCTAGATTCTGCTAACTCTTTATCAGCAAAACTAAAATTTACTCGCTCTCCATAGATAGCTTTTAATTTTTCTAAAATTTCCACAGAGTTATCTGTATTGTTGTTAACACGAATATCTAGAACATCAAAGCCAAAGTTCAAATGATGATAAACCCATAAGGGCAGATAAAGACCTTCATCCTTAGCAATCGCAGCAAGCTTGATTTTGAAATTTTGTGTCACAGTAAAACCCCCTAAAAAACTAGTACTAGTGTACCCTCTTCGCCTACCTTTTTCGATTAGCAACCCTATAAGACTTTGATTTAAAACTATTGGTAACAAGTACCGTGAATGTTAGAGTTTGCAAGGTCTTTAGCCTTGATAGCAAACTATTTGCTAAACTAGTGTGTTGTAAACTAAGCGAAACCTTAAAATGCAATTTATTGTAGAAAACATGAAATGTGGTGGTTGTACAGCTGCTGTACAAACCAAGTTAGAAGCCTTAGACGGCGTTGATAGTGCAGTGGTTGACTTAGCGACGAAAACAGTCACCGTGCAAGGCTCAATTGATGCAGATATTGTGATTGAAACCTTGACTGCAGCAGGCTATCCCACTGAGTTAGTCGATTAAATGACTGAAACAGTACGCCTATCTATTGCGGGCATGATGTGTGCGGGCTGCGTCAGTTCTGTAGAGAATGCGCTGCAAGCCGTTGCTGGAGTAGAAACAGCCCATGTCAATCTAGCCGAGCGTACTGCCCTAATCGCGGGTACAGCCAAGCCTGAAGATCTAGTTTCTGCGGTGAAACAAGCCGGTTACGATGCAGCCATCATGCAAGGCCGCCAAGCCGAAGTCGATAAACAAGCCGCTGAGGAAGTCTATTATAAAACTCTGTGGCGGCGCGTTTGGGTAGCGGCACTTCCGGGCGCTTTCCTAATGCTTGGCGATATGATTTTGCAGGTATTGCCGCCGATGCATGGCTCAGGGCTCTGGTTCTGGCTCATGATGGGTATGATTACTTTAGGCGTGCTAATTTACTCAGGTGGGCATTTCTTCCGTGGCGCTTGGCAACAACTCAAGCACCACTCCAGCAATATGGATACGCTAATTGCTTTGGGCACAGGCACTGCTTGGGTCTATTCCATGCTAGTCGTGATCTTTCCTAGTGCCTTCCCTAGTCTTGCCCAACATGCTTATTTTGAAGCAGCATTAGTGGTCATTGCCCTCGTCAATCTTGGGAATGCACTGGAGATGCGTGCACGCGGGCGTACTACGGCTGCGATTAAACATTTAATGAATCTGCAGCCGCCGCTAGCGCATGTGCTACGCAATGGTGAAGAGCTAGACTTACCCCTTGAAGAGGTCGGTTTACAAGAAACCTTGCGCGTGCGCAGTGGTGAAACGATTCCCTTAGATGGCATCGTGCTCGAAGGCCAGTCGCATGTGAATGAAGCGATGCTCAGTGGTGAAGCTTTGCCCGTGGCTAAAGCCAAAGATAGTAGCGTGACCGGTGGCACTCAAAACGGTGAAGGCAGCTTTTTAATGAAAGTCAGCCATATTGGTGCTGATACGGTGCTCGCAAAAATCATTGACCTGATTCGCCAAGCGCAAAGCTCCAAACCCGCGATTGCGCGCCTTGCCGATCAAGTAGCCTCGGTCTTTGTACCTGTGGTGGTAGCGATTGCAGCTTTAACTTTCCTGCTATGGTTATGGCTGGGGCCAGAGCCGTCTTTAAGCTATGCCTTGGTCACTACGATGACCGTGCTAGTCATCGCCTGCCCTTGTGCCTTAGGCTTAGCCACACCGATTGCGATTATTGCAGGGACGGGCAAGGCCGCTCAAAATGGTATTCTGATTCGTAATGGTGACGCACTTCAGCAAGCTTCCAAACTCGATACAATTGTATTGGATAAAACCGGCACGCTCACCGAGGGCAAACCCACACTCACTAACATCTATCCTGCTGCTGATTACGATAAGAATACCGTGCTGCAAATGGCGGCGTCCTTAGAAAAAGGCTCTGAACATCCTCTAGGCCAAGCACTGCGCACCGCTGCTAAAGCAGAAAAGTTAAAAGATTTAAAGGTAAAAGATTTCAGCAGCCTCACTGGGCATGGTGTACAAGGCAGTATTGCGGAAGAAAGCTACTTCATTGGCAATACGCGCTTAATGCAGCAACAGCACTTAAGTTTAAAGGCTTGGCAAACCAATCTTCAACAACTGGATACAGCCGGACAAACACCCATTTTTCTCGCCAAACAAACTCAAGTTATTGCGCTATTCGCTATCGCTGATGCTTTAAAAAGTGATGCTTTAACCAGCGTGCAAAACCTGCAAGCACAAGGTTTAGAGCTGATTATGCTCACAGGCGACCGGCGCGAAGTTGCAGAAACTTTAGCGGCTCAACTCGGGATTCAAACGGTGCACGCTGAAGTCTTGCCAGCCGATAAACTGGCGGTGATTAAGCAGCTACAGCAGCAAGGCAAAACGGTAGCGATGGTGGGTGATGGCATCAATGATGCACCCGCACTGGCGCAAGCCGATGTCGGCTTTGCGATTGGTGCAGGCACGGATGTGGCGATTGCCGCTGCTGATATCACCTTAATCGGCAGCTCTTTAGCGGGGATTGAGCGGGCTATTCGTATTTCTAAAGCAACTATTAAGACCATTTGGCAGAACTTATTCTTTGCCTTTGCTTATAACGTGGTGGGTATTCCAGTAGCTGCTGGTGTGCTGTATCCCCTGTTTGGGATTTTGCTTGACCCAATGCTAGCCGGTGCTGCGATGGCTTTATCCTCAGTCACCGTCGTTTTAAACGCCAATCGCTTGGCACAGCTGAAACTTTAAGCCTGAGCCTTCACCCAGCTTTCAATTTCAGCTAAAGATTGGGTATAAATCCACTGTTGAAAGTCGCCAAATTGTGCAGCGCCTTGCGATTTTAAGCATTGCATGCGCTGCCCTAGTGCTTGATTTTCTATGCCAGTCCAAGCTTTCACTAAGCTGCCATTGAATTTCTCACGCACGACTTGCCAAACTTCAAACTCTTGTTGCATCGCTAAATATGCAGTTTGAAATTCAGGGAAAAACCTAAAGGCACGCTCTAATAAAGCCGATTTAGTTTGTCTTCCACCTTGCTCTCGTAATGACTCCCAAGGATAAGTGGGCAAATTTGGCTGCGTTTCCAACCATTGTAGTAAAGCATTATATGTAGGGCGCTTGCGGTCACGAATATGCGCAGCATGATTGCGATTTTCGAGTAGATAGATATCTTTATTAAAGAATGAGGATGAGACTGCATACTGAAAAATATCTTCTAAACTATCGAAGCCTGCTAAAAAACGCTCTGCATCCAAATCTGCAAAGGCCAAAATCGGACGAATTTCTTTGGATAGGCAGATTTCCCCAAAGAGGTGATTATCCGCTTTAAATAAAAAATGCAGGCCATCATGCCCGTACTTAAAACCCATTTTATGGTAAAGTCGCCCGATAATATTACCCAAATCATTCCACGAAAAATAATGCAGCGAAATAGCAAAATTTTCACTATTCGAGCCAATTAAATCGACTTGAAACTCTTGATAGGCAAAGGAAAATACCTGCCCATTCCGTACGATTTCCTTGGGCTGGAAGCGCTCTTGTAAATAGCTTGCAAGCTCAACGGCTAAGTTCGAATGATCAAAAAGAATATCCAAATCGCCAAACGACTCTTTGTTGCGATAGGCAGGAATCGCCGCCATGTTCCGTGTGGGGAAATCGGCTTGTAACTGAGTGAGCACGTCTGTTTTTAAGACTTCATATTCAGCACGCTGGTAGCGACGTACTAGGGTATTCTTGATAGCTTGGCCACCCATGAGAACCTCAAGTTTAACGCTTGGAATAACTAGTTAGTTTAAGTTGAAATAGCAGTCAATGTTGCTATTCAGCCCGATGAAAGGCTTGGTAGTCTGCAATAGACAGACTAATCTTGAAGCATAGCCCCAAGGAAAAGGTCAATGATAGATTGTAAGCATCCCTCCGTATTATCACCCGAAGCTTATTTAATGAATGAAAATGAGCGTTTAGAAACCACCAAGCAAGAATTTGTGAACGGGCATATTTATGCCAAGGAAGGCTCCAGCCGTAATCATGACTTGCTTGCGATGAATTTTGCAGGACTGTTGTTTACGCAATTACGCGGCAGCGGCTGTCGTGTCAGTCAGGATATGAAAGTACGCATTCAAACCTTACATGAAGAGTACTTTTACTACCCTGATGTACAAGTTTCGTGTGAGCGTGAATTCAATAATTACTACAACAATGTCCCTTGCTTGATTGTAGAGATTTTGTCATCTAGCACGGCCCGCATTGATCGCTCAGAAAAGTTCGCGGCTTATCGCTTATTGCCATCTTTGCAGGAGTATATTTTATGCTCACAAGATTCACCTATCGTCGAGATTTATCGGCGCGAGCATAATTGGGAAGTAGAGTATTTTGTAGCAGATGAAAGCTTCCAATTAAATTCAGTGAAAGCGGAATTTAAAATCAATGACCTGTACGAATTCATCCTAGATGAGCCGAATGAGGTTTAGGTAAAGCAGCTTTAGTACTTTACCTAGACCTTAAAGCTTAGAAATCGCCTTCGGCGCCTCGTTTCATAATATCAGTGATAATTTCTTGGACTTTTTTTGATTCAGCTAGCAATTCAGGTGGTAAGGTTTTGCCACCATAAATCATCATGTCCATATCGAGTGAATACAGATTATATTTACCCTGCTTATCCTGAACCATCGCAATCCGACACGGCAAATAAGCTGAGTAGGCATCGCTGTAATCGACCATTTTCATCGCCGTTTGTGGGTTGCAGAATTGGAAAATTTTTAGGAAACGCTGATCTTGTCCCGTTTCTAACTTGACCTGCTCAGATAGCGGCAACTCACCGACCGCTTTGATATTGTGCTCATTCGCGACCATTTTCATACTTTGCTCGGCATCAGCAGGCGTAACGCCCTCAGCGAGTGGATATTTAACGACAGTTGCATCTGCCGAATTGCCGGTTTCTTTCAGTCGCTGCCACATCGCCATATAAGTGGCTTTCGCTTTAGGGTCGAGTTGCTCTAAAGCCGCTTGCTCAGCAGCCATACTACTCATTTGTGCGAACATGTTGCCGTATTTATAGTAAGCAAATGCCCCCGCTAATAAAGCGCACAAACCAATCAGGGCAAGAATATTGCGGATAAAATTCATAAACTCTCCTCGGGTTAGCAAAGTAGATAAGCAACCCCATCATGCCTAGCAGCTTTTTGGGCATCTGCTGTTATGACATGGCTCCTCTCCTAAGGCGCATAACACACAATAAGTTGTTGGTTACTAAGTACCTTAAAGCCTTGTATAACCTGCACTTCTGTTGGATGCAATCTGCTAAAAGTAATAGCTCCAAGCAAACATTATCAAAAGGCTATTTTTTAGCCTTAAATTCCCGCTGTTTATAGGCAGCAGCAAGCTTACGAAGTGAAGCTCAATGAGCAGAATAAAATTGTATGGATTGATACCGTCAATAGAGCCACTCATACCACGGGAACCCGCTGTGGGTATATTCCAACGTGGCATCACTATGCCTTTTAATTTTTAGTCATGAATTAAATGAGCTAATAAAAATTGAATATTATTATTTAATTAAGATGGGTTTAATGATTTTGGATGAAGCTGACTTGTACGGCACGTCCCCCGTCGAGCTGTGCTGACGGGGTATGTGCCCGAAGATCGGGAGCCTCTCCTCCTAACTCGCATATCGTACAACAAAGTTTTTTGTTAAAAAAGGGTTAAGCTTTCTCTACTATCAAAAAATTTTATGTTTTTGATCAAAATGAAAATTTCATGCAATTTAATCGCTAATAAAAACAGCTATCTTAACTATTAGTTAACAATGATTAAATTTTATGAGCCTTCCGTAACAATGAATAATTCCCTACAGTAGCGCTCAAGATTAAGACGACTGCATGTAAGGAAGTTTGATGCAAACACGGAACACGACAAACTCTTATGGCTGGGTTTCAATCAGCCTTCACTGGATGATGGCACTCCTATTAATAGGTATGTATTTTGTCGGTGATTACATGGTTGAACTCACCTATTATGACCCGCTCTACCACACTTTACCGTTTTGGCATAAAAGCATTGGCCTGTTATTAGGGTTCGCACTGTTATTCCGATTGATTTGGAACTTTAGCAATCCTAAACCTGCGGCTATAAAAAGCGCTCCCAATTTCACACATCGCTTAGCGAAACTCGGTCACTTGGCTTTATATGGCTTGTTGATCGTTTTGATTATTAGCGGTTATTTAATTTCTACCGCTAAAGGTCAAGGGATTGAAGTCTTTGGCTGGTTCGAAATTCCAGCACTGCTAGCTGACAATGAACAACGCGGCGAAATTGCCGGTGAAGTTCATGAGATTGCAGCCACTTTATTTATGTTGTTAGTTGCCGTTCACGCACTAGCAGCGATTTTTCACCATGTTTATTGGAAAGATAACACCCTAACTCGCATGTTAGGTCGTTCATCAAAATACGAAGGATAACCACCATGAAACGTTTATTAGCCAGTTCAGTATTAGCTTTAGGCTTATTCGGCAGCACAGCCATTGCCCAAGCTGATGACTACAAAATTGATAGCGAAGGTATGCATGCCTCAATCAACTTCCGTATTCAGCATTTAGGTTATAGCTGGTTATATGGCCGCTTTAATGACTTCGACGGCACTATTAGCTATGACGAAGCCAAACCCGATGCTTCCAAAGTTGAAGTGACGATCAAAACGACTAGCGTTGACAGCAACCATGCTGAGCGTGATAAGCATATCCGTAGCGGCGATTTCCTAGAAGTTGAGAAATTCCCAGAAGCGAAATTCGTGAGCACTGCTTACAAACCGAATGGCGATGGCACAGGCACTTTAATGGGTGATTTCACTTTGAAAGGTGTCACCAAACCTTTAGAAATTAAAGTGCGTGAAACTGGCGCTGGCAAGGATCCTTGGGGTGGCTTCCGTCGTGGTTTTGAAGGCAATGCGAAATTCGCTTTAGCCGATTACGGCATTACGACTGACTTAGGCCCCGCTTCTAAAGAAGTTGAACTGATTCTGTCATTAGAAGGCGTGAAGAAATAAGCGTTTAAGCTTGTTTTGCTTGAGGTGCTGAAATTCAGTACCTCAAACTTCATTCATTAAGCCTCAGCTGGTAATAGCCTAGTAAAGGCGGAGTTGAGTTAATAAAATCACGGGTGCGCATAATTATTTTCAATCCTTATAAAAATAAAAATCGGCATCCAGTCACCCAGATACCGATTATTTAAAACTAAGAGAAACTTAAGTTTAGGCCTTAGCTTGCAAAGTACCACGCCGAATTTGATCACGCTCTAAAGATTCAAACAGCGCTTTGAAATTCCCCTCACCAAAGCCTTGATCTTGTTTACGCTGAATAAACTCAAAGAATACCGGCCCCAATAAGGTCTGCGAGAAAATTTGCAGCAATAATCGCGGCTGACCATCGGCAGTAGTACCATCCAGTAAAATACCGCGCATTTTTAGCTCATCGACCGGTTCACCATGATTCGGTAGGCGTTCTTCGAGCATTTCATAATAGCTGTCATTCGGTGCTTTCATCAGCGGCACACCGGCTTGGCATAACCGATCAACACTCGCCAATAAGTCGTCTGAAAGCAGTGCAATATGCTGAATGCCTTCGCCATTGAACTGCATCAGGAATTCTTCAATCTGCCCCGTGCCACCGCGCCCGGCTTCTTCATTCAAAGGAATACGAATTAAGCCATCCGGGGCGCTCATGGCACGTGAAGTTAAGCCAGTGTATTCGCCTTTAATATCGAAATAGCGAATATCGCGGAAGTTGAACAGCTTCTCATAATACGCACCCCAGAAGGCCATACGCCCGCGATACACATTGTGGGTGAGATGATCGACCACCTTAAAACCATACCCTTGCGGATGACGCTCTACGCCTTCAAGCCACTCAAAATCAATATCATAAATCGACTTACCCTCTTCAAAGCGGTCGATTAAATACAGCGGCGCGCCGCCAATGCCCTTGATCGCAGGCAGACGCAACTCCATTGGCCCTGTCGGGATTTCAATCGGCTGCGCACCCAATTCCAAAGCGCGCTGATACGCTTTATGCGAGTCTTTGACGCGGAAGGCTAAACCACAGGCACACGCACCGTGCTCAGCCGCAAAATAACCAGCTAGGCTTTTGGGTTCGCGATTGACAATAAAATTGATGTCGCCTTGGCGATAAAGCAACACATCTTTAGACCGATGCTTGGCGACGAGGCTAAAGCCCATTTTTTCAAATAAAGGTTCTAAGACATTCGGGGTGGGTGAGGCAAATTCGACAAACTCAAAGCCCATTAAACCCATCGGGTTTTCAAATAAATCAGACATGATCAAAACTCCACAACAATAAGATTTCGTGACAACTAAGCGAGAACTTATTGTGCGAAAGGTGGACTCACCGGACGACCGCGAATGCTGCGTGCGAGATGTTGTCCCATGATCAGGTGGCTCATTTAAAGTTTGTAAATAGTTGAGTAATAAAAACTATTGCTAGTTATACATCAAAAGTAGCTGGCTGGCTAAGCTTAAAACCTGCCATCAAAGCAACCAATGCCGGTGTGGGTTGCTCATCACTGGCTAGGCGCTTGATTAAATGCTGCCACTGAGCTTCCGGCACGACTAAGCGCGTAGGAATAATTGCCTGATTAGGCAATGCAGGCAGTGTCTGTAAAGCTTGCAACGGTGCATTCGGCTCAGTCATCTCAGAGGGTCAGCGTCCAGAGGTTTCAGAGTACAGAGTAATGGGGACAACACAACACCGAAAACCAATAAGGTCGAGACGGTTGTCTCGCCTGAAGTGGTAGCGCACAGAAGAACGGACGCTCCTCTGACCGCCGTTGAACGCCCCGCCGCGCAACACGCAAACGGCTGGTTCACGATTTGGGTCAGTCCGTTGCCGCCATGCATCTGTGCCAACCACAGGATAGGGGTAGTCAGCATGTTCACTGCGCGTCCATTCCCAGGCATTGCCAGCCATATCCTCACAGCCATAAAAGCTTGCACCTTGTGGATAGATACCCGGTGTCGTCACTTGCCCAATCGTCATGTTGTAATTCAGATGATCATCAGTGATCTCATTGCCCCACGGATAACGCCGTTGGGGTTCAGGATTGTTTTCTAAGCCACCGCGTGCCGCTTTTTCCCATTCGGCTTCATCGGGCAAAGTAATGTACGAACCAAGAAATTTACCTTTTCCATGTAGGTATTCAGTCAACCAACGACAAAACTGCATCGCTTCCGCTTGGGAGACGTAAACAACTGGAGTATTCGCAGCGCCTAGCAAAGCCTTTTCATTACGCAGCTTAAACCCTGCCTTTTTTGTTTCAGATGCTTCGACAAACTGCTTGAACTGTGCCACTGTCACCGGATATTTCGCCATCTGATAAGCATAGTTTAAGTTATACTCACCTGCTGGAATTTCTGCCATCCACTCTTCACCTTCCTGATCATGCTCACCCTTGCCCATCCAGAACTTGCCTGCGGGGATGGGCACAAACTGCATCTGCTCAACTTTTGTGATTTCGGTACGCGGGTCGCCGATGATAGCAAGATAGCGACCGATGGCGGCACGTTCAATGGCTGGCAAATGTGGCGTTGTTAAAGCTTGCAGCAGTGCAGAACGGATGCGCTCCAACACCTCCAACTCCCAATCAGAAAGGTCGTCAGGGCGCAAGTTCAGGCTTTCCGCCATAATTTCAGCCGCAAGCCGTAACCCCCACGCCATTGGCTCATCAAAACGGTTATGCCGTTCTGGGCAGAGTTTATCCAGTAAATCCCAAGTGGAGCTAGCATCTTTCAGTGCATTAATCCCACCCGACAATACCACCACTTCGCGCCAGCGGTCAGGGTCTTCCCTGCCTAGTTTGGCGGCAACGTCATACCACTTGCGGCATTTAGGGTAATCTGCAAACAAGGCTTTTTCCCCACGTCGGAAATAAGCAGCGGCTAAATATTCCTGAAAGCTACGGTGGGGGAAGGTGTAAACTGACTCTAATTCATTAGCCCCACCACGCTGATACAGAATGCCCACGCGGTCACGCAAATACTCCCTAAGACGATTCTGATACACCTCCAGCTTATTATGATCAGCCTCTTGTTGCAGTTGATTAATTAGATCTTTTTCAGAAATATCCGCAGTACCGCGCTGGTTTGTCTCCTGCCCAGCATGAGCGCGAAATGCCAAGCGTTCCAGCACTCGACGAATAGCATCCTGCCCAATCTTCAAAAATTCAGCGAGACTGTGTTGTTGCAAACTAGCGGCTTTTTCACTGTCTTCGGCCTCAAAGCGCTTCTTTTCCCAACGGTTCACTAATAACTCTAGCAACCTTTCGTACAATTCTGCCCGACGCTCTGGCAAGTCGTAGTGATAACCATCGAGATAGGCAATCAAACTTAACAGCAGTGGGCGCTTTGCCATATCAGCCAGTGATTCACGCTCAAACACAGCTGCTTGTAGCTTATTACCACGGCTAATGGCCGCCTCACCATCGAGGGTTTTCAGGCTACTATACCAACGCTGGATAAAGCGAATAATCTGCCCACGGCTGAACGGTGCTAGATGCGAAACCGCAAAGCCACGTAACTGCCACTGTGGATCACGATAGGCATACGGGCGGCAGGTCACTAATAGACGGCAATCCGCGTAACTTTTGGCAAACCCCTCAATACAAGCCACTAACTGCTTGCGCCTATCCCCTGCTTGCGGTACTTCATCCAAGCCATCGAACATCACTAGCACCTTACCGTCACGCAAGCGTTGCTCTAAGATGTCGATATAAGCTTGATGACCGATGCGTTTCAACCAAGCCTGCAAAAAACCCATCAAGTGACAGGTGTTACCGGTTTCATGGGCAGCAGGAAAATGTTCATCGACAGAGAAGTCACGCAAAATAATTCTGAGAGGAATTAATCCGCCATGCACCCACGGCTGGCGAAGCTCATGCTGCTCGGTTTCGTCTTTGCCCTCAAGCTGGATATCCTCGGTTTGTGGATTGCCTTGATCATCAGGTAAAGGAGCAGTCAGCGTCTTCAGATTGAACGGTTGCCCCAAAATCTCACCGGACAAACACAGCCCTAAATAATTGACGAAAGCACTTTTGCCACTACCGGGGTCGCCGGTCAGTACCAGCCGCTTATCACGGTTCAACACCGCCACTGCGGAAAGTGCTTGTTGTTGACGTGTGTCGGACTGCTCACTCTTTACCTCTTCGCTGCTATGGGTGAGCAAAGCGGTGTAAACTGCGTCAAGCTTCAGCGGATTGGCATTACTGTTGTCGTCCAAACCAATCAGGGTCAGCCATTCCAAACCAGCACAATAGGCCATCACACAAGACAAATAACCGAGTTCGCGCCGCTGGACTTCCTCTGCGCTTAAGAGCGCACCATGAACCGTGATATTTTGAAAGTTGAAGGTGCCGCCGTGAATAACACCCGCCGCAATACCTTTGTCAGCCTGAGGCATAATCACTCCTCAATCTTTGTTGTTAAAGTTGAAGACACCGCCATTGATCACACCTGCTGCGACACCGTTTTCCGCCTTAATATCACCCTGCACTTGTACAGCCGTTTGCTGCTGAAAGGCCGGGTGCTGCTCCACAGCCGTCCACAAAACGGCCTCCAAATCCTTTTTAAAAGCCGCATCCAAAGGATTTTGTTGATACTGCTGCACTGCTTGATTTACGGCTGGTTGGCCTAGCAACTGATCTTTTAACTCAGCTAACTTCAGGGTGGCATTCACCGCCAGCCCCTTAATCGCCTCCAGAGCAGCATCATTGCCCCCCATAGCAAAATAAGTGACTAACGTACTAACCACCGTAGGAATATCAATCAAATTAGCCATTAAAAACTCCAATAGGTTTTGCGGTGTATAGATTATAAGCGATATTTAGACTGAATGATTAAAGAGAACATACACCTTTTCAATAAATAAATGTGTATACTTAAGACATAAACGCAGTGAGTACTAGCCTATGGATAATCAACACCTACGCACCAATATTGTTTTAGACAAACAGCTGGTTGAAACCGCTCTACAAGCCACTGGCCTCAAAACAAGACGCCAATTAGTCGAGCATGCCTTGCGCGAATTAGTTCGCCACCATCAACAGCGCAAACTCTTAGACCTAAAAGGCAAAATTAAGTGGGAGGGCGATTTAGCAAGCATGCGAGAAGCGCCATGATTTTAGTCGATACGAGTGTCTGGATTGACTTTTTTGCGGGGCGCGATTTGCCACAGGTACACCTACTAGAATACTTAATTCAAACCGATGCTGATTTAGCTTTATGTGGAATCATTTTAACCGAAATCTTGCAAGGCATTAGTCACGACAAACAACACCAGCAAGTGCGCGACTATTTAGAGCCTGTATTGCGCTTAGAAATTACAGAACCTATCTGGCTTGAAGCAGCAGAGCTTTATAGAAACCTACGCAAAAAAGGACTTACGATCCGTAAAACCAATGACTGCATTATTGCCGCTACTACTCTACACTATAAGGCTTGCTTACTGCATAATGATCGAGACTTTGCAGCAATCCAGCAGCATTATCCGCTGAAGACCCATTGTTTAATCACTAACTAAAGGCCAAGCAACTAGGCAATAAACCTAGTCACTATTAATCAAGCTTTCGATAGGTTTTCTAAAACCTCAATTTATCGACCTAAGCCGCATCCATCTGAATCACCTGCTCAATCAAGCTCAGCTCTGCAATCGGGATATGGCAGAGAATCGCATGCCCCGTTTCAGTCTGTTGCAAAGGCGGCATTTGTGTTTCACAAATTGCGCCAATCTTGCGCGGGCAACGCGTTTGGAAGGGGCAACCAGGAGGTGGATTGACCGGTGAAGGTAATTCACCTTCCAAGACAATATGGCGCTTTTTCACTGAGGTGTCGGCAATCGGAATCGCAGAAAGCAAAGCTTCGGTATAAGGATGATAAGGCGGATTGAAAATCTCATCGGTCGTGCCCTGCTCCATAATCCGCCCCAGATACATCACCACAATCCGATCTGACACATAGCGCACTACCGATAAATCATGGCTGATAAATAGCAGCGTCGTCCGCAGATTACGCTGAATATCAGTGAGCAAACCCGTAACAGCCGCTTGCACGGACACATCCAAAGCAGACACAGGTTCATCCGCAACCACCACCGCAGGCCGCCCCGCGAAGGCACGCGCGATACCAATGCGCTGCTTCTGACCGCCGGATAATTGGCGTGGGCGACGCAAAGCAAAATCACGCGGCAGCTTGACTAAATCCAGCAACTCTAAAACCCGCTGATTCACTTTGTCAGGGTCGGATTCAACATCGAACTTTTTGATCACCCGCGCAATCTGTGAGCCAACCGTGTGACTTGGATTTAAGGTATCAAAGGGGTTTTGGAACACCATCTGCAACAGTGCCACAGTTTGGGCTTTGCGCTGCTGCACGGGTGTATTACTTAACTCCAGACCGTTAAGCGTCACTTGGCCTTCGGTGGCCTCTTCCAAGCCCATTAAGACTTTAGCGAAAGTGCTTTTTCCGCAGCCTGACTCACCCACAATCGCAACGGTTTCAGCTTCATGCGCAATCAGATTAATGTCTTCATTCGCCTTCACGTATTGGACTTTTTTGCCCTTGATTAAGGCCATGATTGAGCTGTCTTTCAGCTCGTAATACTTTTTCATGTGCTTGACTTCGAGCACCACTTTGCCAATTTCCGCCTGTTCGCCGCTCAAGCCTTCAGGGTGATAATTCTTCCAATCAATCTCGGCAAAGCGCTCGCAACGCACCTCATGGCGCTCTTCATTGGGAACAGAGTGCATACTAATGCCGCCCTTTTTGTCACAGCGTCCGCCTTGGAAAAAATCACAGCGCGGGCCGAAATAACAACCTTGCGGGCGATTTTGTGGCAAAGGCAATTGCCCACGAATCGGCACTAAAGGGCGTGAATTTTTATTGGTTCCCGGCAAAGGAATCGAGGCGAACAAACCGCGTGTATAAGGATGGCGCATTTCATTGAACACGGTTTGCACCGAGCCAGCCTCAACTGCCTCGCCCGAATACATCACTGTAATCCGATCACAAGTCTCCAAAATCAAGCCGAGATTGTGCGAGATATAAATCATCGAAGTGCCAAATTGACTGGAAATTTCCTTAATCAATTGCACAATTCCCGCCTCAACGGTCACATCGAGTGCCGTGGTTGGCTCATCCAACAGCAGCAAAGCAGGCTTGGATAATAAAGCCATCGCAATCACAACGCGCTGCTGCTGACCGCCGGAAATCTGATGCGGGTAAGAATCCATAATCCGTTGCGGATCAGGCAGTTTGACGGCTGCGAGTATGTCAAAAGAACGCTGCTTGGCCTCGGCTTCGGTTACATTTTCATGGTAGAGAGGTACTTCCATGAGCTGCTCGCCAATCTTCATGGAAGGGTTCAACGAGGCCATTGGCTCTTGGTAAACCATACTGATTTGTGAGCCGCGAATGCTACGCAACTCCTCTTCACCCATGGTTTGCAGGTCGCGCCCATTAAACAGAATCTGCCCGCTTTTAACACTCCCGTTTTTGCCCATGTAATTCATAATCGCGAGCGCGACCGTGGACTTGCCGCAACCTGATTCACCTACTATGCCAATCGACTCACCCGGCATCACGGTCAGATTAAAATCAATCACCGCCGGAATCTCGCCCGCCCGCGTGTAGTAGGAAATATTGACGTTTTTACACTCCAAGACTGGAGTAATTGCCATCGCTTCAGACATCTTCATTACTCCTTAATCGCGTAGTGAAACTTCACGTAAACCATCGGCCAACAGGTTAAAACCTAGAATCAAGGAGGCTAACGCAGCCGCAGGTAAGTACATCGAGTGCCCCGCAAAAGCGCCTAAAGGTACAGCCTCTTTCAGCATCAAACCCCAATCGGGATCAGGCGGCGGCAAGCCTAAACCTAAGAAGCCCAAGGTCGCAATCGCCACCACGGTATAACCTAAACGCAAACAAGCATCGACAATTAAGGGGCCACGCGCATTCGGCAGCAACTCGACCAACATAATGTACCAAGAGGACTCACCGCGAGTTTGTGCTGCAAAAATATAGTCGCGGGTTTTCAAATCGAGGACTAAGCCACGCACAATCCGCATGATTTGTGGGGCTGATGCAAAGGTCACTGCCACCACTATCGTCCAACCGCTTGCACCAAAAGTAGCCACAACAATAATGCAAAGAATAATGAAAGGAAAAGATAAGAAGATATTGGCAAAGAACGAGACGATTTCATCCGCCCAGCCGCCCATATAACCCGCGACTACGCCCATCAGCATCCCAACCACATAGGCCACGAAAGTTGCGAAGGTAGCCCAGATCAACACCTTCTGCGCCCCCCAAATAATCCGCGCGAGAATGTCGCGGCCTTTATGATCAGTCCCTAGCCAAAACGTACCGCCGTCAGGAGCAGCGGCGCCGATTTTTTGGAAGGGCAGCATAATTGCATTCGGGTCATATAAAGGCAGAAAAGGTGCAAGAATGGCCATCACCACCCAGAATAAAATAAGAAATAAGCCCACCATGCCAATCGGCGATTCCCGCATCAGCGCGAGGGCTTTGAAAAAGCGTTTGAATCCCGAGTCGCGCTGGGGCATTTCATTGGTGTTTAATTTTACTGCATCACTCATGACTCTGCTCCTAGCTAAACCGAATCCGTGGATTCAGTAAGGTATAACCAATATCGGAGATAAACTGCGAGAACACCGCGACGAACACTGCAACCATCACGCAGGCTTCAATCACATAAATATCCCCAAACAAAGCAGCATCAACGAGCAAATAGCCGAAGCCTTTATAAGCAAAGAACACCTCAACTACGACTAAGCCAGACAAGAGCCAATTGAGTTGCAAGACAATCACCGTGAAGGGAGCAATCAAAGCATTGCGCAACGCATGGCGCATAATCACGCGCTTATAAGGCAAGCCTTTGAGCACCGCTGTACGGATATATTGCGAGGTCATCACTTCCGCCATCGAAGCGCGTGTCATGCGGGTGACATAGCCGAAATCGTAAATGACGAGCACCATCACCGGCAGGATTAATTCTTTCCAGCTAAAGCCATTCGTCATGCTGGATGTGCCCGGCAGTAAATGCCAAGTGTAAACAAATAAGCCGGTTAAAAAGGTGGCCGTGGCAAACTCCGGCACTGAGGTCGTCAGCACCGAAACCACTGAGATAGCTCGATCCTGAAAGGAACCCTCCTTCATGCCAGCCAAGACGCCTAAAGTGAGTGATAAAGGAATCAGAATAATAAAAAAGACTAGGGTCAAAATACCGGTGTTTTTTAAGCGATCCACCAGCAATTCAGAAACGGGGGCTTTGTACTGTAAAGAATCGCCAAAATCCCCGTGTAAGGCGCTGCCAACCCAGTTCGTATAGCGAGTAAAAAAAGGTGAGTTATAGCCATTTTGATCCAGCCATAATTCACGTTGCTCAACCGAAGAATAAGGCCCCAGCACTTTACCAGCGACGGCCATTTTATCGGATTCAAATAGGGAAAATAGAATAAACGACACGACCAACATGATCAGCAGCATGGCTAATAGCCGCTTTGCAGCTAAAACGATCATAGGCTAACACTCCCTTCACAGCTCGCTGCCCTCCCTCTGCTAGGTCATGCAGTTACGCCGCTGACTGTGGTTTTTGGTGGTAAGACCAAAAGCCCGCTAAAAAGCGGGCTTCTAGTTAGAGACTAAGACTTAAGCATCAAGCCAGACCTTATTATAAGGCGTGCTGAATTGATGGTATTGAGTCGGATGCGCTTTCAGACCCTTTACCTTATTCGTGGCCACAAAGAAATTCGACTGCCATAGCGGCTGCAAAATCACCGCATCGTCTTGCAGGATACGCTGTACATCTTTCATCGCTTCTTTGCGCTTAGCGACATCAATCAGCGCTTCGGCTTTATTCAAAGCCGCTTCAAACTCTGGATTGTTGTAATTGGTTTCATTCCAAGGCACACCCGCACGATAGGCTACGCTCATGACCATTGTCCCTAGAGGGCGGTGTGTCCAAGCAGTGATACCAAACGGCGTTTTGTCCCAAATTTCCCAGTATTTAGCGGCAGGCATCAAATTGATATTGATCTTAATTCCGGCCAAAGCACATTGCTCTTTGAGAATCTCGCAAGCTTGCTGCTGCCAAGGGCCATTGGTATTACCACAATCTAAAGTCAGCTCGACGCCATCTTTATAACCGGCCTCTTCCAGCAGCTTCTTAGCTTTCTCAATATCTTGCTTGAGTTTGGGTAACTCTGCATATTCAGGATGAATCGGACTGACATGGTGATGCTCGCCGACTAAGCCCCCCTTACCTTGGTAAATGGTTGTGATGTATTTATCCGCATCGACACAAGCTTGCACCGCCTGACGCAGCTTTTTGTTGTCATAAGGCTTTTCACTAATCCGCATCCGAATACAGCCGGTTTGCGCGGTTTGTGCTGGATAAATCGTGGAATTCGGCACACTTTCTGCTAAAGCATACGAGGCAATATCAAATTCATAGATCAGATCGACTTGGTTAGAGGCGAAGGCAGCTAATTGCGCAGTCGATGCTGGACCATGGTCGATATATTGAATTTCATCAATATAAACGTCACCGCCCCAATAAGGCTGATCAGAACGTTTCAACACAGCAATTTCACCGACTTTGTACTTGTCTAACTTATAAGGGCCAGTACCAATCGGATTCTTGATTAAATCTTTGCCGTCTTTTTCAAAGTTACGATGCACAATTGCGGTTGGGTAGTTGTAGAGATTCTCAGGAATCGCCAGTTGTGGCGTACTCATTTTGAGCTTAACAGTGTAGTCGTCGACCTTAGCAACCGCGCCTTCAATCATCTGCTTGGTCATTTTCGGCTTGCCGTCTTTATCCTTCTCGCCAGTATCGACATCCTTCACCATAGCAGAGAATAAACCGACATTCGAAGAGCCTGTCTTCGGATCTAACCAACGCGTAAAATTGAAGACCACATCATCTGCATTGAACTGGTCGCCATTGCTCCATTTCACATTTTTACGCAGCTTAAAAATCCATTCAGTTAGATCGGCATTCGCTTCCCAACTCTCAGCCAACATCGGGCGGGTAATATTGTCAGGGCCAGTAATCGTCAAATATTCTAAAAACTGCCGCGCTACATTCGACTTTTCTGTCCAGTCAAACAGCGCTGGATCAGTGATCTCTTGGACGGGCATGGAAACTCTTAATACCCCCCCTTTTTTAGGTGTTTCTTCTGCTGCCATCGCTGCAGGCATTAACTTTTCACCGAGAATCGTTCCAGCCACGGTATAGGCAGCCACTGCCGACATACCTAAAAGCGTAGTAGTACGTAAGAATTCACGGCGCGAAATTTTTTTATTGTCAAGGTCAGCGATAAGCGATGGAATCAGCGGGTGCTTATCAGCTTCCGGAAATTTAGACATAGGATTCTCCAGTTCAGCTTTCAGTGGATTTAATTGAAAAGTGGCAGAGCAGAGAGAGAGATGGCCTCGATGCTACTCCTTTAAAATTACAACTTCAAGAAAGCAAAAAGCGCAGCATTTTAATTTGCTGCATCGCAAAAAAGCTAAGATATCAAGTTGCTTAATGCTAATACTTTAAGCTGACCACCTACTAGTAAAACCACAGAAAAGTTATATAGTGAGCACCACCACAGAGAACTAAAAACTTGCAGAAGGAGCAGTTAATGGCGAATAACCAACATTATTTAAATGGCCAATGGTTAAGTGGTGAAGGCGAATTACTGCAAGTAGATAATCCTGCTACGGGCGCACTCATTGCCGAATTTAATCTCGCCAGCGAAGCTCAAATCCTCGATGCTGTTAAAGCAGCTAAGCAAGCGCAAAAAACTTGGGCAAAACTAGCCAGCTACGAACGCGCTGCTTATTTACACAAGCTCGCTGATCAATTGCTCTTGGATGCGCCAATTATAGGCAAAATCCTTGCAGAAGAAGCGGGCAAAAGCCTAGCGGATGCAGAAGCCGAAGTACGTTATAGCGCAGACATCACCCGCTATCATGCGGAGTGGAGCCGAAAGATTGAGGGCGAAATCATTCCCAGTGATAGCCCGACTGAACAGCTGCTGTTAATGCGTGAGCCACTGGGGGTCGCAGTCTGTTTGATTCCTTTTAACTATCCGATTTATACCCTCTTACGTAAACTCGCGCCCGCGTTGGTTACGGGCAATAGCGCTATTGTGCGTCCCAGCAATCACACACCCTGCTCTGCTTTAGCGCTGGCTCAGACTGTAGAAAAAGCAGGCTTTCCAGCAGGCGTAATCCAAATTGCGGTCATGAATCATGCGGCTTGTGAGGCAATGTGCCGCCAACCTGAGGTGGGGATTATTTCGTTAACAGGCAGTGTTGAGGCAGGGCGACAAATCCTTGATTACAGCAAGACTAATATCACCAAAGTATCCTTAGAATTGGGCGGCAAAACACCTGCGATTGTGGCAGATGATGCCGACTTAGAAGCAGCCGCTACTGCTATTGTAAGCTCCAAGACCACTAACTGCGGACAGCTTTGTACGGCGGTTGAGCGAGTTTATGTGCATAGTTCTGTTTATCCACAAATGCTGGTTTTACTGCGTAATGCGATGGAAGCACGGAGCTTTGCCAATCGCCTAGAGCAGCCAGAAGCAATGGGGCCGCTGATTAGCAAGGATGTACAAACTCGTACCCATGCTCTAGTGCAAAGCGCTTTAAAAGCAGGTGCAGTATGTGAAATAGGTGGCTACTTACCAGAAGGCCAAGGTTATTTCTACCCTGCGACGCTGCTTAGCCATGTCGATCAGTCGATGACCGTGGTGAAGGACGAAACTTTTGCACCTGTACTCTGTGTGATGCCTTATCAAGATATGGATGAAGCGCTAGCCTTGGCCAATGATCATCAATACGGGCTAGCTTCCGTACTATTCACCAATCGCTATAAAGATGTCATGCGCGTTGCAACTAGCATTGAAGCAGGCGAACTGTACATCAATCGTACACCCGCTGACCCTTATCAGGGTTATCATGCGGGTTGGAAAAAATCGGGTTTAGGCGGTGATGATGGCAAACATGGCATGTTGGAATTTACGCAAACACGGATGGTCGCATTGAATTTCGCTTAAACAAAGCGTGCCTAAGAAGAGAAATAAAGCATGAAAATCACCGAACTACAAACTTATATCGTCGCCACACCTGCCCCGCATATTGGCGGGATGTATTGGATTTTGGTGCGCTTAAAAACGGCTTGTGGGATTGAAGGCGTAGGCGAGATTTACTCGGCGACTTTCCACCCAAAAGCGCAAGTGCCGATGATTGAGGATGTGTTTCAGCGCTATTTGTATGGGCATGATCCGCATCATATCGAGCGTTTTTATCGGCAGTGCTATTCCAGCGGTTTTACCCAGCGCCCTGATTTGAGCATGATGGGCATTGTCAGCGGCTTGGAAATGGCCTGTTGGGACATTATTGGCAAGGCTGCCGATCTGCCCGTGTATGAGCTGATCGGCGGCAAAGTGAATGAAAAACTGCGCTGTTACACCTATCTCTATCCGAAAAATGCCGCAGGCGAATATGATTACAGTGACCCATATTTAGCGGCGGAATCGGCTGCCGAGAATAGGCAAAAAGGCTTCACTGCCGTGAAATTTGATCCGGCGGGGCCTTATACTGCTTATTCGGGGCATCATCTATCCTTGGAAATCATGGAGCGCTGCGAGCTATTCTGCAAACTGATCCGCGAAGCCGTGGGCGATAAATGCGACTTGCTATTTGGCACACACGGACAAATGACTCCGGCCTCAGCGATTCGTTTAGCTAAGCGTTTGGAAGCTTATGATCCTTTATGGTTTGAAGAACCCGTGCCACCCGGTCAACCTGAAGCAATGGCAGAAGTCGCTCGCAAGACTACCATCCCGATTGCAACCGGCGAGCGTTTAACCACTAAATATGAATTTGCCGCACTCTTGCAAGCGGGCGCGGCGAGTATTTTGCAGATGAATCTAGGGCGTGTGGGTGGCATTTTAGAAGGCAAAAAGATTGCTAGTATTGCGGAAGTCTACTACGCGCAAATCGCGCCGCATCTTTACAATGGCCCCGTCGGTGCAGCCGCGAGTATTCAATTAGGCGCTGCCACACCGAACTTTTTAATTCAAGAAAGCATAGAAACCTGGGGCGGTTTTTATAGCGAGATTCTGCATAAACCGATTGATTGGCAAGATGGTTATATTATTCCACCCACTACCCCCGGTTTAGGCATCGAGGTGAATTGGGAGGTGGTGGCGGCCAATAGCCCCTACACGGGCGAGCGCCTGCACCTGCAAATGTACCCTACTCCTTACGACGTGAAAGACCATGCTCCAGCCAAAGGTTGAATACGATTACATCATTGTCGGCGCGGGTTCAGCAGGCTGTATTTTAGCCGAGCGTTTGAGTGCTTCGGGTGAGTTTAGCGTATTGCTGCTGGAAGCGGGCGGCACGGATAATCATCCATGGTTTAAGATGCCAATGGGCTACGGCAAACTCTACTACAACCCGCGCTATAACTGGATGTATTACACCACCCCACAGGCCGAGCTAGGCAACCGCAATCTGTATGTGCCACGCGGCAAAGTGCGCGGTGGTTCAGGGGCGATTAATGCGATGATTTATGTGCGTGGCGCGGCACGAGATTTTGATGATTGGGCGGCTGCGACAGGCGATTCAGGCTGGTCATCTGCGTCGGTTTTGTCTTATTTCAAAAAACTCGAAACCCACTGGAACCCCGATAAGACTTGGCACGGACATGAGGGTAAGATTCATGTCAGTTCTTTGCGCGAAGGCATGCATCCCGTCTGCGAAAACTTCCTATCAGCTTGCCGCGAACTCAACTACCCCGAAAACCCCGATTTCAATGGTGCTCAGCTTGAAGGTTTTGGCGTTTACGATGTGAATATTGAGCGCGGTATTCGTGACTCTAGTTCACGTGCCTATTTGCAGCCTGCTTTGCAAAGACGCAATTTGGCGGTGCGCACTGAAATCATGGCAGCTCGTGTTATATTTGACGACCATAAGCGGGCGATTGGTGTGCAAGTGGGCACGGGTAGAGACCCCGAAATTTATTATGCTCGCAAGGAAGTGATCATCTCAGCGGGCGCGGTGGAAAGCCCGAAGCTGCTGGAATTATCCGGTATTGGCGATGGAGAGCGCTTGCAGAATTTAGGTATTCCCGTGGTGCAACATTTGCCGCAAGTGGGCGAAAACCTACAGGATCACTTATGCGCGAGTTACTACTACAAAACTAAGGTTCCGACCCTCAATGAGCGCTTTCACTCACTGTTTGAGCAGGCCAAAATGGGCTTGCAATATGCGCTGTTTAGGAAGGGACCGTTAGCTTTAAGCGTCAATCAAACGGGCGGCTTTTTTAAAACTAGCCATGAATTAGCCCATCCCAATATCCAGCTCTATTTTAATCCCTTGTCTTACACCATCCCCAAAGACGGCAAAGTCGCGATTAAAACCGATCCTTATCCGGGGGTATTACTGGCGATTGCAGCGTGCCGCCCGACTAGCCGTGGCAGTGTGCATGCAATAAGTGTTGATAGTACCGATAAACCCGCCATCAACCCCAACTTCCTCAGCACCGAGCAGGATATCCAAGAAGCCATTGCAGGCAGCCGCTTAATGCGTCAAATCGTGCAGAGTACCGCCTTGCAGCAAGTGATCACCGAAGAGACGATTCCGGGCACGCAAGTGCAAAGTGATACGGAAATGTTAGAGTTTTTCCGTGCTAATGCTGGCTCAATTTACCATCTGTGTGGCAGTTGTGCGATGGGCAAAACGGCAGAAGATTCAGTGGTTGATAGCCAATTGCGCGTGCATGGTGTGCAAGGTTTGCGGGTGGTGGATGCCTCTGTATTTCCGAATGTGACTTCGGGGAATATTAATGCACCCGTGATGATGCTAGCGGAACGGGCGGCGGAGTTGATTTTGCAAGCCCACTGAGCACTGACTATTTTTCAACACCAGAAAGATCGACACAATCAGAACTGACTGTCTGATTGCTGATATAAGCATCTGCTGCCACTCCAGCACTCCGTACCTGTGCTTGTAATTGCAAGGCTTGCTCTATCTCTAAACCATGCCCCACAATAATCGCGGCTTGCTCATTGCTGTAGGATGCTCCACTAGCTACCGTATTGAGCAGCTTAAATTTATAACTAGGATAGGCCGCCCGAAATTTCTGCAAGCGTGCCAGTGCTTCTGCACGGTTGTCATACCCAGACCCCACAATCACATTACGTGTACCTGCTAGGCAAGGCTGGAAATAGCTATATAGGTTTGGGGTCACTAGTGGCAAACTGCCGCCTTTGCTGGGCGTGATCGAGTTAATATCAAACTGATTAGGTAAAGGTAGTTGATCAACAGGTGGCACTTTGGAGGTAGGCAAATTAAGGACTGGTTCGGTCTGGTTAGCGTTCAAGTCCTTACCACTCGTTAGATTATTCATGGGAAGACTATTTGAGCTAGGCTCTCGCTTCGTCAAGGAGTTGGAGCTAGGCTCCGAATAAGGTGGATCTGAGACTGTATTCAGCCAGAGACTAATTGCCAAACCTAACACCACTAAAGCCCCTGCTGCTCCTAACAACCAAAACAAAGGCTTACGCTGTGTGTTAGCAGGCGTCTTATTCAAATCAGCCATCCCTGCTGGCGGCTCAGTGGTTTTCTCTAAAACCTTTTCTTGTTTAGCCTCAGGCGCTTGACCACCCGCTTCAGCCACCGAAGCAATGCCACCATACTGGTTTTTAATCCCACGAATCAGCTGTTCAATATGGTAATTCAAGTCCCGCCCTGAGCGAATTTCAGCGGCATTCCGAAACGCCAAAGGCTGCAAGCTAGGCGGTAACTCAGCCTCAAGTGGCATACGCGCCTGTTCTAGCAGCACAGGAACCACAGGAATTTGCCGTTTCAAAGCGGCTTCAATTTCGATGCGTACAAAATCGGCTGGGTCATCTAAACGGCGCAATCCTTGAGCATTTTTAACATTCAGCCACTCATTCCCCATCAGTGCTAACATTAGCTCGGATTTAGCAACCGCTTGATTCAGGTATTCGCGAAAATCAACTCCCAAGGGAATGGCATCTACATCAATAAACACCGAATCAGAGCCAAACACCGCCTCTAAGCGTTCAGCGAGCATACCTGCAATATAACCAGAATCATCGCGTCGATAGGAGATGAAGATACGTGGCATCGTCTCAAGCCTTTATGTATTTGCTAACGCTTAATTGCTATTCGCTCACCAATAGCACAGTCCGTTCAAACGCTTAGTTATTAAAACGACCTTCCTTTGAGCATAGACTATTTTAAGGCAAACTCGTTAGCTAAATGCCCTAGTTATTACTCGCTGAGTTACACCAGTTTTTTCGGAGCAAACTCCACCGTGACATTCACTGAGCCTTCGGCTTTGCCGCTGACAAAGAAACCCACCTCCCCGCTAAGGGTAACGCCAAATTCCAGTGTTACCTTTTCTACATTACCCAAAGCGGAATCCTGCAAGGCTTTAGCGGCAGTGTTGGACATGACGCGGATTACGTCGCTGAGGTTATTTACTGCTTGGTGGGCTTGGTTTGCTAAACCTCTGGTAAGGTCACCTTTGCGTTCAAAGTCACCGTCGCGGGTGACGGGCTGAGTATTTGTAGGTACATCGGTAAGGGTAATGTTTTCATCCACCTGCACGTAGACCCATTGCCCCTTATCCAGTTCCACTGCCTTGAGCTTTGCCATTGCTTTTCACCTTTTGTCGTGTAGAGTTTTCATACTATCATAGTGCTTGTTTGCTGCTATAGAGAACCTCCTTATGCCGCGCCGTATCGCTTTGATTGTTGGTGTCAGTCAGTATGATGAACCAAGCACTAGGTTGCATAACCTTATCGCACCTATCAATGATGCCCAGAGAGTGTATGAAGTACTGGCGGCCTATGGCGGTTTTGATGAACTCTATCCATTACCGCTGGCGAATGGCAAGGTAGATAGTTCAGGCTGGGTAACAGCGCAAGAACTTCAAGCCAAGCTACATGAGGTTTTGAACCCACAGTTGGCGGACGAAGTAGAGCTGGTGGTGTTCTACTTTTCTGGGCATGGGGTAAACCCCGACGGGCAAGTGGCGTATTTGTCTGCCAGTGACAAGCCGTCAGCGGTTGCCATTTCCAATATCGCCAAACTGGCACGAAACAGCACGGTCAAAAATATTTGTATCTGGCTGGACTGCTGCCACAGCGGGGAAATGCTGGAATTTTCTGATTTGGAAAACAAGGGCTTTTGTGTGGTGGTGGCCTCCCATGCCGATGGGGAAGCCCTTGCGCTTGACGGGCGTAGCCTGCTGACTGATTTGCTGTGCAAAGCACTGACACCAGGCGGGGATAATGGGCAGGAAATCCGCGTGCTGGATTTTGTGCAAGCCATTGAAGCGGGGCGCAAGAATTTGCCGCAGCAGGTGTTATGCCGTTGGGGCGACACCCCGTTCACGCTGACGCAACTCAAAAAAGAGCAACGTACAGCCGCTGAACTTGAGAAAAACTATAAATCAGCACAAGCCCTAGCGGCACATGCCCAAAGTTTATGGACAAAAATAGAGGGTTTGAGAAAAGATAAACAAACAAACTGGCAGCATCATATCCATGACTTACGTTGCGTTATCCTGTATGCCTTAGAAGCTCAACGGAATCCTATCCCAGAGGGCAAAACAGCGATTGACCCGCACATCTTAGAAGGTCTAGCACAAATTAATGCACATTGGTTATTGCCTAAACACGAACAAATACCTGCATTAAATTTAGGCGCTCGCGTTACCGCTGTAGCCTGTAGCCATGATCCTGATGGTCAATACATCGCCAGTATCTCGGCGGGGACTATCCACTTATGGAATAGACAAACAGGACAACTCCACCACATCCTACAAGGCCATTCAGCATGGCTAACTGTTGTTAGCTTCAGTCGAGATGGTAAACAAATTGCTAGCGCTTCAGGTCAGAGGGCAGGTTCAGGTGAAGTATATGTTTCTGATAAAGACTACAGTGTGTGGTTGTGGGATACCAAAACGGGGAAGCTCCTGCATACGCTAAAGGAGCATACTGGCGATGTGACCGCCTTGGCTTTCAGCCAAGATGGCAAACAACTCTTTAGTGCCTCAACGGATACCACCGTGCGGCAATGGGATACAACAACCGGACAAGCTCTTAAGATCTTGAGCGGGCACTGCGCTGAAGTGACTTGTGCAGCTTTCAGTCTTGATGGCAAACAATTAGCCAGTGCTTCCTTGAAACAAGGCTACCACGACTTCTCGGATGCAGGGTATCCGTACATACCAGACAAAACTCTTATTCAGCTCTGGGATATGCGAACCCAACACCCCCCTACTGCCATACGTGAATTTACAGGCCATGTCGGTGAAGTCACTTGCTTAGCGTTTAGTTCAGATGGTAAACAACTGGCCAGTGCATCCACAGACACTACAGTACGATGCTGGGATACAGAAACGGGTAACCATCTCAAGATTCTGCAAGGACACGCCAGCAGAGTGAACGCCATTGCCTTCAGCCCTGATCAGACAAAAATTGCGAGCGCATCAGGAGATGCCAAACTCTTAAACTTTTTTTCCACTGAAAAACCTGATAACACGATACGGATTTGGGATGCAAAAACCGGACAGCCTCTCAATACGCTCATAGGCCATACCAGTGCTGTAAACTCCCTTGCTTTCAGCCATGATAGTATCAACCTAGTTAGTGCATCAGGAACAATCGCTCCCTTGCGCTCAAAATCCAATAGCGACAACACCATACGCTTGTGGAATGTACAAACGGGGCAGCCCTGCCACCCTTTACCAGACCATGCAAGTGCACTCACCAATGACGACACAGGACAGCAATGGAATACGCAAATAGGTCGCCCCTTCAACACCCTGCAAGGCCATACAAAAGCCGTGACCTGTGTCGCTTTTAGCCCTGACAACCAGCAACTTGCTAGCGCATCCGATGACACGACGATAAGACTATGGGACGCACAAACAGGTGATGCTTTACAGACTCTACAAGGCCATGTAAACCCCGTTCGCTTCATTAGCTACAGCCCCGATAGCAGAAAAATTGCCAGCGCTTCTGTTAAGAAATTTTCGCACCGTGATCCTTTAGGCTTAGAGCCAATAGAAGAAGATACTGCGGTACGGTTATGGGACACACAAACAGGGGAGTTACTTAACAGCCTACATGGCCACTCCGCTACATTAACTGGTCTTGCTTTCAGTCCAGATGGTAAAAAACTGGCTAGCACCTCAGAAGATAAGACGGTGCGACTATGGAGTACACAAACCGGAGAAGCTCTCAAAGTACTTATAGGTCATTCAAACAGAGTGAACGCTATCGCTTTTAGTCCTGACAGCCAGCAACTTGCCAGTGCATCCGATGACACCACTGTATGGCTATGGAACGCACAAACAGGCAATTTACTTAGAACCTTACAAGGTCATGCTAACCTAGTCACCTGCGTTATTTTCAGTCCGAATGGTAAGCAGCTAGCCAGCGCATCAGAAGACAAGACGGTGCGGCTATGGGATGCACAAACAGGGGAATTACTGAGCTACTCACGAGATTATCCAAATACTCCTATATTACCAACTACGCGACCACTCACCACAGGATCACCTCGCTCAAGCACAGTCATTTCCATGATGTTTAGCCCTGACGGTACAAAACTCGCTATTTCGTCCTCATCTCACAACCTAATAGAACTATGGGATGCGCAAACTGGTCAAGTTATTCAAACCTTAAAAGCGCAAATAACCGATATTCACACAAAAAAGCCTCAAGCAACCATGCTAGACACTATCGCTTTCAGTCCTGATAACCAATATCTTGCTGCTATAGCAAGGAATGGCTCATCAAATGATAGTATGATTTTAGTATGGGATGTCCAAACTGGGCAGCGCTTTAAACATCTTTCAAGCGGAGCATGGTCAGTCGCTTTCAGTCCTGATGGCAGACAAATCGCTAGTGGCTCTAAGGATGGTACAGTCAAATTAAGATTGTGGAATCCAGCTAACCCAGAACCCATACTTAGCTTGTTGTATACTTTCAAGCCTAGTGAAGTCGCAGATGCCTTAAAATTTCTCTGGCATCTCGAACTAAACGATGACAATAAATTCTCCCCCCATGATCCTAAACCGGCTATTTTCCCTAAGCATGGCTATTACATCACTTGGGATGAACATACCGAAAAACTTCACTCGCTCCTAGATGCTCCAAGCCCCAAAGAAACTAAAATGGATCAACTGATACGCTGGCTAGAAGAAGAGCGCAAAGCGTTCCACGCATAGAATCCCTCTATGCAACACCGGAATAATCCAATGAATATGCTAATCCAAGCAAACTTACCCGAAAACCTACTGGTAAAAACACAGCAACTAGTGCTAACAACCTTGATGACCTCCTCGCTGACGCTTTACGCCGCTATCTGGAGTCTCATTCGGAAGAGCTTGCCGAAAAATTCATCCGAGAAGATGTCCAATGGGGCTTGTATGACAAGCACTGATCCAGTCATCCGACTGGTTATTTGCGATGCTGGACCGATTATCCATCTGGACGAATTGGGTTGCCTCGATTTGCTGAGTAATTTTGCCGGAGGTGTTGGCTATTCTCAAAAGTATTCCGACCCATTCCACCCTACACCTTCGAGCCTCCTTGTTGCGGGAAGTGATTGAACAGGTTGAAACCTTCCAGCAAACATGAGTTCCCGACTCGCCGAATGGCGACGTTTCATCGGTGATGCTTTGCCCTACCAAAAAACCTGCCCGAATTTACCTGCCCCCGGCGAAGACCACTGCATAGATCCGTATACAGGAAAGTGAGAACACCTCGATTTCCATGCTAGAATCGCCCCATATCACCCACAGGAATTTCGTTATGCGCAAACAACGAATTACTTACACTTCACCTTTGGATGCACTGGTCGCTGTCAGTAAACGCCTGAGCCTCTATGAAAACCAGCAACAGATGGACTCTGAGGTCTTTATTGACCGTTACCGTAAGGGGTTAATACCGGACGATACTCTCTTTGTGGAATGGTCAAATGATTATCAACATTACCTCGCATTACATCAGCAATTAACAGGACTACTCCGTGCGGCTGTATGAGTTGTTAGAAGACTATCTGAGTTTGATAGAAGCTGCCGTTGTAGCGTTACCTGTCTATGCAGAAAGCTATGTTGAGGAAATCATCACATCGGAACGGATAAATCTACGCATTCGCCTACGTTTCGAGAGTGGTAACCTGCTTGAAATCAATGAAGCGGTGACTGTGAAAGCGGATACGCTGGCGGCATTAGGATACCGCTACCATTGCCAAGATAAAAATAATGTATTGATTTTTCGATACGACGACACCCCACACTTCCCTGACTTACCCAATTTCCCACATCACAAGCATACGTCGGATTCTGTTATTGCTCACCACAAGCCGGAATTACTGGATGTTTTAAACGAAGCAGCCATTCAGGTTAGGTAGATCTATATAGTGAAGGATGAAGACACCACCAACTGGTTGTTAGCGCTGCCGAGCTGATTATCACTTATTTGTCTAAGCCAAAAAGTCATACATTAGGCATCATTGGCGGTTCGCCTATGCGTGAAATGAAACTCACCACCACCTTGGTGTTTGATAGGCATTTCGAGCAGGCGGGGTTTCGGGTGTTAACCGCCAACAGGTAATAAACCGTAATAAATTTGCTCCATACAATAGGTTATGCCGCCTGTTGCAGGTGTAGTGCCGCCCGTTTGCTAATATATAAAACTTCAATACCCAGCATATTACCCAGTGAATCATAGTCAACCAGCATACCGGGCTTGAGTTCCTCAGTTTTTTCCACTTCACCTTCGGCAAGCTGGATGTAAAGTGCATCGGCTAAGGGATCAAATTCAATTTTCATGGTAGTGTTACCTTCAGTCAAAATAAGCCGTGACAATCGTGACGGGGGCTTTGGTTTCATTGTAAATAACCCGCAAGCGTTTGAAACCCTTTTCTGGAATGTCAAGCCGCGCATGAATCAAGCTGGCATCTGCTCTGGCGCTTTCCATGCTAGAATCAACCCCAGAATGCTACCCATTTTTCATGCTAGAATCCAATTATCAGCAGCTTAATCCCAGTGAGACACATACATGCGACCTTCAGAATTATTGGATACTTACAGGGAATTCATCCGTCAAACAGTTATTGCACACCACGCACTTGCCCCACGCATTTTTGGCTCGGTGTTAACAGGAAGTGATACAGAAAGCAGTGATTTGGATATATTAGTAGAGCCTACCCCAGAAACTAGCCTACTTGACCTCGCCAAAATTGAATGTGCATTGCGGCAGAAATTAGGTGTCAAGGTTGATGTGTTGACTCCAGACTTTTTACCACCTCATTCCCGTGATGAAGTGCTAAGAACGGCAGTTATGTTATGAAAATCGGTAAAAAATCACTACGAACGCCTGACTATCTAAAGCATATCATTGATGCTATCCAACAAATTGAAACCTATACTGCAGACATGATGCTGGAAGCATTTATGGAAGGGCGTTTAACCTTGGATGCAGTGGTACGCAATATCGAAATTGTTGGCGAAGCGGCCCGGAACATAACAGAACACGACCCTCTATTTGCGGCAGAACATCCCGAAATACCATGGGATGCCATGTACACCATGCGTAACCGTTTATCTCATGGCTATTTTTCTGTAGATGCACGAGTCGTTTGGCAAACGGTTCAGCAGGATTTGCCAGAGCTGAAACATCAAATCAGGGCGTTACTCCACCCTACCCCAACACCGAAAAACTACTATCCTGATTAATCTCGCGATTGCGGGAATAGAAGCCAATACTCACAGTACGACCTAAATACTCCATCGTATATTGCACGGGGTCTTGATCATGATCCTGCCCTGCTTCACAGGCCGTAATCAGTGTCGCCATCATCTTGCCAGCCACTGCGGTATTTTTGAATTGATTGCCACTCGTGCCAATCGCGATGTAATAGCCGGGAATATCGGTTTTGTCATAGATCGGAATCCAATCTTCAGTCACATCATAAGCCTCGACGACACCACGCACTTGATTCGGAATCCCCAACTCCGGTAAGCGCTGCGCCATGCGGATAATCTGTGTCATCGCGTGCTCAGTAAGATTACGATCCATCTCATCCGCATCGACCCATTCTTTGGCATCACAATCGGGATCTTCACTCCCCAGCAGCAGCATGCCCCCACTGGCAGGGCGGCTATAGGTAGCAATATCGCCATCTGAAGTAATCATACCGAGCTTGGCGTAATCAAAATTCTGGGGAGGTGTGACATAAGGAATTTCTTGGCGGAGCGCGCGCGTACTCATTTTCATGCGTTCATTTAAACCGACTAACGCATTGATTTTCGAGGAATGGGGGCCGCCTACATTCACCACCACAGGCGTATCAATCTGCTCGCCCTCTTTGAGCGTAACCCCACAAACGCGCCCATTAGCTTGGCGAATTTCCACCACCTCCGCATAGAAACGAAATTGCCCACCAGCCGCTTCCACAGCACGTTGGAGATTATGCGTAGCCAGTTGTGGATCATTCACATAACCGCCGCGAGGCCAACGTACTGCGCCTTGAATTTCACCACCTGTCGGTTCAGCGAATCCGTCTTGATCAGGGCGCTTGGCGGGAGCGTATAAGCGTAAATCGGAACCCGGCAACCAAGCTTGAATTTGTTCAGCATTCAATTCCTCATAGGGAATGCCTAGTTCATTAGAGAGCTGCATGGCTTTTTCTAAGTAGCCATTATGTTCGGTTTTCATCACTAAGCAGCCACATTCGCGAAACTGAGCCAAACCAGATTCGTCCTCAACACCTACATATTTCGCCCAATCCCGCCAATAATGATAACCTTCATAAGCCATTGCAGTACCATCTAAGGTTGAATAGTAGGTACGAATAATAGCGCTGGAATTGGAGGTCGAACCAAAACCAGCCGCCCCTAGTTTATCCACATTCAGGGTTTTCCAGCCGCGACGCGCGAGCTCTAAACCAATCGCTGCGCCGATGATGCCAGCACCAATAATAATCGCGTCATACTGTTTGCTCATGCTGCTAATCTCCTTGCTAGGTGCTTGCGGCTCAGGGTGAGTTTTGGTTTTAAAATTTTTTAACATCAACATACATTAGTGTTTGGACTTGTCAATACAATAGTGTATGTTAGGCAACAGAGAGAGTAGAGAGAAAGGCATGAGCGATGAAAACCGCGCTAACCTTGAACGTCAAGACTGGATTAAGGCCGCGTACACGGTTCTCACTCACGAAGGTGTGGAGCGTGTACGCGTCCTAACTCTAGCCGAGAAACTAGGGATTACGCGGGGTAGTTTTTATTGGCACTTTAAAAGTCGTGACGAATTACTGCAGGCTTTGATTGAAGCTTGGCAGCAGAAAAACACCGGCGAATTGTTAGCCGCCTGTGCAAGTAGTAAGGATTTCACTGATCGCATGCTGGCGATTGCGGATTGTTGGACTAATGAAAACTTATTCGATCCCGCTTTAGAAACGGCGATGCGTAATTGGGGTCATCATGATGCAAAAATCTGCCAATTAGTGCATGAAGAAGATCAAAAACGTCTTCGCGCTTTCCAATCTATGTTTGAAGAACATGGCTGTGAGCACACAGAAGCGATGATTCGCGCTCGTGTTTTTTATTTTACGCAAGTTGGTTATTACGCATTAGAACTGGGCGAAGCTTTGCCACAGCGCTTAAGGCTGTATCGCGAGTATTTTTGGGTATTCACCGGCGAAAAGATTGATGAAACCCGTTTCCAGCAGTATCTAAAAAAGACATTGCCGAAAAATTCGGAGTGAAGCACCACCGTTACACTCTGAGTTGCGCTCAAGCTATTCAATAGGAGAGTGTATTGTATGAGTCAAGACCCAGCAGTTTCTGCCGAAACCGCCTCCAAAGCTCGCCCACGCCGCACCGGCAAACAGCGCCATGCAGAAGCTGGCTCGCACTCGCAGCAGCTCCAGCAATTGCCTTGGCAAACCCTCAAAAATCCCTACAAACCTATCGAAATTATCTACCAAGAACAGCTTGAGCTAATTCACGATGCGTCTATGCGTATTCTTGAAGAAGTAGGCATGGATGTTTTGGATGAAGATGCGCGCGAACTGATGGCAAAATCGGGGGCAACCGTCACAGTGGGCAGTAATCGGGTACGCTTTGATCGACATTTGATTATGGATTATATCTCCAGCGTGCCCGAAAGCTTTACGCTGCACGCGCGTAATCCCGCTCACAATCTACAAGTCGGCAAAAACTTCACTAACTTTGGCACCGTTGCTAGCGCCCCCAATTCCAGCAGTATGGATGGCGGGCGGCGGGCAGGGAATAAAGCAGACTATCAAAACTTTCTGCGCTTAATGCAGAGCTTGAATATTCTGCACTTTACAGGGGGTTATCCGGTCGAGCCTGTGGATATTCACGCTTCAGTGCGCCACTTAGATTGCTTAGCGGATTGCGTGACCCTAACCGATAAAGTCTTCCATGCTTATTCTTTAGGACGGCAACGCAATCGGGACGGGATTGAGATTGCGCGGATTGCGCGTGGCATTAGTCACGAGCAACTGGAGCAAGAGCCTAGCCTGTTTACGATTATTAATACCAGCTCACCTCTACGCTTAGATCAGCCGATGCTGCAAGGCATTATGGAAATGTCGGCGCGCAATCAGGTGGTGATGCTCACCCCGTTTACTTTGGCAGGGGCGATGGCTCCAGTCACCGTTGCAGGTGCGCTTGCTCAGCAAAATGCTGAAGCCTTAGCTGGGATTGCCTTTACGCAAATGGTGCGGCGGGGTTCGCCAGCAGTGTATGGTGGCTTTACCTCGAATGTGGATATGAAATCCGGTGCTCCAGCTTTCGGGACACCCGAATATGTGATGGCCGCACAAATCAGTGGGCAACTGGCACGGTATTATAAAATCCCCTTTCGCTCCTCGAATGTCTGTGCTGCCAATACAGTCGATGCCCAAGCCGCTTATGAGTCGACGATGGCTTTGTGGGGCGCGATTATGGGTGGCACGAACTTTCTCATGCATGGCGCGGGTTGGCTGGAAGGCGGCTTATGTGCATCATTTGAAAAGATGATGATTGATGCTGATCTGCTGCAAATGATGGCAGTGTATTTACAAGGCGTAACGGTAGATGAAGCCAGTCTTGCGCTCGAAGCAGTGAAAGATGTTGGCCCTGGTGGGCACTATTTCGGCACTGCGCATACCATGGCACGCTACAAAGATGCTTTCTATGCACCGCTCATTTCGGATTGGCGCAATTTCGAGACTTGGCAGGAAGCAGGCAGCCCGACGGCTTATGAACATGCGCATAAGCTCTATAAACAGGTTTTACAAAATTACGAACCACCCGCTTTGGATGCTGCAATTCGCGAAGAATTAGATGCGTTTGTAGCACGCCGCAAGAGTGAAGGTGGTGTGGCTACAGACTTTTAAGATTTGAGGAAACCTTATGAAATCCCATGTACGAGTAGCCGTGATTGGCGGTGGTGTGGTTGGCGCAAGTGTACTCTACCACCTCACTAAATTAGGTTGGCAAGATGTAGTACTGATTGAACGCTCTGAACTGACTTCAGGCTCCACTTGGCATGCAGCAGGTGGCTTCCATACCCTGAATGCTGATACCAACATGGCAGCCTTGCAGGGTTATACCATCAATCTTTATCGCGAATTAGAGCAAATTTCCGGCCAAACTTGCGGCCTACATCATGTGGGTGGCATTACCTTAGCGACCACACCAGAGCGCATGGATTACCTCAAGGCCGAACGCGCCAAGCATCAATACATGGGTTTGCATACCGAAATTATTGGCCCCGATGAAATCCGCAAACTCTCGCCGATTACCAATACCGACGGCGTGATCGGTGGCTTATACGACCCACTGGATGGGCATCTTGACCCTTACGGAACCACGCATGCCTATGCAACAGCCGCCAAGAAACAAGGTGCAGAAATCTATCTGCATACGCATGTTAGTGCTTTGAATCCACGCCCCGATGGTAGCTGGGAAATTGTGACTGATAAGGGCAAGGTGATTGCTGAGCATGTGGTGAACGCAGCAGGATTATGGGCACGTGAAGTGGGGCGTATGGTCGGTGTTGAGTTGCCACTGCATCCAATGGAGCATCAATACTTAGTCACCGATGAAATCCCTGAAGTGTATAACCACGGTTCTGAGCTACCGCATGTGATGGATCCAGCGGGTGAAAGTTATCTGCGCCAAGAAGGTCGCGGCTTAGTGATTGGTTTCTATGAGCAGCGCTGTGACCCTTGGGCGGTGGATGTGACCTCTTGGGATTTCGGGCATGAGTTATTGCCGAATCAATTAGACCGGATTAGTGAATCCTTAGAAATTGCCTGCAACCGTTATCCGGTGTTAGGCACAGCAGGCATTAAAACCATTATCAATGGGCCCTTCACCTTCGCACCGGACGGCAATCCTTTAGTCGGGCCTGTGGGTAGTTTACGCAATTTCTGGTCAGCTTGTGCGGTGATGGCGGGCTTTAGTCAAGGCGGCGGTGTCGGTTTAACGCTAGCCGAGTGGATGGTGCAAGGCGAACCGACTCGCGATGTATTCGCAATGGATGTCGCACGCTTTGGCAAATTCGCGACTCGTGCTTACACACGCCACAAAGTCACTGAAAACTACCAAAAGCGCTTCTCGATTTCCTTCCCGAATGAAGAACGCCCCGCAGGTCGTCCACTACACACCACGCCGATGTATCCGGTGTGGAAAGAACAAGGTGCAGTCTTTGGGCAAGGTTATGGCTTAGAGCATGTCAATTATTTCGCGCGCGAAGGCGAGCCGCGCTATGAAACTCCGACTTTCGTGCGCTCCAATGCCTTCGACACCATCGGCGCAGAATGCCGCAATGTACGCAATAATGTGGGCATTAATGAGATTCACAATTTCAGCAAATTCATCGTTACGGGTACAAAAGCCCGCGAATGGCTAGATGGGATGATGGCGGGCAAGATTCCTGACTGCGGACGCTTAAGTCTCTCGCCGCTCCTGAGTCCAAAAGGACGAATTATTGGTGATTTCACCATTAGTTGCTTGGGCGACAATCATTTCCAGCTCACTGCTTCTTATGGTGCACAAGCCTATCATCAGCGTTGGTTTGAGCAGCATTTGCCAGACACTGGTGTTGAGATTCGCAATATCTCCTTGCAACGGATTGGCTTCCAAATTGCGGGGCCGAACGCGCGTGCACTCTTGAGCAAAGTCAGCCATATTGATCTCAGCACGGCAGCCTTCCCGTTTATGAGCGTGCGCCAACGTGAAGTCGGCTTGACCGATGCAATAGTGCAGCGCGTGAGCTACACCGGCGATCAAGGCTATGAAATTTATGTCGATAATAGCCAGCAGCTCGCGCTCTACGAAGCGCTTTCTGAAGCTGGACAAGCGTTTAATCTCAAGCCTTTCGGGATGCGTGCGATGATGAGTTTGCGCTTGGAGAAAAGCTTTGGCTCGTGGCTGCGTGAATATAAACCCGATTACACACCACTCGAAACCGGTTTAAGTCGCTTTGTAGCCTATACCAAACCCGCTGATTTTATCGGTAAAGCGGCGGCTCTGGCAGAAAAAGCTCAAGGTGCGAAACGCAAACTGACTACCTTCATTGTCGACACCGATGATGCGGATGTGCATGCTGATGAACCCATTTGGCATGACGGCAAAATTGTCGGCTCAGTGACTTCGGGTGGCTATGCACATTGGGCGCAAAAATCGGTAGCGATTGGTTTCTTACCAACGGAATTGATTCAAGCAGGTACTCAAGTCGAGATTGAACTGCTGGGGAAAAAGCGCCCTGCTAGCGTGATTACTGAAGCTTTATTTGATCCGCAACTGGCTTATTTACGTGCTTAAATGACTCCAAGCATCACGCTGATTTCCTGCTTAGGGGAAAATACTTATCCGATTGCTGAGCAGCTTGCCGCCTATTTGACTGAGCAAACGGGTATAACTGTGCAGTTTGATCGCAGCACCCCTTGGCTCGCAGCGAGTCAAAAACTGGCAGCAGGCGAGATTCACATGGGTTGGATTTGCGGTCTGCTTTATACCCTGCAACAAGATCAACAAGCACGCTATCAAGTGCTGGCTAAACCGATCTTCGCGGGGCATAAAGAGCCGCTGTATTTTTCTTATTTAGTGGTGCGGCGTGATAGTGCTATCCAATCCCTTGCCGATTTGCAGGCTAAGCGTCTGGTGATTAATGACCCCGACTCTTATTCGGGCCATCATGCTTTGTGGGCGCATTGGGCAAAATTGGAGCATGCGCCGCAATTTGCCAGCGTGTTGGAAAGTGGCTCGCATTCTAACTCCCTGCGTAGGGTGGCAGCGGGTGAGGCGGATGTGGCGGCAATTGATTGCACGGTGTTCGATTATTGGCTAAACACTGAGAAACCTGAAATGCAAGCAGCGCTGAGCCAATTACGCACGCTTGAGAAGATTAATCCTGCACCGACTCCGCCGCTGGTACTGCATCAATCGGTTGATGCAGCGACCACGCAAACAATTCGCCAAGCCTTATTAGCTTTGAATCAAGCGGATTGGTTAGAGCGATTCAAGCAGTCTGGTTTGAATGGCTTGGTGGCGGCGAGTGATCAGGATTATGATTTTATGCGCACCAGTCATCAACTCAGCACTCGTTTCACAACGGATGCACCACACCTTCTTTCGGCTTCCACGCATAGCGTTTAAATAGCTCAAAATAATTGGCAAATACATAATGCCCATTCTCTTGCAGAATGGCTTCGCACTCTTTTTGATACGCTGCCCGCAATTGATACCAAGGCATGCCCGGATATTTGTGATGCACCGAATGCAGGTTATTTTGCAAAAATAAATGGCTTAAAAATCCATTCGACTCCACTATAATCGTGCGCTGCTCAGGTATATCCACTGCTTGATGCTCAGCAAAAATCCGAATCGCAGTTAAAGAATAAGAAAAATAACAAGCGGCTAAATACAAGCCAATAGGAAACTGCCAATAAATCAACCAAGCTAACACACCTGCCAACCAAGGCAAATACGCCAGCCAAGCATGAATCGTGTATTTATTCCCTGCCCTCAGCTTATTAAATTCTGCCCACAAAAATCCACTAATCCCTAAAGCTGCCCCAATGAATAGGCGCCCTAATAAGGTATTATTGATAGTGTGTAAACGCTGCACCCCTTTAGACATCACCGCCCAATCCTCAGCCGAGAGATAAGCTGATTCGGGATCTTTGCTGGGGTAAGTAATATTTTCCAAAATATGATGTTGGCGATGCGTGTCGCGGTAAATAATAAACGGCAAATATAAGGCTAAAGGTGGCGAGGCTAATGCCTCATTGAGCTGTTGCGAAGCGGTGGGGTGATAATGAATCACTTCATGCTGCAAAGAGCCATGGAAACTGAGTAGCACAGTTAAGAGTAGAAATAGCAGCCAAATAGGCAGTGAGGCATGCAACAAAGTCAACATGCCCCACACAAAATAACAAGCGATCAATAAGCTTAAGGTCAAATATTCTATTTTTTTAGATTCCGCTCGCATTGCGCTTACCCCTAGAATTCTCCATTTAATTTTGGGGGTATAGTGACTTGCTGCCTAGGAGACACTATTACACATTTGTTATTAGTAAATAACTAAATTAGTATTAATTCACTAAAGTGCACAAATGTTTATAGTAAACAGCAATGAGATAGCAATGACTACACATAAACGCGAAACGGGTGAAATTTTTCAAAAACGCTTGCAGCTTTTACTACAGCGTTCTGGCTTGAATAAAGCGCAGTTTGCGGAGTCGATTGGTGTGAATCGCTCAGCGCTGGCTCAATTGCTGTCTGAGCAATTATTACGCCTGCCACGTGCCGAGACATTGAGCAGCATTGCCACTACTTATAATGTAAGTATTGATTGGCTATTAGGGCTATCACAGGATGAACATGTGAGCTCTGCGGTGTCTTCGACCATGGAAATTGAGCAAGTCACCCATGGGCAACATACCAAACTGGGGCAATGGCATCGAGATGCCATCGGCTACAAAATCCGTTATGTGCCTTCTAATCTCCCTGACTCGCTCATGATAGAAGAAGTGATTGTGTATGAGCGCCAATATACTGAAGTGCCTTTAGAAATTCGCAAACTCGAAACCAACTCTCAGCTCGCGTATAACCGCATCAATGAATCTGAAATGGAAGTTTGTATGCCCTTGCAGCGCCTGAAGTCGCTAGCACAAGGCGTCGGCATTTGGGAGGAATTACCTAAAAGCTTACGCCGCCAGCAGCTTGAGCATATTAAGCGCTTATTGGATGATCTCTACCCTACTTATCGTTTATTTCTCTATGATGGCCGCAAAACCTTTTCTGCACCTTTAACCGTATTTGGCTCACAACGGGCGGTAATTTATGTGGGCGATATGTATGTGGTGATTAATACTTTGGAAGAAATTCGGGCTTTAACGAAACATTTTGATCGGCTGATTCGGAATGCCGAGGTGAATCCACATGAGAGCGCCGAGTTTATTCAAGCGCTCTTAACAAAATACTTATAAGCGGCTATAAATTTTTAGACTGTTCTTTCAAATACTTAGCAAAGTCTTTAGCGATATTGGGATGACGCAAACCATACTCAACATTCGCCATCATATAGCCCAACTTAGAACCACAATCATGGCTTTTGCCAGTTAAATGGAAAGCATTGACTTGATATTCGCGCATGAGCAAAGCAATTGTATCGGTGAGTTGAATTTCATCACCTGCGCCTAACGGAGTACGTTTTAACCAATCCCAAATATGGGGAGATAGCACATAACGACCAACGACCGCTAAATTAGAAGGTGCATTGTCCATATCAGGCTTCTCAACAATCGCACTCATTGCGACGGAAGAGCCCGGCTCTAAGGTATGACCATTAATATCGACCACCCCATAAGATGAAACTTTTTCCATCGGCACAGGTTCAACCATGATTTGGCTGATGCCAGTTTCATCATAGAGGCGCAGCATTTCTGCTAAATTGTCAGTTTTTAAATTGCTAGCTGCATCATCAATCAAAACATCGGGTAATAACACCGCTACTGGCGAATGCCCCACCACCGGATGCGCACACATAATCGCATGCCCTAAGCCTTTCGCTTCGCCTTGGCGCACATGCATGATGGTGACATTTTTCGGGCAGATTGAACGTACTTCATCTAGTAGTTGGCGCTTAACGCGCTTTTCCAGCATAGTTTCCAATTCGAAGCTGGTGTCGAAGTGGTTCTCAATCGAATTTTTACTATTGTGGGTAACTAACACAATCTCGCGAATACCTGCTGCTACACATTCATTGACGATGTACTGGATGAGCGGTTTATCAACGACTGGTAACATTTCTTTAGGAATGGCCTTGGTAGCAGGCAGCATGCGTGTACCCAAGCCAGCAACCGGAATAACCGCTTTTCGAATTTTATGTTTGCTCTGCTCCAGCATAGTAGTTCCTTCAATTCTTCAAGATTTTAAATAATTTATTAATTAGTGTGTCGCAACGCATTGTATAGAAGTTTGATTAACGACAAATAGCGACTGCATCAGCTTGGCAGAGTTCCATTAAATGACTTGGGCATAATTCAATTTCTAAGCCACGCCGCCCGCCACTTACAAAAATCGTTCCGAAACTGAGCGCAGACTCATCTAAGACGGTAGGTAGCTTACGCTTTTGCCCTAAAGGGCTAATGCCACCGAGTAAATAGCCAGTCGTGCGTTCCGCTTGCTTAGGATCAGCCATTTCAGCTTTTTTTGCACCCACCGCTTTAGCGAGGGCTTTGACATCGAGTTGCTGCATGACCGGTACGATGCCCACTGCCATTTTTTTCGCATCACCATCTAAAGCAATCACTAGGGTTTTGAATACACGTGCTGGCTCTACCCGCAAAGCTTCAGCCGCTTCTAAGCCATACGAACTGACGACAGGATCATGGTGGTATTCATGCGTTTGGAAGGGAAAACCGGCTTTACGTACTGTGAGAATGGCAGGTGTCATGGAAAGATTAAATCAAACTTCTCATAATGTTGTTTATTATGCTGCATTTGCACAAAGAATGCTGAACTATTGAGATTGAACGCACAGAGGATAAAATTACCTGGATTATGTTGCCATAATCCAGGTCAACGACTTAGGGTCGATATGTAGAGAGAGATTAGATAGTACACAAGAAAGTGTAAGCTGGGGTTTACACTTGCTGATTTTTTCAAACCCTAACTCAATCAATATCAAATAACTCACCATACTGCTTTAAGGCATAACGATCCGTCATACCGGCAATGTAATCCGCAATCGCCCGCGCTTTTCCTGTTGCACCCTCGATATGTTCATATTGTTTAACTAAGGCTTGGTATTTGGGAGGCAATAAGCGCGAATCTTGTAGATAAGCCTGAAATAATTCGCGCACAACACGCTGCGCCCGCCAAGACATACGATATACCGTAGGATGAAAATACAGATTGTCGCGCAAGAAACGTTTAAGCTCATTTTTTGCGGCCCACATGCTAGTGCTATACTGCATCAAGGGCTGAGGTTGTAGACGTACTTCCTCTAAATTTTTGACACCCGCTGCAGTAATCGCGGCTTGGCTAGTTTCAATTAGGTCAACCACCATGGCACTGATTAAGCGCCGCAAGGTTTCGCGCACTAAGCTGCGACCTTCTAAATGTGGATACTTAGCCAACACTAACTCATATTGCTGCGCAAAAACGGGGACTTGTTGCATTTGCTCTAGGCTAATCAAGCCAGAACGCAAACCATCTTCAATATCATGATTATTATAAGCAATCTCATCAGCTACATTAGTGAGCTGTGCTTCTAAAGAGGCTTGGGTTTTATTTAAAAAGCGTTCCGCTACATCACCCAATTGCTGTGCGTGTTTGACTGCACAATGCTTTAAAATGCCTTCACGCGTTTCAAAGGTGAGATTGAGGCCAGCAAAATCCGCATAGCTATCTTCCAGCCAATCTACGACGCGTAAAGATTGTAAATTATGTTCAAAGCCACCATAAGCTTGCATACAAGCATTCAACTCATCTTGGCCTGCATGCCCAAAGGGGGTATGGCCTAAATCATGAGCGAGCGCAATCGCTTCGGTGAGATCTTCGTTCAAACCCATGCTACGCGCCACGGTACGGGCAATTTGGGCAACTTCAATGGAATGGGTTAGACGGGTACGATAAAGATCACCTTCATGATTGACGAATACTTGAGTTTTGTATTCAAGACGGCGAAACGCTTTGGAGTGAATAACCCGATCACGATCACGCTGAAATTCCGAACGATAGTGAGGTGCTGCTTCTGGGAAACGCCGCCCCCGCATAGTTTCTGGTTGGGCAGCATAAGCAGCAGTACTCATATTAATTGGCTCCTAAAGCTCACGACGCAGCACTCGCTTTAGTGCTTCTGCATCAAAATCAGCCGTTACCATCGCTTCACCTAAAGACTGCATCAGAATTAGGCGCAAACTACCGTCCAATACTTTTTTGTCCACGGACATATAACGCATAAAATCTTCACCACTCATCGTAGTGGGCGGATCAACTGGCAAATGTGCTCGCGCTAATAAATGGCGAATATATTGAACATCCGACTTAGCTAGCCAACCCATTTGTTCGGATAATTCAGCAGCCATCACCATCCCAGTCGCGACAGCTTCACCATGCAACCACTGCCCATACCCCATGGCAGCCTCAATCGCATGTCCAAAAGTGTGACCAAGATTCAATAAAGCACGCTGACCTGACTCACGTTCATCAGACGCCACTACTTCAGCTTTATGCTGACAAGAACGATAAATCGCAGCAGTTAAAGCGGCTGGATCCCGAGCTAATAAAGCATCCATATGGGTATCAAGCCAAGCAAGAAACTCAGAATCACGAATCAATCCATATTTAATCACCTCAGCCAGTCCTGAGCTAAGCTCACGATCTGCCAAAGTGTTTAAAGTATTGGTATCAATAATCACGGCTTGTGGCTGATGGAAAGCCCCAATCATATTTTTACCCAATGGATGATTGACGCCCGTCTTGCCTCCGACTGAAGAATCAACCATCGCCAACAAGGTCGTAGGTACTTGAATAAAGTTGACCCCGCGCTGGTAACTAGCCGCTGCAAACCCCGTCATATCGCCGACTACACCACCGCCTAAAGCAATCAAAGTAGTTTTGCGATCTGCTTTAGCTTCCAGTAAATGAGTATAAATTTGATTGAGGGTTTCGAGGTTTTTATAGGCTTCGCCATCCGGCAAGATCACAGCTGAGTGCTTATAAGAGCTTAGTGCAGCATTCACTGGCTCTAAATATAAAGGTGCAATGGTTTGATTCGAAACGGTAACAGCGCTTTTGCCCTGCACATGCGCAGTCAATAAGCCAGCTTGCTGTAATAAGCCTTGGCCAATGTAAATAGGATAACTGCGATCACCAAGATCAAGGTTGAGTGTTTGCATAATGCACATCCTGTAGCTGGCTTAACTTTTGCGCAATCAGATTCACAATATGAGCTACTTTTTGCTTACCGGTGGGCATAATCAAATCAGCCACTTCTAAATAATAAGTTTCACGAGCCTGTAGCAAATTACGCAAAGTCTGGAGAGGATTATCGGTTTGCATTAATGGGCGATTTTTATCATGATGGATACGATTATAAAGCTGTTCAGCTGAAGCACGTAGATACACTACTTTGCCTGAAGTTTTGATGGCAGCACGATTAGCTTCGCGCAGGATGCTCCCACCACCAGTGGCTAATACAATTCCATGCAACTGAGATAGCTCAGCTATGACCTGCTCTTCACGATCGCGAAAGCCTTGCTCCCCTTCCATTTCGAAAATTGTCGGAATCGGTACTCCAGTACGCGCTTCAATCGTCTTATCAGAATCGTGAAATTCTAGATTATAACGACGCGCCAATTGCCGACCAATGGTCGATTTGCCTGCCCCCATGAGGCCAACTAAGATGATATTGTCTTGCATGGTGGAGTTATGCCAGCAGTGAGCAAGGGAATCAAGCCAAATTGCATAGCTTGACTCCCAAAAACAGTAATTTACTTAGATTTGCTATCCACAATCCTCGGTGTGACGAAGATTAAAAGCTCGCGTTTTGTGTCGCTACGATTGGTATTGCGGAATACCTGACCCACCATCGGTAAATCACCTAAGACTGGGACCTTAGTCGAACTCTTAATACGGTTTTCTTCATGTACCCCCCCCAAGACGACGGTTTGGCCATTTGCCACTAAGACCTTGGTTTGGATTTCACGGGTATCAATACTTGGAATATTGTTATATACCTGCCCGACCGTATCCTGATTAACCTTCAAGTCCATTGAAATATGCTCATCTGGAGTAATTTGTGGAGTTACTTCCAAACTCAGCACTGCTTTCTTAAATGAAGTACTGGTATTACCAGCAGAGCTCGCTTCTTGGTAAGGAATCTCCACACCTTGCTCAATCACAGCTTTGGTTTGGTTAGAGGTAATAACCCGTGGTGTAGCAATAATTTCCCCCTTACTTTCGGCTTGGAGTGCAGATAGCTCTAAATCTAATAAGAAGTCAGACGTTAAAATGGAGAAACCAAACTTACCCGCAGCACCTGCTGCTGGCAGATTCACACTCAGCCGATCAGTTAAACCTGGCAACTTAACTTGACCTGCAGTACCTGTAGAACTAGTCGCTAACGAGTTATAATAAGTATCCGTTGATGAACTTAAGCCAGCACCTGCAATACCACTAGAACCGCTATTTGACCAGCTTGGAGTTACGCCAAAACGTGCGCCCAACTGCTTACCGAAAGAATCATTAGCAATGACGATGCGCGATTCAATCGAAACCTGTTGTACTGGCACATCTAACACTTTAATCAGATCGCGAATCTCAGCTACTTGGCTAGCCGTATCCTGAATTAAAAGCGTATTAGTGCGGTCATCAAAGGAAACGCTACCTCGTGAGGATAATAAAGAATGGCTAGTATCACCTTCAGCAACTGTTCTACTTTTAATTAAAGTAGCCAAATCCCCAGCTTTAGCGAAATTCACTGGCACATACTCAGTGACTAAAGGATCCAGCTCGGTTTTACGCTTAGCCAGCTCAATTTCCTGAGCATCTTTCGCATCCAACTCGGCATTAGGTGCAACCCAAATCACATTCCCATTTTCGCGCATCCCGAGATTTTTGGATTCTAGCACAATATCTAAAGCCTGATCCCAAGGTACATCTTTGAGGCGCACCGTAATATTGCCATCAACACTATCACTCACTACGATATTTTTGTTGGTGAAGTCTGCTAATAACTGCAGAACAGCGCGCACTTCAATATCTTGGAAATTCAAAGAGAGCTTTTCACCTGTAAAGGTCTTTTTCTTTTTCTCACCAAGCTTTTCTTTTTTAGCTGCCTTAATTTTATCAATATAAACCGTATAGACGTTTTTATCGCGCTCGGTACGGTAAGTAAAATCTTCACTGGCCATAATACTCACACGGCCATTCATACCATGCTGGGAAATCTGAATATTGGAAACAGGTGTTGCAAAATCTACCACATCTAAGCGTTTTTGCCAGCTCATTGGCACATCTACATCTTCTAAATTCAAACTTAGGGTATTCGCAACCTTATCATCAGTAATTTTAGTTTCGCTGTCTGGCAAGGTAATAATGACACGCCCACCACCGTCCGGCTCGCGGCGAAAATCCACTGAACGCAAGCCATAAATAGATTCAGCTTCCGCTAAAGCACTCACAATTGGCGGCTTTGGCGTTTTTCTAGGTTGGGTTGCTGGCTGTATGCTTGGCTTGTAAACCAAAGGCTGGGTGACCTTAGGCGGTGGTGGCAACTCTTCGACCTTTACATTTACAGTCGGCGCCACTTGACTAACATTTTGTGCAGCTGGATTTACTGACTTAGGCTGGGCAGCTGCTGGCTCTGAACCTGGCTTTTTATACCAGTCATAAGAGTCATCAGCTTTAAGCTGAGCAGCAGATGGCGCCGGTTGAGCTGCACTTACTGTAGCCGTACTTTTGCCACCGTTCGGTGAAAATAATAGCACCATATCATTGCCATTACTTTCAACAGTATAATCAACCAAAGAATCTAAATTAAAAACTAAGCGGGCTTGACCTTTATTGCCAGCCGCTTGTACCGTATTAAGTACACCACGTTTAGTATTATTATGGCGAGCCGTAGACGCAACCTCAACACCCGGAAAGTCAAACACAATCCGTGGAGGATTCTCCAGCACAAAGCCTTTAGGAATAGCCACCGGAGAGGAAAAGTTAAGAAGCACCTCAACTTTACCTGCAGCTGCTTCGTTGATGCTAATATTTTCCAGCTGATTATTAGCAGCTGCTGCTACTGCCGCCCACGAAAGGCACGATAACAATACAACATTACGCGCAGTGGTTTGCTTTATTATTTTCATTATAGCTAACCTTAATCAATAAAATTATCAGGGCTGATTTACAGTAGAAATAGCCAATTCATTATCACGCTCTTTATAACCACCGAAACCATTATCTACGATTTCAGCTAGCGACAACCCCACGTCTTTAATACCAGTAATTTTCCCACGATTATTCCCAATATAATTACCAACTTTTGCGCGGTGGACAGCGCCATCAGGAATTCTAATCAGAGCCCATAATTCTTTCTCTTTAAAGACCGTGCCGACCATACGCAAACTGTCTAAAGGAAAATTTTCCAAAAATTCCGGTACTCTATTTTTATCAATTAAGATTGACTCTGGAATTTCTGCCACTGTTTTTGCCTCTAAAACCGCACTATCAAATGGATCTGCATCATGCCCAGGATAAATAAAGCGGACATAAGGCTTGATAGCTGGAATCGGTTCAATCGGGGCTGGGGGGCGAGCCTTGATCTCACCCATGTAAGCATGTAAGTCGGACATATTATCCCCACAACCCGCTAACATTAAAACGCTCGCAAGCATTGGCAAGCTTAATAGTGGTGATCTTTTTAAATTATTCTTATTCATCATCATTCTCCGCATGCTCATCATTTCTTTGGAGCAGCTGCTGGAGCTATTGCTGCTTTATCAGCTGGAGCTGTCTTTAAATCACTATCTTCTAAGTAGCGATAAGTCTTAATTAATGCCTCCATCCGTAAACGACGGGGGCCATCAGCTTCAACTGAGTTTTTAGATTCGGCTGGCGCACTCTTGTTAACCTCAGGCAACAGATTAATATTGTGAATTGTAACAATCCGTGGCAAACCAGAAATATCACTCACAAAGGTCGCTAATTGTTGGTAAGTTCCTAAAGCAATTAATTTAATCGGTTTTTCAGCATAGAACTCTTTGAGTAATTCAGCTAAGGGTTCAAACAATTCAATTTCTAAACCATTTGAGACACCTTTCTCAGAAATATCCAAAATCAAAGCAGGAATTTCTGTGCCACTTGGCAGCTGCTGCATTAAAGTACCAAATGAATGCTGCATTTCTTCAAGCTGCTTTTCATAAGCAGCTAGCTGGCCAGCACGTTTCTGTTTAGTTTCAAACGTAGCACGTAGCTCAACTTCTTTGCGCTCAAGACTATCTAGCTCTTCAATACTTCCTGTGATCACTAGCTTGTAGCCCAAAAACAGAATCAAACCCATCAAAGCAGCAATCACCACTGCTTTCAGGGGCCAGGGCACATTACCTGGATCTTCGGCGAGATTGTTAACCTCCTGCAGATTCATTTTTTTCCTCCTTGTCCTGTTGTAGTAATTGTTGGACATCGAGTTTGAAATCGCGCAGTGGTGTCGGACGGCCATCTTGGCGTGCAACCGAGATAATATTTAAATTAGAAGAGTTCAGCCATTGCGACCTATCAAGACTATCCATATAAGAGGAAACACGTGCATTCGATTCTGCTTTGCCCTCCACGTGTACAACCGCTTCACTCTGCTTTAAGGCTTCTAAATACATACCTTGTGGCAAAGCAGTAGCCATTTCGTCAAATAAATGCACAATCGCTGGGCGTGTACTTTGTAAAGTCTCAATGATTTGCATACGATCTAATAGGGCTTGTTTAGTTGAGTCTAGTTTTTTAATTTGCTCAATTTGCTTATCTAAATTAGCAATTTCATCGGTTAACACTTTATTACGTGATTCTTGGTAGCCTACTGCTGTACGCATATAAGTATGTGCTGCAAACACCATTAAACCCGCTAGAGCTACCGAAGCACCTAGCAAGGCAAAAAACTGCTTCTTTTTAAGTTCGCGCTCTTTATCACGCCACGGTAATAAGTTTAAACCTGCCATTAGTCTAATCCTCGCAAGGACAAGCCTGCTGCAATTAACAGTGCTTGCATGTCGTTAGTGAAACGTACTGGGCTGACTTTAGAGCCGAGACCCACATGCGTAAATGGATTGACCACCTTAACCGGTGTACCGATCCCAGATTGAATCTGCTCATCAATACCCGGAATACGCGCACAGCCGCCTGAAATCAGGATTTGACTGACACTTTCACGCTGGCTGGATGCATAATAGAACTGCAAAAAGCGATGCAGCTGACGCACCATATTGTCTTTAAAAGGATCTAGGACTTCAGAGATATAATTTTCTGGTAAATTACCCTCTTTCTTTGCTAAACCTGCTTCTTGCCAAGTCAAACCATAGCGTTGCATGATTTGTTCGGTTAGTTGCCGCCCACCAAAAGACTGTTCACGGGAGAAGGTTAAGCGGCCTTGCTCAAATACCGTGATACTCGTCATCGTCGCACCGAAGTCGACAACTGCGACTGAGGGATATTGCTCCAGCTCATTAGTCAGCGTACGCAAGACTTTTTCCAACGCATGTGTTTCTGTGTCGACAATATCGACTGTTAAACCCGCCATTTCAGCAGCAGCAACCCGCACCTCGACATTCTCAGAGCGTGTACCTGCTAGCAGGATATCAATCATATCGGGATTCGACATGGAAGGACCTAAGACTTCAAAGTCGTAGCTCACCTCTTCCATCGAATAAGGGATATGTTGATCAGCTTCTAAGGCAATTTGAGCTTCCATTTCCGCTGTGGGAATCGAAGCTGATAGAGTGATGATTTTATTAATCGCCATGGAAGTAGGAATAGCTAAGGCACAATGCTTCAAGCGTGTACGGCTTTCGCGTAAAGCACGGCGGATAGCTTCTCCAATCGGTTCCGGTTCGATAATATCCTTTTCATTGGATACACCGTCGGGTAACGGAGCGACTGCATAACTTTCGATTCGATATTCACGGCCTTTTTTGGACATTTCTACCAGCTTGATAGCGGAAGAACTGATATCGATACCGAGTAGGTTGGGTTTACGGCTATAAAATGAAAACACGGCGACTCACTATTTATAATTATTTTTATTATTCAAGTTTCATAGCATGGTAGCGTTGTATCTAAAAATAGTCTACTCTGGCTGGGTTTATAGCGCGTCGGTTTCAGATGAACGGGGAAGACGAAATGCACCATAACAAAGCTGGCCTCAGCCTATTATAACCTGCACCGACACCCGTCCAAGTCTCGATATATTTACCGTCTGACCATCGCTTAACTACTAGAAAAATAGATTCAGGTTAATACGGGCACTATGCGTTTTTTCATCAATTTAATTACTTATTTACTAAGCTCTTTTCTTAGTCTCGGTACAGTTGGCTTAGCGATCTTGGCGGGGCTGTATCTCATCTACTCACCTCAACTTCCTAACAGCGAAGATCTGCGCAAAATTGATATCCAAGTTCCTTTGCGCATCTACTCACGGGATGAACGCTTAATTGCCGAATATGGTGAGAAACGCAGCCGACCGGTTAATTTTGATGAAATCCCCGAACGCCTGCGCCAAGCCTTCATTGCGATTGAAGATGCTCGCTACTACGAACATCAAGGCATTGACCCGAAAGGGGTTGCACGTGCGATGTATAATGTAGTTTCCACGGGGCGTAAATCGCAAGGTGCTAGTACCATTACCATGCAATTAGCACGTAATGCGTTTTTAGATAATGACAAAACCTTAGCACGTAAGTTTAAAGAAACCTTATTAGCGATTCGCTTAGAACAAACCTTATCTAAAGATGAAATACTGGAAATGTATTTAAATAAGATTTTTTTAGGTAATCGTTCTTATGGCATTGCTGCAGCGGCAGAAACTTATTATGGCAAACAACTAGACGATTTAAGTTTGGCACAAATGGCGATGATTGCAGGCCTGCCCAAAGCCCCCTCGCGTTATAACCCGATTGTGAATGAGCCGCGTGCGATGATCCGGCGCAATTACATTTTGCAGCGCATGGCTGAATTAGGCTTCATTAGCCAAGCTGAATTTCAAGTAGCGGTTAAAGAACCAAACACCGCTTCTGTGCATAAAACAGATATTGAAACCTATGCGCCTTATCTAGCAGAAATGGTGCGTGCATCTATCGTGGAAAAGTATCAGGAAAAAGCTTATACCCAAGGCTATGATGTTTACACCACCCTCGATTCACAGGCACAAATTTATGCAACCGATGCCTTACGTAAAACTTTAGAAGATTATGACCGGCGACATGGTTACCGAGGCGCTGAGGATCATATCAATTTAGAAGACTTTCCGAGTCAAGACGAATTACTAGACAAATTATCGACTTACCAACAAGTCGGCGATTTACACGCAGGGTTAGTATTAAAGAGTTCTAAACATGAAGCCTCAGTACTATTAATGAATGAGAGCATTATCACTTTACAATTAGAAGATGTTAAATGGGCGACTAAATTTGTTAGTGCGAACCGTCGAGGCAGCACACCCAAGCGTGTTTCTGATGCCATTGTTGCAGGCGATATTATTCGGGTACGTCGGCAGGTTACACCTAGCAAACAAACCGAAGGCGGTGAGGATAACCGTACAAATGATCAAACACCTGAAGTCACTACTAATAGTAATTGGCAGCTCACCCAAATCCCGACGGTGGGGGGTGCTTTAGTTTTAATGGATCCACATAATGGTGCCATTCGAGCCGTCATGGGAGGGTATGATTTCTATCGCAGCAAATTCAATCGTGCCACTCAAGCGCTGCGTCAACCTGGCTCAAGCTTTAAACCGATCATTTATTCTGCCGCACTTTCACGTGGCTTCGCGCCTACCAGTATTGTGAATGATGCACCAATTACTATTCCGGGCAGCAATTGGCAGCCAAAAAACTTTGGCGGCTCTTATATTGGTCCGACGACTTTAAGTGAAGCTTTGGCTAAGTCGCGTAATTTAGTGTCGATTCGCTTGCTACGTGACACAGGTATTCCCTACACGATTAACTATGCAACACGCTTTGGCTTTTCTAAAGACAATTTACCGCCTAATTTGACCTTATCTTTAGGCACTGGCGTCACCACTCCAGTACAAATGGCCACTGCTTATTCGGCTTTTGCCAATGGCGGCTTTAAAGTAGATGCGCATTTCATCAATCGGATTCAAGACAGCAATGGACAAGTTTTGTTTGATGCCACCACTGAAACCCGCCAAGTCTGTGGCGATGACATCAAACTCTGCCCGATTAGAAAACCTAAAAAACCTGATAAAAAATTAGCCGAACAACCTGAACTTGAAAAGACAGAAACTAAAAACGACAGCGACAGTAAACAGGCCACAATCGCTACTGAAGCAACCGCTGAAGAACCTGAGGTACTCGACTATGAAACCGAGCCAGGTAAAATTGCGCCTGCCGCCCAGCGGATTATTGATTCACGCACGCACTATCAAATCGTGGGCATGATGCAAGGTGTGACTCAATTCGGGACGGCAGCAGCAGTTAGCCGAACGCTACAACGTAAAGATATTGCCGGTAAAACAGGCACTACCAGCGATCAACGCGACTCTTGGTTTTGTGGCTTCACCCCCAATTATGTGGCCGTTGCTTGGTCTGGATTTGACGATATGGCAGAGCTAGGTGAAGGCGAAACTTCTGGCAAAGTAGCAGTCCCTATGTGGATTAGCTTCATGCAAAAAATCTTAAAAGATGTACCTGAAAAGAAATATAAGAAGCTTGAAAAGCTACAATTAGTTAAAGTGGATGCTAAGACAGGTTTACTGGCTGATGATACTAGCCTTGAAGTGATTGAAGAAAAACTCGTAGCCCAACCCGAAGCCGCCAAACCAGAAACTGAGCAAGCTAAAACTGAGAGTTTTGAATTTACGAGTGCTACTAATGAGCAACAGCAACCCCAAGCAACTGCGCGCCAGACCACAAATCCGCCTGCGGCAGCCCCACGCAAACGTGAAGTCGTTGAAATACCAGAACAAATTTTCTAAATGTATATTGAAAAAAACCTCCGCCAGCTAGTCGCTGACGAAACTGCACGCCTACTTTACGAAGAAGGCTATCGCGATTATCGAATCGCGAAGCAAAAAGCGGCGCAACGTTTGGGCGCAGATACACATGCGAAAAATCAACCGAGCAATGAAGAAATTGAGCAAGCTTTGCATGAATATGTGCAACTGCTAGATCAAGACGAACACCAAGCCACTTTACGCCTACATCGGGAAATTGCTTTAGAAGCCATGGAGTTTTTAGAGCCGTTCCAGCCATTTCTAACGGGCAGTGCGCTGGATGGAACTTCAGGATCCTTATCAGCAGTCACTTTGCATTTATCAGCTAATCGTGCTGAAGACGTGATTTTCCATCTGGAAGAAAAAAATATTCCTTTCCAAATTCAAGAACGTAAAGTGAAAGCAGGTAAGAAACAGGATTATTTCCCGCTCTTACGCTTATATGTGGACAATGTGGAAGTGGAATTGATGATTTTCCCTGATGATGGACATGCCAGTATGTCGGCTTTAAATTCAATGACTGGCAAAGGCATTAAGCGCGCTGACTACAAACGCTTACAAGAAATGCTAGCTACTATGCCTAATTAGCAGCTTTTCCCGCTTTGCCAAACTCATGCACTGCATCCACTAATACATTTACATGATCAGGATTAATGTGCTGATGAATGCCATGGCCTAGATTAAAGACATGGCCAGTTGGATGGGGGAAATCACCAATAATATTAGCTACTTGTGTACGAATCGCTTCAGGCGAAGCATACAATACACAAGGATCCATATTGCCTTGCAAGGCAACTTGACTCCCCACACGTTGGGCTGCTTCGGCAATATTAACCGTCCAATCTAAACCTAAAGCATCACAACCAGTAGCCGCCATGGGTTCTAACCACTGTGCGCCACCTTTGGTAAACAGAATTACGGGTACACGACGCCCTTCTGCTTCGCGCTGCAAACCATCCACAATCTGCTGCATATAGGCTAAGGAAAATTCGCGATAGGTACTAGGGGTCAGTGTGCCACCCCAAGTATCAAAAATCATTACGGCTTGTGCGCCTGCTGCAATCTGTGCATTTAGATAGCGTGTCACCGTTTTAGCTAATTTCTCTAATAGCAAATGTAAAGTACGCGGGTCGCCATACAGCATCCCTTTGACTTTAGCGAACTCTTTGCTCGACGAGCCTTCCACCATATAAGTGGCTAGTGTCCACGGGCTACCGGAAAAACCAATTAAGGGCACTCGCCCCTGTAAATCACGCCGAATAGTACGGACAGCATCCATCACATAGCGCAATTCATCTTCGGGATCAGGGATGGGTAGAGTATTAATCGTTGCACGATCTTGGACTGGACGCTCAAAGCGCGGGCCTTCTCCTTCAGTAAAATATAAGCCTAAGCCCATGGCGTCAGGAATAGTCAAAATATCTGAAAAGAGAATCGCAGCGTCTAAGTCAAAGCGCTCTAAAGGCTGGAGAGTGACCTCGCAAGCAAGGTCTGGATTTTTGCATAAATCCATAAAACTGCCTGCACGCTTACGGCTAGCACGATATTCAGGTAAGTAGCGTCCAGCTTGGCGCATAATCCAGACAGGAGTGGTATCAACCGGTTGTTTGAGTAGCGCCCGCAAAAAACGATCATTCGTGAGTGGAACAGCGGTACTCATGGGGACAACTCCTAATACAATATACATCTATGGATGCAGGCGAGAAACAGCCAGCGGCAGATTAGTAAATCAACCGCCTAAGCTAGACTTGATGAGGCTGCTGACTTTGCCCATGTCAGCACGCCCTTGAGCTTTAGGTTTGACCCAAGCCATAACCTTGCCCATATCTTTCACTGAAGCAGCGCCCGTTGCAGCAACTGCTTCAACCACTAAAGCGGCAACTTCTTCATCACTCAGTGCTTGTGGCAAGTACTCTTGAATCACATTGATTTCAAACTGTTCTTGCTCGGCCAACTCTAAGCGACCCGCTTCAGTATATTGGCGAATGGATTCACGACGTTGCTTGACCATTTTGTCTAGCACCGCCAATACAGCGATATCATCTTGCTCTTGGCGCGTATCAACTTCTTGTTGTTTAATCGCAGCTAAAATCAAGCGAATAACACCTAAACGTGCCTTATCTTGGGCACGCATGGCAGTTTTCATAGCTTCAGTGAGTTGCGCTTTTAGAGTCATAGCAAATCGCCAATGAGTGGAGCAGTGATTAATAGAGTCTTACGCGACGATTCAAATCACGGGAAATACGCTTCAGATTGCGCTTAACAGCAGCAGCACGCTCACGCTTACGGATAGCCGTTGGTTTCTCGTAGAATTCACGTGCACGAACTTCAGCAACGACACCTGCTTTTTCGCAAGTACGTTTAAAACGGCGAACCGCAATTTCAAATGGCTCTGAATCTCTAACTCTTACATTTGGCATGGACAATCAATCTCAAAATTTAAAATATACAAATGAATGCCATACTAAATGGCATTTTCAGTAAATGCGCGATTATACCGGCCTAGCCAGCAAATGCAAAAACTACTGGAGGGTTTTCGCTGGTTTTTTAGGTTTTTTCGACAAACTGACCATACAAAATCAAAGAATGTCCGGTAATTTCAAAGCCATGCTCACGTGCAATCTCTTTTTGGCGCTGTTCAATCACTTCGTCACAAAACTCAACAACCCGCCCTGTGCGTACACAAACCATATGATCGTGATGCTCTTCGGTGGATAATTCAAAAACGGCTTGCCCACTCTCAAAATGATGACGAGTCACCAAACCCGCTGCTTCAAACTGAGTAAGCACACGATAGACGGTAGCCAAACCAATATCGCTGCCATTCGCCAATAAAGTTTTATAAATATCTTCAGCACTGAGATGGTGATCCGTTGAGTTTTCGAGCAATTCGAGTATTTTTACTCGTGGCTGAGTGACTTTTAGACCTACTCGCTTAATATCTTTTCCTTCCACCCTGCACTCTCCACGCTGAATGATCTATGATGACACTCGCTTTTCTATAGTATACAGATCAAACACTACCATGAAAAAACGACTTATTACACTGACTATGCTTGCGCTGCTCCTTTCTGGTTGCGGGCTTTATCGCATGAATATTCAGCAGGGTAATGTAATTACTCAGGAAGAACTATCACAATTACGTCCCGGCATGAGCCAAGCTCAAGTTCAGGATATTTTAGGCACTCCACTGCTCACTGACGATTTCCGACAAACTCGTTGGGACTATGTGTTTTATTTAAAAGAAGGAAATAAAGAACCTAAACGTAGTGGCATCACCCTACTTTTCAACCAAGCTGGGCAAGTAGTTGATATCAAACAAGACAAGGTTACTAGTTAATCATTAAAGCTATCCCCTTCTCTTTAGTGTGAGGGGGGATAGACTTAAAACCTAAGCCTCTTCACCACTACCCTTTTTCATTTTCTTACCTTCAGCTGCACGTTGTTTACGGACTTCCTTAGGATCAGCCAATAAGGGGCGGTAAATTTCAATCCGGTCACGCGCTTTTAAAGTAGTATCAAGCGCTGCCAATTTGCCAAAAACACCCACAGTCAACTGCTCCAAAACCAAATCGGGATAGTGTTTTAAAATCCCGCTAGCTAAGATTCCATCTTTAAGCGTCGCACCGTTTGGTAACTCAGCCGTAAACAATAGTTGCTCATGCGGCAGTGGGTAGACCACTTCAATGACTAATAAATCTGTTTTATCCATACACTTCTTTCGCCCGAACCACAAAAGAATCGACCAAGGTATTAGCCACTTGATTGAAAACTGGGCCAATCGCTAAGCCGATAAGCCTATTAGAAAATTCAAAATCCAAATCCAATGAAACTTTACAGGCGCCAGGCTTGAGCTCATCAAAGCGCCAGAAACCGTGTAAATGTCTGAACGGGCCATCAACTAGGCTCATTTCAATCACTTTGTTTTTCTGCATACGGTTTTGCGTGGTAAAGCTTTTATTCAGTGCTCCCTTAGCAATCTCGATAGAAGCCTTAACCTCATCGCCATCCCGATCCAGCTCCTCGGAGCTACGACACCAAGGCAAAAACTTCGGATAATCACGAATTGCATCGACTAACACAAACATTTGCTCGGCCGAATACGGGACTAGAGCGCTGCGACTAATATGCGCCATGCAACTTTCCTTTCATTAGGGCTTAAGACCAGACCTAGCAAACGTTCATATTCGTGGTAGAACGCGCTATCATCTGACAGTTCTGTTACTATTGTAATTCAAATGACTAAGCAAAAGAAAAAATCTACACCCGGTGATAAAACTATCGCGCTGAATAGAACAGCTCGTTTCGAGTATTACATTGAAGATACCTATGAGGCTGGTCTGGTGCTCGAAGGCTGGGAAGTTAAGAGTATCCGTGATGGCAGAGTGCAACTTAAAGAGAGCTTCATTCAGTTTAATAAGGGTGAAGCCTTCTTGTTCAATGCCCTAATTACGCCGCTGCTATCAGCGTCTACGCATATTATTCCTGAGTCCAAACGCACTCGTAAGCTACTGCTACATGGACACCAAATCAGTCACTTACTGATTGATGTGGATCGCAAAGGCTATACCGTCGTACCAACAGCAATGTATTGGAAAAATAACAAGGTGAAACTGGAGATTGGCTTAGGTAAAGGTAAGCAGCTGCATGACAAGCGCTCCACTGAAAAAGAACGTGACTGGAATCGTGAAAAAGCTCGGGTGATGAAGAAGTAAGTGTTATGACTCAGTTACTCGATCAACTCTGTATTGTCATGATCCAAACCTCGCATCCGGGCAATATAGGCTCGGCGGCACGGGCGATGAAAACTATGGGCATCCATGACCTGAGATTGGTGAACCCGACTCGCTTTCACTCACCAGAAACTAAAGCACTCGCTTCGGGCGCGGATGATATTTTAGAAAATGCCCGCCTGTGTAGTACGTTGCAAGAAGCTTTAGCCGATTGTCATTACGTAATTGGTACCAGCGCCCGCAATGAACGTAGCTTACGCTGGCCACAGATGGATGCACGTGAATGCGGGCAGTGGGTCGCTGAACATTTACCTAAACAGAAAATTGCACTGGTCTTTGGGCGCGAGCGCACCGGCCTGACTAATGACGAACTAGAACATTGCCAAGCCTTGGTGCATATTCCGATGGCCTTTGACTTTTTCTCGCTGAATATTGCCGCTGCTATTCAAATTATTTGCTACGAATGCATGATGGCGGTGCGCCAAGCTTCTAAGCCTATTGAACAAACGAGTATCAATGAACTAGATGAAGAACCCGCTACTGCAGCGGCGATGGAAAGTTTTTTCACGCATTTAGAAAGTACTTTAGTCGAAGTTGAGTATTTAGACCCTGAGAATCCACGCTTGCTGATGCGCCGCTTACGGCGGCTATACGGCAGAATTACCCCAACCCAAAGCGAAGTAAACATCCTGCGTGGCATGCTGGCTGCCTTTCAGGGTAGAAAATTCACCCGTCGATCAAACTCATGAATGAAACACTTGCATCACGAAAAAAGATCGAATACTATACGCCACATCCAACGCCGGCATAGCTCAGTTGGTAGAGCAACTGACTTGTAATCAGTAGGTCCTCAGTTCGATTCCGAGTGCCGGCACCAGATTTAAAGCCTTGTAAATGAATAATTTACAGGGCTTTTTGCTTTCTGGGATTTAACCAAGAATCGGTAATTTTCCGTTTATCTATACCCTGCTCTATACCTTTTGTGCTCCGTAGGGCATTTAGAAAGTACAGAAAATAAATATCCAGGCATAAAAAAGGCCGAGTGATTCCGGCCTGTTGAGTAGTGTCATAAACGCTCAAAATATCATCAGCGCTCTATCCAGATGTTTGATTTAGTCGTTCACCTATACAGCGCGCCCCCCCCCTATTAAGGATACAAGTACACTAAGTACACTAAGTACACTAAGTACACTGATTTGTTTAATTATTAACCATTTATATAAACATATTTTATTAATTTATAAAATAAATGGCAAAAAACGAACAAAATGCTTAATAAATAATCAAATCAGACTACACAGCGCGAAAACGCAAAAAAGGCCGGATTACAAGTACACTAAGTACACTAAGTACACTAAGTACACTAAACGCACTGCGCCGGAAAATAAAAAAGCCGGAACATGTCCGGCCTTGGTGAGCGTTTAAGTACAAGGTTAGGCTATAACTGAAAGCTTGGGTGTTCCCAAATTGAACACGGGTGGATGAATAACTTTACTCGCACTATCCGACTTAATCGCCTTGAACGGTTCAATGTATTTTATTACCACGGGATAGCCCTTACTATTGCGCTGCTTGCCTACTTCGGCCTTGATTCCTATCTGCCTAAACGCTGGCGATATGCGCTTAATCACTTCCGTTAAACCCTTGGCAGATCTAGGCCATGACTCGCCGTCGGTGTAATGCTGGACTAGTACATCATACGCATTCTTTGCCGTGGTGAACTCTGCCCCCAATGGGTGTTTGTCTAAGTAAGCGATCACCGCCGATGCAACAGGCGAACTGTCCAAGGTTCGATAGATTGCCTCTTTACGCATCGCGTTGTAATCCTGCATAAAAGCATCCGTTGGATTCTCTACGCCACGCGCTGCATACACAGCCGCGCCCAATAAGCAAAAGTCAGCCATCCTAGCCTTTTGTTCAATCTGGATACTAGGCAGTAAAGCCAACGATTGAGCGAATAAATCTAATAGCCCCGTGAAAATACTAGCTTCCTTGTCAGCTAATAAAGTATCAAGTTCTGAATCGGTTTTTCGGTCTTCGGGCTTTAGTGGGTCTAGCTCTAAATTAATCAAGCGGTCTACCAAATCTTGACGGGTCGCGAGCGTACCTATTCCGTTCATAATCACAGGTTTTTTTGCTGACAGTGTGCTTTCCTCGCTGTCCTTAAATAGTTGACGCTTCGCAAATCCGCCACCTGTCGCCAGCACACAGAAAGCATCCTGCATTTCCTCCGTGAGGTGAGAAAGGTTTTCATAACTGATTAGCAGTGAATTGCAGGCTGCAACATAAATATCCTCTACTGCTTTTGGCTTAGCGCGTAGATTAACGGTGTTAGGGTCAATAAAGCGCTTCAAGGTACTTTGTGCTCTGGATTTGCCGCTACCTTGTTCAGTATTGCCGATTTCTGCAATAGGGTAAGCGGTATCAGTACGCCAGCATTCGAGCATCCAAGCCAAGAGCATATTCTGGGATTCCGTCGGGCAATTAATCAGTTTGAATAGCTCATCTACGCATCCTGTACCAGCCGCCAAAGGTACGGGCAAAGATTGCATGGTCTTGGTACGCTTGAAGGCCACGCACTGCTGATTATCAATATGCCAGCTCCCTGCTTCGATAATCACGGCCTGCCAAGCGTCATTACAGAGATCAAGCGCATAGACACCTTGTGGTGTGAGTCCGGCTCTGAGATATACAGGCTTTTGCTCTATCTCTTGCTGTGCTGTGCCATATTTAGCGATCCCTGATAGCGCTAAGATTGCATCCTTAATAGGCTCTGATTTGGGCAGAATGTGTGCTTCACGGTACAATTCAGCCGCTACCCACTCCTTAAAGCCACTCGACTCTAAAACCCATGTCTCCCAATGGTCGCCCACGCGGATTCGTGCATAGGCTTCTTTATCCGCATCCATAAACAAGGTGGAGCGGGATTGTACAAACTCGACTATTTGCGCTGCTATCGACTGGTCATCATAGCCGCCGCTCCCTTGTGGTCGCTGTGCTTTGACGGCTTCATCAAAATCACGCATTACCACGCACTTAGAGCGCTTGATCTCTTGGCGATACCGCGCATAGTCCACCATATCTAAGGCTGCGAGTGCTGCTAATACCTCCGTCTCAAAGACAGCTCCAGCGTCGAGGCTTAAGCGTGCAATTGCCGCTTTGATCGGGTCAGCAGGTGCAGCGCTGTAATCTTCGGTAATCGTTAAGGCGTTTAGTGCGTCCGTGCTCATACGTTTGCCCCTGTTAATAGGTCATTAAAATCAGCTTTGGTGGTGGTGTTGGGGATAATCACTTTAGCTCGGCACGCTTTAGCCGCTTCGCGTGCTGCCTCGACACCTGTATTCTTTAAAGTGCTATCCGTCGGCCTAATATCGTTGTCAGCCGCAATGATTAAGTCAGCCTTAGGGTATTTGTGGCGTATGAGCAAGCCAACATGCGTTAAGTTGCTAGCGGTAATAGCTATCGCCACGGGTCGGTCTGTGGCGTGGTGGATGGTTGCACCTGTGGCGTAGCCTTCGCATAGGTAAATTGTTTCATCAGGTGCGTTCACATTGCCGATGTGGTGGAAAAAGCCTTTCATCCCCCCCTGAATACGCTTCGTTCCATCGGGATAAATGTACTGGACACCTTGCACCCTGCCTGCAATATCACGTAACGGGACAAGTAAAGCGCTCTTGTGTTGGCGTAAACCGTAAGGCCCTACTTGCTTTGTAGTGAGGTAAGGATGATTAGGCTCAGCAGGTCGTGCTGACTCCCAGATTTTGCGCTGCTCTTCGGCCTTGCGTAGCTTTTCGGCCTGCTCTGCTGCAATTGGCCTAGCTCTTGCCGCTTGCCCTTCGATTAGTTCAGCTTTTTGAGTATTGGATAGCTTGCCACCATAGCGCCAAGTCTGCTTGATCCCTGTACGCCAGTCGCCAAAGACACCAAACGGTGAAGGAGTTGCATCAACATCGAGTTGATACCAGCCGGTGAGGTCGCCTTTGTTGCCCGACGCACTAAAGCGCTTGATCGGGCAACCTTTACCGATACCGGTGTGTTCAATGCTTGTGGGCGCAACCCCGAAGGCTTGCAAGATTGCAGTGTGAAAACTGCCCGTGATTTCATTCAGTGAGTGTGTATAATGCATAGTGTCCGCGCCGCCCTGTGGATAAATTAATAAGCCCTGTTAAGTTACCGCCTAACAGGGTTTTTGCTTTTGGGGACAGCTCCCCCTTCCCGTTCTGTTTCATGCCGCTTGTTCCTGTTTAGTGGGTAGCTTTGCCAGCCATTCATCAACTTCCGCTTCTACCCAATACACGCGCCCCCCATGTACGCGCCGAAGTGGAAACTTACCCTCACGCTCCAGATTCCAAAGTGTGCTACGCGCTAGCTTGATTTTTTCTGATCTCAGCTCTGCATAAGTCAGTAATCGGGTATTGCTCGACATGTTTTGTTCTATTCTGTAATTGACAGGTGAACATAGTGGCGCGCAAAACTCTGATTGTCCTTAAAATCATCTGAGTGACATCCGGTGAAAGAAATCCAGCTTTCAAGTGGCCTACCCTAGACATGGGTAACAAACGATTAAACGTGAATTAATGGTCTCATTTCTAAATCCATCATGCCTCTACCCTCTTCCGTTTAGCATGTGCTAAGCGCTCAGGATTGCGTTCATTATGCCAAGCATCCTTACAGCTACTTTTGCAGAACGTATGCCATTTATTCGCTTTGGTGAACGTTGTCCCACACTGTGGGCAATCAATCACCGCCCCTACTTTCGCGAGTTCTGCACTAGCGTAAACCGATGATTTATCACTAGTTTCACTCTCTACGCTTACGTGTTCTACACGTTCGTGTAGGGCTTCTGGGGTAGTGAGTTTCGCTTGGTTGGGTGAAGGTTAACGGCACAGAATCGGATAGGGGAGCGCTGATTTTAAATGGCTCAATCGAAGCGCTTATTTTCCCCGTATTAATCGAGATAGCACGCTCATTCAGTTGACGTTGTGAACCCAAATAGTGAAAGCAAATCTTGAAGGTTAGGATTAGAAAGAACGCGAGTAGGGCAGAGCTAACCACATGGCTTAAACCGAATACCTCAGCTAAGAAGCGAATCATCGCCTGATGCTTAGTTTCATCATATTCAAGCTGTTTAGCCTGGCTAATCGTGTTTTGTAGTGAACTAGTCCGATTGGCTTGTTCTAATTCCGCTTGCTGCTCTAAGCGCAAAATTCGCGTTTGGAGTGCATCCATTGCACCTTTGTTGCCTAGCTGCTTAGCTTCTGCATAAGAAGCCTGTAGCTGGCTTAATTTGACTTGAGCAGGGGAGAGGGTGCTACTAGTTGCCAATACGTCAACGGCTCTAATCGTGGCTTTATACACTTCGGATTGTGTCGACTTAAAAGCCACTGTTGATTGTTCTCTCTGCATAGTCGCCGCTGATTCAGCAAAGATCGAAAAGCCGACCGAAAAGCCCATGACTAGCAGGTACTCACGGGCGCGCCCTGAATTAAACAAAACCACTTCAGCTAGGGTGATAGCCGTGGCTAGTGCAATTCCCATTGCTGCGTAAACGTACTGAATCACTCGCCATTCGCTCATAGCTTCAAATTCAGCACCGGCAAAGAATTGCCCAATAAAGAACGACATTAAGCACCAACTGGCAAAGCTGGCACAGATGAAACCTAGGCTAGCAGTGCTGTAGAACTGTTTTAATTGAGCCAAGGTGTAATATTTCGCATCATGTGCGGCTCTGGCGTGGAATCGTGCGCCCTGTTGATAGCTGATTAAATCACTCATAGTTGCACCTCAGAATCCTAAAACAATTAAAACCGCAGCCACAATGAACGCCCAAAAGCGCCCATGATGTTGATGCTGATAGGCCAGCAATGCGCCCAATACAAAGGCCATACCCACCAAACAAAAGGGTAATTGCTTTAAATTGGCCTCGACTAGAGTTGGAATCAGTCCGATGAATACCACCAAGAGCAGGGCCGTGGTAAAGGCTAGTAGTTCATAGCCATCGTTAGGTGTGGCCTCACTTGGGGAAGAGATTCCCTTTTCTGGTGTGATAGGTGTGATAGGTGCGTTCATGCTTTCACCTCCTTAGCTAGACTTTTTTCAATGGCTGCAATCATCAACTGAGCAGCTTCTTTTACTTGATGGTCACATGGGCAGAGTCTGATTAATTCATGTAAGGACGCGGTATCATTCGCAACTCCTGCTTTAATCAGCACACGAACAGCAAATTGATGAATAGGACTAGCTGCCTTGTAAAGCGCTAAAAATTCTTGTGCTGAATCCTCGTGATTGGTTAGTGGGTTCATGCTTGCACCCCCACCGAAGTGACTTTCCCTTCAAACTCATTGGAAAGCTCTACAATCCGCTGCGCTTTACTGCGTGCTAGGTCAGATAAGCTCACCATATCCCCCGAATCTAAGTCACAAGAGGCCAGCTGACAGGCCGTAGCTCTCTGATTCATTGCCCATAAATAAATGGCTTTGGTGATTGCCACCAGTTCAAAGGCTTCCGTGCGAATATCGCCTGTTACAAGGTCTTTCAATGGATCATGGATGATTGGAAATACAGGCGGTACGTGCTTTTTAGGTAAATCCCTAAGCAATTCACTGTTTTGTTGCTTGGCTTTAACAATCAGGTCATCAATCACCATGAAAACCGGAAGATGTGGAGAGGATTGATACTCATTAAATAGCAGGTTAAGGGCACATTCGGCTTGTTCTAAGGTTGTACCCATTGCCTCAGCTTTGTCTATGAGGTCAGGTGAATTTTGGGTTTTGTCTGTGTTAGCATTCATATTGCTAGTTCCTTTGAAATTAAGTGTTTATGGGTATTTAGCAAGGTTTAAAGAGTGTTCCAGACTCGATAAGCCCTTAAGCGCCTCCACTTGTTGGGGGCGTTTTCGTTTATGGGTTCATAGCTTGGCTAATACCTTCAAGCCGTCCGCGCTCAAAAGCCTGCTGTTCTATTTTCCCCGTCATTAAATCTTGCAGAATCGTTACTACTTCCGCGTTCATGCTGCGATTGTTGGTAGTTGCTCTCTGCTTTAGCCATTCCTGTACCTCGTCAGGCATTCGCAAGCCGAAAGGCGGCTTTTTTTTTATATTTGCTGTCATTTCATAATCTTATGTTATACGGTGAAGTCATTATAATTACACGGTGAGTTATTTTAAGTCAATATCAAATTAGCTACACTGTGCAATCAAAATAAAAAAGGTTAGCTTATGAGCAGGGATGTGAACCCCTTCGGCCTGCGATTACCGCCCGAATTGAAAGAAGAATTAGAGAGACTGGCAGAACAGAACCGCCGTTCATTGAATGCTGAATTAATTGTACGCCTTGAAGAAAGCGTTCAGCGGGAAGGGCAAACCTGCATTACAGCTGAAGAAATACGCCAGATCGTGGAACAGGCACTCGCCAAAGCAGGCAAAGGGTAAGCCATGAGCTTTGAATGGGATAACAACAAAGCAAGTATCAATGAACAGAAGCATGGCGTAAGTTTTACTGAGGCTATTACTGTTTTTAGCGACCCCTTAGAGCTGACCATTCCAGACCCTGATCACTCTCAAGGCGAGTTTAGGTTTTTGAGTATTGGGCGTTCTGCTCAAGGCACTTTGCTAGTAGTAGCCTATACCGAACGTGAGCCAGCAATTATTCGATTAATCAGCGCTCGACCTGCAACCAAATATGAAAGGAAACAATATGAGCAATCTTGATGAGGATATGCGCCCTGAATATGATTTTTCGGGCGGTGTCCGTGGTAAACACTACCAAACCAGCCAGCCTAGCACCAATGTTGTACTGTTAGACCCTGATGTAGCCGCCCATTTCAAAGATGCCCAAGCGGTTAATCATGCTTTGCGTTTGCTTATTCAGCTTGCAGGACAGGAAGTGAAACCTAAGATAGACGTGACGGATAAAGCAGCCTAGGACGTTTTCTGGGTTGAACGAATCATAGCTTCACGCAGAATAGCATTCATACGGGTTTGATAGCCTTGACCTTGGCTTTTTAGCCATGCATTGAAACAGGCAGATTATGGCGTTTTACCCGCAGCTAAGCTATTCAAACAACTGAGAGTGTGTGCCGATACGAGTTAGGATATCACCCTCAGTCACATTGGCAAGCAGTGCATGATCTTTTGATTCTTCGGGTAGCGCTTCATCTTTTAAGGCATTGAGGTACTGAACAAGCTTGGTGAAGTGCTTATCACTCAGCACCGTTCTTTTGCTGTCTTTCAAATAGGATTTTGTTTGTTTCAGTAGCCGTGTCATTTCACCATGCTCTGACGCATTGCCTCCAAATCAACAGGCAGTGTGTCGCCTGAGTCGACTTCTTTCATGGCTTGCAGCGTTTCAGCATTGGGTAGTTTAACTTCAAAGGGCAAGCCTTTGGTCTGCACCACCATGCTAACGAAAATATTCACGGCATCCGTGAAATTCATCCCTAAGCCAGCCAAAATAGCTTTAGCTTCGTTAAAGGTGGCTTCTTCAATCCGCATACTGGTTTGTACTTTCATTTATGAATTCCTCTGTTTGTAATTCATTGTATACCATTACGTGTGCTTCGCGCTCAATCTTCTTGGCATCTTGAACGTAGCGGGCATTGGTATTGCCTATGATTGATGCGGCTTTGTCTCGTGCTTGCGGTTCATACTTGGAACATTCAGGAATTTTTTCCTGAATGTTGTTGTCCTCAACAACTTTTAAATCATTCCGCTCACCCTGCCTTTCCTTCGCATCTTCCGCTAGCACCCGCTCAACTTCCAAAGCGACAAATGCGCATTGCTAAGTTGCTGATTTTCCTTAAAACAACGAAATTCGTCCTTTTGAAGTTATGCAGTGCTGAACATTTAGCGTGGTTTCAGTGTTTTAAGTGAGATACATTGTATCTCATACTTAACAGGAGACTTAGCCAATGGCGACCACCATGATCCATGTTCGTATTGACGAAGAACTTAAGAACAATGCCACCCAAGCACTGGCTGCAATGGGCTTGACGGTATCCGATGCGGTGCGTTTGTTGCTTACTCGGGTCGCTGCTGAACAGAGTTTCCCTTTTGCTCTCCGTGTCCCCAATGCTGAAACCATTGCAGCTATGCAGGAAGCGAGGGCAATGACTCGCGCCCGCTTTAGTTCTGCTGATGAATTGTTTCAAGCCTTAGACCATGAGCACTAAGCGCACCAGCTTGCCGCGCATGGCAGACTACACCAAAGCTTTTATCAAAGATTGGCAACGTCTCACCCACTCAGGCCGATACAACATGAAACAACTCAAGGAAGCCATGTTGTTACTGATTGCCAATGATGAACCCTTGCCCGCTGAATGGTTGGATCATGCGCTAGTCGGTGAATGGGTTGACCATCGAGAATGTCATATTGGTGGCGACTTTCTGTTGATCTATCGTTTAGAGAAGCAAGGTAAGCAGGAATTAATCATTTTTACCCGAACAGGCACACATGCAGAGCTGTTTGAATAACCCTATATGTAAAGCCGCTCCCGACTGCGCCGCACAGCCTTCACAGTCGCCCCCGCTGCTGCTGGTGTCTCTTTAATTAAAGGCGCTAGGGCATACCGAATCGCATCCCAACAATGGTTATGTTTGTCGATCAAGTCCGGCAAGACATCACCCGTTAATGCATCAGTTTTGTAACTCCAGAGCCGCGCTTCTTCGGTGGTATGTCGACACTGTGGGTGAATGATGATGCGTTCAAAACTGCGTAGCTTGCTAATCCCATCCTCCACACTACCCTTCCACTTTTCGACAGATTCCATTTTAGGGTAGCCGTTGCGTTTGAGGTGGCTAATGATTTCAGGTCGGGCATTATCGCCCCGGATGCTGTGTTGTTTGGCTTCGGGGATTCGCTCAAAAAAGCTTGGCAATTGGTCGGTTTCAATCCCTACACCGTATAATTCACGGTGAATATAGAGGGTTCGATCATCAATGAAGCATTCAATTAAGGTGGTCGGGTCAGTGCTGAAGCCCCAATCAGACCCATAATAAGCCCCGTTCCAGCTTGGCAGAGGCTCAAATGCTTCTACCTGATACTTGCCACGTAATACTTGCGCGTGCGAACTCTGGCGACATTGACCGCCCCAGATATGCGCCGCCGCCTCAGCATCCACCGTATAGAGATAATCTTTTTCCTTGCGTAACGACTCAGGAAACCACGGGTTGTCGTGCCAGTTAATCGACACCAGTAGCGTGCTTGGGGGCGTGTGCGTAATAAAGCGTTCATAGGTGGGGTCGGTGGCCTCATTCGGGTTAAAGGATATCCAGATTTCAGAGTCTGGCTTGCGGATAGTGGGAATTAACACATCCCAACTCGCTTTGGATACGGTTTCAGCTTCTTCAATCCAACAAATATCAATCCCTTCCATACTCTTGATCTTGGTAATATTGGAGCGGATACCGCTAAAAATGAACTCTGTCCCCGCCTTACTGCTGATTTTGGTATCTGTCACGGTGAACAAGTGGTTTAGTTGGAGCGCGTCGATTTGATCTACCAGCAACTTATGCACCGATTCTTTAATGCTATTCTGAATCTCACGAGCGCACAGCACGCGCAAAGGTTTTGATGCGCCTAGCAGAATCAATACCCTAGCCAGACTCCACGACTTAGCGCCACCTCTGCCACCATACGCCACTTTATAGCGATAGCGACCCAGTACGGGAAACGCTTGGAGCTTCTCCGGTAGCTTAATCATTAACTGATTCGCCATTACCATTGGATTGCACCCATTGCACCATTAAATTTGAAATATTGGCGGTATGGTCTACATCCACTGACTGAGTAGGCTTGCCATGCCCTCGATCTAGCAGGATGTTAGCCGCGCTAATCCGTGCGGCATGGGGGGACATGGTGTCGTTCATAATCTCAACTAAGGTGTCTAAAGCTGCTTGGGTGTGTTCCCTCGCCGCCGCCCTGAGTTCTAACTTCACCTTATTGATACTGCCCTGCTTACGGCCTGCGCCTTCTCGCCTTCCGCCGTTTTGCATCGCTATCACCTCAATAAACTGATTAACAATCAGATTTTACCATGACCTGCACTTTTAGCGCACTGTATCCAACAGATAAGCCCCCAGTGGAAAAATGCCTATTTATTAAGCCAGTGTACTTAGTGTACTTAGTGTACTTAGTGTACTTAGGCTCCAAACGGCTTTGAACTCGATGAAAAATCACAAGTACACTAATTGCTATTTTTTGGGGTTTTCTTGCGCATTGAATATGAGCAGATAATTAACAAGTCACTTGTACTTTTCATTCATGGCGAGCACAAAAAAGCCGGAATGTGTCCGGCCTTGTGGGTATCGTGGTTAGGTGGCTTAGGCTTGGCGAAAAGTTAGGATATTGCTGCTTGCTTGCCCGTGGATAATCTCGCTTAGTTTACGCTCCCATACTTCCATTGCCTGCTGTTTCTCTTTGGCGTAGTCGTTACGGTCATAGATACCGCCGACTGAACTATCTATGTGATTAGCTACCTTGTCCTGTACCAAGCGACTGAACCCTAGGCAGGATATGCCAGTAATACAGGTTCGCCGTAAATCGTGAGGGGTTGGCTTTGGCTCAGATTCCCACTCGATACTTGATTCTTTCATTGCTTTGGGAAGTGACGCTGAATCTTTTGCCGCCCCTTGTATGCTAGTTTTAAATATCAAGTGAAGGTTTCGGAAGGCCTTGCATAGCCCGTCCGCCCTTTGGGACACCAAGCCCGTGGGGAAGCTTTTGGCGTGCAATGTCAGCCGTTTGTCACAATCCCGAACAGTTGTTTGATGGCTTGCAGTAGCGGTGACCTCGTATTTGCAAGGATGGGAAATGATGGACGCTTCAGAACTTATTTTTATCGGCATTGATGTTTCTAAAGACAGTCTTGAGCTTGCCTTAAACGATAAAGGCCAGACACGTTACATGGACAATGATGAGGATGGTATTGCCCAGTTATTGGCTATCGTAAAAGCAGCCGGTGGTACAGTAGGTGCAGTGGTGTTAGAAGCCACGGGTGGTTTTGAACGCTCTGTTGCTGTTGCACTGTGCCGCATGGGTTTGCCCGTTATGGTTGTGAACCCTCGTCAAGCGCGTGATTTTGCGAAGGCGATGAGGTATTTGGCAAAGACAGATGCCATTGATGCGCGGATGCTGTCGCATTTTGCGCTCACCTTATACCAATCAGAACGGCGTGAACGGCTACTGATGACCTTGCCAGATGCTAATCAGGAAGCACTGCAAAGTTTGATAACCCGTCGCGGACAATTGCTCCAAATGCACGTAGCAGAGGCTAACCGTTTGACTTTATGCAGCCAGTTACAGCGTAAAAGCATCAAAGTTGTCCTCAAAACCTTGGATAAGGAACTGGCTCGCCTTGATGTAGACATTGACCATCAGCTTAAAGGGCACTTTGCCGAAAAGTTGGCTTTGCTCAAAGGCTTCAAGGGGATTGTAGTCGGTATGCAAGCCAGCTTAATGGCAGCATTGCCAGAGCTTGGTATCCTGAACCATCAACAAATTAGTAAGTTGGTCGGGGTAGCTCCGCTGAACGCGGATAGTGGTAAACATAAGGGGCGACGTATCACTTGGGGCGGACGATCGGATGTCCGCTCCATGCTATACATGGCAACCTTAAGTGCCATCCGCTTCAACTCGGTGATCAAGCCGTTTTATGAACGGCTGATTGCCAAGGGGAAACCTAAGAAAGTGGCTATCGTTGCCTGTATGCACAAGATGCTCACTATTTTGAATGCCATTATGAAGACCAACAAACCGTGGGATGAACTGCATCGTTGCACCTGAAAACCACTTGACGTTGAACACAGTTGCTTTCCCGTTAACCAACAAGTAGCCCTTGCGACTATGGGGGCGCAACTCGTCAATAATTTGCTTAGCCATTTCACACAGAAACACAGTATGCGGTAGTGAGTTCTTAGAGTCTGGCAGTAGCCACCAATCGCCTTGGATGTGCTCCTCTCGTATAGAACAAACTTCATCCACGCGCTGCCCAGTGATTAAGGCCAGCTTCAAGGCGCTGTTAGTTGAGAAGTCACACTTATTTGCATGTAACCAATCCCAAAATAGCCGGATTTCGTTATCAGATAGGACTCGATTCCTAGATTCTTCGGTTAACCGCTTAATGCCCGTGACGGGGTTCAGCTCCACTAGCCCGCGCTCTAAGGCATAAGCAAAGTATTTAGACAGTAATGATAAAAGTCGATTCCTTGCCACCATCGCGCCCGCGTCCTCTTTCCTATCTAGCAGTGCGATAACATGTGCCCGCTTCACAGCGTCGATTCTGAGGCTACCTAGTGCAGGGATAACATCCGCTTTCAGTTGGCGGTCATCTTCTAACCATGATTTCTTTTTCGGTTTGGCGTAACGCTGGATATACGTCTCTGCAAAGTCTTTGACTGTGGGGACTGCATTAACAGATTGTGTTTTCAGATCACGTTCAAGCTTTGGATTCCTGCCAGCTTTCACTTGGGATACTAGGCTAGCGTGCTCTTTACGAGCATCAGACAAGCTCAGACTATCAACCGCCCCAATCGTGTATTCAAAGGGTTTCCCGTTGATTTTGTAGCGGTACAAATAGGACTTGTGCCCTGCCCTAGTCACTCGGACTTTTAGGCCATTCCCATCTAAATAATCCGTGTAGGGTTTGCCCTCTTTGTTCTTCAGAGATTTGATAGCTAAAGCAGTCATCGCCATATCATCTATACCCTTATCTATACCTTTTGAGTGTGAAAAGTAGCGTACAGCTGGAAACAGATATGAACAATAGAACGGCATGAAGCCTTATGTAGGAAGGTGTTTAGAAAACACAAGTGAACAGATAAAAACATAAAGGAAACTGACTTGTAATCAGTAGGTCCTCAGTTCGATTCCGAGTGCCGGCACCAGATTTAAAGCCTTGTAAATAAATAGTTTACAGGGCTTTTTGCTTTTCAGCCTTGGGCATTTAAGCCATGCTAATAAATACCCGCTCGCCCTCAATCTTAATTGGATAAATTTTAATATTCTCATTTAAAGGTGCGCATAAAGCCTTGCCTGTGCAAACATCAAAGCGGCCTTGATGCAATGGGCATTCGATTTCTTGACCTTCCAGAAAACCATCACTCAAACGCGCATGACCGTGGGTGCAGATATTATCGGTTGCAAAAATCTTGCCTGCGACTTCATAAACAGCCACTTCCTTGCCTGCTACTTTCACCGCAATCACATCGCCTTCAAGTACCGCATCTAGTGCAAGTGCATCCATCCAATTTTCGCTCATATTGAATCCTTTTTGATTTTTAGATCGGGTAAATAATGGAGTTCGCAATCATTTCGCTATCGTAAACGCATAAACGTGACAGCAGTTTCAGGCCAGCATCAGTGCGGATAATCTCATCGCGATAATAGCCTGCATTGAACACTGTTGATTCACAATCCAGCTTGGTACGCACCACCACATAATTCGCCTCAGCACAAATAAGCTCGCCGTTAGCTCGCTCTTCAACCCCAAGAATACGCGGTATACCGACAATATGGCGCTGATAATAAGGGTCGTGATACATGGTTTCTTTCACGCCATATACCCGATCTCTAATCATCGCCTTGCTTTCAAGTGCTAGCAGGCAAAGTGGCAGATTCTGTTCATAATTTTCGCGCGGTTGCAGGCGATAAGTCCCCGCTTCCACAAAAAACTCAGGCCATTTATCCCAGTCCGCAGAATCACAAACCATTGCATAGTCGCTATACAGATTTAAGACTTCATAGTAAGTTTTAAAATCGACCATGAGTCAAACCTCCATCACTTTGCGCCAGTAGGCGTACATACCACGAATCAAGGTTTCAGTGACCATATGGTCGGTATTGCCAATCTCATGCCCACCCATTTCAAGTACCGTATGGTTGGCTGGAGATTGCTCGAAACCCTCTTGTGACCATTCAATCACTTCACCATCATCGGCAGAAACAAAGCCTGCTGGGCCAAATAAATTCGATTGAATCAAACGGCGCTGCTGCATTTCTGGATCATCATCTTCAAACCCAAAATGGGTCCACACGAAATCAAAGGAGCCATGCCCATTCGGCTGAATATGCCGTGTAGACACGCTATTCACTTGCTGTTGAATAATCACGCTGGGGAAAATAGTGGTCATTACGGCTGTTGGCCCCTCCCACCAAGGTTCAGGGACAATATCTAATAAGCGCGCATCATTGAGCTGCATAGTTTCTTTAAAACTATCCACGCCGCTAACTACTTCTTCATTCTTGCCGCCTTTGCCACGAGTGGAAATCATCGCTGCATGACGGAACTGGTCATCCATTTTTAGCTCAGATTTATTATCAGCACGCCACAAGCCAAAGGTCGAAAACCAAGTATGCAGCAACCCCGGATGGTAAGGGTCTTTAATATTTTCCTGCATCAACTTCCAGTTACCGGGAATGCGTTGGCGACGATAACCTAAAACCGTCAGCTTGCGCCCGTTAAATACCCGATCAAAATAATGCAGGATAGTGGGGCCGAGAAATTCCTCCAGCGATTCAATTTCGTGGTCGAAAGAAGCAAACACCACTCCACCACGAATGGCTACTTTCAGCTTGGTGAGTCCATGTTCTTCAAGCTTGAAGTCCTTCGGCATACCACCATTAATTTTGCCATCCTGCTTGACACCACGACGAAATGGCACGCCTTGTAGATCACCTTTTAAACTGTAATTCCATTGGTGATAAGGGCAGAAGAAATCTTTCTGATTGCCATGCCGCTCCCGACAAAAGCGTAGACCGCGATGGGCACACACATTTTCGACCACATTAATGCTGCCATCCAGATCACGCACCATAATCACCGAGCGCTCACCCACCATTGAGCGTCTGAAGTCGCCCGGATTGGGAATTTCTGCCTCTAAGCCGATATAGCACCAATGCTGGGTATAGAACAAACGCTCTAATTCACGCTTATGTAGATCGTCACGGGTATAGGCCCAAAAGGGGATATGACTAGTTCCCTCATCTGGCCATTGCGGCTCATAGGGAAAAACAGGCGTAGTACTGCTCATATAGAACTCTCCTCTTCAATAGACCGCATCATGGTCTAATCAGGATTATTCGTCTATAAAGTAAAAACCATAGTCAATATCACTGTGGTGAATATTAACAAGAGCTTCTAGATGAGATTAAGTATAACTAAAAAGGCTAGCGTAGTGCTAAAGCAGCTACGCTAGCGGTCACTCTACTCTACAGAGATTTGATTAAGCATTTAACTTGGCAAAGAACGCATCATAAGGCTGAAGCTTGACTTCACCATTCGCTAAAACGCCTGAAAAACCGTGCCCACTGACCGCTGCTAAAGATAAATCGGCTGGCAACTGATAGCTTTGCGGAGTATTGCTTAAATTGAAAATACAGCAGAGTTGACCACGCATGAGTACCAAAACAGGCTCTGCTGTTTCTAAGAAGCGATTATCACCGTTGAGTAAATCAGCTTGCTGATGACGCCAATGCAGGAAAGTTTTAGTACGCTGCAGCACTGAACTAGCTTGTTGCTGTTGATCAACGGCTAGCGCTTTATGTTGCTCAGGAATCGGCAACCAAGGTTTTACACCCACATCCGTAAAGCCCGCATTCGCTTCAGTACCCGACCAAGGAATCGGGGTACGGCAACCATCGCGGCCTTTAAACTCCGGCCAGAAGCGAATTCCGAATGGATCTTGCACATCTTCATAAGCAATTTCCGCTTCGGGTAGGCCTAACTCTTCACCCTCATAGAAACATGAGCTACCACGCAAGCTAGTTAAAATGGCGGTGAGTAGTGGCGCTGCTGCAGGCCCTACGCCCCAGCGCGTAACCGCCCGCGCAATATCATGATTAGAGAAAGCCCAACACGACCAGCCGCCGCCCATCGCTTCCATTTTCTCGACTACGCGGCGGATATGTGCAGCACTAAACTCTTTGGTCATAAAGTCAAAGCTATACGCCATGTGGATACGTTTACCCTGCTCGGTATACTCAGCGATCCGTGTATACATATCCGTGACCGCACCCAATTCGCCGACTGAAGTCACGGCTGGATATTCATCTAAGACTTGGCGGAAACGCTCTAGGAATTTGAGGTTTTCAGGGCGAGTAATATTATAGAGTGGTTCTTGTAATGCATACGGATTGGATTCATCAATCCCATTCACGCGCTGATTGCCAATTGGTGGATTGTCGCGCAGCTGTTGGTCATGCACGTACATATTCACAGTGTCGAGGCGGAAACCATCCACACCTAAATCCAACCAAAAGCGCACCACATCTAGTAGCGCATCTTGTACTTTTGGATTATGGAAATTCAGATCGGGTTGGCTGGTGAGGAAGTTATGCAAATAGTATTGGCGGCGGCGTGTGTCCCATTCCCAAGCCGAGCCGCCAAAAATCGAAAACCAGTTGGTGGGCGGTGTGCCGTCAATTTTCGGCTCAGCCCAGACATACCAATCGGCCTTGTCATTGTCACCACTGTTACGGCTTTCAATAAACCACGGATGACGATCCGACGTATGCGAAAGCACCAAGTCAATCAGTACACGCACGCCTAAACGGTGGGCTTTAGTTAATAGCTGCTTGAAGTCATCTAAGCTACCAAACAAAGGATCGACATCACGATAGTCAGAAACATCGTAGCCAAAATCTTTCATCGGTGAAGTGAAAAACGGTGAAATCCAAATCGCATCGACCCCTAAATCAGCAATATAGTCGAGCTTTTCGACGATGCCGGGTAAATCGCCGATCCCGTCACCGTTGGTATCTTTATAAGAGCGTGGGTAAATTTGATAAATGACTGCGCCTTTCCACCAGTCCTTATCGCCGCCTAATTGTAAATAGTGCTGAGCTTGCATGGTGAAGCACTCCTCTCCGTGTTGTATATGTGCAGAAAGCTATGGTTAATTAAAGCACAAGTTCAAAGCGCTTTGAAATATAAATGTTTACCTTAAGGTAAAGCTACTACTCCCCGCTGCACATATTAGCTAGAATCAAGCTTTATAACCTGAAGCAAAGTTCAAAACTCCTATGAGCCTGAAAGAGTTATCACAGCGCCTTGGATTATCGCAGACTACGGTGAGTCGTGCGCTCAATGGTTATCCTGAAGTCAGCGAGCGTACCCGACAGCGGGTGATGCAATTAGCGCGTGAGATGAACTATCGGCCCAATCCTAGCGCTAAGTCTTTAGCTACTGGGCGAACTGAGCATATTGGCATTGTGCTCCCGATTGAGAAAAATTTATTCGTTGAACCTTTATTTGGCGAATATTTAGCGGGTGTCGCGCAGTTTTTAGCAGAGGCGGATATGGATGTTACTATCATCCCAACCCCATTGAGTCAAGAACAGGCCGTTTATGAACAACTAGCCATGTCAGGGCGGGTAGATGGCCTATTAATTAGTAGCCCAGCCGTGAATGATGCACGTGTAGCGAGCTTAGCAGGTTCTAATCTGCCTTTCGTGGTGCATGGGCGTACTCACTGCGAGCAAGCTTATTCTTATTGTGATATTGATAATCAAGGCGCTTTTGCTAGAGCCACGCGCCTACTGATCGAACTGGGTCATCAGCATATTGGCCTGATTAATGGCGATTACAGCTTAAATTACGCTCATGAGCGCTATTTAGGTTACAAATCAACGCTTGAACAATACGGCATAACTTACGATCCGAGTTTATGCCTACAAGGTGAAATTACTGAGGAATCTGGTTTTAATGCGGCTGCACAACTGTTGATGCATCGCCCTCGACCTAGCGCCTTGCTAATCAGCAATATGATTTTTGTCCTCGGTGCGATGCGTGCTTTACGCCAGCATGGTCTAGAGCCAGGTTATGATGTAGCTCTTATCGTGCATGATGATCATCTCCCCTACTTACAAGCAGATAAATTTGATCCACCCCTCACAACAACTAGCTCATCCATTCGCAAAGCTGGTTATGAAATAACCAAAATGCTGCACCATGAAATTGAATTGGGTGACACAGCGCAAGCTAAGCAGCAGCAACTGCTAGATGTAGATTTGATTATCCGCGGTTCGACACGTATTCGCAGAAATTGACTAACAAAAATTTAACCTTTTAGTACAGTTTGACACTAATAAAATCAAAGCGCTTTGGTTATAGTAGTCACTAGAAAATAACTATAAGAACCAAGCACTCACCCTTAGACCCTAGTTTCACAAGGAGCATGTCATGAATAACGAATGGTGGCGTGGCGCTGTCACTTATCAGATTTATCCCCGATCTTTTCAGGATTCCAATAATGATGGTATTGGCGATTTAGTCGGCATTACCGAGCGTTTGCCTTATCTGGCTGATTTAGGCGTGGATGCGATTTGGCTCTCACCGATTTTCACCTCGCCTATGTTAGACATGGGCTATGACGTGTCGAATTACACGGATATTGACCCAAGCTTCGGCACGCTCGCGGATTTCGATAAGCTGATTGCGCGCGCGCACGAATTGGGCTTGAAAGTCATTATTGACCAAGTGTTGTCGCACTCCAGCTCGCAGCATCCGTTCTTTCAAGAAAGCCGCCAGAATCGGACTAATCCGAAGGCTGATTGGTATATCTGGGCTGACCCGCAGCATGATGGCTCACCACCGAATAATTGGCTGGCTATTTTTGGCGGCGGCGCTTGGCAATGGGAATCGCGCCGCCATCAATATTATTTACATAACTTTTTAATTGAGCAGCCTGACTTCAATTTCCATAATCCTGAAGTACAAGATTGGTTGTTATCGACTATGCGTTTTTGGTTAGAGCGTGGTGTGGATGGCTTCCGTTTGGATACGGTGAATTTCTATTTCCACGATAAACTATTGCGCAGTGACCCAGCAGATTTTCGCCGTAAGGAAAAACCAGACTGGAATCCTTATGCGATGCAATACCATATTTTCTCAAAAAATCAGCCAGAAAACTTAGCATTTTTGGAGCGGATGCGAGCCTTATTAGATGAGTTTGATGCGCGTACGATGGTGGGTGAAATGGGTGAAGATCATCATCCGATTCAGATGATGGGGCAATACACTTCCGGCAAACGCCTGCACATGTGCTACTCCTTCGAGATGCTGAAAGATCCCTTCAGTGCTAACCATTTCCGCACTTTAATTGAAGAGTTTTACACCGGTGCACCGAATGGCTGGCCGTGCTGGGCGTTCTCGAATCACGATGTGGTGCGCCACGCGACACGCTGGAAAGAATATGGTGTGAGTAATCAGGCTCTAGCTAAGCAAGCCGGTGCTTTATTGCTGTCACTGCAAGGTTCGATCTGCCTATTTGAGGGCGAAGAACTAGGTCAAACTGAATCTGCTTTGGAATACAGCGAATTAACCGATCCACAAGGTTTGCGCTTCTGGCCAGAAAATAAAGGCCGTGATGGCTGTCGCACGCCGATGGTTTGGGATGTGATGAAACCGAATGCAGGCTTCTCTGAGGCTAAACCTTGGCTACCCGTCAAACCTGAGCAAGCGGCGCACAGTGTTTCTACACAGATTGATAAACCTGAGTCGGTTTTGAATTTCTATAAGACAATGCTGCACTTACGCAAATCAAGTGAAACCTTGCAGCATGGTGCAACAAGGTTTTTCGACACTCAAGAGCCAATTCTAGCGTTCACCCGTGGCGATGACATGTTGTGCATCTTTAACTTATCGACGACAGCACAATGTGTAACGATAGATGGAAATGTGACCGAGGTATTATCTGAAGCTGCGAAACTGGCACATGGGCAGTTGAATTTGGCGGGAAATGGCTTGGCTTTATTGAAGGTTACAGGACAGGTATCGGTTAGCTGCTAACCGATACCTGTAAAACGGTGAGCCTTAATAAATAGGCTTACCGTTTGCATCAAAGCGATGCAGATTGTGTTGTTGCGGGCTAATGCCAATTTTTGCGCCCAAGTCTGCCTTGAAGGTACCATCCTCGCGCACAATTATTGGCTCAGTGCTGCCAATATCGATAAAGATATAATTATCTGAACCAAGGTTCTCGAAATGTACTACCTCACCCTTCCAGACCGGATTGGCATTGTCAATAGTCAGGTGTTCGGAGCGAATACCCAAAGTCGTGCATTGGAATTGCTCAGCGAATTTACCTGTTAAGAAATTCATCTTAGGTGAACCGATAAAGCCAGCAACGAACACTGAGTTAGGCTTTGCGTAAAGCTCTGCTGGCGTTCCTACCTGCTCCACCAAGCCATCACGCAAGACACAAATCCGATCTGCCAAAGTCATCGCCTCAACCTGATCATGTGTTACATAAATCATAGTTGCGTGGTTCATATCGTGATGTAGTTTGGCGATTTCCAAGCGTGTTTGCACCCGCAAAGCTGCATCCAAATTGGACAATGGTTCGTCAAACAAGAACACACGAGGGTCACGTACAATGGCACGACCAATCGCCACACGCTGACGCTGACCACCGGACAATTGCTTAGGCAAACGATCCAATAAGTGATCAATTTGCAGCATTTTCGCTGCTTTCTCGACACGCGTTTTAATATCAGCCGCCGTCGTATTGGCGAGTTTCATGCCAAACGCCATGTTGTCGTACACATTCATATGCGGATACAAAGCATACGACTGGAACACCATCGCAATCCCGCGCTTAGACGGCGCGATATTGTTAACGCGCTGACCATCAAAGATCATATCGCCTGAGGTAATGTCCTCTAAGCCAGAAACCAAGCGCAGCAGTGTTGACTTACCGCAGCCCGAGGGGCCAACGAACACCATAAATTCGCCACTGCGAATATCCAAATTAACGCCTTTAATAACATCAAAGGCACCATAGGACTTACGTACATTTTTTAATTCAATACGAGCCATCTCAAAACTCCTTTAGCCTTTAACGCCGCCAGCTGTTAAACCTGCAACAATCTTACGTTGGAAAATCAATACCATAATAATGATCGGCACAGTGACTAAGACTGATGCAGCCATAATGATGCCCCACGGGGTTTCATGTTGGGACGCACCGGACAACATCCCTATCGCGACAGGCACAGTACGGGTCTCATTGGAAGAGGTGAAGGTTAGGGCAAATAAAAACTCATTCCATGCGCCGATGAAGGCTAATAAGCCAGTCGTTACCAAAGCGGGCCACATTAAAGGTAAAAACACTTTAGTAATAATTTGCCACGGGGTTGCCCCATCGACGATGGCTGCCTCCTCAATTTCAATTGGCAAATCACGCATAAAGGTAGTTAACACCCAAACCGTGAAAGGCAATGTGAAAATGGTATAAGACAGAATTAGAGCCCAAGGCGTGTTGTAGATGCCAATGAAACGAATCATTTCAAATAAGCCCGATAACACCGCGATCTGCGGGAACATTGAGACCGCCAGAATCGTAATCAGCAATAAACCACGCCCACGGAACTTCACTCGTGCTAAAGCATAAGAAGCCGTCACTGCCATTAACAGCGCTAACACGACGGTCAGCGTAGCGATAAATACCGAATTCCAAATATTCTGTAAAAACTCACCTTGCGCAAAAACCGCATAGTAATTGGCTAGGCTAAACGAGTCCGGCCAGTAGCTAACCTCAAATAAAGCGGTACCCGTTTTGAAGCTAGTGACGATGGCATAGTAGAACGGAAACACCGCAGCTACTACGATAAGCAGCACCAAGAGATAGAAAGCTATCGTCTTTAAGATATTCATTTCTTGTCTCCTCCCAAATCGACTTTACCCAGCCAAATGTAGAGGATCACAAACAGTGCAATGAAGGTGAAGAGTAAAGTTGACTGCGCCGAACCGTAGGCAAACTTATCAAATTCAATCATGTTTTCACGGCTGATAATTGACATAGTTTTAGTGGCGGATGAGTTAGGTGTTAACACATAAATCAAGTCAAAAATACGCAAGGCATCCAACATACGGAAGATAATCGCCACCATTAAAGCAGGCTTGACTAAAGGCAAGGTGATCTTAAAAAATACTTTAATCGGGTGAACACCGTCGATCTTTGAGGCTTCATAAACATCTTTGGGGATCATTTGTAAGCCCGCCAAACACAGCAAGGCCATGAACGGTGTAGTCTTCCAAATATCGACAATTAGCACCGCGAACATGGCGGTATCAACATTTGCAGTCCAAGCGATTTTCTCAGAAATGATACCCAGATTCATGAGTACATTATTGACGATACCGAATTGGTCATTGAGCATCCAGCTCCACATTTTTGCAGAAACAATCGTGGGAATGGCCCAAGGAATCAGGATAGCAGCGCGGACCAAACCACGTCCTTTGAACTCAGCATTCAGGACTAAAGCCACCATCATGCCTAGGATGGCTTCCAAGGTGACTGAAACCAAGGCAAAGCGCACTGTATTCCAAACAGCATTCCACCAAGCTGGGTCAACAAGTGTTCCACGATAAATAGTTTTGCCTGAAGGCAAGGTTCGCCAGTTTAAATAATTATCAAAGCCGATCCACTGACCAGCATATAAATTACTTAAGGAAGTATCGGTAAAACTAAAATAAATCGAGCGAAATAAAGGATAAGCAGCGACAACCACTAAAGCCGTAATCATGGGTATTAAAAACCACATGGCGGCGCGAATACGTTGGGCTTGTAGTTCTGCTCGACCTGAAGATGAGACTGCATGAGAGGAATTCATGAGGTTATCTCCTGAGGTGTGTGGTGCTTTAGAAAAGGGTAACAACCGAGGCTGCTACCCTTTCGACGTAACTCCTGAAGCTATAAGTACTCAGGGTTTGGAGGAGAACTTACCAAGTTTTGCCTTGCAATTCGGTCAAATCAGCTTCCAACACTTCCAGATTTTCAGCTGCAGTGCCTTTGCCCGATAGAGTCTCATGGACGGCTGACCAGAATTTAGAGGATACCTCGTTATATTTCACTTTAGTTGGCGCAGATGGACGAGGAACTGCTTGTAGGAATACATCTTTCCAACGTGGAATGATAGGTTGCTTTGCTTTGATATCCGCATCGTCATACAAAGACATGATGGTCGGCAGCTTCGAACCAATCAAAGCATTTTGCTTTTGCGTTTCTTTAGAACCTAAGAATTTAACTAAAGCAATCGCAGCGTCTTTGTTTTTAGCATATTTAGAAACTGCTAAATTCCAACCACCTAAGGTTGCAGCTGATTTGTCATTACCACCACCCGTTGGTAGAGTGGTGACATCAAACTTGCCTTTCACTTTACTATCATCGCTCTCACCTAAGCCGTAAGCATAAGGCCAGTTGCGCATGAATACTGCATTGCCAGTTTGCCAAACACCACGCGCTTCTTCTTCACCGTAGGACAGTACGCCCGGAGGAGAAATATTGCTTACCCAAGACTTAGCTAAATCAATCGCAGCCACTGCTTTTGGATTGTTGATAGAGATTTTTCCATCGGGCTCAACAATTTGGCCACCACCGAAGGACTTCACCCATTCCAAAGCGTTGCAGGTTAAACCTTCATAAGCATTACCCTGCCATACAAAGCCCCATAAGTCTTTGCTGCCTGCAGCGCGTTCGGCATCTTGAACCTTTTTAGCAGTTGCGGTTAATTCTTCCCAGGTTTTAGGAACACTAGCACCGTGCTTTTCGAGCAAGTCTTTGCGGTAATATAAAGCCGGTGCGTCAGTAAACAGCGGCATCGCCACTAATTTACCATTAACGGTTTGAGACTCAACGATGGAAGGGAAATGGTCTTTGATGACGTCTTTAGTGGCTTCTGTCAAATCTTCGAAGTTATCAGCTAACTGTGGTGCCCAAATAACATCAGTTTGATACACATCCACATCTGCATTGCCAGCAGATAGCCACAAACGGTATTGAGCGAATTGATCCGTTGTAGACGATGGCATGGGTACTACTTTGACAGTATTGCCCGTTTCTTTTTCCCAAGGTTTAACGAGTTCTTTAAAGACCTCGATGTCTTTACCGACCGCACCAGAAACAAAATTAACCTCAACTGCATAAGCAGAAATTGAAGTCATAGAAGCGGTCATTACAGCCAACAGAATGGCTTTCTTAATAGGATTACGCATTAAAGTCATGGATCTATCTCCTCCAAGAGATCAACAACACATTGAAACAAGCTAACTGGGCGCTTTAGTCTTCATCAAAATTATCCAAAGCGCTTTGAATTCTTGTAAAAATACACCCGTCACAACAGAAAAGCAATTCCTTGTTTATTTTTTTAACGTAAAGAAATACTTTTTACTAACTCAGCGACAAATAGATGCTGAAAGTGTGATGCAATGGGTCATTATGCCTCAGCTAAGCTACGCAGATATTGAAAGAGCTCACGGCTACTTTTGGGTGGTTTACTAGTAGCCTGCTCTTTGCGAGCATTACGAATCAGTCCACGGATATGCTGCATATCAAGCTCAGGATAAGCTTCCAGTAACTCACCCAAGGCTGCATCATCAACCAAGAGCTGGTCACGCCAACGCTCTAAACGATGAAATACAGCTAAATGGGCGCGACTGCTAAATTCCCACTCTGCAAACTTGGCTTGAATCGGTTCAAGCTCTACTTGGCGCATCAGCTTGCCGATATATTGTTTTTGGCGGCGCAGAGCACCGTGACTAGTCAAACGCTTAGCCTCTAGGATGGCATCAACTAAGCTCTCAGGCAAATCCAGTTGAGCCAGCTGTTCGGGGCGCAACTCAATCAGCTTCTCCCCAACAGCCTGTACCGCCTCAGCTTCACGCTTGTCATGGCTACGGCTGACATAATCATCATCTTCATCAATTGGGTGGTAATAACCGGCCATCTCATACGATCTCTTTAAATTGAAACTTATGCTAAACAATTTTTGACAAAAAAACAAAAAGGCTCCCAAGGAGCCTTTCTGCTTGTAACGATGTAAACCGAAGTTTAGTGACCGCGTGCTTTACCAATACGATGCAGCATTTCGATCTGTGCTTTAGCAGCTTCCAGCTCAGCCTGAATAGCCTCAAAATCGAGGTCTTCAGGGTCTTTGCCTTGAAGTGCATCCTGTGCATATTTCATCGCTTCTTGCGCTGCTTTCTCATCCAAATCTTCAGCACGCATACCAGTGTCAGCCAGTACCGTAATCAGAGTTGGCTGTACTTCTAACACGCCACCAGAGACAAACAACGAAGTGATGCCTTCAGCCGTCGTGTATTTCAGTTCACCAGCACGTAAGCGCGAAATCAACTGAGTATGCTTAGGATAAATACCTAAATCACCCATTGCACCTGGAGCTATTACTTTTTCTACCAAACCGGAGAAAAGCTTTTGCTCAGCAGTAACTACTTCTAGTTGAATTGTCGATGCCATCCTGCCCTCCTATTAGAGCTTTTTGGCCTTCTCGACCGCTTCTTCAATGCCACCAACCATGTAGAAGGCATTTTCTGGTAAGTGGTCATACTCACCATTCAGGATACCTTTGAAGCTCGCTAAGGTTTCTTTCAGAGTAACGTATTTACCTGCAGAACCGGTGAAAACTTCAGCAACGAAGAACGGTTGTGACAAGAAACGTTGGATACGACGAGCGCGACCAACTACTTTCTTATCATCTTCAGACAATTCGTCCATACCCAGGATGGCGATAATATCTTTCAGTTCTTTATAACGTTGCAGGATACCCTGAACACCACGCGCAGTCTCATAATGCTCTTTACCAACGACGAGTGGATCTAACATCCGTGAAGTAGAATCCAAAGGATCTACCGCTGGATAAATACCCAATTCAGCGATGTTACGAGACAATACTAAAGTCGCATCTAAGTGAGCGAAGGTTGTAGCTGGAGACGGGTCAGTTAAGTCGTCCGCAGGAACGTAGACCGCTTGGAAAGAAGTGATCGAGCCGTTTTTGGTAGAAGTGATACGTTCTTGCAGAACGCCCATCTCTTCCGCCAGTGTGGGCTGATAACCTACCGCAGAAGGCATACGGCCTAACAGTGCGGATACTTCAGTACCTGCCAGGGTATAACGGTAGATGTTATCAACGAACATCAGAACGTCACGGCCTTCGTCACGGAAGTATTCCGCCATCGTCAAACCCGTCAACGCTACCCGCAAACGGTTGCCTGGTGGTTCATTCATCTGACCATAGACCAGTGCTACCTTGTCGATAACACCGCCTTCGGTCATTTCGTGATAGAAGTCGTTCCCTTCACGAGTACGCTCACCGACACCTGCGAACACTGATAAACCAGAGTGTTGCTTAGCGATGTTGTTAATCAGTTCCATCAGTGTTACGGTTTTACCGACACCCGCACCACCGAACAGACCGATTTTACCACCCTTAGAAATTGGCATGATCAAGTCGATAACTTTAATGCCTGTTTCGAGGATATCAATACCACCCGCTTGGTCAGCATATGCTGGTGGAGCGCGGTGAATAGGCCACTTTTGTTCGTGAGCTACATCACCCATTTTATCGATAGGCCGACCTAATACATCCATCACGCGACCTAAAGTGCCGTGACCGACCGGTACGGAGATAGGAGCACCTGTATTAGCAACTTGCATACCACGCTTGATGCCGTCAGAAGCGCCCATCGCGATTGTGCGCACAATGCCATCACCCAACTGTTGTTGGACTTCCAGAGTCAGACCCTGGTCGGCTACTGTCAACGCATCGTAAACAGCTGGCACAGCATCACGTGGAAATTCCACGTCGACGACCGCGCCGATAACTTCAACGATACTTCCAGTACTCATTGATAGTACCTCTTAAAAAATGATAATTCCGTAAACAGCATTAGACAGCCGCTGCACCACTGACAATCTCAGAGATTTCCTGCGTAATCGCAGCTTGACGCGCTTTGTTGTACACCAATTTCAAATCATTGATCATCTTGCCTGCGTTGTCAGAGGCGCTTTTCATAGCGACCATCCGCGCGGCCATTTCGCAGCCCACGTTTTCAACCACCGCTTGATAAATCAAGGATTCAATATAGCGTTGCATCAAGGCGTCAATGACTTCTTTTGATTCAGGCTCGTAAATATAGTCCCAATGATGGCTTAACATTTCGTCTTTAACGGGCACGATTGGGATGAGCTGAGTCACCTGCGGTCGTTGCGTCATACTATTAACGAATTCGTTTTCTACCATAAACAGACGATCAATCCGGCCTTCGTCATAAGCGTCGAGCATGACCTTAATCGTACCCACCATATCCGCAATTTTTGGAGCATCGCCCATATGTGTTTTCTGGGCAGCTACACCATAACGACGGAACGTATTCGCTGCTTTGTTACCAAAGACAGCAATCTCCACCTCAACGCCTTGTGCTTTCCACTTGGCCATATCTTGGAGAGCAGTTTTGAATAAATTGACATTCAAGCCACCACATAAACCACGATCCGTGGAAATAATGATGTAGCCAACCTTCTTAACTGTTGGACGTTCAATCGTGTACGGATGCTTATATTCCAAATTCCCGTTTGCGACGTGGCCAACCACAGCACGCATTTTTTGGGCATAAGGACGGCTAGCATTCATGCGATCTTGTGCACGACGCATCTTTGATGCGGCAACCATTTCCATCGCTTTAGTGATCTTCCGAGTGTTTTGAATACTCTTGATCTGTGTGCGTATCTCTTTAGCACCTGCCATGGGACTTACCTCCCATTACCAAGTGTTAGTAGACTTGAAGGTTTCAAGAGCCTTACGCATAGCGCCCGCGATTTCATCGTTGTAGTCACCTTTTTCGTTAATCTTATCCAGAAGCTCTTTCTGGGAAGAACGCAGGTAACTCAACATAGCTGCTTCAAAATCAACAATCTTCTTCGCATCGACATCATCCAAGAAGCCTTCATTGGCTGAGAATAATGAGAATGCCATTTCAGCTACAGACAACGGTGCAAACTGAGGTTGTTTCATCAACTCAGTAACACGTTGACCACGGGCTAATTGTTTACGTGTACCTTCGTCAAGATCAGAAGCAAACTGCGAGAATGCAGCCAATTCACGATATTGAGCAAGATCGAGACGTACACCACCACCGAGTTTCTTGATGATCTTAGTTTGTGCCGAACCACCAACCCGTGATACCGATAAACCTGCGTTGATTGCAGGGCGGATACCAGCGTTGAACAGATCGGTTTCTAAGAAGATCTGACCGTCAGTAATCGAGATTACATTCGTCGGAACGAAGGCAGAAACGTCACCAGCTTGAGTCTCAATGATAGGTAGAGCAGTTAAAGAACCTGTCTTACCGGTCACAGCACCTTTGGTGTACTCTTCAACGTAAGCAGCGTTAACGCGAGAAGCACGTTCCAATAAACGCGAGTGCAGATAGAATACGTCACCAGGATAAGCTTCACGACCTGGTGGACGACGCAGTAACAATGATACTTGACGATAAGCCCAAGCTTGCTTGGTTAAGTCGTCATAGACGATCAGTGCATCTTCGCCACGGTCACGGAAGTATTCACCCATTGAGCAACCAGAGTAAGGAGCAAGGTATTGCATAGACGCTGGGTCAGATGCAGTTGCTGCTACTACTGTGGTGTATTCCATAGCGCCATGTTCTTCTAGCTTACGAACGACGTTCGCAACGGTAGAAGCTTTCTGGCCAATCGCAACGTAAATACATTTTACGTCTTTGCCTTTTTGGTTGATGATCGTATCAACCGCAACAGCAGTTTTACCTGTTTGACGGTCACCGATAATCAATTCGCGCTGACCACGACCAACAGGAACCATCGCATCCAGTGCTTTGATACCGGTTTGTAGTGGTTGGTCAACTGACTTACGATCGATAACACCAGGAGCAATTTGCTCAACAGGTGAGAAACCATCATGTTCCAGAGGACCTTTACCGTCGATAGGAGCGCCCAGTGAGTCAACCACGCGACCTAACAGGCCACGACCGACTGGAACTTCCAAAATACGACCAGTACATTTTACAGTGTCGCCTTCAGTGATACCCTTGTAGTCACCTAATACGACCGCACCGACAGAATCGCGCTCTAAGTTCAGCGCTAGACCATAAGAGCCATTCGAGAACTCAATCATCTCGCCAGACATTACGTCGCCTAAACCATGCAGGCGCACGATACCGTCTGTTACGGAGACAACAGTACCCTCAGTACGTGCTTCAGCACTCGCTTCGAAGCTGCTGATGCGCTTCTTAATCAGCTCACTGATTTCAGTTGGGTTAAGTTGCATGTGCTATTCCTCAGTTATCGGCTTGGCTTAGCGTGCCAAAGCCGCCTTCATTTCTTTCAGCCTGCTTTGGATAGAGCCGTCAATGACCAAATCACCAGCACGGATAATCGCGCCACCCATTAAATTGGGGTCAATCTTAGTCACTAACTTAACTTCACGTCCTAAGCGTTTCTGGAGCGCCGCAGCAATAGCTTGCTGCTGGTCATCAGTCATTTCCATGGCAGATGTTATTTCCGCATCCACTGCACCTTCTGATTCCGCTTTGAGTTGTTCAAAGAGAACCGAGATTTCAGGTAGCAACACAAAACGGTCATTATCTGCTAACACTTTGAGCAAGTTGCCACCTTGAGCATCAATCGCAGAACCTGCGACATCAACAAAGGCTTGAGCTTTTTGCTCTTTGGTCATGCGAGGATGACTCAGCAAGGAAGCTGAACCTTCTGCCGCGACTACCGCAGACATGGCTGCCAGTTGTGCCGACCATTGCGGCAACGTACCGGCGTCCTGCGCCATCTCAAATACCGCTCTGGCATAAGGACGGGCAGCGGTTGTCAATTCAGACATGGTTCACCACCTTAAATTTGCGCGGTCAGATCTTCCAATGCTTTCGCATGGGCTTTTGGGTTGATTTCTTTGCCAAGAATCTTCTCAGCACCAGCGATTGCCAGTGAAGAAACCTGTTGACGTAAGCCTTCACGAGCGCGAGATACCTCTTGCTCTAATTCAGCTTGAGCAGCCGTTTTTACACGACCTACTTCTTCAACAGCAGCATTCTTAGCTTCATCAACGATTTCGCCGGCACGCTTTTGCGCTTGGGAAATAATTTCGGCAGCCTCCACCTTCGCTTGCTTAAGCTCATCACCAATCTTTTGACGAGCTGCTTCCTGCTCTTGCTGACCTTTCTCAGCAGCGGCAAGACTTTCAGCAACTTTCTGGCGACGCTTATCCAGAACCTCGTTAATAGGCCCCCACATATACTTGTTGACCAACCAGATCATGATCGAGAACGCCAAGACCTGGGCAATCAATGTCAGAGTAATGTTCACGTTACCTTTCTCCTGCTTTTAAATTAAAGCCACCGTTCACACGGGGTTTCAACACACTATCGGCTTACTTACATAGCCCCGATAGCAGAAGCAGCAGCACCAACAAATGGGTTTGCGAACAAGAACCACATAGCAAACGCTAGGATAATGAACGGGAATGATTCCATCAGACCAGCGAAAATAAACATGTTAGTCATTAATTGAGGGCGTAGTTCAGGTTGACGTGCAATACCTTCCAAAGTTTTCGCACAAATCAAACCCCAGCCAATCGCAGAGCCTAAACCTGCCGCAGCGAGGATCACGCCAACACCAACAGCGGTGTATGCATAGATCATTGCAATCAGTTCAGCATTCATTTTCCAGTCTCCTAAAAATTACCAAAATTAAATTAAAAATCGAGAAATCTATCAACCTTCAAAAGCAAGATGATCAATGATCATCTGCTGTCGCATCTGCCATTCCTAAGTAAACAATCGTCAGCACCATGAAAATGAATGCTTGCAAAGTGATGACTAATAAGTGGAATAACAACCAAGCCAAATCCAAAATCACTTGCATTGGAAACCAAACGAATAGGCCAAAACTAAAGCCCATACCTAAGGTCAATAAGGCGATTAACATGAATACCAACTCGCCTGCAAATAAGTTTCCGAATAACCGGAGACCAAGGCTAAGCGGCTTAGCCAGCTCTTCAATCGTGGTCATAACGATATTGACTGGGATGAAAAATTTTCCAAACGGATGGAATAAGAACATCTTCAAATAGCCCATTGGACCTTTGCTTTTGAAGTTATAAGCAAGGATGAGAGCGAAGACGCAAAGCGCTAAACCTAACGTAGTATCTAGGTTAGTGGTAGGAACTACTTTCAAATAAGTATGATGAGGATCAGCACCAAAGATGCCTAAAATACCGGTCCATAAGGAAGGTAAAAGATCAACCGGCAATAAGTCCATCGCATTCATAGCCAGTACCCAAACGAAGACTGTTAAAGCCAAAGGGCCAATCAGTTTATCAGGATGTGGGAAGACATTTTTAATTTGGTCATTGACAAACTCCACCACCATTTCGGCGACACTTTGAAGTTTACCTGGATTTTCCAAACTTAGATTCTCGCCAATTTTCTTAGCGATAAAGATTAACAATCCGCCGATCAGCACACTGAAAATAATGACATCTAGGTGTAGCACATTAAAGTCTGCAATAGACTTAGGCTGGCTAGTACTCCAGTTTGTCAAATGGTGCTGAATATACGCGACGGGATCGGCTGCTTGCGCACTTTCGCTCACACTTTTACCCCACGACCAAAGTTAATAAACTTTTTCCCACTTCACTACTGCTCCGCCTTACGGCTGGGACTCAGTGCAAAAGCATATCCTAGTTGCGTCACAATGAAGGAACCTATTAAGGGCAGCGGTGTCAACTTGAGTACACCTAACCCAATAATTAGAGCAACTAGAACGAAAACGAAACGTCCGACCGCACTTAGATATAGCAACATCATGCTACGTTTCGGGTCAAAGTTGGCGTCTCCTCCTACTTTACCCATGCGCCGAGACAATAAAAATGTATTAGCCAGAGCAATCGTGCCGCCGAATAATGCAGGCAATACAGCACGCTCGCCCTGCAGGTAAAAAGCAATAGCGGCACACACCACTATCAGCACGAATTGTATGATCAGTATGTTGCGCATCTGCATCTCTGGAGGGGAAATCTATCCCCTTGATTTCCAAATCCCGGCGGAAGTATAAATTTATACTAATATACGGTCAACTCTCGGTTGCAAAACCAGCGACCGCCCACACGCTCAATGGGTGTAGCTTACTGAAGCTGCTTACAAAAATTATGTCGACATTATCCACTAATTTAGAAAAGCTGCAATGCTTATGAGCGGCTAGTTCGCAAATTATCTGAACAAAATCTTAAGTTAACTCAACCTTAGGTTTTTCTAACAAATCCGCACAGTTAGCGCCAGATTACCACTATTACTGAGCTTGTAGATGAGCTATTGGCTAGTTTATCTACCTTGGCTGCCCTCTTTTGGGGCAGAACAAGCTCAAGCAAGGTTAAGGCTTTAAAAAGTGGCTCAATCCTCTAACTGTCGACAATTGATAAAAATAGTGATCAGAAGCTTACTTTCAGCAGGCACTAAGTATAATAAAAATAACTATTTTTTGCAGTTAAGAGTCAAAAAATGCGAATGTAGGATAAATTTGCGAGCTAAAGAGCGACCAACACTTGGCAGCACTAATGGAGAATGGCAGCGCTGTTGCAAAAACAGTACTGCCAAAAGAGGAGGGCTTAACGTCCGCGCACGAAACGGCGAACCTCAGCTAAATGACGGCGACTAACTTCCAACTGATCACGTACTTTATCTAGAGTAATTTGTGTACGGCCTACATCAGACTTGGTTAAACCAGTGATACGGCTTTTTGCGACTAACGCATTACGATGAATACGAATGAAACGATCTGCTAAATCAGTTTCTAAAGATTTTAGCGATTCCTCAATAATCACTTCTCCGCCATTGTGACGAACAGTGACGTATTTTTGATCCGCTTGGAAATACACAACATCTTCAATTGGAATGAGTTCCAAATTACCACGCATCCGAGCACAGATATGCTTACGGGATGAACGTTGACCTCCGGTGCGTTGCTCTAGCATTTCTAAACGTTGAGCACGGTTAAGCGAGCGGGCTTGTTCCAGACTTTGTAATAATTGTTCTTGTCTTATTGGTTTCATAAGATACCCTGTTGCTTTTGTTGAAAAGGCTTCTAAAGCATACTCACCATACGCTGTGGTAAATATGACGGCTGGGGGCATCTCCATCGTGGCTATGTGTCTAGCGGCTTCTAGCCCGTCCATTCCGGGCATCGTAATATCCATTAGCACAATATCAGGTTGGAAACGCTCCACCATTACTACCGCCTCAGCCCCGTTTTCGGCTTCAGCACAAACATCGTAATCCGCATAGCGATCAATCAAGCCTTTGATTCTTTCGCGGGCATATTCTTCGTCATCTACAACCAAAATCTTAATCGACATTATTATTACTCCTTGGGGATGGAAAAGGAGACGCGGTACTGCTGGGGAGTTTTTTGTATTTGCAGATTAGCGCGATCTCCATAGGCGAGCTGAAGTCGTTTTTGCATATTCTCTTGGGCAATGTGATTACCCTTTTGGTGCGAGCTAGCACCCGTGGGCGAAAGCGGATTGGTCACGGATACTGCTAAATGATTACCCGCATCGTATAAACTAATGCCTAAGGTTCCGCCTTCTTTACGTGGCTGTATCCCATGATAAATGGCGTTTTCGACCAAGGGTTGCAAGATCAATGGTAGAATCTGCATGTCAAACGGCAAAGTATTGCGATCCATATCCCAAACCACCGTTAGTCGGCGCTTACCTAACCGCAGCCCCTCCATGCGCAAATAACGCATCGTCACATCTAATTCTTCTTGCAAACTGATACGATTACGTCGATCTAGCGTGGTGCGCATGATGTCAGCTAAATCTAAAATCGCTTCTTCGGCTTGCACCGGATCTTTGTGCACTAAATGGGCTACTGTATTTAAGCTATTAAATAAGAAATGCGGGCGCATCCGTGATTGCAACGCTTCATATTTCGCATGCGAATCCGCTTCCACAGAAGCCTCCCACTGACCTTGTACATACAGATAACGCAGAACTACCAAAGTTAGTACAAGGCTAATCACAATATTTTTTAGAAAATACAGGGCAACCCCGCCGCCCAGCTCATCTAAACTATTATTTTTAATAACAAATAAGCCAATGACTGAAGCCAATAAAGTAAAACTCATGACCACAGCAGTGATTATTAAAGTAGCTATTTTGTTAGAGGGCGGTGTATAAAAACGGTTAACCAAACACAAAACCAAGGCGGAGGCTAAGGTGACCCATAAAATGAATAAGGCATTTAAACCCAACTTCACTAAAAACTCGTTCACATCATCCGCACCGGCCAAAGCCAGAATGATTGCGAGGAATAGAGCAGACGCCACAATCCTTATGAGAGGTTGAGGCCCACAAATATTGGGTAAGTAACCAAGCGTTTTGCTCATTGATAAGGACATTCTATTCTTTTTAGCTCTTGCCTTTTTTCACACGCACCAAGGGTTGGCTTGCCTAAAAAACTGACAGGTTTAGTTAATTGTTATTTTTATAATTTCCCAGACCGCAACTTACGATCGAGCTTTCACCTAATACTATAGCCCAGCGGCTTGCTGATTGCTGAAGGCTTTTCTCGATTCTTCCATAAGGAAAGAATAAACTGCAAATTTTTCCGCTTAACTGCATAGAACCTAACGAAATCGCGCCCATGACAGCCCAAAATCAAAAAACCAACCCTGCTTCGCCTACGACTGCCTCCAAAAATCAATCCTGGGGCGGACGCTTTACCGAATCGACTGACGCCTTCGTCGCCGAATTTACCGCCTCGATTCAATTTGATCAGCGCTTATACAAACATGATCTTGCGGGGTCGCGAGCACATGCACGGATGCTAACTAAGGTTGGTATTCTCTCTAGCACTGATCTGGAAGCTATCTTAGCGGGCTTAGACCAAATCGAAGCTGAAATTGAAGCTGGAAATTTTGAGTGGCAAATCGCACTGGAAGATATTCACATGAATATCGAAGCCCGCCTCACCGACCGCATTGGTATCGCTGGCAAACGCCTACACACGGGACGCTCGCGTAATGATCAGGTGGCGACTGATATTCGCTTATGGTTGCGTGATCAGATTGATCATATTGGGCATGAAATTCGCCGCCTGCAAGCAGGTTTGGTAGAAGTCGCGGAGCGTGAAGCCGATACCATCCTCCCCGGTTTCACCCATTTACAAGTGGCGCAACCGATTACCTTCGGGCATCACATGTTAGCATGGTTTGAAATGCTGGAGCGCGATTACGAGCGTCTCATGGATTGCCGTAAGCGCGTGAATATTATGCCTTTGGGCGCGGCAGCGTTAGCCGGAACGACTTACCCGATTGACCGTAATTACAGCGCTGAGCTATTAGGCTTTGAGCGCCCTGCCCGCAACTCCTTAGATGCCGTCAGTGATCGTGACTTTGCGATTGAATTTAGTGCAGTGGCTGCCTTACTCCTCATGCACATGTCACGTTTCTCAGAAGAATTGATTCTGTGGACTTCAGCACAGTTTGATTTCATTCGCTTGCCGGATCGCTTCTGCACTGGCTCCTCGATTATGCCGCAAAAGAAAAACCCCGATGTACCTGAACTAGTACGCGGCAAAAGTGGACGGGTGTTTGGGCATTTAATGGGCTTGCTGACACTAATGAAAAGCCAACCACTGGCTTACAATAAAGACAATCAAGAGGACAAAGAGCCGCTGTTCGATACGGTTGATACCGTGCTGGGTTGCTTACGTGCCTTTGGTGACATGATGCCGCATGTGCAAACAAAACCGGAAAAAATGCGCAGCGCCGCTATGCAAGGTTTCTCGACTGCCACCGATTTGGCGGATTATTTAGTGCGTAAAGGTTTGCCGTTCCGTGATGCGCATGAAGTGGTAGGTAGTGCGGTGGCTTTGGGTGTCAAAACCGGACGTGATTTGAGCGAAATGACGTTGGCTGAATTACAAAGCTTTTCAGTTAACATTGAACAAGATGTATTTGAGGTATTGAGCTTGGAAGGCTCGGTCGCAGCACGCGATCATTTGGGGGGTACTGCACCGAATCAGGTTAAACTGCAGATTGACGCCGCAAAACAGCTTTTAAGCTCCAACTAAACAATTATCCTCATTGTCATGTGGGAAATAACATTTTAAGCATACTGATCATGTCACTAACAATACAACTGGATGATTACATTAAGGGCTTTAGCAGCTCCTCATTATCCCAATGGCAAGCTTTGAATCCGTGGGAAATCGCTTCGCGTTCTGACATCATTGTGCGTGATTTGCTAGCAGGCTTGCCCAGCGACTATGGAGTGCAACATGACATCGCTATTCATCCAAGCGCACACATTGAAGTAGGTGCTATTTTAAAAGGATCTTTAATCATCGGGCCTAATTGCTTCATCGCGGCAGGTGCTTATTTACGTGGTGGATGCTGGTTGGAAAATGAAGTGATTATTGGCCCTGGTGCTGAATTGAAATCATCTTTTGTGTTTTCAGGTAGCAAACTGGCGCATTTTAATTTTGTCGGTGACTCTGTGATTGGCAAAGATGTCAATCTGGAAGCAGGTAGCATTATCTGTAATTACCGCAACGAGCGTGCTAACAAAACCATTTTGGTTCGTCATGCAGGTGAATTACACGCCACTCATGTAGAAAAGTTTGGAGCATTATTGGGTGATCAAGTACGCATCGGAGCCAATGCGGTGGTAGCACCTGGGGGCTTTGCTGGCAAAAGGGCAAATCGTGCGACGCACTCAATTATGCGATCAAGAAGTTAGTTAAACTATTTGAATGAAAAATAAAAAGGCTAGTTACCCAACATGATAACTAGCCTTTTACTCGTTTGTGAGAATTAATCCTTCGGCTTCCGCAAAGTCATCGCCGGATTATGCGTAAAGAAGTTATACGGCATCATATGCACCGTCTTCCATTCCGTCGTCATCACTGGCCAATCCTCCATGCGTGGAGTGTGGTGGAAACCCGCTGTAAACCATGTCACTACATCTTTATTACCAATATTGCGATTAGCTTTCACCCATTCGGCTAGCGTATCCGAGCCATCACTGGCAAAGGCATATTTACCACCTGCATAGCGTTGGGTCGGGTCATAGAGCGTATTCCACACACTATATTCCACATACGCATTGCGCTTCATGGGTGGATCATTCACAAAGTCAAACGGGCTATACGCCACATTGCCGTGATGAATCATATAGCTAGGATTATGTCCGAGTGACCCTTGCTTATTCATATTCATCACATGGAACATTTGCGGCTTGAGCGCACTGATTTTAAAGCGCCCATCCATTTCATTAGTAACCGCAGTGTGGCTCAGATTCCACAAGGAGCGGCGCGGAATATCGGCAGGTGGCTCTTCCTTGGCTAAATCCATCACCATGAAGGTATTGTCTTGCCCGTCAATATCGAAATCTAAGCGGAAGTTGAAGAAGTGATCATGATTCGCCGCCACTAAATTCGGTGCAATTAACATCCCGTGCGCAGTATCGGCCTTAGCGGTCGGGTCATTCATATTGGTAGAAGCAGCGCCTTTCACCGCATCCAAGCCAGATGCTCCTACCATAATGTAAATGTCACCATTTTGCCTAAAGCGGTAATCAATCAAATAATCATAATTGCCCACTTCGGACGCAGTGCGCACCACTAACTCAGTATCAGGGCGACCTTCGGCAGGCACAGGCTTTTCAGGCGTTTGCGCGAATACTTCAAAATGCCGCCACGCCGGATCACCAATATTGCGCTCAAATACACAAATCGCATTAGGGATTTCCAGCGGATTGCCGCTATCATCGTGGATTAAAGCAGGCAGGAACGTGGCATATTTCGGGCAATCAATCCCCGCCGTCAGCGGACTCAAGAACAGACCAAATCCATACTCGCCGCTATCCATATAGGTGCGCCAGAACCAGCCTTTGCCCGGATCCATATACGGCACAAACACTTCGGACAAATGCGCTTGATACAACACTGAGCGCCAATCTTTACCATCATTGACATTAATATCCGACACCACCATGCCCGGACGCTTATCAATGCGATAACGGAACTTCCAAATATCCCAAGCGATTTCACTGCCATTAATGCTGTAATTCGGCTTGCCAGTTTGGGTCAAGATAGCGGGATTAGTTTCAGGACGTAACGGAGCACGCTTGGCAATTTCCTCTTCGGTGTAACCCCAATCATCTTTAGGCACGGGGACAATCGCCTCGTCCTCAACTTTCACCACTTTGTTTTCGCGCAAATCCACGACTGCATATAAACCTTCGATAGGTTTGGCGTAAAAATTCGAGCCAGTCGTGGGTTTGATATAGCACGGCACTTTCATTAAGCGCTTGCCCTTTTCCTCTTCAATCCCAAAATTGCCCGCCGTTAAAGGTAAGCAGAAGGCCTCTTCCGGTTTGACATTGCGCTTGGCTAGTGCTTTGGCGAACTCTTCATTTTTCAGCACTACTTCCATCGCTGACATAAATTCCGCAAACGTTACCATCGTTTCTTTATCGAGGGTTTTAGTGCTTTCGACTTTATCATTGCTGAGATCAACCACCGCTTCATACACGCCTTTATCAGTAGTAAATTGCGCTAAAGCACGGCGCACTACGGGCATTTTTTCCGCTTTCCATTTTAAGACTTCAGCTTTGTTGGGTTCGACCAATTCAATCAGTGGATACAGACTTTTATCGGTTGCCCCGCCCTTTTCTCGCAATAGCGCGGTGATTTGTTTGTACTCATCGGCGGTCAAACCATCTTGGGGGCTAGTCGCTAAGGCTGCTGTCACTGCTGCTTCGGCCTTTTTAGTTTCGGTACTGGCTGATTCAGCCCACACATTGCCTGCCAAAGCCAAGGCAATGCTAAACGATAAAGCGTTTAACGCTCTCATAATCCTCTCCTCCTCGTTGTGTCGCTATAACTTAGGCTAAAGCTTTATTAATGCTAATAATTTTGGGTTGCGTCACAGCCTTCAAACCATCAACCCCAAACTCCACCCCAAAGCCAGATTGCTTAATCCCACCAAACGGAACCATCGGGTGAATCGTGCCATGCTGATTAATCCACACTGTGCCTGCTTGCATCCGATTGGCAACTGCACGGGCTGTTTCAGGATTACTTGACCACACTGACGCCCCCAAGCCCACATCCACCGCATTCGCCATTTGAATCGCTTCATCCAAATTGCGGTATTTCACAATCGGCAATACGGGGCCAAATTGCTCCTCTTGTACCAATCGAGCTGAATTATCAATCTCAGTGACTAAAGTAATCGGGAAGAAATTGCCTGCACGCTGCATGGCCTCGCCACCACAGACAAAGTTAGCCCCTTGCTGTTTAGCGTCTTCCACTAAGTCGACGACTTTGCCAAACTGCATACGATTTTGCACGGGGCCGAGCACGATGCCCTCTTCCAAGCCATTGCCCATAGGCATGACTGCGGCGAGTTTATTGATCTCTTCAACCACTGCATCATGCACATCTTCATGCACGTAAAGCCGCTTAATACAGGCGCAAGTCTGCCCCATATTAATAAACGAACCCCAGAACAAACCCTGCGCGATTTTGGCAGGGTCAACATCCGGCAAGACAATCGCCGCATCATTGCCACCTAACTCGAGCGTGACCCGTGCATAGTTTTTGGCAGAGGCTTGAATGATTTTGGAGCCAGTCGCCGACGAACCGGTGAACATAATCTTATCCACGCCTTGCGCTGAGGTGAGCCAACCACCGACTTCACCGCCACCGGACACCGAATTAAGCACACCCGCAGGCAATACAGTATTCAGTAAGCGCACCATTTCTAGCGTACAAATCGAGGTATATTCCGAGGGCTTAATCACCACGGTATTGCCCGTGCGCAACGACGGCATAATCTGCCAAGTCGCAATCAAAAGCGGCCAATTCCACGGCGCAATCGCAGCGACTACCCCAATCGGCGTGCGGTGAATTTCATCGCGGCGCGTATCATCTTCAAAGGCAACTTCCACAGGCAATTCGAGGCTAGCAGGCACTTGCGTCCAACCAATACAGCCTTGAATTTCAAACACTGAGCCGGGGCCAGCTAAGGGTTTGCCCTGCTCTTGAGTAACCAGTTTGGAGAGGTAATCTATATTCTCTTCCAGCACTTTCGCTATTTGCATTAAATAGCCTTTGCGTGCCTCATCCGAAAGTGCTGCCCATGCAGATTGGGCGGCTTTGGCAGCGGCAACGGCGGCTTGAACTTGTTCTTGGGTACTGGTCGGAACTAAACCTAAGACTTCGCCCGTGGCAGGATTGTAGGATTCAAACGTGGATGCGGATGTAACGGCTTGCCCATTACAGGTATTGGTATAGGTGACGCTCATAAACTCCTCCTGATTATGATTAATGCCTAGCATTTCATAGCAGTGGCGAAAAATCTTGGCAGGCTGCGCCATAGTCTATGCAGTTAGCGCCAAAACTCAGGAATTGGGAGCGGTATAATGTTTGGGCGAAACCCCATACTGCTTTTTAAACAAGCGATTGAGTGTGGAGACATCGCCAAAGCCATGTTCATACGCTAGTGCTGCAATTTGCAATTTACCGCCTTGACGTTGAGTGGTTTCGAGGCGCTTAGCAAACCGCTGCAAGCGAATCTGCTGAATCATCTCGGCACAATGCAAGCCCGCCTCGGCGAATAAGCGTTGAATACTGCGCGTGGATAAACCCGATAACTCCGCCAAACGCACGACATTAAACCCTTCATCCAGCGCATGTTCGTGCAATAAAGCAATCAGGTGCTGCAAGGCTTTTTGATTGGCGGCTAATTCATCCGCACATGACGCCCGCGCAAATTGCGCACACAACAATTCCAATAAACTATTGGATAAATGGGTTTGCGCGGTGCTGTGTTCAGGGGTATTAATCAGCATTTTAACATGCGCATTAATCAGTTGCCCGTAATCGCTTTTGGCACTAATGAGCGTGGCGGGATCAAAGCGCACTTGTGGATTATGTTGATGCAATAAGTCACGCGGTAGATGCAAGGAGAGCTGGCTGGTATTGAGGCGCGGATCATAGCTAAAGATGCTGGGCTGCAAAGAATCAATCAGAGTCATATCCCCCTGCTCACGCAGCACGGCACGCGCTTTGCCTTGCTGTAATTCCGCATGGCCTGTGAGGTGAATGATCAGGAAATAGTAAGCATGCCCATCTTGGGAAATATCGCGGTAATTGCGCAGGATTTGCTGGGCATTGTGTTGCACCAAAGCGAAATCGGCTTGGCCTTTATGCACCACTTCTACATTGCCTAAGATACTAGGCGCTTCGGTTAAGGTACGGAAATGCCCACATACCGATTGCAGCTCAGTTTGCCACTGCATCGGCTCTAAGACTCTAGGCGGTTTGGCTAAGGCTAACTGCATGGGCAAGACCTACGCGAATTGATAGAAACCTCCTCCCACTAGCTGAACTAGTTGGCTTGATCTTACTAGCTTTTTTTAAGCGCTGTCGAATAGCATTTCAGCAGTTAATTGGGAGGAATCGAATTCTGCACTCGCTTCCAATCATACGGCAAAGCGCTCGTCGCCCAGCCTTCACGCTGTTTAATCGCTGTTTGCAAAATAGCGCTACGCTTTTCAGACGGTGGATGCGTGGACAAAAAAGCGGGCAAATCGACACTGGCTTCTTCCTTGGCTAGCTTTTCAAAGAAGGTGACTAAACCCTGCGGGGCGATCTGTGCTTGATGCAAAGCCGCCAAACCTTTTAAGTCGGCATCGGTCTCTAATTCGCGGCTAAATTTCAAGCCGCTCAATTCGGTAAGCGCTTGTGTGACCCAAAGCGAAGACGCATCGCCCACCATCAAGGCGATTGAAGCTTGCCAGCCTAAATCGTAGATAATATTTTCTAAACTGTGGCGCTGTTCCACATGCTGCACTTCATGCGCGATTACACCCGCAACTTCTTCAGCCGATTCGGCCTTTTGCAGCAAGCCCGTATTCGCCACCACATAACCACCGGGGATAGCAAACGCATTCACTTCATCGGTATCAGCAATATACCATTGATACTCATATACCGAACCTTGAGTTAAGCGCGCACCAATACTTCTTAGTACTTCGTAGTCATAACCCGTTTGGCGCAATTTCATGCTATCGGTTGCGCTTGCAAACACCATTTCACCCAGCATTTGCTCTTGCTCTACCGGGATATAATCCGCAATCCAAGCAGCGATTTGATGCGATTTCCATAGCAGGACTAGCAGCAATAAGAACGGCAGTACTAAGTAGAGCGCTAATAGGCCTAAACCAACATTCGAGCGGCGCTTGCGGTTGGTTTGGGCGCGATGCACTTGTTGATAATGTTGCGTAGCACTTGGCTGGGCTTGTGCCATCAGTTGCTGCGCATCGACTGCACTAAAACAAACCGAACAAGCATCGCCTTGCGCTGACTCCCAATCAAAATACACTTGCTCGCGATTAAAGCCACCATAACGCGGTTTTAAAGCGGACAAAGGCAAACGGATAAGCTCCGCTTCAGGATTCGCAGCAGCAATCACTAATTCGGTCTGGTCTGTATAGGCCGAAATAGCTTCGCCATGACTGGGGCTAGTGGGCGAGAAAAACTGCCCTTTAACCTTACTAGTCTGAGTAGCAATTTTCAATTAATCATCCCCAAACAACCCCCCCATCACCGAGCCACCTAAGCTGCCTAACACCGAACCTTCACCAGCGCCACCCGGTGCAGCACGTACAATTCGATTAGCCAAGCGCGATAAAGGCAAGGATTGCAGCCAAATTTTGCCGGGGCCAGTCAGGGTCGCAAAGAATAAACCTTCGCCGCCAAAGAAAGCTGTTTTTAAGCCACCGACATATTCAATATCGTAATCGACACTCGGCATTAAAGCGGCTAAGCAGCCAGTATCCACCCGCAGCGTTTCACCGGGGCGCAGGGTGCGTTCAATTAAAGTTCCACCCGCATGCACGAAGGCTAAACCATCACCCTGCAAGCGCTGCATAATGAAACCTTCACCGCCAAATAAGCCTGTGCCAATCTTCTTCTGGAAAGCGATGCTCAAAGACACACCTTTCGCTGCACACAAGAACGAATCCCGTTGGCAAATCAACTCGCCACCCATTTGGCTCAGATGCATCGGCAGGATTTGGCCTTGATACGGCGCTGCAAATGCTACTTTACGCTTACCGCTACGACCTTGATGCATATACACCGTAGTAAATAACGACTCGCCCGTGACTAAACGCCCACCAGCCTTCATTAGCTTACCAAAAAAACCCTGCGCTTGGGTGGAGGCTGAGCCATCACCAAACACGGTTTCCATCACAATATCTTGCTCCATGAACAGCATCGCACCCGCTTCGCCGACAGCCGCTTCACCGGGGTCAAGCTCAATTTCCACATACTGCGAGTCATGCCCAAAGATTTGATAATCAACACTATCCATTGCGCTCATTTTGCTAGCCTCTTCCTCTCATTTTTATATAAGTTTAGTTAGCATACGTCAGCAATGTGAACGACAAAATGAATTTTCAGCAGCAGCTTATTAAATTATTAAGCACGAAAAATATGCAGAGCAGCATGCTGTAACAGCATAATGGTTTTAGCATCTTGAATCTCGCCGCTTTGCATCATGGCGAGCGCTTGGATGAACGGCAATTCTAAAACCTCAATATCCTCGCCCTCTTGCTCTAAACCGCCACCTGCGCTAATACGCTGTTGGCTTGCATATTCCGCGACATAAAAATAAAGCTTTTCAGTGACTGAACCGGGGCTCATATAAGCCTCAAACACCTTTTGCAACGCCTGTACTTGATAACCAGTTTCTTCCTCAGCCTCTAAACGAATCCGCTCCTCGGGGCTAGCTTCATCCAACAAACCAGCGGCAGTTTCAATCAATAAGCCCGACTCCAAACCATTCATAAACGCTGGAAAACGAAACTGCCGCGTCAGCACCACCGTTTGCTGCGCTAAGTTGTACAGCAAAATCGTCGCCCCATTGCCGCGATCATAAAATTCACGCTGCTGCTCCTGCCACTCGCCGTTATTCCGCAAGTAAGCGAAACTCGCTTTTTTCAGGATGTACCAATTATCTGAGAGCAACTCAATTTTGCTGATTTTTACACGATCATTCATAACTATTACTCAAATTAAGATTTTTATGGGCTAACTATCGCTAGTCAAGCTAGTTTAAGTTATTATTCGCGCATATTTGTTAATTTTCAAGAAAATTCGTGCAGTCATGTTAAACCAGCAACGTAAGCAATTTCTCATTCAGCAACTACAAATTCACGGCCAAGTGATTGCCAAACAAATCGCCCAAGAGCTACACGTGTCTGAAGATACGATCCGCCGTGATTTACGCGAATTAGCCAAAGAGGGTTTACTACAGCGGGTGCATGGCGGCGCTTTACCGATCTCCCCTGCGCTCAGCAGCTTTCAAGAGCGCCAGCAGATTGCGCCAGACGCTAAGCAGCAACTCGCTCAAGCAGCCATTGAATTAATGCAAGCTGGGCAAATTGTGTTTTTAGATGGCGGTACGAGTACCCAGCAAATTGCGCAGCAACTACCCGCTGAGCTGGCGCTAACCATCATTACGCATAGCCCAACTATTGCTTTAGCCCTCGTTGAGCATTCACAGGTTGAAGTAATTTTATTAGGCGGGAAACTATTCAAGCACTCCATCGTAACGGTCGGTGCTATGGCTTTAGAAGCGCTGCAAACCCTGAATATTGATCTGTATTTTATGGGCGCGACGGGTATCCACCCTGAGTTTGGGCTAACCACTGGGGATTTAGAAGAAGCTGGTATCAAGCGGGCTATTAGCAAACGCTCAGCTGAAACTTATGTGCTGGCTTCGCCAGAAAAACTCGGCAAAGTCTCTGCTTATGGCATTTTGCCACTGACCGAAGTCAGTGGCTTAATCTTGCCTAATGCAATTGAAGATAAGCAGCTAAGCGCTTATCAACTGCCCTCACTCACGCTCATTAAGGCTTAGAGGAAACGACTCACCAACACCTTATCCGCCTGCAAATTCGGCACGGGAATCTTCACAAAATGCCCACTGCCGGGCGCGACTTGAATCGGCTCACCATGCTTATTGCGCATCGCTTCCAACGTGATCTCAATGTTTTGCGCATTCGGTACAATCAGCTCGATTCGATCACCGACCGCGAAACGGTTTTTCACTTCCACATCCATCCAGCCATTCGCAGCATCGTAGCTGGTCATTTCGCCGACAAATTGCTGCTGATGACTCATGGAAGCTCCTTGAATATAATTTTGGTATTCGTGGGTATGGTGACGCTCATAAAAGCCATCGGTGTAACCACGATTCGCCAAATTTTCCAAAATACCCAATAACTTATCGTCAAAAGGCTTGCCTGCTGCGGCATCGTCAATGGCTTGGCGATAGGCTTGGGCAGTACGTGCGGCGTAATAATGTGATTTGGTGCGGCCTTCGATTTTCAGGCTATCCACGCCGATTTCGCATAAGCGCTGTACATGCTCAATCGCGCGTAAGTCTTTGGAATTCATAATATACGTGCCATGCTCGTCTTCCATTACCGGCAATAATTCGCCCGGACGACTGGCTTCTTCCAAGAAATACACGCGGTCGGCTAAAGGATGGCGCTGTTGGTTGCCGCAATCGGCGGTTTTGGCGACTTGGTTGAAGGCATCCATCGACAGTACGGCTTCGCGCGGCACAATCGCGCCATCGGGGGTTTCGGCAGCTTCGGTGGTTTTGTATTCCCAGCGGCAAGAGTTGGTGCAAGTGCCTTGATTCGGGTCGCGGTGATTGAAGTAACCGGACAGCAAGCAGCGCCCCGAATAAGCAATACACAACGCGCCATGCACGAACACTTCCAACTCCATGTCAGGGCATTCTTGGCGGATTTCGGCAACTTCATCCAAAGACAATTCGCGTGACAAAATAATGCGTTTTACGCCCATTTTTTGCCAAAACTTCACACTGGCATAATTCACCGTATTCATCTGCACGGATAGGTGAATCACTGCTTCAGGGAAGGTTTCGCGCACCATCATAATCAAGCCCGGATCAGCCATAATCAGCGCATCGGGCTGCATTTGAATTACAGGCTCAATATCGCGCAGGAAGGTTTTGACCTTGGCATTGTGCGGCATGGTATTGGCAGCGACGAAAAACTTTTTGCCCAAAGCGTGCGCTTCGGCAATCCCTGTGGCTAAGACATCATTTTGGAAGTCATTATTGCGCACACGTAGGCTGTAACGTGGCTGTCCGGCGTAAACCGCATCCGCACCATAAGCGAAGGCATAACGCATATTCTTCAAAGTGCCAGCAGGCGCTAGCAGTTCAGGTTTTTTCACGACAAATTTCCTTAACCAGATTGCAGGTCTAGTGGTTGGGAGTTAGAGATGGGGATGTATTCTATAAGCTTTGCCAGTAAATAACTAATAGTCACTCTGACCACTCCGCTATCTTTGGTATAATCAAAGCACTTACCTAAGTTTAAGGATGAGGTAGTTCAGTATGTCGATGGTCACTAGCGATCCAGCAGTGTTAGGTGGTGCATTAGTGTTTAGCCAAACCCGTGTCCCGATCAGAAATTTATTTGATTATTTGTTGGCTGGCGATAGCGTGAAGGACTTTCTGGAGGATTTTCCTACGGTTTCCTTTGAGCAGGTGCGGCATGTGTTGCAGGGTGCTGAAGTTGCCTTTGAGAAAATGGCTGCTTAAGTATGAAAGTGGTCATTGATGAGTGCTTACCAAAACGTTTAGCCTCTTTGATTCAAGATGCAGAAGTAAAAACTGTGCCGCAATTAGGCTTAGCGGGCACAAAAGATAAAGAGTTATTAGTTAAGCTGGAAACACTGCAAATTGATGTTTTTATTACGATTGATAGCAATTTAGAGTTTCAGCAAAACTTTAAAAATCGTAGCTTTGGAACGGTAGTAGTTCGTGCGGTTAGTAATCGCTTTCAAGATTTGGCCTTTTTGGAGGCCGAGCTAAACCTAGCCATTCAACAAGTAGTTGCTGGTGATATTCAGCGGATTCCATAGAGGAAGTGCATGCGGATTAAGCCCGAAGAATATTTGCGCCTTGAAAATGACCGCTCTGATGATCTGAATCGCTGCGAATATCATAATGGTGTTGTTTACAGAATGGCGGATAAAAGCCGCTATCATAATTTGTTGGCTGGTTATTTAGCGGTGCAACTATTCAATCACCTACACAACACACGCTGCCAAGTCTTCCAATCCGACATGAAAGTCGCTATCGAGACCTTGGGTGATACGCGCTTTTACTATCCCGATGTGCAAGTAAGCTGCGAAGAAGAAACGGATACTTATATCAATAAATCACCCTGTTTGCTTATTGAAGTCTTGTCTGTTAGCACCGTGCAAAAAGATCGTGCCGAGAAATTAAATGGTTATCGTTTAATTTCAGTTCTGCAAGAGTATGTGTTGTGTTCACAGGACTCACCGTATTTGGAAATTTATCGGCGGCGCAGTGAGTGGAAGATGGAGTATTTTACGACTGGGCAAGTGGGGCGCTTGGAGTCTGTGGGCTTGGATGTGAGTGTGGATGAGTTGTACCAACTCCTAAAGTAGATTTTTTCGAGTCTGTCAAATAAACTGTGTAACACGTTTTTCATAGGGCGGAGAGCGGAACCCGCTCTTCACCGAACATAAGTAAAAAAGTCTGCAAAGCGGGTTTCCAGTGGTGAATGACCGACCACTTTTGCG